>BNJU01000307.1_pt1 | contig 609845 bp, 728 predicted proteins | sample 8539281 | NCBI WGS metagenome assembly BNJU01 (sample SAMD00202456, study PRJDB9452) | human saliva metagenome | isolation source: human saliva | place: Japan | reverse complement strand
GTGTAGGGATAATCTTTTAAGGTAAAGACTTCCTTGTAGCCCTGCTTTTGATAAAAAGGCTGGCGCTTGAAACTGATAGGTATTCACAAAAAGCAAAGCGACAGTTTCTCTTCTTAGCTTCACTTTCTGCTTGGTGCAATAGTTTGGGAGCCGATTCCTTGTCCTCGTAAGTCCTCCTTCACAAACAAATACTCAATTTCTAACCAATTTCCCGAAAGTCTCTGCTACTAAATCCAGCCATGAGTCTCACCCCTGTTCATCTTCGACATAAAGGTTTAGTGGCTCACTTTCAGCAACTTCTCTTTTTGAACGATTATAGGAGCGAATCAAATCTCCTATTATTTGCGATTTCTGAGACTCTGTATTTTCCAATCTTACCTGCATCCAAACCTCTCAAAAACACTTATAGCTTGATTATAGTCTTATTACCAAGAGCTGTCAAACTAGAAAACTCATCAACCAGAGTTGATGACCTTATAACTTATTTTCTAAATTTCCATTGGCTGTAAATACCAAAAGCGACAATCCAGATAGCTGAGCCAACTGCTCCCATAAAGGTTGATTCTTGTAAAAAGAGAGTTCCAAATACAAAGACAAAAAAGAGGATCGTTATGGGATTCAGCAAGCGATACTGGGGCATGAGGTAACCATCTGCCATAAAGTCTTTGGACTTGCGGTATTTGAGATGGGCTAGCATGATCAAGATATAGATTGCAATATAAACACCTGATGAAGATGCAGTAATCAGGGCAAAGGCATCTGATACACCTGGTAAGACATTGATGAAGGCTGCTAGACCAATCAAGACTGCCGAGGCAATAATAGCATTCTGAGGAACATTGTGACGAGACAGAGTATCAGCCTTAATGGCTTTCAAAAAGCGATTTGGTGAGTCATGGGCAATTTGGTACAAGTGTCGGCCTGTAGAGTAAAGAGTTGAATTTAAGGCTGAAGCTGCTGAAGTCAAGACAACAAAATTAATCAAGGCGGCGGCCCACTTAAGACCAGCAAGTTCAAAAACAGTTACAAAGGGTGAATCCGCAGAAGATAGCTCACCCCAAGGAATGATAGACATGATGGCTAAAAGGGCTCCTCCGTAGAAAAAGATAATTCGCAAGGGTATTTCCTTAACTGCCTTGGGCAATACTTTTCTAGGATTCTTGGTTTCAGATGTTGTTACCCCAATAAATTCAATCATAAGATAGGCGAAGAAAACCATCTGGAAGGCCATAACAAAGTTCATTCCCCCATTTGGAAAGAGAGAAAACTGGTGACTGATATTTGAAAGGCTTGCTGATCCGTATGGTGTTTCAAAACCTGTCAAGACCATAAAAATTCCAGTTGCAATCATAGCGAGAATAGCAACAATTTTAATCATGGCAAACCAAAATTCCACTTCGCCAAAAATTTTAACCGCGATCAGATTAACTAGACCAAGGATTGTTAAAAAAACAAGCTGAATAGACCAAGAAGGCCATGATGGAAACCAAAATTGAACATAATGGGCAACAGCCGTTATCTCAGCCATTCCCGATAAAAACTACTGACAACCAGTAAGACCAAACTGAGAAATAACCCCAGCCCTGTCCAAGATATCGGGTAATAAAGTTGATAAATGTATGTTGTTCTGGGTCTTGATATAACATTTCACCGATAGCCCGCATCATGAGATACATAAAACCACCCGTAATCATATATACCAAGACGATTGAAGGACCAGTTAAGCTAATAGATCGCCCTGCTCCTAGAAAAAGTCCTGTCCCAATGGTTCCCGCAATGGCCATGACTTGAACATGGCGATTGGTCAAACCACGCTCCATTTTATTTTTCTTTTTGTGCTTGTTTTCTGAATTCATATAGTCTCCTTTAGTTTTTAAAATTTAAAAAAGGAGTGATAGGAAGCGCTTTCCCTATATCTACTCCTTTTTATATCCTATTAAACTGTTTTTTCAACTTTTAAGATTTTAACATCGTAGCTACCAACAGGTGTTTCAATTGTAGCTGTATCGCCTGTCTTCTTACCAATCAAGGCTTGCCCTATTGGACTTTCATTTGATACTTTTCCTGCAAAGGCATCTGCACCCGCTGAACCCACGATGATATATACTTCTTCTTCGTCCTCGCCAATTTCTTGGATAGTGACAGTTCGACCGATTGCAACTTCATCTTGAGCAACTGCATCACTGTTGACAATCTCAGCATAACGGATTTTTGTTTCCAAGCTTGAGATTTGTCCTTCAACAAAAGCCTGCTCGTCTTTCGCTGCTTCGTATTCACTATTTTCTGACAAGTCGCCATATGAACGAGCAATCTTGATGCGTTCAACAACTTCTGGACGACGAACTAGTTTCAACTCCTCTAATTCTTTTTCGAGTTTTTCCTTCTCCTCAAGGGTCATAGGGTATGTTTTTTCTGCCATTTTTCTCAACTTTCTTTTTAATTAAATTTATATTTTTATAGGTAGTAAAGCAAAATTATGTGGTAAACCACATAATTTTCTTTTTATGACTTTTCGTAAGTCATGATGGTTGCTAGTGATTTCTTGAAAAATCCCTAGGTAGACATTGAGCACTGAAACTTTCATTTCTGAACTCAATCTAAAATAGTTTCTAAAACTGGGGCACTCTCAAACTTTCCGAACGCCTGAAATTTAAAAATTTCAGGCGTTTTTATCAGGGCGGAAAGTCTTAGTTTGAACTGCTTGATTGTGTCAGTTTACTATTTACATGCTCTTCAACGTTTCGATCATGTTCTTCTCGTGTTGTCGCATAGTAAACCTTGCCATCTTGTACATTGGCAACAAAGTATAGGTTTTCACTCTTAGTTTGATTGATACTTGCTTCAATTGCATCCAAACTTGGACTATCCACTGGACCAGGCATTAGCCCTAGGTTCAGATAAACGTTATATGGTGAATTGATTGAGGTATCAATTGCTGCATCGTCTGCCAAACTAATATTTTTCCTAGTTTCCCTTCTGCATAGAGAATAGCAATGTTACTCTGAAGTGGCATCCCAATGTTGAGACGGTTATAGAAAACTCCAGCAATCTGTTTGCGGTCTTCTGTTTTTGAACCTTCTTTTTCAACAAGTGATGCAATAGTTAAGAGTTCATTCACTGTCAAGTTCTTTTCTTTGATTGCAGCATAGTGTGTTGATAAGTTTTTATCCATAGCTGCCACCATTTCATCAATCAAGCTTTCAACAGTTGTGCTTTCTTTGATGGCATAAGTTGCTGGGAAAAGGTATCCTTCTAGACGGTAACGAACACCACTTTCCTTCGTTGGTAAACTTTCAAGAAGTGTTGGATACTTAGCAACTAGTTGTGAGATAAAGGTTTCATCCTGAATCTTGGCCACGAAAGCTTCCGCAGTCAATGCTTCTTTAAACTCTCCTTGAAGTTGACCAACCGTTTCTGCGATTTGATCAATTGTATAACCTTCAGGGATTGTTAAGCTTGCAAGTGAAACTTCTTGACGTTCTGGTGTTCCACCCTTTTGCAACTCTTTGATGATATCATCTGTACTCATGCTCTTTTGCAAATTATAGTAACCAGATTTTAAATCAGAATAGTTTTTATACTTAGCATAGAGGCTAAAGACCAAACCATGTTTTACCAAACCAGATTTTTCTAAAGTTTCACCAATTTCCTGAGTATTAGCACCTTCGGGGATTTGAACGGTGATGTACTCTTTAGAACTTGCATCAACAGGTTGAAGTGCAGATTCAACATATTGGTAACCAAAGAAACCACCTACACCTAGTAGAACCAATAACACAAAGAGTGTTACGAAAAATCCTTTCAAGCGTGATTTTTTCTTTTTCTTAGTTGGCTTAACTGACTCTTTACGACTTCTTCTAGGTAGATCATTTGCTGTTTCAACTGGAGCTACCGGCTCTTGAGCAGGTGTCTCCTTAGCAAAATCTGTTAGTTTTGGTTGTGGCTTAATAGCCTTTCTAGTTGGACTTGGTTTTGCTTGATTGGTACGATAAGAAACTGGAATCCTTGTCAAATTAGTATTAAATTCTTTCTCCTCTTGGACTGGCTGAGCAGGGGCAAGAGGTTCAACTGGATCCACAGTAGGTACTACTGGTTCAGTAGCTACTGCAGGTTCTGTAGCTACGATTGGTTTAGTAGGGGCAACTTCTTCTGGAACTGCAATTGGTTCAACAGATTCATCTGGTTCCAAAGATGGACGTGGTGGAACTGTTGGAGCCTTAGCAAGCAGTTCATCCACAAGTGAAACTGAGTCTACCATCAAGTCTTCTACAGATGGCTCTTTCACTGGTTCTTCTGTCTTTGAAAGATTACTGAAATCTTGGAAAAGATCATCCTTGTTACTCTCACTAGTGTCAAGTCCTTCTTCCCTTTTCAATCTTTCTAAGTCTCGTAAAATTTGTTCCTTAAAACTTAATTTTTCTTCATCTCTTGAATTTTCGCTCAAAGGTATTCCCTCCTTGTTGATAATCCATAATATTATATCTTAAAAACTAAAGAAAAGCAACCATAGATGCCCTTCTAGAGCCTATTTCTTGTTTTCCCAGACCATATCATACCATTCCTCACCCGCAAAAGTCGACTTGGATTTTCCTTCATTTATAAATCCATGTTTTTCGTAATAGGCAATGAGGTAGTCGTGACAAGTTAGATTGATCCCTTCTCGTTCATGTTCAAGAGCGACTTCTTTCAAATGCTGTCAAGAGTTTGCGACCGATTCCCAAGGCCTGAGCTTTCTTTGCAATGGATAGACAAGTCACAGAAATATAGCCACCTTTTTGATGACTATAATCTTTAATTTCTTCTGTAAAGGACTGGTCTTGTAAATATCGATGAGGCATTACCGGTCCTTCAATATAACCGAGTATCTCTCCCTCCTTTTCAGCCACTAAAAACTGGTCTTAATTTCCTTCAGATGAGCTTCAAAAACAGATCGAGGAATAGCCTCCTCAGCAGAGAAATTTTCCAACTCAATCTCTAGGATACGATCAAGGTCTGTAAGCCTTGCTTGTCTAATAATCATCTTTCCTCCTGAAAATAGGGATTTGCCCAAAACATATGAAAATAAGTTTCACTGCTAGTTGGCATATCAGCTAGACCACGATCAAGAAATCCATTCATCTCAAAGTAAGCCAGTAATTCATCCCTAGACAGCAAATAGAGGCCTGGTCTATTTTTCTGAAAAGCATACTCCTTCATAGCTCCCAACAACAAGGTCCCAAATCCTTGTCCTTGATAATCAGGATAGATGGCAAGATCCAAAATAGTGATAAAATCACTCGTGTCAGGAATTACTGCTTCAAGCTGCTTCCTAGAATCACTTTGAGTGAACTTCGTGAGTTCGTCACCAATGATATAACCAATGATTTCTTCATTAAGGCTGGCTAGCAGAAACGTACCCGCATGGTTGCGGATACGCTCTTTTATCATTTCTTTACTAATCTTATTTTGGGAGTCAGAGTTGCTTTTCTCCTATCAGCCAGATTGACTCTAAATCTGATGGCTGAGCCTCCCGAATAGTGATTGAAAATTCCATGATCTTCCTTATTGAACATTGCTAGTCAAGTTTGACAAGAGACGCTCAAATGAGTATTCATAAGTTTGGATGTCACCAGCTCCCCATAAAGACATAGACAGCATTGTCATGGTCTAGGAGTGGAGAAACATTTTCAACTGTGATTACTTGATTTTTCTTATTAATCTTACTTGCAAGATCTTCAACCTTGACATCACCATTGTCTACTTCGCGAGCTGAACCGTAGATTTGCGCTAGGTAAACGGCATCAGCCTGATTCAAGGCTTGAGCAAAGTCATCCAACAAGGCAATTGTACGAGTAAAGGTATGTGGTTGGAAAATTGCTACGATTTCCTTGCTAGGGTATTTCTGACGTGCAGCATCTAGCGTTGCAATAATTTCTGTTGGATGGTGGGCAAAGTCATCGATAATCACTGTATCATTAACAATCTTTTCTGTAAAACGACGTTTCACTCCACCAAAAGTCTTCAAGTGTTCACGAACCAAATCCAAGTCAAATCCGGCTATGTAAAGCAATCCAATAACCGCAGTTGCATTCATGATATTGTGACGGCCAAAGGTTGGAATATGGAACTGACCTAGCTCTTGACCACGGAAGTGAACTGTAAAGGTTGAGCCAGTTGTTGCACGAAGAAGGTCACTTGCTACAAAGTCATTCCTTCTGCTTCAAAACCATAGTAGTAAATCGGAGCATTTGCCGTAATCTTACGCAACTCAGCATCTTCACCATAAACGAACAAGCCTTTGGTAATTTGTTTAGCATAGTCGTTGAAGGCATTGAAGACATCTTCCAAGCTCGTAAAGTAGTCTGGATGGTCAAAGTCAATGTTAGTGATAATAGAATATTCTGGATGATAAGGCATGAAGTGACGCTCATACTCGTCTGATTCAAAGACAAAATACTTGGCATTTTCAGAACCACGACCAGTACCGTCACCAATCAAGAAGCTAGTATCTGTAATATGGGACAAAACGTGAGAAAGCATCCCTGTTGTTGAAGTCTTACCGTGGGCTCCAGCAACACCCATGCTGATAAAGTCACGCATAAAGCTACCAAGAAACTCATGATAACGTTTATAGCTTAGCCCATTCTTATCTGCATAAGCAATTTCAACATTGTTGTCTGGACGAAAAGCATTCCCAGCGATAATCTCCATATCCCCTTGCAAGTTCTTTTCATCAAAAGGTAAGATTGTAATTCCTGCTTTGCTCTAGTCCACGTTGTGTAAAGTAGTACTTTCTCAACATCAGAACCTTGCACTTTATGCTCCATTTGATGCAACATCAAAGCCAAAGCACTCATCCCTGATCCTTTGATTCCGATAAAAATGATAGGTTTTTGCCATTTTCTTCCCTCTATTCGCTCATTCTAGTCAAGTTGAGCTCTTGAGCTACTTGACGCTCTTGTTCTTTTTGTTTACTTTTTTTGTTATAAATTTGACTTTTCTTTAAAAAGTCATAGTTGTTTTTCTTAGGATGAGACTTTTTCGCTATTTGGCGCAGGACTATCCACTTGAGAAACTGTTTCTGCCAGAATATAGTGAGATTGGCTCAAGTTTTGACTGTATTTAGCAAATTCTCCCGGATTTTCCTTTTGGAAAGGTGCGGTTGGTTGATTTGCCTGTCTCACAATACTTGTCTTGGTATGACGTCTTGTATGACTCACGTCCTGGGTCAAATACTTGGCTGAACGTTTCTTTTTCAAATCCGCACGCGCTTCTTCACGCGCTAGTTCAGCATAAGATTTTTCTTCTTTTTTCTCAGCCTTCTCTACAAGGGGCTGAGCTTCCTCTTGCTTTTTCTCTTTAATAATCGGAGACCAGTCCAAGTAGTTTTTATCCTGGTAATCCCCCTTGATATTACTGATGAAATCCGATTCATCGTAAAGATTCATAACTGGCATTTCTGTCAACATGACTTCATCATCTGCCACTATGGAAATCGTTTTTGCTTCATTTTTATTTCCCTTTCAATACTCCATTATAGCGTAATGTCTTGATTTTTCAAGTCTAGGCTTATGAAATTCCTAAAATTTCTCGAATTTCAGCCAGACTCAAACTGCCACGTGACTCTGTTCCATCCAAGACTTCTGAAACCAGATTTTTCTTTTTTTCTTGTAATTCTTGAATTTTTTTCTTCTATTGTACCTCGGGTCACCAAGCGATAAACTTCTACAGCTTGCTCTTGCCCCATACGATGGGCACGCCCGATAGCCTGTGATTCAACCGCAGGATTCCACCATAAGTCTACCAGGATAACTGTATCGGCACCAGTAAGATTGAGACCAACCCCACCGGCCTTTAGAGAAATTAAGAATACATCACGCTCACCTTGATTAAAGGCTTTGGTCATCTCTTGACGATCTTGTGAAGGCGTTGAACCAGTAATTTTAAAGGATGTCAAGCCTAATTCAGGTAATTCTTTCTCAATCCGATCCAACATACCTCTAAATTGTGAAAAGATGAGTACACGATGACCTCCTTCAGCAATCTGAGTCAGCAAAGTCTCGTAAACTATCCAGTTTCCCACTTTCTCCTTGGTAATCCTCCATAAAGAGTGCAGGAGTATCACAGATCTGACGAAGACGCATGAGACCAGTCAAAATTTCGACGCGATTTCGTTGAAATTCCGAATCGCTTACCTGTCCCAAGTGATCCTGCATTTGTTGCAGTTGAGCTAGATAAATAGCCTTTTGCTGATCATCAAGTTCATTTTTGTAGACTACTTCAATCAAATCAGGTAGCTCAGTCAACACATCTTCTTTCTTCCGTCGCATGACAAAAAGGCTTTGATAAATTGAGCTACTCTCTCAGCGGGTAGTTTCATAAAGTCTTTTTTAGTTGGCAAGAGGCCTGGTAAGACAATCTGAAAAATCGACCAAAGCTCTCCTAAGTGGTTTTCAATTGGAGTTCCTGAGAGGGCAAAAATAGATGGAACTACAAACTGTCGCAAACTTTGTGCTATCTTGGTCTGTGCATTTTTCATGACTTGAGCTTCGTCTAAAAAGAGAAAATCAAAAGATAGGTCTTGATAAATCTCACTGTCCTGACGGAAAGTAGCATAGCTTGTGACATAAATCTGATGGTCTTCAGCCAAAATAGACTCTCGATGAGATTTCAAGCCATGCACAACCGCAACATCCAAATCTGGAGCAAACTTTTGAAATTCATCAGCCCAGTTATAGATTAAGCCAGACGGAGCAAGGATTAGAACACTGGTATCTGCTTGAACTTGACTACTTAAAAAGGCAATGGTTTGCAAGGTCTTCCCAAGCCCCATATCATCCGCTAAAATTCCACCAAATCCATAATGATGGAGCATCTGAAGCCACTGAATTCCCCTTTTCTGATAATCCCTTAATTCTGCTTGAATATTCAATTTCTGCATCGGAAATTCTTCTGGATGTGTCAAATCATGGGCCAAATGACGGAATTCTTCCGTAAAAGAAATCTGCTTTTGATCCTTAAATAAATGAGATAAGGTATAAGCTAGAGACTTACGAGCTCGAAACGCCCCATCTTTCAAGTCTTCTATTCCCAGTTCTTTCAAATTCTGACGAATCTGCTTGGTTTGGTCATCAAAGAAGTAGACCTGATCAGATGAGCTAATATAAAAGTCTTGATTGGCAACTAGGGCTTTCATAGCAAGATCAATCTCTTCTTGGGCAATATCTTTAAAATCAAATTGAATCTCTAATAAATGGCCTTTAGATGAAATCTCTATCCGAGGACTTTGAACTTGATAGAGATCTTGGAGACTCTCCGAAATCCTAAGTTTTCCAAGCGCTTCAAAAGCTGGCAACGTCTCGTGAAAGAAAGCATAGACTGCTTCAGCCTTGAGGCTTTGACGCCAAGAACGAAAATCAGCTTCAAATCCAGCTGATAAAGCTAGTTGAAAAATCTCTTTCTCCAGTTGAATGTCACTAGCAAAGGAAGATTATCTAGTTCCCTACGATTGCTTACTAAGCAAGTATCGTATTGAAACTGCATCTCCAAACGAATCGAACCATCTTCTTCTCTATCCATGTAAAAAGAGGGACGGAAAGATTTAATCTGAAGTCCTTGAGGAGCCAGAACTTCTCCAATATTCCTAAATTGAGACAAGGAAGAAGCTAATCTATTGCGATCACTAGTATCAAACTGGAGAAATCTTTTCTTCCCTTACTATCTAGAGGTAGTTTTCTTAATTTTCTCCAGCAATCCTGCTTGCTCTCTCGACAAGAGATAAAAACATGCCTTTGGTAAAATAAAACCCGTCCCTTTATAGAAAAAGATTGACTCGTCCTCTCTCAAACAATTTCCATCTCATAATAGTTGGACTTTTCTTCAATTTGAAAGGTAAACAAACCTGCTTGACCATCAAAATCTTGAAATACAAGGTGGTGATAATTCGAAATCTGATGGTCAAATTGAAATTCATCTAAACCCATCAGCAGACTAACACCCTGCTCAAAAAAAGACAGCGGGAAATAAAGATGACGACCTTGATTCTGGAAAAAAAGGGTATTTTCAACCTCATCTTCTAGAATTCCTTGAAGGAAATTTATAACAAATTGACTACTTTCATCAAACTGACGAATATTCAAGGAAGTTTCATATAACTTCCCAATCATGTAGGGTTTACTAGTTTCTAAAACCTTCAGAAAAAGGGGAATATCTCGGATTACATAGAATTTCTGGGTCTGGATAAGACCAATCCTCAAAGTCCAAATAATACGATTGGTTCCAGCTTCAACTTGCCCCTGAGCGGCTAGCTGATAGATTTTAGGCGAGTTAGTAGCTTGTATGCCCTCTAGGAAACATCCCCCAAAGGTCACTTGGGTCTCGACTTCCTCCTTCTTTTCCTGCCCATTTTCTAGATTTTGTAAAAGTTCTTGACCCAAATGATCATTTTTAAGGTAATGTTCTAGTGCTGCCAAATGCACACAAAACCCTCTTTTTTGGAAAAAATCACAAGCACAAAAAACCAAATCATCATCCAGGCTATAGCGAATTTCTTCATCTGCTACACGCGCATAGAGACGATGGTCTTTCTCTTTGATAATTTCAATCTGACTAGTTTCGTAGAGTTGAGCTCCCTCCATCCGAAGTTTCCCTGGAATCAATTTAGCCATAGTTTCCCCTTTTCTTTATCTCCTAATTATACCATATTTCTTCCCATGAAAATAGCCTTCCAGGGTACTTTTCCCCTAGAAGGCTAGCTTCTTAAAGTTTAGCGAAAGTGATAATGATTCGTTGGCAAACTTCTTCCAAGACAAATGTCGGCATGGCTACATTTAAGCGAGCATGGAGACTTCCCTTCCTCCCCATAATCCAAACCACGATTGAGGATAACCTTGGCTTCATTTCTTAAGAGGCTTTTTAATTCTTCATCGCTAATATCATAGGCTGAAAAATCAAGCCAAATGAGATAGGTCCCTTGAGGTTTCATGACCTTAATTTTAGTTTCTTTCCCAAATACATCCACTACATAGTTGATGTGTTCTTCGATGACTTCTTTGAGTTCTGCCAACCAATCCTCCCCATAGCGATAGGCAGTTTCTGTTGCTAAATATCCCAAACCTGAGATTTCATGTTGATTATTAGCCAGCTGGCGTTTTTGGAAAGCAAGTCTCAACTTAGGATTTTCAATAATGGCGTAAGAATTTTTCGTTCCAGCAATGTTAAAAGTCTTGGTAGCACTGCTTAAAATCAGTGAAAATTCTTTAAAATCTTCATTTACCGTGTTGAATGACTGGTGCTTGTTTCCAAATAGAGCTAAATCTTGGTGAATCTCATCAGATACTAGCAAAACTCCATGTTTTTGACACAGTTGTCCAATCTTTTCCAAAACTTCTTTCTCCCAAACACGTCCACCAGGATTATGAGGATTACAGAGAACGTAGAGCTTCACATCCTCTTCGACAAAGTCTTTTTCTAGTTGGACAAAGTCAATCTCGAAAAGTCCGTCTTTTTCTACTAGAGAGTTGGTGATTAGTCTACGATTATTAAGCTTAATGCTCCGAGCAAAAGGTGGATATACCGGTGTGTTAATGAGCACTGCTTCACCCTCTTTGGTAAAGCTTGAATGGCTGTTGAAATGGCTGGTACTACTCCTTCGATAAAGACTAGAGCATCCTTATCAAAGCGATAACCATAGTGTTTTTCCTCCCAGTTTTGAACGGCTTCAATCAATCCATCACTAGCATAGGTATAGCCATAAACTAATTGCTCCGCATAGTCATGGACAGTCTGACGAATCTCAGGTAAGACTTCAAAGTCCATATCAGCAATCCAGGCTGGTAATACTTCTCGGTCAGTCTCTGCTTCTTTCCATTTGTAGGTATGATGTCCAAAACGATTGGGCAAGGTCGTAAAATCATATTTTCCCATAGTCTTATCCTTCCAAGGCTTGACGCAAGTCTTCAATCAAATCTCTCGCATCCTCAATACCAATAGACAAGCGCAAGAGATCATCTGTCAATCCATAAGAATGACGAACCTCTGCAGGAATGTCCGCATGGGTTTGAGTAGTTGGGTAGGTAATCAGACTTTCTACACCACCCAGACTTTCAGCAAAAGAAAATACTTTCAAGGTATTTAAGATATGAGGAATACGCTTCTCATCTGCTACTTTAAAGGAAATCATTCCCCCACGACCTGTATACAAGACTTCTTTGACAGCAGGTGATTGTTCTAGAAAAGCTACGATTTCTTGAGCATTAGCTGTTGAGCGCTCCATGCGAAGTGACAAGGTTTTAAGACCACGAATCAATTGATAACTATCAAATGGTGACAAAACAGCCCCTGTCGTGTTGAGATTGTAAAAGAGTTTTTCATATAATTCAGCACTATCTGTCACAACTACACCAGCTAGAACATCATTATGTCCTGCAAGGTATTTTGTTGCAGAATGAAGGACAATATCTGCTCCATCTTCAATTGGACGTTGGTAAATCGGGCTATAGAAGGTATTGTCGACGACAACTTTAGCACCCTTAGCATGAGCTAATTTTGACAATTTTTCAATATCAAATTCCAACATCAAAGGGTTGGTTGGTGTTTCGATATAAAGTACATCCACATCCTTTTCTAGCTCGGCAATTAGCTCTTCTTCTGTGTTGGCATAGGTAAAGTGGAATCTTCCTTCCTGCTCCACTTGATTGAACCAGCGGAAAGAACCACCGTAAAGGTCACGGACAGCCAAAACCTTGCTCCCTACAGGAAAGACACTAAAGGCTAATACAATTGCAGACATACCGGAACTAGTCGCCAAAGCATAGTTGGCGGATTCAATAGCTGCTAAAACTTCCTCTGCCTTGCTACGAGTTGGGTTTTTGGTACGGGTATAGTCAAATCCAGTTGATTGACCAAATTCTGGATGCTGATAAGTCGTTGAAAAGTGAATTGGTGTTACCAAAGCACCTGTCGCTTTATCTGACTTGATACCTGCTTGTGCTAAAATTGTGTTGATGTGAAATGATTCGCTCATACTTTACCTCCAAATCTATAGTAACTATTGTACCACTTATTTGGGTTCCTTCGTTTTCTTGTTTTCAAGAGCTAGCTATAGTTTCAAACTATATAAAAACGATAGTTCCTTGAGAAACTATCGTTTTTCCTGTTGAATAGACTGGTTATTTAACGTGTTTTGCCAGTTCTTCTTGGGCTTTTTTATTAGATTCTTCTTTTTCTTTTAGCCATTTTTCTTTCGCTTTTTCATACTCATCAGCCGTTACAGTCTTATCTTGTAACTTGAGATACTTGTATGATTCGACACCCTTATTTCCAGCTTGTGAGAATGGCGATGAGAATGGAACTGTCTTTCTCAAGGTCGGTGTTCCACCCTGAGAAACGTTTGGAATAGCAAGAGCGCTATCAACGAGCCAAGCTTGAATTTCCGCATATTTTTCATAACGTTTTGCTGGTTCTTGCTCCTTGTTCGCTTCTTCTAGCATTTGAGTGTAAGTATCCAGACCAACTGCCTTAGCCTTGTCATTGACCTCACCTGGTTCTAGACCAAGGTTTGCAACATACCTCCGTTATTGACATTTAAGATATCAAGATAGCTTGATGGATCCAAGTAGTCAGCACTCCAACCGCCATTATAGATATCAAAGTCTTTTTGAGCTGCGGTTTGAGCTAGGTAGCTAGAGTTGTCAAAGTCATCTGTTGATAGCTGTTGGATATCGATAACCACATTCTCAGCTCCTAGAACAGATTCGATGGATTGTTTCAAAGAACTTGCTTCAAGTACACCTTTTTTAGCTGATTGGTCAACTGTTACATCCAAGTGGATTGGGAATTGTACACCCTTAGCTTCCAATTCTTTCTTAGCTTCTGCAAATTTAGCTTTAGCCTTGTCAGGATTGTAGTATGGATCTTGCGCATCTGCAAAGTTGATTCCTTGCCATTCTTGGCCATAGTTGACCATCTTTTCTGAAACAACATCGCCAAAGTCTTTTCCGTTGATACTTACAAATGTTGGAGGTACAACCAAGTTACGAATAATCTTTGTTGCTCCGTCCTCCCCTTGAGATTGTGCTCCATAGGCTGTACGGTTATAAGCATAGTTGAAGGCTTGACGGAAGTTTTTATTCAGAACTGCTTCTTGAGTTGATTTCTTTTCGATATCTGAGGATTTAGACGTGAAGTTATAAGATTTTCTGTCCAAGTTGAAGTTCAAGTAATAAGAAGTTGCATTTTGCATACTATAGATGATGTTATCCTTGTTCTTCTCTTTAATGCCTTCAAAGCTTGAGCTATTTGGATAGAGACGCGCGTAGCTATAGACTCCTTCTACAAAGTTACGTGCTAGTGCATCTTGGTCACTACCATCATAATAGGCCAATTTCACATCATCTACAAAGACATTTTTTTCATCCCAGTAGTTGGGATTTTTCTTGAATTCGATGACAGATTTTGAAACAAAGGATTTCATCAAGAAAGGTCCATTGTACAAAATGCTAGAAGGGTCTACCTTACCAAGTCATCCCCTTTTGATTTCAGGAAGTCTGCATTGACAGGGAAGAGAATGGTTGATGTTGTTTTAGAATTCCAATAAGATTCTGGTCGTGTCAAAGTGTACTGAACTGTTTGGTCGTCAATCGCCTTAACACCGACAGTTGAAAAGTCAGTTGTTTTACCGTTGATATAGTCATCCAAACCTGCTACAGAATCTTGAACCAGGTACAAAGCTTCGGATTTTTATCAGCAGCATATTTCAAACCAGTTACAAAATCTTGGGCAGTTACTGGAGCATATTCTTCACCTTCAGAGGTATACCACTTAGCATCTTTACGAAGTTTATAAGTGTATGTCAAACCGTCCTGAGAAACACTCCAATCCTCTGCTAAGGATGGAACGTAGTTACCGTATTGGTCATTTTCCATCAACCCATCTACCAAATTGGTAACGATGTCATTGGTTGTTGCACGGTTTTCTGCAAGATAGTTCAAACTAGACGGATCGCTAGAATAGACATAGTTGTATGTTTTAGTTGAACTAGCTGAGTTGCTACAAGCCGCCAATAGTAGACCGGCACTTAGGGCAAGGCCTGCCAGCGTCAGGTATTTTGCCTTAGACTTTTTCATATTCAGAACCTCCAAATTTAAATATTTGTATCATTATACAGCTATTGTTTTTTAGTCAAGCGATTTTATCTAATTTTTTTACCAAATTATAGATTTTTTTCTACTAATTTTATATTTTATCCTATTTTTTTAAATAAAAATGAACAATTTAAATTTTTTTCCGGATAGAAAAGTTCAAATTATTCATTTTATTTATAAATCTTTATGATAGTTTTTAAACGTGTCCGTAGACGATCTGCTTGAGCCTGTCCAATGACCTTATCTAAGAGTCGAATTCGAAGAGTCATGATACCGTAGAGGCCTCCACCTATAGTTCCGATTAGAAGCACGTAAAGGAAACTCCAGAAACGACCTGATGGTTGGAAGACAAAGCCAATCATCCATTGTAAGAATCCTACAAGGATAAACATAACTAGAGTCAAAATGGTTACTAGAATTGTTCTCTTCAGAATAATCTTTCGCCGTGCACCTGTCACCTCACATATATCACGGTACATCAAGACATTAGGGATGATAAGACCGATTGTTGTTGAAATTAGAGGACCATAACTATGGAAAATCGCTATTGATGGTAATTGTAGAACGATTTTGGCAATAGATCCATAGACAAAGTAAAGAACCGCCTTGCGGTTACGGAACATGGCCTGAAGCATAGGGGACAAGACCATGTACAAAGCAAGAATGGTTGACTGTAAAACTGCAAAGACAAACAAGCCCATAGCCAAACTATCTGGCTTACCGTAAAAGACTGTATAGAGAGGTTCACCAACCATGACTACTCCAACTGTTGCAGGTAAGAGGAATAGGAAGAGCATGGTGATACTATCTTGCACCAAACGAGCAGCTGCTGGTAAATCCCCCTTGACATAGTTCTCCGTCAAGAGAGGCAGACCAACACTACCAATCGAAACTCCAACCGAAATCAAAATCATAGTGATTTTATTAGGATTAGCAGAGAAATAAGAAAACATGATAATTAAGTCTTCATTACTATAGTTGGTAAACCACTTCATGCTATTGATAAAGGTATTTTGGTCCAAGATTTGGAAAAGCTGAATAGCCGAACCAGTCAAGATAAAAGGAATAGCTTCCTTAATGGTATCAACCAAGAGACCCTTACTATCAATCTTATCTCGAGTTTCAAAAACTTTTTGAAGCATTCCTTCTTTGTAAAGGTAATAGATCAAGACTGCAAAACTAGCTACCATTCCCACAAAGGCCGCAAAGGTAGACTGGGTAACTGCTGATAGATAATCTTTTGAACCCAAGCTTCATGATGATAAAGGTTGCTAAGAGCATCCAGATAACACGAATAACCTGTTCAGCAATTTGACTCATGGCATAAGGTTTAAGATTATTCATCCCTTGGAAAAATCCACGGATAACACTCATAGACGGGAAGATCAAGACAGCCCAAGCTAGACTCTGCATAATGGGGATGAGCTCCTTACCAACACCAGAAAGATCTGCTAACCAAGGGGCAAAGAGATACAAGATTAAAGCAAAGACCACACCAAGTCCTGTCATAAAGCCTAGGAAACTCCGAATCAGGGCAAAACTATGCTCTTCCTCATGCATGGTGTTATACTTGGCAACTTGCTTTGCGACTGCCACAGGGATACCTGCTGTCGAAATCAACAAGAACCAAGCGTAGATATTGTAACCCATAGTGAAGAGTCCATTGGCCTTAGCGGCATAAGTCCCCATCCAGATATACCAGGGAATGATGTAAATAGCTCCGAGCAGGCGACTGATAAAGTTACTAGCTGTAAGCCAAGCAGTCCCTCGTAACATCTGGGCCTGCTGATGATTATTTTCGTTAGACATAACTTCCTCATTCATTTTTAATCACTAGGAATTCTTCCTTATCTTCCATTATAAACTTTTCCTTGTTACTTGTAAAATTCAGACTTAAGGTATACAATAGAAAGTATGATAAAGATAGAAACTATATTAGATATTTTAAAGAAGGATGGTCTCTTCCGTGAGATTATCGACCAAGGACATTACCACTACAACTACAGCGATGTTATTTTTGACAGCATCAGTTACGATAGCCGCACAACCAAAGAAAATACTCTATTTTTTGCAAAAGGAGCTGCCTTTAAAAAAGAATATCTATTTTCAGCTATCGCACAAGGGCTTGGTTGGTACGTGGCTGAGCAGGACTATGAAGTAGGTATTCCCGTTATCGTTGTTAGCAATATTAAGAAGGCTATGAGTTTGCTTGCCATGGAATTTTATGGTAATCCGCAGGATAAACTTAAAATTCTAGCCTTTACAGGAACCAAGGGAAAAACAACAGCGGCTTACTTTGCCTATCATATCTTGAAATCAGCAACATCGTCCAGCTACTCTTGTCAACAATGAATACAACTTTAGATGGTAAAGACTTTCTTCAAGTCTGCTCTGACAACACCTGAAAAAGTATCGATCTCTTTTGATATGATGGCTCAAGCGGTTGATAATGGTAGAACCCATCTCATCATGGAAGTTTCCAGCCAAGCTTATCTGGTCAATCGAGTATATGGTTTAACTTTCGACGTGGGAGTGTTTTCTCAACATCACCCCTGACCATATTGGTCCAATTGAGCATCCTAACTTTGAAGACTACTTCTATCACAAGCGTCTCTTGATGAAAAATAGCCGAGCAGTTGTCATTAATAGCGATATGGACCATTTTTCAGTCTTGAAGGAACAAGTAGAAAATCAAGAACATGACTTCTATGGTAGCCAGTCAAGTAACCAAATCGAAAACTCCAAAGCCTTTAGCTTCTCAGCTACTGGTAAATTAGCAGGCGATTATGATATCCAGTTGATTGGACATTTCAACCAAGAAAATGCAGTCGCTGCTGGACTTGCCTGCCTTCGTTTAGGTGCTAGTTTGGAAGATATCAAAAAAGGGATTGCGTCTACTCGTGTCCCGGGACGTATGGAAGTCCTCACTCAGAAAAATGGCGCAAAAGTTTTCATTGACTACGCCCACAATGGTGACAGTCTTAAAAAACTAATCTCAGTCGTTGAAACTCATCAAACTGGAAAGATTGCTCTAGTTCTTGGTTCAACTGGAAATAAGGGAGAAAGCCGTCGTAAGGACTTTGGACTTCTTCTCAATCAACACCCTGAAATTCAAGTATTTCTAACGGCTGACGATCCAAACTACGAGGATCCAATGGCCATTGCAGATGAAATTAGTAGCTACATCCATCATCCTGTTGAAAAGATTGCTGACCGTGAGCAAGCCATCAAGGCTGCGATGTCTGTTACAAGTCAAGAACTGGATGCTGTCATTATCGCTGGTAAAGGTGCTGATTGCTACCAAATCATTCAGGGTAAAAAAGAAACCTACCCAGGTGATGCAGCCATCGCTGAACGTTATCTATAGTAAATGTAAAGAAGGTTAGACAAAAACTCAATTTTATCAAAAATGAAGAAATTAAAACGCTATAGTATCATAGTTTTTCAACACCTGATATTATGCGTTTTTCTGATTTTATAGACTTTTTGTCCAGTCTACTTCTATCTTTTTATAAAAATTAATCTTTCCTTATCAAATTCTACAGCTAACTCATATTTCCCATCTTCATTTTGAATGATGTAGCCCAATAAAACTAAACTATCAACAAAGATATCTCGACGCTTCTGCATAAGCTGGTCTTTTTTGAGAAATTTAAGCAAAAATGTTGTCATATATTTGAGAGCATACTCAGGATTGACATCCCCCACAACAGCATAGAGTTTCTGCTGATCTTCTGTCAGCGGATACTGGTGCTTAACCTTATAAAAGTAATTAGACAAGGTCATCTTTTCTCTTGCAAAATCTGTATGCTCTTCTAAGATAGCTGCATTGGTTTGATTGCGCAATTCGGTCTGAAAATGTTTCTCCAGGATTTCTTGATAGATTGGACTATCATCTCTCACAAAGACCTCTTGGTCTAGTGCAAGAGATTCTGTAGATTCTAGAAAGGGAAGATTGAGATAATAGCGTTTGTTTTCTCGAAGGATGAAACCAGCTTTAATGTATTCCTCCAAGTACTTGTCAACTGCAACCCCTAGAAACTGAGCCTTGATTTCACGGAGGATAACATCATCATGCTGATCAAGATAGTCTACCAAATCTTTAAAGAATGATTGTCCCGTCAAGCGAGATGGATTAAAAATCTGAATCATGAAGATTCCTTTCTTTACAAACTAAAAGTGGTGATGTTGCTAATTGACTAGGGTTAGTGCCAGGCTGATTCAGAGGTACACTTAATCCTAGTTCTTTATAATACCCTCTCCAGAAATCATTGATTTCCTGCTCCCCATCACCAAATTTCATAGGAATGGTTTCAAAAATCGGTAGAATTTTTGCTATATACTGAGAACAATAGAAACCATCCCCATCTGGGTAAAAGGAAGCATTGTAGGGAGCTCCCAGATGCTGGTCTGCTCTTTTCTTTACCTTTTGAATATCTATCTGTGGATAGCAATAGATATCGTAGAGACACTCAGATTCCAGAAATTCTGTTAGTTTTTGACAAACAATACCAGCTTTCCCACTAGCATGATAGACCTGTCCTTCCAAAAAGATGGCCACATGGCTATAGTTACCAGTAGATTCCTGGATGGCTTGTCCTATATCCGAATCATCTTTCACAAAGATTAAATCACCATTTTCTAACATACTTCTCTCCTAGCAAAAAAGGAGCCGAAACTCCTTTTTAACAATGGGTTTCCCCATCAATCATTAAGCATTAAAGCTTTCAGTCAATTGTGGCACCACTTGTTTCTTACGTGACACGGCACCTGGAAGGAAAGCGTGGTTGTTTTCAAGTTTGAAGTTGAAAGCTGCTTCTACCTTGTCCATGTTGGCACCAAGAGCCAAATTTCTGAGTTTGAGTTGACGATGTCTGTGATCATCAAAACAAAGTCAGAGTATCCGTTAGCTGCATTTGCTGCTTGGATGGCTGCTTCGATTTCAGATTGGCGTTCCAAGACTTCAGCGATATCAACTGTGTTAACTTGAGCAACACGGACGTTATTTCCGTTGAGTTCAAAAGTCTTCGCATCGATGTCGATCAATTCTTCAGCTGATTTGCTTGCCAAGTTAGTACCAGCTTTGAGCATTGCAAGACCGTATTCTTCCAAGTTCACACCAGCCAATTCAGCCAATTCAAGCGCAATCACTTTATCAGACGGATGAGTTGTTGGAGATTTCAAAAGAAGGGTATCTGAAATCAAACCTGAAAGCATCAAACCTGCGATTTCTTTTGGAACAGTTACACCATGTTCTTTGAACATGCGGTACACGATTGAAGATGCTGATCCTACTGGTTCCAAACGCATGTAAAGTGGGCTGGCAGTTTCAAAGTTAGCCACACGGTGGTGGTCCACCACACCATAAACTTCTACTTCAGCGATATCTGACACTGATTGTTGGAATTCATTGTGGTCAGTCAAAATGACTTGTTCTGCACCTTCTGCCTTAGCTGAAGTGATAACACGCGGTGCTTCAACACCAAAATAATCTAATACGAAAGCTGTTTCTTCATTTGGAGTACCAAGAGCCACTGCTTCTGTATCCAAACCATAAGCCTCTTTCGCAAGATAAGCAAAGGCTACAGATGAACCGATAGCATCTGAATCTGGATTTTGGTGACCAAATACTAGAATCTTAGACATGATAATACCTCGTTTCTTTATTCTCTTTATTGTAGCATTTTTTTCAATTTTTGACAAAAGTAAGAGGAGTCAAAGAACTCCCCTCTACTCTTCAAAATGACTGAGTAAATTTCTATCTTGGTTTTCAGATAAAAATCTTTCCTTCTGTGGCCTCTTCTTACGTTTTAGAAGCGCTTCGGCTGACATGGCTTCTTCTTTACTATCGAAACCTTGAGCATAGATGAGTTTTACTGGCAACCGAGCTCGTGTGTACTTGGCTCCCTTACCACTATTGTGAACGGCGATTCTTTTTTTGACATCCGTTGTATAACCAGTATAGTAGGAACCATCCCGACACTCAACTACATACATGTAAGCCTTATGATCCATAGTAAATCTCTTGAATTTCTGGAGTATAGGAACCATCATCATTATGAACAATGAGTGGTGGCAGAACCTTAAAACCACTAGTGGAGCCGTCCTTGATAGCCTCGATCAAAAGCATATTGGCTTCTTTCTCCCGTTTAGGGTAAACAAATTGCAGACGCTTTGGAGCTAGATTATGCTGTTGAAGCGTTTCTAAGATATCTAATAATCTATCTGGACGATGAACCATGGCTAAACGCCCATTGGATTTGAGAATACTTTGGGCACTACGGCAGATTTCCTTAAGATTGGTCGTAATTTCGTGCCGAGCCAACAAATAGTGCTCACTCTCGTTCAGATTAGAATTTGGGTCCACCTTAAAATAGGGAGGATTACACAAAATCAAATCAACCTTACTCCCTTGAATGTAAGCAGGCATATTTTTCAAATCATCACAGATGACCTGCATCTGCTCTTCCAAGCCATTTAAATGTACCGACCGTTCAGCCATGTCTGCCAATCTTTCCTGGATTTCAACAGACAGAATTTTCGCCTTAGTCCTGCTACTGGCAAAAAGTCCAACAGCTCCATTCCCAGCACAAAAATCCACAATTAAGCCATTTTTAGGAAAGCGAGGAAAACGTGACAAGAGGACACTATCCACTGAATAGCTGAAAACCTCTCTATTTTGAATAATCTTGATATCTGTAGAAAAGAGCTGATTGATTCTCTCTCCCGATTTTAATAATTCTTCTACCATACTTCAATTATAACAAACTATATTAACATTTCAAGAGAGAAAAAATCAATTAAGACTTTTTCTTATTTAGATTAGAAATAGCTTCCTTGGTCCAGATAGGCATCATGCGAGCCAAAGGAGCAAATCCGTATTTGACACGGTCACTTGAAAAACGTCTCCGTCTCGGTAACTGATGTTTCTCTTCTTCCAAAGTCCGAATAGAAAGACTTGCTTTCCCTGTATACTCGTCCAAATCGACAACTTGGACTTGAACTTCTTCACCGATTTTCAGTACATCATAGATATTCTCAATAAATCCTGTACGAATTTCAGAAATATGAATCAAACCTGTGATACCAGTCTCTAGCTCCACAAAGGCTCCATAAGACTGAATCCCTGTAATTCGCCCTGTTAGCTTATCACCTATTTTCATCTTAGTCCTCGATTTCAATCGTTTCGATTACAACATCTTCAACCGGTCTATCCATGGCACCTGTCTCAACTCCTGCAATGGTATCCAATATAGCGTAAGACTCTTCATCTGCAAGTTGACCGAATACTGTGTGACGACCATCTAGGTGAGGAGTTCCACCTTGTTCTGCATAAATCTCAGCAATTGGTTCTGGCCAGCCACCACGAGCAATTTCTTTCTTAGAATAAGGCAAGTGTTGGTTCTGCACGATAAAGAACTGGCTACCGTTTGTATTTGGTCCAGCATTAGCCATAGAAAGGGCTCCACGGATATTGTAAAGTTCTTCTGAAAACTCGTCCTCAAATGACTCACCATAGATTGATTCGCCACCCATACCAGTACCAGTTGGGTCTCCACCTTGAATCATAAAGTCTTTGATAATACGGTGGAAAATGACCCCGTCATAGTAACCGTCTTTTGAAAGAGCAACAAAGTTGGCTACTGTTTTGGGAGCCTGTTCAGGGAAAAGCTTGATACGCAAGTCTCCATGATTTGTCTTAATAGTCGCAATCGAACCTTCTACTGTTTCAATGTCTACTTGTGGCAACTGTAATTCTTTTTCTACCATACCAAATCTTTCTAAGGCATCAAAAATGCCATCTTCTTCTAATGTTTTTGTAATATAATCTGCTTTTTCTTTGATTTTGTCATGAGAAATGCCCATAGCAACACTAATACCTGCATAATCAAAGAGCTCCAAATCGTTCAGTCCATCCCCAAAGACCATGACATTCTCAGGTTTAAGACCTAAATGTTCTACAACTTTTGCTACACCAGCTGCTTTTGAACCTGAAATTGGTACCACATCTGACGAATGTTCATGCCAGCGTACCATACGCAAAGTCGATGCTAAACTTTCAGGCAAAGTCAGGTCATCTCCCTGATCCTCAAAAGTCCACATCTGATAGATGTCTTGTTTTTCATAAAAATCTGGATCGACATCCAAGTCAGGATAGATTGGATCAATGGCCTCACTAATCAACTCAGTTCTAGTGGATAGTTTAGCAGTATGACTACCAACTAAACCATAGTCAATCCCCACTTCCTTAGTCCAAGCAATATAGCTTTCAACCTTATCTTTAGAGATTTTGTTACTATCAATCACATTGCCTTTTTTATCCTCAATATAGGCACCATTCAGAGTAACAAAAAAGTCAGGTTTAAGTTCGCGAATCTCTGGCACGACACCGAAAATCCCACGACCAGTCGCAATCCCAGTCAAAATACCTTTTTCACGTAATTGTTGAAATACTGTTGGAATTGAGGTTGGGATAAAACCAGTCTTTGAGTTTCGCAAAGTATCATCAATATCAAAAAAAACAATCTTTATCTTTTTTGCCTTATATCTTAATTTCGCATCCATCTCATTACCTCCTTCAATTCACTCTTTCCATTATACCATAAAGTAGAGGAATCCCACATCCCCAATAAAATCCTTGTCTCTTATCCGAATTCCTTTACTAGATACAAAACCAAATCATCATTATTTTGGCTAGTTGCATTCATTTCCAAGGGTTGATTTCGATACCAGACACCTGTCCCATCTGGAATGTAGCCCCGTCTGATATACAATCTCTGGGCAGGGCCATAGCCTAAGTGCAAACCTACACCAAGAGTGACCTTACTCGAAACAAACTTGACTCGTTTTTCTGCTTCTTCTAGCAGTTGATTCCCAATCCCTTGATTTCGAAAAGGCTCAAACACATTAAAATCTGATAATTCTGGATAGACTTCTGCAAAAGGACCATGTTTAGCAGAGGGCAAAATGGTAACGTAGCCCGCTACAGCACCATCAATCTCTGCAACTAAGACTTCTCTCTCCCCACTTTCCTGTTCCAGAAAATATCTAGCCAAAATTTCCTCTCTACCAGGCCAACCTTGATTCATAAATCCATGAGATAAGGATTCAATATCAGACTTAATCATATTTCTAATCGTACAATTCATCTTTGACTTACCCACCTTTACTCTTTCTATTACCATTATAGCACGCCAAGGTCAGAAAAAAACTATCTCGTGAAAAAAACCAACCGGGGTTTAATTCGCTTTCTTGTTTTCAAGCTCATGAAAAAGAGGGCCACTGGACCCAAACTCGCTCTTTCATTTCAAAGCTCGTGAAAAAAAGACCCGTCGGGGTCTTAATTCGCTTTCTTATTTTCAAGCTCATGAAAAAGAGGTCCACTCGAACCTCAACTCGCTTTCACTTTTATGCTCGTGAAAAAAAGACCCACCCGGGTCTTTTTTTTAATCTTCGTTTACGAAAGGCATCAAAGCCATTACGCGAGCGCGTTTGATAGCTGTTGTTACTTTACGTTGGTTTTTAGCTGAAGTTCCTGTTACACGACGAGGAAGGATTTTCCCACGTTCTGAAACGAAACGGCTAAGAAGCTCAGTATCTTTGTAATCAACATATTCAATTTTGTTTGCTGCGATGTAATCAACTTTTTTACGGCGTTTGAATCCGCCACGACGTTGTTGAGCCATGTTTTTTCTCCTTTATAGTATTAATTGTCCATTAGAATGGTAAATCATCATCTGAAATATCCAAAGGATTGGTTGCTCCGAATGGATTTTCATCACGTGAAAAGTCAGGTACTGATTGTGTAGGTGCTGAGTAGTTTGAACTTGGTGCAGAATAAGCTCCACCTGTATGTCCTTCACGCACACTACGGCTTTCCAACATTTGGAAATTCTCAGCCACGACTTCTGTTACGTAGACACGTTGTCCTTGCTGGTTATCGTAACTACGAGTCTGGATACGACCTGTCACCCCGATAAGCGAGCCTTTTTTAGCCCAGTTAGCAAGATTTTCAGCCTGTTGGCGCCACATAACGACATTGATAAAATCAGCCTCGCGTTCGCCATTTTGACTCTTAAATGTACGGTTTACTGCAAGAGTAAAAGTCGCAACTGCTACATTTGATGGGGTATAACGCAACTCAGCGTCACGAGTCATACGCCCTACAAGTACAACATTGTTAATCATAATCTACCTTCTTACGCGTCAGTTTTGACGATCATGTGACGAAGAATGTCAGCGTTGATTTTTGAAAGACGGTCAAACTCTTTAAAGAGCTGCGTCGTCGTTTGCTTCAACGTTAACGATGTGGTAAAAGTCCTTCACGGAAATCTTTGATTTCGTATGCAAGACGACGTTTTTCCCATGTTTTTGATTCAACAACAGTTGCACCGTTGTCAGTCAAGATAGAGTCAAAACGTGCTACCAAAGCGTTTTTCGCTTCTTCTTCAATGTTTGGACGAATGATATAAAGAATTTCGTATTTAGCCATTGATATGTTCCTCCTTTTTGGTCTAATGACCCCTAGACATTTGCAAAGGGGTAAGTGAGGTTTTGCTCACAATAAATTATTATACTAGAAAAAATTTTTCGCAAGTGAAAAACTGTTTATATTTTTATTTTTTTACAGTTTTTAGTTGAAGTATGGGTAATTTCTCTACTTGGATATTTTCTGCTTCAAATTTTTTTCTTTCAATGTTAAGAGATCAATCATTCCATCGATTTGTACTTCAATAATAATCTTCCCATCTTTACGTGGGATATTAATGGTATGTGAAATATTCAGATTTTCTGCTGCGATGAGGGAAACAATTTTCCCGAGTACCCCAACTTCATTTTCTGTGATAAAAACGAACACGGATTCCCTCTTCGCCATAACCAGAAATTTCAAGAAATGCTCTGAATACATCACGGTCAGTAATGACACCATAGACTTGTTCATTATCAATAACTGGCAAGATTCCAATCTTATTTTTCAGCATAAGATAGGTTGCATCTTCCAAACTTGCATAGCCTGAAACAGTGATTACATCCCGAATCATGACATCTTTTACTTTTGTTTTATTGAGCAAGTAATTCATCTCAAAGATTGAAAGACTCGTTGCTTTTGATGGACTGGCTTCAGCAATTGTTCCTTCTGTTACTAGACCAACTAATTTATCATTTTCAATAACAGGAAGACGATGCAAACCTTGTTCGCGCATCAAGTCTGCTGCATGTGCTACAGTCGTATCTGGGCTAATATATACGACCTTTCGTGTCATAAAATCTTTAACTGCCATAGGAACTCTCCTTTATGTTTATAGCTTTATTATACACTTTTTACGAAAATCAATCAAACGCTTTCATCTCTTTTTCAAGATTCTGAAACTCTGAAATACTATAAAAAGAGCCCTATATTAGGGCCCTCAATCTTATGATTATGTAATTTGTTTGTCAATCTTTCCCGCAGACTAAAACAATCCACTGGATTGGATGATTGTCAAACAATCTCAATCCGCCGACTAAAAAGGTCCCACGGACTAGATGTTAATTGCTGCCGCAATTTTTATCCGCCGACTAAAACAATCCACTGGATTGTTTTAGCCACCTAGATATGCTTTTCTGACTTCGTCTGATGCTGCGAGTTCTTTTCCTGTTCCTGATAGGACAATCTTTCCTGTTTCAAGAACATAGCCTCGATCTGCGATGGCAAGTGCCTTATTGGCATTTTGCTCGATCAAAAGAACGGTCGTACCTTGTTTTTGAATATCTTGGATGATATCAAAAATTTCTTGGATAAAAATTGGAGCAAGCCCCATTGATGGTTCATCTAAGAGAAGAAGTTTAGGCGTTGACATAAGCGCACGTCCCATAGCAAGCATCTGCTGTTCACCACCTGATAGGGTAGCTGCATCCTGGTTTTTACGTTCTTCTAAACGCGGGAAACGTGAAAATACTTTTTTCAGATTTGCTTGATTTTCTTCACGATTTTTCTTAAGGAAGGCTCCCATTTCCAAGTTTTCCATAACTGTCAAACCAGGGAAGACGTGACGTCCTTCTGGTACTTGAGAAAGTCCTGATGCCACAATTTTTTTGTGCGGGCATCTTTTGGATTTCTTGTCCTAAAAATTCAATCCGACCAGAACTTGGACGAACAAGGCCTGATAAGGTACGAAGGATGGTTGTTTTACCAGCACCATTTGCACCGATAAGGGAAACAACTTCTCCTTCATTTACTTCAAAGCTCACATCACGTACAGCTTGAATCATACCATAGTGTACTGAGAGGTTTTCAACTTTTAACATAGACATTAGGCTTCACCTCCAAGATATGCTTCGATAACACGTTTATTACTCTTGATTTCATCTGGTGTCCCGTGAGCAATCAAACGACCGTACTCAAGAACATAGATACGCTCCGTAACCTCCATAACCAAGTTCATATCATGTTCAATCAGCATGATGGTGATTTTGAATTCATCCTTAATACGACGAATCAACTCAGTCAATTCTGCAGTTTCTTGTGGATTCATACCCGCTGCAGGCTCATCCAAGAAGAGGATTTTAGGTTCTGTAGCAAGAGCACGAACAATCTCTAAGCGACGTTGTTGACCATAGGCTAAATTTTTAGCTAGAGTTTCAGCATCTCTATCCAAATCAAAGATTTTTAGTAATTCTAAGGCTTTAGCTTTCAATTCTTTTTCATTCTTATAAAAAGCTGGTAAGCGCAAGAAACTTGCAAAAACATGTTGTTTATGATGATTGCTAAATGCAATCAGAACGTTATCCAAAACTGTCAAGTCTTTAAAAAGGCGGATATTTTGGAAGGTACGCCCTAAACCAAGAGATGCGATTTTATAAGGTTGCTTGCCATTTAACAAGTGACCATCCAAGGTTACTGTCCCTTCGCTTGGTTCATAAACACCTGTCAACAAGTTGAAGAGGGTTGTTTTCCCAGCACCATTCGGTCCAATCAAACCAACAAGTTCACCTTCGTTCAATTCGAGAGTGACGTCTCCAACGGCTGTCAGACCACCAAAATGTTTGGTTAAATTTTTTACTTCAAGTAACGCCATTAGTTTTGTCCCTCCTTCTTACCTTTTTTAAAGAGACGTGATAGGCTCAATTCCCATGTTCCAAGAAGACCACCTGGTCTGAAAATCATTACAAGTACCAAGGCTAGGGCATAGATGATCATACGAATACTTGCTACATCCTGTAGAAGCATGTTTAAATTCCAAGAACAATAGCTGAAACAATAGCACCCGTAATGGAACCCAAACCGCCAAATACAACAATAATCAAGACGTTGATAGAATTGATAAAGCTATAATCCTTTGGAACTACTGATCCAATAAATCCTGCCTGAAGCGAACCTGCGATACTTGCAGTCATAGCTCCAAAGACGAAAGCGATAATTTTAATTTTTGTTGTATTAACTCCAACTGACTCTGCTGCAATTTCATCTTCCCGTACTGATAATGTGGAACGACCAATTGGACTACGAAGGAAATTAAGTGTTGCAATTGTTGTAATCACAGCAAAGAAATATACCATTTGCCAGGTTGTAAAGTTTGGAATACCAAGGATACCAGCAGCTCCATTAGTTAGTTCACCACCATTAACAATAAAGATTCGAATGATCTCAGCAACACCTAGTGTCGCAACAGCAAGATAGTCCCCTTTCAAACGAAGAGTTGGAATCCCAACGACTAAAGCCACTAATCCTGAGATAAGTGCTCCAAGAAGCATGGCTCCAAAGAAGGCTCCATAGGTTGGAGATTTAGAACCAATTATTGCAGCTGCATAGGCACCGATAGCCATAAAACCAGCATGTCCTAGTGAAAACTGACCAGAAAAACCTACGATAAGGTTAAGACCAACTGCAAGTATGATGTTAATCCCAATTTGCTCTAAAATTTGAATATAGAAAAGATTCAGTACTCCAGCCGAAACAAGTACACTGATCAAGCCATAGCCTGCTAATAAAAGGAGCAACCATAAAATATTAACTTTTAAATTTTCTTTCATTGTTTACACCTTCTCTTTCACATTCTTACCTAGAATACCAGCTGGACGAATAATCAAGATTAAGAGTAAGATTCCATAAACGATTGCATCACGGAAATCTGACATTCCAAAGGCTGTCGCAAAAGTTTCTAATAATCCAATTACGAATCCTCCAAAAGCTGCACCTGGAATGATACCAATACCACCTAAAACGGCAGCTACGAAAGATTTAATACCTGGAGTCATTCCCATTAATGGTTCCAATGAATTATAATAAAGTGCGATAAGGACACCAGCAGCACCAGCCAAAGCTGAACCCAAGGCAAAAGTAAAGCTGATCGTACGGTTAACATTGATTCCCATCAACTGAGCCGCATCACTATCTACAGAAACGGCACGCATAGCTTTCCCCATCTTCGTTTTTTGTACAATGAGTTGTAGAAGAACCATCAAAACAAGTGAGACAGACAAAATCAACAATTGAATATTGGTCAAACTGATTGGACCCAAGTCATAACGCACTGTTTGGATTGCTTGAGGAAAGGCACGTGTGTTGGCACCTACCAGATAAACCATTCCATACTCCAGTAAGAAGGATACCCCGATAGCTGTAATCAATACAGAGATTCGAGTTGAATGACGTAATGGACGATAAGCTAGGAACTCAATGATAACACCGAGAATTGCTGTACCGATCATCGATAAGATCAAGGCAACAAAGAAATTTAATTGCAAGGAATTAATCAAGAAATAACCCATGAAAGCCCCCATCATATAAATATCACCGTGGGCAAAGTTAATGAGCTTGATAATTCCATAAACCATAGTATAACCTAGGGCTAGTAACGCATAGACACTACCCAAGATTAGACCATTAACAAGTTGTTGAAGCATATGGTTCACTCTTTCTAATTTATATTTTTTTAGAATTTTATAAAAAAATAATCCTTTCATAAACACCGAAACAGGGAGTGAGTAGAAGCTCATTCCCCATTTACGATATCTACTAGATTAAGGTTTAACCGACTCAACTGACTCAACTTTACCATCTTTTAAGCCAATCATAAGTGCGGATTTAACCGGATTATGGTCTTTGTCAATAGACATTGTACCAGTAACACCTTCCAAGTCTTTCAACTTCGCAAGGTTGTCTTTCAATTCGACAGAGTTCTTAGCACCTTTAGATGCTTCCGAAATCATGTAAACTGAATCATATGCCAAGGCTGCAAACATTGAAGGTTCTTCGTTGTATTTCGCTTTATAAGCTTCTACGAATTTCTTGGCTTTATCAGTCATTTCACCTTCAGTAGAGAATCCAGCTACGTAGTAGATGTCTGTAGCTGCAGCAGGTGTTGCTTGTTCAACGAATTTAGCATCACTAAATCCATCACCACCGATGATTGGTTGTTTGATTCCCATACCACGTGCTTGGTTTACAATTTTACCAGTTTCAGTGTAGTACCCTGGAAGGACAATGGCATCGAAGTCTTTATCTTTGATTTTTGTAAGTGCGGCTTGGAAATCTGTATCCTTAGATTGGAATGTTTCTGTCGCTACAATTTCACCTTTATAAGATTTCTTGAAGGCTTCAGCAATCCCTTTAGCATAGTCAGATGAGTTATCGTAGTATAGAACGACTTTCTTCGCTTTCAAGTTATCAGTTGTGTATTTAGCAATGATTTGTCCTTGGAAGCTATCGATGAAGGTTGCACGGAAAAGGTAATCTTGACCTTTTGTCAAATCATCTTGAGTTGCTGATGGGGTTACCAATGGTACACCTGCTTTCCCAGCATTGGCAACCGCTGCGGCAGTGGCACCTGAAGTTGCAGGCCCTACAAGAGCGTTCACTTTTGATTGGGTAACAAGGTTTGTTGTAACGGTAGCTGCTTCAGCTGTCTCAGATTTGTTATCTTTGTCTACAACTTCGATTTGTTTTCCATCGATACCACCTGCTGCGTTGATTTCATCAACGGCCAATTGAGCACCTTTTTGTTCAGCGCTACCGTAGACTGCTACTTCACCAGTTTTTTCAAAGTTGAAACCAATTTTTACAACTTTCTCATCAATTGGGTTCCCAGTTGTATTTGAAGCTCCTGACTTAACTTCTCCGCAAGCTGCTAAATACAGCTACACTTGCAAGAGCTACAAGTGATAATGCAAACTTTTTCTTCATGTTTATCTCCTTTTTAGATTCATAATTTAAATGACATGTTAAGAATATACCGAATTATCTGAAAAATTGTCAACACTTTTTTTTGTATTTTTTTAAATGATTGCGTTTTTCTTCGTTTCGATAGAGGCTACCAACGAAAGGAGTTTCTAATTCTTGAATATGACAAACTCGTACTTTCTTGATATTTTTTCTTTTCCTAAACGATTAACTAGGTCTTCTACTTCTTCTGTTGGGAACATACATTTGGAGATAGCGATGCTTTTTAGAATGGTAGCAAATATCTCCTACACTTTGAAGTTTTTTTGACATCACGATTATAGTAAAGATAGACAATTAGACCCGTCCGATTCACTTTTTCAAACATAGCATTTCTTCCTTTTTAGAATCTTCTTTTTATTATACCAAAAAAAGCAAACTCAGTCGAGTTTGCTTTCAAAGATTAATTCAAAGAATTATTAGCCATGATTTCGTCAATAAAACCGTAGTCAAGAGTTTCTTGAGCGCTCATCCAGTAATCACGTTCAGCATCTGCGTGAATTTGCTCAACTGACTTACCTGAATTATCTGCAAGAATTTGCTCCAAAGTCTTACGAGTTTTAAGCAAGTGCTCAGCCGCAATAGCCATATCTGTCTGTTGCGTACCACCACCAGTACCACCCATCGGTTGGTGAATCATGTACTCTGCATTTGGAAGCATGAAGCGTTTACCCTTTGCTCCACTTGATGCTATAATGGTTCCCATTGAGGCAGCCATACCCATAACAATCGTTTGTACGTCTGCTTTGATAAAATTCATAGTATCTACAATTGCCAAACCAGCTGAAACTGATCCACCTGGAGTATTTACATAAAGGTAAATATCTTTTGTACTATCTTGAGCATCCAAGAAAAAGCAATTGGGCGATAACTGAATTGGCCATATTGTCTTCGACGGGTCCAGTCAACATGATGATGCGGTCTTTCAAAAGACGAGAGTAGATATCGTAGGAACGTTCCCCACGACTTGTTTGTTCAATTACTACAGGAATCATTCATTTCTCCTTTTGATTTCTAATTTCTTTGTTAATAGGATTATTATATATCTTTGGTCAAAAAAGGTCAAATTTTTGCTCTATCCTAAAAACAGACACAAAAATTCAACCTCCTTTCTAGACTAAAACTAATGAACAGTTTTAGGGTAAGCTTAGAATCTTACTTAGTTCCGAACAAGCGATCTCCTGCGTCACCAAGACCTGGAACGATATAGCCATGTTCGTTCAAGCGTTCATCCAAAGCTGCTGTAAAAATTTCTACATCTGGGTGAGCTTCTTGAAGAGCTTTTACACCTTCTGGAGCAGACACAAGGCAGACAAATTTGATGTTTGATGCTCCACGTTTTTTGAGGGAATCAACAGCCAAGATTGCAGAACCACCTGTTGCAAGCATAGGGTCAACCACAAAAATTTGACGTTGGTCGATATCATCAGGTAATTTAACCAAGTATTCTACTGGTTGAAGAGTTTCTTCGTCACGGTACATACCAATATGTCCAACTTTGGCTGCTGGAACCAAGCTCAACAGCCCATCGACCATCCCGATACCTGCACGCAAGATTGGAACAATTGCCAATTTTTTACCAGCCAATTGTTTTTGGACTGTTTTTGTAATAGGTGTTTCGATTTCAACGTCTTCAAGCGGAAGATCACGAAGCACTTCATATCCCATCAACATAGCAATTTCATCTACTAACTCACGAAAAGCTTTTGTAGAAGTGTCTGTGCGACGCAAGATTGACAATTTGTGTTGAATGAGTGGATGATTAATGACTTCAAGTTTTCCCATTTTCTGAATTCCTTCTTTCAATTTATTCTTCTTATTATATCAAAAAAATGGTTTAAAAAAATCCTTCTAAACCATCTTTTTTTAATTTTTAAATCAAGTTAGCTTCTTGAAGAGCTGCTTGTACTGTCTCAAGTGGTAAATGGGTCAACTCGGTCCCTTTTTCACGATAGAGATACTGGGCGTAGTCGTCCATACGGTACTGATTAATATAAACGACACGTTCACAACCTACCTGAAGCAATTGCTTGGTACAGTTGAGGCATGGAAAATGTGTAACGTAGGCTGTAAATCCTTTTGGAACGCCACGTTCTGCCCCTTGTAGTATAGCATTTACCTCTGCATGAAGAGTGCGTACACAGTGGCCCTCAATCACCAGACAGTCATGGTCAATACAATGCTCCGTTCCTGATACAGAACCATTGTATCCTGTTGAAATCACCTTATTATCCTTGACTAAAACAGCTCCTACCTTAGCGCGTTTACAGGTTGAACGATTGGCAATCAATAGAGCTTGAGCAGCAAAATACTCATCCCAAGCCAGTCTTTTTTCTGTCATATCTTCTCTCCTCTTGGTTTATTTTTTGAAAAATGGTAGGCGTAAATCTGCAATTTTTTCAGCAGGAACCTTCATTCCATCCTTGATCCATTTAAGCAAAACTGATACGATGGCAGAACTCCAAAAAGAATGCAGGTAAGAGCTGACTCCTTTTGATTTTCCATAGTATTTTTCTAAAAATTCTTGCATGGCTTGCACAAAGATTTTTTCCAAGTGGTAGTCCAAGGCAAGCTGAATAACCTTAGCCTCTTTCTTGGCTTCTCTAAAGAGGCGAACCCAAACCAGATAGAGGTCCGTTTTAACATCGTAATGACTCAATTGCTCCATAATGTTATGGACGCTTCGTTTAAAGACACTTTCTAAAATCTCTTCTTTGGAGTCATAGTTTCGATAAAAGGCTGCACGGGAAACACCAGCACGTTTGACCAACTCAGAAATGCTAATCTTTGTCAATTCCTTTTTCTCCAAAAGTTGCAAGAGAGCTGTTTCGATAGCTTCTCTGGTCAGTAAATTGGATTCTTGATTGGATTTTCTGAGATTTTCAAGTGAATTTTCAGAAATTCTTCGTTCGGCCATAACACTTCCTTTCTACTTGTGACAACAGAGTGACGAGACTTTTGTTTTAAGCACTTTCATGATATAATTGTAGAAAAAGACAGAACCTTTGTCAATGTATAAGTGACAAAGATGGAGAATTTCTATGACTTGGAAGATTGTGAGCAGATTCTGGTTGTGATTATCGTCAACTGGCAAATCCAGCAATTGATACTGAATTCATCAGTGTTCCCTTAACCATTCAAGTGGCTGAGCAAGTCTTTATTGACGATGCTAGTCTTGATATTGACAAAATGATGGAAACCATGTATGCAACTTCTGAAGCTTCAAAATCAGCTTGTCCTAGCCCTGATGATTACTTGCGAGCATTTGAAGGGGCAAAACATATTTTTGTAGTGACCATTACCGGAACTCTTTCTGGTAGTCAAAACAGCGCTCAATTAGCTAAGAATCTCTATCTCGAAGAACATCCTGATACTCAGATTCATGTTATTGACAGCTTGTCTGCTGGTGGGGAAGTTGATCTAATCGTTGAGAAAATCAATGATTTGATTGACCAAGGACTTTCTTTTGAAGAAGTGGTTAATGCTATTACTGCTTACCAAGAAAAAACTAAGTTATTGTTCGTTCTCGCTAAGGTTGATAATCTGGTTAAGAATGGTCGCTTGAGTAAACTGATCGGTACAGTTGTTGGGCTCCTCAATATTCGTATGGTTGGGGAAGCAAGTGAAACTGGAACCTTGGAACTCCTCCAAAAGGCTCGTGGTGCTAAAAAATCTCTTCAAGCTGCCTATGAAGAATTAATTAAAGCTGGCTATGCTGGTGGACGTATCGTCATGGCTCACCGCAGTAATGATAAATTCTGCCAACAGCTCTCAGAGCTCTTACGTGAAAAATTCCCACAAGCTGAAATCAAGATTATCCCAACCTCTGGACTCTGCAGTTTTTATGCAGAAGAAGGGTGGACTCCTCATGGGATATGAAATTGACTAATTTATATAAGACAGAGGTCGGGATTCAATGTCCGACCTCAATTTTTATCAGAAATTATCTTTTCTACTGTAGCTGAGTAGACTTTTGTACTGACAATTTCATCTTGTCAATACATAAGTTTGAAGAAGCCACCGGTTTGATAAAGATTCACGGGACTAGGTACTATCATGCAAAACTTGATCTACCGATTTCTGTCCCTCCGTCTTTTTTATGGTACAATACTTTTATGAAACATTTTGACACTATTGTAATCGGGGGAGGCCCTGCTGGTATGATGGCTACCATTTCCAGTAGCTTTATGGGCAGAAAACACTTCTCATTGAAAAAAATCGAAAACTTGGAAAAAAATTAGCTGGTACTGGTGGTGGTCGCTGCAACGTTACCAACAATGGAACTCTAGATGACCTATTAGCTGGCATCCCTGGAAATGGTCGCTTTCTATACAGTGTCTTTTCCCAGTTTGATAACCATGATATCATCAACTTTTTTACTGAAAATGGCGTAAAACTCAAGGTCGAAGACCATGGTCGCGTCTTTCCAGCCAGTGACAAATCTCGAACCATTATCGAAGCACTGGAAAAGAAAATCATGGAGCTAGGTGGGCAAATTGCCACTCAAACAGAGATTGTTTCAGTTAAAAAGATTGACGACCAGTTTGTCCTTAAGTCAACAGACCAAACCTTTACTTGTGATAAACTCATTGTCACAACAGGTGGAAAATCCTATCCTTCTACTGGCTCTACTGGTTTTGGTCATGAGATTGCTCGCCATTTCAAACACACCATTACCGAGCTTGAGGCTGCTGAAAGTCCATTGTTGACTGATTTCCCGCATAAGGCCTTGCAGGGAATTTCCCTAGACGATGTGACCCTAAGCTATGGCAAGCATGTCATCACTCATGACCTACTCTTTACCCACTTTGGTTTGTCAGGTCCTGCTGCGCTACGCATGTCTAGCTTTGTCAAGGGTGGGGAAATTCTCTCTCTAGATGTCTTGCCACAACTTTCAGAAGGTGACTTAGTTGACTTTTTAGAAGAGAACCGTGAAAAAGTCCTTGAAAAATGCCTTAAAAACTTTACTCCCTGAACGCTTGGCAGAATCTTTTGTCCAAGGATATCCTGAAAAAGTCAAACAACTAACTGAAAGAGAACGCGACCAACTTGTCCAGTCTATCAAGGCACTCAAAATCCCTAGTGACAGGAAAAATGTCCTTGGCTAAATCCTTTGTTACCAAAGGAGGTGTTAGTCTCAAGGAAATCAATCCTAAAACGCTGGAAAGCAAACTGGTTCCTGGCCTTCACTTTGCAGGAGAGGTCCTAGATATCAATGCCCATACGGGGGGATTTAACATCACTTCCGCTCTCTGCACCGGCTGGGTGGCAGGAAGCTTACATTATGATTAAGAATCAAAGGTTGTGAAAGATGAATAGAAGAGAATCAGTCGAATTTGTCAACATGTGTATGATTAAAAACGGAGACAAGGTTCTTGTCCAAGACCGAGTTAGTCCTAACTGGCCTGGCATTACTTTTCCTGGTGGCCATGTTGAACGTGGCGAATCCTTTGTCGATGCTGTCATTCGCGAAGTGAAGGAAGAAACTGGTCTGACCATTTCTAAGCCTCAACTCTGTGGTATCAAAGATTGGTATGATGACGAGGACTATCGTTATGTTGTCCTCTTTTACAAAACAGAACACTTTACTGGTGAGCTCCAATCTTCAGACGAAGGAAAAGTCTGGTGGGAGGATTTTGAAAATCTATCTCATCTAAAATTAGCTACCGAGGATATGTCTGACATGCTTCGTGTTTTTCTCGAAGAGGACCTCAGTGAATTCTTTTACTACAAGGACGGAGAAGACTGGTCTTACCAACTCAAATAACAGTAAATCGGCAGAGGTCACTCCGCCGATTTTTATCTTATCTAAGTCTGTGCCTTCCTACTAAAATCTGTTACTGGCTTTGTCAGTTCTAGCTTAGTCTGTAAGTTTTATCGAGTTTGTGTGCTTACATAGTGAGCAATGACATCTGATGTGTACTGGGCTGTTCCCTGTCCAAACTTATCAATGTTTTCCTTAAACTCTGGATTATAGACATAGCCTTTTCCGATATGACCGAAGACTTCCATAGAGCAGTCAAATCCATAGGTACGAATAGCTTGCAAGAGCTTGGCTGCTTCCTCTTGGTTTTCAGATGCTGTTATCGGCAGACCAGATTGTAGATTTTGAGCCAAGGCTTGAAAAACTTGATTAAAGGCTGTTGTAGCTTCATCCTCTCGTCCTTTTTGACGCTCGAGAGCCTGGTCCATGACTTCTTGGCCATATTTCTCTACTGCCTCTTGGTGGTATTTTTGATTGTCTTGATAGCTAAATCCAGTGAATTTTTCTTCAATAGTCATTTTTCTTTCTCCTTTTTGTTCTTGGATAGTTTTCTGTAAGGTTGAAATTAAGGTATCCAGATGTTGTCTTTCTCGAGTCAGGTAATCCAGCTGTCTCGTCAAATGTGGTAACAAGTTCATCTTCTCTTCATTCAATAGCTCTGCTATTTTTTCTAAAGAAAAACCTAGATACTTGTAATAAAGGATAACCTGAAGTCGTTCTAAATCTTCTTGACTGTAGGTTCGATAGCCATTTTCTGACTTTAATGGAACCAAAAGTCCAATCTTGTCATAATGGTAGAGGGTCTTGACGGAGACACCTGAAAGTTGCGCAGCTTCTTTAATATGGTACATGATTTCCTCCTCACATAAATAGTATATACCCTCCCCTTTGAGGAGAGTCAAGTATTTTATCATTTTTTTATAAAAACATGAAAATCGCTTTCTTGACAGACTTGAAAAATCATGATAGGATAATCAAGTCTATCAATCAAAGAATAAGCTCATAAAGAGCACATTGAGAGAAGGCTATTTGACAACTCAAGTAGCCTTTTCTTATTTAGAAAACTAGATTGGAGTTTAACAATGTCTGAAAAATCGCAATGGGGCTCAAAACTGGGCTTTATCCTTGCATCTGCAGGTTCTGCTATTGGTCTTGGAGCTGTTTGGAAGTTCCCTTATATGACTGCTGCCAATGGTGGGGGAGGTTTCTTACTGGTCTTTCTCATCTCGACACTATTGATTGGATTTCCACTTCTCTTGGCTGAATTTGCCCTCGGTCGAAGCGCTGGCGTGTCAGCAATCAAAACCTTTGGAAAATTAGGAGATAATAAGAACTACAACTTTATCGGTTGGATCGGCGCCTTTGCTCTTTTCATCCTCTTATCCTTTTACAGTGTTATTGGTGGATGGGTTTTAGTTTATCTAGGTATCGCTATTGCTAAAGCCTTCCAAGTTGGGATTAGCAGTGATTATGCCCAGCTCTTCACAGATATTATTTCTAATCCATGGATTGCCCTTGGGTCTCAAGCTCTTTTTATCTTCCTAAACATCTTTATTGTATCTAGGGGAGTTCAAAAAGGGATTGAAAGAGCATCGAAAGTCATGATGCCCCTGCTCTTTATCATCTTTGTCATTATTATCGGGCGCTCTCTCAGCTTGCCAAATGCTATGGAAGGGGTCATTTATTTCCTCAAACCTGACTTTTCAAAACTGACAAGTGCTGGTCTCCTCTATGCTCTAGGACAGTCATTCTTTGCTTTGTCCCTCGGGGTTACTGCCATGTTGACCTATGCTTCTTACCTAGATAAGAAAACCAATCTGGTCCAATCAGGTATGTCTATCGTTGCCATGAACATTTCTGTATCGATCATGGCAGGACTAGCTATTTTCCCAGCTATGTCAGCATTTAATATCCAGTCTGAAGGTGGTCCGAGTCTCCTCTTTATCGTCTTGCCCCAACTCTTTGACAAGATGCCTCTTGGAAGTATTTTCTATATTCTCTTCCTATTACTTTTCCTCTTTGCGACGGTCACTTCTTCTGTCGTTATGCTGGAAATTAATGTTGGAAATATCACTGACCAAGATAACGAAAAACGTAATAAATGGAGTCTTATTTTAGGTATCTTGACCTTTATCTTTGGTATCCCTTCGGCCCTATCTTACGGTGTCATGGCGGATGTTCAAATCTTTGGGAAAACCTTCTTTGATGCTATGGATTTCTTGGTTTCCAACCTCCTCATGCCTTTCGGTGCTCTCTGCTTATCTCTTTTTACAGGCTATATTTTCAAGAAAACACTGGCAATGGAGGAACTTCATCTTGATGAAACACCTTGGAAACAAGGACTTTTCCAAGTCTGGCTCTTCCTTCTTCGTTTCATCATTCCAATCATCATCATCGTGGTCTTTATCGCCCAATTTATGTAAATACAAAAAAGGAGAGTGGGACAGAAATCGGTAATTCGTTAGAATTCGATTTCGTCGTCCCACCTCCGCACAGTTGAGTAGGGCTGTAAAAGCTGATGAAATCAGCGTAGTAGAGCCCACTCAACCACTGCGTCTTGCTCGACAATCCAAAGACAATTGAGAGGCTAGGACTTTTGTCCCAGCCTCTTTTCTTTTTATGGATGACTAACAATCAATTCTAGACCTTGACCTTCCAAAGTCCATGCTTCAACATCGCTTGGCAAGATAAAGTGGCTACCTTTTTGAATTGGATAATCTTTTCCGTCTACAGTCAATTTCCCTTGACCAGCCAAGACGCTCAACAAGCTGTAATCAGCTGTTTTTTCAAAGTCAACTTTTCCAGTGATTTCCCACTTGTAGACAGCAAAGAAATCATTAGAGACAAGTAAAGTTGAACGCAAATCATCTGCTTTAACAGTCACAGGTCGGCTGTTAGCAGGCTCACCGATATTTAAAACATCGATGGATTTTTCAAGATGAAGCTCTCGCAAGTTGCCATTATCATCCTTGCGGTCAAAGTCATAGACACGATAAGTTGTATCACTAGACTGCTGGGTTTCAAGAATCAAGATGCCTGCACCGATAGCGTGCATGGTGCCACTTGGTACATAGAAGAAATCTCCAGCTTTAACTGGTACTTTTGTCAACAAGGCATCCCAGTTCTTGTCTTTGATTTGCTGACGGAGTTCTTCTTTTGATTTGGCATTGTGGCCATAGATAATCTCAGAACCTTCATCCGCGGCGATAATATACCAGCATTCAGTTTTTCCGAGCTCACCTTCATGCTCTAGTCCATAAGCATCGTCTGGATGAACTTGAACACTGAGCCAGTCATTGGCATCAAGGATTTTGGTCAAGAGTGGAAATACTGGTTCTGGACGGTTGCCAAATAATTCACGGTGTTCCGCATACAAAGTAGCGAGATCTGTTCCTTGATAGCGCCCATTGGCTACCTTAGACACTCCATTTGGATGAGCTGAGATGGCCCAGTATTCTCCGATTTTTTCATTTGGAATGTCGTAGCCAAACTCATCACGTAGTTTAGTCCCACCCCAGATTTTTTCTTGCATAACTGATTGTAAAAATAATGGTTCTGACATCTTGTTCTCCTGTCTGATTTTTCTCCCCTCATTATAGCAAAAAGCTAAGTCTAATTGAACTCTTTTTCACATCTTATAAAGTAGGGAGAAGATTTTGTAAAAATAGTGAATAAATGTGTTCTACTCAATGCTTGCACCATTGCTGGCAATGACATCCTTGTACCAGTAGAAGGACTTCTTCTTGCTACGTTTGAGACTTCATGACCTTCATTATCACGATCCACATAGATAAAGCCATAGCGCTTGTTCATTTCGCCTGTTCCAGCTGAAACCAGATCGATACAACCCCAAGTCGTATAACCAAGCAAGTTAACTCCATCTTGGTAAATGGCATCTCGCATAGCCTTGATGTGGGCCTCTAGATAAGCAATCCTATAGTCATCTGCTACATAACCATTTTCATCCGGTGTATCAATAGCACCGAGGCCATTTTCTACGATGAACATGGGCTTTTGGTAACGATCCCAGATGGCATTGAGGGTGATTCGAAGCCCAAGTGGGTCAATCTGCCATCCCCATTCTGAGGATTCTAGATAGGGATTTTTGAGAGAGGCAAAAACATTTCCAGCTGTTAATTCTTTAACTTCTGGATCACCTGAGGCCACTCGACTTGCATAGTAAGAGAAGGAAACAAAGTCAACAGTGTAATTCTTCAACAAGTCTAGATCCTCTGCCGTCATTTCAATCTCAATTCCTTCACGCTCCCACTGCTTCTTGGCGTAGCTTGGGTATTCCCCACGCGCCTGAACATCAATGAAAAAGTAACTCTTGCGATCTTCCTCCATAGCAGCCCAGTAGTCTCTCGGATGGGCTGTGTTAGGATAATACTGCCCTGCTGCCAACATACATCCAACCTTGTTTTCTGGGTCAATTTCGTGGGCAAGCTTAGTCGCCAGAGCTGAAGCTACCAACTCATGGTGAGCTGCTTGGTATTTGACTTGTTCTTGATTTTCACCTTCTTCGAAACAGAGACCAGCTCCCATAAAGGGTGCATGAAGAATCATATTGATTTCATTAAATGTTAGCCAGTATTTGACCAAACCCTTGTAACGGGTAAGAGTGTGCGACAGAGATTCTCATAGAAGTCCAACATACGACGATTGCGCCAACCACCATACTCACGTAATCAAGTGCATAGGACAGTCGAAAATGCGTAATAGTCACCAGAGGTTGGATCCCATACTTGTGGCATTCCTTAAACAAATCCTCATAAAAGGCTAGACCAGCTTCATTTGGCTCTGCTTCATCTCCTTTGGGGAATATTCTTGTCCAAGCAATGGAAAGCCGATAAGTTTTAAAGCCCATTTCTGCAAAAAGGGCAATATCTTCCTTGTAATGATGGTACATATCAATAGCTTCCTTGGCTGGGTAAAAATAGCCCTCCTCAAAAGAAAACATCTTTTTCTGACCTGTGATAATGGCTTCACGATCCTTACCGATTGGAACAACATCAACATTCGCCAACCCACGACCGTCTAAATTATAAGCACCCTCACATTGATTAGCTGCCGTAGCACCACCCCAAAGGAAGCCCTCTGGAAATTGTAGTATTTCTGTCATCACTTTACCTCACATGATTTAGTACTACTATTATACTATCAAACATTTAAATAAAGCTGAAATAGCCCCAAAAAATGTTTTAAGAAAAGCATTTTCTTTATAAAAAAGCTTCTACGATGAACATAGAAGCCAAATAGGGTAGTTGAAGTTTGTATACAAAACTGCTTTATTTCATAAGATTTGGAAGAATGAACATGATAAAGAAAGCTAGAGCAACCATAATAAAAACATTAAGATAGATAAAACATTTTGCCAACCATGCATATCGCCCAGGTCTTAGTGGTCTTTCTACATAGGAATGTTTTGGTTTTTTAGGATCATAATAAACAGCAACTTTTCCACCAATTGGAAAGCGTTCCTTAAGAGGAGATTTTGTAAAAGACAAAAAACTATTACCCTTAACTTTGTATCTTAAAACTTGTGGAATTTCACCATTTTCAAAATTATCCGTTTTTACATCAGATACGATTGAACCTAAGGGAGTACTGATTGTATTTGAAATAGCAGATAGAAATTTAGGCCCTACGACCTTGTATTGGTTCCCGTCAACAGTGTATTCAACAACTGGGAGACTAATCCCATTATAAAGAGCATAGGAATATCGGATAATAACTCCTTCCGTTCTTTCGGTACATCTCTTGGCATTGCTATAATTACTAAATATAAAATAGGAAAACATAAAATAGGTGAAGGCAGCAAATCCCTAACATCATTAAGCCAATTAATAGAAAGAAAGTTGTTGGCATATTTTTCTCCTTAGAACATTGTTATGAAGCTATTTTTAACAAATTTAACAGAAAAAGAAGAAAAAAGACCGGATGATCCGATCTTTTCAGTCATCAAAATGTAAGAAAAATTAATATCTCATACTATTAATCGATTGATTGATTGATTGTCAGCAAGCCATGGTTAATTATTGCAGCAATATCTTCCAGACCACGAAGAATAAAACTACCTATAATCAATCCTAGAATAATTGAACAGATAATCATGGTAATACAGATTAAATAAATATCCTTTTTGCATCTCTTTTCTCCTAATATCTATTCGCGTCCATTCATGGAGATACTTTCAATCTCAAGGTTCATTGGTCATTATGTGACAATTGTAAGGTTTCCCAGAACCATAAAGTCGAGCGGTAAACTGAACGCCATCTTCACTCTCTCTTCCTAATAAAAATAAAGAAGCCCTCTTACTATATCTATTTAAAATATTTCTCCTTTCCACATCAGTTACATTTTTTTATTATAAGATTTCAGGATGGTGCTGTCAACCATTTATATTCAAGTTCTTTATATAAAAAGACCGGATGGCTCCGATCTTTCAATAGTTCATATTCTCACATTCTGTATTAAGAATCATTGTGGTTAGCTTCAAATGATTAAGCGACCTATTTCATTCGATAAAAATCAAGCACTAGACCAGCAGGACCTTTAACTAATAAGGACTCTGTCCCCCAATCCGTTTCACAAGGACCGTGTAAAATCTCTACACCAAGCTCTTTCAACCGTTTGTAGTTCAGGTCTACATCCTCAACCTCGATGTGAAGAATGATGCCTGACTGAAAATCTTCTATAGGAATCAAATGATTTTGGGACAACATAAGACAGTGACTGCCAATCGTAAACTGAGCAAAACTGTCATCAACATAGTCTGCCTTTTTATCCAAAATACGCTCCAAGTCAACACAGACTTGTGGGAACATTTGAAACGATGATATCTAATTGATTTAAATTCATTTACTATCTCCATAAAAAAGACCGGATGACTCTGATCTTTTAAGTTTCTCTCTATGAAAATCAAAGAATAAAATCTACAATGTTTACTTTTGATTTTCGACGAGCAGAATTATTTGATTGCGCGTGATTGCAATCCTTCTTCTTCCAAGAAGAGGCGGAATGGTACGAGTTCTTCTGCTTCGTATTTTTCCTTAAAGGCTTTGATTGCTTCTTCTGAGTGATGTTTTTGGATCCAATTCAAGTACTTCTACTGGAAGTGGACGGTGTTGAGTGATGTGAGCATCGATCACAACTGTCTTACCTTCTTTGTTCAATTTAACAGCTTCTGCAACAACTGCATCGATATCTTCGATACGGTTTACAGTGAACCCTACAGCACCTTGAGCTTCAGCGATTTTCGCATAGTCAGCATTAGGAAGTCACAACCAAACAAGTGTTTGTTTGTGTCTTCGTATTTGTCCTTGATGAAGGCATATTTACCATTTGAGAAGACAACGTTGATAACTGGAAGGTCGTATTGAACGTTTGTGATAACGTCTGGATAGACCATGTTGAAATGCACCGTCACCCATGATGTTCCATACTTGGCGATCTGGATTGTCTTTCTTAGCAGCGATACCACCAGGAAGGGCAATACCCATTGTCGCAAAGAGTGGAGATGTACGCCACATGTTCTTAGGTGTCATGTGAAGGTGACGAGTAGATGTTTGAGTAGTGTCACCTACGTCGATTGAGTAGATAGCGTCTTGATCAGCATGTTTGTTGATTGCATTGTAAACTTGATACAATTGCAATTCACCCTCAGTTTTACCTTCGAGTTTGTTCATGTAATCACGCCAGTTTTGGTTGTTCTTCACGTTTGCACGCCACCATGGAGTAGACTCAACTGGGTTTACTTTTATCAAGGATAGCTTTTAGCTGCTTGACCTGCATCACCAAGGATTGAAGCGTCAAGGGCGTGGCGTTTCCCAAGTTTGTAAGGGTCGATATCCACTTGGATGAATTTTTCAGTGTTTTTGAATGCTTCGTATACTTCAGCAAATGGGAAGTTTGAACCAAGGGAAAAGAACTAGTGTCTGCTTCAAAGACCACTTCGTTGGCTGGTTTCCAACCAACACGGTAAGCAGAACCTGTCAAACCTTCGTAGTTCCATTCGAAAGCTTCGAAGTTTTTACCAGTTGTGATGATTGGGGCTTTGATTTTACGTGACAATTCAGTGATTACTTCACCAGCTTTAACACCACCGTAACCAGCGTAGATAACTGGACGTTCAGCGTTGTTCAAAATTTCAACAGCTTTGTCGATTTCAACTTCGTTCAAAGCAGGAGCGATGAATGAACGCTCGTAAGAACCTGAACCGTAGTATGAGTTTTCGTCGATTTCTTGGAAAACCAAAGTTTACTGGAATTTCAACAACAGCTGGACCTTTTTTAGAAACGGCAGCACGGCAAGCTTCGTCAATCACTTTTGGTAATTGCTCTGCGTAAGCTACACGTTTGTTGTAAACAGCGATACCGTTGTACATTGGGTTTTGGTTCAATTCTTGGAAAGGCATCCATGTTGAGTTCATTAACTGGACGTGATCCAAGGATCGCTAGGAATGGAGTGTTATCCATAGCTGCATCGTAAACACCGTTGATCAAGTGAGTCGCACCTGGACCACCTGAACCAACTGCAACACCGATAGATCCGCCAAATTTAGCCTGCATAACCGCTGCAAGAGCACCTGTTTCTTCGTGGCGAACTTGCAAGAAACGGATATCTTTGTCTTCAGCCAAAGCGTCCATAAGTGAGCTGAGTGTTCCTGATGGGATACCGTAGATAGTGTCTACGCCCCATGTTTTCAATACGTTAAGCATTGCTGCTGATGCAGTAATTTTCCCTTGAGTCATAATGATAACTCTCCTTAAAAGTTAATTTGATGAATGATAAAAGCGCTTTTATATATTTTTTGAAAACGATTCAGTAAATTTACAATCCTAATTTATCACATTTACTTATAGTTTCATAAGAATGTGCTCAGAAAACTTTCATTCTCTATTACAGTACAGATTGAAAACGTTTTTGAAAAATCTGTTTTAGAATAACAAAAAGCGGTTAAGACCGCCTTTTTATACTCAATGAAAACCAAAGAGTCAAACTAGGAGCTAGCCGCAGGTTGCTCAAAGCACAGCTTTGAGGTTGCAGATAAAGCTGACGTGGTTTGAAGAGATTTTCGAAGAGTATTAATCGACTTTCGTAAAATTAAGCATGAGAGAGCTGATTAGAACAGAGACTGAACTAAAGGCCATGGCTAATCCTGCAAGTTCTGGATTGAGCACTAAAACCAAGACTTGAAAAAGACTCCTGCTGCAATCGGAATACCAATGAGGTTATAGATAGAAGCCCAGAAAAGATTGAGTAGAATACGATTAAAGGTCTTCTTACTCATATCAAAAGCACGTGCCAATCCTAGTAAATTGTTGGTTGTAAGGACAAGGTCTGCTGATTCGATGGCAATATCTGTTCCAGAACCCATGGCAATTCCGACATCAGCCACACTGAGGGCTGGCGCATCATTGATCCCATCTCCAACAAAGGCCAATTTGCCATTCTTTTGAAGCTTGTGAATTTCATGTGCCTTTTCCTCTGGCAAGACATTTGCGATTACTTCTTCTATTCCAATTTGCTCCGCAATAGCATGCGCTACTCCCGCATTGTCTCCAGTAAGCATGACCGTTCTAAGACCACGTTTTTTCAATTTAGCAATAGCTTCTTTTGCATTTTCCTTAGGGACATCCTGCAAGGCAATTAAGCCTTTTAACTCACCATCCACGGATAGGAAGACAACTGTTTTTGCTTCTTTCTCAAGCAATTCAAATCGTTCTTGATAATCATGTGGAATAGCAAGGTCAGCTAAAAGTTTGGCATTCCCAAGCAAGACTTGTTTACCATTAATAATCCCAGTCACACCTTTTCCATGCAAGGCTTGGAAGTTTTCCACTGGGTAAAGGCTAATTCCTAGTTCAGATGCACGATTAACAATAGCTTGAGCTAGCGGGTGTTGAGATACATCTTCCAGTGAAGCAGCCAAACTTAGCACTTCTCTTTCATCACCAATAACATCTGTCACTACTGGCTTCCCTTCGGTCAAGGTTCCTGTCTTATCAAAAACAACTGTTTGGACTTTTTGGATTTCCTGTAAAACTGTACCATTTTTGAGAAGAATCCCCATCTTGGCACTTCGTCCTGTTCCAACCATGAGTGCTGTCGGTGTCGCGAGTCCTAGTGCACAAGGACAGGCAATTATCAAAACAGCAACTCCATAAAGAAGAGAAGTCACAAAAGCTATCTCCAAGTAAAAACAAACCAGACCCAAAAAGTAAGGAGTCCTAAAATGACAACTGCTGGTACGAAAAATCCCAGAAATCTTGTCTGTCAAATCTTGAATAGGAGCACGACTGGTTTGAGCTTTCTTCACAAAGTCTACAATCTGAGCCAACATAGTCTCAGAACCCACTTTTTCAGCTTTAAAAACAATGGTACCACTATTATTGATGGTTGAACCAATGACAGCATCTCCAACTGATTTATCGACTGGAATACTTTCCCCAGTCACCATTGATTCATCAATACTCGTTTCACCTTCTAAGACAGTCCCATCAACGGCAATTTTTTCACCTGGTCGAACGCGAATGAGATCCCCAACTTTGACTTGTTCTAGAGGTATTTGAACATAAACATCATCACGCAAAACCTCTGCTGTTTTTGCTTGTAGGTCTAATAATTTTTCGACTGCCTGCGAAGTATTTTTTCGCATTTTTTCCTCAAAAACTGCTCCCAAAAGAATGAAGAAGAGGATAAATGCAGCACTTTCAAAGTAAACGGGCAGACCAGTGAAGAGGGCAACTAAGCTATAGAAATAGGCCACTAGGGTTCCCAGAGCAACCAAGGTATCCATGTTGGAATTGTGCTTTTTAAAACTAGCCCAGGCGCTTCTGATATATGGAACTCCAGCTACCAGCATAATGGGGGTTGTGGCTAAAAAGGTGCCCCAACGCATGACTTGGTGACTAATTCCTCCTGTAGACATCCCAATCATGAGAATCACAAGAGGCACAGTAAAGATACTAGTAATCCAAAAACGTTGTAAAAGACTGAGAGACTTTTTGGTTTTTTCAACAACGGTGTAGGTTCCCTTTTGCATCTTCATGCCACATGAAAACTCATGCTCACCCAAGTCTTGAGGAGTAAAACGAATGACTTTTTCCTCATCTTGAGCGATTGATTCTAGAATCCTTCTTCTTCGAAGAGAATTTCTTTATAACAGTTTGATGGTGTCACACGATGAAAAGGTAATCTCAGCAGGAATCCCTTTTTGTAGTTGAATATGGGCTGGATGGTAGCCTTTGTCTGCTGTGATACGGATTTTTTGAACACCATTTTCAAGACTTGCTTTTACAATTTCAGTCATATCATTCTCCTATTCTACAATCATCTTACCGTGCATCATATTCATGCCACAAGAGAAACCATACTCACCTGCTTCTTCAGGAGTGATTTCAACCACATATTGGTCTCCCATAGGAAGATCTGCATGCACTCCAAAGTCTGGAAAAACGATTTGGTCCAAGCAAGGTGAAGGATCTTTTCGATCAAAAATAATACGAGCTGGTTGCGATTTTTTGAGGATAATGGTTCCTGGAGTATAGCCTCCCATGACCTCCACTCGAATTTCCTGATAGCCATTTTTTTGCTGGGCTCTCTTAGCATCTTCTTGCGGTTTTTTGAAAAACCAAAAGAGGATAAAAGCAATCATTCCTAAAACAACAATAGATACAAATAGATTTAACATAGCGTCTCCTTTACATACAATTACATCTTACTTCTGTTACAGCACTTGCTTTTTTCTTTGAAATCACTTCTTCCAAACCTTCCAAGTCAGCTAGGGTAAAGTCACATTCTTCAATCAAATCAGCTAGCAAGAGCTTTATTCTTCGAGAACAAAGCTTGTCTTTGATATCCTGGACAAGTAACTTCTAGCTATCTTCCTGCGTCAACAGGGCTGAATAGATAAAGGACTTGCCCTGTTTTTCCCGAGTCAAACATTCTTTCTCCACCAAACGAGCCAAGAGTGTCTGGATCGTGGATTTGGACCAGCTAAACCTTTTCTCTAATACTTTGATAAGATCGGTACTTGTCTGTTCTCCCTGCATCCAGATAATCTTCATGACCTGCCATTCTGCATCCGAAATCTGCATCAGCACACCTCCAAAATCTACATTTGTCAATTACAATTATCAGTATACTCTTAAAATCTACATTTGTCAATCCAAAAAAATCACATTTTTAAAAATTTATCGTCGATATAAATATTTTTTTATCACTACAATAAAAAATACATATTATCCAAAGCTCTTTTAATGCTACAATAACTGTATCATTTTCCTAGATGGGAGGTTCTACTTTTGATTGGTCCATTGTTGAACAATATCTACCACTCTATCAAAAGGCATTCTTTCTGACCTTGCATATTGCAGTTTGGGGAATTCTAGGTTCTTTTTTGCTGGGGCTCATCGTCAGCGTCATCCGGCATTACCGCCTTCCTGTTTTCTCACAGTTGGCAACAGCCTATATCGAATTGTCACGAAATACACCCCTTTTGATACAACTTTTCTTTCTCTACTTCGGTCTACCTCGAATAGGGATTGTTCTTTCTTCAGAAGTCTGTGCAACGGTCGGGACTCATCTTTTTAGGTGGTTCCTACATGGCAGAATCCTTCCGAAGCGGGACTAGAAGCAGTCAGTCAAACCCAGCATGAAATTGGTTTAGCCATTGGGCTTACTCCATTTCAGGTCTTTCGCTACGTGGTTCTGCCACAAGCGACAGCGGTTGCTCTACCATCCTTTAGCGCCAATGTTATTTTCCTCATCAAGGAAACTTCTGTCTTCTCAGCGGTTGCCCTTGCTGATCTTATGTACGTTGCTAAGGATTTGATTGGACTCTACTATGAGACAGATATCGCACTAGCCATGTTGGTGGTTGCTTACCTTATCATGCTTCTACCTATTTCACTAGTCTTTAGCTGGATAGAAAGGAGGCTCCGTCATGCAGGATTCGGGAATGCAAGTACTCTTTCAGGGAAATAATCTCCTGAGAATCTTACAGGGATTGGGAGTCACGATTGGGATTTCTATCCTGTCTGTCCTCTTATCCATGATTTTCGGAACGGTGATAGGGAATTATCATGACTTCTCATTCTAGAGTGATTCGTTTCTTGACACGTTTTTATCTAGAATTTATCCGGATCATGCCCCAGCTGGTGCTTCTCTTCATCGTTTACTTTGGCTTGGCTCGAAACTTTAATATCAATATCTCAGGTGAGACTTCTGCTATTATCGTTTTCACCCTCTGGGGAACAGCTGAGATGGGAGACTTGGTTCGTGGAGCTATCACTTCCCTACCGAAACATCAGTTTGAGAGCGGACAAGCGCTTGGCTTAACTAAAGTGCAACTCTACTACTACATCATCATCCCTCAGGTCTTGAGAAGACTGTTACCACAAGCTATCAATCTTGTCACTCGGATGATTAAAACGACTTCCTTGGTTGTTTTGATTGGGGTTGTTGAAGTTACCAAGGTTGGACAACAAATCATCGATAGCAATCGTTTGACCATCCCAACCGCTTCCTTTTGGATTTATGGAACCATCCTAGTCTTGTATTTCGCGGTTTGCTTCCCTATTTCCAAACTATCTACTCACTTAGAAAAACATTGGAGGAACTAAATGTCTGAAACTATTTTAGAAATCAAGGAACTAAAAAAATCCTTCGGAGACAATCCTATCCTCCAAGGACTTTCCCTAGATATTAAAAAGGGGGAAGTGGTCGTCATCCTAGGGCCATCTGGTTGTGGGAAAAGCACCCTCCTTCGTTGCCTCAATGGTTTAGAAAGTATTCAAGGAGGAGATATCCTGCTGGATGGCCAGTCCATCGTTGAAAATAAAAAAGATTTTCACTTGGTTCGCCAAAAAATCGGTATGGTCTTTCAAAGTTATGAACTCTTTCCTCATCTGGATGTCCTTCAAAACCTCATACTAGGTCCCTATCAAGGCTCAAGGACGAGACAAAAAGAAGTAACGGAAGAAGCTCTGCAACTACTAGAACGTGTCGGACTTCTGGATAAACAACATAGCTTTGCTCGTCAATTATCTGGTGGACAAAAGCAACGGGTAGCGATTGTTCGTGCCCTTCTCATGCATCCAGAAATTATCCTCTTTGACGAGGTAACGGCTTCACTGGATCCAGAAATGGTACGTGAGGTTTTGGAACTTATCAATGACTTGGCTCAAGAAGGGCGTACCATGATTCTAGTAACCCATGAAATGCAGTTTGCCCAAGCCATTGCGGACCGCATTATCTTTCCTTGACCAAGGGAAAGATTGCTGAAGAAGGAACTGCTCAAGAATTCTTCACAAATCCACAAACCAAACGAGCACAAGAATTTTTTTAAACGTCTTTGACTTTTAGCCAGTTTGGCTCATATCTATAATCAATAAAGGAGATTATTATGAAACTACTTAAAACCAATTCTAACTGTTTTTGCTCTAGCATTTGCGCTTATCTTCGTCACAGCTTGTAGTTCAGGTGGAAGCTCTGATGCTTCATCTACTAAGGCAACTGCCAAAGCTCGTACCATTGATGAAATTAAGAAAAGTGGTGAACTTCGAATCGCGGTATTTGGAGACAAAAAAACCATTTGGTTATGTTGACAACGACGGTTCTTACCAAAGGTTATGATATCGAACTGGGTAACCAATTAGCACAAGACCTTGGTGTGAAAGGTTAAATACGTTTCTGTTGATGCTGCCAACCGTGCTGAATACTTGATTTCAAACAAGGTTGATATCACCCTTGCCAACTTTCACAGTTACTGACGAACGTAAGAAACAAGTTGACTTTTGCCCTTCCTTACATGAAAGTTTCTCTCGGTGTTGTGTCACCAAAGACTAAAGGTCTATCACAGACGTTAAAGAACTTGAAGGCAAAACCTTGATCGTTACAAAAGGAACTACTGCTGAAACTTACTTTGAGAAAAATCACCCAGAAGTGAAACTTCAAAAATATGACCAATATAGCGATGCCTACCAAGCCCTTCTTGACGGACGTGGAGATGCCTTTTCTACTGACAATACTGAAGTTCTAGCTTGGGCCCTTGAAAAACAAAGGATATGAGGTAGGAATTACTTCTCTAGGGTAATCCCAGATACTATTGCACCAGCAGTTCAAAAAGGTAAACCAAGAACTACTCGACTACATCAACCAAGAAATCGAAAAATTAGGTAAGGAAAACTTCTTCCACAAGGCTTATGAAAAAACACTTCACCCAACTTACGGTGACGCTGCTAAAGCAGATGACCTAGTTGTTGAAGGTGGAAAAGTCGACTAACAGCTAATAAATGTAATAAAGAAAACAGGTAATCCTAAGGATTCCCTGTTTTTTTATGTTTTATAATCCATGCAGTAAAACTACTATTGGTTTGTAGAACAAAATGTTCTCACATAGTAAATTTTCATCAAGAACTCATAATGCTACTTCACTAAAGCCTCAACAACTCCTCATAACTAGAAACAACGCCATAAATATGTTGATCGCTAATTAAACCAGCTTCAGCAAGTGCTCTAAAATGCGCTTTTGCACACTCGATCTTTGCTTTTTCGGCTTGTTTCAGCTGAAGACTCGACATGGAGCCTTTAGTCTCTGCCACGAAGTAGATGTATTTTCACACTTCCTTCACGAAAGGCTATTGCCCAGTCCGGATTATAATTCCCCAGAGGCGTACGAATGCTAAACTTTCCAGGTAGTTTCACATACACACGAACATCTTCATACTGTTCCAGGGATTCTTTAAACTTACGCTCGGTATTCGAATCAACCTTTACAAAGTTATAGATACCTTTTTTCGATTCTAGCAAATGCTCATCTGAAAGTTTCGCAGTTTCTGCATTATCATAGAATAAATCCATACCATATTCATCTTCTAAAATATTGTATTGAATATGCTTGATGATTTGAGCTGCCTTTTGCTCATTAATCAACTTCGATACTTTTTAAAAATAAATTCTTCTGGTTTTGTCTGAACTTTTCAAACTGATCAACTTGAATTTTACTCAGAAATTTCTGCCACTACCTTACGAGTTAGACCTGTATGATCTGCCACTTCTCCTAGCAAATCATACTGAGTTGTGATTTGACTATTTTCGACATACTCCTGAGAACGAGCATTTTCTCCAACATCTAGTTTCAAACCTTCTTTTGTCATTTGATCTGCACTGGCTTGGGTAATATTGTACACTGGTTGACTAACCACTAGCTTCTCATTAATATAAGCAACAGACTGCTCTATTAGCTCAGTATCATCAAAAAGTAACTTGATAAGCTGTTTTACGATTAATCTGATTCCAAAGTGACAAGAATTCTTTTTCGAGCAATATTTTCTTTATTCACTTCATTAGAGAACTGTACCGTTGTATTGTTTGCATTTTCAATCTCATATTTTCCAGGTTGGTAAATACTTTCTAGGACTTCAACAACTTGTTTCTCATATCCCGGAAGTGTATCTGATAAGTTCAACTGATTATTTTTCCTTGGCAGTAAAATAATTTGCAGTCAGTTGACCTTTCTTATCAATATAACCCTGACTAATCAAATCATACTGAATGGACTCTGCTTGTTCTTTAGTAATCCTGATCTTTTCTCCTGCTTCGTTTTCGATTACTTTATTTTCAAATAAGGCAACATCAACTTTTACAGGACGGTCAGCTAACAGCTCTTTCAACTCTGCTTGTAAACCACGCGCAAATTGGTCATAGCTTTCATTTGCAATGACTAGTCAGTTTATTTGATTTCATGGACTTCACTCTCTAGATGTTCCAAGTCTTGACGCACTCATCTTGATCCACTGCTAAACGCATTCCACGACCAATTTCTTGTCGTTTTCGAGTCTCTGCTGAAGACTGTTTGAGAGTACAAATTTGAAATACATTGGGATTATCCCAACCTTCTTTTAAGGCTGAGTGCGAGAATAGAAAGCGTACTGGTTCCTCAAAACTCAACAAACGTTCCTTATCTTTCATGATCAAATCATAGGCATCTTTATCGTTTGAGGAATTACTTTTCTTTTCACTAGCAGATTTATAATCCACAAATATCGTCTTATCTGACTTTTTCACTTTATCAACTGAAAAGTAACCCGCATGAACTGCATTGCCATCAAGATGAGATTCCAGATAACGATAATAAGGAGATGGTTCTTGAGTCTGTAAGAACTGTCTAACTTGACTTTCATACTCTTCTTCAAAGATTTGAGCATACTCCCCGTTGTGAGGATCATTTTGAGCATCATATTGCTTATATTTTGCAACCTCATCAATGAAGAAAAGAGAAAGAACCTTAATTCCACGATTATAAAGTCTACTTTCTTTCTCTAGGTGACTCTTAATGGTCTCACGAATTTGAATTCTCCGCATACTCGACTCATCGACTTCACCCATGACCTCTCCAACATATAATTCCTGCGTCGCACCGACTTGGACTTTATTGTCTCTTGCGTTAAATTGACTCAATGTCATACCTTGATAGGAAGATAAATTGCCCGGATTCAGCATAAAGGTCAAACGGTTCTTCAACGATTCTTGTTTTACGTTTTTACTCCCTGACTGAGTTCTTACCTCGAACTCTATCTTAGCCTTTTGGAGAACCAGATTTCTGAGGAAGGATTTCTTGCAAATAAAGATAACCTTGCGTCCCAGTTGTTCCAGTTTGTTCAATAGCCTTCACCGCAATTTTCTTAACTAATTTTTGGTTGTAGGCATCCATAGCATCCAGTCGATAAACCATATCATGCTTTTCTTTATGAGTAGCCGAATATCGAAGGGTAAAGAGTGGCTTAAAGTCTTTTAGTCGTTCTTTAGTCTGCTTGCCTTCAACGGACTGGGGCTCATCAATAATCATGATTGGGTTCATGGCTGCTAATACATCAATTGAGCGACGCCAACGGAAACTTTCCTGTTCTGAATGAATCCTGCGTGCATCTTTTCCTTTGGCATTAAAGGCTTGAGAGTTGATAACCATGATTTGAAGATCCGATGAATTAGCAAAACTATCCAAATCTCCTAGACGGGAGGAATCATAGACAAAATAGCGTGGTTGCTTCCCATACTCCATCTGAAAGTGACTGGTCATAATCTGTAAAGACTTGAGGACCCCTTCACGTATAGCAACACTTGGAACAACAATGACAAACTTGAGCCAGCCATAGCGTTTATTTAACTCCATAATGGTACGGATATAGGTATAGGTTTTCCTCGTCCCTGTCTCCATCTCTACAGAAAAATTGTAGGCTGGACGACCTGCAATCATATCGACCGAAAGGCTTTCAGAAGGTCGTAATTCAAAACGAGTTTGTACGGCATGAACATTCCTTCGAATAGCTTCCTGATCTAATTGAATAGGAGCATTTCGATAGGCATCCAATACCAAATCCACCTCATCTGACTTTTGACGACCTGGATCAGCCATATACCTGATTCCAGTTTGTTTGGTTTGGCCTTGAAATAGCTCTACAATGGCACTGACAGCATCTAACTGGAATTGTTGTTTTTTAAATTGTAGTTTCATATTGTATCTTCTTTATTATTCTTTGTTATTTAAAAGACAATACCCAATACCAAATAAGAACAGAAGGAATAAGGAAATATTGGAACCAAAATGATGAATTTATTCCAACTAAAATCATGTCTCTTGATAAATTCTTCAATACAGAGAAAGACATTTGTGAGCTCAACACTTTTTTTCTTATGCTGCTCAGTTGTCCTTCTGTTACTTTTATCCATATCAGATTGAGAATCACCTTGATTATATTTTCGCTTCTGGTACTTTTTAGCATACTTGTGATCATAATCTGAATGATTTTCATTCCCACGTAGGCTAATTTGATATTTGAACATTACCTGTTGATATTTCTCTTTTTCTCATCTTCATTAAGATTTTTGAAAAATGATTGATTTCAACTCAAGCAGAAAAATCTTCTAATTCTAGCTGATGATAATGTAATTTCAGTGCTCTCATTATAGTTCAGCTTAGCAACAAAAATTCTGAACGAGCTAGAGAATATATGGAAAAACAAAAGCAGATAAAGCTAGTCTTTCTTTATTTTCAGGGATTAATTAGCGCATACACTAATAAGCCTGTTGATACTAAACTCATTGCTAAAAATCAATTCCCTATTTTTCAGCATATTCATAAAGTCTTTTTACTCGTATTAATTCTAGCAGCTCTAACAGTATCAATTGAATTACATTTAAGATTAATCTCATAGTCGATATCTCGATCTTTAAAAATCTGAATTTCTTCCAAGCTACACTACCTTTCACTTTCGTATTAGGTGATAATTCTTTAAAAATTTCACTTACGTTGATCTTATCTGCTGAATTGGCAAATGAACTATCACGGAAAACTGCTCGGAGTGGTTGTGCTTGAGCGATGTGACGGATAACTTCTTCAGAAATTTCATCTTCAAAAGCATGCCATGAGTGATCCTTGATCTACATCAAAGACTTCAACTCCTGCTACTTTTTTCATATCAATCGCTAAGGACAATTCCATCCCCCATGTCAGCATAACTTGGAAGAGGATATCGAGACCAGTACGGCCTTCTTTAATATTAGATACACTATCAAAAAGTTCCCCTTGGATGAATTGATCTGGTCGAGCTGAAACATCCTTGAAAATTAGAAGAGTCTAGTTTGTAAGCTTTAAAACCAAAGTCTTGATTGCCAACCAACTCTGGATGTTCTTCCTGAATCTTTAGGAAACGGCTCGACGAATCCGTTCACGTGAAATCTGATCGATAGTTTCGTAACCAGCTTCTTTAGCAGCAGACTTGTCAGCTACTTCCTCATCTAAAGTACACAAGATAAACTTACGATTCCCACCATCTTCCGCATTCAGTTGCATGACCGCATCAGCTGTCGTACCAGAACCACCAAAGAAGTTCAAAATAAGAGAATTATCTTTTTCATAAGTTTTAGCATCAATTAAAAATTTTAAAAAGTCCTGTCGGCTTTGGATTACTAAATATTGAAATTCCATCAAACATATTTTTCATTTCATTGGTAGCATCAGTATTTGTAGGAATTGCATTCATACTTTAGAAAAGAATAGATACCGGAGGTTTTACATTAACTTCACCAGTATTTCGACGAGCTGTTGGACGTAAAGTTGAAAACTGATCTTATTTCAATGTTTCCACCGTTTTTGAATCAGTTCATCGATTTTTTTCTTGCCCCCTATTTGAAACGTCCAAACATCCTGATATCAGAAACAGGAACACCATTGTTGACCTGTATATCCTCAAGTAATCTGACCTTCAAATCTCCATTTCCATATATTCTTTTCTCAATAACTCCATTATAATTTCCATTATTAATTATTGTTGAATTACAATTAAAAATACATGCCCTTATTATTAGAAATATTCAACATTTCAATAAGTTTGTCTGGGTCAGTAAAACCTCCTTTTCAATTTTACATTTTGTCTTTTCTATATGCCAACAAATATTCATGAATATTTGCAACTTCTTTGGATAAAAAGATGGTTGAGTCTTTTTATGCCAAATAAAATCTTGAATAAAATTATCTTCTCCAAATATCTCATCACAGATTAACTTAAGATTAGATTGTTCATTATCATCAATGGAAATAAAGATAACACCAGAATCCTTAAGTAGATTACGCGCCAAGCGCAGACGTGGATACATCATATTGAGCCAGTCTGAGTGGTAACGAGCTGAACTTTTTCATTCGGTTGCAACCCAACAACTTGACGTCCTTCTTCGTCCAAGAGGTCCATCTCTTCTTTCAACTCTTGGTCCGTTTTATGGAACTTATCAGAGTATACAAAGTCTCTCCCTGTATTATATGGTGGATCGATATAGATCATATCGATTTTTCCGAGATAGGATTCTTGTAAGATTTTCAAAACTTCTAGATTGTCCCCAGTGATGAAGATATTTTCACTCTTGTCAAAGTCAATACTCTCATCAAGGTCTGGTCGTAAGGTTTTGGTAGTAGGTCGTCCAGCTTCTGCAATGGCTTCACGCTTTCCAACCCAGGTAAACTCATAGGATTCTCGACCATCCACAATTTCCTCTGATAAAAACTGTTTCAGTTTCTCAAAATCAATGGCAGGACGAAGTCTTCCGTGTTCATCTCTTTTTTCTGTCAAGACTTCTGGAAAGAGTTGTCCAATTTTTGAAATATTATCTGTGAAAATATCTTTGGAGCCTACTTTTAAAAGATCGAGGCCGGTATGTTCCCCTTTGTGTTGTTCTGTAGTCATATGTAACCTTTCTTATAATGGCTTCTGTTTACTTGTCTATACTGTACAAGTAATCCCTATTTTAATTCTTGGATTTGTTTAAGAACTGCTTGGTAGTCTTTCTTTACTTCCATCTGCTTTCTCATCGATTTTTCTGTATACATTTGCTTCTTAAGCCGTTGAGCTTGCTTCTCCAGTTTTTCTAGTTGTTCCGTCAGCTCAACTGACTCTTTTAGTTACCACCAACTTACTTTTGCAGTTGATCTTTCCCTGTTTCCTTTAATCAGCATTTCATACACTTGGTCTAAGTCATTGCCTTCAAATTGGATCTGACAATCCTCTTGCGAACGGAAACGACGGACAATTTTGAAATGTCTTCCATCTTTTTCTTGTGCTAGAGCTTCCTTGTAATGAATCAAGAGCTCTTCCTTTCCCAAGGGAAATTTAAGGACAAAGACTGTATAAATACCAAGTCGTTCATCTAGTTTTTCTAGCAAACTGGTTCTGAACTCTTGCTGATTGAGGTGAATTTCTAAGACCATGATCTGCTTAACGGCATTTCCCTGGAATATTCGTCGTTTGGGAATCTATCTGGTGGGTAATTTGAATGAGTTGAATCTGTTCTCGTAATTCTTGCTTTTCCTGTTTTGTCAGAGCTAGGTTATCAAAGAAATCACGATTGCCCTTTTTGTGGGGTCTGTAGAGCACATGAGGAGTTGGCAAACAAGTATAATCAGGAAACTGTATCATAATTCTCTCCTTTTAGCAGGGCAAAGAAACAAATCAGTTCAAAATCATCCATCCCTTCAATGCTGGTATTCATCAAATTAACCGTTCCAAAATTGAAGAGTGCATCCATAGTAGATAGTTGATCCTGTTCCATCAGTTGTTCAATAGCCTGCTGTAATAGCTTAGAATATCCTGACATCTCTTTCCCATCTTTTGTTTGACGGTTATACTGATTCACCAGAGATTGCAATGGTTGCGTCTTGCCACGGCATAGACTTCCCAATAGATCCAAAATCTTTTTGCTTTCTTCTGGAGAAACTACTAAAATCACCTGCACTATTTACATAGAGGATATAATATGGATGAAGTTGATTCTTCTGATTCTTACCTCTAAGTTCGTCTTTATTTTTTAAAACAAAGATTGCTCCTTCTGCTTCCTTGTTCTCAACTGACAAGATGGCTTGCAGTCCTTTTGGTACTTTTTCCAATTCAGGATGGCTGTCGAGATACTTCAGAAGATCCATTCGATAGTCTTCCAATCCTAGATCCATGATGGATATCCCTTCACTCATCTCTTCTAAGTCGACAACTTCATTTCTAAGGCGCTCAAGTTGTTTCTTACGATAGTTATTGTCTTCGATTTCTTCGCTAGAAAGAACGTTATCATCTGCGGTAGAAGTGAGAACAGATATTTTCATACGTGATTCAACACGCGATTTAAGATCGATGTATTCATCTAACTCGATATTTGGCCAAAAGTTTACAAGCTGGATAAACTTATTTTTACTCCCAATCCGATCCACACGTCCAAAGCGTTGAATGATCCGAACAGGATTCCAATGGATATCATAATTGACCATCATATCTGCATCCTGCAGGTTTTGCCCTTCAGAAATAACATCTGTTGCAATCAAGACATCAATCTCTCTTTGATCATCCGGAAATAGGAGATTTCTATCTTTTGATTGTGGTGAAAAATAGGTCAAAAGGGAATTAAGGTCTCGATGGTTTGTTTTTAGCGTTGTTTCAAACCCTTTTGTACCAGAAATTTGTGCCGTATGAAGTCCGTATTTATCTAGTACATATTGGCTAATATGTTTATAGAGATAATTAGTGGTTGTCGCAAAGGCAGAAAAAGATAATGAGTTTTTTTATTGCCTTCATTGATTGGATGAGTCATTTTTTCATCGATCAACCGATAGAGTGTTTGCAATTTTTTATCTTCTGCAGGAGCGATTTGATCGATCAGTTCTTCTAATTCCAGCAAAATTGCTTGATCTTTCTCTAACTCCAATTTCCAAGTGCGATAGTCCATATCTTTCAAAGCAATTCTATTCTTCTTCCTGATAAAAACATCCAAGTTGCTATCTTCTATATCGAAATCATCTTCATTTAAGGCAGGCACTCCAGATAAAGCATCTAAACCAGTTTGCTCATATGTTGAAATAGCTTTTAAAGTCTCATCTACATACGATTTAACGACATCAATCAAGGTATAACGAAAAGCCTCAACAGAACTTTCTATGCGTTTAAGCAGATTGATCATCATCAGCTTTTTCATCCCCGACTCACGACCCAGTTGAGTAAGGTTGGCTTTATTCCCTGCTAATGTTATTTCGTATTTCTCACGCTTTGAGGGATAGATATAAAGTGAAGGTTGGTAAATGGATAACTGTAACTGATCTAACAACTGGTATAACTTTTTATAGGTCACATCTAGATCCGACACTGTCAAATCAGGTTCAAAGTTTCTTGGTTTCAGACGTTCTGGAAAATCTCCAATCGCTTTTCGATCATAAAATTCTCGGATGTGTTTACGGCTACGGGCAATCGTCACACTATCCAGAACTTTAAAGAAATCAAAGTCTAAAAGTCGATAATAGTTTATCTGTCGTTCGCTCTTCAGCTGGTAAATCTGCCCATTTGTTATAGGCCAACTGAGCATTCCGAAAAATATCATTAATGGACGACTGTGTATCTAATTTTCCATCTATCTGCTCTACATCCCCTTCATAGGCTAAAGCGATTTGATTTTTTAGATCATTAAAGCGATTATTAACTGGAGTGGCTGATAACATCAGTACCTTAGTAGGAACACCTGATTTGATAATTCGATTCATTAATCGACTATAACGATTTTCACGTCCCTCCGCTTGTTCGCTTTCACTAGATCCACCATTGCGGAAATTATGAGATTCATCAATAACCACTAAGTCATAATTTTCCCACTTATTAAGGGCTAGGTCTACACCATTTGAAATCCCTTTATCACGACTTAGATCAGTATGATACAAAACATCGTAAATGAGATGACGATCATAAATAGGGTTGTTAACATAGTCATGTCGATACATGTTCCAGTTGTTTTCTAACTTTTTCGGACACAAAACTAAAATTCGTTTCCCACGATAGGCATAGTAAGTCATAACCGCTAAAGCTGTAAAGGTTTTTCCTAACCCCACCGAATCTGCTAAGATGCAACCGTTATACTTTTCAAGTTTTGAAATGATTGATTTTACCGCATCTTGTTGGAAATCATAAAGAAGATTCCACAACTTGGTATTTTTATAGCCCACCTGTTCATTTGGGGTATAGTCATCATTGATATCCTCAAGAAACTCGCTAAAGAGGTTATAGAGCATGACATAGTAGAGAAATTCAGGGGAATGTTCTTTATGAGCTAAATTGAGAGTTTCCAAGAACTCTTCTGTCACATCCCGAAAATACTCATCATTTTGCCAGAGGCTATCAAATTCATTTAGATAGGATAAACTCATGGGAGCATGGTAGAGATGCCGTGTCGTTTTAAATAAAGAAGAATCATAGCCCAATTCCTTTCGATCAAAGTTTTTGAGTCGATCCACAGCGACAGTATCATCATCCGTTTCTATCCGCATACCATTTGGCATCTCATCGGTTTCAATGTTGATAGATTTAAAACGAGCCTTTTTCCTAATCCATTCAGCACATTCTCTAGCAATTGCTTTTTGGGTTAATTCATTCATTAACTTCAGCTCATAACGTCCTCCAAAAAATAGACTGCTCTCGTTCTTTTTGGGGATCGTATATTCATGATATCCAACTCTCGTCTCATCAGTTATAAAGGTTGGTTGTAAAGATAAATTTCAACTCCTCGATCGTTTCAAGTTCTTCCTTTAACTGTTGAAAGGCAAACATTGAAAAAAGTTGCAGCAGCAATCTTGACCTTTGCTTCCGGGTTTTATTTCTTTCTTTAATTCATCTCCTAGACGAATACTCCGATTATCAATCTCCATCCCTAACCTTCTTCAATCACACTTATTTTTTTCGTAAAAACGCTATCAATATAATTCTATCATAAAAATGAAAAAGAGACTTGCTATTTCTTGCAAAGCCTTAGTTATTTTATTATCCTTGCCAATTTTCTCGGTCTTCTTTAAATCGTTTTAAAAGGTCAAGTCCTTCTGGTGTGATGTAGCCTTCTTCTTGGGCTAGGGTGGATAAGCTCGCTATAGTTTGAAAGGGTCACCAGTTTGACACCAGCATCCGCAAAGTTCTTATCTGCTTTTGCTAGTTGATAGCTAAAGATAGCTACAACACCTAGAACATCTGCTCCTTCACGCTTGGCAGCAGCCACGGCTTCGAGAACTGAACCACCCGTTGAAATCAAATCTTCAACAACGACCATCTTTTGACCTTGGGCTACACGGCCTTCGATTTGATTTCCAGCACCGTGATCTTTTTGGTTTTGCTACGATATAGGCAAATGGCAAGTTCATCTTGTCAGCGATGATGGCACCATGCGGAATGCCTGCAGTCGCTGTTCCTGCAATCACTTCTACTTCTGGGAATTCTGCCTTGATGGCTTCCACAAAACCATTTTCAATCAAGCTACGCGTTTCTGGGTAAGCAAGCGTCACACGGTTGTCCGTATAAATCGGTGACTGAATGCCTGATGCCCATGTGAAGGGCTCTTCTGGCTTTGAGGTATACGGCTTGAATTTTTAATAGATGGCTGGCAATATCTTTTAGTAAGTGTCATGGTGTACTCCCTTTTTATAGTGTTAAATGAATCTTCTTTTTAAAACCCTAATCTTGTGTCCATTCTTCTTTGATGGCATGGTAGGCTGCGACTGGATCATCTGCTTGCGTAATCGGACGTGCAACTACGATGTAGTCACTGCCAATCTGGTAAGCTTCTCCTGAGGGTTACTACCCGTTTCTGATCCCCTGCTTCTGTCCCTCTTGGGCGAATACCTGGTGTCAGACAGATAAAGTCTTCATGAGTTGCTTGTTTGATAAGCTTGGCTTCTTGAGCCGAGCAAACGACTCCATCTAGACCAGCTTCAGCTGTTTTCTGGGCATAGTGGATAACTGACTCTTGGAGGCTGGTTTGGATATTTGACACTCTTGCATTTGTTCCTCCGAGGTTGAGGTTAATTGGGTCACAGCTATGAATCCCCTTGTCTCCCAATCCTTCACGCGCTGCCTGCATCATCTCAACCCCACCTGCTGCCTGCACAGTGGTCATGTCAACTCCCAGGTTCGATAAAATTTTCATGGTTGATTTGACTGTATTGGGAATATCATGCAGTTTGAGATCCAAAAAGACACTATGTCCTAATGACTTCAAATAACGGACAACTTCAGGCCCTACAGCATAGTAGATTTCCATTCCTACTTTGACATAGAGCTTTTTCCTCTGCTGGAAATAGGTCTAAGAATTCCTTAGCTTCTTCAAAACTTGGAAAATCCAGAGCTATGATCATGGGACTTTCACGCATGCGTTTCTCCTCTTATCTTTCTTATCAGCCCAGCTTCCGTCAAAAAGACTACAAAAGGAACCTGCCAACAGCAAGGTTCCACGAAAAATGGGTAGAATCCACCCTTTCACCGTCTAACCTTAGCTGCCTCTCTGGACTGCTTTAAAGGTTTTTTACTATTCTATTATTTAAAGCGAGACTTGTCAAGTAAAAACTAGTATCCGAAGGACTTTAAAGCTGAGACTCACAATCAAGCGATAGAATGCTCTCAGTTTATCGACTCTGTGATTGTTGTAGTTTGTTTGAGTTTTGATTACCCTGTTCCTCTTGTTTTTTCTTTTCTTCCTCCTGCTTTTTCTTCTCCTCTTCTTTTGCCTTGATTCTTTCTTCCTCAAGTGCCTTATCCGCCAAACTATAACTATAGATCCCAACTTCCATATCAATACCACTTGGTACTGTCAATTGTGGTTTTATCTTACTATAATAAGGCAATTTTTTACCTAGTTCTGATAGAGGAACCAAAACTTCATCCGTATCATACATGGTAATCTTGAGTAGATCACTGGTTACACTAGTTGGAGCCAATTCAATCGTTTTGATCGCTTGCTTAATCTCTGGGCTGATTTCAGCCAGTTGTTCAATCAAGGTTTTGACTTGCTGCTCATCGTTGAAGAGAACAGATAGATAGGTTTCTGGTAAGCTGAGGGAGACTGACTGGACTAGTTTCAACCGTCCCACTAGAAAGAATCGGATAATGGTCCTCTCCAGAAACATAATAGGCTACAATCCCGTATTCCTTGACCTGGATGGTGAAATTGATCGGGAATTGATAGTGAATGCTAGCAGATTCAATCCAGTGATTGGACTTAATCATCTCAGCATGTTTGTCTTTATTGAGAAGTAGACTAAAGGTATAGTCACTATCACGAATCCCTGAAGCCTCTTTGATTTGATCTGCATTGGTCTCTACTGTCCCAGTGACTTCTATGTTTTTCAGAGTTGAGAAGGGCGTCAAGAGATAGATCGAAAAGACCAAGAAAAGCAAACTCGGGATTAGAATCGTAACAGCACGCCAGATATGAACTCTAGGAATAGAAGGCTTGGTAGCCTTTTTCTTGGTTTTAACCTCCTTTTCTTCTACCTTTTCTACTTTTGCTGCTTCTGATTCTTCGGCCTGGTCTTCCACTTGTTCTGCTTCAGCTGCTTCCTCTTCAAGTTCAGACGAGGACTCATCTGCTATAAGCTCCTTCTGCTCTTCGCTATTAGGATCTACTTCCGTTGCTTCCTCTGTATTTTCGGATATATCTGACTCTTGCTCTTCTTTGGTTTCTTCAACCTTTTTGCGCAGATACTCTCGGTTTTTCTTCTGCCACTCTGATAAAGTGGTTTCTTCTTCCAGAGTTTTTGCAACTTCTTTTTATTGGCTTCTGCTTGGGCCTTTTTTCTTTGAGCTAGTTGGGCCTCTTCTTCAGCTTTTTTTGAAGATATTCTTGATTTCGTTTTTGCCACTCTGACAATTCCTTGCCTTGAGTTGGCTCTTGTTTCTTATCCTTTGACATCGATTTTCCTTATGATAGATCTTTTGTTAGTAGCGCATAAAAATCCGCCACAGATTTTAATTCATGAGAATTCTTCATCGTGTTCTGGTAGTCTTCTTTGTGGGTCAAAAGCTTGCTTACTTTTTCTTCTAAAGTAGACAAGGTCAAATCGCCCTCTTGCAACTCCTCAGCATAGCCTTTTTTCACAAAGTAAGCCGCATTTTCAATCTGATCTCCACGGCTAGCTTCACGCCCTAGAGGGACAATGACATGCAATTTAGCCATAGCAAGGAGTTCAAAAATCGTATTGGCACCACCACGAGTGATGACCACATCAGCCATATTCATGAGTGGTTGATAGAGTTCCGTCGCATAGTCAACACGGTAGAGGTTTGAACTTAGTTCATTTAAACTAGCATCACCTGTCAGGTTAATGATATTATAGCGACTAGTCAGCTCTTCCTTGTGGTCTGTTACTAGTTGGTTAAAGACACGCGCACCAGCAGAACCTCCGACGAAAAGAAGAGTTGGTAACTTGTCGTTGAAAGAAGTTCGGATATCCACCATTTCTTCAGGTTCTTCCATAACTGGACCAGAAACCTTGGTCACGGCTCCTACATGCTCTACCTTAGTGAGGCTAGACGCTTGCTCAAAAGTAGAGTACATTTTAGTCGCAAATTTATAGGCGATTTTATTGGCCAATCCCATAGAGAGGTCAGACTCGTGGATAAAGACTGGTACTCTGCATACTCGCGCTGCAATAACAGGCGGAACAGATACAAATCCACCCTTAGAAAAGAGGGCTTGTGGACGAACTCGAAGCATGATAAAGAGCGATTGAAGAATTCCAAAAGCAACCTTAAAGACGTCAACCATGTTTTGCCATGAGAAATAACGACGCAATTTCCCAGTTGCAATCGAATGGAAGGTCACATCTAGACCCGATTTGAGGATTTCTTGATGCTCAATCCCTGTTTTTATCGCCGATATAGTGGACTTCCCAGCCATCTTCAATGAACTTAGGCATTAATAAAAGGTTGAGGGTAACGTGTCCAACCGTTCCCCACCAGTAAATACTATTTTTCATATTATCCCTTTAACTCCGCTACAGTGTCGATGAAAAAGATCTCCACGTACTTCAAAGTTGGCATACATATCCCAGCTCGCATTGGCAGGACTGAGGAGAACAACATCTCCCTCTTCCGCAAGTTCAGAAGCCTTACGAGTCGCATCTGCAATATCAGTCGCGTCGACATAAGCCACACCAGCTTTATCCGCTGCACGTTTGACACGTTCTGCAGATTGACCGAGGATGACCATTTTCTTAAGTCCAGTAATATCAGGAAACCAATTCGTCAAACTCATTACCACGGTCCAACCCACCCGCAATCAAGATAACCTTGCTATTGTCAAATCCAGACAAGGCTTTTTGAGTTGCCAAGATATTGGTTGACTTACTATCGTTGTAGAATTTCACCCCATTGATTTGGTCTACAAATTGGAGACGGTGTTTGACACCACCAAAGGCTGACAAGGTTTCCTTGATGATTTCATTGTCCACACCACGAAGTTTAGCTACAACAATGGTTGCAAGAGCATTTTCCACATTGTGGCTACCCGAGAACTCCGATTTCATCAGCTGCCATGACTTTCTCACCACGGAAGTAAAGAAGACCATCTTCAAGATAAGCACCATCAACCTTTTCAAAGGTTGAGAATGGTACTACAGTCGCGTTTGTCTTTGTAGCAAGCTCTTTAGCTAATTCCTGGTTGAAGTTCAATACTAAGTAATCAGCCGCTGTCATATTGCTTTGAATATTCCACTTAGCTTCGACATAGGCTTCAAAAGAACCATGATAGTCAATATGTGTTGGCATAAGGTTGGTGATGACAGCAATTTCAGGATGAAATTCTTGGATTCCCATTAGTTGGAAAGAGGATAGCTCCATGACAAGGGTATCCTTATCTGTTGCTGTCTGAGCTACCTGGCTTGCAGGGTAACCAATGTTCCCTGATAAAAGCCCATTTTGTCCTGCAGCAGTCAGAACTTCTCCAATCATGGTTGTGGTTGTAGTCTTACCATTTGAACCAGTAATACCAACAATCGGTGCATCAGAAATCAAGTAGGCCAACTCAACCTCTGTCAAAGACTGGAATGCCTTTTTCTAGAGCTTTTTCAATCATAGGGATTGCTATAAGGGAATTCCTGGATTTTTACCATGAGGGCAAAATCTTCATCCAATAATTCCAAAGGATGTCCACCAGTGACAACCTTGATGCCCTCTTCCAAGAGACTTTGCGCTGCTGGATTTTCCTCAAAGGGCTTGCCATCATTCACCGTTACGATGGCTCCTAGCTTGTCCAAGAGACGAGCTGCTGACTCACCAGATTTAGCCAAACCTAGGACTAATACTTTCTTATTTTCAAATTGATCAATTCGTTTCATATCTAGAACTCCATTTCTACTCTTACTATTTTACCATTTTTATGAAAATAAAAAAGCCACAAAGGGCTTTCTTATTTGTTTTTGTCCTCTACCAATTATTCTACAGACTTGAGGGCTTCTAACATATCCACCTTTCGGAGATAATGATTGACAAAAAACCTAGAATGGTCAAAATGACACTGACGGCTAGAATTGGGAATGAGATACACTTCCCAGCCGACTTTCGGTTGAAAACGGAAGGTTCCAGGTGCGATCGTCTGAATGAGAAATTGATGGAGATAAAAGCCTGAGACTAGACCTACAATCATTCCAATTAGTGACAATATGATGGTCTCCCGATAGATATAAAGGGTCACTTCTTTGTTATGAAAACCAAGAACCTTGATGGTTGAGAGTTCCCTAATCCGTTCAGCAACATTGATATTGGTCAAATTATAGAGAATCACAATAGCTAGTAGCACCGATACCAGTACCAAAATCGCCATGGTATGATTTAGAGAATTGGCAAAACTTTCAAAGAGCTGAATGGTGGAGGCATTTTGAACGAGGCCACTGACAGCCACCTGGTCCATAAATTCTCCTGCGACTCTTTCGGTGTTGACTTCACTTTTATCCTTGAGTTGGACCAGATAGGTGTTCATCTTGGGTGCTTGACCGTATATCTCCTCATAGGTCGCTTGACTTATATAGACAAAATGACCTACGTAGTGCTCGGTGATAGCTCCTACTTTAAAAGTTTTCCCATCGATTTGAAAATTATCGCCTACTGAAACACCAGCCAACTGAGCTAATTTTTCAGTCAAGACAACTCCGTTAGATAAGCCCAGTTTTTCCCCATTTTTTTCCAAGAGAACAAAGGGAGCTAGGTCATCTTGATCCGTTACCATCATGGTCACGGTTTGAACACCTGCCTTGCCTGCATACTTTTCCTCAACCTGTTTGGAAGAAATTAAACGATAGTTTTCAACTTCATCACTCTGCAATTTTTCTTCTAGCTTTGCCTTATCAGAATCTGAAGCTCTAGAATTGACAGAGAGAACCATCTGGTATTGTTGCAGATCATTAAACTGCCTGTCAGCTACTCCTACAACAGAGGATTGAATACCAAGTCCTGCAAAGAGGAGGGCTACTGAACCTGCAACTCCAAAAATGGTCATTAACATACGTTGTTTGTAACGGAAAATGTTGCGAGCTGTAACTTTTTGGGTAAAGCTCAAATGAGACCAGATAAAGGTGATGCGCTCTAAGAGAATCTTTGAGCCCTTGACTGGTGGCTTGGGTAGTAATAATTGCGCTGCTTCTTCATGCAATTCTCTACGAGATACAAGGTAGGCAGGTAAAACGCTAGCCACTAAACTAAGCCCCAGAGCTAAACAACTATAGGTCCAGTAGAAATACTGCTGACTCTCTCCAACGATCATTCGTTCAGTGATGATATGCGAGATTGTGGGTGCTAAGACATAATGACCAATCAGAATTCCTAGAAGGGTGCCAAGAGTACCAGCAACCAGACCATAAATCACAAACTTAGCAATGATGTCCTTGCTATGGTAGCCTAAAGCCTTAAAGATACCAGCATTGGTCCTTTCCTCGTCTACAAAACGAGTCATGGTAGTAAAGGTCACCATGGCTGCAACAACATAGAGAACGGCTGGAAAAATATTGCCAACTGCCCGAATGCTCATGGCTGAATTACTATACATGAGATAACCTTGACCAGTAGGAGAACTCTTGCGATTGTAGACATGATAGGTTGGCTCTGTCAGAGTATTGACCTCATCCTGACTGGTCTGCCACTTAGCCTTTTCCTTAGTAAGATCTGTTTCGGCTTGGCTCAGCTTTTCCTTTTCTTGCTTTAGTTGGTCTTTTGCTTCTCCTAACTGACTAGAGGCTTGACTTTTTTGTGGTTCTGGTAGTTGGCTTACTTGGTTTTCTTGAGCTTGTAGACGCGTTTCGATTTCCTGTAGGCGTTTCTTGCCAGCTGTCAAGTTGGTCTCTGCCTCGTCTAGTTGTTTCTTGCCCTCATCAAGGGACTCTTGGGCGTCCTTTTTCATTTTCTCTAGTCGCGCTTGTCCATTATCAGCAACTAAGTTCTTTAGAGTTGCTTCTTCTTCCTCTAGCTTCTTTTCGTAATCACTAGAGAAAGGATTGACATCTGTTAGACTAGCAAAACGCAGGCGGGCAATCGTGTAAACAGAGCTCTTAAAGTTATCTTTTGTTACGACACCATAGGCTGCTAAGTTCCCATTTCCACTAGCTGAACTCCCCATATCCGTTTTTGAGAAAATATCTGGAGAGTGGACAAAGCCTGTAATGGTATAACTATCCTGCTTCAACTGAGAATTGCTGCCCTTCTTTTGACTCAACTGAATGACTTGACCAATCTGATAGCGATCTTTCCAAAAATCCGCCAAGGCCAATTCATCTTCTTTTTCAGGCAAACGACCTTCCGTTACTTGAAATTTTGAAATCTTTTCAGTATTTGAAAAGATCCGTATGGCATCTTCACTGTTTGCCAGAGTCAAATCTGTCATATAACCAAACTCAACATCTGCACCCGTATTGTTTTGCAATTCTTCCTGGTCTGCCTGATCTAGACCATAATCTGCTATGACGGTCATATCTGCCGCATTAGTATCTTTCAGATAAGCCCAAGCTGTTCGCTCCATATTAGGACTAGCAACCTTGAGACCAACCACGGCTAAAGAACCTAACATCATTAGAGTTAGGATGGATAAAAACCGTCCCTTTGAACCTGTGAAAGACTGGAGCAGGTCTTTCCAATATGTCTTTCTCTTCATCTTAGTACTCCAAATCATCAATATCCTGTGGTTGAGGATTGAGGACAACACTCTTGACACTGGCATCATGCATCTGAATCACCCGATCAGCTATTGGAGCTAGGGAGGCATTATGGGTCACGATGATAACGGTGGCCCCCTTCTTACGTGACATATCTTGAAGAATCTTTAGAACCTGCTTACCCGTCTGGTAATCCAAAGCTCCCGTTGGTTCATCACAAAGGAGAATTTTAGGATTTTTAGCCACGGCTCGAGCAATGGATACCCGTTGTTGCTCACCGCCTGACAGCTGAGCTGGAAAGTTATTAAGACGGTGCCCTAATCCTACATCCTTGAGAACCTGCTCAGGATCCAAGGCATCAGCAACAATTTCTGAAGCTAGCTCAACATTTTCCTTGGCAGTCAAGTTAGAAACCAAGTTGTAAAATTGAAAAGACAAAGCCAACGTCATCTCTACGATAGTTAGTTCTCTGATGAGAAGTGAAATTTGAGATATTGGTCCCATCAATCCAGACTTGCCCTTCATCGTTTGTATCCATACCACCAAGAATATTTAAAACTGTTGACTTCCCTGCACCAGATGCCCCAAGAATAATGACCAGTTCTCCCTTTTCAATCTCGAAGTTGACATCTCGATTAGCTACAATTTCTGTATCACCAGTATGATATCTCTTATAGCTATTTTTCATTTCAATATATGCCATCCTATCTCCTCCTCTTCTCCTATTTTCATCTTTATTATAACTCTTTTGAGGAGAGAAAGAAAGCTTATCCCTGTAGACTAATAGAGATATTTTGAAACTGCAAAAAATACTGAAAACTAGTCCTATTGGCTTGCTCACCTTGTTTCTAGAGCAACTCCTCTAGTTTGCTGTTTGCTTTTTGAAGCAGATCTTCTCTTATCTTCTTTTGCACTTGATTCATAAGATAAAAAAGCGAACAAGACCAGATTCTGTTCATCAGAAAACTAGTTTTGTCCGCTTTTTATAATCGAGATTAGTCTCTTGATCCAATCTCTATGACTCGAATGCTTTTACATCATCTTATTCGTCGTCTTTTTTCTTTCCCATAGCAAACATACCAAGAAGTGCTCCTACAAGACCTACGGCTGCAAGGCCAGCATTTTCTTTAGTGCCTGTCTCTGGGAGTTTGTATTGATGACTTGCAGGTGCTTGGTAGGTCTTATCTTGTGACATAGTAAGAGCTACAAGAGACTGCTCATCTTTGTATTCTGGAACCTCATGGATTGCTCCTTCTGCTCCATTGACACCACCTGTGAATTCTGGGCTTACTTCCTGAACAGCTGCTTCGACACCATTCACTCCACCTGTAAACTCTGGAACTTCATGAATAGCAGCTTCACCTGCTGTGCCAATAGCTTCAGTGTACTCTGGAACTTCATGAACAGCTGCTTCGACTGCGTTAACGCCACCCTTGAATTCTGGGACTTCTACTAATGGTGTTGCTTCTTCACCTGCTGTGCCAATAGCTTCAGTGTACTCTGGAACTTCATGAACAGCTGCTTCGTCACCATTTACTCCACCGGTAAATTCTGGGATTTCTACTACTGGTGGTTGGATTTTATCAGCTGCTTCATTTTCTTCAATGTACTCTGGAACTTCATGAACAGCTGCTTCAACAGCATTAACCCCACCCTTGAATTCTGGGACTTCTACTACTGGCGCTGCTTTCGTCACCTGCTGTACCAATAACTCCTGTGTATTCTGGAATTTCCACTACCGGAGCTGCTTCATCGCCTGCTGTGCCAATTGCTCCTGTGTACTCTGGAACTTCTACTACTGGAGCTGGATCGTCGCCTGCTGTTCCAATTGCTCCTGTGTACTCTGGAACTTCTACTACTGGAGCTGGATCGTCGCCTGCTGTTCCAATTGCTCCTGTGTACTCTGGAACTTCTACTACTGGAGCTGGCTCGTCGCCTGCTGTTCCAATTGCTCCTGTGTACTCTGGGACTTCTACTACTGGCGCTGCTTCGTCACCTGCTGTACCAATTGCTCCTGTGTATTCTGGAATTTCCACTACTGGAGCTGCTTCATCGCCTGCTGTGCCAATTGCTCCTGTGTATTCTGGAACTTCATGAACAGCTACTTCTGCTCCGTTAACACCGCCTGTGAATTCTGGAACCTCGTGGATAGCTGGATCAGTTTTACCTGATACTTCTTTCTTAGTTCCGACTAAGACAATCTCATCTTGTGCTGCTTCAACAACTTCACGAAGTTTTTCAGTACGGCTTCCATTTACTGCTACTTCAGTAAGAATGCGTTCTTTACCTTCACGACCTACTTGAGTCACACGAGTTTCACCTTCTGGAAGAGTCGGATCATCTTGCTTAATAGACTTAAAAGCTGATTGCTCTCTTCCACCACTTCTAGGCTAGGAGAGCGCTATGCTTGAACAGCGCTGGTTCCGTCTTAGCAGTTTCGACCTTACCCTTATCAATTGATCTGGATACTCCTTTAACGTTCTTACCACTTTCTGAAAACAAGACAGCACCAGAACTGGAAGTTTATCGTCACCACTATCAACAACTGTCGCCGCTACGTTTTCACCAGCTTCAACTGTCACTTTAGGACGTTTTCCACTACAGGTAACTGAGTAATCGACTTGCGACCTTTCCGAGGTCAGTCCAGCTCTCTACCATCCACAAGAAGTCAGAAGCTGCTAGTGTCGCTAGAAAAGCTCACTTGCGCGATAAAGGCCACTTTGCAGTGATAGCCACACATCTTCTGGTCTGCTTTTTCTCCATGCGCCATCCATAGCTTTATAGCCGACTGGTGCAAAGGTTGGCATGTAGATGCCAGTTCCTGCTTGAATCTCTTGATCCGCACGGTATTCAACTTTCTCCCAGTTAGAAGGAGTTGAATGGGTGATCAGGATCGTATGGTTGGTGGATAGAGCAATATTCTGGTGTGACCAAATTCTGGTCGACACTGGCGTCTCTAGGACGAGTTTAGAAGGTGCATCTGTTCCACCATCTGCAAAGAAGCGAATGCTTCCTTCAGCTACTGTACGTTCAACAATCTTACCTTTTTCTCTGAAGATAACCCCTACTGAGACTTCTGGATTATCAGATGGACTTGCAGACCAGTTGGTCCAACGACGGCTTTCATCATCGGAACCATCGTTAACATAATCTACACGGTCATGAGAGTTTGGATCAATATCGTTAGTTGCTGAGGCAAATGAACGGTTGCTATCATCATCGAAGTCTGGGTTGTCTGAAAGATTTTCTCCGAGTTTGTCTGTTACACGAACAGCTACTTCAGCAGTTAAATCAGTACCCAAAACGCGACCATGAACTGTAAATTCACCTGCTTTTGTTAGATTTTCTGCTGGAACTGCTTCCCAATCAACAGCCAAGTCTTTCACTTCATAGTCAGATTTTCCTGTGAAGTAGACAGGAACTTTTGCTGGTAACTCAAGGTTTTGTCCTTTAGCAACCAAGCGAGAGGATTTGGCAACAGCAACAGGTTTACTTGCGAGCAAATCTTTATCATTTGTGAAGTGTAGACGATATTCACCCAGGATATCACCGTTTTCAGCCTTGACAATAACACGAACTGGATCTCCTTCACCTACGCTTGGTACAACTGTTGCAATACCATTTTCAGTGACACTTGCTGTAACAGCTGGAGCTTTTCCTTGGCTTGCTTCTAGGTAGTAGTCAGTCAAGCCTGGGTTAAAGTTTGGCAAATCTTTTCCATCTACTTGGATTTGTGCTTGAGCATTCTTAGCTGCAGCTACTTGTTTAGAGAAGATTTGCATTTCTGTAATAGAAGTACCCCATTTACCATCTGGTCTAACCATGCGGATACGAACAGCATAAGTGTTGACTTTATCAAAGCTAAAGTGGGTCATTTCTCCAGCTCTGACTTGATCTGGAGCTTTAAGATTTGTTACTTCTTTCCAGTTTTTATCGTCATTAAAGACATGGTCTTCGCGTGCTACGAAGCTTGGATTCTTAGGAACTGTTGGAGTTTCTGAACCGACATAGTATTCGATGACATATGATTTAGTGCACCAACACCGTGATCTTCGTGGAAGGCTACATTGAGGTTATCCACTGAACGTTTAGACATGATACCAGAATCACCAAAGAGAATTCCCACTGATGCTTCACTTGTACGTTTCCAGTTTGTCCAGCGGTTTGCTGGTTGATCATTAAATGAGATTAGTTTGTCATTGACATTGGCTACTGAGTCACTTGGATTTGAGTCTGATGCAAAGGCAAGTGGCAATTCTGAACCAGTCCACTGGTCAGAAATATTAGCACCAGTTTCTGTCTGAGCAGATACACGAACATGAAGTTTAGTTGGTAGTTGAGTACCTTCAACATGTCCTGTCACTGTAAACTTGCCTTCTTGTGCGTATTGGCTTGGTTCAATAGCGTCCCAAGTTACTTTAGCTGAAGAGACTTGGCCATTTGAGTGGTAAGTACGAACGCTCTCTGGTAGTTGAGGAGCTTCTGCAACTGGAGTAGTTACGCTCACTTCTTCGACAGCAATGATACCTTCGACAGATACCTTAGCATGAGCTTCTTTCTCGATTCCTTCAACTTTACCTAGGACTTCAAAACTATGGTATTTAGCAAGGTCTTCCTTAGCAACTGCTTGCCAAGTCACCTTGTGAACCTTCGGAAATCCTTTGTCATACTCTACAGTTACAGTAGCAGGTAGACTTGGTTCTTGGTTCAAACCTGTCACGACACTAACTGGACGGATGGCTTGGACTACTTTGCTTTCAGTATTTGCTTGAATGTTCAAGTCAATCTGACCTTCTGCTCCTTCAAATTGAGCTTTCAGAGTTACTTGACCAGGTTTATGCAATTCAAGCAGACCTTTACGAACGGCTACATCTCCTTCACCTGTAGTTGAGAAGGTAACCTTATCAGCTTTCAAGACTGCTTGTGTACCGTCTTGATAGTGAGCCAAGACCTTGATACCGACAGTTTGGTCTTCTTTCAAAGTAGCTGCATTTTCAACTTCTAGGCTCAAACGTTCAATTTGTGGAGCTTCTTGTAGGAATTGGATAGCATAAGTTTGTAGTGGGCCACCATCGTTTGGTTGAACATGGATGCTTGCACGCATACCATTTGCTTCATTAGCTTGAATAACTGTCACTTGAGCATTTTCAGCCGTAGCTTTGACCTCTGGCAAGGCTGCTCCATAAGCAAGCTTGTGATATTTTACAGGTTGGTCAGTTGAAAGACCTTCAACCGCTTGATCTGCCACAGTTACACTTGGAACTACTGGATTAGCAGCTTCCCCTTCTGCAACTACCAAGGTCGCAGCGATTTCTTCATCTTCTAAAATCCCTTTTGCTTGGATGCGAGAGCCTGGGATTGCTAGTTTAGCTTGATCTTCAGCTGCAATTTCCCACTTATTAACATCATAGCTTGCTACAGTACCATCTGACAATACGTAAGAAACAGATTTGTCAACTGAACTTAGGTCTGTATTTGGAGCGATTCTCTTGACTACAGGTAATTCTGCTTCGAGAGCCAAGACTTCAACACGCGCTTCGACATCACGTCCATCTGCTACACCCTTAACAGTCACAATTCCTGGTTCATTGACATTAACTGCTGACCATTCTACTGGAAGCTTTGTGCGGCTACCATCACTGTAGATAAATGCTACCTTCTTAGGCATTTTCGGTGCTTGACCGATAACAGTACGGACTTTAGCAACTTCTGTACCCAAAACTGTTTTTTCAGCTTGGTCTTTCTTACCTGTAAAGATAGTAGTTTGATCAGATTTCAAGAGATCAGAATGAGCAGTCAAGGTAAATTTACCAGCTTGCTCAGTTGATTTGACAATGACAACACCCTTACCATTGAAGGCCTTACGAACCCATGAACCGTCAGCTTGCTCTTTATAACGTTCACGGCTTGCTTGTTCACCGTTATCCACACCGACAATTTGACCTTGTCCATGCAACTGGAAGCGCACAAGGTTATTGGCAGTTGGAACTACATTACCAGCACTGTCAACGATTTCGTAGTAAATATAAGTGAGATCTTTTCCGTCTGCTGCGATAGCATTTTCTTCTTTGACTAGGCGAACACCTGCAGGTTCACCAGCAGTCGTAACCTTATCACGAGCAATTTCATTACCAGCCTCATCGCGAGCTACTGCTTCCAAGGTTCCAGGTTGATAAGCAACCTTCCACTCAAGGTAAAGTTCCTTAGCATTGGCACCTTCTTGGTAAGTACGGCCATCACTAGTTTGTTTCTTGTTAAAGGTTTTCTTACCTAGAGACTCGCCATTCAAGAACAGTTCCACACTGGCAGCATTTGAAAATGCACGAACAGGAATCTTACCATCTGCGTCCGCTACATTTGCTTTCAGAGTAGGATCTTCCCAGTTCCAGTGAGGAAGGAGGTGAACCATTGGTTTCTTCTGAGCAGAAACCCATTGGCTTTGGTACAAGTAGTAGTCATTCTTAGGAATGCCAGCTGTATCTACGATACCAAAGTAAGAACTCTTAACTGGTGTGTTGTTTTGGTTGTGCCATGGAGTAGGCTCACCGATATAGTCAGTACCTGTCCAGATAAACTGACCAGCATAACCAGCATTGTCACGGTCAAAAGTCCATGATGCAGTGGCTGTTTTACCCCAACCAACACGGTCATTACCATAGTCTGATTGCTCATAATGACGGTAAGCTTGGTTGCTATGAACTAGCTCACTTTCTGGACGGAAATAGCTACCACGAGTACGAGTTGCTGAAGAAGTTTCTGAACCGTAAATCAACCAATTTGGATGTTTCGCACGAAGCTTCTTATAGTTGTCTTCTGAATAGTTAAATCCAACCGCATCAAGTTCGTTGGCAATCTTTTCATGATCACCACTACCATCACCAAAGCGGAACTTATCTGCTCCCATAGTGACATAGCGTGTCTTATCAACAGCCTTGATCACTTGCACCAAGCGTTTAACCGTTGCTAGAGAACGAGCTTTACCGTCTGCCTCACCGATTTCATTACCGATAGACCACATGAAAATAGCAGGGTTGTTTTTGCCTCTTTCGACCATTGTACGTAGGTCAAAGTCAGACCATTTTTCACCTTTTTAGCATCTGGGTGAGTGGCGTCTTTGTCAAAGAAACGTCCGTAGTCATACTGTTTCTTCCCACCGTACCAAGTATCGAAGGCTTCTTCTTGCACCAACAAACCTAGTTCTGCAGCGATCTGCAAGGTCTGCTCACTAGCTGGGTTGTGGGTTGTACGGATAGAGTTCACACCCATATCCTTCATTTGTTTCAGACGACGGTATTCTGCCTTATAATTTTCTTCAGCCCCTAGAGCTCCGTGGTCGTGGTGAAGAGAAACTCCATGGAATTTAATGCGTTCACCATTCAAAGAGAAGCCTTCATTTGGTGTCCAGTTATAGTAACGGTAACCAAACAAGTCCTTCTTAGCATCTACCAATTGGCCGTCACGATAAACACGAGTCACTAATTCATAAAGAGCTGGTTTATCGTTAAGAACTGTCCAGAGTTTTGGTTTCTCAACTTGCAAAATAGCATTCAAGCTAGTTGATTGATGAGCTTTCAAGACTTGGCTATCTGTACGAACTACGTCCGTTACAGCCTGACCATTTCGTTCAATAATTTGGTATTCAGCAACAATTTCATGATCTTTGTCATCTGTATTGACAATCTTACTTGTTACATGAGTATCAACCTTACCATTTTGTTGTTTTTCAAGGTCTGGTGTTAAGATAGTTGTTCCATTTTTCTCAGCATGAACCTTATCTGTGACTTGAAGGGTAACATCGCGGTAAATACCACTTCCTGAGTACCAACGGCTACTTGGTTGTTTATTAACCGCATGTACAGCCACGACATTTTCACGACCGTCTTTATTGAGATAATCAGTGATGTCATAAGAGAATTGGTTGTAACCATTTGGATAGTGACCAACTAGCTGACCGTTTACGTAGACTTGCGAATCCATATAAACTCCATCAAAGACCATGCGAACATTCTTATTAAGGTCTTTTTCATCAAGTTTAAAGGTCTTACGATACCAAGCATCACCACCATTGAGTTGTCCACCCTCATTTTGGGCAGGAGAATCATGATCGAAGTCATTGTAAATACTCCAGTCATGAGGAAGGTCTAATTTCTTCCAGCTTGATACATCTGCATCTGGTTTGATAGCGTCTTTGGAATTAGCATTGAGTTTAAAATGCCAGTTTTGGTTAAATTCTACTTTACGGTCCTCAACCAATTGATTTACCTCCTCACTGGTAGCCGGTTTTAGATCCGGTTTTTCCGTTTGAGAAGATTGATCTTGAGTAATTGCTTGAGGTTTCTTATCTAAGATGGAATCCTCTTTTTTATCAGAATCTGCTTGTACAGTTTGATCGTCCTGTGCCTTTCAACTTCATGAGCTGATGTAGCAACTTCACTTGCAGCTGATTCAGTTGATGCTGGTTGTTCTAGACTTCTTGTTTCACCAAGTTCCTCTTTATGAGAATCATCCTCTACTTTTTCTGCAGCAACTGCAATTGGAGTTTCATCAGCTGAAACTTGGTTTGCACCAGCTACACTTGCTCCAAATAAGACTGAGCAAGTGCCGATAACTACAGAGCAAGTTCCAACGGTAAATTTTCGGATACTGTACACTCTTTTTCGATTCCAATGATCTTTTCTCATAAGATCCTCCTTATATTCGTAACCGCTTCCAATTTTTATGTAAGCGCTCTACTTTTTCAGTAGTATTTTTGCTTCTATTTTATAAAAATAATATAAGAAAATTCAATAGAAGTCCTGTAAAAAAATCATACTTTTGATTCTTTTTTCTATAATTTGTAGAAAACTTTAAAAATCTGAATGTACATTTAGTGAATGATTTTACTAAAAAAGGCGGTGGGACAGAAATCGATAGACAAAGTCTCGATTTCGTAGTCACAGCCCCGCGAGGATGATTAGGAGCTTTTTGGAGTCTAATACTCAATGAAAATCAAAGAGTAAACTAGGAAGCTAGCCGCAGGCTGTACTTGAGTACGGCAAGGAGACGCTTACGTGGTTTGAAGAGATTTTCGAAGAGTATAAAAGACGAACAAAAAGTTCAATCAGCTACCGCGTCAACGTTTGATTGCTAATAAAAAGTGAGGTCGGGATCTTTTGTCCCAACCTCTTTTACGGACTATCAAACTGATATTTCTTATTAGATTATTGACTAGATTTCCCCTTTTCCAGTAGCTTGACCATCTCATCTTTACGTTCTTCAAGCTCGGCAATTTGCTGAAGCAAAAGCTCTGAAAAATCACATTCAAGCTCTTCAGTTTCGCCACTATTAAACCAATCTAGAGCTACTATATGATTGTCCTTATCAAAGCAGAAAATTACATCTCCATCACCGATGATAGACAGAAATGGAATATAATCAACAAATCCTAAATCATGTAATTCCTTGGTTTTAATTCGAATGTCTAAGAAGTCTGGGATGCCATTTGCAATTCCCAAGACCTTGATACCTCGGCAGAAGGTCCAAAATGGTGCTACATCGTAAGCCTTGGCTCTTGGCCATAGCTCTTCCCTGACTTCCATAAAGAGACCTCCAAGAGCTGACATGGTGAATTCCCTGAAATCTTCTGGCAGACGAATGCCATATTGAGTTTCAAAATCCTGAACATCTTCTTCCGATGGTTCATTGCCCATGCAAGCGACAACTTGATAAGTTTCCTTATCATAGTGACGAAATAATCATATACTTCCTTGAGTGCCATTATTTTAATCCTTTTTACTCAGAAACAGTAACTACAAATCCATCAGGTAAGATGACTTGATGTCCATCTTCAAGCTGGCAATGACTAGCTAAATCAACTGAATCTCTATCTAAAACAAAGTTCTCAGAAGACTGGTTAAAGATGGCTTGAACTTCTTTCCCTTCATAGTTCCATTTCAAAGCTAGAACATCTGGTTTCACTTCTTGCAAGCTATAGGAACCATGCTGGATCATGCTTGCCACTTCCTTACGGACCTGAATCAATTGCTTCATAAAATTCAGCATATCATTTTCCTCAGACACGCGGTCCCAAGGCATGACACGACGGCAATCAGGATCTGGTCCACCTATTAGTGCCAGCTCCGTTCCGTAATAGATACAAGGAGTCCCTTTTTGAAGATAGAGGAAAGTTAGGGCTGCCTTGACATGCTGGATATTTCCATTGGCAGTTGTGAGGATGCGCTCTGTATCATGAGAATCCAGAAGGTTAAACATCACTTCTGAGATTTGTTGCTTGTAGTACATAGACTGACTGTTGATTTCTGAAATAAACTGCTCTGTCTTTTTATGCTGACGCAAGAAATAGTCTTTGATACTTTCAGAAAGTGGGTAGTTCATAACTGCATGGAACTCATCCCCTTTTAGCCAAGGCTGAGAAGTATGCCAGATTTCACCCAAGATGTACAAATCAGGCTTTTTAGCAAGAACTGCCTTTCTGAAATCTCTCCAGAACTGGTGGTCAATTTCATTTGCAACGTCCAAACGCCAAGCATCGATATCAAAATTCTCAATCCAGTAGGTCGCAACACTTAAAAGATAAGCTTTAACCTCAGGATTGGCTGTATTTAACTTAGGCATATAGCTGGCAAAGGCAAAGGTATGATAAGGTAGTTCTCTTGGGTTCTTAAGTTTATCCTCTGTAACTGGGAATTCTTGGATATGGAACCAATCTTTATAAGGAGAATTTTCTCCATTTTTTAAGACATCCTGCCATTGGGCAGACTGGTAACCGATATGGTTAAACACCGCATCAAGCATAATCTTAATGCCACGTTTATGAGCTTCTTCAACTAGATTATGAAAGACTTCCTTGTCTCCAAAGTGACGGTCAATCTCAAAAATAATCCGTGGTATCATATTTGTGATTGGTTGTAGCTTCAAAAAAATCGGACAGAGATAGAGCCCAGTGATTCCCAAATCTTTAAGATAGTCTAAATGGTCGATAATCCCTTGCAAGTCTCCACCAAAAAAGTCATCCCTTTCAGGAGAAATCTTTGCATCCCACTCGCGAGCTCCATTTGGAGTTAAGCTAGGATTTCCATTAGCAAAGCGTTCTGGAAAAATCTGGTACCAAACGGTATTTGAAACCCAGCTTGGAACTTGGCAACCATCGATTTCGTGAATGTAAGGAAGTTTAAAGCCATTTCCTTCAGCATCCAAGTTTTCTTGAGTATGTTCGACACAACCCTTATCACCATAGTAGACACCCTGGCCTTCTGTATCAAGAAGTTCAAAGAGATACTGAATCCGTGCAAAATTAACCGATACCGTAACCTGCCAATAATCAAATAAGGCATCTGAAGTTACTTTGGTCATTTCTTTCTTAGATTCATACTTATCCTCAATGAAAATAAAGGGGTCACCATAGTGTAAAATGACCTTCTGGACATCATCCTTCTTGCTTCTAATTCGGATATGTAGCTGACCTTCTTTGTACAGATAAGCATACTCTGATTCTGGTCTATGATAAATGGCTGTTAATTCCATGTCTTGTCTCCTAAAATTAATAAAAACGCAAACGTTTTCATAATTGCTAGTTCTAGTATACTACTTTAAAATTCGATTTGCAATACTTGGTCAAATTTCACAAAAAACAGCACAAAATAGATACTGTAGACTAATCAAGAAATTTCAGCACCTATCAATAAAAAGCTCCCAAACTCAGCCTCACAGCCTAGTCAATCCGACAAAGGGCAAGTTCTTTTAATCCTCTGTCGTACAGGAAGGTTAAACAATAGTTGTATGTTATATTTTGAACCTTATGTTTACTCATTCCTCTAGGCAAGGCTATATCGTACAATTCTCTTGTTGCCAGAGAAAATAGCTTTTGCTTGCCCTTCCAGTCATCATTCTTAAATAGGGGGCTTAGGATAAGATAAGGCGAATCCGTAAAGAGTCCATTGACACCAGCTTTTTTGCCTAAAGCCTTTAAATGTTCAGATTCTAAGATTTTTTCGAGAATATGACCATCACTAGAGATTTTAACTAGGGCATAATAGTCCATGCCCCATTTATTGACAGAGGTTTGACTTTCTCCAGAGCTAAAGGCATAAAGCTCTTGCTGCCAATATTTCAGACTATCGATTTTAGGACAAGCATCTGAGCTCCTGTCGTAGTGGTTTAAATCTTTTTTATCAATATGCGAATAAGTGGTCCACTTCGCCTGCTTTTTCTCTCTATCAAATTCTAAAAGGGCAAAGTTTCTTGCCTGATTGGTATAAACTTGATCTTCAAAACACACGGGTATCTGGTCGCTATCTGATACTATTTGAAAATATCTCTCTTGTGCCTTTTTAGGAAGTATACTTTGCGAATCCTTTATAGCAATGATTTCTGGATGAGAAAAATCACCATTATAATAGACTATTTCCTTACCAGCCTTGATGATGCCAATATTTTGTCCATCTGTAAAGAGTAGAGGCTCTTCCTCCCAAACATGGTCACAATCCCAAGCATCTATCTCCTTGACTCCTAAAGGAGACACTTCTAGCAGACAGTAGCGATTGAAAGTTTCCTTTTCACTGGTCAAGACAAAGGCTCTGCCATCCTGTAACATTACAGAATTGAAAACACTATTGTAGTCCTTGTCTAGTTCCCATTTCTTCAATAGGCTTAACTTTAACTTCCCCATTTTCTTCCTCCTAATACTCAATGAAAATCAAAGAGCAAACTAGGAAGCTAGCCAAAGGCTGTACTCGAGTACGGCAAGGCGAAGCTGACGTGGTTTGAATTTGATTTTTGAAGAGTATAAACAATCACCATTCATTGATGGCAAATAGAATGGCTAATCGAATATTTCTTAGCAACTGATCCGAAAGTTCATCGTATACTTGACCCAGTCCCTTATCTTGTGCCAGCCATCCAGGTTCATCATTCCAGGAACCCATTCCTCCAAAAACATCCGCTGCACTTGTGGCTCTAAATATTTTTTGATTTTGTGGCGGAATTTGAGCTCCTCTAGCACCTTAGTAGTATCAAGGTCAAGGAGATGGTTTCTAGCAGAGTGAAAGACTTTTGCAAAGTTCTCACATTCAATTTTAATTGCTAGATCTTCTATACGAGCCAAGACGTCCTTAAATTCTTTCATATTATTTTCATAGTGGGGAATGTCTTGAGGAGATCTTTCCCATTCATACTCGGTGTAGGTAACATTCCAGCCCCTGACTGGGGAAGCAGATTCCCAATTTGGTAGGAAATAACTTGCCTTCCCATCTTTATAAAAACAGAGAATTGCACTCTGTGTTGTATTAGAGAATCCTAAAATACCTCTGTCTTCAACTGAAATAGGACAAAATAATTTTAAATCCTTCAAACCTTTTTCCTTAAGGTTTTCAAACCAATCAGATACAGAAAGTTCTGTAGCTTCCCCATTTTCTGACGGCAAAATTTGAAAGCTCAACTTATTTGTATATTTTTCAGGCTTATAGCATATTTCTTTACCACTTTTTAAAGCCTTCCTAGCTGCTGCCACGATACAGGCTATCTGATACATTTGTCCGTTCATATGATCTCATCCACTATCCCTTCAATCAACTCCGTAAGACTTTCTGCTACATAGATAATTTCATCAGGATCATGGATGTAGCAAATAATCTGCCCTTCCTGACCCTCTCGGTCTGGATCAAAATCCAGCATAAGATAACAAGAGTCACAATACTGGGCAAAAGGAAGCCATTTTTTATTAAAAAGATAGGGCTTTATTCTACTATCACGCATATTTTCCAGGTCTTGACTAGAAAAATAGTCGGGAAAATCCGTCAATAGAGCATCCCTATTTTGAAAGTATTTTTTACAACTTTCCATTTCCTGCAAACTCATGAGAGAAAAAGGCAGCTCTCTCTGGTCAATCACACAAGGTAAAATAGAGAAGTATTTACTCCCGTTTTTGTAGCTATAAAGCGCTTTGAAGTCACTAGGTAGACGAATACCAAATAACTCCTCAAAGGCTTGAAGCTCTTCCTCGGAAGCACCAGAAATATTCTGATAATCATCTAGGTATTCCTCTTCCACAGGATCATCCAAATCCCAGTCTTCAAAATACTCACAAATATAAGTTTCTATTTTTTTAACTTTGTCAATTAGTTGCATAAGCCCACCATGATTTCTTTATTTTAACTAGCTTAAAATTATCATTACCGCTTATAATTTGGTACTTCTAGGGAAAGAGGTTCAGGATTTTGCTTAATCCAAGCAATAGCTAACTGACATAAACGGTCTAGAATAGCTTCATCATCACTTTCTTTGCTATGAATTCGCGCAATGACTTGCTTGCTTTCTTCCAATTCTTGGTCTGAAAGGGGATTTCCCAGAGACAAGTATTGAGGGAGAGCTTGAAGCATTTTTCTATAGTCCCTGTCCCAGTTGGCCCCACCATTGCGATCCAGTTCATCTCGAACTCGACCTGGTATACGAATAACTTCTCCCTGAACAGTTTTTGCTGCGCCACTCGAAGGGATTAAGAAGGACCAAAGTTCCTCATATTGCTCCTCCCAAGTTCCTTCCTTGACCAATATTGGTGCACTGCCATCATGGGTTATTCGTTTGGCTACTGGCTTGACATCAAACAAACGATAAAGTTTGGCTAAACCTTTATCTGCTGCTTCCAAATAGTCAGGATTGATCCCTTCTCTATGAAATTCAAAATCCTTACCAATATTTTCGACCTTTTCTTTCATGGCTGGTGTTTTCTTAGCACCAGCATCCAGCAACATAGAGGCGATTTCAGCTGTTTGGGCAATATAGATTCCCCGACATACAGTGAGAACTGAGTCAAGGGGAGTCTGTCCCCTATCATTTTTAGGGTTGACATTTGCCCCCTTTTCTAAGAGAAGCGCAACGGTCTTAGGATGAAAAAACTCAGCTGCCATGTGCAGAGGTGTATTTCCATAAGTATTGCTTTTTTCAATATCTGCCCCCAATTCAAGCAAGAGTTTTACAGTATCTCTCCCCATGGTTGTCTGACGATACAAAGGAGTCGCTCCATAATAATCAGGGGTATTGATATCTAAGCCCTGTTCGACAAGCCAGATAACCAGCTCATCAGGAACCCCACCAAAATGCAGGGCCGTACTTAAACTATATCTCCCGTTATGGGCAGTTAGCTCACACTTGTCATACACGGCCTTTAATTGGTCAATATTGCCATCAGTTAGTAGTTCATTGAAGTCCTTGGGTAAAGTTACTCTTTTCTTTGCCATTTTTAGTTCCTTTCTTCTGATACAGCGTCTAGGGCAAGCCAATGAAGATTGTCAACAGTTTTCAAAGTCAGGACTTGTCCATCATAATCATTTTTTAACTCAAGACCGTCTTGCTCAATAGATATGTTATTGTACCAGTGGTCTAGGCTGGCGTATTTCCCCATATGAATGTTGATGAGTATACTGGTTATCGGATCCCACGTTCCTTTCTTAACAGTTTCAGCTAAAAGGTAGTAAGCGTCTAAAAATATGAGATTTCTCCCATATATCCAAAAGGGCAGTTCAAGTTCTAACAAAGGCAACTTGGCAGAAAAAATCTCATCCCCGTGCGGTGGCACGGTTTCATAATGAAATTCTATCTCACTGCCATAATAGGCAATCAAGGCTCCCTGACATCCGATATTTTGAGGAGTCCCTTCCTCAGCTACTATAAATTCCATGACCTGCTCCTTCTATTTTCAATCATAAAATCCGACCAGACTCTGCCAGAATATCAAACTGGACGCAAAGCCTTTGCTAGTCATCAAGTGGATGAAGTCACTTTCACAACCCGTCCAAACTGCAGATTGAGCCGTTCCCATGGCTCTCACAAATGCTAGAAAATCTGGGGCCAGCCATATTTTTTCATCATAGGTCATCTCTGCATCAACAGCATAGACCGCCCCAGATTGGCAATCCAGCAAAAATAGTGTAGGGATCTCCATTTGCGATAATGATCAGGCCCCTTTCTTGTAGAGCTGAGTAAGCGTGGTAGTCTAATACTCAATTATTTTCAAAAAAAGCAACCTTGTCCATTGTCTGCTGACAGTTGACTTTAAAACATTTTTTTCCAATCCTAGAATAACTTCTTGAAGCTTATCAATGACGACTTCCAATGTTTGGAAAGCCTTATTTTTAAAAACCTCGTTTTCGAATTTCTTTCAGACTTGTTCAATAGGGTTCATTTCTGGTGTATAAGGTGGGATAAAAGCCAATTCAATATTACTTGGAATCTCTAAGGTACTTGATTTATGCCATATAGCATTATCCATAACAAGTAAAATATAGTCGTCTGGATAAGCTTGTGAGACTTGCCGTAGAAATTCATTCGTCCACTCAGTATTACATCCTCCAGCAATAAGGAAGAAGGAATCTCCTGTCTGAGCATCTACTGCCCCATAACAATAGCGATATTCTCGCATATAATGACTAGGAATGCTAGGTCGAATTCCTTGAGGAGCCCAACAAGAACTCATCTTACTGATCCTCCCGAAACCAGCTTCATCTTGGTACATCAATCGTACTTTGTTATAAGTCCCCTCCTCTTTAAAGCAAAGCGCTTACTTAAGGTCTCGAATGTAGATTTTATTTTTAGACGTCTCAATTGTCTGAGCGTCTGCCTTCTTGGGATATTCAGGTCGAGGAGTGACCGTTCGCCAACCATGGCGTTTCAGGAGATAATAGAAACCATCACGTGTGGAAGTGCGACCAATCTCTTTTTGATAGGCTTCAAATAACTGATTGACAGTTACAAATTCTCCAGCCTGAGCAGCTTCTATATGACGTTTTAGGAATGCTTGTTCCTCTTCGTAAGTCATATATTCTCGATGACGTCCACCACGGGTTTCTTGAAGAAGAGCTTCTAAACCAAACTCCTTATATTTTTTTAAATTTCTCCAAACAGTTGTTTTTATTACAATCTAGGAGATCCATGATTTCCTTATAACTCTTTTCTTTTGAGCGAAAATAAATAATCTGTAGACGTTTGTGATATTTGGCGTACGATGAATCTTTTAAGAGTTGTTCAATTTTTTGTGTTTCTTCGTTTGTAAGTTTCATAACTACTATTATAAGATGTTTTTTGATTTTAGTCCAGTATAAATTGCGATTGATCAGCCAAGTCAGACTAGTGCCGTCCCCATATCCAAACTGGTAACTTAAAAAACCTATCTGCCCCCAGTTATAGGCCAGAATATACTTCCTAAAAATCGGATCCAAATCTTGGATTTGAAGTTGGCTTTTCAAACGATCCAGTTCAGACACTGGCAAAACTGTTTTATTCAGGACAATCCCTTCTCTTATCTCAGGGTCCAGCCCTTGTGTTTCTTCTTGGGTAAGGGAAATGATTTGGTCAATTGTCAATAATTCCATTGTCAACCTCCGACTATACATAGGGCATTATCTAGGGTAAGCTAGCTGGGTCGGGACTTCATTTATCTAATGAAGGTTCTTATCTCAATTATACTCCAAAACTATCAAATAGAGATAAACTACCAGTATTTTCAGGGATTATTTTTGATAAACAACTCCTCCTAATTAAAGCAAAAAGCCATTCCACAAGGGAACAGCTTCATCACTTAAAATTAAAGGTTTCCCCAGCTAACTTATCTGCTAACTTGGGAAAGAGGGTGTAAAACTTATGGGCTAGGTGCAGCAAGACTGGAAGATTAAGCTCTCGTTTGTTTTTCCCTATGGTTTTGACAATCTTTCTAGCTACTACATCTGGCTCTAGTAGGAAGCGATCAACCGATTTAAGGTAGGTTCCATCTGGATCAGCCTGGTCGAAAAAGGTTGTACGAATCGGACCTGGATTGACCGTTGTCACATAGACTCCATAGGACATGAGTTCGAGACGCAAAGCGTTTGAAAAACCAATGGCCGCAAACTTAGTCGCTGAGTAAAGACTGGACTTGCCAGTCGCTATCAAACCAGCCATACTGACGATATTGATGATATGGCCTTTTCGGATTTCCTTCATACGAGCTGCAACCAACCGAGACAGATTCATGAGAGCAAAGGTGTTAACCTCAAACATTTGATGAATATCTTGATTAGAGATCTTGTCAAAATCTTCAAAGATTCCGTAGCCAGCGTTGTTAATCAAGACATCAATCTTACCATATCGGAGATAGAGGTCAGCTACCAGTCCTTCTAAGGCTTGCTCATCGGTAATATCAATCTCGACCAATTCTGCCTGTGGATGATTTCCGTATAGTTGAGCTAATTTTTCTCTATTTCTACCAAGTAAGATGAGTTGAATATCGGGCAAGAGTTTGACCATTTCTTGGGCTAGACCACCACTAGCTCCGGTAATGAGAATCGTAGACATATTTATCCTTTCTCGAGACCCTAGATTTCCACTTCTTCTAGGTCTTTGACCACATGGACGTTTTCAAAAATCGTTGCAGCATCTTTCTTAAGCTGGCTGATATCTTTTGAAAGAAAGCGGGCGCTGATATGGTTGAGCAAGAGTCGTTTGGCTCCCGCTTCTGTTGCCACCTGCGCAGCCTGCATATTGGTTGAGTGGCCATGATTGCGGGCAATCTTTTCGTCTCCCTTGCCATAAGTCGACTCATGGACAAGAACATCTGCATTGACACCAAGACGCACACTGGCATCTGTTTTTCGAGTATCTCCCAAAATGGTAATAATCTTACCAGGTCGTGGTGCTGAGATATAATCTGCTGCCTTGATCTCGGTGCCGTTTTCTAGGACAACATCCTGACCGTTTTTGATTTTCCCAAAGAGAGGTCCAAATGGCACACCAGCAGCCTTGAGTTTTTCAGCATCCAAGGTTCCTTCTAAATCCTTTTGCATGATACGATAGCCGACACAGAAAATAGTGTGATCCAACTCTTCTGCATACACCATGAATTTATCAGTTTCAAGGATTTTCCCGAGAGAACCTTGGTCAAATTCATGGAAATGAATCTTGTAAGGCAAACGAGATCCAGAGACACGCAAACTAGTCAAGACAAAAGATTTAATACCTTGGGGACCATAGATTTCTATATCTGTCTGCTCTTCATTGGCTTGAAAGGCACGACTTGAAAGAAAACCTGGCAAACCAAAGATATGGTCTCCGTGCAAGTGTGTGATAAAGATTTTGCTAACCTTCCGTGGTCGAATCGTGGTTTCCAGAATGCGATTTTGCGTTCCTTCGCCACAGTCAAAGAGCCAGACTTCGTTAATCTCATCCAAGAGTTTCAGGGCGAGACTTGAAACGTTGCGGGCTTTAGAGGGTTGACCAGCCCCCGTTCCTAAAAATTGAATATCCATTCGATACTTTCTAATTAATCAAAATATAACATAGCAGTGCGGTTTTCCGAGCGATAATAAAACTTACCAGAGAAAGATTTAGCTTCTTGTAGCAAATCCTCTTGACTATAGCCTTTGAGACGTTTGCGACCATCAGCCAAGCTTTCCAAATCAGTCAAAGCTGTGAGATTTTCTACGTTAACAACATCCTCTTCTCCGACAACCTTCATATAAATCTTTCCAGACTCCTCAAAGACCAGCTGATGAGGAAAAATCTGAGCAATCTCAAAGAGCAAGTCAGCTGTGATTGCTTCCTCAGCCTCTGAGAAAATACGTCCAAGACCTTCTTTCTCGTAGCAAAATCCAAAAGACTTGCCTGATAGATTGAGGCGGATAAAGGGTTTGCTTTCTTCCGTGAAACTTGGTTCAGTATTATAAAGGTTTAGCTCCTGAGTCAATTCTGAAAAATAATCTGTTGCAGCCTGAGGACTCTTTTTCTGGTAAAGCTCTGCAAAGTAGGCATTCACTACGCTGGGGGGAGGCGTAATGAGGGCTAACTGCTCCTCTTCAGACCTACCAGCTAAAAGCTGATCCAAATAAACCTTGTCTAGACTTGTATAGCCACCATACTTGAGAGCTAATGATTTGATATCAGTCATAAAATTCTTCTAATCTCCATTTATTTTTCTCAGAAATGTAGCCTGTGATGACTTCACCGTCATCTTGGTAGTCACGTTCTTCGAGGATAGCAACACTTTCTAAATCATGAATCTTGTAAGACTTAGAAAAAGGCACGCGCAAAGTAAAGGGTTCAAAAATTTCCTTGATCTTATCTAGCAATAAAACCTGCAACTGTTCTCGACTATTCTCAGATTTGGCAGAAATCAGTGCATACGGCGTTTGGGTAGGCGTGAAATCTTCCACCAAATCCGCTTTATTATAAAGGGTCAAGCGAGGAATATCCTCCATATCCAAATCTTTCATGATAGACAGAACCGTTTTTTCATGTTCCTCGTGATAAGGATTGCTGGCATCAATAACATGAACCAGAAGATCTACATACTTGCTTTCTTCCAAGGTCGACTTGAAACTAGACACCAACTCTGTCGGCAAGTCTTGAATAAACCCAACGGTGTCCGTTAAAGTCACCTGAAGATTGCCTCCCAGATGAATACTTTTAGTCGTCGCATCCAGAGTCGCAAAGAGCTCATCTGCTTCATACTGGGTCTTACTAGTCAAGGTATTCATGATGGTTGACTTTCCAGCATTGGTGTAGCCAATCAAACCAATCTTAAAGGTACTTGACTCCAAACGTTTTTCTCGAACTGTCGCTCGATTTTTCTCAACCACCTTGAGCTGACGCTCGATATCTGTAATCTGGTTGCGAACGCTTCGACGATTGAGCTCCAACTGACTTTCACCTGGACCACGGGAACCAATTCCACCTGCCTGACGGCTGAGCATAATCCCCTGACCAACCAAGCGAGGCAAGAGGTATTTGAGCTGGGCTAGGTGGACTTGGAGTTTTCCTTCATGACTTCGTGCCCGCATAGCAAAGATATCCAAAATCAACTGCATGCGGTCAATGACCTTGACCCCTAGAACTTCTTCTAAATTGACATTTTGGCGAGGCGTCAGACGGTTGTTGACGATGACAGTCGTGATTTCTTCTGCATCCACCATGAGCGCAATTTCTTCCAACTTACCAGATCCGACGAAGGTCTTGGAGTCGTATTTTTCACGTTTTTGTCTGTAACTATCGACTACGACTGCACCAGCTGTCTTAGCCAGACTAGCCAGCTCTTCCATGGAGAGGTCAAAATTATCCATGCCCTGGAGTTCAACACCAATCAGCAGGACTCGCTCCTCTTTTTTCTCCGTTTCAATCATTTAAAAACTCCTCAATCTGGTTTAAAATACGGTCTTGTACACCAGATTCTCCTATCTGATAAAAGGTCACCTGCATGCGATTGCGGAACCAGGTTAGCTGGCGCTTGGCAAAACGACGTGTTGCCTGTTTAAGACTCTCACTAGCTTCCTCCAGGCTCTGCTCTCCACGAAATAAGGAAAGAGTTCCTTGTAGCCAATGCCTTTAGCAGCCTGTACATCAGGATAATGATCAAATAGCCACTTGGCTTCGTCTAGAAGTCCAGCTTCAAACATCAAATCCACACGGTGGTTAATCCGTTCATAAAGCTGACTACGCTCATCATCCAAGCAAATAATCAGTGGCTCATATAAAGTCTCTTGATTTTCCAAATCATGACCAAAATGGGCAATTTCTAAGGCTCGCATGGCACGGCGACGATTAAACTGGGGAACTTCAAGACCTGCTTGCTCTATGAGTTGGGCTAACTCCTCATCTGAAAAAGGCTCTAAACTAGCACGATAAGCTAAAATGTCCTCATGAGGTGTCTCCCCACCAAGATGATAGCCTTCTAGCAGACTCTGGATATAAAGTCCTGTCCCACCAGCAATAATGGCGAGCTTACCTCGACTTTGAATATCCTCAATGGCCGCCTTAGCTTCTGAAACAAAATCAAAAGCCGAGTAAGACTCGGTTACCTCTCTAACATCAATCAAGTGATGAGGAACACTTGCCTGCTCCTCCGGACTAGCCTTGGCTGTCCCAATATCTAGTCCTCGATAGACTTGTTGGCTATCTCCACTAACTACTTCACCATTAAAATGCTTAGCAACTTCAATGGCTAGAGCTGTTTTTCCAACTGCAGTCGGTCCAACAATCACAATTATTTTTGTTTTCATCTTTTTTCCTTGAAAAATTCCCATTTTTTCGTTACTATTATTATATCACAAAAAGGTCAGTCAGAAAAATGCGACCTCTTGAGGTAGCTGGCTGATTTATAAGTTAAAGGAGGAATACTCATGGCTAAAGGATTCGCTAAAGGTCTTGTAACAGGTGTCGCAGGAACTGTTGCTGCAGTTGCAGGTGCAGTATACGCAGTTAAAAAGAAAGTGATCGAACCAGAAGAACAAAAAGCAGCTTTCATCGAAGAAAATCGTAAGAAGGCAGCTCGCCGTCGCGTATCACGTTAATAAACAAAAGAAGTTGGGATTTTTTCTCAACTTCTTTTTTTCTATATTTATACTCAATAATAACCAAATAGGAAACTAGGAATCTAGCCCGATTTGAAGAGAGTATTAAATTGCCAAGTCAAACTTCAACTGCGGTTTCACTGGATCGTAGTCAACCAGCTCAAAATCCTCTGCTTTAATATCAAAGAAGTTGGTCTTGTCTGGTACATTCAAGACCAGACGTGGTTGGCAGTTTGACGGCTCACGACGAAGCAATTCCTGAGCTTGTTCAAATTGATTGTCATAGATGTGAAGGTTGTTGATAAAGTAGAAGAATTTCCCAACCTTCCAACCAAAGTGTTTAGCAATCATCATCTGAAGAGCCACATACTGCATGGCATTGATGTGGTGAGCTACCAGCATATCATTAGAACGCTGGGTCAAGGTGGCATCCAGATAGATGTCCCCATCTACTCGACGGACATCAAACATGGTCTGAAAGGCGCATGGTAGAAGGCCATCTGTTTCCTCAAAAGCTTGATAATCCCAAAGTGAGATGATATTGCGACGGTTCCAAGGATTGGCTTCTAACTGTTTGAGAATCTTGTTAATGATGTCATGCTTCTTAACAACAGCCCCATAACGTTCCCCAATAGTCCCTGTATCTCCAACTTCCCAGTCATTCCAGTAATGAACATTGTACTTGTCATTGAGTACTTCTAAGCTATTGGTCTGGTCTTGGTAGATCCAAAGTACTTCCTTGATGGCTGATTTGATTGCGATGGGGCGCAAGGTCGTGATTGGAAATTCGCCCTTAGACAAATCGTACTCCGCAAAAGCACCTGTGATGTACTTGGAGTTAGCCACTGTTCCATCCTTATACTTGGGACGTGCCTGCTCTGAAAAGACACCGTCTTTGAGGATTCGCTCGATATTTTCTTTAAAAATCGTGTCTGCTTTTGTCATTTACTCTCACCTCATTCATTATCTTAACTAGTATAGCATAAAAAAAGAAAGGAGGAAAATCACTCGCTTACGGAAAGCAATTTTCTCCTTTTTATGTTTATTTATTGCAAGACAAGTGATGCTGCTCCGATAACTCCAGCGTCATTTCCTAGAGTTGCAAGAGCTAGTTTAGTTGTTGTGCGAACTTGTGGGAAGGTATTTTCATCATAAACCTTTTGCACACCTTGAAGGAGGAATTCTCCCGCAGCTGATACACCACCACCGATAACGATTGTTGATGGGTTTAGGATTGAACCAATGTTGGCACATGCAATACCCAAGTAACGTGAGAAGTTACGGTAAACGATCAAGGCAAGGTCGTCTCCTTCTTTTGCCAAATCAAAGACAGTTTTAGCTGTTACTTCTTCTCCGTCATCAATCAAGCGTTTCAACTCTGCATCGCCTTCGTATTCATCTGCATAACGGCGAGTCAAGTTGACAATCCCTGTTGCAGAAGCAACTGTCTCAAGACAGCCTTTTTTACCACAGGTACATGCGATTGGTTGGTCAAAATCAACTGTGATATGGCCTAGCTCACCTGCAGCACCAGCAACACCGTGAAGCAGTTTTCCTTCTGCCACGATACCGCCACCAACACCTGTACCAAGTGTCATAAAGACAACGTCTGGTTGGTTTTCACCAGCACCCATCCAGCGCTCACCAAGAGCTGCCACGTTGGCGTCATTGTCGATGAAGAATGGAATACCCAAGGCTTTTTCCATTTTTTCTTTGATTGGTTGAAGAGTTTTCCAGTTCAAGTTGTAGGCACCGATAACAGTCCCTTTTTCACGGTCAACTACACCAGGTGACCCCATACCAATTCCACGGAAATCTTCAGCAGACAATCCAAGCAAGCCCAAACGATGTTGAATAGTTTCAATCATATCGTCTACGATATGGCTTCCTTCATCCAAAATGTTAGTCTTGATAGACCATTTTTCTTGGATTTCTCCTTCTTGCGTTAAAATAGCGAACTTGATAGAAGTTCCACCAAGGTCAATCCCAATAATCTTTTGACTCATCGTCTTCTCCTTATCCTTAATTGAAAATGCTTACAGTACTAGTATAACAAAATCTGCCATTCAGTGCAAAGGTTTGCATTATATTAGTGACAAATTTAGTTAAGATAGTCGCCACCATCAAATCCGTAGTATTCTTCAAGTGTCAAACCACTTGCTGCAATTTCTTTCGCTTCTTTTCCAACATAGCGTAAATGCCATTCTTCGTGCATATAGCCAGTTACACTTTCTTTTCCTTTAAGGTAACGAACAACAAATCCATAGTCAGCTGCGTGATCAAGTAACCATTGAGCGGCACTTTCATCTTCAACTAAGTTTCCATCTGTACCAATTAGATCAAATGCAAGTCCTGTTTGGTGTTCACTATAGCCAGGTCTAGCTGAATAACGATCAGCTGCAGCCTGACCTTCTCTATTTACATAGCTTTGATATAATTGTGCTTGAGTTCCATAACTTCTAAATCCACTATAGTTATTGCCAATAGCATAGCCTTCTTTTTGCATCTGTGCAATCAGTTTTAAAAAGGCAGCTTTAGCAGTTGGGTTTTCACCTGGATTGTAGTCTTTAGACAAAGGATAGTGTTTATTTACAACAAGAATCTCATCGTACTTCCCTTGAACGCTATAATATAAGCCTTTATTAGTTACTTTGGAATTCGAATTCGAATTTGATTTCCACAAACCTGAGTCATCTACATAATAACGCCCACCATCTACCCATTCATTGACAGCCATTTTACCATTTGATTTAAGATAGTATGAGCCTTGCCATGCATTACGGGCATATGAACCATCTGATTTCAAATAGTACCAGGCTTGATAGGATGTATCATAAACCCATTCACTCTTAGCCATTTTACCATCCGATTTCAAATAGTAATTTCCTTGCCATGCATTGCGAGCATAAGATCCATCTGATTTCAAGTAATACCAGGCTTGGTAAGAAGAATCATAGACCCACTCACTCTGAGCCATTTTACCATTTGACTTGAGGTAGTATGCACCTTGCCAAGTATTATGCGCATAAGATCCATCTGATTTGAGGTAATACCAGGCTTTGTAGTAAGAATCATAAATCCATTCATTCTGAGCCATTTTACCATCTGATTTGAGGTAGTAACTTCCTTGCCAAGTATTGCGGGCATAAGATCCATCTGATTTGAGGTAATACCAAGCTTGGTAATAGTTATCGTATACCCACTCATTTTCAGCCATTCTTCCATCTGATTTGAGGTAGTAGGCCCCCTGCCAAGTATTTGTTACTGGATTTCCATTTTCAGAAAAATAGTACCAAGATCCATTCTGACGAACCCAGCCACTTACAGCTGCTGCACTAGGAGCAGATACTGCACTATTTGATGTTGCACTATTTGGTGCTACGTTGTTGTTAGCTTGAGATGCACTCGTCTTTTTCTCTTTTAAAACTCCCTGAGGCGCATTCTTCGATTCACAGGCAATCCCATCATGATCTTTATCTAGAGTAGCAGAATACCCTGGTTCTCCCTTATGAATATCTGCATAACCATTCTCCCAAGCTTCCTTACAGCTTGAAAAATGGATACTTTCATCCGCCACAACTGGATGTAAAAACAAAGCTAGAGCAGGTAAAGAAACTAGGCCTAGTTTAATAGATGACGTTTGTTCATGATTTTCTCCTAAAATTATAATATCAACTTCCATATTATTTTATCAAACTTATTTCTGCAATTCAAGAAAACTTCTGGTTAATTCTGCAAACTCTTTTGGTTTTGCCTTATTCAAGACATGAGGGCCGTCAGGGATGATCTCAAACTGAGAATCTGGCATCAGTTCATGAATACTTTTCATTGAACTGAGATTTGGCTTATCCTGACTACCACAGATCAACAAGCTTGGGTAGGGACAATTCTTTGCAATCTCTCTTAAATCAAGTGTTTTTAATTCCTCAGAAACTCCAACCATAAGAGCCTTATCTGCCCCCTGCTTTTCATATATCCTCTTAGGAAGCAATTTAAATATCAGCAACTGAATGTAAAAAGGAATGTTACCTGCTAATTTCAGTGGACATCCTGACAAAACCAAGGCCTGAAGATTTGGTATCTCAGAACTTGAAAGCTCCAACGCTAGTGCAGCCCCTAAAGACAAACCGATTAAGACAAAAGGTTCTGTCTCCTCTGTTATGTGTTGATAAATGCGCTCTTTGGCTTCTTGATAAGTCCCAACTCCAGTAGGAAATAACTCTATGGCTTCAGAGGGATAATCTGCCAGCAAATCCTGAACTTCTTTCCAACTATCTGCTGACTGTCCCAAACCGTGTAAAAATATAAGTTTCATTTAGTGCTCCTTTACTGACAACTCATACAAGCCTCTGACTGCATTACAGCCATAGATGACTTCTGCTTGATTCAAATCTGCTAAAGTCAGAATTTTCTCTTCTACTTGCCCATTTTCAAGCAAGTGTTGACGATAAATCCCTGGTAAAAGACCTAGTTGACTTGGCGGTGTATAGAGTTCCCCATTCATTTTCAAAACCAGATTGCCAATAGAGGTTTCAAGCAATTTTCCATCAACAGTGTAATAGATGATTTCCTGCTCTCCCATTGTCAAATGTGGTCGGTGTGTCGTCTTAAAGTAAGTAAAGGCCTGCTGTAAATCAGCATCCTGTAGACAAAGTTTGGCCTGACAAAAGCTGGAGCTAAGTGGTGTTAATACTTGTCGTTCAATTTCAATCTCTCCGGATTTGCTAAGACTGATTCGCAAACGATAGTCTTGGTGGAGGTCACAAGCCTGACATTCCTTCTCTATTTCTTCTATCAAACAAGCTTCATCAAATGGAAAGGCAAAGTAACGACTTGCTTTTTGCAGTCTTTCCAGATGTTGATTTTCAAAGAGTAATTTTTTCTGGCTGATTTTCCCTGTCGTAATCAATTGAAAACGAGGCTGTTTGCGGTAAAGAACAGCAGCCTTTTGCTGGACTTCACGGTATTCTGACTCCCAAGTGCTATCCCAAGTGATGCCACCACCAACTCCATAGATGGCTTGCCCTCGATGCAGTTGAATGGTTCGAATAGCTACGTTGAAATCCGTCTACCATTGGGAAGTAAGAGTCCAACAGTTCCACAGTAAACTCCTCTAGCTTGTGGTTCCAAATTATTGATAATTTCCATGGTCGCTATCTTGGGAGCTCCTGTGATAGAGCCACATGGAAATAGAGAACGGAAGATTTCTACTAGGTCAACATCCGGTTGTAACTGACTCTTGATAGTCGAAGTCATCTGCCAAACTGTAGAATACTGTTCTACTTGACACAGACGCTCCACATGCTCACTCCCCACCTCAGAAATACGATTCATATCATTGCGCAAGAGGTCCACTATCATCATGTTCTCTGAGCGATTTTTGGGATCCTGTTTTAACCAAACTGCCTCTTTCAAGTCTTCAGCATCAGTCAAACCACGTTTAGTCGTCCCCTTCATAGGACGAGTTGTCAGTTCACGATCATTTTGTTCAAAAAAGAGTTCTGGACTCATAGAAATCACTGCCATGTCGTCATGTTCAACATAGGCATTGTAACCTGCCTCCTGCTCTACCACCATGCGATTGTAGATAGCAAAAGGATTAGCAGACAACTCCTGCTTGAGTTGAACCGTATAATTGACCTGATAAGTATCGCCCTGTCGTAAATGATGGTGAATCTGAGCAATCGCCTTTTCATAGTCCTCTGCAGATGTTACTTCCTGCCAGTTTGATGGCAAAGCCACCTCCTCATAAGTCAGAGGAATGCTAGATTTTTCAACGCTGTCATGAATAGTGAAATAGAGGAGATACTCTCCTAACAAGGGACCCTTGTGAACCGCCAACTTCTCCTCAAAAGCAGGTGCAGCCTCATAGCTAACATAACCTGCCACATAAAAGCCTTGCTCTTGGTAGCTTTCCACTTGAGCTAACAAGTCTGTTACTTCTGCTAAATCTCTGGTTTTTAACTCTTTGATAGGCTGGGTAAAGGTGTATCGCTCACCCAAAGCCCTAAAATCAATCACTGTTTTTCTATGCATATCCTAAGTATACCATAAAAGCCAGACCCCAACAGGAGATCTGGCAATTTTATTCTTTGAGAATGATAAAGTAGATGTCACTTTCTAAGAAAATCTGAACATAGCATTCTCTTTTATCATACCGACTTTTTATCTATCCTTTAGGAAAGAGTTCAGATGAAAATGCATCTGTCACCTGCAATAGTTTTTGGAAGACTTTTTTCTTAAGAGCTACTGTATAATTGGCAACTGAGCCTCCATACTTGAAGTTTCGGTAATCCGTTTCTACTGCTTGGTCAAACAAGTCTTGCAATTTCTCATAAGAATCAATTTGCTGACCATCAATTTCAAAACTATGGATTCCTCGTTTTGCCTTGGCAATAATAGCGTCAAACCAAGCCTTCTTCCATTCTTCCAAGTTCTGGAACTTGCCTTTCGAAACCTTCTGGATAATGAAATCATCTCCAAGGGTGTCACGTCCCTCGCTTAAGGCCTCATCCTTATACTTGTTAGAAGCATAGCCTAGGAAACCATTTTCGTAGCCATAATAACCCCACATACGGAAGGCATTATGCTTGAAGGAGATGGCTCCTGGAGCTCCCTGACTTGTATTACCACCATAGATAGCATCTACCATCTTGACATTGACATAAGCTGTCTTGAGTTCTTCTGGTCGGTAAGTTCCCTGATAATGCCTATTGGTAATAATGTTATTTTTTTGATTAAATCATCCACAGAATTTAGCTGAGTCTTGGCTTCCTCATCCGTCAATGGACGGACATAGTCCCACTGGTTTGGAGCAAGGAGTTTATTATCTTGGTCCTGATAGCGCATTTGATTAGTCATCTTGCTAAACCAAGCCTTCTTCAAAAGCCAGATCATTCTTAGCGAGGACTCGTTCTCCTTCCAGATAATCTAGAAGCATCAAGGCCTCATTATAACCTTTCATATAGTGGTCAATCTGCTGGCGTGTTTGCAACTTGGTCGGATCAGGATTGTACCATTGGTCCCTCATCATTTGGTCGCATGTAAGCCATGTTGAGCCCGAGAGCGCCATATTCACCCTGATGGCCTTCCTCAGCTGGCGACTGGAGCATACCCTGAGCATAGGCTTCTACATAGGTTCCTTCACGATGTTTGTATCCCCCCAGATAGACAATACGATCGTTGACGTGAGTTGTCTCATGGGTGTAGACAGACAAACCATACTCACTCATCATATCTATTTCTACAAAGTGAACAGCATCTCTGGCATTGATATTAGGATAGATAGAGGCATAGGCTCCTAGCTTATTGTCCTTATAGTAGCGACCTGCTGGCCCAAATACTTCACGAATTGGCGCGTAATCTTCCATACCACTAGTATGTCCATAACGCTCTACCCAGCCACGTCCATCAACGCGATAGCCTTCCCAAACTGGTGTAGCTACATTAAAGTCACTCTTAACCATACGGTCTTTAACTTCATCAGCAGCAAGTCGATACCAGAAGTCCAAGTAAGTCAACTGGCGGTCCGCTACTAGATCAATGTCAGCTTTCATCTGGTCTATGGTTTTGCCAGATTTATCAGCTGATCCGAAGGTAATGGTATTGTAGTTGGAAATCAGGAACATCTGTGCCTTCTTCACATTCAACAAAGGCAGAATCATATTGCGATGCAACCAGTTATTAAGATTGTCATAAGCCCGATGCTTCCGATTTGCAATTTCTTGATTCTTCGAAGCTCGCTCTGCTATGTACACATGGCCCTTAGTGGCATTCACAAACCAGTCATTCATATCCTTGTCAGTCGTCAATAACTGTCTGTTGTAGTCTAAGAAGGCATGTAAATCTTCAGATTTTGTATCTTTGGCTAGGACTCTGGCAAAAGTTTCATGAGTCTGGTCGCCTTTTAGGTTGTTCTCTCTTGAACCAAGTTCAATCAACCGATCTAAGATATCCACATTTTGCCCATAAAAATCTGGTTTAAAGAGCATGAGTTCTTTCAGATTATAGTCCGCAAATCGGATACCATAATAGCGATTAAGATAAGCAAGACCCAGCATGATAGCAGACTGATTATCCTGAACTTTTTGCTTCAAGGAAGCCATGCTAGCAGGTGAATCATTCCACTGGTAATCCAGATTGGTGAGTAACTTATCAACCAGAGTTCCCAGCTGCGCTTTGACTTCTGCAAAGCTTTCTTCTAGATACCAATTCTGCACGGCCTCAACCTTCTTATCAAGGCTAGTGGTTTGATCATCTAGAATGCGATAAACCCCATCAGACTGTAAGTCCACTGTTTTCAGGATAGATGTTAGCTCTTTGGCTAGGGTCGAACGGTCCTTAACTAGCATATCTGGAGTATACAGCACATCCAAGTCAGCAATCTTGTATTCCTTGATGGCAGTCAAGCCAGAATTTTGTGAGGTGATTGCAAATACATCCTTGGTCTGGTCTGCATAATGAACCATGATATGATCTGCCACTGACAGGTCCGTCACAAATTCTTGCCCCTTCATAGCAATAACAGAGACTACCCTTTTCTTGGCTAGATTGTGATCAAGATTCAGCTTGTTTCCTTGATTTACAATCCATTCTTTATTGTAGAAAGGCTGTAATTTTTCAAGGTTGCGATAGGCTTGATCATGGCGACTATCATAATCTTGGATATCCTGATAAGCGTATTCTTTTACACCAGCAATCGTAGGAGTATCAGCACTTGACTTAGCCAAGTAGTAGCTGTAGCCTTCTTCAAAGGTTTTCTGAGCATTACGTTGAATCAAGTCAGTTGCCTCAGCAGTCACCTTGTAATACTCTTTTCCGTTTATTCTCTCAGTTTGAATAGACTTGATGGCTAAACGGCTGGTCTTATGATCCTCTGAACTAACCTTGAGGTAGTAGTCTTCCAAGTTCATTGGCACTTCTGTCAAGTGCTGAATCTCAGACTCTTTCCCATTTTCAACCTTAACAAGGCTTGTTTCCTTGATAGCTTTTATTTCTAGCTTTTTAAGCTCTAGACGGAGATTTTGATCCTCAAGCAGAGTGCTCTCCTCACCCTTACCACGATTAAAGACCATCCTTGTAGATATGGTGTAATCCGTGTAGAGTTTTAGATTCTCAACTGTTGCTTCCAGCTGATCACTCGTTAAATCAAGAGTTTTATCCTCTAACCCCTTGGCTTTGATAGTGGCACTAATTTTTGAGACGGTAACACCATCAGCCTTGTTAAGATTATAACTTAAGCGAGCTGAACGGCCCATCGAATTTCCAGTAATAGTTGAAAGAGTTAGGACAGGTTCAGGTTTAATTTCTTCCTTTTCCTTACTTCCACGGATGATAACCTGATCTTTAGCTTCTCTTAAAATCCGTGTTGTTTCTTTCGGATCTGAAATACGTTTCCCATCTTTTTCCTCATAGCTGGTAACAATCTCTTTCTCACCATCTTGACCGACTTGCTCGATTCTTGTTTCACCGACAAGCATGTCTGGATCAATCTTTTCCCTAGTTTGTTTAGGAATCAACTCTTTTCGGACTTCAATATGTAAAGTCGGGTTTGTATCCTGAATCAGCGCTTCAGTAGCATTCACACCACCACTATAGCTAGGGATTTCCTGTTTCAGAGTATCAACGGGAACTGCACCACCTTCATAGTCTTGTAAGGTTTCAGCTACTGATCCTTGGCCATTAACACCACCCTCAAATGTTGGTTTTGTTGGCTCGACTAAGGAGTCACCTGATACGCCACCTGTAAACTCTGGGATTTCCTGTTTCAGAGTATCAACGGGAACTGCGCCTCCTTCATACTCTGGTAATCTTTCGGATACTGTACCTGGGCCATTGACTCCACCTTCAAATGTTGGTTTTGACGGCTCGACTAAGGATTCGCCTGATACGCCACCTGTAAACTCTGGTTTTTCATGGACTTCTGGGATGCCACTTTGACTACTCAATTCTGGTGTATACTCAGGCAAAGCTTCAGCTACTGTACCTGGGCCATTGACTCCACCTTCAAATGTTGGTTTTGTTGGCTCAACTAAGGATTCGCCTGATACACTGCCTGTGAACTCAGTATGTTCCTGTTTCAGAGTATCAACTGGAACTGCACCACCTTCATACTCTGGTAAGGCTTCGGCTACTGTACCTGGGCCATTGACTCCACCTTCAAATGTTGGTTTTGTTGGCTCAACTAAGGATTCGCCTGATACTCCGCCTTTGAACTCTGGGTGCTCCTGTTTCAGAGTATCAACTGGAACTGCGCCTCCTTCATACTCTGGCAAGGCTTCAGCTACTGTACCTGGGCCATTGACGCCACCCTCAAATGTTGGTTTTGACGGTTCAACCAAGGATTCGCCTGATACTCCGCCTGTAAAGTCTGGTTTGGCGTGGACTTCTGGCACGCCACTTTGACTACTCGATTCTGGTGTGTATTCTGACAAGGTTTCGGCTACTGTACCTGGGCCATTGACTTCACCTTCAAATGTTGGTTTTGACGGCTCAACCAAGGATTCGCCTGATACTCCGCCTGTGAACTCTGGGTGCTCCTGTTTCAGAGTATCAACTGGAACTGCGCCTCCTTCATACTCTGGCAAGGCTTCAGCTACTGTACCTGGGCCATTGACTCCACCTTCAAATGTTGGTTTTGACGGCTCAACCAAGGATTCGCCGGATACTCCGCCTGTAAAGTCTGGTTTGTCGTGGACTTCTGGCACGCCACTTTGACTACTCGATTCTGGTGTGTACTCTGGTAAGGCTTCAGCTACTGCTCCTAGGCCATTGACTCCACCTTCAAATGCCGGCTTAACCGGTTCAACCAAGGAGTCGCCGGATATGCCACCTGTAAAGTCTGGTTTGTCATGGACTTCTGGCACGCCACTTTGACTGCTCAATTCTGGGGTATACTCTGGTAAGGCTTGAGCTACTGCTCCTGGGCCATTGACTCCACCTTCAAATGCTAGTTTAGACGGTTCAACCAAGGAGTCGCCAGATATACCACCTGTAAAGTCTGATTTGTCATGGACTTCTGGCACGCCACTTTGACTACTCAATTCTGGGGTATACTCTGGCAAGGATTCAGCTACTGTACCTGGGCCATTGACTCCACCTTCAAATGTTGGTTTTGTTGGCTCAACTAAGGATTCGCCTGATACACCACCTGTGAATTCGGGAATTTCATAAACGGCTGCTTGATTTACTGGTTTTGCAGGAATTTCTGGGCTTGCAATAGATGTTAGATCTTGCCCTGTTCCTCTTAAATCCGACTCTAATAAATAGCCGACATAGTCATAGCCTTTAATGTCAATAATCCCTTGAGAGAAACCATCTGCAGACACAAGGGTTTTAGTCTGATCATAAGCTAGCAAGTCCTTGTGTTCAAAAGCAAATACTTGATAAGGTAGTAATAAACTCTTACCTACAGAAGCAATCAATAACACTCCAACTATCTTAGAAGGTTTTTTCTTTGAAAATAGGAAAACCACTAAACTAGCAGTCAAAAGACCAACACCAGCCAAGGGGAAGCTGATAGATCCGGTTTGAGGTAAGACAGCTTGTCCCTGCTTGCGATAAACTAGATAATAGCTATCTTGGCTAAGCTCTTGTGGCAATTCATGGTGAATGAGTTCGCGTTCAGCAGCTGTCAACTCCGATTCTGCTATATAGTGAAAGGAAACTTGCTTGGTTTCATCTGCCTGAACCAGTTTGGGTTCAAGTGTTCCTCCAATGAAGGCAAGTCCAATCAATACCGAGCCCACTCCCATACTCAGTTTACGAATGGCAAATTTTTGTAGCTTTTTTCTATCTTCCATATCAGCTTTATCAATTGTCTTTAGAGACATCTCCTTTATTCCGTTTTCATAATCTTATTATAATATTTTTGTTGATTTATTTACAAAATATTTTTCGAGATAAATCGAACATTTTTTGAATAAAAAAAGGTTCAGCTTATGCTGAACCAACTTTTTTAATCTGGCACATATTCCAATATATCACCTGGCTGGCACCCCAGTTCTTTACAAATGGCTTCTAGCGTTGAAAAACGTATAGCTTTAGCCTTACCTGTTTTCAGTATTGAAAGATTTGCAGGAGTAATACCAATTCGTTCTGCTAAATCTCCTGAACGCATTTTTTTCTTTGCTAATTCGACATCTAGATTAATGACAATCACGGTATAATCTCCTTTCTCTATATTGTAAACTCATTTTCTTCTGCAATTTCATTTGCTTTTTCAAGGACTTTACCAATTGTCCAAACAACGAGAGCAGTAACCATGAATGTTATATTTAAGAATGAGAAACCATTGAGTGTCAAAATACCATCTCCAAGAAATGAAGCAATAAAAAGTGATAGAGAAATACGATTAGCAAGTTTGACATTTTGACTTGTAAAAATCTGTTCATGAATAATATTTTGGAAGAACTGTCTAACACAGAATAGTACAAACAGAATGATAAAGCTATTGATAAAGGACAAAGTACTCACTAGTATTGAAGTATTCACCATATCAGGTTTTAAGGAAATAGTCCCAAGGTTAAATAGATTAATCTCAGTTACATTGAAAACTGTTAAAAAGTATGGATATAACTAAAGATATTCCTAAGACGAAAAGTAGGATATTAATAAAACCTAAAGCATATGGTAAGTAGGAATTTTTCTTAGACATTAATTTCACAACCTCGTTTCTAATCTCTACTATATTATACAATATTAGTAAGTGTTACGTACATGTATTATGCTACTTTATCTGAAAATTGATTTTTGATTGAAGTAAGCACCAAGCTAGCAATAAACAAAAATGCTGCAATCGAGAAGTTAAAAATAATATGAGCTGGGTTAAGAATAAGTTCAGTAATACCTTGGATTGCTCCTACTAGCGTCATTAAAACTGCACCCTTTTTCAAGAATGAAATGGTTGTATCTTCAAAAAGATCGCTTTCTTTAAAGTTCTTAGCAAACTGTTTTAATTTGATAAGGCCATAAGTCAGAAGTGTATTACCAGCAACAAAGGTTAGAACAAAGGCATTAACCCCTCCCCACGCTTCATAGCCTGACCTTGTTACCTCTGCACCTTCAGGCATTAGTTGGCTGATATCAAATTGACCAAGTAGAAGAACTAAGGAAGCGATACTAAGGAAACTGAGGGTAAAGATTCCCAAATTAGAACCCAATGTAACAAGTGATTTAGCGAAGTTTACGATTTTAGTTGATGTAGTTTTTTTCATGATGATTTCCTCTTTTATAAAATATTTTTAGTTTTAGCAACAAATGAGCTCTCTTTGTTACTAGTCGAAAACTTATTATTGTTTATCGATATATCTAGTATAGCATAATTTTTTTGAAATGCAACACTTTTTTTATCGTTTTTTTGATAATTTTTTTCTTTTTATTTAAAAAAATAACTCTATTTCAAAGTAATTGGACTTCAAATATGAAAGTCAACACTTCTAAGGAAATCAAATATGAATCTAAAACATTTTTAGTAAACACTTTTTAATAATCTCAAGATTACTCAACATAATCCAACAAATAGCCATAGCCCTTTTCTTCCATTTGATCCTTAGGAATAAAGCGAATGGACAGACTATTGATACAATAGCGTAGACCTCCCTTGTCCTGAGGTCCATCTGTAAAGACATGTCCTAGGTGAGAATTCCCTGTTCGACTTCTGACTTCCGTTCTGACCATATTGTATGACTTGTCTTCCTTATAGGTCGCAACATCTGGACTGATCGGCTGAGTAAAACTTGGCCAACCACAGCCCGATTCAAATTTATCTTTCGAAGAAAAGAGAGGTTCGCCAGTCGCAACATCCACATAAATACCTGCTTCAAATTTATCCCAGTAACGATTTGAAAAGGCTCGTTCTGTTTGACTGTTTTGAGTCACAGCATACTCCTCAGGAGACAGAAGTTTTTTCAATTCATCGTCACTCGGTTTTGGATATTTACTTGCATCAATAACAGGATAGGATGCTTGATTGACATTGATATGGCAATATCCATTAGGGTTTTTCTGGAGATAGTCTTGGTGGTAATCTTCAGCCACGATAAAATTGCTTAAGGCTTCCTTTTCAACCGCTAGAGGCTGGTCGTATTTCTGAGCAACTTGGTCAAAGACTTGATTGATGACTTCTAAATCTTTCTCATCTGTATAGTAAACTCCTGTTCTGTACTGAGTCCCCACATCATTTCCCTGCTTATTTTTACTAGTTGGATTGATAATGCGGAAATAATGGAGCAAGATCTCTTTTAGAGAGATTTGATTGGCATCATAGGTCACATGAACAGTCTCAGCATGCCCAGTTTGGCCGATCAATTCATACTGGGTTGTTTCTCCTCTACCATTTGCATAGCCAGAAACAGCATCTGTCACACCTGCTACTCGTGAAAAATACTCTTCTACTCCCCAGAAACAACCTCCCGCCAGATAGATTTCATGTAGGTCAGCATCTTTACCTGGCTCAGTTTTTTTCTTGGCCTTTTGTCCCTGACTAACTGCTGCCTTCTCGATTTGAGTGGTATCTGTGTAGCTTGCGCTCCTTTTTTCCAAAAGAAATAAAATTCCGATAATAATGCAAATGATGATTCCAATGAATACAATTATTTTTAATTTATCATTCATGATGAGCCTCTAATCTATGCTTTTTAGCGTCTGTAAAATAGTTTCTTTGTCCATAAAACCTGGCTGGGTCTTAACGAGTCTACCTTCCTTATCAATAAAGGCCTGAGTCGGATAAGAACGAACTCCGTAACTCGCCAAAAGTTGTCCCGAAGGGTCTAACAATACTGGTAAATCTTTATAGTCCAAGCCCTGATACCATTTCTTGAAGCCTTCTTCTGCTTGCTCGCCTTTTTGACCAGGAGAAACGACTGTCAAAACAACATAGTCATCGCTTTCTTCTTTAGCCAGCTCATCGGTATCAGGGAGGCTGGCTAGACAAATAGAGCACCAAGATGCCCAAAATTTGAGATAGACCTTTTTACCCTTATAATCAGATAGATGATAGGTTTTCCCATCAACTCCCGTGAGTTCAAAGTCTGTAACTGCTTCTCCGTTTTTGCTACCTGAGAGCTAACTTGCGCTTGTTTGTCTCCATTTTGTTTATCAGCCTCGCTTGTTGTCTGATTTTTACAAGCTGATAGACAAAACAAACTAGTGCAGACCAATACAGTTGCTTGCCATTTTTTCATCTTCATCACCTTTCTTGTTATCATATGAATATAGATATTTACTTTGTAGTTCTATTATATACCTACCTTGCTAAAAATACTTAGAATCTGTTTGGAAAATTCTTAAAACTCTTGGAAACCCAAAAACTCCCACCTGCTAAGCAGATGAGAGCTTTGGATTATTTAAAGATAGAAGTTTTAAAGCTATCTGTTTGTTGAAGAAGTTTCTTGAAGACTTTTTCTTTCAAAGCAACAGTATTGTCAAATTTAACAGATCCGTTACTTAGAGTAGCCTTATCTTTATCAACTGCTTCAGCAAATGCGCGTTTCAAGTCTTCATAGCTATTGTATGTTTTACCATCAATTTCAATAGATTGAATTCCATTTTTAGCACTTGTCACAACTTCTTTGAAGTAAGCTTTCTTCCAATCTTCAAGATTGTTGAATTTTCCGTCAGAAATCTTGTTAATGATAAAGTCATCACCTAGAGTCTCTTTACCAGCTTTTTTAGATTCTTGTTTGTATTTATTCGATACAAAACCGACAAATCCTTTTTCATAGCCGAAGTAACCCCAGATTCGGAAAGTGTTATGTTTGAATGACATCGCACCTGGAGAACCTTCGCTGGTGTTTCCTCCGTAAATACCAGTCATGATTGGCACGTTGACATAGGCAGAACCGAAGTCGGATGGATTGTAGACACCATTACCTGGACCACGATTAGTCATAAAGTTATTCATCACCAAATCATTCACAGTATTTAATTGAATTGCTTTTTCAGCATCATTCAAAGGACGTACTTTATCAAATTGGTGTTTGGTGTTAGCGTTACGTAATTGTCTGTCAACCTTCTTGAACCAAGCATTGTTCAGTTCTTTGCTGTGTTTATCAAGTACAGCTTCCCCTTCAAGATAGTCAAGAAGCATAAGAGTATCGTTGAAACCTTTCATATAACGATCAATTTCTGCACGAGATTTAAGGTCATTTGGATTGGTGTTGTACCATTGATTACCATCGTTTGGACGTTCAAATGCCATATTCAATCCCAATGCTCCGTATTCACCTTGGTGACCTTGAGTTGCAGCTGATTGCAACATACCCTGAGCAAAGGCCTCAACAAAGGTACCTTCGCGGTGACCATATCCACCAAAATATGCAACGCGGTCATTGACGTGAGTAGTCTCGTGAGTGAAGGCTGAAGAACCATATTCTGTCAGCATATCAGACATGACAAATACAACCTTATGACGATTATCATTTTTATTATCGTAATAAGTAGCATAAGCTCCTGCCATAGCTCCATTATGACCATAATATTCACCTACTGGTCCATATAATTCACGAACTGGCGCGTAGATTCCCTTACCATCATCAAAGTTACCATATCTATCCATCCAAGATGGCCATTCATGTCCCCAAACCTTATATCCTTCCCATACAGGTGTTACGATATCTTTCGCAAGAAGGTTCTTAACATTATCATTGGCTAGACGATACCAGAAGTCCAGATAGTTAATGTGTCTACTTGCAGCCAAGTCGATCTCAGATTTCATATCAGCCATTGATTTACCATACTTATTGGCAGTACCAAATGATAGTGTGTTATATGTTGAAATTAAGAACGCTTCCGTATCTGTCAAGTTCAAGAGTGGAAGGATCATCTTCTGGTGATATCCTCTAGATAGTTATCAAATGCTCTGTATTTAGCAGACTTAAGGCCTTCCTCACGTGATTGTTTTTCAACAACATAAACCTTACCTTCTGTTGAATGGATAAACCAATCATTGAGGTTTGTATCAGATGTGAAGAGTTCCATATTGTAAGCCAAGAAGTCGATTAAATTACCTGAGCGAGTATTCTTAGCAATAACCTCTCTGAATGCATCCTGTGTACGTTCACCTTTAATATTGTTTTCAGAAGAACCGATTTCAATCAAACGGTCTAATACATTGATGTTCTTACCGTAGAAGTCTGGTTTGAACAACATGAGTTGCTTGATATTGAAGTTATCAAACTTAACTCCGTAGTAACGATTGAGGTAAGATAGACCAAGGAGAACCGCTGCCTTGTTATCATCAACTTTCTTGATAAGGGCACGTTTAGCCGCTTCATCTGTGTTTAATTGATGATCCTCATTTTCAACCAACTGTTTCACAAATTTAGCCAGATTATCCTTGACTTCTTTGAAGGTTTCTTCCAGGTAAAGGTTCTTGATCGCGTTAACTCTATTATCCCCAGTTCTTCCTAATCGTTGATAAATTGGGTCTGATTGTAATTCTACTGGGCTTAATTTTTCAACGATAGCATTGATGAGATCGCTACGGTCTTTGTCAACCATGTTCGGCGTATAAACAACTTCTCCAAGTTCAGCAATGCTGTACTCTTTGACTTGTTTGACCTTAGAGTCTTTCAGCGAAACAGTAAAGATGTCTTTAGTCTTATCACCATAATGAACCATAATATGGTCAGCGTCAGCCAATTCTGTCACAAAGGTATTGCCCTTCATAGCAGTAACGGACAAGACTTCCTTAGTCAAGAGAGGACTACCAGCAGCCAATTTGTTTCCTTGGTTAACAATCCACTCTTTGTTGTAGAATGGTTGCAATTTCAATATTACGGTAGGCAAGTTCACGAGAGGCGTCGTAACCATCGATTGTTTTGTATTGATCAGCTTTGTTGACAATGTTATTGAGTTTGTCTTCAACAGGTTTGGTGCTTTCAAATTTATCAGCAGTGATTCCCATTGCTTCAATCTTCTTGTCAGCTTCTTCTTGTGAGATGCTAGGAATCTTGCGAGAATTCTTATAAGATTTATTACCCTCACTTACTCCCTCAACACTAAAGTTACGTTTTGTTCTTGAATACGTGAAGTAATCATCGGCGTCAATATCAGAGTGACCAAAGACCATCTCGCCTGTTTTGACTTTCATCATGGTGATGTTATCTTCAATAGTACCCAAGGCCCAGTTGGTTCCCAGCAATCCACCAGATTGAACAGCTTCTTTTAGTTCGATAGAACCTTTAGCAACTGAATTTCTAAGGACCCCTTCTTTACCAACTGTGTAGTTATTAGCACCATTTTGAGATGAATAGACTAGACCTGCAGCTTTTGCTTTGTTACCAGTGATTTCAGCATCAACGTAGGCTTTCTCAACGATACCCTTCCAGTTTTCACCTAGAACACCTGCTAAGTACCAACCTTTGTTTCCAGCGGCGTGAATTTTACCGATAAAGGCAACATTACTTACCTTACCACTACCATCAATTTTATTGATAATACCAGCTACATCGTTGCCCCCGATAACATTACCTGTTACTTTAACATTTTCGACAGTCGCATTATTTTTGATGACACCTGCGATTGGTGCTACTCGATCAAATCCAGGCATGTCAATATTGACATTTTCAAGCAAGAGATTCTTAACAGTACCACCTTCGATGTTTCCAAACAATGGTCTCGTAATGTTATGGATGGCAAATTTATTACCTTCTGTACTTTCCAATGTTCCCTTGAAGGCATTGGTTACATAAGACTTGCCAGCTGGTTGCACGTTACTTGCATTCATACTGCTACCAAGCTTAAAGGTACCAGTAGGATTGTCCTGCATTGCTTTTACAAGGTCATTGAAATCGTAATAAACATCACCTTCATGGGCTTTTGGTTTAGCAAAGTAATGGACATATTCCTCTGTAAACTGATTATCTGAGTTACGTTGAACTAGGTCTGGTGCTTTAGCAGTGACTTTGAACAATGCTTTACCATCAACTGTGACTTCTTCAATCTTATCAACAGCAAGTTTTGTCACCTTGTTATCATGAGTTGTCACTTTCAAGTAATAAGGTTTAACATCTGATGGTTTAGCTGACAAGAGACTATTATCAGTTTCTACACCTTGGTCATCAACACTGATAAGGCTTGTTTCCTTAATGTTTTTGACTTCGACTTTTTTGAGGTCGAGTCTTAGTGGTTCTTCCGCAAGAACAACTTCTTCATTCCCATTTCCACGATCGTAAACCATCTTGGTCGCAATCTTGTAGTCCTTGTAATACTTCAAGTTTGTAAGATTAGCAGTCAGGTCTCCCTCAGACATATTGACTGTTTGAAGGCTAGTGTCTCCATCTTTCAAAACAACTTCAAGAGATTTAATGGTTACACCTGTTGGTTTGACCAATTGGTAACGAACCTTGGCACTACGCTCTAATTCTTCTTTGTCTATATGAGTGAGAGTCAACGTTGGCTCAGTCAGGATTTGATCACCTTTCTTAATGATACGATCTTGAACTGCTTCAACAACCTCCTCTGAAATCGTTGGAGCATCTGCGGTTTTCACGCCCTTAAGAGTCTTATAGACTTTGGTAATCTTTTTCTTACCGTTTTGACCAGCTTGAGCAACAACTTCTGTTCCCTTCGGAAGAGTGCTGTCTACTTCTGTTCTTGTCTCGAAAGGAATTTCTTCAAATGAAACTTCTTCAACTTGACCTTCAACAGCCTTGGTACCACGACTAATTTTCGTTTACTGGAGCCTTAACAGTTTCAGTACTCGTGCTGATTGGGTCCCCAACTTTTTGGCCATTGACTGTCTTATAGACACGGTGAATCAGCTGACTTCCTGCTTGACCGTTTTGAATCACTGTTTCTTCATCAGTGTAACGAGTATCATCAGCTACATACTCCTTTGTATATGGAACTTCTACAGTTTCAGTTTCTGTAATAGTTGCTTCAGCTACTTTATACTCTGGCAATTCTGGCTGAACTAGAGATTCACCTTCGTGACCCTCTTCTTGCGTGCCTTTAGCTGTATGCTCGCCGGTGTAGGCTGGCAATTCTGGTTGAACTAAGGATTCGCCTTCATGGCCTTCTTCTTGCGTGCCTTTGGCTGTAAGCTCACCGGTGTAGGTTGGCAACTCTGGTTGAACCAGGGATTCGCCTTCGTGGCCTTCTTCTTGGGTGCCTTTAGCACTAATCTCACCGGTGTAGGCTGGTAATTCTGGCTGAACTAAGGACTCACCTTGGTGGCCCTCTTCTTGGGTTCCTTTACCGCTAAGCTCGCCGGTGTAGGCTGGAGCTTCTGGCTGAACTAGGGACTCACCTTCGTGGCCTGATTCTTGCGTTCCTTTGGCGTTAATTTCACCGGTGTAGGCTGGCAATTCTGGCTGAACTAAGGACTCACCTTCGTGGCCTGATTCTTGCGTTCCTTTAGTACTAATCTCACCTGTGTAAGCTGGGGATTCTGGTTGAACTAAGGACTCACCTTCGTGGCCTGATTCTTGCGTTCCTTTAGTGCTAATCTCACCTGTGTAAGCTGGGGATTCTGGTTGAACTAGAGACTCACCTTGGTGGCCCTCTTCTTGGGTGCCTTTGGCTGTAAGCTCGCCGGTGTAAGCTGGCAATTCTGGCTGAACTAGAGACTCACCTTGGTGACCTTCTTCTTGCGTGCCTTTGGCTGTAAGCTCGCCGGTGTAGACTGGCAATTCTGGCTGAACTAGAGACTCACCTTGGTGACCTTCTTCTTGCGTGCCTTTAGCACTAATCTCACCGGTGTAGGCTGGCAATTCTGGTTGAACCAAAGATGCGCCTTCGTGACCCTCTTCTTGCGTGCCTTTGGCACTAATCTCACCCGTGTAGGCTGGCAACTCTGGCTGAACCAAAGATTCGCCTTCATGGCCTGCTTCTTGCGTGCCTTTGGCTGTATGCTCGCCTGTATATGCTGGGGCTTCTGGTTGAACGAGTGATTCGCCTTCGTGGCCTTCTTCTTGAGTACCTTTAGCTGTAAGATCACCCGTGTAGGCTGGCAACTCTGGTTGAACTAAGGATTCGCCTTCATGGCCTTCTTCTTGGGTGCCTTTCGCACTAAGCTCGCCTGTATATGCTGGTAATTCTGGCTGAACTAGGGATTCACCTTCGTGACCTGCTTCTTGCGTGCCTTTGGCTGTAAGCTCACCGGTATAAGCTGGAGCTTCTGGTTGAACTAAGGATTCGCCTTCATGACCTTCTTCTTGCGTGCCTTTAGCTGTGATCTCACCGGTGTAGGCTGGCAATTCTGGCTGAACCAAAGATTCGCCTTCGTGGCCTTCATCTTGAGTTCCCTTAGCGCTAAGTTCGCCTGTATAGGCTGGTAATTCTGGCTGAACTAGGGATTCGCCTTCGTGACCCTCTCCTTGGGTTCCTTTGGCTGTAATCTTGCCTGTGTAAGCTGGAGCTTCTGGTTGAACTAGGGATTCGCCTTCGTGACCTGCTTCTTGAGTACCTTTGGCTGTAATCTCGCCGGTGTAGGCTGGCAATTCTGGCTGAACCAAAGATTCGCCTTCGTGGCCTTCATCTTGAGTTCCCTTAGCAGTCTTCATTTGCTCCGGTTGGTCTTGGAAGTCAGATGCTTTAAAGTAACCGACGTATTCGTATCCTTCGATTTGAATGACACCTTTTGCCAAGTCCTCTTGACTACTTGCTGCAATCGTTTGATTGAAGGACACCAAGATTTTATTCTCAAAGGCTTGAGCTGACTGAGGGATAAAGTAACTACCACCTAGAGCTCCAATAAAGAGAAGGCCAAGCATCTTATTGCGGTGTTTTTTAGACATCACCACAACAACCATAGACGCTGTTGCAAATCCAAGAGTTGCCAGTGCTAACTCCTTGCTTCCAGTGTTCGGCAATTGTTGAGAATTCACTTCCTTCTTTCTGTAAACAAGATAGACAACATCATCTTGTTTTAAATCCGAAGGGAGTTCGTGATGGATCAAAGCTTTTTCTGCTTCTGTCAATTCTTGTTCAGCCAAATAACGGTAATGAACTTGGTTGGGTGTTGCCACTTCGTTAGCTGAAACAGGTTCAACTAAAAAGTTATTTGCCCCCAAAAGAAATGTCCCGATAACCGCAGAACCGACACCAACCGAGAACTTCCGAATAGAGTATTTAATGACTCTCTCAAACTGCATTTTTCTAGTATTCATTTTATATCTTCCTAATATGATCTATTGGATATTGAGCACGCGCCCCTCCAATGAGTTTTGGTCGACTAGCAAGTGCCGTTACATGAGCCTGACCAATCTCTCTTAAGACTGGCCGAATGGGTACCTGAACATGTTTGATATGCATACCGATAGCTGTATCACCAATGTCTAGACCAGCATCTGCCCTGATAAATTCGACCTCCACGGGATCCTTCATATAGCGGAAGGCGGCCAATTGACCAGAACCTCCTGCATGTAAGGTCGGGAGTACACTCACAATCTCTAACTGATGTTTTATAGCTACTTCTCGTTCAACAACTAAAGCCCGATTGACATGTTCACAACCTTGAACAGCCAGGTGAATTCCCTTAGCCGTCAACAGTTCCAACATAGTCTTGACAATAAGTTCACCGATTTCCTGACTCGAATCTTTTCCGATGTGTCCTCCTAGCACTTCACTCGAAGACATCCCCAAGACAAATAGTGCTCCCTCCTGTAAAGAAGCCTTGTCTAATACATCTTCAAGTATCTGCTGTGTTTCTGTTTGAATCCGTCTTTGGTCCATTTTTCACCTCGCTTTTTTTCATTCTATCATATCGTTTTTCATCAATTTTAGCAAGATTAGAAGGCATAGGAATACCATTTGCTAAGATTCAAAAACTATATGAGGGCTCTTTTTAAAAACTGATTCAAATTCATCTAGTTTCAAATATAAGATAAATTATACTTTGAAAACAAAAATATAATAGTTTAGTAAAATCGTTGATGTAATAACATTTACACCTAAAAAGATTTGTCAGTCAATTCGATTATAAACTACCGAAAAAGCAACTTCTACCATTCTACCCCATTTCTTCTATTAAAGCTACTACTTTGTTTTATTTTTTTTAGGCACTTTTTTTCATACTTGTAGCTTCAGATGATGATTCAGAAAAATTTTCATGAAATTATGCTAAAACTTTAATTTTATCTTCAAATTATACTATATCGGTTTTTTGGATACAAACTGAATCCAAAATTTTAAAAACTAGATTTTACAAAAACAGAGAAGGGTAGCTTCTCTGTTTTTCTAGATTAAACTTTTTGGAGTCCTTGGACAGCATCATGATTGATGAGTAGTTGCCCATATTCTTGTAGGACAGAACGACTGATATCACTATCATCCGCAAATTCGCGCATACGTGCCAACAACCAAGCTGGATAAAGGCTAGGTTGATCTTCTACATCAACTAAGACTGTCAGATAGTACTGGTCATTCATCTTGTAGAGTTCTGAAGTTTCCATTTGGTAGTCAACCGTTTTGGCAAAAGAAACCAAACTAGATAAATCGTCAAAACGTAAGATGTAGTAGATATACGGCTCTCTTTTTCCTTCTTCTACTTCGAGGGCTTCATCAAGCGCTGCTTCTTCTTCCTTTTCAACCTGCTCTAAAGATTGAATGGCTTCAATATCATCTTTAGTTTTTTCTGCCATGGTTTTCTCCAAGGTTTTTAAAAACTCATCTGGAGACATTTTAGCCAACTCATCCATATCAGGAAGATCTGCCAAATTGTCAAAATCTAAATTCTGGTCGATCTTAGATTTTGTCACAAAAACATCAACCTTATCAGGCTTTGGAGTCACTCGGAAGCTAAGCATGCCCGTGTCCAAGAAACTGTCTGGCATTTCTAACTCATCCAAGATTGCGTAGAAAAATTCTTCTGTTTTCTCTTGTGGAACGAGAAAGTCTGCGATTTCCATTCCACGATCCATCAAATCTTCTAAAGACATGGTGATTTTTAAAGTCGTATCACTGATTTGTTTCATTTTCATAGTTCGTAACCTCATACTTTCAGTTCTATCTATTATACAAGATTTCAAAAATTTTATCAAAAAAAATGGCGTTGGGGTATCGATTACTATCTAGTATAGAATACTTATTACGCTATCACCCTCTTTATTATCAAAGATAAAACACTTCATTATGCACTTGACCTAGTTCGTGCAAGGATTAAAAGAGGATAAAGGTCTGTATCCCTTTCAAAAATGTTCAAATTAAATATTATGTAACAAAAAGAAGACCTTACAGAGTCTTCTTTTTTTCTTTACGGACTACACAATAAATACCCACTCAATAAGCTTGTTAGAGCAAACGAAGTCAAGTCGATACTGACCTAGCTTAAAAAATCACTTTATAAATCTACTGTTAGTACCTTCCCAGCTCTCACGACTTGCTCACCTGCAATATAGACGTCATCAACATCACTGGATTTGACAGCATAAACGAGGTGAGAAAGCATGTTTTCTTGAGGTTGGAGATGGATTTTTCCTTGAGGTTGAATGACTAGAAAATCTGCTTGCTTGCCGACTTCCAGGCTACCAATCTCATCTTCCATTCTCAACACCTTAGCTCCTTCAATCGTCAGTGCCTTGAGGGCCGTTTCGATTGGAAATTGACTCGCATCACCGCTCTTCATTTTCTGTAAAAGGGCTGCTGTGCGTCCTTCCTCAAACATATCGAGGTTATTGTTAGAAGCAACTGAGTCCGTCGCGATACCAACTGGAATACCTGCTTTTTGTAATTGAATGATTGGTGCAATTCCCGAAGCTAGTTTGAGGTTGCTGATAGGATTGTGGGCGATAGCAACTTGCGAATCTGCCAAGCGAGCAATTTCTGCTTCATTTAACTCCACACCGTGGGCAAATACAGCCTGATGATCTAAATAGCCAAGTTCATCTAGAAAGGCTAGTGGACGTTTACCATAACGTTTCAGGATAATCCCTGACTCTTCCTGTGTTTCTGCCACATGAATATGAAGTGGAATATCTTCTTTTTTTGCTAGGTTCAAACTAGCCTCTAACAATTCTCGACTACAACTGTAGGGCGAATGAGGAGCCACCATAACCTTGAAATTGGGATCCTGATAGCCTTTGATTGTCCCGATGACAGCACGAGTTTTTGCTATAGTCTCATCTGTGGTCTCCATGTCTGAAGAAAAGAGAGTTGGAGAAAAATAGCAACGCATCTTTGATGCCTTGAGCACATCATATATCTTCTCTATCTCTACTCCGTTCGGATTGTACATATCATTGAAAGTTGTCGTTCCTGACTGGAGCATCTCTGTTAGCGCCTCTTTGACGGCTTTGTAGTCATCTCTGGTGTAAATTCTGCTTCTGCTGGCCAGATATAGTCTTCTAGCCATTCGTGGAGATTGCTATCATCACGAATCCCCCTCAAGCCTGTCATGGCAGAGTGGGTATGGCAGTTAACCAAACCAGGCATAATCCAAGCACCCTGATAGTCTATGATTTGATCTGCTTGCTTGAGAACTTCTTGATTTTCCTGACCGACATAGACGATTTGAGAATTTTCAAGAGCTAAGATACCATCCAAGTAGACATGGAAATCTTGGTCACAAGTCACGATATTTACATGCTGAAAGACTTTCATCAATAGGCTCCTTTTCTAAATTATACTCTTCGAAAATCAAATTCAAACCGCGTCAACGTCGCCTTGCCGTATATATGTTACTGACTTCGTCAGTTCTATCTACAACCTCAAAGCAGTGCTTTGAGCAACCTGCGGCTAGCTTCCTAGTTTGCTCTTTGATTTTCATTGAGTATTAGCTTTCATACTAGATAATTTTTCTAGCTATTGTAACAAAAAAGTCACCCGAAGGCAACTTTTATTCTGTATTTGCTTATTTGCTTTATAAACGATTAAAAGTCTATTCTGGACTAAAAGCAGCTGCTTCTTGCATTTGATAATATTTACCTTTTCTAGCCATCAGTTCCTGATGATTGCCGTGCTCGACAATATCTCCATCCACCAAGACAAGAATCAAATCAGCATCCTGAATGGTTGACAAACGGTGAGCGATGATAAAGCTTGTCCGCCCCTTCATGAGTTTGGCAAAGGCATCCTGAACCAAGATCTCTGTCCGGGTATCGATGGATGAAGTCGCCTCATCTAAGATAAGAATCTTAGGAATGGCTAGAAAGACACGGGCAATGGTTAAAAGCTGAGCCTGACCAACAGACAAGGATTCACCAGCATTTTCAAGCTTAGTATCATAACCATGTGGCAACTGCTGGATAAAGAAGTCCGCATTAGCCGCCTTGGCTGCCGCAATGACCTGCTCTCGACTTGCTCCAGGATTTCCAAAAGCAATATTGTCATGAATGGTTCCTTGCTTGAGCCAAGTTTCTTGAAGCACCATACCAAACTGCTGTCGAAGAGAAGCTAGGGTATAGTCATAAATCGAATGACCATCTAGCAAAATATCTCCAGAGTTAATCGGATAAAAACGCATGAGGAGATTGATGAGGGTGGATTTCCCAGCACCAGTTGGCCCAACGATGGCAACCTTACTGCCAGCTGGAATGTCAATAGACAAGTCCTTGATTAAGATTTTTTCTGGAGTGTAGCCAAAGGAGACGTGCTTAAAGGGAAATAGCTCCCTTGACTTGATCGCTAGTCAAGACTTCCTGACCCGTTTCTGTAACCTCAGGGCTTTCTAAAACTGCATAAACACGTTCAGCACAGGCTAGAGCACTTTGCAACTCAGCTAGGACTGATGAAATATCATTAAAGGGCTTGGTATACTGCTGTACATAGTTCAAAAAGGTCACTAAACGCCCAACTGTCAAAGTGGAGCCCATCATAATACGGAAGGCCCCTACACCAGCTAGTAGCGCATAGATGAGGGCATTGACAAAACGGGTTGAAGGATTGACTGTCGAAGAATAAAAGATTGCCGACTGAGAATAGCCTGCATAGGTATCATTTGCCTCATGAAGTTTTTGGATAAATTCTTCCTGGGCATTGAAGGATTGGATGATGGTCTGCTGGGTGAGCGATTCTTCAATCAACTGGGTTTGAATACCCCTAGACTCTGTCTGTTTTTGAAAGAGATGGTAAGATCTCTTAGCAATAAAGCGTGAAATAACCATAGACAGAGGTGTTAAGAGCAAGACCAAGAGAGTCATCAAAAGATGAATCTGAAGCATGGCAAGGATGCTGACCAAAATCATCAGAACTCCGATGAAAAATTGGTTGAAAATCATATTCAATCCCGCTGCCAACTGCTCGATGTCTGTCGTTACACGGCTGACCATTTCTCCGCTCCCCTGTCTGTCTACCAAAGCAATCGGGAGACGGTGGAGTTTTTGAATGATTTTTTCACGTAAATCTCTGGTATAGGAAAATATGAGACGGTTGTATAGGAGGGGATTGGCCCATTGTACCAGTGTATTTCCTATGACCACCAATATCATCTGGAGGAAAATCTGCCAGAACACCTGAGAAGAGCCCGTCACTAAAACTTGGTCAATCACCTGTCCAATCAAGATTGGCAGATAGATTGATAAGGCAACCTGGGCTATGGTTCCCAAGAAAGCTAGAAAAAGAAGGACGGGATGACTTGCTAAATCTTTTGCCAAACGCTTGAGGGTTTGACTTGCATGTTTGCCTTTCATTCTAGTCCTCCTTTCCATGTTGGGATGCATTGATTTCACGATAGACTTGACTAGTCTTCATCAATTCCTCATGATTTCCGAGTGCTAATTGCTGACCTTTCTCTAAAAGGAGAATTTGGTCTGCAATCTTCAAGGTTGAAGTCCGTTGGGAAATCAAGATTAAGCTAGTATCTGGCAAGTTCTCCTGAATGGCCTTTAGAAGATTGGACTCGGTGATGGTATCAAGGGCTGACGTCGCATCATCCAAGATGAGAAATGGTGCTTGATGTAAGACTGCTCGGGCGATAGACAAGCGTTGTTTTTGTCCACCTGAAAAATTACGACCGCCTGCTTGGACTTCTGCATCCAACTGACCTTCCTTTTCACTGACAAAGTCCTTGGCCTGAGCAATTTCCAAAGCCTGCCAGAGTTCTTGATCTGAAACAGTCTCTTCCATACCCAAAGTTAAGTTGGAGCGGATTGTCCCTTTAAAGAGTTCAACCTTTTGAGGGACATAGGCTATCCAAGACCGCCATTGAGCCAGATCCCGTGGGCTATTTCCAGCCTGATAGAGGGTCACTGTTCCTTTATCTGGTTTGTACAAACCAAGTAAAACCTGTACCAAGGTTGACTTACCAGAACCAGTTCCTCCGATGATCCCAAGAATTTCTCCTTGCTGCATATCAAAAGAAATATCCCTTAGCGAAGGTTGAGCAGCATCTGGATAGGTAAAGCTCAACTGACTGACTTGTAATACTTGACGCCCATGCACTTTTCCTGCCTGAATCTCAGAATGAATATCTTCAGGTTTTTCAGCGAAGACTTCTTCAATCCGCTTGGCAGATATATAAGACTGGTTGAGTGAATTGATCAGCATGGCTAGTTTAATCAACTCAACCAAGATTTGAAGAAGATAGTTGATTAGGGCAATCAAAGCACCCTGACTGAGCCAGCCTCCCTGGATAGAAATATAACCATTCCAGATAATCACCAGCAAAGTTCCGTTGACAATCAAATAAGTCAAGGGGGTCAAGAGACTAGACCAGTAGCCTGTCTTCATTTGAATAGCCGTATAAACTTGGTTTAGTACTTGGAAATTCTCGATTTCTCGTTTTTCTTGACCAAAAGCACGAATCACGCGCATCCCTTGTAGTTGTTGGCGCGTTTCCTGAACCAGCTGATCTGTTTTCTTTCTCAAAATGCTATAAAGAGGATTGACCAAGCGTGATAACACGACAATGACAAGAGTCAAAATTGCAACCATGACCAAGAACCAGAAGGTCAATTCAGGCGAGAGACGATAAGCCATGAAAATGGCACCAAAAACAATAATAGGTGCTCTTAAAAATAGGCGTAAAAATTGATTGATCCCTGTCTGAATCTGGTAGGTATCTGAAGTCAAGCGTGTCACCAAACTCGAAGTCGTCAAACGGTCTCTACTTTCCTTTGGCAAGGAAAGAATATGACGATAAAGGTCATTGGTCAACTCCTTGGTGAAGCCGACTGCTGCCTTGGCTGAGTAAAACTGAGCAACTAGGGCAACTAGGACACCGATGACCGCAAAAACAAAGAGAAGACCCATTTGCATCCACAGATGACCCTGATCTTTTTGAGGGATTGATTGGTCAACAATCCCAGCTATTACCATGGGAACCAAGAGTTCAAAAACAGCTTCTAGCAGCTTAAACAAGGGTGCTAGAAAAGATTCCTTGATGTAGGGTTTAAAGTAAGAAAGTAAGTGTTTCATATGTCCCTTCTAATTCAAAATGAAGAAGGTGGAAAAACCACCATCTTTTTTACTTGTTCAAATATGGAAGTAAGTAGCCATAGCCAGCCTTTTCCATCTCATCTTTAGCAATGAATCGTAAAGAGGCAGAATTGATACAGTAGCGTAAACCACCTAGTTCCTGAGGTCCATCTGTAAAGATGTGTCCCAAATGAGCATTTCCTGAACGTGACCGGACTTCGATACGCTCCATACCATGACTCAAGTCCTGGTAGTAATGAATGAGTTCCTTGGAAATAGGACGGCTAAAGCTTGGCCAACCACAGCCTGAGGCAAACTTATCCTTGGCAAAGAAGAGGGGCTCACCTGTCGTGATATCGACATAAATTCCTTCCTCAAAAGTTTGGTTGTAGGCATTACTAAAGGGAGCTTCCGTTGCTGCTTCTTGCGTGACTCTATAGGACTCTTCAGACAGTTGTTCTCGTAAAACTGCCTGACTAGGTTTTTTTCATAGTTAGCTGCATCTATCAGTGGTTTCTCAGCGTCCTCACATCAATGTGGCAATAACCACCAGGATTTTTTTCTTGAGATAGTCTTGGTGATAATCCTCTGCCAAGATGTAGTGACGGAGTTTCTCTACTTCCACTGCTATCTTGCGCCCAAGCATACGCTCTTGCTCCTGGACAAGAGCATAGATAGTCGGCAAATCCTCTTCGTCTTGGTAATAAATCCCTGTGCGGTACTGACGACCACGGTCGTTTCCTTGTTGGTTGACAGATAATGGATCAATGACTCGGAAATAATAAAGCAAGATCTCACGGAGAGATACCACCTTTTTCATCGTAAACGACTTGCACAGTCTCTGCGTGATCTGTTTCTTTGATCAATTGATAATTGGTGGTTTCCACTTGACCATTAGCGTAACCAACGCTTGTTTCAAGTACTCCAGAAATACGGGAAAAAGTATTCCTCTAAGCCCCAAAAAAACAACCACCTGCTAGATATATTTCTGCCATCTCACACCTCCTCGACCAAGAACGGTCGTCAAATTCTGGAAAGAGTTTACTTTCCTTCTTTCATTTTTCAAAAAAAGGACAGGAAGCCCTCTATAGAGAGTTTCCCCATCCTATTACTCTATTTATTTTGCTTCGACACGAACGCCTTGTGTGTCTACTTGCAAATCATGAAGCTTGCCTTTGAACGGTTGTTTTTCAAGCTCTGCCTTAATCTTCGGCATCTTGTCAGGATCAGCTAGAACCATGACAGTAGGCCCAGCGCCAGACAAGTAGGTCGCATAAGCACCGTTTCTCTTGGCAACTTTTTTTAATTGTCGCAAATTCTCGCACCAAATCTTGACGATAACGCTCGTGGAAAAGGTCACTCTCGATAGCTTGGCCAGCTTTGACCATATCTCCTGTCAGTAGAGCTGCTATAGCCACATTGGCGATTGAACTTGCGGCAACAGCTTCCTTGTAAGAAAGTTTTTTGGGCAAGACACCACGACTATCGCGAGTTCGCAATTCATAGTTTGGAATATAAGCTAGGAAAGCACACTCTGGGAAAGGCGCCACAACAGCTGAAACCTGACCTTCGACTGAGCTTGCAATGACCAGATTACCATAGATAGCCGGCGCAACATTGTCAGGATGCCCTTCGATCTTAGTCGCCAATTGCAATTTTTCATGCTGGCTTAGCTTCAAATTTCCAAGTTGGTTTGCTAGTTCAATCCCTGCAACGATGACCGAGCTTGATGAACCTAGCCCACGTGCAAGAGGAATATCGCTGACCATCTTCAGACGCCTTGGTTGTAAGTCTGGAACAATTTGTAGAGCAATCTTCAGCAAAAGATTACGCTCGTCACGTGGAATCCATTTGCCTAATTGGTGCTCAATCATCCATTCTTCGCGTTCCTCACAAACCTGAATTTCTAGATACTTCGTTACAGCTACACCAACCGAGTCAAAACCAGGACCCACATTGGCACTTGTAGCAGGTACAATAATCTTCATCTTAGTCTCCTAAAACCTTGAAGGTGTTGAGAAGTTCAAATTCAGCTACACCCTTCAAAGCTGCTGTAATATTTTCAAGCTGTGCCTTGTTGATCTTATGGCTGATGATAACGACACGAGCCTTGCCTTCTTGCTTGCCATCTTGTAGGATTTGCTTGAAGGAAATATCTTCTGCATTAAAGAGTTCAGCCAATTTCAAGACTTGACCTTTTGAGTCTGGAGCCAAGATTGAGAAATAGTAGTTGGCTTTGACATCTTCTGGCTGAGCCAAAACAAGGTCACGATGGTATTCATTAAAGGCTTTCCAATGGTACCGTCATTCAAGCGACGAACGATACAAACGATATCAGCTACGACACTCGTTGCAGTTGGTTTTTGTCCGGCACCTGGTCCGTAGTACATAGATTCACCGATACCAATAGACTCCACAAAGACTGCATTCATGACACCATTGACACTTGCAAGTGGGTGAGCCTTAGGAAGGAAGGTTGGTGTAACCTCGGCAGCGATTCCAGATGGTGTTTCTTCGATAGAACCTACTAATTTAACCACATACCCAAGATCTTGGGCAACTGCCACATCCTCTGGAGTGATGTTGCGGATTCCTTGATGGGCCACATCTTCAAATTTAACATTCATCCCAAATGCAAACTGGCTAAGGATGACCATCTTGTAGGCTGCATCAATCCCATCAACGTCATTTGTAGGATCACTTTCAGCAAAGCCAAGGCGTTGAGCTTCAGCTAGGGCATCTGCATAAGACCAGCCTTCTTCTACCATTTTGGTCATCATGAAGTTAGATGTTCCATTGACAACACCAAGAACACGTGTGATTTTGTCTGATGCTAGTGAGTTAACCAAGGTACGAAGGATTGGAATTCCTCCCGCAACAGCTGCTTCATAGTAAAGAGCAACATTATGAGCTTTGGCAATCTCAAGCAATTCTGCACCATGAACAGCCAAAAGATCCTTGTTGGCTGTCACAACGTGCTTCCCTGCTTCTAAAGCACGAGTGATAAATGTTTTAGCAGGTTCGATACGTCCCATCAACTCAACAACGATCGTAATGTCTTTGTCTGACAAGATTTCATCGATATTTGTTACAAAATTAAAATCATTTCCTGCTTCAAGCAAGCGTGCTTTCTCTTCATCGTCTTTGACCAAAACCTTGGCTACTTCAATTTCTGAATGTGCTGCTTGAACGATTTTTTCCCCATTTTCCTTTAGCAAGAATGGTACACCACTGGCTACTGTACCAAATCCAAGTAAAGCAATCTTAACTGACATGTTTGTCTCCTCGAAATTTTCTAATAGTCCTATTATACCAAAATTGTGCGAAAATTCCTACCATTCTAAACTAATACTCAATTATTTTCAAAAAGCAACCTTGTCCATTGTCTGCTGACAGTTGACTTTAAAACATTTTTTTCCAGTCCTAGAATAACTTCTTGAAGCTTATCAATGACGACTTCCAATGTTTGGAAAGCCTTATTTTTAAAACCTCGTTTTCGAATTTCTTTCCAGACTTGTTCAATAGGGTTCATTTCTGGTGTATAAGGTGGGATAAAAGCCAATTCAATATTACTTGGAATCTCTAAGGTACTTGATTTATGCCAGATAGCATTATCCATAACAAGTAAAATATAGTCGTCTGGATAAGCTTGTGAGACTTGCCGTAGAAATTCATTCGTCCACTCAGTATTACATCCTCCAGCAATAAGGAAGAAGGAATCTCCTGTCTGAGCATCTACTGCCCCATAACAATAGCGATATTCTCGCATATAATGACTAGGAATGCTAGGTCGGATTCCTTGAGGAGCCCAACAAGAACTCATCTTACTGATCCTCCCGAAACCAGCTTCATCTTGGTACATCAAGCGTACTTTGTTATAAGTCCCCTCCTCTTTAAAGCGCTTACTTAAGGTCTCGAATGTAGATTTTATTTTTAGACGTCTCAATTGTCTGAGCGTCTGCCTTCTTGGGATATTCAGGTCGAGGAGTGACCGTTCGCCAACCATGGCGTTTCAGGAGATAATAGAAACCATCACGTGTGGAAGTGCGACCAATCTCTTTTTGATAGGCTTCAAATAACTGATTGACAGTTACAAATTCCCCAGCCTGAGCAGCTTCTATATGACGTTTTAGGAATGCTTGTTCCTCTTCGTAAGTCATATATTCTCGATGACGTCCACCACGGGTTTCTTGAAGAAGAGCTTCTAAACCAAACTCCTTATATTTTTTTAAATTCCTCCAAACAGTTGTTTTATTACAATCTAGCAGATCCATGATTTCCTTATAACTCTTTTCTTTTGAGCGAAAATAAATAATCTGTAGACGTTTGTGATATTTGGCGTACGATGAATCTTTTAAGAGTTGTTCAATTTTTTTGTGTTTCTTCGTTTGTAAGTTTCATAACTACTATTATAAGATGTTTTTTGATTTTAGTCCAGTATAAAAATAGAAAGGCCAAATCCTAAAAAGCCTGCCCCGATACAATCAAGAGCAGAAGCCACTTTCAATCTATTTTACAAAAACCAATTCCTTGTCAGTAGACAGGTCTTTTCGATAGTTAAAACCTGCAAAGCTAAGTTTTTTGATTTCTTCCACCGAAGTCACCTGACTTTCCATCAAGGCTGTTAAGAAGGCTCCTCTAGCTTTCTTTGAAATGGTTGAGTGGATTTTTAGTTTTCCATCTTTGTCTTCCATAAACTTGAAGGTCACCATTTTCTCTCGGATTTCTTTTGGAAAGACATTTTCAAACTCCGAAGACAAGAGTGAAAAGATGCAATCTTCCTCCTTCACCGACTCTTCATAAGCTGCCTGCCAATGTTTTGTATGACTTTTACCACCAACTTTGAGCTTCATCATAAAATCTAGTCTATGAGGAGCGATGGGCGCAAAGGCTGGAATAACTCCATAGAGAGCTGACGTTATCATGAGATGTTTCTCGAGATAGCTTTGCTCTTTCTTGGTTAGATTTTCTCGTTTGATGTTGCGATACATGAGTCCATCAAAGAGGTACAAGGCAGGATAAGAATTTGCAGTCCCATTTTTCAAGGTCTGGATGCGCTCATACTCCTCTTGCGCTTTTTCGGCAGAAATTTTGTAAAAACTCTCTAGTTCTTGGACCGAGTATGTTGCTAACTCCTCTAGTATAGCCTGACTTTCAGGACGCAAGGGATTTGCCTCTAAACTAGGGGCATTTGTATTCATTTCTTTTGCAGTTGGGATTAAAATTTTCATAGTGTTAGTGTAGCATATTTTTTTAGGACTACCAAGGATTTGAGCCTAAATAATACGACCTTCCAAATGATCCAGTTCATGCTGACAAATCTGAGCCGGAAAGCCGGTCAGGGTAATGGTCTGGTCTTTCCAATGAACATCTCTGTAACTTACGGTAATTTTTTCATACCTGGTTGTCGGTCTCACACCTGTCAAAGACAAACATCCTTCCTCGGTCTGGTAAGGCCCTTCAAAAGATTTGAGAACGGGATTAAACATAACCATGGGAATCATGCCGATATTAAAAATAATCACTCGCTTTTGTACCCCAATCATATTGGCTGCTAGTCCAACACAGGTTTCACGGTTAGCTTGTAAGGTGTCTTGTAAATCCTTTGCTAGAGGCAAATCCTCTTGACTCGCAGGCTGGGATACCTGTGATAAAAACATCATATCTTTGACAATTTTCTTTTCCAACTACTCTTTCCTCCATCTTTCTCTCTACTTGATTATATCACAAAATCTTTGTCAGTTTATCTTATATAAAACCCAAAAAGCCATCCGAAGATGACTTTTCATAGTGCTTAAATAGCGTTTTTATCTTTTCCGAGTGCTCGTTGGATTGCCTTAACAATCTCAACAAGGACCACGATCATAAGTGCTCCTACAGCAACCACTATCCATTGAGTCAAGCTCAAGTGTGAAACGTGGAAGAGGCTGTTAAATCCTGGAACCAAAATTGTCACCATCAAGAAGACAAAGGCAACTGGGATTGACCAGTTAAAGGTCTTGTTCTTAAAGAGTCCAACCGTAAAGATTGATTGGTACACAGACTTAACGTTAAAGGCATGGAGCAATTGGATCAAACCAAGAGTTGCAAATGCCATAGTAAGGGCATCTGCGTGAATTTCAGTTTGAGCTTGATGTTCTGGGAAGAGAATTGCCCAACCGTAAACACCTAGAACGAGCATGGTTTGGAAGACACCTTGATAAAGGATAGCTCCGAATACACCACCGTCAAAGAAGTTAGATTTACGTCCACGAGGTTTGTGGGCCATAACCCCTGGCTCAGCTGGTTCAACACCAAGGGCGATGGCTGGTAGCGTATCTGTTACCAAGTTAATCCAGAGAAGGTGCACTGGTTGCAATACATCCCATCCAAAGAGGGTTGCAAAGAAAATGGTGAATACTTCAGCCATATTGGCAGACAAGAGGTATTGGATTGATTTTTGGATATTTGAGAAGACCTTACGTCCTTCTTCTACCGCTACGATAATGGTTGCGAAGTTGTCATCAGCAAGGACCATATCAGAAGCTCCCTTAGAAACCTCTGTACCAGTGATTCCCATACCGATACCGATATCAGCTGTCTTAAGTGATGGCGCATCATTAACCCCGTCACCAGTCATGGCAACAACCTTGCCTTCATTTTGCCATGCTTTCACGATACGAACCTTATGTTCAGGTGATACACGTGCGTATACAGAGTATTGCTTAAAGACTTTTTGGAATTCTTCATCAGTGAGTTCATTCAACTCAGCTCCAGTGAAGACATGGTCTTCGGTATCATTTGGATCGATGATTCCAAGACGTTTGGCAATAGCTTCTGCTGTATCTTGGTGGTCACCCGTGATCATGATTGGACGGATACCTGCTTCCTTAGCGACACGGACAGCTTCTGCTGCTTCTGGACGCTCAGGGTCAATCATGCCGACTAAACCAGAGAAGATGAGGTCAGACTCAACAATTTCAGATTCCAAGGTTGGAATTTCATCGCTAGTTTTATAAGCCATCATCAAGACACGAAGGGCTTGTTTAGCCAAATCTTTGTTGGTAGCAAGAATAGCTTGTTTATCTTCTTCTGTGATTGGGCGAACTTCCCCATTGACTTCAATACGTGTCACTCGTTTGAGCAATTGGTCAGGGGCACCCTTGACAGCGATAAAGTATGAACCATCTGCTTCTTTATGGATGGTAGACATAAGCTTACGGTCTGAGTCAAATGGCAATTCTGCAACACGTGGCTCATCTTTCAGAACTTCACGAACGTCAAAGTTGTGGTCCAAACCAAACTGTACCAAGGCAGTCTCCGTTGGATCCCCAATCAACTTGCCAGATGGGTCCACTTTAGTGTCATTGGCAAAGTTCATGATACGAAGGGTATTGTTGCTAGCAGTAATTTCGGCTGCAGAGCTTTGCAACTGACCATTAGTATAGACTTTTTCAACCGTCATTTGGTTCATGGTCAAGGTACCTGTTTTATCAGATGCGATGATTTCTGTTGAACCAAGTGTTTCAACCGCTGGTAATTTACGAACGATTGAATTACGTTTGGCAAGGGTTGTTGTTCCCAAAGAGAGAACGATGGTTACAATGGCAGGAAGACCTTCTGGAATCGCCGCAACCGCAAGGGCTACTGCAACCATCAAACCTTCTAATGGATGTTCCCCACGGACGAAGACACCAACCAAGAAAGTGATAATCGCAATCACAACGATTAAGTAAGTCAAGGCCTTAGATAATTGTTCCAAGCTTTGCTTCAATGGTGTTTCTGTCTCATCGGCATTGGCCAACATATCCGCAATCTTACCAACTTCAGTATACATACCAGTGTTGGTCACGACACCAATACCACGACCGTAAGTTACGTTTGAGTTTTGATAACCCATGTTAACACGGTCCCCGATACCAGCATCCGCTTCAACAAGTCCTGTCACATCTTTTTCAACTGGGACAGATTCCCCTGTAAGAGCTGCTTCTTCGATTTTAAGAGACGCCGCTTCAAGCAAGCGCATATCAGCAGGAACTACATCTCCAGCTTCAAGCAAGACGATGTCCCCAGGCACCAATTCTTTTGAGTCAATCTCAATGACATGACCATCACGACGAACACGAGCCATCGGGCTAGACATGTTTCAGAGCTTCAATTGCTGCTTCAGCTTGGCCTTCTTGGTAAACACCAAAGGCTGCATTCAAGACAACAACGGCCAAGATAATCATGGCATCTGTTAAACCATCCATCCCTTCTGTAATTACAGAAAGTGCGGCTGCCGCTAGCAAGATGATAATCATCAGATCCTTAAATTGATCAAGGAATTTAGCTAGTAGGCTACGTTTTTCGCCCTCTTCTAACTCATTTCGACCATAAGTCGCTAAGCGTTCTTGAGCTTGAGCAGTTGACAAACCTTCGACAGATGAGTCCAGATTCTTTAGGACTTCCTCAGAAGATTGTGTGTAAAACAAATCTTTATTTTGTTCTTTTGACAAAACAGTCTCCTCCTTTTTGGCCTCTTTTTACAAAAAAAGAGACCTGTTTTTTAAAAAAACAAGTCTCGCTGTTTAATATAGTGCCGGAAATAATTCGTAATGACGACACTATCGCGGTTAACCGCCAGCTACTCCCTTGAGTAGTTCTATTATAACAGATTTTCAAAAGTTTTCAAGTGCTGGGGTGGGATTATTCATCATAAGTACGATCGCTAATAATATATCTAGGACGACGCTTAGTTTCTAGATAGATTTTTCCAATATATTCCCCGATTACACCGAGACTAATGAGTTGAACCCCGCCAAGTAAGCTTACAATGGCGTAGGTACTAGCCCAACCGGCCACAACTGTACCAGCAAATTTACTCCACAAAACCCAGATGATCAACAAAAAACTAAACAGTGAAGTCATAACACCCAAGCTGGTAATCAAGCGAATGGGTTTAATAGATAGGCTCGTAATCCCGTCCATTGCTAGACCAAGCATTTTAGAGAGTGGATAGTGACTCTCACCAGCAATCCGCTCATAGCGTTTATAAGTTACAAAAGAATACTTAAATCCTACAAGAGGCATAATTCCACGAAGGAATAAGTTTACTTCTTTAAACTTAGCAAGTTCATGAATAAATCGTTTAGAGACTAAACGATAGTCGGCATGATTAAAAATGACTTCTGCCCCAAATAAATGCATCACTTTATAAAAACCTTCTGCTGTAATACGTTTAAAAACTGAATCTGTATCTCGGTTATCCCGAACGCCGTAAACAATTTCTGAACCATTTTTATATTCTGCAACCATTTGATCCATGCAGTTGATATCATCTTGACCATCAGCATCAATCGTAATCACGATATCCGCAAATTCTGCAGCTTCGTACATTCCAGCCAGGACACTACTTTGATGGCCACGATTGCGACTTTGAGAAATACCTACTACATATGGATTCGATGAAGCATATTCTTGGACGAGTTCCCCCATGTTTTATCCTTACTGCCATCATTTACGTACATCACCTTACTAAGTGGATGAATTTCTTGACTCTTCACCAATTCCTCAACCTTCCCAACAAACATCGGATTTGTATGAGGTAACACTTGTTCTTCGTTATAACACGGAATAACGATATATAAAATCGGATTTTTTCTACTCATCTTTGTCTCCTAGTTTTTCCGATAGATTTTCATTGTATCGATTTGTTTGTCTTCATGATAGTTTTTTTGAATAAATTCCTTTATATAGGAGTCTGTCAATCTACCATAATCCCACTTAGAATCAAATACAATGTACTTTGGTGGATTCGTTTCAAACGATTCTTTGAAAGACTCAATAATTGGAGTTTCATCTTTCAATGATGGAACAAAGAAGAATTTGTACTAGATAGCCTTTCACTATAGAGATAAATAATCCCATTCAATCGATGAGAATAAATCCTATCATTCTTGTCTGAGTGATCTCGTATATAGTTAGCCACCTCTTTTTCATAGACAGAAACATCAACATAGCGATTATTTATTTGACTTTTTATGGACTGAATTTCACCATAATAGATTAACCCTAACCCAACAATCGAAATGGCAAAGTACTTAAAGATGTTCTTCTGCACAAATTTATCTAGTGTCAGACTAATATAAGGTATCATCAACGGGATAATCACTAGTAGATAATGTAGGTATGGTCGCTTTGATACTAGCGATAAAAATAGGCAAGATAAAAATATCAAATGATAGATCAGTATCTTACTTGAATATCTTTTCCATGCCACAATAGACGAAATGAGAACCATGAAATTAATTTGCAAAGCATTTGCTTTTTCCATATACCATAATAATACCTCTCGAATCGTTAATTGCGAGCTTTCCTTAGAATAAATAAAATTCATTATCACGGATTGATAAAACATCTCCCATAAGGATCCTTGTAACTGCAAATAAATACATAATGGAACTACAAATAAGGAAGTACCCAGTAAAAATAATCCTACTATTTTCGCTAAATAGAGAAATTGCTTTTGATAAATGGATTGAAAAAGAATAACTAATGCAAAGGCCAACCATATACCAATCATATTTGCTTTTGTAAAAAGTACTACTGCAAATGATACTCCTGTTAATACTATTTCAATACTTTTTCACTTTTCCGTGTAAAAATTTAGAAAAAAATGTATAGAGAATATGTTAAAAACGGCAAAACATACCCTTCTAAGCCCCATCCCCTTCAAAGAAACTCACAAAAAAACAATGAAAAGAATGACAAGAGTAACGATTGAACTTTTTCCAGCTTGTAAATATTCTTGAGATGAAATAAGATATGTAAAAAAATACTGCTATAGAAAACAAATACAAAAAAATTTAATCCCTAAAGGACCGCCTAAAAACATATCCAATATAATTAATCAAAAAAATCACAGGACCTTTATGATCAAATAAATCCAAATACATTTTCTGTCCATGACTCATAGCATATCCAAAAATATTCAAAAATACTAGCGTCAAGTAAAGGCAGTCCCTTACGAACACTTGTTGCCATTGTTAACCAAACTAAAATGGTTAATAACATGGATGAAAAAAATAGCAACTAATCTGTCGAATTTCAAAAATCTCTTTCTCTTCTTTTTTTAATTTTAAATCTTTAAATCATATTTTAGTATATCATACTTCTTAAAAAATCAGTTTATGTTTATATTTCAAATTCGCGCTCCATTTGAATTTTCCTTACAAAACCAGTATAATGATAGAATACAAAAATTCTAGGAAGAGAGTCAGATGAATCAATCAGTTTCAAACTTGAAATTAGCTGAGCGAGGTGCTATTATTAGCATCTTGACCTACCTTTTCTTGTCAGCAGCTAAGTTAGCAGCAGGTCACCTCCTTCACTCGTCCAGTTTGGTGGCGGATGGTTTCAACAACGTTTCAGATATCATCGGAAACGTTGCCCTCCTCATAGGGATTCGATTGGCCCGTCAACCAGCAGATAGAGACCATCGTTTCGGACACTGGAAAATTGAGGATCTAGCAAGTCTCATCACCTCTATTATCATGTTCTACGTTGGTTTTGATGTCTTGCGAGATACGATTCAAAAGATTATCAGTCGCGAAGAAACTGTGATTGACCCACTGGGAGCGATTTTGGGAGTGATTTCTGCAGTGATTATGTTTGGAGTCTATCTCTACAACACTCACCTCAGCAAGCAATCCAAGTCTAAGGCACTGAAAGCAGCTGCCAAAGGACAATCTATCAGATGCGGTCACTTCACTCGGAACCACTATCGCCATCCTAGCTAGCAGTTTTAACTTCCCTCTCGTGGATAAATTGGTTGCCATCGTTATCACCTTCTTTATCCTCAAAACTGCCTATGATATCTTTATCGAGTCATCCTTCAGCCTTTCAGATGGTTTTGATGAGCACTTGCTCGAAGATTACCAAAAGGCTATCATGGAAATTCCTAAGATTAGCAAGGTCAAATCACAACGGGGTCGTACTTATGGAAGTAATATTTATCTAGACATTACTCTTGAGATGAATCCAGACCTCTCCGTTTTTGAAAGCCACGAGATTGCTGATCAGGTTGAATCCATGTTATCAGAACGCTTTGGTGTCTTTGATACCGATATTCATATCGAACCAGCACCGATTCCTGAGGATGAAATTCTTGATAATGTCTATAAAAAATTGCTCATGAGAGAGCAACTAATTGACCAAGGAAATCAATTGGAAGAATTACTGGCTGAAGATTTCATTTATATTCGCCAAGACGGACTAGAACTAGACAAGGAAGCCTATAAGGAGGAAAAAGAATTAACCACTGCTATCAAGGAGCTTCACTTAACGTCCATTAGTCAGAAGACAAAACTCATCCGCTATCAGATAGGTGATACTATTCATACAAGTATCTGGCGCAGACATGAAACTTGGCAAAATATATTCCATCAGGAAACGAAAATTGAAAAAGACTAAAGAAAGAGGCCGGGACAAATCCCGACCTCATTTTTATGCTTATTTTGCTACGCTCTTAGCAAGAACGAAGTTTCCAAGTGTAGCTGAACCATTACCTGCAACAGCTGGTGTTACGATATAGTCACGCACATCGGGAACTGGTAGGTAACCATTGAGCAAGGATGTGAATTTCTCACGTACACGGTCAAGCATGTGTTGTTGGGCCATAACCCCACCACCAAATACGATAACGTCTGGACGGAAGGTTACAGTTGCGTTTACAGCTGCTTGAGCGATATAGTAGGCTTGAACATCCCATACAGAACTGTTGAGTTCGATGTTTTCACCACGAATTCCTGTACGAGCTTCCAAGCTTGGACCAGCCGCAAAACCTTCTAAACATCCCTTATGGAAAGGACAAACACCGTTAAATTCTTTCTCCTCATCCATTGGGTGTTTTGCTACATAGTAGTGCCCCATCTCAGGGTGACCAACACCACCAATAAACTCACCACGTTGGATAACACCAGCTCCGATACCTGTACCGATTGTGTAGTAAACCAAGTTTTCGATTCGTCCACCTGCGTTATTACGTGCTACTACTTCACCGTAGGCAGAACTGTTTACGTCTGTTGTGAAGTACATTGGTACATTTAGAGCGCGACGGAGAGCACCAAGTAAGTCAACATTCGCCCAGTGAGGTTTTGGTGTAGTTGTGATAAAACCATAAGTTTTTGAATTTTTGTCGATATCAATTGGACCAAATGAACCAATTGCAAGACCTGCAAGATTATCAAATTTTGAAAAGAACTCGATGGTTTTATCGATTGTCTCGATAGGAGTTGTTGTTGGGAATTGTGTTTTTTCTACAATGTTAAAGTTTTCATCACCGACAGCACAGACAAATTTTGTACCGCCCGCTTCCAAGCTTCCATATAATTTTGTCATGATAAACCTCTAGTTTTTATTTTCTCTATTATAGCATATTTCATGGAGGAAAAGTTGCTCAATATTTTAGTTTCCTCTGTAAATTTTAAGATTCAATCAAAAACGAACAAACATGACATTTGTTCGTTTTTTTGTTTTATTAAGCTTTAACTTCGATGATTGCATCACCCTTAGCAACTGATCCAGAAGCAACTGGATTTACTGAAGCAAAGTCTGCAGTGTTTGTCACGATAACCATTGTTGTGTTATCAAGGCCTGCAGCAGCAATCTTAGCTGAGTCAAATGTTCCAAGAACATCTCCAGCTTTAACCTTGTCACCTTGGGCAACTTTTTGGTCGAAACCTTCACCGTTCATTGAAACAGTATCGATACCCACGTGGATCAAGATTTCAGCTCCGTTTGCAGTTTTCAAACCATAAGCATGTCCAGTTGGGAAGACGATTGTCACTTCAGCATCAGCTGGAGCGTAAACAACATCTTGACTAGGTTTTACAGCGATACCTTGTCCCATAGCTCCACTTGAGAAGACTGGGTCATTAACATCTGAAAGGGCAACTACGTCACCAACGATTGGTGTTTGGATGACACCTTCGCTAGGTGCAACAACAGTACCAGTTACTGCTTCGTCAGCTAAACATTCAGTTGTAGCTTCTGAAGCCACTTCTGCTTCATCTTCATAACCAAACATGTAAGTAAGAGCAAAACCAAGAGCGAATGATACAGCTACCATAAGAAGGTATTGTGCAAGTTGTCCGTTACCAATGTAAAGCATTGTACCAGGGATGATTGTGATACCATTACCAGTACCGGCAAGTCCAAGGATTGAAGCAAGTCCACCACCGATTGCACCAGCGATCAATGAAAGGAAGAATGGTTTACGGAAACGCAAGTTAACCCCAAAGATAGCAGGCTCAGTAATACCTAGGAAGGCAGAAAGAGCAGCTGGGAAAGCAAGTGTTTTAAGTTTTGGATTTTTAGTTTTAACACCAACGGCTACTGTTGCAGCACCTTGAGCAGTCATGGCAGCTGTGATGATAGCGTTGAATGGGTTAACATGGTCAGCAGCAAGCAATTGAACTTCAAGCAAGTTGAAGATGTGGTGAACACCTGATACGACGATAACTTGGTGAACTCCACCAATCAAGAAACCACCAAGACCAAATGGCAAGTTAAGGATAGCTTTTGTTCCAAGAAGGATATAGTTTTCAACAACGTGGAAGACTGGTCCGATAACAAACAAACCAAGAATTGACATTACGAGGAGTGTTACGAACGGTGTTACCAAGAGGTCAAGTACATCTGGAACAACCTTACGAACAGCTCTTTCAAATTTAGCTCCAACAACCCCGATAATGAAGGCTGGAAGAACTGAACCTTGCAAACCTACAACTGGGATAAACCCGAAGAAGTTCATAGCAGTCACTTCACCACCAGACGCAACAGCCCAGGCATTTGGAAGTGAACCAGAAACGAGCATCATACCAAGAACGATACCAACGGCTGGGTTACCACCGAATACACGGAAAGTTGACCAAACAACCAAACCTGGCAAGATAATGAAGGCTGTATCTGTAAGGATTTCTGTGTAAGTCTTAACATCATCTGGAAGAGTCATTCCAAGTGCGTTCAAGAGACCACGAACACCCATGAAGAGACCAGTTGCTACGATAACTGGAATGATTGGAACGAAGACGTCACCGAAAGTACGGATGGCACGTTGGAACCAATTTCCTTGTTTAGCAGCTTCTGCTTTCATTTCAGCTTTGTTGAAGTTGGCAAACCAAGAGCTACGACTTCATCGTACATCTTGTTTACTGTACCAGTACCAAAGATGATTTGGTATTGACCTGAGTTAAAGAAAGCACCTTGAACTTTTTCCAAGCTCTCGATAGCATCTTTGTTAATCTTCGCTTCATCTTTAACCATAACACGAAGGCGAGTCGCACAGTGAGCTACACTGTTAACATTCTCACGTCCGCCCAAGGCTTCGATGACTTTTTTTGCAATTTCTGTATTCGTCATTTGCAAAAATCTCCTTATAAAATTTTTTTCTTGTTTGAAAGCGATTTTATCCGCCCTACGAATATTATTCTATCACGTTTGAAAAATATGTCAAGCGTTTTTGCAGAAAAAAATTTTTGCTAATTTTTTTATTTTTTTGATTGTTTTTTTGCTATTTTTTTTCATCAATACAGCAATAAATACCCTATAAACTCAAGGTTTTTTTACTTTTAAATTTTCAAAAAAACTTTCATATTTTTATTATTTTTTTCATAAAAATAGTGCTTCTACATTCTGTCAAACGTTTGACATTTTTTTCGTTAATTTAGTGTAAAAGACTTGCTTTTTTATAAGGAAACGTTTACTATAAAGGTAGTAGAATTTTATGGAGGAAATAGAAATGGAATGGACTACTGAACGTCGTTACAGACGTTATGAAGATTGGACACAAGAAGAAAGAAAAGAAATCCAAGAAAAGATGGCGCAATCCCCATGGCATGTCAGCTATCACATTGAACCAAAGGAAGGACTTCTCAACGATCCAAATGGTTTTTCTTATTTTGATGGTAAGTGGATTGTATTTTACCAAAACTTCCCCTTTGGAGCAGCCCACGGCTTGAAATCTTGGGTTCAACTTGAGAGTGACGATTTGGTGCACTTTACTGAAACAGGTGTAAAAATCTTACCTGATACTCCACTGGATAGCCACGGCGCTTACTCAGGATCTGCTATGCAGTTTGGTGATCAATTGTTCCTATTCTATACAGGAAATGTCCGTGATGAAAATTGGGTTCGCCACCCTTATCAGATTGGTGCCTTGATGGATAAGGATGGAAATATTAAAAAGATTGATAAGATCTTGATTGATCAACCCGCTGATGTAACTGACCACTTCCGCGATCCACAGATTTTTAACTTTAAAGGACAATACTACGCAATCGTTGGTGGTCAAGACTTGGAGAAAAAAGGTTTTGTTCGTCTCTACAAAGCGGTCGATAATGATTATACAAACTGGCAAGAAGTTGGTAATTTGGACTTCAACAATGACCGTACTGCCTATATGATGGAGTGCCCAAATCTTGTCTTTGTTGGAGAACAACCCGTCCTTCTCTACTGCCCACAAGGTTTGGATAAAAATGTTCTTGACTATGACAACATCTATCCAAATATGTATAAAATCGGTGCTTCCTTTGATCCTGAAAATGCACGTATGGTAGATGTATCTGAACTACACAATCTAGACTATGGTTTCGAAGCATATGCCACTCAGGCCTTCAATGCGCCTGATGGACGTGCACTTGCTGTTAGTTGGCTTGGTCTACCAGATGTGTCTTATCCATCTGACCGTTTTGATCACCAAGGAACTTTCTCATTGGTCAAGGAACTTACCATTAAAGATGGCAAACTCTATCAGTATCCTGTAGCTGCTATCAAAGAACTCCGTGCTTCAGAAGAGGAATTTTCAAATCGTTCTAAAACTAAAAACACCTACGAGCTTGAGCTTAACTTAGAAGCTGATAGTCAAAGTGAAATCGTTCTTCTTGCTGATAAAGACGGCAAGGGGCTCTCTATCAATTTCGACCTTGTCAAGGGTCAAGTTACTGTTGACCGCAGTCAAGCAGGTGAGCAATATGCTCAAGAATTTGGAACTACTCGCTCATGTCCAATTGATAATAAAGCCACTACTGTAAATATCTTCATTGATAATTCAGTCTTTGAAATTTTCATTAATAAAGGAGAAAGTATTTTCTGGTCGCGTCTTCCCTCATGAAGATCAAAATGGAATCTTCATTAAATCTGGAAACCCAACTGGAACTTACTACGAATTAGAATATGGTCGCAAAACTAACTGATGTCGCAAAATTAGCTGGCGTCAGCCCTACTACCGTTTCACGTGTCATCAATAAAAAAGGCTATCTATCCGAAAAAACCATTCAAAAGGTCAATGAGGCCATGCGGGAGTTAGGCTACAAACCCAACAACCTTGCTCGTAGTCTCCAAGGGAAATCAGCCAAGTTAATTGGGTTGATTTTTCCAAAAATCAGCCATGTTTTCTATGCTGAATTGATTGACAAATTGGAACACGAACTCTTCAAAAAAGGCTACAAGACAATCATCTGTAACAGTGAGCACGATTCAGAAAAAGAACGTGAATATCTTGAAATGCTAGAAGCAAATCAAGTGGATGGCATCATCTCTGGTAGCCATAACTTAGGGATCGAAGACTACAATCGCGTCACAGCACCAATCATCTCTTTTGACCGTAACCTATCACCGGACATTCCTGTCGTTTCCTCTGATAACTATGCTGGTGGAGTTCTTGCAGCTCAAACTTTAGAGAAAACTGGAGCCAAGTCTGTTATTATGATTACAGGTAATGACAACTCCAACTCACCAACTGGACTTCGGCATGCAGGCTTTGCTTCTATCTTCCCTAAAGCTCCCATTATCAATATTTCCAGTGATTTTTCACCCCTCCGCAAGGAAATGGAAATCAAAACTATCCTAACCAAACAAAAACCAGATGCTATTTTCGCATCGGATGATTTGACAGCCATCTTGGTGATGAAGATTGCTCAGGAACTTGGTATTTCTGTTCCAGAACAACTTAAGGTTATTGGCTACGATGGAACTTATTTTATCGAGAATTTCTATCCTCACCTTACTACCATTAAACAACCCTTGGAAGAAATTGCTCACCTGACAGTTGATTTACTACTCCAAAAAATCGAGGGGAAAGAAGTTGCCACGACTGGTTATTTCTTACCAGTTAGTCTCTTACCAGGTAAAAGTATTTAATACTCTTCGAAAATCTCTTCAAACCACGTCAGTTTCCATCTACAACCTCAAAACAGTGTTTTGAGCAACCTGCGGCTAGCTTCCTAGTTTGTTCTTTGATTTTCATTGAGTATAAACAAAAAAACTCAGACTAGATTCGTCTGAGTTTTTCTTATGATCTTAATTTTTTCAAAAGAGTCTGTGCTTTTTCTAGATTAAAAGTTTTTTCTGCAATCAAGCTTTCTACCAACTTAGGCACTTCTGCCTCAGTCGCACCTGCTAAAAGCGCTAACGATTTTGCCTGAAGTTTCATGTGTCCATGCTGAATACCTGTACTGACCAAAGCCTTAAGGGCTGCAAAATTCTGTGCAAGACCAATCGAAACGATAATTTGAGCCAATTCTTTGGCAGATGGATGACCTAGCAATTCATGACTGAGTACGACTCGAGGATTGAGACCAATTGATCCACCCTTGGTGGCAACTGGCATCGGCATGGTCATCTCTCCAATAAGCTCTTCGCTTTCCAAATCTATAGTCCAACGACTGAGACCTCGATAGGCGCCATCATGGCTCGCATAAGCATGCGCTCCCGCTTCAATAGCACGCCAATCATTTCCAGTAGCAATCAAGAGAGCATCAATTCCGTTAAAGATACCCTTATTGTGGGTTGCTGCCCTGTAAGGATCTGCTTGGGCAAACTGACTAGCTAAAACTATTTTTCAGCTAGTTCGCGCGCTTCATCTTTTTGGCGATTCAAATAACGAAAAGCGATGCGACAAGTTGCAGTTACTAGAGAATCTGTGGCGTAGTTGGATAAGATTCCCATTAAACTTTGCCCTTGACTGAGAGTTTCTAGACTAGGTTTTAGGGCCTCAAGCATGGTATTGAGCATATTGGCGCCCATGGCTTCCTGAGTATCTACATGGAGATAAACTACTAAAAAGTCCGTCTCACCAGAAATTTTCTCCACTCTTAAATCACGAGCACCACCGCCTCGCTTGACAATGGAGGGATAGGCTTGATTTGCTAGTTCCAGTAATTCCGCCTTTTGACTCAAAATAGTCTGACAAGCTCGGTCCCTATCTGGAATTTGATAGAGGGCTACCTGACCTATCATTTGGCGTTGGTGAACCTGAGCAGTAAAACCTCCCGCACGTTTGATAATCTTACTAGCAAAACTAGCTGCTGCAACTACAGATGGTTCTTCGGTCACATAGGGAACTGTATATTCTTGACCATTTACCAGAACTTCTGGAACGATTGAGTATGGAAGCGAGAAGGTTCCTACCACATTTTCACTCAATTGGTCCGCTACTGCTAGACTGAGATTTTCGTTTTGTTCAAGACTCTCTTGGGCTTCGATAGAAGTAAGCGCCTGAGACTTAACGAACTCTAGGCGCTCTTGAATTGTTTTTTTAGCAAATCCATTCCAATTTTTTTTCATTATTTTTCAACCTTGCTGTAGCGACGTTGGTGTTCTACAATCTCAACAAGAGCATAGTCTTGTCCCTCATAGCCTGATAAAGTTGCAGAACCAGACTCATCTAAGTTTGCTTCTTCAAAGAAGATTCGTTTATAGTCAGCAACACTCAAAGCTTGACGTTGGTCTAGCAAGTCTAAGCGATTTTTCCGCAATTGCTTTTCAAAACCTTCAACCAATACTACACTAAAAAACTCAGATACAGCCCCACTACCATAGCTGTAGAGGGCAATCTTATCCCCAGCTTTTAGGCTGTCAGAATTTTCAAGAAGAGACAAGAGACCTAAGAAGAGTGAACCTGTATAGATATTTCCAACTTTTTGGCTATAAATAATAGATTCATCAAAGTGCTTTTGAAGCAAGTCCTTTTTCTCTTGAGGCAAGGATTTGTCCAGGATTTTTTTCAATCCTTTGAGAGCTAGCTTCGGATATGGCAAGTGGAAACATACAGCCTCAAAATCGTCCAAGTTACAATCATAACGCTTTTGGTACTCTTCCCAAGTCGTTTTTAAGCTATCAAGATATTGCTGTGTTGAGTAAACCCCATTTACAAATGGTGTTGTCGAGTAATTTGGACGCCAGAAGTCCATAATATCACGAGTTTGTGCAACATTATCATTATTGAAGACCATAACACGTGGATTTTGGCTAATCAACATAGCAACACAGCCTGCTCCTTGAGTTGGTTCTCCAGAAGTTTCAACACCATACCTTGCAATATCACTGGCTAGTACCAAAACTTTTGATTTTGGAGAATTTTCTACGTGTAACTTAGCATAGTGAAGTGCCGCAGTTGCACCATAGCAAGCTTCCTTAATTTCAAAACTACGAGCAAATGGTTGAATCCCAAGCAAACCGTGTACAAAGACAGCTGCAGCTTTACTCTGGTCAATCCCAGACTCTGTCGCTACGATAACCATATCAATCTCTTGCTTATCTTCTTCAGTCAGGATAGAATTTCCTGCACTGGCAGCCAAGGTAACAATATCCTCTGTTAAAGGAGCAATACTCAATTCTTTTAAAAGGAGTCCTTTACTCAATTTTTCAGGATCAATTCCTCGGGTTTCTGCTAAATCTTGTAATTTCAAAACGTATTGACTGGTCGCAAAACCAATCTTATCAATACCGATTGTCATATTTACCTCTATTTTTATCATTCATTGTAAAAAATCGTTCACCTCTATTTTATCACAATTGAGGTCAAAAGCGCTAAAAAAGACTTGATTCCCCAAATCAAGTTCACTCATAAATTTAATACTCAATTATTTTCAAAAAGCAACCTCGTCCATTGTCTGCTGACAGTTGACTTTAAAACGCTTTTTTCCAGTCCTAGAATAACTTCTTGAAGCTTATCAATGACAGCTTCCAATGTTTGGAAAGCCTTATTTTTAAAACCTCGTTTTCGAATTTCTTTCCAGACTTGTTCAATAGGGTTCATTTCTGGTGTATAAGGTGGGATAAAAGCCAATTCAATATTACTTGGAATCTCTAAGGTACTTGATTTATGCCATATAGCATTATCCATAACAAGTAAAATATAATCATCTGGATAAGCTTGTGAGACTTGCCGTAGAAATTCATTCGTCCACTCAGTATTACATCCTCCAGCAATAAGGAAGAAGGAATCTCCTGTCTGAGCATCTACTGCCCCATAACAATAGCGATATTCTCGCATATAATGACTCGGAATGCTAGGTCGGATTCCTTGAGGAGCCCAACAAGAACTCATCTTACTGATCCTCCCGAAACCAGCTTCATCTTGGTACATCAAGCGTACTTTGTTATAAGTCCCCTCCTCTTTAAAGCGCTTACTTAAGGTCTCGAATGTAGATTTTATTTTTAGACGTCTCAATTGTCTGAGCGCCTGCCTTCTTGGGATGTTCAGGTCGAGGAGTGACCGTTCGCCAACCATGGCGTTTCAGGAGATAATAGAAACCATCACGTGTGGAAGTGCGACCAATCTCTTTTTGATAGGCTTCAAATAACTGATTGACAGTTACAAATTCTCCAGCCTGAGCAGCTTCTATATGACGTTTTAGGAATGCTTGTTCCTCTTCGTAAGTCATATATTCTCGATGACGTCCACCACGGGTTTCTTGAAGAAGAGCTTCTAAACCAAACTCCTTATATTTTTTTAAATTTCTCCAAACAGTTGTTTTATTACAATCTAGGAGATCCATGATTTCCTTATAACTCTTTCCTTTTGAGCGAAAATAAATAATCTGTAGACGTTTGTGATATTTGGCGTACGATGAATCTTTTAAGAGTTGTTCAATTTTTTGTGTTTCTTCGTTTGTAAGTTTCATAACTACTATTATAAGATGTTTTTTGATTTTAGTCCAGTATAAGCATCAGGCTTTAATCAAACAAGGTCCTACCATAAACTGACCAGCACAAAAAAATCGAGTCTTAACTAGCTCGATTCTTTTTGAGATAATGATACAATTTCAACAAAACTGTCCCACTGGCCATTCCAATGGAGATAACAAGGGCCAACATCATAACTAGCATGGCACTAGAAATGGCATGGCCGTAGTCACCTGTAACGAAGAAGGAAGTCGTTCGATAGGACAGATAACCTGGTACTAGTGGTGCCAGTATAGCCAGAGCAAACAACTGCTGGAGTCTTGTAGAGAATACTCATAATCTGGCTGACACAAGAACCAATCACCGCAGCAATAAAAGTTGCCAAAATAACATTGGTTGGTTCCTTGAGTATCAGATAGAGTAGCCAGATAGACATTCCCAAAACACCACCAGGGATGAGCATGGATCGCTGGACATTTAAGACGATTAAAAAGGTGATAATGGCAAGCAAACTTGCCAGAGCTTGCAATAAAAATGTTGTTAGTGTCATATTAGTTCATGAGTACGAGGGCGACTGATGTTCCAGCCCCTAAGGCAAGGGTAATCAGCAAGGATTCAAACATCTTGCTCATACCAGAGTTAATGTGATTGGTCATAATATCTCGAACAGCATTGGTCAGGGCAATTCCAGGTACAAAAGGCATGACCGCACCCGCTATCACCAAATCAGCTGTCGACGGCAAACCAGAATAGCGTGCCCAAAATTGTGCAATCAAACCAAAGACAAGTGCTCCTGCGAAAGCAGTCATAAAGGGAATACGAATAAATTTCTACATAAAGGGAGAAAGTAAAAGCAAACAAGGTTGCTACTCCTGCTCCAATCGCATCATAGACATTCCCACCAAACATAATTGAAAAGAAAGGAGCACTGAGGGTCGCTGCAGCAGTTAGTTGAACATTGGTGTAGGGAGACTGTTTGGCATTTAATTCCTTTAATTGGATAAAGGCTGTCTCCAAATCAAGCTGTCCCGCTACAAGCTGCCGTGAAATCTGGTTGACATCACACACCTTCTCAATATTATAAGCAGAGGAGGTCACTCGCTTCATGCGAGAGATATTTGTATTTTCAATGGAGAAAAAAATGGCTGCAGGCATGGCTAAAACATTACAATCCATAATACCCTGTGAATGAGCAATCCGAATCATGGTATCTTCAACACGATAAATCTCAGAACCATTGCGAAGCAGAATTGTTCCAGCTAGCATGATGACATCAATAACTGCATTCAGTTGTTTGACTTCGTCCATGTTCCCCTCCTTTTTCAAACTCCATTTTATTTTATCATAATTTCGGAGGAAAAAAAATCTTTGCCACAAAAACTGTGACAAAGATTGATTAATTATCGGTGTTATGTTCGTCTGTTTGATTATGTGTTGACGAAGATGGAGTCGATTGACTTTGTGATGGCACTGTATTATCTACTCTGTTAGTGTTACGCTGGCTCGAAGACGGAACCGAAGAAAAAGAAGAAGAAGAAGAAGGTGGTGGTGGAGTTTTTGGTTTATAAATAGAAATCTTTATACGTGTCGTAGCTAAATCAACTTTCTCACCTAGTTTTGGACTTTGATCGACAACAGTTCCTTCAACAGTGCCCTCAGGTGCTGTCGAAACCTCTACTACTTCGATATTAGCTTCCTTGACACCAACAATTTGAATTAAGTTATTCTTTGTAAATTCAAGACTTGAGCCAATATAACTTGGCATGGTCACGGTTGTCACCTTTTTAGCAACAGTCAAAACGATAGAAGTTGCCTTGCTAAGATCATAGGTTGTACCTTCTGCTAGGCTCTGTTTTAAAATCACACCTGGTTCTGATTCACTGGACTCTTCTTCTTCAATCTTAATCAGATTTTCAGGAACTTTTTTCCCTTTCAGCTCAGCAATGACATCTGTAGATTTACGACCAACATAATTTCCAAGCTTGAAGGATTGTTGCCCTGACGAGATAATGAGATTAACTTTAGTTCCTTCTTTGCGAGCTGAGCCAGCATCTGGATCTGTTCGGATGACCCGACCTTCTTCTACGGTATCACTCGCTTCGGTCTTCTCCTCACCAATCTCAAAATTCGCTTTTTTCAGATTTTCTTTTGCCTCAGCGACAGTTTGACCTGCAACTTTTGGAATCTCAACAGTAGCTGGTGTTCTAGACAAAATCCACACCAGAGAAGCGGCAACCAGTACGAAACTTGCTAGTAGAACTAGATAACGTGCTTTAAAACGACGTTTTTTCACTGGTTTTTCCACAGATTTTTTAGCACTTACTTCTGGGCTAGCTTTAGTTGCCTGATGGCTTTCTGTCTGTGGTTGAACCTTAGGAATAGAGGTCAAGGTTGTCTGAGAAACCTTTGGCAATGTCTTTGTGTCCGCCTTAGTAGCATCATCAAAAACAAGTTTTGGTTCATTTCTGCGGTTATAAGATAGACTGCTAGATAAATCAACATACATCTCTGAAACCGACTGGTATCGATCTGTAAGTTTTTTAGCAGTTGCTTTGATGACCACATTCTCCAAAGCTTGGGGAACAGATGGGTTTTCAGCTATGACTGAAGGGAGAGGTTTTTGGAAATGCTGGAGGGCTATAGTTACTGCACTATCGCCATCATAAGGGATATGCCCTGTCAGCATCTCGTAGAAAATAATCCCCATGGCATAGATGTCACTCTGGACAGTTGCCTTAGAGCCACGAGCCTGCTCAGGTGACAAGTAGTGAACAGAACCCAACATAGAGTTGGTCTGAGTCAGACTGGTCTCTGCAAAGGCTACGGCAATCCCAAAGTCCGTCACCTTAGCCGTTCCATCAGGAGTTAAAAGAATATTTTGAGGCTTTAAGTCACGATGGACAATACCTTTAGTGTGCGCCAAGCGCATCGCTAAGAGAATCTGACCCATGATACGGACAGCTTCTTCATTTGAGAGGGGATAGTGTTCTTTGATATAGCGCTTGAGATCAAGACCAGCTACATATTCCATAGCTAGGTACTGTTGACCGTCCTCTTCGCCGATATCCGTTATCCGAACGATATGGGGATGATCTAAGTCAGCCATTGCACGCGCTTCACGTTGAAAACGCGCAACAGCAATCGGGTCAGTCTGGTAGTTAGTCCTCAAGACCTTAACAGCTACCTCTTCCCCATCTAAAATCAAATCCTTGGCCAGGTAGACATCTGCCATACCTCCACGGCCAATTTGTTTGATAATCCGATACCGCCCGGCAAAAATCTTGCCGATTTGGATCATTCTGCCGCCTCCTCCTTAATCGAAACAAGGGCAACTGTAATATTATCAAGCCCTCCGGCATTGTTGGCAAAGCGTACCAAAGTGGCTGCCTTATCATCAAGCGAAATATCGCTTGTCACAATATCATAGATCTCACTGCCTGAGATCATATTGGTTAGACCGTCGCTATTCATGACCAGATAGTCACCTGGTTCCAAGCTGACAATTCCAAAATCAGGTTGAATTTCGTCTTTTTGTCCGATAGATTGGGTGATGATATTCTTTTGTGGATGTGCTTCAGCTTCTTCAGGTGTCAATTGACCTGCCTTGAGCAATTCATTGACCAAAGAATGATCACTTGTCAGTTGACGGTATTCTTCACCACGAATCAGACCAATACGAGAATCTCCAATATGAGCATAAATAGCTTGATGATCAATGATTGCAAGGGCTTCTAGAGTTGTCCCCATTCCCTTGTAGGCTTCATCACGCCCCATTTGATAAATCTTTTGATTTTCAACTTCTAGATGGTGGGCAAACCATTCGCGAACTTCATTAACGGTGTCAATCTGCGTATCAACCCAGGCAACACCTAAATCCGTAACTGCCATCTCGCTGGCAATATTACCCGCACGGTGTCCTCCCATCCCGTCAGCCAAGATGATCATTGTACGACCGGCACGGTTGACAAAAAGATTGACATAGTCTTGATTATTTGTACGTTTCTGACCCACATCTGTTAATAATGAAATCTCCATTGTGTCAGTTCCTTCCTACTTGGATATCTTACGAAATTGGCTGATAAAGAATCCATCACTACCGTATAATTCCGGAGTAATGAGGATACAACCATTTTTCACGATATCCTTACATTCGTGTTCTAGTTTAACCTGCTCGAACTCTGGATGACTTTCTAAAAATGCTTGAACCACTTGAAAGTTCTCTTCAGAGACAATAGTGCAGGTACTATAAGTTATTATACCACCTTTACGTAGCGTTTGACAAACACTACCTAATATTTCCAACTGAATTTCCTGTAATGACGCGAAATCTGCTGTCTCTTTATTATATTTGATATCTGGTTTTCGACGCAATAGACCAATCCCTGAACAAGGAGCATCAACAAGAATCTTATCAAATTGATCCTTACCAAAAAATTCATGCACTTTTCGAGCATCCAGTTTTTGCGTTTGGACACGGTCCGCTACACCTAGTCGCTTTGCATTCTCTTGAATCAAAGTGAGTTTATGGTCGTAGAGATCTAGAGCCGTTACCTGACCTGTCGTCAAATAGGATGCCATATGGGCGGTCTTTCCACCAGGAGCTGCACAAGCATCTAAAACCTGCTCGTCGCCTTGTAGCTCTAGTGTCGGTGCAACCAGTTGACTAGACTCATCCTGGATAGTAATAGCCCCTTCAGCAAACAAGTCATGACCAGCAAAATGCCCCTGCTCCTTGACCAGACCAGCAGGAGATAAAAGAGAATCACTTGCACCAAGCAGAGCTTTAATCTGCTCTTTTCGACTCAAATCTGTCACACGGATACTGGCCTTATTCCGTTGCAAAAGACTTTCAAAAATCGCTTGCGCTCTCTCTTCACCATACTCTTCCTTGAGCTTCGAAATCAACCAAACTGGTAAAGAATAGGCAATGGAATCACGCTTATTTTTACGCTTGATACTGGCAAAATCTGGCAAGCCCTCACGCAAGATACGGCGCAGAACAGCATTGACCAGTTTTTCACTACCCTTCTTACGAGCTTTTGCAATTTCTACCGCTTCATTGACCACTGCATGATCAGGAAGCTTATCCAAATACTGGAGTTGATAGACGCTCATGAGAAGCAGAACATAGAGCCAGCTATCTAGCTTATCTCTATCCTCAATAAAGTGAGAAATGTACCACTCTAGTGTGAGTTTTCGAGCTACAGTTCCATAGACCAGCTCTGTCACTAAACCCTTATCTGCAACTGATAGTTGACTTCCCTTGAGGTGTTTATTTAGAGCGATATTGGAATATGCTTGATTGACAAGAACGTCCTCAAGTACATTCAAGGCTACACTTCTAGCCGTTTCTACTTTAGTCACCAAATCGTTCTCCTACTGTCAAGGTACGTCCAACACCATTAAGGAAGGAAGCAATGTCCATCTTAGGTTTCCCTGCTGGTTGAACCTGTCTGAGAGATAGAGCCCCCTCTGCTGTTGCGACGATCAATTCTTTCTTGCCGATGGAGAGTATCTCGCCTGGATTTCCTTGACCTTCTACTGGCAGGGCTTCATAGATTTTGAAGCGTTCGCCCTTTAAAAAAGTATGAGCAACTGGCCATGGATTCATCCCACGGATTTGGTTAAAGAGTTGACGATTGGTCTTGTTCCAGTCCAACTTTTCTTCCTCAGGTTTGATATTTGGCGAAAATGTAACCTGGCTTGGGTCCTGTGGTTCTGGTTGAATCTCGCCAGCAATGTATGCAGGCAAAGTATCCAAAAGCAGATCACGACCAACAATTGCCAATTTTTCAAACAAGGTCCCAACATTGTCCTCATCTGTGATAGGGATGCTGCGACGGGAAATCATATCTCCTGCATCCATTTCCTTGACCATTTCCATAATGGTCACACCAGCTTCCTCATCCCCCTGAATCAAGGCATAATGAATAGGAGCACCACCACGGTGCTTTGGAAGAAGCGAAGCATGAACGTTGACTGCAAAATCCATGCTATCAAGGAGTTTACTTGGGAGGAATTGTCCAAAAGCGGCTGTTACAATCCCATCAGCACCTAAATTCATGATAGCTTCCATCTCTGAACTACCCGATAATTTTTCAGGTTGGTAAATAGGAAGTCCTGCCTCTTTGGCTGCTTGTTTAACTGGGGTTTCTTGGATAACTTTTTTACGGCCGACAGCGCGATCTGGTTGCGTTACAACAGCTACAATCTCGTAGCGGTCATCTGACAAAAGTCCCTTCAAAACGGTCGCTGAAAAGTCGGGGGTCCCCATAAAGATTAGTTTCGTCATATCTTCTCCTTCTTATAAAAACTGTTGCGGTTCGTGGTCAATACTGAGACGAAGGTCGCTATTTTCCCGTTCTTGTGTCAAGGCCAAGACCTGGTTAAGGGTTGGACCAAGCTCATCTTCTAAACGGTATTTAATTAAAATCTGATAATGATAGAGGTTATGAGTACGAGCGATAGGTTTTGGCGTTGGACCAAGAATTATACTAGCATCCGACAAACCTGACCGCAATATTTCCATGACTTGATAAGCACGTCTCAGAACCTCTTCTTCTTTCTTATGAGACAAGGTGATTCCAATAGTGAAATAATAGGGTGGATAACCCAACTGACGTCTGATGCCCATTTCATAGGCATAAAAGCCTTCATAATCCTGATCTTTGGCAAATCGTATAGCATAGTGCTGAGGATTGTAAGACTGGATCAAGACCTGCCCAGCTTTTTCAGCCCTTCCTGCTCGTCCTGCTACCTGGGTCAAGAGTTGGAAGGTCCTCTCAGAAGAACGGAAATCAGGCAGGTTCAAGGCAGTATCCGCATTAAGAACACCAACCAAGGTTACATTTGGAAAATCCAAGCCCTTGGCAATCATCTGGGTTCCTAGCAATATGTCCGCTTCACCATTGCCAAATTGTTCAAGTAAAGCTTGGTGACTACCTTTTTTGCGAGTTGTATCCACATCCATGCGTAGAATGCGTGCCTCTGGAAAGAGTTCTGCTAGTTCATCGTAGGCCTTTTGAGTTCCCGTTCCATAGTATCGAATACTACGACTCTGACAGTTTGGACAGACATGAGGAATTTCCTTCGTAAAACCACAATAATGGCAATTCATAGTCTTAGTATCCATGTGCAGCGTCAAGGAAATATCGCAGTTAGGACAGGTGTCCACAGTACCACATTCCCCTACACATAACAAAGCTAGAATAACCACGGCGGTTGAGCATGAGAACCACTTGCTCTTTTTTATCCAATCGATCTTGAATGGCCTCAATCAGTGGTGGTGTAAAGTTTGATGTTTCATTCTGCCCGATGTAATCACGGAAGTCAATCAGTTGAACTTCAGGAATACTTGCTAAAGGATTGGCCCGTTGCGTCAGGCGCAGATGTTGATAAACGCCTTTTCCAGCACGCGCACGACTTTCTAGACTCGGTGTTGCAGAACCTAGGACTAGAGCAGCTTGATTGTAATGGGCTCGTAAAAGAGCCACATCTCTAGCATGGTAACGAGGATTGCTGTCTTGCTTGTAGCTGGCCTCGTGTTCTTCATCAATAATGATAACCCCTAGATTTTTCAAAGGGGCAAAAATGGCAGACCGAGCACCAACAACTACCTGAGATTCTCCTCGCTCCACCTTGCGCCATTCATCATACTTTTCACCATTGGACAAACCCGAATGGAGAATGGCAACTTTATCACCAAAACGAGCAATAAATCGCTCGGTCATTTGAGGTGTCAGAGAGATTTCCGGAACTAGAACAATCGCTGTTTTTCCCATATCCAAGGCCCCTTGGATAATCTGCAAGTAAACCTCCGTTTTCCCACTTCCAGTGATTCCTTGTAAAAGAAAGGGAGGGTGTTTCTTCCCAATCGCTCCAACAACCGCCTCACAGGCTTCTTTTTGTTCTGGATTTAACTCTAGGGCTTGATTCGACTCAATCCCTTCAAAGTAGGCAGCTGAACGTTGTACTTCTTTGTACTACGGTGATGGCACCATGATCCACGAAGAAGTTAACTTGTTCGCGTGAGTAATGTTCTAACAAATCAGCCAAAGGAACTGTTTCAGGATGTACTAATAAGTATTCTCGCAGTTCCAATTTCTTCTTGGCACGATTTGAAATTTCTAGCTTTTCTAACTGTTCAAGATGAACTTCAACCCAAGACTGCGTCTTAACCTTCTTCTGATCCACAGCCTGGTACTCTAGTTTTAAAAGCCCTTTTCGAGTCAATCGCATCATCTCAGCCTGATTTTCTAAGTCTAGAGATGAAAATGCTAGAGACTCCTGTGAACCGAACAAACGGTCTCTTTCCTCCTGACTCAAGCCTTCCAGAGGATAGAGGATCTTATCATAGCTAGAGTTCAAAAATCCAGGGAGCATAGCTTTTAGAATGGAAATCTTGTATGAAAAAACTGACTTACGTAGTTCTTCAGCTAGCCAGAGTTGTTCCTCCGTTAAAACAGGAGAAAAGTCCAGCACTTCGGCAATCTCTTTCAAACCTTCGTCCGCCACATCTGTAGCAACTTCTTGTTCAATTCCAAGAACAATTCCCTGAATCAAGCGATTAGCCTTCCCAAAGGGTACATGAACCCGCATACCGACTTCCAACATTTCCTCAAATTCTTCTGGAATCTTGTAGCTGTAGGGCTGGTCTGTCTGCATCAAGGGAACATCCACAATGATTTTTGCAATAGCCATATCCTCACCTCCTTCTCTTCTTAAATCCTTTTAATTGATTGAGTATTCTTGCAATAGAAAAAATAAGATTGAGTCCCCCCAACCTTAAATTTTTTCACCTTCTTCTTTTTCTTTCGCGATTTGCTCTTTGATTTTCTTTTCTTCTTCTTCTTTCAATCGTCTTTCTTCTTCGATACGACGGCGAACAGCTTCGCGTTTTCCTTCTGGATCTGGGTGGATGGTTACATTCCCTGATTCAATTTCTTCCAAGGCACGAAGAGTAGATTTCAGATTTAAATTCTTGAGTTGGAGGTGCTCCAGCTTCTAATTCGTGAGCACGTTTTGCTTCCAAGATTACGAGTGAATATTTTGATGGAACCTTGTCAAGTAAGGTATCAATAGAGGGTTTAAGCATCATTTGTTTGTACCTGTTTTCTATAGTTTATCGAATAGTCGGAGACTTTGGTAGCATATCCTGATAGTGACCGATTACACGGTCCACACGGAAATGTTCAGCTTCAATCACACGTTTGACACGTTCTGCAGCAAGAGGAACATGGTCATTGACAATAGCATAGTCATACTCACGCATCAAAGCAATTTCTTCTTTGGCTTTCTCGATACGCTGTGCAATCACTTCTGCGCTATCTGTACCACGACCAACAAGACGGTCTTGCAATTCTTCCAAATCTGGCGGTGTCAAAAAGATAAAGACCGCATCTGGAACTTTTTTCTTGACCTGGAGAGCTCCCTGAACTTCGATTTCAAGGAAAACATCAATGCCCTTATCAAGGGTTTCATTGACATAAGTCAGAGGAGTACCGTAGTAGTTACCCACATACTCTGCATACTCTAACATCTGTCCTTGACGGATTAATTCTTCAAATTCTTCACGCGTGCGGAAAAAATAGTCAACTCCGTCTACTTCACCTGGACGTTGCGCCCGTGTTGTCATAGATACAGAATATTGGAATTGATTTTCAGAACTCTCAAAAATTTCTCGTCTAACCGTTCCTTTTCCGACTCCAGAAGGACCTGAAAAAACGATTAGTAAGCCACGGTCTGCCATGATGTCTCCTTTGGATAGTTTGTGAAATGACTTGAAAATTCATCAGAATTCACTATGTAAAGCCATTTCTGCTTACTACAATCTTTCTATCTAGTGTAACAAAAAAGCAGTAATTTTTCAACTGCTCTTTCTTATTTATTTTGCATAATCAACTGCACGAAGTTCACGAATCACGGTTACCTTGATATTTCCTGGGTAATCGAGATTACTTTCAATTTTCTCACGAACTTTGTGAGCCAAAATTGTGACCTTGTCGTCCTTGATTTGACCTGGGTTCACCATGATACGGATTTCACGACCCGCTTGAAGGGCAAAGCTATTTTGAACACCTTCAAAGCTATTCGCGATTTCCTCTAAATCATGGAGACGTTTGATGTAGCTTTCAAGCGATTCGCTACGAGCTCCTGGACGGGCTGCACTTAAGGCATCCGCTGCAGCAACGAGAACTGCAATCACACTTTCAGGCTCTACATCTCCGTGGTGACTAGCAATCGTGTTAATCACGACTGGATGCTCTTTGTACTTGCGAGCCAATTCAGTACCAATCTCAACGTGGCTACCTTCTACTTCTCGGTCAATGGCTTTACCGATATCGTGAAGGAATCCTGCACGACGGGCAAGGGCTGCATTTTCACCAAGTTCGCTAGCCATGATACCAGCCAACTTAGCCACTTCGATTGAGTGTCGCAAGACATTTTGTCCGTACGAAGTACGGAACTGTAAGCGACCCATGATCTTCATCAAGTCTGGGTGAAGGTTAGGTGCACCGATTTCATAGGCTGCTGCTTCACCATATTCACGAATACGGTTATCAATTTCTTGACGGTTTTTCTCAACCAACTCTTCGATACGAGCTGGGTGAATACGTCCATCCTTAAGTAAGGTTTCCATCGTCATACGGGCAATCTCACGACGGATAGGATCAAAACCTGACAAGGTTACCACTTCTGGCGTATCATCAATGATGACATCAACCCCTGTCAAACTTTCAAAAGTACGAATATTACGACCTTCACGACCAATGATACGACCTTTCATGGTATCATCAGGCAGATGAACTGTTGAGTTGGTAGACTCAGCTACATACTCACCAGCAATTCTCTGCATGGCTTGGGACAAAATATCCTTAGCCAGCTTATCTGAACGTTCCTTAACTTCTTGCTCTGCTTCACGAATGCGGCTAGCAATTTCCTTAGTCAAGTTTTCTTCTGTTTGAGCTAAGATAATGTCTTTTGCCTCTGACTGGGTCAGACTTCCGACACGCTCAAGTTCAGCTTGCTTTTGCTTTTCAATTTCCTCTAGTTGCTCTTCACGTGCATCAAGGTTTTTTGCTCTATCAGAAATACTTTGTTCTTTTTGTTCAAGTGTTTTTTCTTTGTTCGTCAAATTATCGTCTTTACGGTCAAGGCTCGTAGCTCTCTCCGTCAAACGACTTTCGATTTGCTTGAGTTCTTGACGCTCTGACTTAAATTCAGCGTCCACTTCTTCGCGGTATTTTCTGGCTTCTTCTTTAGCCTCCAATAGTGCTTCTTTTTAAGGGATTTGCTTTCGCTTTTAGCTTCATTGAGTAATAAATCCGCTTCGCGCTCAGCTTGTCCTCGTAAATTAGTTGCTTCTTGTTCAGCATTTAAAAGCATCAACTCTGCAGCCTCTTGTGATGATTTCATCTTGACTGAGATGCTGACATATCCAATGACTAAACCAATGATGACGGCAAAAACAACTATAACAATCGCCATAATTTCCATGTTTTTACCTCAATTTATTTGTTTATCCGAATGACATGCATTCTTATACATTTTACCACAAAAAAATATTTTTTTAACAAACCTTAAATGGAAGTTGTTTTTAGTTATTTTTTTAGGAGCAATATCTTTATTTTCCTTAGTAAAATAAGCTTCTTAAACCTAACTATTTTTTAAAAGAATTTTTTTGCAAAAATTAAGAAAAAAGCCTACCTTTCAGTAGACTTCGTTTGATTCGATTCTGATTGGCACTCTGCCAAAATTTTGTTCTGCGTTACTCGGGTGTCCCAGTTGATAAATTTGGTCTGACTTTTGGGTCATGGCATCCCAGGGTTCTTTGCCGATTCGGCTAACTAGATTAACCTGCTCCTTAAGAGTTTTAAGGTGTTGCCTGCCTTTTTCGGTGAAACCAAGGACGTGAATGGCTTCTGGCAGGTCACATTCTCTGGCTTGCACCAAGATATAAGTCAAGAGGCGTCGCACACGCGCTTTGGTATACCGTTTGGTGGAAACTGCCTCGACTAATTGTTCCACAGACTGAGCTATCTTGATAGCATCCTTGATGCGCACCGCCATTTCTTGATTGACCTGATAGATAGTGGTTAAGTCAGGATTTGACAAGATTTGATAGCGTAAGAGTGAAAAATAATCTTCCCAGCTCACCTTGCTAGCATTTTCAAAAAGAGCAACAGAAGGCATAAAGCGCTCTAGAAAATTCTGGTCTGATTGGTGCTGACGGAGGGCTGTTGCAGATGCAAAGTCAACATCCTTGTCCACAGAATGGTAACCCGCTCCCTGACGTTGAATTGGATGAAGTTTGATGTTGTGCCCTGCTACCGCCTTAGCATAGGCAAGAGCAAGGACATGATTGGGCGTATCACCAGAAAAATCAAGACCTGCAAATTCCTTCCACATGGCTTGGGTTTTCTGAGGGTAAGAAAGAGAATCCGATAAGTTTTCCATGAAGAGTTCCATCTCTTGACCACGTTCTGTATATAGGTTAGCAATTTGCTGGTAATCCAGAACTTCCTCTGTCCCAAAGGCTAGGGACTCAATCCCCAAACGAGCCAAGATAGCTACTGCACCTTGACCAAAAAAAGTCCGCTGCTTGTACACTGACTAAAAAGGGTAATTCTACGACCAAATCCGCACCATTTTCCATCGCCATTTGAGCCCTTGTCCACTTGTCCACAATAGCAGGCTCTCCCCGCTGCATGAAATTCCCAGACATGGCGACGATTTTCAGTCCCTCCGCCTGTTCCAGCAAGTATTTATGGCCATTATGAAAAGGATTGAACTCCGCAATTATACCTGTGATAGTCATGGTAATCTCCTACTACTCGATATTACTTCTCATTATATTTATAAGCTTCAACTATTTTAAACTCTTTGTCTAATCGAGAAATTGTATAAAACAATTCCATAACATTAGTAACATATTGATCTGAACAATTTATCTCTTTAATAATAAACCTCAATTTTTTTCTTTCGTCCTCTTCTTTTTGAACGTAAAGCCAAATCTTGAAGTTGGTTCACAAGAATAGTAACGCTATCAATATCATCAATAGAATCATTTTGAGCAATATTTCTTGTTTTTTTGTTCTAAAAATATTTTTCTATAATTCTGATAAATTTAGGCCGTTCAAAATCCTCTAGCACCAAAATGGCAAGTGACAAATAAAAGTAACTCTAAATTCCCTTTCAAAGAATATATTACTTTGTATTTTTCGTAGATACTTCTGAATCTTCTCTCTAATAAAACGCCTACGTTTTTAAATTGTAGTTTTCACTTTCATATATCACCTGAACAATTGAAATTAGAGATAACCCTATAGTTAAATAGAATTGAAATGCCGTATTACTTGAATCAGGTGAAATATCATTTACATTTCCTGTAAAAAGCTATTCGAGCAATGTACCAATTTAAAATAGTTGAAGCTATCGCTATTATTAAAAATAAATAAGTGATTCACTAATTTTCGACGACCTAATATCAAAAATTATCAGATATATAACTATCCAAAAAAACTAAACTAATCGTCCATAAATAGTTATATGAAACATGACATGTTTTAAAAAAATAGAATTCAAAAAAACAAAGAACAAACATAGCCTAGAATAGAAAAAAATGGCGAAATAAATATCCAAAAGATTATGCTATTCGTACTAATTTTATCTCCACTAGAAGAAGAAAAGAACCTCGTACTAAAACCTTGATACTCTTTCAAATTCATTGAAAGAAAGGTCTTAAGCATAATATACTCTAATATGACCACAACCACAATCAAAAAGAATTCTAACATCATTACCTCAATCTATTTTACCAAATCATCCAGACATCCTACTTCTGTGCGACGAAAAACCAACGGGTACTAGTCTCTGTTGGCTCCTTGTCTTCAAAGTCCGCAAAGAGTTTAAAGGACTTGAAGCCAGCCTGCTCAAGTAAGATATCATAGGTCAAGACCTCGTATGTACGCTCTTCATGGACTTCATCATGACGACTAAAGGAACCATCTGCTTCCTTAACAAAGAAAGTCAACTCATGCACGATAGAATGTGGTGCTGCATCCTCGTAGGTATCCCAGAGCATGGCAAAATCTTCGGCATTTTCATGGTAGGAATAACCTGGAAAAACCTCATCTGTCTGGTAAGTCGAATGCACATCAAAGATAAAGACCCCGTCTTCATTGAGAGAATTATAGACTTCTTTAAAGACATCTCCAACTTCCACCTCATCCTGCATGTAGCAGATAGAGTCCGAATAACAAGTGACAAAGTCGTATTTACCAGCCTTGGATAAATCCAGCATATTGCCTTCAATGAAATCAATCTTTTGCTTGGCTGAAGCAGCTCTCTTTTCGGCAATCTTCAACATATCCGCACTCAAATCAAGCCCAGTCACATCAAAGCCAGCTTGAGAAAAGCGCACAGACTGAATCCCTGTCCCACAAGCCAATTCCAAGAGTTTCTTTCTCTCCTTAGTCTTAGGTAGATGACGGAGGGAAAAGTCCGTCCATTTGTCATATAAACTATCATCCATGACTGCATCGTAAACAGCCGCAAAAGTTTCATAAGTAGCCATAATTAAGATACAAAGAGCGTTAAAAGCAAGGAGAAAATAGGAAACTTTCTGCTGTATCGTCAGATACAAAGAAAGTTTATCTTTTTCTCGCAGCTTTTAGCTCGTGTTCAGTTTCGAGATGAACAAAACACGACGCTCTTACCTTTCAATCAATTTTTCTAAAATAAGCAAATAAAACCCAGTTGACTGCAACTGAGTTCATCTTCTAAGCCAGAGTTTCTGAGAGGTCTACTGACTCTGCCTCATGCCAAAGTTTTTCTAGATTATAGTGGGCACGCATTTCTTCTGAAAAGATATGCACAACGACACTGCCGAGGTCTAGCAAGACCCAGCCTCCAGCTGCATCACCTTCGACATGGCTGCCTTTAAAGCCTGCTTCCGTTACTTTTTCACGAATATTGTCAGCGATAGCATCCAACTGACGGCTATTCATTGAGCTAGTGATAACAAAGTAGTCTGTCACACTGGTTAATTCTTGTACATCAAGTGCAAGGATATCCTCAGCACGTTTCTCATCAGCCGCTTTCACGACTAGTTCTAGTAATTCTTTTTCTTTCATTTAATCCTCTTTCTAGAAAATATGTTTGTAATCTAGGACATCTGCAAAGCGCTCCTCCCAAATGTTCTCATAAAATTCATTTATCGTTTCTGCTGGAATGTCATCGCCATCAAACGTTGTGCAAGTTCCTTCTGGAATAATAAGCTGATAACCATATTCAAAGGCAACCTTGACAGAGGTATCCACACAATATTCTGTCTGCATACCACATAAAACTAATTTTTCAATCCCCTGTTTATCCAAGTATTCTTTTAAACCAGTTTCTTTGAAAATACTGTTATACTTCTTCTGAAAGACCTTTTCATTAGGTTTTCGACTTAAAAACTCAGATAACTGCCAATCTTCTGATGTTTGAGCTTCAGAGTTCTCAATATGTTGAACATAAATAATTTCGATATTCTTGCTTCTAGCCTGGTTTTGTAAATAAGAAATTTTTTCCAATAGACTTTTTGTCTGAAACCCAGTTTCCACTAAAATATTCTGAACATCAATGATTATAAAAGCCGTCTTCATTTAATCCTCTTTCAAATAGTGCACATAGGCGTTATAGGTTTCAAGGGTTTGGGGATAGATGGGGAATCCCTGGTGAGCCAAATGCTCCACTGTGTGAACTGTCTCGTAGGCCACCGCCTTATTTAGCGATAGTTCAGCAATTTCACGCGCCTGATCCACACCTGGAAAGGCACGATTGTGCTCGATATAGTCTGCGACGTAGATAACCTTGTCAAGGTCCGTCATCTGACTCGCTCCGACTGTATGAATTTCAATAGCTCGTAGGATTTCAGGCTCTTGTAAATCCAAATCTTCCTGAATCTTGTAGATCCCGACCATACCATGCCAAACATTATTGCCCCAATTTTTGAGGTCTGGATCTAGTTGATATCGATCAATCAAGTCTAGAAACTCTTGATCTGATAGCTTTTTAGCATAGTCATGAAGGAGACCGGCTAAACCTGCTTTCTCAGCATTAATTCCAAATCGTTCTGCAAGCTCAATGGCTGCACGCTCCACACCCAAGCAATGGGTTAAGCGTTTTTCAGGTAGAAGCTCTGCCATTTTTTTCAATAATTCCTCACGGGAACAGTTGATATAGTCCTGGTATGCCATCAGTAAAGTCCTTCTTTCTCAATGTAATCTAACACTTGCTTAGGTAGGAGATAGTTAGGTGTGCGACCTTGGGCGATGAAATCACGTACCATACTGGATGAAATATCCATGAGAGGCACATCCACCCAGATGACTGGATAAGAAGTCCCAGCCTTATAGCGTGGTCGCTGAACCCCTACAAACTGAACGAGGTCGACCAGTTCATCAATTCTATACCACTTAGGCAAATAGTCTACCATGTCGGCACCGATGATAAAGTAATAATCTGTATCTGGATTCTTCTCTGTCAAGAGTTTCATGGTGTCGTAGGTGTAGGAAATACCCTTACGCTCCAGCTCGATGGTCTCAATAGCTAGTCCTTCAATCCCGTCAATAGCCAATTCAAGCATTTTGAGACGGTGGTGTTCAGAAATGGTTTCCTTTTTGTCTACGTGAGGTGGTTGGTATTCAGGCATGAGCAGAACTTGATCCAATCCCAACTGCTGACGCACTTGATCTGCGACGATCAGGTGGGCATTGTGAACAGGGTTAAAGTTTCCTCCTAAGATTCCAACTTGCTTGCGTTTTTTATCCTTGATTTCTGGCTCTAACTCCACTTTTGTAAAGGGAGTTAATAGTTCGATTGCCATAGGCTAATCTCCTTTAGTCTTCTGTAAAAACAGTTTTGGGAGTATCATTCTTAGATTTCTTTAACTTTTTTAGAAATCTTGCGATTTTCTTTCTTGCTTGATTGTTTATACAAAATCAAGATACGTCCGATTTTTTGGACTGTATCCACACCGATTTCTTCCTCTAAGATTTCAGCTACTTCGTGGATGTTTTCATCTGTATTTTGCAAAAGAGTAACCTTGATCAATTCACGGGCATCAAGTGCCTGACGAACGCTGGTTTTGATTTGGTCGTTGAGTCCATTTTTCCCGATTTGAATGATGGGTTTGAGGGTGTGTGCCTGGCTGTTTAGGAAGGCACGTTGTTTCGATGTTAATGACATAATCTTTCTTCCTTTTTTGATAGTTATTTTAGGTGGTGGGGGACGGTCGGAACTAATTTCCCAAAGATTTCATCTTTGAAAAATGGATTTCCTGACCTCACAATTGAGCCTAGGTCTCAATTGTGCCCCTTGCCAATCTATAGATTGGCAATCACACCACGGCAATAACTATCTTTTTATGAGCTCACTTTGTTCGCTCAGTGATTTTATTTTATATTATTGCTTTTCGTGTGACGACGGCGACGCCTTCTGGTGCCCAGACGGCGACTTTGGCAGTTCCGTTTACACGAATCCAGCCTAGTCCTGAGATAACGAGGTCTGTCTTATCCTTGATAGTAAAGACATGTTGGACCAGTTTTGGAAAATCTTCTTTTTCCTTGCTATTTGGTGGTGTAAGAAGGGTTCCAAGGTGCTTGTCGTAGAAAGCACTAGCTCCTTCAAGCTTGGTACGATGAAGTTTGAGTTCATTATCAAAGAAAGCTGTGAAACCTTGCTTTTCTCCTGCAATGAAATCAAATCGTCCCAAACCTCCTAAAAAGAGGGTTTGCTCAGGATTGAGCTGGTAGGTTTTAGGTTTGATTTCCTTTTTAGGACTGACATACTTGAGGTTTTTAGCTGTCAAGTAGTGGGCCATCTGATGACGATGGATAATTCCCGGTGTATCATAGATATAAGAACCATCATCAAGTGGAATCTCAATCTTATCTAAGGTTGTCCCTGGGAAACGTGATGTTGTAATGACGTTCTGGTCACCCGTAATTTCCTGGATAATTGCGTTGATAAGAGTTGATTTCCCAACATTGGTCACGCCGACCACATAGACGTCACGTCCCTTACGGTATTGCTCAATCTTGTCGATTACTTCTCTAATAGCATGCTTGTTTTGTGCTGAAGTCAGGACAACATCCACAGGACGAAGACCTTCTTCGTGAGCGCGCTCCATCAGCCAGTGTGTTACCTTACTGTCCTTAACAGACTTAGGCAAGATGTCTTTTTTATTTCCTACCAAAAGCACATCATTACCTGACACGAAACGTGGCAGGCCTGGGATAACTGAGCCATTGAAGTCAAAGATATCAATAACGTTAACCACCAAGGCATCACTATCTCCGACCTCGTGCAAGAGTTTGAGGAAATCATCATCCGTCAACTGCACATCTGTGATTTCATTGTAATGACGAAGACGGAAACAACGCTGGCAATAAACTTCTCCAGTTTCCAAACCTTTTTCAAGTGCTGACTGAGGCGTAAAACCAAGCCCAGTCTTATCTTCCGTCTGAATGGTTGCTCCACAACCAATACAGAGAATTTCTTCCATAGTTAAATTCCTTTTTTATAAGTAATAGGTCCGTACTTTTCAGTGATTTGCTTCATAACACGACGTTCACGAGCTCGGTTAATCTGAGTCTTAATAGAGTCGTGCTGGACCAAGGGTTTAACCAAAATCGAGCGAATACCTGCACGGTGGGCTGCTCGAATATCAGTCATCAGCTGGTCGCCTACCATGACAACTTCGTTCTTTTTATAGTGGAAGTGTTTCATGGCACGGTTAATTCCTAAAGTAAAGGGCTTCAGTGCCCAGTAAACATAGTCAATATCAAATTTTTCAACTGCTCGTTTAACACGTTTGGGAGTATTGTTAGATACCACAATGATCCGTATCCCAGCATCACGCAGATCATGCAACCATTGCTTCATCTCTACTGTTCCATCTGGATTATTCCAAGCAATCAGGGTATTGTCCAAATCCACCAAAACAGCTTTGATTCCCTGTTTTTGCAGGCTTTGAACTGTCAGATCATAAACTGCTTCCACAGCAAAATCTGGCATATAATTTTCAATCGCCATTCTGGCTCCTTCTCTTTTATTTTCTAGTAATTTTCTTCAGCCATTGAGATAAGGCTGCCCATAAATCAAGCTAGCTATTAAGATATAAATCCAAGCATTGGGTTCTTCTGTAAATGGTAGTGGAACATTCATTCCAAAAAAACCTGTAATAACCGCAAGGACTGCTAACAAGACTGAGATAATAGTCAAAATTGTCAAACTATCATTCAGGTTATTGTTTAGGATGTTGTTATAAGAAGCGGAGAGTTGTTGCAAGACTTGAGAAATCAAATCTGTCATGGACACCAACTGATGAGCTTCAATCATAGCGTCATCAAACTGCTCTCTTTCCACTTCGTTAAAGTTCCGATAAAGCGCATGTCCTTGGATATGCTCCAAGAGGAGGCGATTTTGTTTAGCCGCAGCTGTCAAGTAAACCATACCAGTTTCCAAGTCAGAGAGGGCAAAAAGATTTTTTTTAGTGGTTGTTTGACGCAACAAGGCACTGATTTCATCCTTGCTTTTATCCATCTGTTCAATGACAGGATAATAAGCATTGCTGATAAGCTCTAAACCGGCAAATAGAAACTTGTAGATTGAAATGATTTCATGATTTTCAAGATAGCCTAGCATCTGATCAATGACATAAGCATTCTTATGATTGCTGATGGTAATCATTCGTTGCTTTTCCACGATAAAGGTCATAGGAATGGCTTCATAGTATTCCTTGTCCCTTTCTAAGTCAAGAACGTTGTAGATAAAGGTCACTGTCCCATTTTCACGGTTATAATCCATGTGGGCCCGTTCGTTTCTATCCAGCGCATACTCGATGGTTTCTTTATCCAATCCATAGATTTCAGATAAATCTTCAAGATTTTTGATGATTTCCACATCTAGATTAATCCAGGTACAACCATTTCCTAACTGCTTATCTAAAAACATCGTTTCTCCTTTACCAAACTCTTTCTATTGTACCATAAATCAGGTAAAATTTCAGTCCTCGTCTTTTCTTGAAAAATTGCTAACGACGGTGATATTCCGATTAGGAACAAAATGAAGAGCTTGGTCATCACTTCGCAGTTGAGTTGTCCGAATTCCTACACTAACGACTTTCCCCGATACGGTAATTGGGCCGTTAGTCAAGACAACCTCATCTCCAACGTCCAACTGGCGCTCAAAGAGAATAAAGAAGCCATTGATGACATCTGATAGAAAACCTTGTGCTCCCATACCGATAGCCACCCCAGCAATCCCCGCACCTGCAAGCAAGCTAGAAACAGGCAACCCTAAGATAGACAATATACAGTAAATCAAGAAGAAATAAAGGATATAGTTAAAAAAATATTCTCAAGCAAACGAGAAATGGTCTTTTGTCTACCAGCATCTCGATTTGAAAACTTAAGTGAAGGTTTAACAATCTTTCTTACAGCAGCATGGAGAAACTTTTTGGCAATATAAAAGATAAGAATCAGTAGCAAAAGGGAAATCACCTTGGTTAAGAGATTCTCTAAAACAGTTGTTACATCTAATTTATCCAGATAACGTTGAAAAAATTCTTGCATATAAAACTCCTTTTCTATTCATTATACCATAAATCCTTCCTCGCCATCCTTTTCATAAATATTCATTTATTCCAACAAAAACTTATAACTCACTTGCTTTTTCAAGTATATTTATACTATAATCATAAACAATACACAAAAAGGAGACCTCTATGAAAAGAATTATTCGTGCTTGGAACAAAACAAATCTTATCAAACGTATCGGGATCGGAATGACCCTGGGAGCAATTCTAGGTCTACTCGTTCCTAATCTAACCGGCATTGGTTTATTGGGAGATCTATTTGTAGGAGGACTGAAGGCCATTGCCCCTATCCTGGTTTTTGCTTTAGTTGCTAATGCCCTTTCCCAACACCAGAAAGGACAAAATAGCAATATGAAAAAAGTCATTTTCCTCTATTTGCTGGGGACTTTTGCTGCGGCTCTTGTAGCAGTTTTGGCTAGCTTTCTCTTCCCTGTTCAGATGGTCTTGAGTAGTGCTAGTACAGAAGTTACTCCGCCAGACGGCATCGGACAAGTACTCAGTAATCTCCTACTAAAAATAGTAGACAATCCTGTCAATGCCATCATCGGAGCTAACTATATCGGAATTTTGTCTTGGGCTATCGTCTTTGGAGTTGCCATGCGTGAAGCTAGCAAAAATAGCAAGGAGCTACTCAAAACAATGGCCAGTGTGACTTCAAAAATCGTCGAATGGATCATTAACCTTGCGCCATTTGGTATCCTCGGGTTAGTCTTCGAAACCATCTCTGGGCAAGGTATTGCGAGTTTAGCAAATTACGGAATCTTACTCGGACTTTTGATTGCCACTATGGTTTTCGTTGCCCTAGTGATCAATCCTCTGATTGCTTTTCTCTTTATCAAGAAAAATCCTTATCCACTTGTTTGGAAATGTTTGCGTATCAGCGGAGTCACAGCCTTTTTCACTCGAAGCTCAGCTGCAAATATCCCTGTTAATATGAAGCTTTGTGAGGATCTAGGTCTCAATCCAGATACCTATTCTGTCTCTATCCCACTTGGATCAACTATCAATATGGCTGGAGCTGCTGTTACCATCAACATCTTAACCCTAGCAGCTGTCAATACCCTTGGAATCTCAGTTGATTTTGCAACAGCCTTTGTACTCAGTATCGTTGCAGCCATCTCTGCCTGCGGTGCTTCAGGAATTGCTGGAGGTTCTCTCCTACTTATCCCGGTTGCTTGCAGTCTCTTTGGAATTACCAATGATATCGCTATGCAGGTTGTAGGTGTAGGTTTCGTCATCGGTGTTATCCAAGACTCTTGCGAAACAGCCCTCAACTCTTCAACAGATGTCCTCTTTACAGCAGTTGCTGAATTTTCCTCTGCTCGCAAAAAATAATCTAGACAAGCCTTTTTAGGGCTTGTTTTGTCTGGTTTCTATCATTTATTATAGGAAATGTCTCATGTCTATCACCCAACGTACTTTTAAACTCGTTCTGGTAACCTGTTTGGCCTGTGTTCTAGCCTACTTTCTGGATTTATCTTCAGCAGTGTCCGCTGGTATCATTGCCCTATTGAGCTTATCGGATACCCGTCGAAGCACCATTAAGCTAGCTCGCAATCGTTTATTTTCAACGCTTCTTGCTCTTTTTCATTGGTGTTCTTTCCTTTCACCTGACTGGCTACCACATCTGGAGTTTTGGTCTCTATTTGGCTCTCTATGTCCCTCTAGCCTATAAATTGGGCTGGGAAATTGGCATTACCCCGAGTAGTGTCCTAGTCAGTCATCTCTTGGTTCAGAAGTCAACATCACCAGATCTGCTAGTGAATGAACTCCTCCTATTTCTGATCGGTACGGGATTCGCCTTGACTGTCAATCTTTACATGCCTTCTCGACAAGAAGAAATCCATCTCTACCATCTAAAGGTAGAAGAAAAAAACTCAAACACATTCTACAACGTTTTGAATATTATCTTGGGAAGGGCGATGGTCGTAACCGTGCCCAACTCGTTGAAGAACTGGATCAGCTTCTTGAAGAAGCTCTCAAACTGGTCTATCTTGATCACTCTGACCACCTCTTTCATCAGACCGATTATCATATCCACTATTTCGAAATGAGAGAGAGACAGAGTCGCATTCTTCGTAATATGGCCCAGCAAATCAACACCTGTAATCTAGCCGCAAGCGAAAGCCTAATCCTTGCCCAGCTATTCGCTAAAATTGCAGATCAACTCAGCCAGACCAATCCTGCCAACGATTTATTAAATGATATTGAAAGCTACCTGCAGGTATTTCGCAATCGCAATCTCCCTAAAACAAGGGAAGAATTTGAAACACGCGCAACCTTACTTCAACTCCTGCGCGAATTGGAAAACTTTATCCAACTGAAAGTTGACTTCTATCAACGCTATTCTGAAGAAAAAAGCAATCTATCATCTTAATCAAAAAAACTTCTATTAGCCAACTCGTTGCTAATAGAAGTTTTTTGTTATTTTAGGATTCGAATTGATGACTAATGTTTTTTTCGAATCGACATGAGACTGATATCTCGCAAACTAAAATACGTAAGGACCAGCATGGCTACTGTGATAAAGAATTCTGTTGGTAGCTGAAAGATTTGCAGGATGGACAACATAAGCAAAATCACGAGGGAAACGAGACCAAAAACAAGAATTACAATATTAACCGTTCCCTTGATACTTTGAGGTGTCGCAAATATATAGAGTAAGAGTAATAAAATCCCTATGATTAAATAGACCATTTTCTGCTCTTTCTAGCTCTTATTCAGCTGATTTTTTCTTTTTGTTTGCTTTCTCACGCTCTGCCTTGTTAAGGATCTGTTTACGCAAACGGATAGATTCAGGTGTTACTTCCATGTATTCATCATCATTCAAGAACTCAAGTGATTCTTCAAGAGTCAAGATACGAGGAGTCTTGATAACCGCTGTTTGGTCCTTAGTTGCTGAACGAACGTTGGTCATTTGTTTCGCTTTCGTAATATTAACAGTCAAGTCATTTTCACGAGAGTTTTCACCGATAATCATGCCTTCGTAAACCTCAGTACCTGGGTTAACAAAGATTGTTCCACGTTCTTCGATAGACATGATAGAGTATGTTGTTGCCTTACCAGTATCGATAGAAACAAGGGCACCACGGTGACGTCCACCGATTTCACCTGGAATCAATGGCAAGTATTGATCGAAGGTATGGTTCATGATACCGTAACCACGAGTCATTGACAAGAACTCGGTTGAGTATCCAATCAAACCACGGGCTGGAACAAGGAAAACCAAACGAGTTTGACCATTACCAGTTGAAATCATATCCAACATTTCACCTTTACGTTCAGAAAGACTTTGGATAACAGATCCTTGGTATTCTTCTGGTGTGTCGATTTGAACACGTTCAAATGGCTCACATTTAACACCATCGATTTCTTTTACGATAACTTCTGGACGAGATACTTGAAGCTCATATCCTTCACGACGCATTGTTTCGATAAGGATTGACAAGTGCAATTCTCCACGCCCTGATACAGTCCATTTATCTGGTGAGTCAGTTGGGTCTACACGAAGAGAAACGTCTGTTTGCAATTCTGCTTGAAGGCGCTCTTCAACCTTACGAGAGAAGTGACCCATTTACCTTCACGACCAGCAAAAGGTGAGTTGTTAACCAAGAAGGTCATTTGAAGGGTTGGCTCATCGATGTGAAGAACTGGAAGAGCTTCAACTGCGTCTGTAGGAGTGATGGTTTCACCAACGAAGATATCTTCCATACCTGATACGGCAATCAAGTCACCAGCTTTAGCTTCTTGGATTTCACGACGTTCCAAACCAAAGAAACCAAAGAGTTTTGTAACACGGAAGTTTTTAGTTGTTCCGTCAAGTTTAGATAGGGTAACTTGGTCCCCAACCTTGACACTACCACGGAAGATACGTCCGATACCGATACGTCCTACGAAGTCATTGTAGTCAAGAAGTGACACTTGGAATTGAAGTGGCTCATCTGAGTTGTCAACTGGAGCTGGAATGTGGTCGATAATGGTGTCAAAGATTGGCGCCATAGTCTTTCTTGGTCTGCTGGATCATCTGACAATGAAGATGTTCCGTTGATCGCTGACGCATAAACAACTGGGAAGTCAAGTTGGTCATCATCCGCACCAAGCTCGATGAAGAGTTCCAAGACTTCATCAACTACTTCTGCTGGACGAGCTGATGGCTTATCGATTTTGTTAACTACAACGATTGGTACAAGGTCTTGTTCCAAGGCTTTTTTCAATACGAAACGAGTCTGTGGCATAGTTCCTTCGTAAGCATCTACGACCAAAACAACACCATCAACCATTTTCATGATACGCTCAACTTCTCCACCGAAGTCCGCGTGTCCTGGTGTGTCCATGATGTTGATACGAGTTCCATTGTAGGCAACTGCTGTATTTTTCGCAAGGATAGTAATTCCACGCTCTTTTTCAATATCATTTGAGTCCATTGCACGCTCAGCTAATTCTGTACGTGCATCAAGAGTTTCAGATTGTTTCAACAATTCGTCAACGAGGGTTGTTTTCCCGTGGTCGACGTGGGCGATAATCGCGATATTACGGATATCTTCTCTTAATTTTGTCATGATTTCCTCTGTTATATTCAAAAATTTATTTTCTAACTGAGCAATTATACCACAATTTTAAGCAAATGACTTAACTCAAGTAAGTGTAAATGTTTTCAAAAGAAAATTCATGACTTATCTTTTCTTTTCAAAAATCCTGACTTGTGATAAGATAGGCTGGTATGCGTTTAGATAATTTATTAGCCCAGGAAAAAATCAGCCGTAAGGCCATGAAACAAGCTCTTTTGAAAAAAGAAATTTTAGTTGATGGACTCTCTGCTAGTTCCCTTTCACAGAATGTTGATACCGGGTTGCAAGAGCTGATTTTCAAAGATAGAAAAATCCAAGGATATGAACACACCTACCTCATGCTACACAAGCCAAACGGAGTCGTAACTGCAAGCAAGGATAAAAAACTCCCAACTGTCATGGACCTTCTTCCTCAGCATCTCCAGTCTGACCAACTCTACGCCATCGGCCGTCTGGATCGGGATACGACGGGTCTCCTCCTCTTAACGGATAATGGTCCCCTAGGTTTTCAACTCCTCCATCCTCAGTATCATGTGGATAAAACTTACCAAGTAGAGATCAATGGGCCACTAACTCCCGACCATATTCAAGAGTTTAAAGATGGGATTGTCTTTCTTGATGGAACTATCTGTAAACCTGCTCAACTTGAGATTTTATCCTCAAGTCCTAGTCTCAGCCAAGCCACTATCACCATCTCTGAAGGAAAGTTTCATCAGGTAAAAAAAATGTTCCTCTCAGTCGGTGTCAAGGTCACTGCTCTCAAACGAGTTCAATTTGGAGATTTTACATTAGATTCCGAGCTAGCAGAAGGTCAACACCGGTCCTTGAATCAAGAGGAATTGGAAATCATTAAAAAATACTTAGAGAAAAGTGGATAAAACAAAAAAGCTTTAAAACTAAAGCTTTTTTGTTTTAATGAATTCCAGAAAGTTGCGAGATAACTAGGATACAGAAAAGTACAGAGAGAACAATCCCTAAAATAGAGAGAATTTTTTCTGTCTTATAGTCCAGTCCAGACTCTTTTTGATGTGAATTAACCAAGACCAAACCAAAAACACCAAAAATAATACTGAACACTGGAAATCCAAAGGCAAATATGATAGATAGGATCCCTAAAACAAGTGACGTTTTTTTCTTTTCTTGCATATCCTATAAACTCCTTAAACTCATACAAATGAATAATACTATAAAAATTAACTTTATCAATTGGATAAAACAAAAAAAGCTTTAAAAATAAAGCTCAGATTGAAGACAAAGTCCTTGGAAGTCAAGTTTCTAAGGGCTTTTCTTTTTGTAAAGTCGTATAATAGAGGTAAGAAAAGTTGTGAGGTGTTCCCTATGTTTCACAAAGAAAAAAACCTGATTATAATCGTAAGCAATATGGCTTCTATACGATAGACGAATTGGTCCCAAAAGATCACTTTCTTCGACAAGTAGATTCAAAGGTTGATTTTGACTTTATCTATGACTTGGTAGAAGATACCTATAGTCCAGATAATGGTCGTCCTAGTCTTGATCCCGTCATGTTAGTCAAAATTCCTTTGATCAAGTGTTTTTATGGTATCCGTTCCATGCGCCAAACCATGAAAGAGATTGAAGTAAACGTAGCCTATCGTTGGTTTCTCGGACTAACTTTAGATGATAAGGTCCCTCATTTTACTACCTATGGAAAGAATTACAGCCGTCGTTTTCAAGATAAAGAACTCATTTCTGAGATTTTTTCCCAAGTTCTCAGCCAAGCTTTGTATGCTGGCTTAATTGATCCTTCTGAAATATTTGTGGATGGTACCCATATCAAAGCGGCTGCTAATAGTCACAAGTATCGTAAGGAAATGGTAGATCAACAAGCTAAGTTTATGAGTGAACAATTGGCAGTTGAGATTGATTTAGATAGGAAAAAACACGAAAAAAAGTCCTTAAAGCCCGCAAAAGAAAGTGAGGCTAAGGAAAAGAAAATCTCAACGACAGATCCCGAGTGTGGTTGGTTTCACAAGGGCGAACATAAGGAAGTATTTGCCTATTCTGCTCAAGTTGCTTGTGATAAGCATGGTTGGGCCTTAGCTTATACGGTTGAAGCAGGAAATGTTCATGATAGTCAGGCTTTCCCTGCCCTATTTTCAAAGTTAGAGCCATTCTCGCCCCACTATATTATTGCGGATTCAGGTTACAAGACTCCAGCTATTGCCCATTATTTATTAGAGCGAAATATCATTCCTGTCTTCCCTTATACTCGTCCAAAGGGAGTAAAGGGGAACTTAAGACCTAGTAATTTTGTTTATGATGCAAGTTATGACTGTTATGTCTGTCCAGAGAATCAAGTGTTAAGCTATCGCACTACCACTCGAGAAGGCTACCGTGAGTATAAGAGTAATCCTAAAGTATGTGTTTCCTGTCCTTTATTATCCATTTGTACCCAAAGCAAGAATTTTCAAAAAGTAGTAACGAGACATGTCTGGAAAGATGCCCTTGAATTTTGTGAGGAGATTCGTCACCAAAGAGAAATGAAAGAGCTCTATAAGAAGCGCAAAGAAACAATTGAACGGCTCTTTGGAACGGCTAAGGAATACCATAATTTGAGATACACTAGAGAGAAAGGAAAGTCCAAAATGGAGGATCAGGTTGGGCTTACTTTGGCGTGTTTAAATATCAAAAAATTAGTGAAATGGATAGGGAATATCCCTTTTTATTTTTCTCAAATTCAGATTTTTGGATAGATTAGTAGATGATGAGATAAACTATTTTTGAAAACAGAAAAAGACAAACGTCATTTTTGGCGTTTGTCTTCGTTCTGAGCTTTAAAAATAAAGCTTTTTTTGTTAGAATCCTGATTAGTGCATCATCAAAACGACTCCTGCAATCCAGTTAAGGACTGAAATGACAATCCCTACGATATTAAGAATTCGTTCTGTTTTATAATCAAGTTCAGATTATTTTTGATGTGAATTAGCCAAGACTAGACCAATGATCCCCAAAACGAGACCTACGATTGGAGATAGCAAACCAAGGACGATAGATAGGATACCTAAAACAAGTGATGGTTTTTTCTTTTCTTTCATCTTCAAAAAACTCCTTAAACTTTATACTAACAATTATACCATAAAAAGCTAAGATTTTATATTAAACATATGTGACAAGATTTTTCACATTGTTAATTAGATTTCACCTTCCCTGTCCAAGAATCCAATCCGTAAGAGAGGATATAGATTTCTGAGAAACCTTGTTTTTTCAAGAAAAGTGCTGCGTTTGTGACACGTTGCGCACGTTGGTTTTCATAGAGAAGGACAGGTTTATCCTTGCGAAGAGCTGCAAGACTTGTCTTCAATTGATTTGAAGGAATATTACGAGCTCCGAGGATATGTTTTCTGTGGAAGTCAGCTGGATCACGCAAATCAATCAACTGACCTGTACGAATCAAAGACTCAAACTCTGCATTGTCTACAATTTTCGCTGCACGACGAATGCGAAGATAGTTATATCCCATCCAAGCCAACATCGCTATAATAAGTCCCCATAATACCCAAGTTACCATATTACCTAATCTCCATTTTTTTCTAAATAGTCTAATTCTAGTTTGTGCTCTCTGCGAAGAACAGCCTCCGCTTCAAGATAATCCAGCTTGTCCATCAAGCCTGCATCATAGATTCGAGATAGCTCGATCTTCATCAGTTCAATGTCATAGAGACGTTTTCCCATATAGACAATGATACCAAACTGTTTGAGAAATTGTTGCACATCGCAGAGTGTTTTCATAGCTTTCATTTTAGCAAATAATCAGAGTTTTTTCAATAGTTCCCTAATAGTTCGGGGTAGGTTTCCTTTTTTCACGATTATCTGAATTTCTTTACACTATGACAAAGAAGAAAACCTAGAGTCATTCCAACGATATTTTGCATGAGATTTGGAATGATTTCTGGAATAGCTGCGCCCCAACCATTCATCCAAGCTGATGCCAAGGCATAACCAGCTACCATGAATAAAGTCGCTAAGACTAAGCCTAGCCATTGCCATTTCCCTTTAAAACCTGCAAAATAGCCTTGTAAACCATGGTTAATTAAGCTAAAAATCATCCACTGAGGGTAGCCTGAAATGAGGTCAATAAGAAATCCTGCTAAACCTCCAACAACGGCCCCTTCACGACTGCCAAAGTAAAAGGCTGTGAAGAAGACTCCAACGTCCAAAAGTGTTAGAAATCCAGTTGGTGTCGGGATTTTTATAAAATACCCCAATACGACAGAACTAGCTGCCAAGATAGATACTAGGGCGATTTTAGTTGTTTTGGTTTGCTTCATACTGTCTCACTCCATATTGATCTGCTTGTGCAATAGCTCGGTAAACAAAGGCTTTGGAACTTTCAATTGCTGGCAAGAGTTCCTCTCCCTTGACTAACTGGCTAGCAATACTTGATGCAAAGGTACATCCTGCACCAGCATTTTGTCCTTGGATGACTGGATTTTCAAGAATAGTGAAATTCTCTCCATCATAAAAGACATCCACAGCCTTATCCTGACTGAGGCGATTCCCACCCTTGATAATCACTGCTGGTGCACCCAAGTCATGTAATTTCTGCGCTGCTGCCTTCATATCTTCCAGACTTTCAATCTTTTGGTCTGCAAGCAACTCTGCCTCAGGAAGATTCGGAGTAATCACAGATACATAAGGGAAAAAGCGAATCAACTCTTGACAGAGCTCACTAACTGCAACGTCGTGCGTTTCCTTACAAACCAATACAGGGTCTAAGACGACAGGAACTCCTGATCTTTCCTTGATGAAATTCAAGGCTTTCTCAGCAACACCAACTGTTGGCAAGAGACCAATCTTAATCCCTCCAAAGTCTACACTTTTCAGGCTATCCAACTGTTGTTGGAAAATAGTCTCCTTCGTCGGGAAGACCTCAAAACCATTTTCCGTCAAAGCAGTTAAACAAGTCATGGCTACAAATCCATGCAGACCATTCAAAGTATAGGTGGCAAGGTCAGCCGCCAATCCACCACCACTAAAAATATCATTTCCTGAAAGTGCTAAAATACGATTATTCTTCATAACGAATCTCCTTCAAATACAAACCATTAGGCGCTGCAGTTGGACCTGCCAACTGTCTATCTTTTTTCTCCAAGATGAGGTCAATCTGTTCAATCGGCATTCGATTGTTACCAATTTTAAGCAGGGTTCCGACCATATTTCGAATCTGCTTATAGAGGAAACCATTGCCAGAGAATGTAAAGGTCAAAAACTGTCCTGTTTCATCAACTCTAAGGCTAGCTTCCGTGATCGTCCGAACCTTATCCTCCACGCTAGTTCCTGAGGCTGTAAAACCAGTAAAGTCATGTGTTCCCTCTAGTTTTTTTACAGCAAGCTGCATCCGCTCCACATCTAGTGGATAAGGATAATGAGTCGCATAATGACGACGCATAGGATTTTTAGGACGTCCTCTATCTATGATAAACTCGTAGGTCTTGCTATGCTTGGCATAACGGCAATGAAAATCGTCAGCCACAATCTCAATCGAAATCACATCGATATCTTCAGGACTTTGGGTATCAAGAGCAAAGCGAAGTTTTTCCTCATCCATCTGATAGGGAAGATCAAAGTGGATAACCTGTCCTAAAGCATGAACGCCACTGTCCGTTCTCCCAGCGCCATGAATGGTAATGGCCTGTCCTTTATTTAATTTGGTTAAAGTTTTTTCAATTTCCTCCTGAACACTACGCGCGTGAGGTTGCCGTTGAAAGCCGGCAAAAGCGTAGCCATCATAGGAAATTACAGCTTTATATCTAGTCATGTATCTATTTTATCAAGAAAATTTCTCTGCAACAAGTTTGAAAACCAAAAATTGTACGGGTACAGTTTTTGGTATCATCTAGTCCTTACCTAGATTTCTCATTATGTATTTACGTTCTGGAACTTCAATGGTTTGAACAATTTCAAATCCCTCTTTTTGGTAGAGGTTTCTAGCTATTTGATTTGACTCAAAAACCGTTAGGGAAATACTCTCTATTTCTTCATTTTCAAACATTTCTTGAAGAAAGTATTGAAAAGCTTTTCTACCTAATCCTTTCCCCTGCTTATGTGGAGCTATGAGAAATCTTCCGATATGAAGATTTTTATCTTCTAGTTTGATTTTCTGGATGACGCCTACAAACTCTTCTCCAACAAAAATGGAAAAAATTCCTTCTAGCTTTTGTAAGGTTTGGGCATTCAAGGGATAAGAAATTTTGGGACCCATCCATTGCTTCTGAAAACTTTCTCCCAAAGTATTAGACCACTGACAAATGAGTTGGGCATTTTCTAACTGAAGTCCTTTTTCAAAGTGAATTTTCATATTTGTTCCTAAAACTTCTCCTATATCCAACTATTATACTCTTTCTCTTATTTTTTCCGAATAAATAAGTATGATTCATCTTTATTTTTTTCTTGTTGGAACGATTCTTGCTTCCTTTCTAGGCTTAGTCATCGATCGCTTCCCTGAACAATCCATCGTCTTTCCTGCTAGTCACTGTGATTCTTGTCAAACTCCTTTGAGACCTCTGGATTTGATTCCAATTGTCTCTCAAGTAGTCCATCGCTTTCGCTGTCGCTATTGCAAGGTACGATATCCTTTCTGGTATGCTTTCTTTGAGTTGTGCTTGGGATTGCTCTTTCTAGCTTTTTCTTGCAGTTTTTTAACGTTGGGGCAAATCATATTGATCACCACTGGCTTGACTTTAAGCATCTATGACCTTCGTCATCAAGAATATCCCTTGCTAGTCTGGCTGACTTTCCACCTAGTCCTCATGGTATGCTGTGGTTGGAATCTAATCATGGCTTTCTTATTGATTCTTGGAATCATTGCTCATTTCATCGATATTCGCATTGGGGCAGGTGATTTTCTCTTTATATCTTCTTGTTCCCTAGTTTTTACACTTACAGAAATACTGATTCTCATTCAATTTGCCTCCACAACCGGCATTCTAGCCTTTCTCCTACTAAAGAAAAAGGAAAGACTTCCTTTTGTGCCCTTCCTCTTACTTGCTGCTTGTGTGATTATTTTTGGTAAGCTACTGCTTCTCGGATAAAGTCAGCGATTTCTGCTACTTGGCCTTCATGTAGAGCCTTAACAATCTTGGAACCGACGATAACACCGTCTGATACAGCATTGAAGCGTTCTACATCAGCCTGGGTGGATACACCAAATCCTGTCAAAACTGGAATATCAGCCACTTGATGAAGTTGAGCCAAGTGCTTGTCCAAGTCATCTCGGTAATTTCCTGATTTCCCTGTTACCCCATTGATAGCAACGGCATAGACAAATCCTTCTGCCCCTTCAATGAGTTCCTTTTGACGCTCAATTCCTGTTGTCAAACTAACTAAAGGAATCAAAGCAATGTCTGTATCCAACAAATATGGTTCTACAAAATTGGCATGTTCATGAGGGAGGTCTGGGATAATCAAACCCTTGACTGCTGTAGCAGCAAGTTCTTTAACCAATTTCTCCACACCGTACTGAAAGAGGGGGTTAAAGTAGGTCATGATGACAAGCGGGACCTCTGTTTCAATGCTTTTCAAGGTTTCAACCAAAGCCTGGGTAGAGGTTCCGAGAGCTAGACTGCGCAAGCCTGCTTCTTCGATAACAGGACCATCTGCAACCGGATCCGAGAAAGGAACTCCTACCTCAATGGCAGACACACCCAAATCTTCTAAAAAGTGAATTGTTTCACCGAGACCATCTAATCCTTTTTCGTGATCTCCAGCCATAATATAGGGGACAAAAATTCCCTTTCCAGTTGCTTTGATAGCGTTCAGTTTTTCTGTTAGTGTCTTAGGCATGAGCTTCTCCCTTCTTTGCTGCGTCTGCTTCCAAACGGTCTTTGACTTGAACTACATCCTTATCCCCACGACCTGATAGACAGACAATCATAGACTTGTCTGGTCCAAGTTCTTTGGCTAATTTCACCGCAAAGGCGATAGCGTGACTAGACTCCAAAGCTGGGATAATCCCTTCCACACGAGACAAGAGTTGGAATCCTTCCAAGGCTTCCTCATCTGTTACAGGCACATAAGTCGCACGTTTGATATCGTGGTAGTGAGAATGTTCTGGACCGATACCTGGGTAGTCCAAACCTGCTGAGATAGAAAAGGCCTCTAAAATTTGTCCATGGGCATCTTGGAGAACATCCATGAGCGAGCCGTGAAGAACACCTGGACGACCCTTGGTCAAGGTAGCTGCGTGATGCTCTGTATCCACACCAAGTCCTGCTGCTTCAGCTCCATACATAGCCACTGACTCATCTTCCACAAATGGATGGAAAAGACCGATAGCGTTCGAGCCACCACCAACACAGGCAACGAGCGCATCTGGTAGATTTTCTCCTGTCAATTCACGGTACTGTTGTTTGGCTTCGCGTCCGATAACACTTTGGAAGTCACGAACAATTTCTGGGAAAGGATGAGGTCCCAAGGCAGAACCAAGAATATAGTGGGTATCATCGATATTTGCAACCCAAGAACGAAGGGCTGCATTGACCGCATCCTTGAGCACGCGTGAACCATCTGTCACAGCCTCTACCTTGGCACCCAAAAGTTCCATACGAAAGACATTGAGAGCTTGGCGCTTGACATCTTCCTCACCCATGTAAATGGTACATTCCATGTTAAAGAGAGCCGCAGCTGTTGCAGTTGCCACACCATGTTGACCGGCACCTGTTTCAGCAATAATTTTTTTCTTGCCCATGCGTTTAGCCAGTAAAACTTGTCCTAAGGCATTGTTAATCTTGTGGGCTCCTGTATGGTTGAGGTCTTCACGTTTAAGGTAAATCTTGGCTCCGCCGATATGCTGGGTCAAGTTTTTGCGTAGTAAAGAGGAGTTTCACGTCCTACGTACTGACGTAAGAGCTGGTTCAATTCCTCTTGGAAACTTGGGTCTGCCTGACTTTCACGGTAGGCCTTCTCCAACTCCAAAACTGCTGTCATCAATGTTTCTGGGACAAAACGTCCACCGAATTTCCCGTAAAATCCATCTTTATTTGGTTCTTGATATGCCATTCTTTACCCTCTCTATAAATCTTCTAATCTTTTCATGATTTTTTTGTCCGTCTGTCTCCACTCCACTCGATACATCGACTGCATAGGGAGAGAAATGCTGAATCGCTCTTGCTACATTGTCCTCATTTAGCCCGCCTGCGATAAAGAAGGGCTGTGCTATTCCTATCGTATCCAATTTCCCCCAGTCAAAGGTCTGGCCACTCCCTGCCACAGGGGCATCAAAGAGTAGATAATCTGCTTGAGAATTGGGCACATGACCCTCTCCATCCACCTGCACAGCCTGAATGCTGTCACAAGGTAAATCCTCAAACAAATCATCCGCTACCTGACCGTGAACTTGAACCAAGTCCAAACCAACTTTGTCTACCGTTTCTAACAGTTCTGCTCGACTGGGTGAAACAAATACTCCAACCTTTTGAATATGGCTAGGAATAAACTTAGCCAGCTCTATGGCTTGTTCCAAGGTCACCTGTCTTTTGCTAGGAGCAAAGACAAAACCAATGTAGTCTGCTCCAGCCGACACAGCTGTTTTTACCGCTTCTTTGGTCGATAGTCCACAAATCTTAACCTTTGTCAATCTGCAACTCCTTGATTCTCTGGGCTACATCTTCTGCCTGCATGAGAGCTGTTCCTACTAAAATTCCGTTAAAGTATGGTGCTACTCGTTTTGCATCCTCCTCTGTAAAAATAGCAGATTCGGAAATGTAGAAGCAATCGTCCTTGAAGTATTGTGCCAAGTCTACGCTAGTCTGTAAATCAACTTCAAAGGTTGTTAAATTGCGATTGTTGACACCAATAATTTTAGCTCCAAGTCTATGAGCCACTTCCAGTTCAGCCAGATTATGAGTTTCCACCAAAACTTCTAGACCAAGATCTGTCGCGTAGTCGTAAAGCTCCTCCAGTCGTTTTTCAGATAAAGCCGCTACGATGAGCAAGATGACGGTCGCACCTGCATTGCGAGCACGGATGATTTGCTTTTCATCGATGATAAAATCCTTATTCAGTGTCGGGATCTGTACCTGACTGGAAATCTCTCGCAGATAATCCAAATGACCTTTAAAGAAAACCTCATCTGTTAGAACAGAAATCATAACCGCGCCGTTAGCCTCGTAAGTTTGGGCCTGTTGTACGATATCCACATCAAGATTGATATCACCTAGACTCGGGCTTGCCTTTTTGACCTCAGCAATGATTTGTAGGCGGTCTTGGTGATTTTTTAAATATTCACTCAATCGATAAGTTTGACGCAAGGGCTGAACATCCTCTCGCTCCATCTTTTCGACTTCACGCGCCTTTTGCTCTAGGATACGTGATAAAAATTCCTGACTCATCTTTGGTACTCCTGTAATAGTCTGAGTTTCAAGGGCCTTACCACTGGCAATCACTTGACGTGCCAATTCAACTCCGTCCTTGATACTGTCTGCTTTCCCATTGGCGTAGAATCCGAGACCTGCATTTAAGACTGTTGTTTCCAAGAATGGACTTGGTTCGTTATTAAGAACGCTGACAAGGATAGCTGCATTCTCATGAGCATTTCCACCACGAATGTCGTCAATAGCAATGCGGTCCATTCCCAAATCTTCTGGAGTAAAGGTTGATAAAGTAATTTCACCATTTTCAAGAAGGGCAATGCTGGTAGTTCCATTCAAACCAGCTTCATCCAACCCTTCTGGACCAGCTACTACAATAGCACGTTTGCGACCCATGTTTTTCAAAACCTGAGCAGTACTTTCCAGAAGTTCAGGACGACTGATTCCTAGAAGCTGTGTTTTCAAAACCATTGGATGGATGAGCGGTCCTGTCAAATTCATGATAGTTGGAATTCCCAACTCCAAACGAGCTGGCATAATGTATTTCATGGCTGGGTGCATATTTTTTGCAAAGAGAAAGACGATTCCTGTTTGGTCAAATACCTTACCCAATTGTGATGGTTTGAGGTCAATATTGATTCCCAAAGCTTGCAAGACATCTGCCGAACCAGATTTTGAGGAAATTGAGCGATTTCCATGTTTGGCCATGTGGATTCCTCCACCTGCCAAAACAAAGGCTGCAGTTGTAGAAATGTTGAAGCTAAATGACTTATCTCCACCTGTACCACAGTTATCCATAGCATCTTGAATATTTGTTGGAATGTGTTGAGCATGTCCTCTCATGACTTGAGCGAGGGCTGTTCTTTCTTCAGGTGTTTCTCCCTTCATCTTAAGGGCTAACAGTAGTGAAGCGATTTGAGCTTCGGTCACTCGCCCTGTAACTATGCGTTCGATCACATCTGTCATTTCAACACTTGATAGATCTTCAAAGTTTGCTAATTTTTCAATAATTTCTTTCATTTTGTGTTCCTCACTTTACAACTTTCTCGATAAAATTCTGAATAGAAGATAGGCCATCTGGCGTTCCAATACTTTCTGGATGATACTGCAAGCCATAAATCGGCAAGGTTTGTGTTGAATCCCCATAATAGCTTGGTCATCTGTCGAACGAGCTGTCACTTCAAACTCTTCTGGCATCTCTTCAATTAAAATACTGTGGTAACGCATGACTGGACGATTGTCCTCAATTCCTTGATAGAGAACGGATGGAGTCTCAAATCGAATCTGACTTTGTTTCCCGTGCATAACTTTAGGAGCCAAGCCCAACTTACCACCAAAGACTTCTGCAATTGCTTGGTGCCCCAAACAAATCCCTAGAATAGGTTTCTTACCTGCAAAATCACGAATCATTTCTTCCATTTTCCCAGCATCAGCTGGCCAACCTGGGCCAGGAGAGGAAAACTAATCCATCTGCCTCTTCAGCATGTTCAGAAAGATGTGGGTCATCATTTCTCAAAACTTCAACAGGGGCGAAATTCCCAATGTATTGAGCCAGGTTATAGGTAAATGAATCATAATTATCAATCAATAAGATCATGGTCTTAGTTCTCCCATTCTAGTCATAGATTTAGCTTTGTTAATCGTTTCTTGGTATTCGTTCTGAGCGGTGGAATCATAAACAATTCCTGCACCAGCCTGTACGTAGGCTGTTTTATTTAAGAATCATGGTTCGAATTGCAATGGCGAAATCCATATCTCCAGTTGCTGATAGGTAACCGATAGCTCCTGCATATACGCCTCGCTTCTCTGTTTCTAGTTCATAGATTCGTTTCATGGCCCGAATCTTTGGTGCCCCCGATACTGTTCCAGCCGGAAGTGTCGCCTTCAAGGCATCCATGGCAGTCAGTTCTGGTAATAAATGTCCTTTAACCACGCTGGTCAAATGCATGACATAGCGGAAAAGTTCGACTTCCATATACTTAGTTACTTGGACACTTGATGTTTCAGCAATTCTACCGATATCATTTCGTCCCAAGTCCACCAACATTCGGTGTTCTGCCGTTTCCTTTTCATCAGAAAGTAGATCACTTGCAAGTGCTGCATCTTCCTCGTCATTGGCTCCTCTAGGTCGCGTACCTGCAATTGGATTGGTTGTCACGATACCATTCTTGACAGAAACCAAACTCTCTGGACTGGCACCGATGATCTGATAATCTCCAAAATCATAAAAGTAGAGGTAATTTGATGGATTGGTCACTCGAAGATTTCTGTAGAAGTCAAAAGGATTTCCAGTTACCTTTGCGGAGAAACGCTGGCTAAGCACACATTGGAACATATCTCCATTGCGAATCAAATCGCGAGCTGTTTCTACCATTTCTTCAAATTTCTGAGGAGCGATATGTGGTCTAAACTGAAGTGGAGAAACGTCCAAATTTTCAAATTCATTAGGAGCAGGGATTTTCAACTCTTCTAAAACCTGATCTAAAGCCGCTTCTAGTTCATCATTGCTACGATTACTGTAGAGAGCATCCTCGATGATATGGATTTTTTCCTTCTTGTGGTCAAAGACCATGTAACTCTCATATACGAAGAAATGCATATCTGGTGTCCCAATCGTATCCTCAGGGAGCTGGCCAATTTCTTCATAGAGAGAAATCATATCGTAGCCAACAAAGCCAATAGCTCCACCACCAAAAGGTAGGTCTGAATGGTGCTGGCTCTTATGAGTCACTTCATAGAGGAAATCCAAGGGATCACGATCAATCACTTGACCATTTTGGTAAAGAACTCCATTCTCAAACTTAATCTCAAAAACTGGGTTATAGGCTAAGATAGAAAATCGAGCATTTTCTTTTTCTCTTGGGATACTTTCAAGTATGACCTTGTGTTTTCCGTTTAAGCGCATATAAGCCAAGATTGGTGATAAAACATCTCCATGAATGATTCGTTCCATTGTAATTTCCCTTTCAGTTCTTCTTAAATTCCGTGTTGATTCTACAAAAAATCCCCACGCAAAATAACTTGCGTGAGGACGAAATTCGCGGTGCCACCTCAATTATAGGATTTCTCCTATCTCTCATTCCTGTCTCAGATAGCTCCTGTAACAGGTTGTGCGATAAAGGGCACTCCCTTGAGAATTATGTTTTCTTCTCTCATTTCAGATGGACCCAATCTTACAGCTTTCTCTGCTTGTTTTCAGCAACCACAAGCTCTCTGTGAGAGAAATCCCTGTATCTTTTCCATCTTTTATTTTTTAGCTTCAAGGTAGTCTGCAATAGCAGCTACGTCCTTGTCTCCACGACCAGAGACATTGATGATAATAATCTCATCTTTACTTAGTTTTGATGCACGTTTGACTGCTTCAGCGATAGCATGTGAACTTTCAATTGCAGGGATGATTCCTTCTGTTTTGCTTAATAAAAGCAAGGCTTGGACAGCTTCTTCATCTGTCGCTGCTACATATTCTACTCGACCAGAGTCTTTAAAGAAGGCATGTTCTGGACCAACCCCTGGATAGTCCAAACCTGCTGAGATAGAGTAAACTGGCGCGAGCTCTCCATCTTCCTTAAAGACTGCATAGGTTTTCATTCCATCGACAATTCCGACACTACCCTTGGTCATAGTTGCTGCGTGTTTGTCGGTATCTAAACCGTGACCAGCAGCTTCTACCCCAACCAATTTTACTTCTTCATCAGCTACATACTGTGAAAAGGCACCGATGGCATTAGAACCACCACCTACACAGGCAATGACGTAGTCTGGCAGTCGTCCTTCTTTTTCCAAGATTTGACGACGTGATTCTTCACTAATAACCTTTTGGAATTCATGAACAATAGTCGGATAAGGGTGAGGTCCAACAGCAGAACCTAAAACGTAGAAGGCTTCAAGGTCATTCATCCATGCTCCAAAGGCTGCGTCAACCGCATCTTTGAGGGTACGAGTACCAGTTTCAACTGCGTGAACAGTTGCTCCCATCATCTCCATGCGGAAGACATTGAGACGTTGACGCTCCACATCTTCTGCCCCCATGTAGACATCACATGCCATACCAAATTTGGCCGCAGCTGCAGCTGTCGCAACACCGTGCTGGCCAGCTCCTGTCTCAGCAATGACACGCTTTTTACCCATGCGTTTTGCTAGAAGGATTTGACCCAAAACATTATTAAGTTTGTGAGATCCAAGGTGGTTAAGGTCTTCACGCTTGAGATAAATCTTAGCTCCACCTAGGTGGTCTGTCAAACTTTCTGCAAAATAGAGTGGTGTTTCACGACCTGAATAATCCTTCAAGTAATGGCGAAACTCAGCTAAAAACTCTGGATCATCCTTGTATTTTTCAAAAGTCACTTCCAATTCATCTAGTAAAACCTGAATTGGTTCTGGTACAAAACTACCACCAAATTGTCCAAAATATCCTTTAGTTGTCATAAATTTTTCCTCTTTTCCATTGTTCCAAAATATGAAAAAGCCCACACACGGAATTCACTTCCATGTGAGGGCGTTCGTAACGCGGTACCACCTCAATTGTAAAGAGAATATCCCCTTTACATCTCTGCCTTGTCTAACAACAAGTTGCACTGTAAGGTGTGCGCACCGAATTTTCATTGTTTCAAATTCACTTTTAAAATCAGCCCAATTTCACTAGTTCCAACCACCTGTTTGCAGTAACCACAGGCTCCCTGAAGATTAAAAAAATAATTACTTTTCTGATTTGTTGAGTTAATTATATGTTATTGTTTTTTTCTTTGTCAACCGTTTTCAATAATTTTTTTACTAATTTTTTTAATTATTTTTCTGAAGCGCCTAGAACTTCTTCAGAAACTCTGACAAAAGTTTCGATGATATAATCTACTTCTTCATCCGTTAATTTGGTATGAAGCGGTAATGTAATCTCGTTCACAAAGTAGGCATAGGCCTTAGGATAGTTTGCCATGTCAAAGCCAAGATTTTTATAGGCTGTCAAAAGCGGTAGCGGTTTGTAGTGAACGTTACTTGCGATTCCAGCTTTGGCCAATTCTTGGATGATTTGATTACGTTGTTCGAGACTAGCACCTTCTACATGGGTAACGTAAAGGTGACGACAAGATTCAACAGTATCTGTCTCATGCGCCAATGGGTGAATACGAGTTCCTGCAAATCCACGGTCATAGCGAATTACGATTTCTTTACGACGTTGAAGCAAGCCAGGATAACGATCCAATTGTACCAAACCAATTGAAGCCATGATATCCGTCATGTTGCACTTGTAGGCAGGAGTTACGATATCGTATTCCCATGAACCTAGTTGCATCTTAGCTAGCGCATCCTTCGTTTGACCATGAAGAGATAGGATTTGGAATTCCTTGTACATTTCTTCATCATTAATAGCTGGATTAGCTTTCCAAGTTGCACTTCCTCCTTCAGCAGTTGTGAAGTTCTTGACTGCGTGGAAAGAGAATGACGTAAAGTCTGCAATGGAACCAGCTGGTTGCCCTTTGTATGTTGAACCCAAAGCATGGGCGCTATCTGATACAATAACGATACGGTTAAAGACTTTTTGCCACTTGCTAGTAGCTGTAAATAGGTCACGTTTCTTCTCAACAACTTGGAACAAACGGTCATAGTCACAGATAATCCCTGCAAGTTCTACTGGGATGATAACCTTAGTCTTCTCAGTAATCGCTTGCTCAAGCTTGTCATAGTCCATTTCAAAGGTATCATCTTGGATATCAACCATAACTGGTGTAGCACCTACGTGAGTGATAACGCTACATGATGCTGTATAAGTCATAGCCGGAACGATAACTTCATCGCCAGGACCCACTTCAAGCACGCGCAAGATCAATTCAAGGGCTGCTGTTGCAGAGTTGAGGCAGACTGTCTTAGGTGTCTGAGTATAGACAGATAGACGACGCTCCAATTCTTTTGTCTTAGGTCCTGTTGTGATCCAACCAGAACGAAGGGTATCAGCTACTTCAGCAATTTCAGCTTCGGTAATATCAGGTGGTGAAAATGGAATATTATACTTTGTCATTGTTTTACTCCTTTTACTGTATTCACTCTTGTGACTACTTTATTTTAAAACTTCAAATACAGTCTGGAACATGATCTTGATATCCCCAAAGAAATTAAAATCACGTAGGTAGGCTAGATTATAGTGCATCTTTTCTGGAAGGACTCTCTCGACATAGGCCTGGTCAACCGTCATACCTTTTGCAGTCATTTGACTGATAATAGCATCCTCGTCCTTATAGTTAATGCTGGCAAGCGATGTAATCCCTGCTGGCAAGAGCAAGGTAGCCATCATTTCAGAGCTGTACTGCTCTGTATAACGTGGTACTTCTGGACGAGTTCCCACAAAGGACATCTCTCCTTTGAGGACATTGACCAATTGCGGCAGTTCATCCAAACGAACACGGCGAATGAAATTTCCAACCTTGGTGATGCGGCTATCATTTACAGCAGTTACTAGACTTCCTTTTTTATCAGCATCTGTCACCATGGTACGGAATTTCCAAATCTTGAAATGTCGGTTGTACTGGGTTACCCGCACCTGCTTGTAAATGACTGGACCCTTACTATCTAGTTTAATCCAAATACTTAGAATTAGAAATACGGGTGAAGTCAAGATTAACAAGATCAAGGCTAGAAACAAATCTAGACAGCGCTTGAGAATCAGAGAGCCTTTTCTTTTAGAAACAAGCTGGTAGTATGGTTTTACCTCACTTAATTGCATTTCTTGAGGTAGTTCATCCCATTTCAGCATGCACATTCTCCTCTGCTTTTAATATGTAATCTTTATTAACATTCTACATTATACCACAAAATGAAAGAGGCAGTGCAAGAAATATGTATTTTAAAGGAATTCTTCCCTAGGAAAGAGCACCTGCTTGTAAACTATACATCTTGTGATAGGTTCCACCCAAAGCCAAAAGCTCCTCGTGTGTTCCACTCTCAATAATACGTCCCTTATCAAGGACATAGATACAGTTGGCATCTTGGATAGTAGAAAGACGATGGGCGATGGCAATGGTTGTCCGGCCCTGTCTCATCTTGGCTAGAGAATTTTGAACCAGAGATTCTGTTTCAGAGTCGATATTGGCTGTTGCTTCATCCAAAATCAGAATTTTCGGTTGACTGGCAACCGTTCTAGCAAAGGCAAGAAGTTGACGTTGCCCGGTTGAAAAACTCGAACCACGCTCAGACACAGGGGTATCATAGCCTAATGGAAGATCCTGAATGAAAGAATCTGCATCGACAAATTCTGCCGCAGCCTTAACCTGGTCATCGCTGATATCTTGGTACATAGCGATATTGGACTTGATGGTCCCATGATAGAGGAAAGGTTCCTGTAGAACCAGACCGATATTTTTTCTCAATTCCTCTTGGCTATACTTACGAATATCCACACCATCTAGGAGAACTCGACCAGACTGAAATTCATAAAGCGCATGAGAACATTAATGATAGAAGATTTCCCAGAGCCAGTATGCCCGACAAAGGCGATGGTTTCACCTTTATTGACGGTAAAGGAGATATCATCAAGAATCTGGTGTTTTCCGTCATAAGAGAAGGACACATGTTCAAAACGGATATTTCCTTCTTGAATCTCTGCTTGTCCATCTTCTTGGGCCGGTTCATAGTTGGTCTCTTCGATAAGTGCAAAGACACGACCTGCTGACACCATAGATGTCTGAAGGGTAGAAAAGTTTTGTGTTACCTCGATGAGGGGATCAAAGAGGCGATTGATGTACTGGATAAAGGCATACATGGTTCCTGCCGTTATGCCTAGATAGAGACCACGATAGCCAAAGTAAGCCATCAAAATTGCATACCCCAATAGCTTCAATAAGCTCATGGCCGGACGTAAAAAGAGGGAATCCAAGGCTACTGAGCGGTTAGCATAGACTAGATGTTCCTGGTTTATCTCATCAAACTCTTCTTGCAGGCGCTTTTCTTGATTAAAGGCTTGAATAATGCGAATCCCTTCGATATTTTCTGCCAGCTTACTGTTAATATCTGACAAGAGACTCCTGGTTTTTTCGATAACCTTGACAGATTTTTTACGATAGAGATTGACCAACAGAAAAATCAAAGGTAAAAAGAGTAAAACCAAAGCTGTCAGACGATAGTCCAGAACAAGCATGGTATAAAGGGTTGTCACAAAGATAAAGACTGCTGAGATAAAGCTAGACAAGATCCCTGAGAACATATCACTTATAGTCTCTGTGTCATTGGTCAAACGAGAAACAATAGAACCTGCAGGCGTTTTATCAAAATAAGACATGCCTAGCTTTTCCATATTGGCAAAGGCATCACGTCGAATGTCTCTAACAATGCTGTAGGACACACGAGCAAATAGGAGATTTCCCACATATTGAACAATGGTTTGAAGAATGTAAAGTCCATAGTAGGCCAGCAAAACTGTAACAGCAAGCTGGTTGAGATTATGTAGATACTGGTCGATAAAGTGCGAAGCTACCAAGGGGATGATACTCTTGATAACAGTCGTCGTAAGAAGAAAAGCGAGTGCTAAGAAGGTGAGGAGACAGTAAGACTTGAGATAGGACAACAAGCGTTTCAATACAGCCCATTGTTCTTGTTTATTGCGCATCTTCTTCTCCTTTCATTTCTAACTGCTGAGACTGGTAGGTTTGTGCATACCAACCATCCAAGGCGAGTAAGTCTTCGTGTGTCCCTCGTTCAATGATGCGACCATCCTGCATGACCAAAATCAAATCCGCATGAACAACTGCACTGAGACGATGGGCAGTGATAATGGTCGTTTTATCTCTGCGAGTTTCCTTGAGATTATCGATGATTGCGAACTCCGTCTTGGCGTCTACAGCTGACAAGGAATCATCTAAAATCAGGATATCAGGATTTAAAATCATAGCCCGACTCATAGCCAGACGTTGCTTTTGTCCACCAGATAGACTGACACCTTTTTCGCCGATAACCGTATCAAATCCCTGGGGCATGGCTTGAATGTCTTGATAGACTTGAGCCAGCTTAGTTGCTTCTTCTACTTCTGAGAAAGGGAGGTCAGGATTTCCAAAGCGGATATTATTTATGATGGAACTGGCAAAGAGAAATTGGTCCTGTGGGACGTATCCCATCAAACTACGCAAGTCAGCTAGTCGATAGTCACGAATGTCATGCCCATTTAGATAAATGGCTCCTTGATCAACGTCATACTCACGTAGGAGCAACTTAATCAAAGCTGTTTTCCCTGAACCAGTCTGCCCAACCAAGCCCAGAGTTTGCCCTTTTTCGAGGCTAAAATGAATATCTTTCAGTGTCTCTTCGTCTTCAAAGGCAAAACGATCAATGGCATAGTCTAAGCGCCCATTTTCAATCCCGTCAAGTGGAGATTCTGGATCTTTAACAGGTGACTCTTGGGACAAAAGGCTCTCAATTCGTTGATACGAAACCTTCCCTCTTTGAGTAATATTAAAGAGGGAAACCAATCGCCATCAAGGGCCAGACCAACATATCCAAGTAAGAGATAAAGGTAACCAGATTCCCAACGGTTACTTGTCCCGCTTGCACCATAAAGGCACCGACCAAGAGAGTTAAGGCATAAGAAGAACCAACAAAGAGCAAAACCATCGGGTCAAAGAGGCTATCATATTTCATGGTTTGCAGATTCTTTTGGAAGGTCAAATCATTGACTTCCTGGAAAGAATCCAACTCGTCAGATTGATAGCCAAAGGACTTGGTTACCTTTATACCTGATACAGACTCCTGAACCTTATTATTAAGTTCAGAAAAGGCTGCTTGTGATTCTCCGAAAGCCTTATGGGTCTTTCTCCCCAGACGACTAGTCCCATAGGCCATAAACGGCAAAGGTAGAATGGCAACCAAGGTCATCTGCCAAGAAATGCTAAGGAGCATAGTCAAGAGAGTCACCAAGGCTGTGATAGAAGCATCCACTGCCATCATGACACCACCACCTGCTAAACGAGTCAGAGCATTGATATCATTGGTTGCGTGAGCCATCAAATCCCCAGTCCGATAACTCTGATAAAAAGCAGGCGACATCCTTGTAAAATGCTCAAATAGTCTTGAACGCATGATTTGCCCCAGTCGGTAGGAAGTCCCTAGGATATACATACGCCAAACGTAACGCAGATAGTACATCCCGAAAGCTGCTAGCAGGAGATAAAAGAGATGAAGCAGGAGCTCATCTTGTGTTAATCGTCCCGAAGTAATGGCATCGATCACGCGCCCCATAACCATAGGTGGGATGAGGTTGAGCACAGAGACTAAAATCAGAGCTACAATTCCAACTAGGTAACGACGTTTTTCTAACTTAAAAAACCACCAGAGTTTTTGGATGATAGACATAAAATTCCTTTCTAATGACAAATGGAAACCTGAGGCATGGACCCCAGGTTTTTCTTATTCATAGGTGACGACACTTAGTTGACCCTTGTCATACTCAGCGATAAAGATATTGACCACATTATCATACCCTTGCTTATTCAGATGATCTAGGAGCCATTCTTCCGTTAAGCTGAGAGTATCGAGGACATCCGACTGAATGACACCATCTGTGATGACAGGATACTTAGGATTTTCATCTCCATTTTGTACTACAATCAGCTGACCGTTTTGCTCTTGGACAGCACGCTTAACTTCTTTAAGCTGGAAGATACCTTGGCTACGAAGTTTAAGGGCTACGTCAGAAGCTGATAAGCCGACAGAACGACAGGCTTCTGGATCGATTTCCCCATTTTTGATGAGTAGGGTTGGTTTTCCATCAATCATTTGTTTCACAAAGCCAACGTTGTTCGTAAGCCATTTAAGAGACAAAACCAAAATCGTCCACATAATCAAGATAACTGCATATTGAAGGATGGTAATAGAGCTATTATAGATTACCCCACCGATGATTCCCCCAAGAACATAGTTTTGGATTTGGTCAATTGCTGAGTTGGGCGCTAGATTTCCCTTCCCTGTCACGTTAATAACAAAGACAAGAGATACAAGACCTAAAGCCAGTTTAATCAGAATCTCGATATAGTTAAATGTCATTTGTTTGCCTCCACTAATTCAATGTCACTTGTTTGATATAAGTCAAGTTTTTCCAAGAGATATTTATCCGGTTCACTCCCACTTAAAGCACGGTAGTATTTATCTCCTACCTTGAGAAGGGCACCATCTGTGGCTGCAGAAGTATTAACATAGACCTCTGATTTATCCACCCCTAAATCCTCAGAAACAACTTCTATAAAATGAAGTGACGTTTGAAATTGGTTGTTGGAAGCTTGATTTGACTGATAAGTAGATATAATACCGAGAATGACAGCCAGTAAAGCCAAAGACGAGATCATCACCAACTCGCGAAACTTGGTTCCTCGATGGTCGCGGTAAGCCTTAAAAGCAAAAAATCCAGTGATGGCAAGCAAGAATACTCCAAAGCCAATCATGACACTATTTTGTTGGCCAATCTGGCTCAAGACATATTCATATGAGTAAAATTTCATTTATTTTCAATCCTTTACATAAATCATTCTTTATTATAAAGGAATGACCTTGATTTTTCAAACTATACGTTGGGGAATTACGCGTATCAGACCAACTTCTCTAACTAACGACTCAAATACCTATTTCAAGATTCTGATTTTGATAATTGATAAGAATAGACACTAGGAATTATCACTACAAAGAAAAGTGTCAAGAAGAATACCCAGTAAACATATAGCTGAACAAAGGCATTTAGAAACAATAACAATCCTCCTAATACCCAAATTTTTCCAGCTAGGCGATGCGTTTTGCTCCAGTTCTCATCATTCTCCAAAGTCCACGGAAGTCGAATACCGATTATATAATTTCGGCGTGTTTTTGGTAGATAATTTCCAATTACAATCATGATGACTCCCATAAAAATCTGAGCTAGAATTCCACTCATCATAGAATAACCCAAAGATGCTCCGTAGATAGAAATCATCGATAGACAAGATACAAAAGGAATAATCCAGTAAATCAAAAGTTGTATTTTTGAACTAATATTGCTGGACTTAGGATCCTTGATCATCAAGAATAGAATCAACCAATGCATCAAAAGCATGAGAGCCGGTAATCCAAAGATAGCAAACATTTATGATCGTAGCCATCTGCTTGGCCCAGTAGATTGAAATGAGTCGGCATCTTCTCTGGTAGTTGAAACCAGAAAACACAACCTACAAGGGTAGGCAGTAGGATAAGAATGCTAGTATATAATACCAATTTCTTATTGATTTTTATCTTCATCTAAAAATCTCCTTTCAGTTCTGCTAACCACACCATCATATCCTCTAAAACTGATGTATTTAACTCATAATAAATAAAGTTTTTCTCTTTCATTTCACGAATCAAATCCGCTGCTTTCAAAATCGTAAGGTGGTGTGAAATTGTTGCACCTGTTAACTCAAAATGACTGGCAATTTCTCCTGCAGATAATCTGCCTGTTTTAAGCAAATTCAAAATCTCCCTCCTGACTGGATGAGATAAAGCTTTAAAGCTATTTGCAAAACTCATGGTGCTTCCTTTCTATTCGCAATATCAGTAAGGCAAGGAATAAGCAGGGTAGCACTGCTATCAGTCCTGCTGGTGACGGACCAAAAATCAAGAGGCTTGAAGCTTCTTCTCCAGGCAGTTGAAAGAGTAATCCAAAACCTGCAGTTGCATTGATTGCCCCATGTAATAGTGCTGAAGCCCAGATAGAACCTGTTTTTTCCATCAACCAACTCAACAATATTCCTAGGCTAAAACAAAATAGAAACATGGCAACAATTCCCAAAACGGGATATGCAAAATAAGTTAGTCCATAATTATAGCCTTGCAAATTGATTGGTAAATGCCATAGACTCCAAATGAGACCAAGCAAGACATGAGTCTGTACTAGTGAAAATCGTTCTCTTAGAGCTGGGTAAAGATAACCACGCCAACCAATTTCCTCTCCCAATGCAAATAAGCTATTAAGAAAAGGAGCGTAGGTTAAACTAGCTAGGATTTGAATCAAGACCAAGGAAGATAGGGGGATCGGTGATTGAAGGATACCTTTTTCTTGTAAGATGGCTTGAATAGATTCAAAACCAAGGCTGAAATTGTTAGGAAATACAAGAAAATAAAGTCCTGCTCCTAAAAAACTGATAACTGCTGGCAACCAGATAGCTAGTAAGTAAAAGCGCCAGTTCCTCTTGAGATTCACGACTAATTTAGACTTGATTCCACTAGGTTTTTTCGTTATTTTCCCTAAGAGAAAGACTGCAAGCGCAGGCATCCACATGGCCACAATACTAGCAAGCTGACTCAATGGAGAATTTAGTCCAATACCACTTAGCCATAGTGCCAACCATATTATCCAAGCAAGACCATAAGCCAAGACCACAAAAAGAGGGATTGTTCTCTTATTCAACATATTTGTACACTTCACTTTCTATTTAGAAGTTTTTTTCTAAATAACATTATATACCTTTACATTTTAAATACAAGAACTATTTAGATTTTTTTCAAAATAGTTGTGAGAATTTTTGTTTTCTAAGGATAAAGTCTAAAGAGTGAGTTTCCAAACTAGAAACTCGCTGGCTTTACTTTTTTTTGATAAAATATAAGAAATACATCTAGAAAAGGTACACACTATGAAACTAATCTCATGGAATATTGATTCCCTCAATGCAGCATTGACGAGCGACTCTGCGCGTGCGAAACTGTCACAAGACGTTCTCCAAACTTTGGTAGCCGAAGATGCTGACATTATCGCCATCCAAGAAACCAAGCTTTCAGCTAAAGGTCCTACTAAAAAACACCTTGAGGTACTGGAAGAACTCTTCCCAGGTTACGAAAACACCTGGCGTTCCTCTCAAGAGCCTGCTCGTAAAGGCTATGCTGGAACCATGTTCCTCTATAAGAAAGAACTGACCCCAACTGTTAGCTTCCCAGAAATTGGCGCACCTTCTACTATGGATTTGGAAGGACGCATCATTACTTTGGAATTTGATACATTTTTCGTGACTCAGGTCTACACACCAAATGCAGGTGATGGACTCAAACGTTTGGAAGAACGTCAAGTTTGGGACGTCAAATATGCGGAATACTTGGCTGAACTAGACAAGAAAAAACCAGTCCTTGCTACAGGTGACTACAACGTTGCCCACAAGGAAATTGACCTTGCTAACCCAGCCAGCAACCGTCGTTCACCTGGTTTCACAGACGAAGAACGTGAAGGATTTACAAACCTTTTAGCCAAAGGATTTACAGATACCTTCCGCCATGTCCATGGCGATATTCCAGAACGCTACACTTGGTGGGCACAACGTAGCAAAACTTCAAAAATCAACAACACAGGCTGGAGAATCGACTACTGGCTCACAAGTAACCGTTTAACAGACAAGGTTACCAAGTCAGATATGATTGACTCAGGCGCACGCCAAGACCATACACCGATTGTCTTGGAGATTGAATTATAAGGATTTTCTTTATGGACTACAATGCAGTTATCCCTGAGTTTATGGTATCAAATATAGAACAATCTCGTTCCTTCTACTGCGATTTGCTGGGTTTTACCATCGAATACGAGCGACCAGAAGAAAACTTCCTCTTCTTATCGCTTGAAGATTGCCAGCTAATGCTAGAAGAGGGGGCAAAGGAGGAGCTAGCTGAACTGGCCTACCCCTTTGGTCGTGGAGTTAACATCTCCTTCGGCATAGAGGATGTCCCTCGACTCTATCAGAAAGTAATCGAGTCTAACTATCCTATTCATCGTCCTTTGACCAAAAGAGAATTTCGTGTTGGTGAACAGTATATCTACCCCCATGAATTTGCAGTTTTAGACCCAGATGGCTATTTTTTAAGATTTAGTGAATAAGAAAAAGGAGGCTGATAGCCTCTTTTTCAGTAGGTAAACATGAATTGACAGACCTGTAAATCCATTGACCAAAATCTTTGCTAAAGCCTATGAAATCAGTATGTCAAAGAACTTTGATAGCCGTTTTTTGTATAATTGAGTAGAATGGAATCAGAAAGCGAGGAAATTTTATGCAAGTCGGAAAACAAATCCAGCGCTATCGTAAAGAGAAAAATTATCTCAAGATGATTTAGCTGAAATAATTTTTGTCAGTCGCCAATCCATTTCCAACTGGGAACGAGGCGCGACTTACCCTGATATTCAGAACCTACTCTTACTGAGCAAGGTCTTTGAAGTGTCATTGGACAAACTAGTAAAAGGAGATTTGGAAACTATGAAACAAATTATTCACGATCAAGAGTTTATACGTTATCAAAAAGATGGAATAATCTTTAGCATACTGCTATTTGGTTTTCCTATCATCAGCATACCCTTAATTCTTTATTTGGATTGGTACGGTATCGCTATTAGTTGCTTGATTTTTGCTATCGCTATGTTCTACGCCCTACGCATTGAAAAATTCAAGAAACAGCATAATCTTCGCACCTACCGACAGATTGTTGCCTATGTTCAAGGAAGCAGCCTAAGCGAGATTGAAGAAGCTGAAGAAAGGGGTAAAGCTCCCTACCAAAGAATCACGCTTCCCATTCTATTTGGCCTTGGAATTGGCGTTATTGCTCTGCTATTTTATTGGCTCTTACTTACTTTCTTCACTATCAAATAAAAGCGGCTCTATAATATTTGTAGTGGGTAAATCCCCTATGGATATTATGGAGCCTATTTTTGTGTAGAAAAAAAAGTCCCATAAGATCTATAATGAAAAGCGACCAAACCATCATTAGAAAGAATCCTATGGAACAATTACATTTTATCACAAAACTACTCGATATTAAAGACCCTAATATCCAGATTCTAGATGTCATCAATAGGGATACACACAAGGAAATCGTCGCTAAACTGGACTATGACGCCCCGTCTTGTCCTGATTGCGGTAATCAAATGAAGAAATATGATTTTCAAAAATCGTCTAAGATTCCTTACCTAGAAACGACTGGTATGCCTACTAAAATTCGCCTTAAAAAGCGCCGTTTTAAGTGCTATCATTGCTCTAAATTGATGGTCGCTGAGACTTCTATCGTTAATAAGAATCATCAAATTCCTCGTATTATCAACCAAAAGATTGCTCAGAAGTTGGTTGAAAGACTTCTATGACTGATATTGCACATCAGCTATCCATTTCAACTTCAACTGTCATTCGTAAGCTCAATGACTTTCACTTTAAGCATGATTTTTCTCGTCTTCCAGAGATTATGTCTTGGGACGAGTACGCCTTTACCAAGGGAAAGATGAGTTTTATCGCACAAGATTTTGATCAGCTCAATATCATTACTGTTCTTGAGGGAAGAACACAAGCTATCATCCGCAATCACTTTCTGCGCTACGATAGAGCGGTCCGATGTCGAGTGAAAATCATTACTATGGATATGTTTAGTCCTTACTATAACTTGGCTAAACAGCTTTTTCCATGTGCTAAAATCGTTCTAGATCGCTTTCACATTATCCAACATCTCAGCCGTGCTATGAGTCGAGTTCGTGTTCAAATTATGAACCAATTCGATAGAAAATCCCATCAATACAAGGCCATCAAGCGCTACTGGAAGCTCATCCAGCAAGATAGTCGTAAACTCAGCGATAAGCGATTTTATCGCCCTACTTTTCGCATGCACTTAACGAATAAAGAAATTCTAGACAAGCTTTTGAGCTATTCAGAAGAGTTGAAACACCACTATAATCTCTATCAACTCTTGCTTTTTCACTTCCAGAATAAAGAAGCTGACAAATTTTTCGGACTTATTGAGGACAATCTAAAGTAGGTTCATCCTCTTTTTCAGACTGTCTTTAAAACCTTTCTAAAGGACAAAGAGAAAATCGTCAACGCCCTTCAACTCCCCTATTCCAACACAAAATTGGAAGTTACTATTAATCTCATTAAACTCATCAAACGAAATGCCTTTGGTTTTAGGAACTTTGACAACTTTAAGAAACGAATTTTCATCGCTCTGAATATAAAAATGAAGAGGACATCAATTGTCCTCTCCAGATGTTAGTTTTTATTCAACCCACTACAGTTGACAAACATACTAAGATTAGTAGTGAGAAAATCTCCGACGGGAGAGAGTACTCACTACTTTTTCTTTATGTTAAAGTAGAGGTGTCTTGTAAAGTCGTAGGGCTCTTTGGCGCTAGACGTCGCTTGACAAACTGGCAAGACACCTTGTTTTAGGTGGAATTTGATCAAAGTATGTGGGACGCTAGACGTCGCGTATTGAAAATAAAATCACTAAAACACGGAATTATTCAAGACAAAAGAGGTAATATCATGCGTACAGTATTTGGGATTGATGTGAGTAAGGCAAGTTCTGAGGTGGCAATTTTAGTCAACGGTGAAAAGATTCATGGATACACTATGCTCAATGACGCCATTGGCTTCAATCGTCTTTTGAATAACTTGAAAACTGTTCATAATCCTGAGATTATATTTGAAGCTACTGGTGTCTATTCTCGGCGTCTTCGAGCCTTTCTTGAGGAATACGGCTACGCTTATACACAGCTGAATCCTCTGGAAGCTAAGAAGCAACTGGACAGTCTACGAGTTCGTAAAACAGACAAAATTGACGCTGAAAAGTTGGCTCATTCTCAGTTTATACTCAATCGTAAACCAACTTATGCGCAGGAAGAAGTTTATCAACACCTGCGTGATTTAAGCCGTTTCTATCAAAATCTTACAGAAGACATTGTTAGAGCTAAAAATCGTCTACACAAGGTCTTACAAGTCACCTTTCCTGAATTGGAAAATCTCTTATCCACACCAACTGGAGAGCAATATTGGAATTTAGTGATGGCTTTTCCATGCAAAGAGTTTGTATTAAACCTATCTCAAAATGAATTGTGTAAGATTATCCGTCAATCTACCTTCAAACGAATCTCTGAAAAGCGTATTGCTTACCTGACTGATAAACTTATACTGGACTAAAATCAAAAAACATCTTATAATAGTAGTTATGAAACTTACAAACGAAGAAACACAAAAAATTGAACAACTCTTAAAAGATTCATCGTACGCCAAATATCACAAACGTCTACAGATTATTTATTTTCGCTCAAAAGAAAAGAGTTATAAGGAAATCATGGATCTCCTAGATTGTAATAAAACAACTGTTTGGAGGAATTTGAAAAAATATAAGGAGTTTGGTTTAGAAGCTCTTCTTCAAGAAACCCGTGGTGGACGTCATCGAGAATATATGACTTACGAAGAGGAACAAGCATTCCTAAAACGTCATATAGAAGCTGCTCAGGCTGGAGAATTTGTAACTGTCAATCAGTTATTTGAAGCCTATCAAAAAGAGATTGGTCGCACTTCCACACGTGATGGTTTCTATTATCTCCTGAAACGCCATGGTTGGCGAACGGTCACTCCTCGACCTGAACATCCCAAGAAGGCAGACGCTCAGACAATTGAGACGTCTAAAAATAAAATCTACATTCGAGACCTTAAGTAAGCGCTTTAAAGAGGAGGGGACTTATAACAAAGTACGATTGATGTACCAAGATGAAGCTGGTTTCGGGAGGATCAGTAAGATGAGTTCTTGTTGGGCTCCTCAAGGAATTCGACCTAGCATTCCTAGTCATTATATGCGAGAATATCGCTATTGTTATGGGGCAGTAGATGCTCAGACAGGAGATTCCTTCTTCCTTATTGCTGGAGGATGTAATACTGAGTGGACGAATGAATTTCTACGGCAAGTCTCACAAGCTTATCCAGACGACTATATTTTACTTGTTATGGATAATGCTATCTGGCATAAATCAAGTACCTTAGAGATTCCAAGTAATATTGAATTGGCTTTTATCCCACCTTATACACCAGAAATGAACCCTATTGAACAAGTCTGGAAAGAAATTCGAAAACGAGGTTTTAAAAATAAGGCTTTCCAAACATTGGAAGCTGTCATTGATAAGCTTCAAGAAGTTATTCTAGGACTGGAAAAAAGCGTTTTAAAGTCAACTGTCAGCAGACAATGGACGAGGTTGCTTTTTGAAAATAATTGAGTATTATAAAACTCGCTAAACAATCTTTTTGTGCGGTCAAGAAAATCTCCCCAATGCTTGAAGAGGTTCGTTACTATGCTCAAGAATTGCTTCGTCTTTCTGAGCACAGACAGGTTGTCTTAGACGACATGGTAGCTCTAGCTCAGCCTTTACCAGAGTATGACATCTTACGATCAATTCCTGGCATCGCAGAAATCACAGCGACATCTATCATTGGCGAATTGGGAGATATTCGTCGCTTTCAGTCTACCAATCAAATCAACGCTTTTATTGGCATTGACCTGAGACACTATGAATCTGGGAAGTTTCTCGCCAAGGAACACATTACTAAGCGAGGTAATCCCTATGCCAGAAATCTTGTTCAAGTGCATTCATAACATCGCTTCAGCTAGTCATACCAATCCCTGCCATATCGCCGACTTTTATGAGAAACGAAAAAGACAATCGACAATAGCTTCAACCAAGCCACATGCGATTGCCTCTATACATCGTCTCATTAGAACAATGTATTACCTCATTACGCATAACAAACTTTACGATTACTCTTTGACCCAAAATCGATAAGGTCATCTATGCCGTATTATTATAACATCTTGTTGCAAAAAATACCAGATGAGGTGTTTTTTAGCATGCCCTTTTATGGATCAATAAGTGGTAAAAATAAGACAGTAACCTCAGAATAGCTACTGTCTTATCTCTTTTTTTACTTAAGGCCCTTGATATACTTGACAAATGGTAGAAAAGAGCCATAAAAGCGAAGTCATCAGACCTCGCTTTTTAAATGTATTAAAATTTATAGAGTTGTGGATAGTGAACACACTCTGGGTTTTTAGGGCGTAACTATCTACTCATTTTAATTTATATCCTCACCTGTCTATCTTCAGATCGTTGCCCTGTGACAAACATGGTGAAGGTTGCCTTGCAGACATTTCGGCCATCTTGGTTGATGATATCAACATCGACGACACAAGTGGTGCGTCCTTGATGGACACATTCTCCTTTGATAGTGAGAACATCCCCTAGATTTCCTGCTTTCAGATAGTTGATGGATGACTGGAGCGTCACTCCGTCTAATCCTAGCGAAATCACCACAAGTCCACTGATTTGGTCACAAAGGGTAAATAGATAGCCTCCATGGGTATTCCCATAATAGTTGAGTGAGGAGTCCACTACTTTTGTCGTCACCACAACGTGGCCATCTCTCATTTTTTCGATTTCGTAATTTTCAAAGGCAGATATAGCGTCAAAGTGAAAATCTTTCATACGTTCCTCCTGATGTTTCAAACGACACTATGATACTACTTTTCAAGACTCTACGCAAGGGAGAAGCTCTTATTAGGGCAAAATCCCAACCTGCTCCACAAAGCACATAAAGGCTGCTTGTCCTTCTTCTGTTTGCTTGTAAACACCTGCATCTTCCAATACCCGAGCGAAGATTTTACCCACAGATTCTTGGACAATTTCAAGGGCTTGGACTTTGTCAGTCAAGTCAGGATGACTTTCTTTCAACTCATCTGCCCATTTTTTGTGATAAGTTGCTACTAAAACATCCTCTCCGACTAGGTAAGCTGCTACTTGCTCTACTTCTTCCTTCAAGCGTGGTGGCAAGATAGCCAAACCCATCACCTCAATCAAGCCGATATTTTCCTTCTTGATATGTTGGACATCCTTATGAGGATGATAGATGCCATCTGGATGCTCTGGAGATGTTTGATTATCCCGCAAGACCAAATCCAACTCAAACTGTCCATCTCGTTTACGGGCTATCGGTGTGATAGTATGGTGCGGTGTCCCGTTGCTTTCTGCCAAGACCTGTACACTTGGATCGGAGTATTGACGCCAAGCCAGTAAGATTTTCTCAGCAAGATTGGTCAAATCGTCTTTTGAATCTGAGGTCAATCGAATCACAGACATAGGCCATTGAACAATTCCTGCTTTGACTGATTCAAAACCTTCAAAGGTAAAGCTTTTCTGAATAGGAGCCACTTCCATTGGGAAGACATAACAACCACCTTGATAATGATCGTGCGTCAGGATAGAGCCACCCACGATTGGTAGGTCAGCATTCGAACCAGCAAAGTAACCTGGAAACTGCTCCACAATTGCTAACAAACGTTCAAAACTTTGGCGACTAATGGCCATAGGACGATGCTTGCTATCTAGGAAAATACAGTGCTCATTAAAGTAAGCGTAAGGCGAATACTGGAAGCCCCACTCCTGACCAGAAATATCAAAACGGATAATCCGGTGATTGCTTCTAGCTGGATGGTTGACACGACCATGATAGCCTTCATTTTCCATACAGAGCTGACATTGAGGATAGTTGCTGGATTTAACCAACTTAGCTGCCGCAATCTCCTTTGGATCCTTTTCAGGCTTAGAGAGATTGATGGTAATCTCCAGTTCACCGTAGTCAGACGGTACACGATAGCAATATTCTTTGCGATGGCCTTTAGTTTGATGTAGTCATTCTTCTGACTGAGTTGGTAGAAGTCCGCAATCGCCTGCTCTGGTGACTGGGCATAAGTAGCCCAAAAGTCTCGATTAACCTGACTTGGACAAGGGATTACCAAGTCCATGAGGTCTGCACCGAGAATCTCACGCGCAGCCAGACTATCTTCAATCGTTTCCAAGCGAACGGCTTCCTCAACAAGCTGATCTTTAAGGTCAATCAAGTTATCTTGGTCAGTCTCAACATCGAGAACTTCATCTCCAACCAAAGCCAAGACACGATTGGTCAGATAGATACGATCCAACTCTTCAAAGGTACTTTCTGCAATGACTTTGGTAACAAATTTTTCTACTAAGGTCACTAGAAAACCTCCTTCTGACTTTCTAAATAGTCTCTAACAGCATCCAAATCCTGAAAAACTTGTTCTGTTTTATTTAAGAAAGACTGTGCTGGTATTTTTAAATCTGGAATACAAATAACTGGAATCCCAGCTCTAGATGCCGCTTCAATCCCTGCTTCACTATCCTCTAGTACCAAGCAATTCTCTGGTAAAACGTTCAAATCACTACAGGCCTTTAAAAATATATCAGGGTAAGGTTTGCTTCGCTTCACATCTTTTGCAAAAACTAGATGGTCAAATAGGGATAGTATACCATTGCTATCCAATATCATTCTAGCTCGAGATTCAACACTTGATGTTGCTAAAGCGATTGGAACGCCTTCTCTTTGCAAATAAGTAAGCAAATTTTTAGCACCTTTTTTTAAATTTACACCTTTGGCTAAGATTTGAGCTTCCAGTTCATAAACTTTAGCCAAGGTTTGGTCAAAGTTCCAAGGTAAATCATAGGTGTCCAAAAATCGTTGAACATTCTCCTCTTCCCTATGTCCACTGTAGTCTCTAGAATAAGTTTCTTCTGTGAAAGGAATTCCAAAATCTCTAAGCAATTCTTGATAAACTTTTAGAGAAATGATTTCAGTATCGGCTAATAAGCCATCTAAATCAAATATTACAGCTTCCATATCCTTCTCTCCTAATCTAAGACGCGAGTCCCACCTGCAACTTCAGCGATATAGAAGCTTGGAGCATAGCCAACGATTTCTTCATAGTGTTTGCCAACAGCTTCTTTAAAGGCCTCAACCGCATCTTTTTGAACCAAGGCAATAGCGCAACCACCAAAACCTGCTCCTGTCATACGAGCACCGAGAACACCTTCTTGTGCCCAAGCAGTATGAACAAGGGTATCTAATTCTAAACCAGTCACTTCATAATCGTGCTCAAGCGAAACGTGTGAAGCATTCATCAAACGACCAAACTTGTCCAAATCTCCTGCTTGAAGTGCTGCTTGCGCTTTAAGGGTACGTTGATTTTCAAGAACGGCATGGCGAGCACGTTTCAAACGATTTGCGTCTTTGATGAGATAGCTGTATTCATCAAAAGCCCATTCATCCAATTCGCCTAAAGTCTGGATATCCAAGGCCACTTGAAGTTCTTCCACTGCTTTTTCACATTCAGCACGGCGTTCATTGTACTTAGAATCTGCTAGTTCACGACGTTTGTTGGTATTCATGATCACAACAACATTGTCTTTCAAATCAAGTGGTACCAAGTCGTATTCTAGAGTGTTAGTATCCAGATAAATAGCTCGTTGGTCTGCCCCCATACCGATGGCAAATTGATCCATGATACCAGAGTTAACACCGATAAAGTTATTCTCTGTCAGTTTTCCGATTTTTACTAAATCTAAACGGTCCAATTTTAGGTCAAAAAGGTATTCTGCCACGACACCAGTCAAAAGCTCCAAGGATGCTGAAGAAGACAAGCCCGCACCATTTGGGATATTCCCAAAGACATAGAAATCAAAACCTTTGTCAATCACATGCCCAGCTTCTTGCAAGAAATGAAGGACACCTTTTGGATAGTTGGTCCAGTTGTGCTCCTTTTCAAACTTAAGGTCAGCTAGAGGAACTTCGATAATTCCCTTGTCCTCAAAGTTAGCTGAGTAAAAACGCAATACTTGGTCATCACGCTTGCGTGCGGCCCCATAAGTTCCTAGTGAAATAGCTGCAGGGAAAACATGCCCACCGTTATAGTCAGTATGCTCCCCAATCAAGTTGATGCGCCCTGGTGAGAAGAAGGTTTGGTCTGCTTCTTGACCAAAAACAGCAAGAAAATCCTTGCGAAGTGCATCAGCAGTAAGATGTTGTGTCATATGAATTCTCCTTTGACGAATTGTTAGGTAAAAAAACTTAACCTGTAATCGTTTTCTTCTATTGTACCCAAGGGTTTTGCTTTGGTCAACAATTTTACCGATATTTTACTAAACTATAGGTAAAAAGCAACAAAAATATGCTATAATAACCTAAAAAGGAGGGGAATTATGGCTACACTCAAAGATATCGCTCAGCTAGCCTCTGTCTCGATCGCAACTGTATCCCGCGTTCTCAATCGCGATCAGAGCCTATCTGTTACAGAAGAAACTCGACATCGTATCTTAACCGTCGCAGAAGAACTAGGATATACAAAACATCTCAAAACAGGCGAAAGTCATAAACTTAAACAAAAAATTGCTATCATCCAGTGGGTGAGCGAACAAGGAGAATTAGAAGATCTCTACTACTACCAGATCCGTCTTGGAATTGAAAAAAGAGCTCAAGAGTTAGACTATGACATTTTACGCTATTTTAACGACCAACCTTTCACGCTTAGTGAAGAAGTGATTGGTATCCTCTGTATAGGTAAATTTAGTCGTGCACAGATTGCTTCTTTCGAGGAATATCAAAAGCCTCTAGTATTTTTAGATAGTGACACTCTGGCTTTAGGGCATACTTGTGTTATCACTGATTTTTCAAATGCTGTCAAACAAGTTTTGGATTATTTTATCAATCAAGGCATGGACAGGGTTGGAATTCTGACTGGACTCGAGGTTACGACTGATCAAGAGGAACAAATCCATGATAAACGACTTGAAGCCTTTATCAGCTACACACAGGAACTGGGAATCTATCATGAGGAACTGATTTTCCAAGGAGAGTTTTCTGCCCAATCTGGCTACGACTTAATGAAACATGCAATTCAAAACTTGGGTGAACAACTTCCATCTGCTTTTTTTGCTGCAAGCGATAGTCTGGCAATCGGTGCCCTTCGGGCACTTCAAGAAGCTAGTATCCACCTGCCAGAGCGAGTGAGTTTAATTTCCTTTAATGACACTAGCTTGACCAAACAAGTTTTCCCACCACTTTCCAGTATCACTGTTTATACAGAGGAAATGGGACGCACAGGCATGGATATCCTTAATAGAGAAGTACTCCACGGACGCAAGATTCCAAGCCTCACTATGCTGGGAACCAAACTGACTTTAAGAGAAAGCACCTTGCATTAAATACAACTGTTTACAATAAAAAATCCTAATAAGAGTTCACTCTCTATTAGGATTTTCTTTTCTATTCAATCACAATCATAGCTTTAATGGTCTTACGTTCATCCATATCTTTATAGGCTTGATCAATCTCATCTAAGCGATAACTATGAGTGAACACACGACCTGGATTGATGTCTCCATCAAGGACAGCCTTGAGTAAGAACTGTTTGTCATAGGTGGTAACAGAAGCTGCTCCACCTGCTACAGAGATGTTTTGAGCAAAGGTCGAACCAAGAGCACGGTTATTGTAGTGAGGTACACCAACAAATCCTAAGCGCCCTCCATTGTGAAGGACTCCCAGAGCTTGATCAACAGCTGCTGCGGTACCGACACATTCAAGGGCAGCATCCGCTCCGCCACCAAGGATTTCACGAACCTTAGCAATACCTTCTTGACCACGTTCTTCAACTACCGCTGTAGCACCGAATTCCAGAGCCAGCTTTTGTCGATCTTCATGACGGCTCATGAGGACGATTTGGGAAGCTCCACGCATTTTGGCTGCAATAACAGCACATTGTCCAACTGCCCCATCACCGATTACTACCACTTTGTCACCTGGTTTAACATGAGCCACACGCGCGGCATGGTAGCCAGTCGGCATAACATCTGCCAAAGTCAAGAAGGATTTGAGCATGGCTTCAGTATAATCGGATGGTTGTCCAGGGACTTTTACGAGTGCCGAGTTTGCATATTCAAAACGCATGTACTCTGCCTGCACTCCATCAGACCAGTTAGTTCCAATATGGCGATCACAAGTTCCATCATAGCCAGCGCGACAGGCGTCACACTCGCCACAGCCATGGGTGAAAGGCGCAATGACAAAATCTCCTGGTTTAACCGTTGTAATAGCATCTCCGATTTCTTCGACGATTCCAATAGCTTCGTGACCGCTATTTTGATGCCCCTTTTCAATGTCTGGATTACGGTAGCTCCAGAGGTCTGATCCACAAACACAGGTACGGACAATCCGGAGAACGACATCATCCGGCGCCTCAATTTGCGGACGCTCCACTTCGACAAGACCAACTTGCCCTGCTTTGTATAGACTGTTTTCTTCATAAGAACAACCTACTTTCTATTGCTTACTTACCTTTAGTATACACTTTTATGAGTCAAATAGCATGCAAGATGATAGTAAAAGTTTCCACCAAACAAAATTGACTCCTAAGAACTCAATCATCTTATAGATATAATAGTCAGACTAGCTGGTCTCCTTTACTTAGCCTAAAAATGAGATAAATCTTTCAGCTGTTTCTGGTTCTTGGTGATCATGAAAGAGTGTACGTCCTTGGTCCAATCCTTCTATGTTCTTCATTTCATCTTCTGTTAACTCAAAGTCAAAAATATCAAAGTTCTCTTGCATCCGTTCTTTACGAACAGACTTAGGAATGACTATCACGTCACTTTGAAGTAAGAATCGTAGAGCTACTTGCGCTACTGATTTGCCATACTTTTCTCCAATTTCCTTCAACAAAGGAGTATTAAAGAAGTCATTTTTCCCTTCCGCAAAAGGACCCCAAGACTCGATTTGGCAATTGTATTTTTCCAAATACTTTTTGGCTTCTTTTTGTTGCTGAAAGACATGGGTTTCTATCTGGTTGACAGCCGGTTTAATTTCCACAAAATGTTGAAGATCAATGAATCGATTAGGCGAAAAGTTAGAGACACCAATAGCCCGAATCTTGCCAGCCTTGTAGGCTTCTTCCATGGCTCTATAAGTCCCATAATAATCACCGAAAGGTTGGTGAACCAACAAAAGGTCAATATAATCTGTTTGAAGCTTTTTCAAGGATTCTTCAATAGAAGCCTTGGCCTTTTCATAGCCGGCATTCGAAATCCAAATTTTTGTCGTGATAAAGAATTCTTCTCGTGGAAGACCTGACTCCAAGATAGCTTCCCCAACACCTGCTTCATTGCCATAGATTTGTGCAGTGTCAAAGGAACGATAACCAACCTCGATAGCCTCAAGAACTGCTCGCTTTGTTTCATATACTGGAGTCTGAAATACTCCAAATCCAAGTTGTGGCATTTTGATATTGTTGTTTAAGGTTTTGTAAAACATATTTTCCCCTACTTCTTTTGATACTTTTAGTTTACACTCAATTTAAAGATTTGTATACTAGCAAATGAAAAATAGCATATATAGGAGAAAAACACAGTATCAACCTTTCCAAAATTTCTCTAGTGTTCGTGACCTTTTATGCCCCCAATATCTTCAAGGCAGCGTTTGTGTTGATTATGATTCATTGGACTAGTATCCACTTCAATAGTAATATTGTGAACTCCACTTTGTCTTAATTGACTGCGAATAGCTTCTTTGCATTCTTCCATTCGTGCCCAATCCTCTAAGCATAGATGAACAATTGCATTATTTTCTAGACCATCCATGGACCAAATACTCAGTTGATTGATACTCTTGACATTTTCTAGTGATAATAAATCCTGCTCTAGCTTTTCACTATTAAGCCCCTCAGGAACCGCATCGAGAAATATCTTAAGTGCAGACCAAAAACGTGGAATGGCTTTTGACAAGATAAAGAAGGAAATGACAAGTGATAAGAGAGGATCTAAGATATACCAATCCGTAAATCGTAGAATAATTGCCATCAGGATGACTGCTATCCAACCCAGGGTATCTTCCAGAAAATGCAGGCTAAGGATAGACTCATTCTTTGTTTTTCCTTTACGAACCACTAAACTCGCTAGCACATTTATACTAACCGCAATAATTCCAAGCCAAAGGATTCCCTCATCGTTGATAGGTTGCGGATGAAATAGTTTCCTTATATTTTCCAAAATGACTAGAGCAGATCCTGTCATGAGAATCACAGCCGTTATCAAAGCTCCTAGAAGGCTAAATCGTTTGTAACCCAAGGTGTAATGACTATCCTCTTCACGATTGGAAATTGTTTCAAGAAAGGCTGATAGCCCAATTGCAATCGCATCTCCTAAGTCATGGACAGAGTCCGCAAAAACAGCACTAGAACCAAATACTCCGCCTGCAATAAACTCAACAATGGCGTAACTCAAATTTAAGAAAAAAGCCAGCCAAATAGCACGTTTTGAACTCATTTTTCCACCTTCCTTTGTTATAATGGGACTAGGAAAATTTTATAAAAAAGTTTTCTTAGTCTCACGCCCGTAATGCTGACTAGGTGCTCTTTGGGGCTAAATAGCGAAAGAAGATCCCAATCAGCTACTGCGTCAAACATATATTTCTATAAATATTCTGAGAAATGAGACTATTATCTCTTCTCTTCATTATTATTATCCAATAAAATAAAGAAAGGATAGGAGCAAACTGTTCGGTTTGTAAGTTACTGAACAATTGATTCAAATTGTCTATATGAGTACTCAAGATCGTCGTATTACCAAGACTCGGAAAGCTATCTATACTGCTTTTTTACAATTACTAAATCAAAAAGATTATGAATCCATCACGGTCCAAGAGATCATCGACCTAGCCGACGTTGGACGTTCAACCTTCTACAGTCATTATGAAAGTAAGGAATTACTCCTAGATGAGCTCTGCCGTTATCTCTTTCATCATCTTTTTGAACGCGAGGAAAATATTAGCATCGAAGCATATTTGACACATATTTTTTTGCATTTTAAGAAAAATCAAGACCATGTCACCAGCCTCCTTTTCTCAAAAAATGACTACTTCCTTCGTCAATTGCAAAAAGAATTGGAACATCATGTTTATCCCATGGTTGCAGAGGACTTGCAAGTTTCCTATCCTAAGATTCCAGCCTCCTACCTCAAACATTTTGTTGTCAGCAATTTTATTGAAACACTGACCTGGTGGTTAAAAAAAGGAAAATCTTATAAGGAAGACCAAGTAGTGAGATTTTACTTAGACGTCATGGAAATGACAACCAAACAAAAATAGATCATCATTATTCTAGCTAGAGAGGAAATCTTATGAACTTCGTTATTATTCTTGTTATTTTGATAGCCTTCTTACTTCTTGCTTTTCCTCTTCATCATTTATTGGCTAGCCTTTCAGAATTAAGAAAAGGCAGGAATCCCCTAGGAAATCAGCTTCTCCTTATCGGAAGTATCCTTGCTACCTTATCTATCTTCCTCTACTTCTTTGCTACCTTATCTATCTTCTGCTACTTCTTTTTGCCGATTGTCGCACTATCTATTTGGCTGATTGGCTGTGGTTTGATTTGCTACGGAGCCTATTGGAATGACAAACAGAAAGGAACCTTTAAAAAGTCTCACCATATCATCAGAATTACATTTGCTATAGTATTGACACTTATACTACTTTTATTCTAATACAAAAACCCTATCTTATCTAAAAAGCAAGATGGGTTTTTTGTTAGTATAAAGTAATTTCTATATTTATTTTTGAAGTATTCCTTCTTGAAGGAGAAATTCACGCGCTACTGTTTCGGCCGACTTGCCTTCCACACCAACCTGGTAGTTGAACTGACTCATCTGGCTCTCGGTGATTTTACCAGCTAATTTATTGAGGACTGCTTCCAACTCAGGATGTTTTTCGAGTAATTCAGCTTTCATCAGTGGTGCTCCTTGATATGGCGGGAAGAGTTGTTTATCATCCTCCAAAACCACTAAATCATACCGAGCAATTTCAGCATCCGTTGAGTAAGCATCTATAATTTGAATGTCCCCTGACTGTATGGCTTGGTAGCGAAGAGCTGGCTCCATGGTTGCCACATTGAGATTTAGTCCATAAACAGACTGCAAGCCCTTGTTTCCATCCTCACGGTCGTTAAACTCCAGAGTGAATCCAGCCTTGAGCTGTCCTTCCACTTTTTTCAAGTCTGAAATCGTCTTAAGTCCATATTCTTGCGCAATTTTTTTGGGAACTGCAATTGCATAAGTATTTTGATAAGCCATGTGATTCATCAAGACTAGATTATCCTGTTTCTTAATCCCATCACGCGCTAATTCGAAAACTTCTTCAGACTCATTGCTCACTTTAGGAGCTGGCTGCAAGAGAGAGCCTGTAATAGTCCCTGTAAATTCTGGATAGATATCAATGTCCCCTTTTTTCAGCGCTTGATAAAGGAAATCTGTCTTCCCAAAGTTAGGCTTGACCGTCACAGTCATATCAGTATTTTCCTCGATGAGAAGTTTATACATATTCATGAGAATCTCAGGTTCAGGCCCCAACTTCCCAGCTATAACCAGATTCTCTTTCTCTTTGTTAGGAATCATGCTTGGAGCATAACTAGCTCCCAAACCAAGCACCATGATAGCAAAGGTGGAAACAATCGTACGCAACTTTGCCTTTTCCAACCATTTGAGAATGACATTGAAAAGAATGGCCAAGATAGCCGATGAAATAGCCCCGATTAAAATCAGACTGGCATTCCGACGATCAATACCCAAAAGGATAAAGGTACCCAATCCTCCAGCTCCAACAAGAGCGGCTAAAGTCGCTGTCCCAATGATCAAAACGGTTGCTGTACGAACTCCCGATACAATGACAGGCATGGCAAGTGGAATTTCAAACTTCTTGAGTCGCTCCCACTTGGTCATTCCAAAAGCAATCCCTGCCTCCTCAAGACTAGGATCAATGCCGTTCAAGGCTGTGATTGTATTTTCCAAAATCGGGAAAATAGCATAAATGACTAGAGCTGTGAGAGCTGGTAAGGTTCCAATCCCCATGAAAGGAATAAAGAGACCCAATAAAGCCATTGAGGGAATGGTCTGGAAGATACCCGCAACTTGTAGCATCCAATTCGCCGCTTTTTTGTGGCTATTTAGATAAACCGCCAGTGGAATGGTCAGAAAAATAGCAACCAATAAGGTCAAAAGAGACAATTGTAAGTGTTGTCCTAGAGCTGTTATCCATTCACTAAATCGCTCTTGAAAGGTTGAAATCAAATTAGACATGAAGGCTACCTCCAAACAAGTTTGCTACAAAGTCTGTCGCAGGCGCTTCTAAAATTGTTTCAGGTTCTGCGACCTGGCGAATTTCTCCATCCTGCAAAACAGCAATTCGATCCCCTAATTTTAAGGCCTCATCCGTATCATGTGTTACGAAGATGGTCGTCATGCCGAATTCTTTATGTAATGCCTTGGTCAATTCTTGCAACTGCTTGCGAGAGATGGCATCCAAGGCTGAAAAAGGTTCGTCCATCAATAGAATCTTTGGTTCCCCAATGATAGCCCGCACAATACCAATCCGTTGTTGCTCGCCACCAGATAACTCGCTTGGTAAACGATGGGCATAATCTGCAGCAGGGAGCCCCACCTTATCCAAGAGTTCTTCTGTTTTAGAAGCAATTTGCTCCTTGCTCCAGCCCTTCATCTCAGGAATGAGAGCAATATTTTCCGCAACTGTCAAGTTTGGAAATAGGGCAATGGCTTGAAGGACATAGCCGGTACTGAGACGTAACTCCCGTTCGTCATAGTCTTTGATGCGTTTCCCATCCATATAGATATTGCCATCTGTCGGTTCCAAAAGACGGTTAATAATCTTGATCATAGTGGTCTTTCCAGATCCTGAAGGTCCCACAAGAACCATAAATTCTCCATTTTCAATGCGGAGATTGACATCTTTTAAAATGTCCTTTTCCGTATAGCGCAAGGCAACATGTTTGTATTCAATCATAAATCATCCTCAAGCAACTGTCTTTCTTTCAAAACATCTATTAAACTCATAGCTGGACGTCCTAATACCTTTTTCGACATCTGTTGAAACTCCAGCTTGTTCCCCAGCTTTAATCGCTGTATAGGTACTGACCCAAGCATCGTACTCCCAAGTTTGTGCTGGCCATTTTTTTCGTGACTCATAGGCTTCTTCCACTGATTCATCTAGATACGTGATGTCCTTACCGGTCTCCTTTGAGAGAAGCGCTACGATTTCTTCCATGGAAAGATCCTCTGGTCCTGTCAAATTCAGGCTTTGATTTTCCCACTCCTTAGGATTTAAAAGAATTTCTGCTGCAACCTTAGATGTATCCTTACGGGCAACAGCTGACACAAGGCCACTGCCAGCCGGACCACGAATCTCTCCATTTTCAAGCGCCATATCAATCAGAAAGTCTAAGTAAAAATTATCTCTCAAAAATGTATAGGTGAATCCTAACTCCTTGATATAGGCTTCCGTCTGGGCATGATCTCGAGACAAGGTAAAGGTTGCTTTTTCATCTGCTCCGTAAAAGGAGGTATAGACGATATGCTGCACCTCAGCAAGCTTTGCGGCATCTAAAAAACTCTTGTGTTCCTCAACACGCTCTGGATTTTCCCGAGCAGAGACCATCAATAAGACATCGATACCCTTTAAGGCCTCAACTACCTCTGGAGTATTGGCATACACCATCTTACGAATTTCCGCTGACGCGTAGACTTTTGCACGTTCTGGGCTTCTTGCCAGATGGATAGAAGCAATTCCTTGCTGATCTACAAGATCAGCCACATAAGAGCCTAATTTCCCTGTTACACCTGTTATTCCAATCATAACTGTTACTTCCTTTCCCTACATGTCATTTTCTTTAGCCTTTAGATTTGAGATAATTCGCTCTTGATAGGCCTCAAATTCTTGAATTTCTTGATCAGAAAAGCCTTGGTAGAAAATCTCTCCCAGTTCTTTGCTGACACGGTCTCCAATTGCTTTTTGAGCCCAACCGAGTTCTGTCAAAGAGATATATTTTTTCCTTTTATCTTGTGTGCAAGGTTGAATCGTGACCAAACCTTGTTCTTCCAATTTCTTAACCATACTGGTCAATGTATTATTGGCTAGACCCGTCGCAAGAGCGATATCGGTCGCTGTAGCGCACCCCAACTCTTGCTTCCACAAAATCGTTAAAATTTTTCCCTGTTCACTTCTGTATTGAGCATCTGGTTCCTTGTTCAATAGTTTTTGAAAGATACGCCCATTCAACAAACGAATCTGTAGAGCTTGGTAGCCCCCTAACATCTTATCCATTTTAACTCCTTTTTGTTCTATATCGAACCTTTCGAACTATTGTAACACTATGAATTACATCTGTCAACTATTTCGATATAGAAATATCAATTTTTTAATAAATCTGCGTAAATCGCGTAATCCAGATCTTTAAAAACATTGAATACAACTATCATATCAGGGTGTTTTTTCTGAAACTGTACAACCGTCTCTATCGCAATCTTGGCTGCCTCTTCATTTGGAAAACGAAATTCTCCTGTTGAGATACAACAAAAGGCTAAGCTTCTAAGACCTTTTTCATAAGCTAATACTCAATTATTTTCAAAAAGCAACCTTGTCCATTGTCTGCTGACAGTTGACTTTAAAACATTTTTTTCCAGTCCTAGAATAACTTCTTGAAGCTTATCAATGACAGCTTCCAATGTTTGGAAAGCCTTATTTTTAAAACCTCGTTTTCGAATTTCTTTCCAGACTTGTTCAATAGGGTTCATTTCTGGTGTATAAGGTGGGATAAAAGTCAATTCAATATTACTTGGAATCTCTAAGGTACTTGATTTATGCCATATAGCATTATCCATAACAAGTAAAATATAGTCGTCTGGATAAGCTTGTGAAACTTGCCGTAGAAATTCATTCGTCCACTCAGTATTACATCCTCCAGCAATAAGGAAGAAGGAATCTCCTGTCTGAGCATCTACTGCCCCATAACAATAGCGATATTCTCGCATATAATGACTCGGAATGCTAGGTCGGATTCCTTGAGGAGCCCAACAAGAACTCATCTTACTGATCCTCCCGAAACCAGCTTCATCTTGGTACATCAAGCGTACTTTGTTATAAGTCCCCTCCTCTTTAAAGCGCTTACTTAAGGTCTCGAATGTAGATTTTATTTTTAGACGTCTCAATTGTCTGAGCGTCTGCCTTCTTGGGATGTTCAGGTCGAGGAGTGACCGTTCGCCAACCATGGCGTTTCAGGAGATAATAGAAACCATCACGTGTGGAAGTGCGACCAATCTCTTTTTGATAGGCTTCAAATAACTGATTGACAGTTACAAATTCTCCAGCCTGAGCAGCTTCTATATGACGTTTTAGGAATGCTTGTTCCTCTTCGTAAGTCATATATTCTCGATGACGTCCACCACGGGTTTCTTGAAGAAGAGCTTCTAAACCAAACTTCTTATATTTTTTTCAAATTCCTCCAAACAGTTGTTTTATTACAATCTAGGAGATCCATGATTTCCTTATAACTCTTTCCTTTTGAGCGAAAAATAAATAATCTGTAGACGTTTGTGATATTTGGCGTACGATGAATCTTTTTAAGAGTTGTTCAATTTTTTTGTGTTTCTTCGTTTGTAAGTTTCATAACTACTATTATAAGATGTTTTTTTGATTTTAGTCCAGTATAAGTTCAAACACTCTTCGTACGACGAGACTAACTGTCGTCTTTCCAAATCTGTCACTTCTTCATAGATAATAGGGCCCACTGTATGAAGAACATAGCGTGAAGGTAAGTTGTAGGCCTTGCTCATCTTTGCCTGACCTGTAGCTTCATCCCTTCCTTGCTCTTGCATGAGCTCATGACACGCTAGACGCAGTTCAACTCCTGCAGCTGTGTGAATAGCATTGTCAATACACGAATGATTAGGTACAAAACAACCTAAAAGCTTACTGTTGGCCGCATTGACAATGGCATCAACCGCCAGACGAGTGATATCGCCTTGCCACAGGTAGAGATTGGGCCGAATGGGAGTTAAGTCTCTCAAGTCTATAACTCCTTTTTCTAATAGTTTTTCTTGTAAATAACGGTCTTGTTGGTAGAGAAAGTCGACTGTCACTGGTGCTGGATAGCGGACATTTTGAAGAGCCCGATATAAAACTTCTTGCTCCTCTACCTTTTCAGGAATCTCTAGTTCTGTCAATCCTTGCTCGCTTTTTAAAACATCAATCAAATATTCTAGTCTGCTAGCCATTGTTGGAGAACCTCCCTCATATCATCTTTTTATAGAAATTGTTTTTTTCTTTTTGGAGTACCAAAGCCTTCAAGATCATCACGATTGAGACGAATCAAATGAGCCTTTGGAAATACCGCTGTCATTTTCTCAAAAGGATAGCGAATGATGGTCGGCGTATTGTAACCGACACCCAATTCTAAGAAGACAACCTTTTGATCTTCTATCCCTTCCAAAAATCTTTGATAGGCTTCATAAGATTCCTCCCAAGTCTCATCTTGAACAAAATCCTGGTCTACACGTAAATGCATGGTCATTGGCGCCCCACAATGAGGACAATACGGTATCAAGTCGGTTGGAATTTTCAAGTCCTTGATTTCTTTTAGCATCTCCATGACAGCTCCTTCATTATCAAAGACTTGCTGGCGACAAGGGACGGAACATTGCCACTCTCCGTAGTTGCCCTGTACTTCAAAGAAACGTTCCGGAGCAAATCCTGTCTTCATAAACTGCCCATCTACATTGGTCGTAATCACAAAATAATCCTTGTCCTTTACCAAGTCGAAAAGATCTCTATAAAGTGGAAGTCCATCCGGTTGGTAACGATTATGATAGATATGTTTGGCCCAATAGCCCCAGCGCTCTTCAAGAGCCTCAAAAGGATAAAAAGCTGCAGAATACATGTCCTGCATGCCATAACGAGCAATATAATCTTTAAAAAAAACCTGAAAACGTGACCCTGAGTAGGTTAAACCCGCCGCTGCAGATAAACCAGCTCCTGCTCCAATCACAACCTTATCTGCTTCTTCAATAATTTTCTTTGCTTCTTGAATCTTTGTCATCTTATCTTCCCTCAATTTCAAATCTTGCTTGGTAGGGAGGCAATTGCGTCAAATCATAAAAATCCCCTACTACTTTTTTAAAACGAAAGACTTGTAGGTGACTACGCCCCTCTTCTGTCGGATAAATCTCATACATATATGGATTGGCTTCCAACAACTCTTCAAGATGCTCTTTTCCAATCCACTCCACCTGACCCGTTAAGGAAATGGATTTACGGTCCATGGTTCCTGCTCCTTGAGTCATCCCTGTCAACGCTACACGTCCATCTTCCTTAAGACGCTTGTAGAGGGGTTTAAAATCAGCTGTCAAAAAAATAGACTGTTTTCCCATCCTCCCACATCATATCCATGACAGCTGTATGCGGATGTCCCTGTTTCATCAACCGTTGCCACTACAACTGAATGAATCTCTTCGACTAGTACTTTCAAATAATCCATTATATAACACCATGTCTTTCTTTGAATTTTAGTTCCATATCGAACTTTATGAAACAATTGTAACTCTTTTTATTACACCTGTCAACTGTTTCGATATCGAAATAATAAAAACTTCCTACCAAAAAGTAGAAAGCAATCATTTTTATAAAATTAAACATGAATCACATCTGAATCATTCCTCTTAAAAGAAACTACTATGCACCAGATAAGGACCATACTTAGAATTTTTGACTATAAACCAACCATAAGGGAATGATAAAAAAATTTTTTTATAAAAGTAGAGTAAGCAAAAAAAGTAAAAAGAACTGAAACTAATAGTTTTTAACTCAAAAAAAGTAAAGATAACAGACAATTGATGTATTCAATAGAATATTAAATCCCGTAGCAAAAACTAGCTGATAATATATTCGTCTTAATCTGAGGATTAAAGAGTTTGACAGCAAATAAGGCTAATAAAGAAACATTATAGATACAAATTGGCTTGTAATCATGACGATAAAAAAACTAAACATTTATTGTTATAAAAAAATTAATCCCACTACTAAAATTACTCGACTTGTTAATCCAAACATGCGAAACTCCACTAATATCACTCCAAGGAACAAATAAAGCTAATCTTCTAAGATAAATCCCTTTTTGGAGATATAGAAAAATTTCCAAGGGCAAAGAAAAATTTATGCCAATGCCAACTAAAAATTAATAAAAGAAGGAAATACCCTAACTGTGTTTGATGAAAGCTAAAGGCGTAATTAAATATAGTAAATTCTTGAATTTCTCGCCCAACAATTTGATAGACAACAAAAAGATATAAAACAACTATAAATAGAACAAATCTATAATAAATACTATGAAACTTCACAATTTTTGGCATATATTCTCCTTACTGATAAAATCATCATCGAATGACACTTTTCTATCTAGCTTAACACAAGTATACCATTAAACACTCAAAAAGCATAAACATGGAAGAAAGAGATTTTTTAAAAAGAGCTTGGCCAAGACCAAACTCTTCATTTTTCTACTCTTCCTCAACTAAACGTTTAAACTCTGCTTGGATCTCTGTATTCTCTGTCGGTTTTAAGTACATGACACCACCATTTGTTGTTGGAGAATGAAAAACAATCGCTTCCCCTGTATCAGTTATCGCAAAAAAGTAGCTATGCACGTCCGGGTATTTATCCCAGTTACTATAGCGTTCCACAATTCGATACTTAGCGTTACCTAAACCTGTATCAGTGTATTCGGCATTCATTTTCTCGCTTGGTCCATCTCCAAAGCTATAGAGATTATCCGCACCAACATCACCACCAGAAATTCCTTTTTTGTAATTAGGTTGACCTAGTCTTTCGCCCCATCCTTTAATGAAGGATTCTAATTTTGCAGATTTGCTTGCATTCCAAGGAGCTTTTTGTTTTTCTCCCGAAATGGTCGTGCTAGTAGAGCTTTCAAATTTTTGCCAATCAAAACCTCTTAAATCAATTTGATCCGATTCAGTTTTTCCAAAATTAGATCCAATATAATTAGATTCTATTTGAAATTCTTTTTCCTGAAGTTTACTAGCCCCCTTTTGATTTTCATTTAACTTATAAAGAGCTCCATAACCTTTACCAGTTCCAGACGACCAACTTAATTCAAGAATCTCCCCACCTTGATAAATAATTGCTGCATTCCTAGCTCCACCATGTCCTGCAGCAAAACCTTCTGCTAAAAGCACAGGCTTACCTTCTTGTAAAGAGTACACTCCAGTTAAAAAGTATTTGCCACTTAAATTAAGATCCGCTACAAGTAACTCCTCAACGCCATCATCATTTAAATCAACAAAAGAGTAACGCATATCATCTGAACGGTTTATTGCATTTTCAATAGACCAACTATTGATAGGACGTTCAGTAGCTTTTAAACTTTGATAAAGATTTGAAATTGCAGTTGAATCATTCGAAGTAGAAAATATTTTTTGGTAATCATCAAAAACTGACTTGTACAAATCTTTATAATCTTTCTTAGACTCCCCAGACTTTATCTCGTTACTAGTAGTTGAAGTAGATAAACTAATATCTTTACTAGAAAGCTCAGAATTTTGATTGCTACAACCAAATGTTAAAAAAACTAAATATAAGAATAAACAAACTTCCTACCATACTTCTATTACCCATAAAAAAATCTCCTCTTGAAATGAATGGTGACCATAACTTTGCTTACATTATATCAAATATTTGAGAGTTTCGGTAAGATAAAAAAATCTTATATATACAAATACTAAGTAAATAAGTTCAATAATTCTTATATTCGATACACCTTCAATAAATACTATATAGCTAAATATATTGTAGAGAAATCCTATAAGACCCTATAACAAAAGAGATTAAACCATTATTTAAAAGCTAACCTATAATACAGTTAAATGATTATACAAGCTTACAGGAAATTAAAGAAAAAGAGCATTAACGCATTGAAAAAAATAAAAATATAAATGAAAGATAAAAAGCTAAGAAAAAAAGCCACGAAATCATTAAAAAAATACTTTTTATACTCAGTGACTTTAACAACACAAAAATCTAGAATCTCCCTAAATTTGAAAACAAAAAGAGCGAACCATTTTGTTTCGCTCCAGATAGTAAGTATTTATAGTCATTTAGTTTTAAAAAAGCACTCTAAACATTCAAAGATATTTGGGACTTCCCTTAATAAATTTGTCACTTTCTTTTTCAAGACAGCCCAAGCTTGCTCAATGGGATTCAAATCTGGTGAATAAGGTGGTAGAGGTAAGAAAAAGTGTTTATCTTTGACGCAAAGTTCATCCAAAATCTTCTTGGGATGAAAACTAGCATTGTCCATGACAATGACATGAGGTGTCTTCAAAGCAGGCAGGAGTTGCGTTTTGAACCACTTAACAAAGAAGTCGCTCGTCATGCTTTCCTTGTAAATCATAGGACCTATAAACTCTCCATCTACTTGTCCTGCAACAATTGAAGTCCGCTCAAAACGCCGTCCATTAATCTTTTCATAGACTTTCTCTCCTCTAGGAGCCCGTGCATGAGTACGATAGAGGTAGCGGTCGATTCCTGTTTCGTCAATATATACGACTGGTAAATCTTTTAGATTATCCAAAAATATCAAGAAATTCAGCGACTTTCTCTGGATCTTGTTCCTTAAAAGCTAGTCGTCTTTTTTTAAAGTGACATTGATCTGCTTTAAAAGCTGCCCAGACTGAAGGAACAGCACAATCAAAATGTGCCGCAATTTCCCGTAAAAAAGCATCTGGATGAGCCTCTACAAAGGCCTTCAACTCCTCCAAAGGAATCTTTCGGCTTTTGGCGACTCTCTTTTTCCGCTCTAAGTGCCCTTGTTCACGTAATTTCTTTTCCCATGTGAAGAGAGTTCTGACGCCAACATCAAAAAAACTTTGGATGCCTCGACATGGCTGTGTCCCTCTTTGATGTAATTTAATGCTCGTTGTTTAAAATCTGTACTATATGCCATAGCTTTATTATAACATGTATTTTATAAACTAATACTGGACTAAAATCAAAAAACATCTTATAATAGTAGTTATGAAACTTACAAACGAAGAAACACAAAAAATTGAACAACTCTTAAAAGATTCATCGTACGCCAAATATCACAAACGTCTACAGATTATTTATTTTCGCTCAAAAGAAAAGAGTTATAAGGAAATCATGGATTTGCTAGATTGTAATAAAACAACTGTTTGGAGGAATTTGAAAAAATATAAGGAGTTTGGTTTAGAAGCTCTTCTTCAATAAACCCGTGGTGGACGTCATCGAGAATATATGACTTACGAAGAAGAACAAGCATTCCTAAAACGTCATATAGAAGCTGCTCAGGCTGGGGAATTTGTAACTGTCAATCAGTTATTTGAAGCCTATCAAAAAGAGATTGGTCGCACTTCCACACGTGATGGTTTCTATTATCTCCTGAAACGCCATGGTTGGCAAACGGTCACTCCTCGACCTGAACATCCCAAGAAGGCAGGCGCTCAGACAATTGAGACGTCTAAAAATAAAATCTACATTCGAGACCTTAAGTAAGCGCTTTAAAGAGGAGGGGACTTATAACAAAGTACGCTTGATGTACCAAGATGAAGCTGGTTTCGGGAGGATCAGTAAGATGAGTTCTTGTTGGGCTCCTCAAGGAATTCGACCTAGCATTCCTAGTCATTATATGCGAGAATATCGCTATTGTTATGGGGCAGTAGATGCTCAGACAGGAGATTCCTTCTTCCTCATTGCTGGAGGATGCAATACTGAGTGGACGAATGAATTTCTACGGCAAGTCTCACAAGCTTATCCAGATGATTATATTTTACTTGTTATGGATAATGCTATATGGCATAAATCAAGTACCTTAGAGATTCCAAGTAATATTGAATTGGCTTTTATCCCACCTTATACACCAGAAATGAACCCTATTGAACAAGTCTGGAAAGAAATTCGAAAACGAGGTTTTAAAAATAAGGCTTTCCAAACATTGGAAGCTGTCATTGATAAGCTTCAAGAAGTTATTCAAGGACTGGAAAAAAGCGTTTTAAAGTCTACTGTCAGCAGACAATGGACAAGGTTGCTTTTTGAAAATAATTGAGTATAAGTAACTATATCACTCAACCACAGTTGACAAAGAGGGGAAATTTGATAATTAAAGACACAAAAAAAGAGCTAACAAGCTCTAATTACGGAGAATAAGGGATTCGAACCCTTGCGCCAGTTACCCGACCTAACGATTTAGCAAACCGTCCTCTTCAGCCTCTTGAGTAATTCTCCTATTAATGGGCACGAGTGGACTCGAACCACCGACCTCACGCTTATCAGGCGTGCGCTCTAACCACCTGAGCTACGCGCCCAAGTTAAATAACTTGGTAAATGAACTAAATGTTCAAAGCGGGTGACGAGAATCGAACTCGCGACAACAGCTTGGAAGGCTGTAGTTTTACCACTAAACTACACCCGCATAAAAACAAATATGGCGCGAGACGGAATCGAACCGCCGACACATGGAGCTTCAATCCATTGCTCTACCAACTGAGCTACCGAGCGCTATTGCGGGAGCAGGATTTGAACCTACGACCTTCGGGTTATGAGCCCGACGAGCTACCGAGCTGCTCCATCCCGCGTTAATAATAAAGGAGGATGTGGGATTCGAACCCACGCACGCTTTTACACGCCTGACGGTTTTCAAGACCGTTCCCTTCAGCCGGACTTGGGTAATCCTCCATAATATTTAATGGACCTTGTAGGACTTGAACCTACGACCACTCGGTTATGAGCCGAGAGCTCTAACCAGCTGAGCTAAAGGTCCAACAAGATCATTATAGCGGCGAAGGGATCGAACCCCCGACCTCCCGGGTATGAACCGGACGCTCTAGCCAGCTGAGCTACACCGCCATCAATCGGGAAGACAGGATTCGAGACCTGCGACACCTTGGTCCCAAACCAAGTACTCTACCAAGCTGAGCTACTTCCCGAGTTAAATAGAAAAAAATGCACCCTAGAGAGTCGAACCTCTAACCGCCTGATTCGTAGTCAGGTACTCTATCCAGTTGAGCTAAGGGTGCTCATTATATGCCGAGGACCGGGATCGAACCGGTACGATCGTTACCAATCGCAGGATTTTTAAGTCCTGTGCGTCTGCCAGTTCCGCCACCCCGGCCTCTCTAAGCGAACGACGGGATTCGAACCCGCGACCCCCACCTGGCAAGGGTGGTGTTCTACCACTGAACTACGTTCGCATCGACCTCTTAGTTATATTAAAAAAATGCCGGCTACATGACTTGAACACGCGACCCTCTGATTACAAATCAGATGCTCTACCAACTGAGCTAAGCCGGCTTATTTCTATTATGCGGGTTAAGGGACTTGAACCCCCACGCCGTTAAGCGCCAGATCCTCAAATCTGGTGCGTCTGCCAATCCGCCAAACCCGCAATGATGACCCGTACTGGGCTCGAACCAGTGACCCATTGATTAAAAAGTCAATTGCTCTACCAACTGAGCTAACGAGTCTAAAAATAACTTCCGTTATCTTAAACGGTCCCGACGGGAATCGAACCCGCGATCTTCGCCGTGACAGGGGCGACGTGATAACCGCTACACTACGGGACCTATGGGAGTTAACGGGATCGAACCGCTGACCCTCTGCTTGTAAGGCAGATGCTCTCCCAGCTGAGCTAAACTCCCTTTAGCTAAGCGACTTCCTTATCTCACAGGGGGCAACCCCCAACTACTTCCGGCGTTCTAGGGCTTAACTTCTGTGTTCGGCATGGGTACAGGTGTATCTCCTAGGGCTATCGTCACTTAACTTTGAGTAATACCTACTCAAAATTGAATATCTATCAAATTCCAAGAAAATCCTTCACACTTCGTATTCTCAGTTACTTTGGATAAGTCCTCGAGCTATTAGTATTAGTCCGCTACATGTGTCGCCACACTTCCACTTCTAACCTATCTACCTGATCATCTCTCAGGGCTCTTACTGATATAAAATCATGGGAAATCTCATCTTGAGGTGGGTTTCACACTTAGATGCTTTCAGCGTTTATCCCTTCCCTACATAGCTACCCAGCGATGCCTTTGGCAAGACAACTGGTACACCAGCGGTAAGTCCACTCTGGTCCTCTCGTACTAGGAGCAGATCCTCTCAAATTTCCTACGCCCGCGACGGATAGGGGACCGAACTGTCTCACGACGTTCTGAACCCAGCTCGCGTGCCGCTTTAATGGGCGAACAGCCCAACCCTGGGACCGACTACAGCCCCAGGATGCGACGAGCCGACATCGAGGTGCCAAACCTCCCCGTCGATGTGAACTCTTGGGGGAGATAAGCCTGTTATCCCCAGGGTAGCTTTTATCCGTTGAGCGATGGCCCTTCCATACGGAACCACCGGATCACTAAGCCCGACTTTCGTCCCTGCTCGAGTTGTAGCTCTCGCAGTCAAGCTCCCTTATACCTTTACACTCTGCGAATGATTTCCAACCATTCTGAGGGAACCTTTGGGCGCCTCCGTTACCTTTTAGGAGGCGACCGCCCCAGTCAAACTGCCCGTCAGACACTGTCTCCGATAGGGATCACCTATCTGGGTTAGAGTGGCCATAACACAAGGGTAGTATCCCAACAACGTCTCCTTCGAAACTGGCGTCCCGATCTCTTAGACTCCTACCTATCCTGTACATGTGGTACAGACACTCAATATCAAACTGCAGTAAAGCTCCATGGGGTCTTTCCGTCCTGTCGCGGGTAACCTGCATCTTCACAGGTACTAAAAATTTCACCGAGTCTCTCGTTGAGACAGTGCCCAAATCATTACGCCTTTCGTGCGGGTCGGAACTTACCCGACAAGGAATTTCGCTACCTTAGGACCGTTATAGTTACGGCCGCCGTTTACTGGGGCTTCAATTCATACCTTCGCGTTTCCGCTAAGCACTCCTCTTAACCTTCCAGCACCGGGCAGGCGTCACCCCTATACATCATCTTACGATTTAGCAGAGAGCTGTGTTTTTTTGATAAACAGTTGCTTGGGCCTATTCACTGCGGCTGACTTAAAGTCAGCACCCCTTCTCCCGAAGTTACGGGGTCATTTTGCCGAGTTCCTTAACGAGAGTTCTCTCGCTCACCTGAGGCTACTCGCCTCGACTACCTGTGTCGGTTTGCGGTACGGGTAGAGTATGTTTAAACGCTAGAAGCTTTTTCTTGGCAGTGTGACGTCACTAACTTCGCTACTAAACTTCGCTCCCCATCACAGCTCAATGTTATAGAACTAAGCATTTAACTCAATTCACACCTCACTGCTTAGACAGACACTTCCAATCGTCTGCTTTTAGTTAGCCTACTGCGTCCCTCCATCACTACATACTCTAGTACAGGAATATCAACCTGTTGTCCATCGGATACACCTTTCGGTCTCTCCTTAGGGTCCCGACTAACCCAGGGCGGACGAGCCTTCCCCTGAAACCTTAGTCTTACGGTGGACAGGATTCTCACCTGTCTTTCGCTACTCATACCGGCATTCTCACTTCTATGCGTTCCAGCACTCCTCACGGTATACCTTCTTCACACATAGAACGCTCTCCTACCATACCTATAAAAGGTATCCACAGCTTCGGTAAATTATTTTTAGCCCCGGTACATTTTTCGGCGCAGGGTCACTCGACTAGTGAGCTATTACGCACTCTTTGAATGAATAGCTGCTTCTAAGCTAACATCCTAGTTGTCTGTGCAACCCCACATCCTTTTCCACTTAACAATTATTTTGGGACCTTAGCTGGTGGTCTGGGCTGTTTCCCTTTCGACTACGGATCTTAGCACTCGCAGTCTGACTGCCGACCATAATTCATTGGCATTCGGAGTTTATCTGAGATTGGTAATCCGGGATGGACCCCTCACCCAAACAGTGCTCTACCTCCAAGAATCTCTAATGTCGACGCTAGCCCTAAAGCTATTTCGGAGAGAACCAGCTATCTCCAAGTTCGTTTGGAATTTCTCCGCTACCCACAAGTCATCCAAGCACTTTTCAACGTGCCCTGGTTCGGTCCTCCAGTGCGTCTTACCGCACCTTCAACCTGCTCATGGGTAGGTCACATGGTTTCGGGTCTACGACATGATACTAAGGCGCCCTATTCAGACTCGGTTTCCCTACGGCTCCGTCTCTTCAACTTAACCTCGCATCATATCGTAACTCGCCGGTTCATTCTACAAAAGGCACGCTCTCACCCAGTAACGGGCTCGAACTTGTTGTAGGCACACGGTTTCAGGTTCTATTTCACTCCCTCCCGGGGTGCTTTTTCACCTTTCCCTCACGGTACTGGTTCACTATCGGTCACTAGGGAGTATTTAGGGGTTGGGAGATGGTCCTCCCAGATTCCGACAGGGATTTCACGTGTCCCGCCGTACTCAGGATACTGCTAGGTACAAAGACTATTTTTGAATACGAGGCTATCACTCTCTTTGGCTGATTTTTCCCAAACCATTCTTCTATAATCTTTGAGTCCACATTGCAGTCCTACAACCCCGAAGAGTAAACTCTTCGGTTTGCCCTCCTGCCGTTTCGCTCGCCGCTACTAAGGCAATCGCTTTTGCTTTCTCTTCCTGCAGCTACTTAGATGTTTCAGTTCACTGCGTCTTCCTCCTCATATCCTTAACAGATATGGGTAACAGGTAGTACCTGTTGGGTTCCCCATTCGAAAATCCCTGGATCATCGCTTACTTACAGCTACCCAAGGCATATCGTCGTTTGTCACGTCCTTCTTCGGCTCCTAGTGCCAAGGCATCCACCGTGCGCCCTTATTAACTTAACCTTATTTTTTCTGACCTTTCAGTCATAAACTCTTATTAATACTACAGCGTTTTTCGGTTTATTTTCTTGTTACTATTTGATATAGATATTCAATTTTCAATGTGCATTACTTGGTGATCTCTCACCAATGGAGCCTAGCAGGGATCGAACCGCTGACCTCCTGCGTGCAAAGCAGGCGCTCTCCCAGCTGAGCTAAGGCCCCACAAGACCTCTCAAGACTAAACAAGACCAATGTGCATTCCTTATCCTTAGAAAGGAGGTGATCCAGCCGCACCTTCCGATACGGCTACCTTGTTACGACTTCACCCCAATCATCTATCCCACCTTAGGCGGCTGGCTCCTAAAAGGTTACCTCACCGACTTCGGGTGTTACAAACTCTCGTGGTGTGACGGGCGGTGTGTACAAGGCCCGGGAACGTATTCACCGCGGCGTGCTGATCCGCGATTACTAGCGATTCCGACTTCATGTAGGCGAGTTGCAGCCTACAATCCGAACTGAGACTGGCTTTAAGAGATTAGCTTGCCGTCACCGACTTGCGACTCGTTGTACCAGCCATTGTAGCACGTGTGTAGCCCAGGTCATAAGGGGCATGATGATTTGACGTCATCCCCACCTTCCTCCGGTTTATTACCGGCAGTCTCGCTAGAGTGCCCAACTGAATGATGGCAACTAACAATAGGGGTTGCGCTCGTTGCGGGACTTAACCCAACATCTCACGACACGAGCTGACGACAACCATGCACCACCTGTCACCTCTGTCCCGAAGGAAAAACTCTATCTCTAGAGCGATCAGAGGGATGTCAAGACCTGGTAAGGTTCTTCGCGTTGCTTCGAATTAAACCACATGCTCCACCGCTTGTGCGGGCCCCCGTCAATTCCTTTGAGTTTCAACCTTGCGGTCGTACTCCCCAGGCGGAGTGCTTAATGCGTTAGCTACGGCACTAAACCCCGGAAAGGGTCTAACACCTAGCACTCATCGTTTACGGCGTGGACTACCAGGGTATCTAATCCTGTTTGCTCCCCACGCTTTCGAGCCTCAGCGTCAGTTACAAGCCAGAGAGCCGCTTTCGCCACCGGTGTTCCTCCATATATCTACGCATTTCACCGCTACACATGGAATTCCACTCTCCCTCTTGCACTCAAGTTAAACAGTTTCCAAAGCGTACTATGGTTAAGCCACAGCCTTTAACTTCAGACTTATCTAACCGCCTGCGCTCGCTTTTACGCCCAATAAATCCGGACAACGCTCGGGACCTACGTATTACCGCGGCTGCTGGCACGTAGTTAGCCGTCCCTTTCTGGTAAGATACCGTCACAGTGTGAACTTTCCACTCTCACACTCGTTCTTCTCTTACAACAGAGCTTTACGATCCGAAAAACCTTCTTCACTCACGCGGCGTTGCTCGGTCAGACTTCCGTCCATTGCCGAAGATTCCCTACTGCTGCCTCCCGTGGGAGTCTGGGCCGTGTCTCAGTCCCAGTGTGGCCGATCACCCTCTCAGGTCGGCTATGTATCGTCGCCTTGGTGAGCCGTTACCTCACCAACTAGCTAATACAACGCAGGTCCATCTGGTAGTGATGCAATTGCACCTTTTTAAGCAGATATCATGCGATATCTACTGTTATGCGGTATTAGCTATCGTTTCCAATAGTTATCCCCGCTACCAGGCAGGGTTACCTACGCGTTACTCACCCGTTCGCAACTCATCCGGAGAAGCAAGCTCCTCCTTCAGCGTTCTACTTGCATGTATTAGGCACGCCGCCAGCGTTCGTCCTGAGCCAGGGATCAAACTCTCATTAAAAGTTTGAGTTCTCACTCATTTCTGTCACTGACAGATTTATTGTTTTTCATTGTTCAGTACTACAACTTCAGTTGTAGTGCCCTGCACATTGGTTCGTCTTGTTCAGTTTTCAAAGGTCTTTGTCACTCACTTCTCTCAAGTGACAACTATATTAGTATATCACAGCCGCTTTCGCTTGTCAACACTTTTTTGAAACTTTTTTTAATTTTTTTCATCCAGTGTTTCATCTGCAACATACTATAGTCCGTGCAGGGATTCGAACCCGTGTTACCGCCGTGAAAAGGCGGTGTCTTAACCCCTTGACCAACGGACCAGAGTTGTTATTTTCAACTCTTACTATTATACCGACTTTTCTTACTTTGTCAACACCTTTTTTTAACTTTTTTTTTAGAAGTCTTGTAATGTTGCCTTCAGCTCTCTGAGAAGGGCTTTGCGACCTTTAAATCGTTCGTCTGCCCAGAGGCGTTCATAAGCTTCTTGCTTATCTTCTGGTAATTTTCTTCTATAAGTATCCAACAATTCATGAAGGGCGTAGTAATCATCCAACCACAATCCTCCTTCTGGTAGGCGATGGCTAATCTCCCCTACTTCTTCATAGGCCATCCGGTCTAGACGACGTTTTTGACTCTCTTGTTTTCTGACGCTATCAAGGATTCGATTGCGAAATTTTGTTTTGAAGTAGACGTAGAGTTTCTTTTCCTCTTCCACTAATTCTGGATGGACCTCAAGCAGTTCATAAAGACAGATCATGCCCTCTTGGTCCCAATCCTCCTTCTCCCACAGGTGGAGATAGTAGTCTTTTCTACATTTATGAACAATTCCTTTTACCTTTGCATAATACTTTTCAAGCATTTGCTTTCCCCCTTTCTCTACTTTTAGTTTAGCAGAGAAAGGAGGAAAGAGGGGCCATCGTTCCTATCTTGTGTTTTTTCAAGTCTGTAATGTTATGGCAGTTGTGAATACTGACAAGTGAGGGTAAAAAAAGACAACTGTTTTCTATACGGTTGTCTTTACTTTGTAATTTTAATTGATGAAATGTCCGATTAAAGTTCAGCAATCTGGTTAAGATTTACTTCTGCAACTGTATCATTACCAAACATTGAGATAATCATCTTAACTTTATTGTTATCAATTTCTGTGATCTTACCTGTGTAATCTGCGAAAGCACCGTCAATAATACGAACAGTTTGACCAACTTCAACATCAATATCAAATTCTTGGACAGTTTGACCCATAGAAACTAAAATATCGCGAATTTCTTGTTCCAAAAGTGGAGTTGGTTTTGATCTATTTCCGTGTGAACCTACGAATCCTGTTACGTTTGGTGTGTTACGCACAACAAACCATGCTTCGTCGGTCATAACCATTTCTACAAGAACATACCCTGGAAAGCGATTTTCTTCGATTTCTTTTTTCTTTCCATTTTTTTCTACTTGCACTGTTTGTGTAGGAATTTCAACACGTAGAATATTTTCTAGCATATTGTATGTTTGTGCACGTTGCAATAGATTTTCTTTTACTTTATTTTCGTAGCCAGAATAAGTTTGTAGCACAAACCATCCTTTATCAAAACTATCCATGTTTTTTCCTTTCCTAACTGAAGAATTTCAGCGACTAGATCTTTTTCTTAGCTTATGTTAAAAAATATTAATAAAACGAATCAATCCGCTAACAATCAATTGGTCAAAAATATAAATCATCACTACAAAGAAAGCAGTGTATTCCATGATAGATTTAAAATCTAACCAACTTTCCTTGCGAGTCGGCCAAGTTGTTTCTTTAAGAAGTTTAAAAATGTCCTTAATAAAACGCATCGTTTTCTCCTATCTCGTTTCTCGGTGTGTGGTGTACTTGCCACAGTGTTTACAAAATTTATTTACTTCTAAGCGTGTTGGTTTTGGATTTCCACTAATCTTAATCGAATAGTTTCTAGAACCACAAACCGCACAGGCTAGACTTGCTTTTTTAAGTGCCATAACGCCTCCATCTTACCTATTATAACAATAAACCTCTGCTTTGACAAGTTAAATTCTTTTTTGAATTCTTAAATCTTTCACTGTAAAATTATCAAATAGGGCTTTCTTTCAATAACGTACCGAATTATTTAGAAATTAAAAAGCCTAGGAGTCATCCTAAGCTTCATGATACTTATTTACCAAGGTAGTATTCAGAAACTACGTTCAATTTTTCGTCAAATTCGAATACCAATGGTGGGAAGTTAGGGATTTCTACATCCATGATTTCGTCATCTGACAATTGTTTGATGTGTTTCACAAGGGCACGGATTGAGTTACCGTGTGCTCCTACGAATACATTTTTACCATCTTTAAGAGCTGGAGCGATTTTATCTTCCCAGAATGGAAGGGCACGTTCCAAAGTCACTTTCAAGTTTTCAGCATCTGGGATAACTGAGTCGTCAAGTGAAGCGTAACGACGGTCAGTGTGAGCTGAGTGCTCATCGTCGCGATCCATTGCTGGAGGCAATACATCGTATGAACGACGCCAGATGTGAACTTGTTCATCACCAAATTGTTCAGCTGCTTCAGCTTTATTTTTACCAGTCAAACCACCGTAGTGACGTTCGTTCAAGCGCCATGATTTTTCAACCGGAACCCACAATTGGTCAGCTGCTTCAAGAGCCAAGTTAGTTGTTTGATTGCACGTTTCAATACTGAAGTGTAAGCTTGATCAAACTCGATACCAGCTTCTTTGATCAATTTACCAGCGTCAATCGCTTGTTGTGTTCCTTTTTCAGACAAATCAACATCAGCCCAACCAGTGAAAAGGTTAGCTTTGTTCCATTCAGACTCACCGTGGCGAGCAAAAACCAATTTTACCATTTGATGGATACTCCTTTTATTTTCCGAGGTTTCCCTCGTTTATCTATTCTATTTTACACAATTTTTCACAAAAAAGCTAGTCAAAATCATTCAAAAAAGAGAAGCGACTTCTTGTCTCTTCTCTTTTAGTATAGAATTATCCTTCGATTTGGAAATGTTTTAAGCTTGACAAGTATAGCGCTCCACCAATGATGAGGATAATTCCACCGATCCATCCCAAGAACGGAATCAATGATACTACCGATCCAACGATAAATAAGATAGACGGAGCAAGTGAGATACGCTTGTCATCCTTGTAGTAGACAAGAGTGAGAATTCCTAGGATTAGAGTTGCGATTTTTACTAAAGTAAAAACAAGGAAAACAATTCCCAAAACAACTCCCGCAAAATCTTCATTTTCAGAAATAGCTGCAATCATAACGATAACGACTGGTAAAATTGCTAAAACAGCTCCTGCAATGATCCCAATAATTCCATCAACTTGTGCAAGTGTTTTTGTCTTCATAAATGTCTCCTAAAAATTTTATTTAATCGTTATTTTACCATATTTTAGTTTATTTAAAGTTTTTACCAGTCTGGTACGAAACGATGATTCCTTGGTAATTTCTCAAAGTAACTTCCACTTTCCTGACCAAAGTGGAAATTAGTCTAAAACGGATTTTTATGGTGGAATTAAGTGTGAGACGTTTGTGGTAGAAATGAGGCCTACTATGACCAAACATAAACACCTTACCCTTTCAGACATTAATGATATCCAATTAGGCTTAGAGCGCGGTGAAATCTTCAAAGCTATTGGACAGTCCATTCTAAAAGACCCAACTACTGTATCCAAAGAAGTCAAACGAAACAGACAAGTTCGAGAGTCTACGTGCGATAATCTTCCTTGCCATCTACTCGATAAGGCTCCCTTTGTATGTAATGGATATCCTAAAAGAAGACAAAACTGTGGCTATCAGAAAATCTTCTACCTTGCTAAACAAGCTCAAAAAAATACGAATAAACTCTTGTCGAGGCTCGTGAAGGAACTCCTCTCAATCCTCAAACTTTCTGGGACATGGATAAAATCATTTCTGAGGGAGTTAAAAAGGGACAACACATCTATCATATTCTGGAAACTCATAACCTTGATGTCAGCTCCTCAAAAGGGACTGTATATTAACGAACGCTATCAGCACTAAAAAACTAAAGAATGTCAGGCGCTTTTATCTCCCGAAGGTAGACAGATTTTCGCTCAACGTAAGATTGATGTGGAACCTGTCTTTGGGCAGATAAAGGCTTGTTTGGGTTACCAGAGATGTAATCTGAGAGGGAAGCGTCAAGTGAAAATTGACATGGGATTAGTGCTTATGGCCAATAACCTCCTAAAATACAATAAGAGAACGACTCAAAATTAAAAAGCTAGAGGTTCCAAATTGTGGAACTCTAGCTTTTTTGTAGCTGAGAACTATTTTGTCTCAGACTCTTTTCTAGCAATATCAAAGAATAATCATTCTCCGTTTTGCTTTATCTGAGCTTTTTATTTATTCTTCTTCCTCGCGTTTTTTAGCGATGAGAAGTCCTCCTGTCACTGCAGCAAGAAGTGCTAGAGCAAGTGAAGAGTTAGATTGTTTAGTACCAGTGTTTGGCAATTCTTTCGCTCCTGCTTTCTTAGCTGGTTCTTGAGCAGGTGACTCTTTAGTTGCTTCTTTAACAACATTTTCAGAGGCAAGTACTGCTACTGATCCGTCCGCAACGGTTACAACTACTGATCCATCATTGTTAACTTTGATATCTTTCGCAGTTGGGTTAGCTTTCTTAACTTCTTCTGCTACTTTAGCTTTTTCAGCATCTGTTAGAGCTGATGGATTTACAACCGGTGTCACAGCTGGGGTCTTAACGCCATTTGAATCAGCTTCTTTAACTGTTTGCGCTGGTGTTAAGGTTGCTTCTGAACCGTCTTTGAATGTTACTGTCGCAGTTCCGTCTTCACCAACTTTAACATCTGTTGCTGTTGGGTTAGATTTCTTAACTTCATCTGCTACTTTAGCTTTCAGCATCTGTAAGAGATGATGGGTTCGCTACTGGAGTCTTAAGCTCCTTATCAGAAACCTTAGTTGCTTGAACTGGATCACTAGCTTCTGGTATTTGACCATTCTTACTTGCTACAACAGTCACATTTCCTTCTGGAATGTCTACTGTTGGTGTGATTGTTGCTTTACCATCTACTCCTGTTGTTGCTTCACCAATCTTGTTACCATCTTTATCGTACATTTCAACCTTAGAATCTGGATCTGCTGTCACTTCAACTGGTGTCTTAGTACCTGCTTTTCCTGTAAGGTCTGTTGTGATTGCCGGTTGAGTTGGTGTTGTCGGTGTTGCTACTGTAGCTGTAGCTTTTTCACTTGGAACTGATGTTTGGCCATCTTTCGTAGCTTTAGCAGTCACATTTCCTTCTGGAATGTCTACTGTTGGTGTGATGATTGCTTTACCATCTGCTCCTGTTGTTGCTTCACCAATTTTGTTACCATCTTTGTCAAACAACTCGACTGTAGTGCCTGGTTCTGCCGTTACTTCAATTGGTGTCTTAGTGCCTGCTTTGCCTGTAAGGTCTGTTGTGATTGCTGGTTGAGTTGGTGTTGCTTGAACTGGATCACTAGCCTCTGGTGTTTGACCAGCCTTGCTTGCTACAACAGTTACATTGCCTTCTGGAATGTCTACTGTTGGGGTAATAGTAGCTTTACCATTTTCATCAGCTGTTGCTTCACCAATCTTGTTACCATCTTTATCGTACATTTCAACTTTAGAGCCTGGTTCTGCTGTCACTTCAACTGGTGTCTTAGTGCCTGCTTTGCCTGTAAGGTCTGTTGTGATTGTTGGCTGAGTTGGTGTTGCTGGTGTTTTAACAGTTACCTTAACTGGTACTTCATCCTTAGATCCGTCTGGGTAGGTCACAACTACTGTCGCGTCTTTTTCGCCTTCTGTAGCTGTATCTACTGGTGTCTTGAATTCAAATCTTGTACCACTTGGTAGATCTCCTACATTACCAATTGAATCTTTGGCATTTGGTGTTGAGCCTGGTGTGACTGTTTGCGACTTAGCCGTTGGATCATTCTTGTCCGCATCGCTACGTGAATCTTTTACAGTAACTTTAACTGACACTTCTTCTGTTGACTTATCTGGGTAGGTTACTACAACTGTTGCGTCTTTTTCGCCTTCTGTAGCTGTATCTACTGGTGTCTTGAATTCAAATCTTGTACCACTTGGTAGATCTCCTGCATTACCAATTGAATCTTTGGCATTTGGTGTTGAGCCTGGTGTGACTGTTTGCGACTTAGCCGTTGGATCATTCTTGTCCGCATCGCTACGTGAATCTTTTACAGTAACTTTAACTGACACTTCTTCTGTTGACTTATCTGGGTAGGTCACTACAACTGTTGCGTCCTTTTTCACCTTCTGTAGCTGTATCTACTGGTGTCTTATATGCGAAAGTTGTACCACTTGGTAGATCTCCTGCATTACCAATTGAATCTTTGGCATTTGGTGTTGAACCTGGTGTTACTGTTTGCGCCTTAGCTGTTGGAGTGTATTTCTCAGCATCCTTAGCTGCTGGTGTAACTAAGTATGCAGCAGAAATCTTATCTGTAGATTTATCAGGATAAGTAATGACTAGGTTCCCTTTTTCATCTACATTATATGTAGAATTCGCTGGTAGATTTGTGTTAACTGCTTTGACTACCGCGATAATTTTCTTTTTCTCTTCTTCACTAACATTGTTAAGATCAGCAACCTCTACTTTTGCTCCTCCTGGAGTTGGCTCATACTTCTTAGCAGTCTCAAGAACGACAACTCTAAGAACATCTGTAAATTGGTTACCCTTTTTATTACGAGCAAGGAATCCAACATCTACAGTGCCTGCCTTTTGTGTCTCAGCAACTGTTCCAATGTATTTATTACGTTTGTTTCTATAGGTATCTGAACCTGCAGTTGAGAAGAAGTGACCCTCTGGGAACACTCCTGCGACCCCTCTTGGATTTTGAGGAACAACGAATACCTCAAGAGAAGGTGGTCCCATCTGCCCAAACGTCAACATCAATCTTATCTACAGGATAAACTGTCACAAGGTTCTTAGACAATATAAGAGTCAGACTAGCATTAGCTTGTTGTCTTACTTTTCCTTCAGTCAAAGGTGTTTTTGTAATCGTAATCGGTGCACTCTTAGCTGACTCTGTTCCACCTGCTGGTGTTGAAGTAGCTGTAATTTCTCCTTCTGGAAGTCTGTTTGTAGGAGAGATTGTAGCCACACCCTGGTCATTTGCTACTGCTTCACCGATCACTACGCCATCTTTGTTGTAAAGTTTCACAGTTGAGCCTGCTGGTGCTTTAACTGTTACATCTGCTGGCGTACTTGCTTTACCTGATAGGTTTGAAGTGATTTCTGGACCACTAGTTACAGCATCCACTGCTGGAGTGATTGGTTTTGGCGTTTCTGGTTGCGGTGTAACCAGTTTTGGTGTCTCAGCAGGGAGTTTTGATTTAAGACTTACACCGATAGTTGGGAAATCTGAAGTACGAGCTCCGACAAGAGACTTCCCATTCAAACCATTATTTTTTAATGAACTTTCAACCAACGCTGTAGCAAAACGGCCAAAAAAATTGTGATTTACCATTTGTTACAACTTCATAAACTATATTATCTGGAATCCCTCCACCAATAGTCCTAAATTCTGACATATGGACTTTGTAATTAGCGAATGGCATATTATCTGGACGTTTTGGAAGATCAAGATACTGATCCTTTAGATTATCTCCGAATTTCCCAGACTTACCGACTATACGAATACTGCTAATGGTATCATCTGAAGTAACTGCCAAACCAGCATAAGTATTCGCTGGCTTATCAGGAGCAACCTCAATTGTCCATGTAGTCTTATCACCATCGACACTATATCGAACAGACTTAAATTGTCTAACTTCCCCAGTACTAAACTCACCTTCTTGCAAGTTTCCATCAATTGAACGGTTTGCTGCCCGATTAGAACGTAGCTTAGCAACTAAAGAACCATCTTTGATCGTTTGTGCTGCTGTCAAGTTTGCACTTGAGCCATCTGCAAAAGTCACGACTACTGATCCGTCTGCTTGAACTTGGACATCAGTCGCTGTAGGATTTGCTGCCTTAACAGCTGCTACAACTTTTGCTTTTTCTTCATCAGTAAGTGCTGATGGATCGTAAACCACAGTCACTTCTGGTGCTTGGATGCTGTCTGCTTCCTTAGTTTTTTCAACTTTTTCAGTTGTTACTACTGCTTCTTCCTTAGCATTTTCAGTAGTTGTAGCTGGTTTTTCAGCTTTTTCCTCAGCCACTACTGTAGCTGGAGCCACTGGTGTTGAGGGAGCTACTTCGACAGCTGGTGCTGCATAAGTGACATTCTCGTCAGCTGCAACTGGCTTAATCTCCTCTGTTGTAGAACCTGCTTCTGGCTTAGTTTCTACTGTGTCTGCTTTGACTGATGGAGCTACTAATGCTGCTCCAACTGCAAAGACAAGCGAACAACCGAAAAGGAAATGTTTTCCTTTTTTAATCATACGCCAATTCTTTTGTTCTGCATTTTTACGATTAAAATACATGAATCTTGTCCCCTATCAATTTCAAAATATAGTATGTCTTTAACACACAAATTACATTATAAAATATAGCATTATTTTATACTGGACTAAAATCAAAAAAACATCTTATAATAGTAGTTATGAAACTTACAAACGAAGAAACACAAAAAATTGAACAACTCCTAAGAGATTCATCGTACGCCAAATATCACAAACGTCTACAGATTATTTATTTTCGCTCAAAAGAAAAGAGTTATAAGGAAATCATGGATCTCCTAGATTGTAATAAAACAACTGTTTGGAGGAATTTGAAAAAATATAAGGAGTTTGGTTTAGAAGCTCTTCTTCAATAAACCCGTGGTGGACGTCATCGAGAATATATGACTTACGAAGAAGAACAAGCATTCCTAAAACGTCATATAGAAGCTGCTCAGGCTGGGGAATTTGTAACTGTCAATCAGTTATTTGAAGCCTATCAAAAAGAGATTGGTCGCACTTCCACACGTGATGGTTTCTATTATCTCCTGAAACGCCATGGTTGGCAAACGGTCACTCCTCGACCTGAACATCCCAAGAAGGCAGGCGCTCAGACAATTGAGACGTCTAAAAATAAAATCTACATTCGAGACCTTAAGTAAGCGCTTTAAAGAGGAGGGGACTTATAACAAAGTACGATTGATGTACCAAGATGAAGCTGGTTTCGGGAGGATCAGTAAGATGAGTTCTTGTTGGGCTCCTCAAGGAATTCGACCTAGCATTCCTAGTCATTATATGCGAGAATATCGCTATTGTTATGGGGCAGTAGATGCTCAGACAGGAGATTCCTTCTTCCTCATTGCTGGAGGATGCAATACTGAGTGGACGAATGAATTTCTACGGCAAGTCTCACAAGCTTATCCAGATGATTATATTTTACTTGTTATGGATAATGCTATATGGCATAAATCAAGTACCTTAGAGATTCCAAGTAATATTGAATTGGCTTTTATCCCACCTTATACACCAGAAATGAACCCTATTGAACAAGTCTGGAAAGAAATTCGAAAACGAGGTTTTAAAAATAAGGCTTTCCAAACATTGGAAGCTGTCATTGATAAGCTTCAAGAAGTTATTCAAGGACTGGAAAAAAGCGTTTTAAAGTCTACTGTCAGCAGACAATGGACAAGGTTGCTTTTTGAAAATAATTGAGTATTAGTCAACAATTTCAAACTTTATCATTAAAAAAATTTTTTTTCAATACAAAAAAATTCCAAAATGTTATTTTTTTGTTCTAAAACACAATTTTTTTATTTTAAAACACAATATAGTAAGCTCAGACAGATTCTTTGTTTTTTTAATTTACTTGTGATATAATAACTAACATCTAAAAAAATATAATTTTTTTGTTTATTATGTTCAAAAATTATTACAGGAGGAATGATCTATGAGAGCCCTATTATCTCAAAAAGAACAAAGGCAATTAAGAATTTTAGAATATTTATTTGAAAATCCAGACTGGATCCACCTAGATCCTCTGGCAGAAGCCCTAGATATCAACACGCGTATTATCAAAAGTGATATCAAGGAGATGCGCGAAGTCCTCTCTTGCTTTGAAATCCAGTCTTCAACAGCTGGTATCAGACTCGCCAATAATGACAATCTAGGCATTGAACGAGTTTACCGTCATATTTTACAAGATTCTTCTAACTTCCAGGTATTACGAGCATTCTTTTTATTAGAAGAACCATTTACCTATGAACATCTAGCTCAAAACCTTGATGTCTCGCTTCCTGCCCTTCGCAAAAAAGTCGCCGAGATCAATCATACCTTACAAAATAAATACCGCTTCAAACTCAAGGTCACTCCAATCTCTATCATTGGAGATGAAAAAGATATCCGTTTCTTTTTTGCCCAGTATTTCCATGAAGCCTATGGTTACTTCAAATGGCCATTTACTGATTCTAAGAAAGACATTGAAGAATTTGTTGCTTTCTTTCTTAAAATGACAGGATTTCCTGCCAACTATGCTAACTTGTTGCAGCTAGAAACACAAATAGCTGTTAATTTGCACCGATTTAAGATTGGTGCTACCATCCAAACAACGAATGATTCCACAAATGATCTTCCTTTATATGATCAACTATCGGAGTTCCAAGATCAACTCGAACCATTGGCTAAGCGTCTGAATATCGAGGTTAACCGTCATACCTTAGAACAAATCTTTGATTCATATACTCAAAAAGGAATCTTCTTTACTGTTGAAGAATTTCTAGCTGCCCGTTCAGAAGACAAACAGGTTGATCACTCTTACCACGCTGCTCGAGATGTCCTCGATAACTTGACTCGTGAATTCGGGATTCACTTCACAAATACTGACGAGCTAGTTTGGCACTTGCACAATACCGCTCTTCTTGAACGTCAAGAGATCAACTCAGAATCCATCATTTCTCATAATAAATCCTATACGCTCAATAAATTCAAGAAATTCTTCCCTGAATTTTACGAAGCAGCTGTTTTCGAAATGATGCGTTATAAGTCTAGCTTGGGACAAAAAGAACAGGCGCATGCTGTTGTCCATCTGGTATACACTCTCTTGACCCACGCTTCAGATTTGATGGAACAACTGTTAGAATCTCAGAATAAGGTCCGTGTCCTCGTTTTGAGCGAGTTTGACTTTGCTCATCCTCACGCTCTCATCTCCCTCTATAAATACTACACCTCTAAAAATATCCAGTTTGAAACCTGGGATAAGGAAACACTAGATGTTGATGAGATTATGGAGGCTGGATATGATGCCATTCTGACTAACTTTGATATCGAAGGTTTAAAGCATCCGAAACTAATCAATATCGGACGTATGGCTAATCTACAAGTCGTTACCGAACTCAATAAAATTTCAGTCAGTAAACTTTAAATTGATCTAGCTCCCTCAAAAGGAGCTTTTTCTTTTTATATATTTCCAGAAAACGATTGCATGAAATTTTACTCCATGCTATACTAGGATAGAAATAAATGATAGGAGAGTGTCTATGAAAAACACGTCATCTCAACCAGATAAAAAAATGATTTACAGTATCCGTTCTCTGAAAAACGGAACTGGCTCTGTCCTTATTGGAGCAAGCTTTATCCTCCTTGCCTTAACAGCACCTTCTGTATCTGCAGCTGAAACTAGTCTTAGCACACAAGAAAATGTAAGCGCTATTAGTGCAGGCCCAGCTACTACAGAAACCAGCCAAGCTGAGGAAAAAACGCCTATTTTGGTCCCAAAAGATGCAAACGCTTCCCTAGAATCTAAAACATCTGAGCCGGTAGCCGTTTCTGAAACAGCTACAACCGAGACTAGTGCAAGCCTTCCAAACAATAAAGACGAGAAAACAGAAGTATCAAGTCTAGCTACTGAGAAAGCTTCGCCAGCAGACACTGTAGCTGAAAATCCAATCCAAGACAACTACTTCCGTATCCACGTCAAAAAACTTCCTCAAGAAAACCAAGATTCGCAAGGTCTTTGGACTTGGGATGATGTTGAAAAACCATCTGAGAACTGGCCAAATGGTGCCCAATCCTTCAAGGATGCCAAGAAAGACGACTACGGTTACTACCTAGATGTCAAACTAAAAAATGAACAAGCCAAGAAAATCAGCTTCCTCATTAACAACACCAAAGGTGACAACCTTACTGGAGACCGTTCGGTAGAGCGCCTCTCTCCAAAGATGAATGAAGCTTGGCTTGATGAGGACTACAAGGTTCATAACTACCAACCGCAGCCAGCGGGAACAATCCGCGTCAACTATTTCCGCACCGATGGCAACTATGACAAGAAATCTCTCTGGTACTGGGGAGATGTGAAGACTCCAAGCAGTGGTGAATGGCCTGACGGCACAGATTTTACTGCAAGTGGAAAACATGGACGCTACATCGACATTCCGCTCAATGAAGCCGCCAGAGAATTTGGATTTTTACTATTAGATGAGAGCAAGAAAGGCGATGATGTGAAAATCAAAAAAGAAGATTATAAATTTACTGACCTGAAAAACCACAGTCAAATCTTCCTTAAGGATGATGACGAAACAATCTACACCAACCCTTACTATGTACACGACATTCGTATGACTGGTGCCCAACATGTGGCTAAGTCCCGTATTGAAAGTAGTTTTTCTACCTTGGTTGGTGCAAAAAAAGAAGACATTCTCAAACGCTCAACGATCACAGACCACCTAGGCAATAAAGTGACAATCACAGATGTTACAGTTGATGAAGCAGGTAAGAAAGTAACCTACATCGGTGATTTCTCTGACACTCAAAACCCATATACAGTCGCCTATGATTCAGACCATTTTACAACTCGTTCTAGCTGGCGTCTCAAAGATGAGACTTACAGTTACGATGGCCCTCTTGGTGCTAACCTTAAAGAAGATGGCAAACGTGTTGATCTGACTCTCTGGTCTCCAAGTGCTGATAAAGTTTCTGTTGTCATCTACGATAAGAAAGATCCTGAAAGAGTGGTTGGAACCGTCGCTCTTGAAAAAGGAGAAAAAGGAACTTGGAAACAGACCCTGGATGAGAACTCAGGACTTGGTATTAGTAACTATACTGGCTACTACTATCACTACCAAATCGAGCGCCAAGGCAAGACTGTCCTCGTACTTGATCCTTACGCTAAATCTCTGGCAGCTTGGAACAGCGATCTAGCCAAAACAGATGTTGCCCATAAGGTTGCTAAAGCTGCTTTTGTGGATCCAGCAAAACTTGGACCTCAAGACCTGACTTATGGTAAGATTCATAACTTCAAATCTCGTGAAGATGCTGTTATCTACGAGGCTCACGTTCGTGACTTTACCTCAGATCCTGCTATCGCAAAAGATTTGACTAAACCATTTGGTACTTTTGAAGCCTTTATAGAAAAACTAGACTACCTCAAAGACTTGGGTGTAACCCATATCCAGCTCCTTCCAGTCTTGTCATACTACTATGTCAATGAATTGAAAAACCATGAACGCTTGTCCGCCTATGCTTCAAGCGATAGCAACTACAACTGGGGTTATGACCCTCAAAACTACTTCTCCTTGACTGGTATGTACTCAAGTGATCCTAAGGACCCAGAAAAACGTATCGCAGAATTTAAGAACCTTGTCAACGAAATCCATAAACGTGGCATGGGTGCTATCTTAGATGTCGTTTACAACCATACTGCCAATGTTGATATCTTTGAAGACCTTGAGCCAAACTACTACCACTTCATGGATGCAGACGGAACACCTCGTACTAGCTTTGGTGGTGGTCGTCTAGGAACAACCCACTACATGTCTAAACGCGTCATGGTAGACTCTATCAAATATCTAGTTGATACCTACAAAGTAGATGGTTTCCGTTTTGATATGATGGGAGATCATGATGCAGCTTCTGTCGAAGAAGCTTACAAGGCTGCACGCGCCCTCAACCCAAACCTAATCATGTTAGGCGAAGGTTGGAGAACCTATGCCGGTGATGAAAACATGCCTACTAAAGCTGCTGACCAAGATTGGATGAAACATACCGATACTGTCGCTGTCTTTTCAGATGACATCCGTAACAACCTCAAGTCTGGTTATCCAAACGAAGGTCAACCTGCCTTTATCACAGGTGGCAAACGTGATCTCAATACCATCTTTAAAAATCTGATTGCTCAACCAACCAACTTTGAAGCAGATAGCCCCGGAGATGTGATTCAATACATCGCAGCCCATGATAACTTGACCCTTTTTGACATCATTGCCCAATCAATCAAAAAAGACCCAAGCAAGGCTGAAAACTATGCGGAAATCCATCGTCGTTTGCGCCTCGGAAATCTCATGGTCTTGACAGCTCAAGGAACTCCATTTATCCACTCTGGTCAGGAATACGGACGTACCAAACAATTCCGTGACCCAGCCTACAAGACTCCAGTTTCAGAAGATAAGGTACCAAATAAATCTCACTTGTTGCGTGATAAGAACGGTAACCCATTTGACTATCCTTACTTCATCCATGATTCTTATGACTCTAGTGATGCTGTCAACAAGTTTGACTGGACCAAGGCAACTGATGGAAAAGCTTATCCTGAAAATGTCAAGAGCCGTGACTACATGAAAGGTTTAATTGCACTTCGCCAATCTACAGACGCCTTCCGACTCAAGAGTCTCCAAGATATCAAAGACCGTGTCCAACTCATCACTGTCCCAGGCCAAAATGGTGTGGAAAAAGAAGATGTAGTGATTGGCTACCAAATCACTGCTCCAAATGGAGATATCTACGCAGTCTTTGTCAATGCGGACGAAAAGGCTCGCGAATTCAACTTAGGAACTGCCTTTGCTCACTTGAGAAATGCCCAAGTTCTGGCAGATGAAAACCAAGCTGGAACATTGGCTATTGCCAAGCCTCAGGGACTGTCATGGACAGAAAATGGTTTGAAGTTAAATGCCCTTACAGCTACTGTTCTTCGAGTCGCACAAGGTGGTGCCATCGTTGCCCCAGCTGTGGAAGAAAAACCAGAATTTGATCTTTCTAGCTTAAAACAAGAGCAAGGTCAAAATAACGACCAAGACAATACTCCAAACCGAGTCGTCAAACCGGAACATCAAAATCCAGCTCCACAAACTAAACCTGATTCTACAAAACCAGATGCAAAAGTAGCGGATGCGGATCATAAACCTAGCCAAGCTACAACTGATTCACAAGCTGAAAAACCATCACAAGAAGCACAAGCATCATCTGTAAAAGAAGCGGTTCAAAACGAATCGGTAGACAACTCTAACAAGGAAACTATACCTGCTCCCCTAGCTAAACAAGCTGAACTTCCAAATACAGGAACCAAAAACGATCACAAACTCCTGTTTGCAGGTATCAGTCTCCTAGCTCTCCTTGGACTTGGTAGCTTCCTCAAGGCAAGAAAGGAACAATAAAAGTAAGGACTCTATAAATCTATCACCTTAGTATAAAGACATGTAAAAAAAGCTGGGATAAAAGTCTTTAAAATCAGAAAAACGCATATTATCAGATGTTTAAAAAACTTGATAATATGCGTTTTATTGTAGAAAGATTTATACTCAATATTCTACTAAAATTATGTTTATACCTCAACTCTTCAGATTAAAGAAAAGATTCATTTTGATCAAGTTGCTTCAATCTCTTTCTTTTACTAGAGAAAATAAAAAACTCTTAAAAATAGCATTATGTCAGCATTTCTAAGAGTTTTTTTACTATATAGTATCTAACCTCTATAAGGGCAATTTTTTATTACTGATAGGGTATGTCTACGTTCTGCTACTTTCTAGAAACTCTTATTTCTCTATCCTTGCTTCTGCATCTGCTACTACTTGGGCAAGGCTGGTTTGGCTCAGCTCCTGCTCCATAGCTATCTGAATTTTTTGTAATTTTTCATCTAAAACCCCATGGATATTTGCACCAACTGGACAGGCTGGATTGGGATTGTCATGAAAACTAAAGAGTTGACCTGTCTTTCCTAGACATTCAACTGCTTGGTAAACATCTAAAAGACTGATATCCTCTAGGTCTTTGATGATCTCTGCTCCACCAGTTCCACGCGCAACTGAAATCAACTCAGCTTTTTTCAGTTGAGATAAGGTCTTACGGATAATGACAGGATTAACTCCAACGCTACTAGCAAGAAAGTCACTGGTCACCTTACTTTCCTTCCCTTTCAAGGCTATAATAATCAACATATGGGTCGCGATGGTAAATCGACTTGAAATTTGCATAAGGTTCTCCTTTTTCTATTAGACTAGTTCGTTTTTTACTTATATTTATTATATCTCTTGTAGTTGTAATGTCAAGAGTTACCACTAAGCCAGTCATCCAACTCAGCATCATGTCCTTGTTCTTGAGCAATTTCATGAAGTAGTTCCTGATTATGGGTATGGTGAATCCCATTAACCAAGCTTTCATAATAAACTTGGTAGTATGGTAAATTTAACTCTTTGGCTAGCTGTAATTCTGCCTCAATATCATAATCAACCCGACGAAAATCGATATCTTTCAAGCCTTTTTCATCAAATTCTAATATCATGTACTGGGCCCGCAAGTCCTTGCGTAAATGTTCAGATAAAAAGAAGGGTTGACCAATGGAACCTGGATTCAGGATAAGCTGGCCACCACTACCATAACGAAGAAACTGTTGATGGATATGCCCGTAAATGGCAATATCACAATCTGGATTGGTGACAAGACGGTCAAAGTCCTCTTGCTTTCCAAGATGAATCAGTTCTCGTCCCCAATTTTTATCAGGCAAGTGGTGGCTAATCCCTAGCTTCAAATCTCCAAACTGGCGGTGCACTTGCAAGGGATAGTTCTGCAGCGCCTCAATCTCCTCAACACTGAGTTCTTCCATAATATACTGACACTGGCGTAAGAGATAACGATGACTGGGTCTACTTTCATCCAACTTACGATGGCAGGCGCGCCATAAGCTCTCCTCCCAATTCCCTAAAATTCTAAGAGTGATGGGTAAAGTCTCCAAAGTCTGGAGAATATTTTTTCGTCCTGTTCCAGGCATGAGGATATCTCCCAAGAGCCAATACTCATCAACCTCCGACTTTTGCGCATCTGCTACGACAGCCTCTAAAGCTGTCGTATTGCCATGTATATCCGATAATACTGCGATTTTTGTCATATCTCTTCCTCTTAGCTTTTCTATTTTTATTATAACAAACTCCAAGTCAAAGTCAAAAAGCATCTATCTTCTTCCTATCGTTTTTTACTTTACTTTTTTAGTGAAAAGGAATACAATGAAGGTAATAAGAATGAGGAGGTTTTTGCTATGACACAACGTTATGAAAACATCATGGTAGCGGTTGACGGTTCCAAGGAAGCTGACTTGGCTTTCATAAAAGAGTTCATTCAGCACTACGTAACCAAGCAAAACTAACGATTGCCCATGTCATTGACACACGTGCTCTTCAAAGCATCTCAACATTTGATGCCGAAGTTTACGAAGAATTGCAAGTAGAGGCCAACGATTTGATGGCGGAATACGAAAAACGTGCAAAAGATGCTGGGCTCACAGACATTAAAGTTGTTATTGAGATGGGTAACCCTAAAACTCTCTTAGCTAAAACAATTCCAGACAAAGAAAAGGTTGATTTGATTTTAGTTGGGGCAACAGGACTCAATGCCTTTGAGCGTCTGCTAGTTGGTTCTTCATCAGAATATATCCTACGCCATACCAGCGTTGACCTTCTCGTCGTTAGAGATAAGGATAAAACTTTGTAATAAAAACAGAAATGAGGTTGGGATTTTTCTCCTAACCTCATTTTTTTATAAACTATTGATATCGTAGTTGAAACTAGGAACTCAAAACATCATTCCAGGCTTCCTCTGCGATCGCCTATTTTTTATCTTCTCTTTCCTTATGGCGCTCATAAGCCTTTATCTGGCGCTCAATTTCCTTTTTAATAGCTGGTTCTGGAGCGTATTTTTCTTCCCAGTCATCTGGTTTTAGGATCTTGTGGGTCACTGGATCAAAATGAGCTTTTCCATCAGGGAACATTTTCCCCATATTGGCTTGATGGACAATGTCAAAAATCCGCTCTGGATCCACCCCCATCAAAACAAAACTACCATAGGTAAAGTATAGGGTGTCAATCAAGGCATCTACTTGCCCTACCAAATCTTGCTTAGCAGGCGTTTTCTTAGCAACTTTCTCTGCTGCTTGATCAAGAGCTTGGTGTAGCTGTCCAACTGCCTGTTCGAAATCTTCTTCAGAAGAGCTAGCAGCTCGGACAAACTCCACCAATTCTTCTATCTTAAATCCTGCTCTATGGGTGGCACCTTCTAAGTCCCAAGCTTGGGGCTCCTCTTGAGTTCGTTCATCCATCATGTGATGGAAGGTCTTGACCTTATTAAAATGGTAATCACGGCTGACAAAGACTTTTTCTGAAGCCAGAACACCAAAATGCTCTAAAGCTTTGTGAATCCCATCTTGTTGGTTGCTGGTTGTGATATGCTTAGCGACTTCCTTGACACTGCTACTACCATTGCCCATGGCGACTGACATCCCAACACCCGCCAGCATCTCTAGGTCATTGTCCGAGTCACCAAATGCCATGACTTGATTGAGATCAAAACCATACTCTTTTCCGACACGGCGAATGCCTTCTAACTTGGGAATTTCCTTGGTTGATGACATCTGCCGCAAAAGGATTACTACGAGTCAATTTCAAGTCTTGAAAATCAGCTGCTGCTTTCTCAGATTCTTCTGGCGTCATTAGCATCAAAACTTGATAAATGGGCTGATTCATCAACTGAAGCAAGTCTTCTTCCTTCTGAGGAACGACCTTACTCACCATTCGATTAAAGGAATGACTAACTGTACGAGTCAACATAGAGGGGACAAAACGACTCACTCTTTGTGAAAAAGAACCTAGGCCAAAAGACATGATTTTTGAACCCAGCATGGCATCCTTGGTCCCCAAAGCAATTTCCTTGCCCTCTTTTTTAGCATAGGCTATCAACTGCCGTAAATGAGATTTGGAAAGAGGACTTGTAAACAAGACTCTGTCTTTATTAAAGATATATTGGCCGTTATAGGTTACAGCAAAATCCAGATCTAAATCTTCCATTAAATCCTTAACAAAAAAAGGTCCTCGCCCTGTCGCTACTCCAACAAGCACTCCCTGTTCCTTCACAATCTTAATCGCATCCTTAGTGGATTTCAAAACACTCTTGCGATCGTTGACCAGTGTTCCATCGATATCAAAAAAAACAGCTTTGACTTCCATCCTACCTCAATCTCCCCTTTTGTGATACAATGATTATACCACATTTCAGAAAGAGTGAGTAAATCATGCCTAAGAAAATCCTTGTTTTACATACGGGTGGTACTATTTCCATGCAAGCTGATGCCTCTGGCGCTGTTGTGACCAGTCAAGACAACCCTATGAATCATGTATCAAATCCGCTTGAGGGAGTTGAAGTCCACGCTCTCGACTTTTTTAATCTGCCAAGTCCTCATATTAAACCAAAGCATATGCTGGCCCTCTATCAAAAAATTAAAGAAGAGGCTGATCATTATGACGGTTTCGTGATTACACATGGGACAGATACCTTGGAGGAAACTGCCTATTTCCTTGACACTATGGAGGTTCCTCACAAACCGATCGTACTAACAGGGGCCATGCGTAGTTCCAACGAGCTTGGAAGCGATGGCGTCTACAATTATCTCAGTGCCCTACGTGTAGCGAGTGACGATAAGGCTGCTGATAAGGGTGTCTTGGTCGTGATGAATGACGAAATTCACGCTGCTAAGTATGTGACCAAGACGCACACGACAAATGTTAGCACCTTTCAAACGCCGACCCACGGCCCTCTTGGGCTCATCATGAAACACGAGATTCTCTACTTCAAAACAGCTGAACCCCGTGTTCGTTTTGACCTTGATAAGATTCAAGGCTTGGTCCCTATTATCCCTGTCTATGCTGGTATGACAGAAGAACTCCTTGATTTACTTCCTGTTGACCAACTGGATGGACTCATTATCCAGGCTTTCGGTGCTGGAAATGTTCCCAAGGAAACAGCACAAAAATTGAACGCCCTTATCCAAGAAGGACTCCCAATCGCCTTGGTTTCTCGTTGTTTTAACGGGATTGCCGAACCTGTCTATGCCTATGAGGGAGGTGGCGTTTGCCTGCAAAATGCTGGTGTTTTCTTTGTCAAAGAGCTCAATGCTCAAAAAGCTCGTCTCAAACTCCTCATCGCTATCAATGCTGGCCTTAGAGGAGAGGAATTACGAGCCTATATGGAAGGATAATACTCTTCGAAAATCAAATTCAAACCTCGTCAACGTCGCCTTGCCGTACTCAAGTACAGCCTGCGGCTAGTTTCCTAGTTTGCTCTTTGATTTTCATTGAGTATAAAAAAGTCGGTGAGATAGAAATTACTAGATCAAGTCTTGTTTTCTAGTCACCCCGCAAGCCTTCTACCATCAACTTGATGCTTGAACTATTGACCAAACTTTTTACTACTAAAAAGCGAGGTCGGGATTTTTATCCCGACCTCTTCTTGTTAATCTTTACGAGTTGAATGACGTTCTACTAAACCATGTGGCAAAAGAACTTCACGCTCTTCTAACTCTTCCTTATGCATAATCTTCGTCAACATACGCATACTAATCGCACCAAGGTCATACAAAGGTTGCGCAATGGTGGTTAGGTTTGGACGAGTGTAGCGCGCGATTTGCGAATCATCACTGGTGATAATTTCAAAGTCTTCTGGTACAGAAACTCCCTTGTCAGCAAGTCCGTTCAACACACCTGCTGCCAGTTCATCACCTGTTACGATCGCTGCTGTTGCTTTAGAAGAAATCAAACGTTCTGCCAAGGCATAACCATCGTCATAACGGTATTTTGATTCAAAAACAAGACCTTCACTGTAGTTAATTCCCGCTTCTTTCAAAGCATCTTTGTAACCAGCCAAGCGAATCTTACCATTAATATCATCCACTAATGGTCCACTAACGAAGGCAATTTTTTTGTTTCGTTTCAAGAGATGGCGTACTGCATCAACAGTAGCATGTTTATAGTCAATATTAACACTTGGAAGTTGGTGCTCCACATCCACTGTTCCTGCAAGAACCACAGGTGTGCGTGAGCGTGAAAACTCTGAGCGAATCTTCTCAGTTAAATGATAACCCATGAAGATAACGCCATCCACCTGTTTAGAAAAGAGAGTATTGACCACAGATACTTCCTTTTCATCATCCTCGTCGCTATTGGCAAGGACGATATTGTATTTGTACATCTCCGCGATATCATCAATCCCTTTAGCAAGGGTAGAGAAATAAGTGTTTGTGATATCTGGAATAACAACTCCAACTGTTGTAGTTTTCTTACTTGCTAGACCACGAGCTACTGCATTAGGGCGGTAGTCAAGGCGATCAATGACCTCTAGAACTTTCTTACGGGTGTTTTCCTTGACATTCTTATTGCCATTGACAACACGACTGACAGTCGCCATTGACACTCCCGCTTCTCGGGCAACGTCATAAATTGTTACTGTATCATCTGTGTTCATTCCGTTTCCTTTCTACTTTGAAAATTTTGTTTTCATGATTCCACTGTTCTCATTTTACCACTAATTGTAAGCATTTTCAAGCGTTTGATGAAGAATCGTTGAAAAAATTTCAAAATCATTCTCATCTTTTTAAAGGTAGTTGACTTTTCTTGATTTTTCTAGCAGTTTGCAGTATGATAATAAGAAAATCAATCAGGAGATAGGGATGGCTTTTACAGATTCTCATAGACGATGTGCCAGTTTCGGTGTGGTGACCAATTTACCCGACGATGTTATTGACTCAATCTGGTATATAATCGATCATTTTTTAAAGCATGTTTTTGAGCTAGAAGATGAATTGGAATTTCGACTTTTGAATCATGAAGGCTCCATCACTTTTCGTTTTTCTAGTCAACATCTACCAACTACGATTGACTTCGACTTCAATCATCCCTTTGACCCACTCTATCCACCTAAAGTTCTGGTCATGGATATGGATGGGAAGGAAACCATTCTCCTACCAGAAGAAAATGACCTATTTTAAAAACTCTAGTCTCCTCTATCTACTTAGGAAACTAGAGTTTTCTTTTTGCTAATAAATGGAACGACTGACTACTATACCACTTGGTTTGGTGTATTCTAAGTCAAGATAATCCTGATAAGTTCCTGGGACGATAAATCCTTGGGGGCTGAGAATGTCTGTTCCAGCTTACCCACGATAGAGTCAGCCAATAAGACACAATTTGTACTGAGAACAAAATAGGTCTTAAACTTGGACGAACTGAACTTATAAAGAGTGGCATCTGCTTCGTGTTTCAGCTGATAAGAGTAGGTATGCTTGATCTCCCCTTCTCTTCTTTTCATGAGTTGAGAACTTGGTTCCCAAGGAATTAAGAGTTCTTCAATTTCTCTCAGTTGTTCTTCTATAGCTTTTTTCTGTTGCTCAGACAAGCTTAAGCCGTAAGCGAATAGAGTTTTCTGACTTTCTCTCTTACAGAGTTCGATATACTTTTCTCGATTAGCCTTAAATAGAACACCATCCCCAATCATCCCAAATAAACGCTCCGAGTGCGGATCATAAGAACCATAGGAAATAACCTGACCTTGATAGCAGATATCCACATGCCCCATGGCTAAAAAGAAAGAGGATTCTGAAGCATGGATGAAAATTTCCAAATCAACTATCTGGTCATTTTTCCTCTCTGAATGTACTTTCCCGTCTTCAGAACCATGATTAGAAAACCATTTGTTCAATCGACGTAAGGTACTAATAGGAATTAAAGCTGTTACAAAAATAGGCAGTGTCATTCTCATTCTGCGCTTGAGCTTGGGATTACTTCTCCCTTTTTCAAAATAGAAACCATCCCTGACACTACTCGCTCCCAACATGATTAAGTAAAAACCTAACAGGAGCAACTCAAAATTTGTCGCATCATGAAAAGGAGAGATACTATAGAGACCAAAACCCATCATCCACGAAGCATCAAATAAGTAATTGATCCTCGGATGGATATGATTATTTCGGTAAATCAACCAGGTAATCAGACTGATCAAACCTGTAAACAGTTGATAACCTCCGATAATCATCACAAGGAGATAGAGGGCTATCCCTTGCAGGATGACTGAATCAAATAGGATGGCTGCAAGAAAGAGCTTGGCTAGTGTTACAAAAATATTTTCTCTACGGGATTTCTCCTGAAACCATCGTGTCAATAAATGCCAAACAGCCGACAAAGAAAAATAACCCATCAAGAGTTGATAACCAAGCCTCGGTACAATCTGCCCAAAACAAATCAAGAGAAGACCTAGGATAATAGCTAGCGCTCCCTCCCCTAGACTTCTCCATTTACTATAAGTTTCAGAAAACTTAGGCATCTTCTTTCTCCAATTGACGATACAAGTGCCGAATCGGTTGTTTCAGCGTTGGATGAATAAAATTCGGAGCTATTTCCTGTAAAGACTCTAAAACAAAGAGGCGCTCAGCAATATAAGGATGAGGCAAGATGAGGTTGTCTGTATAGATGACCTCATCCTCTACAAAAAGCAAATCCAGGTCAATCAATCGAGGCCCCCAATGCACCTCTCTGACCCGTCCCATTTCTGCCTCAATAGCCAACAAGGTTTCTAACAAGACTGGAGCTGGTAACCAGGTTTCCACTTCAATGACTTGATTGGCAAAGCTATCCTGCTCCACACCACCCCAAGGTTCAGTCGTAATTACGCTAGACTCCTTGAGAACATGGATGCCACGAGCTCGCATTTTGTCAATTGCTTGCTCAAGATTAACTGTCTTATCACCCATATTACTTCCTAGTGCGATAAAAGCTCGTTGTTTACGACGATGGATGGTCACTGAACAGGTATCTAGTGGTAAATGGACGGGTGCCCATGGTTTTTTAAGTTCCAGCTCAATCTCTTGAACGAGAGGGTAGGTCTCAAAAGTACGCTCTACTAGTTTGTAGGCCACTGTTTCAATCAAATCCTCACTCGTTTCCTGAAACCATGTCGTCCATTGCTGGCAAAGTTCTCCGTAATGGACAGAAGCAGTTAAATCCAAGTCTGTCGCAGCCTTGGTCATATCATAGGATAGGGTGGCTGAAACGACAAACTTCTGCCCCAGTTCCTTCTCACTAGGAAAGAGTCCATGAAAGGCGAAAATTTCTAGGTCTTTAATTCGCAGTTGATCCATAACTAATCCTTTCTAGAAAAATCCGCTTGACGCGGATTTTTTATAGTCCCATCAGACGATAAGCCTGATCCCGAAGATCCTTATCTGTCTCAAATAGACCACGAGCTACTGTAGTCAAGGTCGCAGTTCCTGGTTTTCGAACACCACGCATACTCATACACATATGCTCTGCTTCAATGACAACAAAAGCTCCCTTAGCACCCAAATACTCCATCAAGGCATCGGCCACCTCAATATTCAAACGCTCTTGAATCTGTGGCTTTTTAGAGTAAACTTCCACAGTACGAGCTAACTTTGATAAACCTGCTACACGTCCATCTGGGATATAGGCAATGTGAGCTCGACCATAAAATGGTAAAAAGTGGTGTTCACACATGGTATGGAAAAAAATATCCTTTTCCACTACCATATTGTCATCGATAATCTCAAAGGATTTTGACAGGTGCTCTTCTGCAGTTTGCCCAAGACCTGAAAAAATCTCTTGGTACATACGAGCGACACGGGCTGGTGTTTCCTGCAAGCCTTCGCGATTTGCATCCTCACCAACTGCCTCGATAATCATTTTTACAGCTTCTTCAATCTTTTGTGTATCCATTCTAATTTTTCCCCTCCATTAGGTAGGCTCTCACTTGGGCTAAAAAGTATAATGAGCCCGTGATAATCCTAACTGTTTTTTTCTCTTCATTTTCTGATAATTTTTGGGCTAGAAATTCTTGCCAATCTTGGTAGTTGAGATTTCTAGAATCAGCCATCTCTTTCAAGACTTTTTCATCCGTCGCTCGACTATCCTCAAAATGAGTTAGCGTAATCTTAGTATCGGGCAAGGTTTCTAGCAAGTCCAACATATCCTCCAAGGCCTTGGTTTGATACAAGTAAAGAGGATTTCCTTCTGATAATTCGCAAAGCGTTCTTTCAAGGTAGCCAACAAGGCCTTGATGGCATGAGGATTGTGGGCCCCATCTAAAATCATCAAAGGTTCTCTAGCAACAACTTCCAAGCGTCCAGGCCAGCTTGTTGCCTCTAAGGCTTGAGCTATTATGTCATTACTTGCTAATTCTTGTCCAGTCGCTTGGCAATAGCTATCTAACAAGGCTAGCGCCATCCCTGCATTCTCTATCTGGTGCAAACCCAGCAATCCTGTCTGGAAGCGACCTTGTCTAACAGCACTTGTATAGCCAAAGACCTCGCCAGTCACAATACTCTCATAATGACTGACTTGATAGACATCTCCATAAGAAATTCTGGTAGCCTGTTTCGCTTTTGCAATCTGGTCTATCACAGCCAAGGCTTCTGGGACAATGTGACCAGTCACTAGAGGAATTCCTTGTTTGATAATCCCTGCTTTCTGCTCTGCGATGGCTTCCAAGCTATCCCCTAAAAGCGCTACATGGTCCAACCCAATGGTCGTGATGCCTGTTAAAATAGGCTGACAGACATTGGTACTATCCAAAAGTCCGCCCATACCAACTTCCATAATCGCCACATCAACTTGCTCAGAAGCAAAATAGTCATAAGCTATGGCAGTGATAATCTCGAATTCTGTCGTTCCTTGCAAGGCTTGAGCATGCTCCCCTTCAAGTAGTAAACGATAATCCGCCATCAAAGACTCTAATCTTGCTTCTGGGATAGATTCCCCATTAATGGCAATCTGGTCGGTATAATGAATCAGATAGGGTGAGCTAAAGACTCCAACTCTTAGCCCCATCTTTTCCAGCATATTTTTCAAAAAGGCTATAGTAGAGCCCTTGCCATTGGTTCCTCCGATGTGGATAATCTTAAGCTTAAGATGGGGATTGCCTCGTAAAGCTAAAAGCTCTACCATTCTTTCCAAACCAAAGTGCGGTTGGTCTGTCCGGTAGTGGGCAATCCACTGATTCGTTTCGTTTTTATTCATCTTACTTATATTGTTTCAAGTTTAAATTTTCTGCATCATCTGCTAAGCGGATAGCAGATGAAATATCGACTGCCATCTTGTGGCTGGCTACATCGTGCACGCGCACCACTTCCACACCTTGTCTAGCAGCGATACTAGTCACATGAGCCGAAGCCGTATCACGATTTCGGAAACCAGCTTCAGTATCTGGATTGACTTCAAATCCATTTTCTTCTAGAATATTGATGACAAAGCGCTTGCGTGAGACTCCTAAAAAGATAGGATAGCCCATCTCGTGAAGCTTATCAAGGTCACGTAGGAGAATGAGATTTTCTTTCTTTGTCAAACCAAGCCAATTCCTGGATCCAGCATGATGTTTTCTTTCGAAATCCCTGCTGCTTTCGCTCTTGCTAGGGCACGATCAAAGAAAGCTGTCATCAATTCTTCAACTGATAGTTGTTCAAATTCAGCCAAGTCTTCCTTTGTAAAAGTCTCTCCAAATCCAAAATGAGGGAAGATAAGTGAACTAGGGTGCTGAGGACGTGCCATGACTGGATTGAACATGATGACCACCTGAGCTCCAGCCTTTGCAACCACCTCTGCCATCTTCTCATCACCCATGAGGCCTGTAATGTCATTGACTATATTGGCTCCAGCCTGTAAAGCCGCTTCAGCCACTTGGCTTTTCCAAGTATCGACCGAAATCAGAACATCACTTTCTTGACGAATAGCCTGAATGACTGGAACCACACGCTGGATTTCCTCTTCAATCTCAACATAGCTACTTCCTGGTCGAGTAGATTCTCCACCGATATCTAAGATAGTGGCACCTTCAGCTATCAATTTTCTAGCTTGTTTTAAGGCTTCCTCAATAGCAAAAAATTGGCCCCCGTCAGAAAAAGAATCTGGGGTAACATTGATAATTCCGCAAATAGCTGTTTGTTAGATTTTCTCTTTTCTCCACGCTAGTCTCTCAATTTTCATTTAGATTGGTATTCCTCTATTTTACTGTTTTTTTTGGATTCTGTCCAATTATCCCTCAGTACTCTTTAACTTTAAAAGAGCGCAAAAAAAGGAGAACCTAAGTTCTCCTCAGAACGAAGACAAACGCCAAAAATGACGTTTGTCTTTTTCTGTTTTCAAAAATAGTTTGTCTCATCATCTGATATTCCATTCAAAAATCTGTATTTGAGAAAAATAAAAAGGGATATTTCCTATCCATTTCACCAATTTTTTGATATTTAAACACGCCAAAGTAAGCCCAACCTGATCCTCCATTTTGGACTTTCCTTTCTCTCTAGTGTATCTCAAATTATGGTATTCCTTAGCCGTTCCAAAGAGCCGTTCAATTGTTTCTTTGCGCTTCTTATAGAGCTCTTTCATTTCTATTTGATGACGAATCTCCTCACAAAATTCAAGAGCATCTTTCCAGACATGTCTCGTTACTACTTTTTGAAAATTCTTGCTTTGGGTACAAACGGATAATAGGGGGCAGTTAACACATACTTTAGGATTACTCTTATACTCACGGTAGCCTTCTCGAGTGGTTGTACGATAGCTTAATACTTGATTCTCTGGACAGACATAACAGTCATAACTTGCATCATAAACAAAATTACTAGGTCTTAAGTTCCCCTTTACTCCCTTTGGACGAGTATAAGGAAAGACAGGAATGATGTTTCGCTCTAATAAATAATGGGCAATAGCTGGGGTCTTGTAACCTGAATCCGCAATAATATAGTGGGGCGAGAATGGCTCTAACTTTGAAAATAGGGCAGGGAAAGCCTGACTATCATGAACATTTCCTGCTTCAACTGTATAAGCTAAGGCACAACCATGCTTATCACAAGCAACTTGAGCAGAATAGGCAAATACTTCCTTATGTTCGCCCTTATGGAACCAACCACACTCGGGATCTGTTGTTGAGATTTTCTTTTCCTTAGCCTCACTTTCTTTTGCGGGCTTTAAGGACTTTTTTTCGTGTTTTTTCCTATCTAAATCAATCTCAACTGCCAATTGTTCACTCATAAATTTAGCTTGTTGGTCTACCATTTCCTTACGGTACTTGTGACTATTAGCTGCCGCTTTGATATGGGTACCATCCACAAATATTTCAGAAGGATCAATTAAGCCATCATACAAAGCTTGGCTGAGAACTTGGGAAAAAATCTCAGAAATGAGTTCTTTATCTTGAAAACGACGGCTGGAATTCTTTCCATAGGTAGTAAAATGGGGGACCTTATCATCTAAAGTTAGTCCAAGAAACCAACGATAGGCCACGTTTACTTCAATATCTTTCATGGTTTGGCGCATAGAACGAATACCATAAAAACATTTAATCAAAGGAATTTTGACTAGCATGACGGGATCAAGACTAGGACGACCATTATCTGGACTATAGGTATCTTCTACCAAGTCATAAATAAAGTCAAATCAACCTTTGAATCTACTTGTCGAAGAAAGTGGTCTTTGGGGACCAATTCGTCTATTGTATAGAAACCATATTGCTTACGGTTATAATCAGGTTTTTCTTTGTGAAACATAGGGAACACCTCACAACTTTTCTTACCTCTATTATACGACTTTACAAAAAGAAAAGCCCTTAGAAACTTGGGTTCTAAGGACTTTGTCTTCAATCTGAGGAGAACCTAAGTTCTCCTTTTTCTATATTCTTATTTCTCAGTCAATGCTGCAAGTCCTGGAAGAACTTTACCTTCAAGAAGTTCCATTGAAGCTCCACCACCAGTAGAGATCCATGAGAACTTGTCTGCACGTCCAAGGTTGATAGCTGCGGCAGCTGAGTCACCACCACCGATGATTGATTTAACGCCTGGTTGTTTCACGATAGCGTCCATTACACCGATTGTACCAGCTTGGAAGTCAGGGTTTTCAAATACACCCATAGGTCCGTTCCATACAACTGTTTTCGCACCAGTCAATGCTTCATCAAATTTAGCGATAGATTTTGGACCGATATCCAAACCAAGGAATCCTGGGTCTACTGCTTCACCTTCAGTGTCTTTCACTTCAGTGTAGTCAGCAAATGCATTAGCTTCTTTTGAGTCAACTGGCAAGATCAATTTGCCGTTTGCTTTTTCAAGAAGAGCTTTAGCGACATCCAATTTGTCTTCTTCTACAAGTGAGTTACCGATTTCGATACCTTGTGCTTTGTAGAATGTGTAAGTCATACCACCACCGATAAGAACTTTATCAGCTTTTTCAAGCAAGTTTTCGATAACACCGATCTTGTCTGAAACTTTTGAACCACCAAGGATAGCCACGAATGGACGTTCTGGAGCTTCAACAGCTTCTTGGATGTAAGCAATTTCGTTTTCAAGAAGGAATCCAGCAACTGCTTTTTTTCAACGTTTGCTGAGATACCAACGTTAGATGCGTGTGCACGGTGAGCTGTACCGAATGCATCGTTTACGAAGATACCATCTCCAAGTGATGCCCAGTATTTACCAAGTTCAGGATCGTTTTTTTAGATTCTTTCTTACCGTCAACATCTTCAAAACGAGTGTTTTCAACCAAAAGAACTTGTCCATCTTCAAGAGCGTTGATAGCTGCTTCCAATTCAGCACCACGAGTTACACCTGGAAGGAAAGTAACTTCTGACCCAATTTAGCAGCCAAGTCAGCAGCTACAGGAGCAAGTGATTTACCAGCTTTGTCTGCTTCTTCTTTTACACGTCCAAGGTGAGAGAAAAGAATCGCACGTCCACCTTGTTCAAGGATGTACTTGATAGTTGGAAGAGCTGCAGTGATACGGTTGTCATTAGTAATCACGCCATCTTTTACAGGAACGTTGAAGTCAACACGAACGAGAACTTTTTTCCCTTTCAACTCAACGTCTTTAACAGTCAATTTTGCCATTTGGAAAGACTCCTTAATTTTTTTTACGTGTTAATTATATCACAAAATCAATAAAAGAGATAGCAAAACCTTAAACTTTTATCCACAACAATTTTTCTCGATTAATTAAGGACAGTGCATGTAACTACGACAGAATACTCTACCATTTTTATTCTCCTCCCCTATACAAAAAGATTTGACCCTTAAAAGTCAAATCTTTTTTATTATATGAAGTCAGTGTTAGGTACACTCTCTATCTTAATCTTCTTTTTTCTTTTGAGCTAGCAAGCCAAAGCCACCTAAAACTCCGACCAAGCCAAGGGCTAGGAGGTTTGCATCTACTTCTGCACTTGTATTTGGAAGTTGTTTTCCTTCAGTCTTTTCAACTTGTGCTTTTGCTTTTGCTGGTTCTTGCTTCGCCACTTGGCTTACTTGAACTGGAGAAACGGATGTTTCAGTCTTAGGTTCTGTTTTTGTAGTTTCCTTCTTAGTATCTTGAGTAGCTGGAGCAGGTGTAACTGGTCTGTCACCTGGTACTTTAACTACTTTGTACCGACTTCAACAATTTCAGTTACGGTTTCCTTGAGAACTTCTGTCCCCTTAAGACTGCGATGTCCTTCAGAATCAATCTCTACAAGGTTTCTACGAAGGCCTGCAACTCCTACTTGAACCAAGCGACGTTCTCCTACTGGGAGGCTAGGATTTACTCGTTCTTCATGTCCATAGGCAAGAACTTCTTCTTCCACAACCAAGCTTGGTTTCTTAACTTCTAAGACTTTTGGACCGTCAAGCGGTTGAGTGCTACTTTCAATCTTAGTACCAACCTCAGTAATCTCTGCCACTGCTTCCTTGACGACTTCTGTCTGAAGAAGAGTACGGTTGCCTTTGGCATCCACTTCAATCAGATGACGGATTTGTCCTTCTGCACCAGCCTGAACGACTCGACGTTCACCCAACAAGAGGTCTCCTGACGGACGTTCTTGACGCTCGAAGGCTTGAGTTTCTGTCTCAACCACTAATTCAGGTAGTGCTTCAACTGTTGGCGCAGTTTCACCTTCTTCTAAGCTACCCACATGATGGCTTTCTTTAACAAGGAGTTTTTTATTGAGTTCTTCCTTGAGGTTTGCAAATGCTTCTGGAGTTGGCGTTTGTGAAGATAACAAACCTTCAGCTTCCGCAATCAACTCAGATTGAGGATCTTTTTCAATGACGGATTCGAGCAAGCTTTCCAATTCTTCTCTAGCAGTTTGATAACGTTGATTGCCATCCAATTCAGTACCTGCTTGTTTCAAGTCATTCAAGGCTTGGTTGACTGCTTCTTGACTAGCGTCGTGGTTTTCTAGGACAGCTTTTGCTGCTTCAATCTTCTCAACGAGAGCTGCTTGTTTTTCAGCATCCGCAAATGTATAAGCTGTCGTTCCTTTGCGTCCTTGAGCAGATGTGATTTCTTGTTTCAGATATTCGTCGTTAATGGCTGCCTTAGGTGATACTAGAACATCAAATTCGACAGTTTGTCCTTGATAGTGCAACTGAAGTTTTTGACGTCCTGTTTTTTGAGAATCATAGCCTGTAATTTCGACACCTTGGTCTGTAAAGTTATGTTCAGTCTCCGTTTCATCATCATACAAGACCCTGAAACGTCCTTCTGATAAGTCAAGAGTATCGCCTACAAAGTAATCAATTTTCGGTTGCTTGCTAATATACAAGGCTGCGACTTCTTTGGACCAGCTTCTTCACCAGTCACTTGAACCTTAAAGCTACCTGCAACTGGAAGACCAAGATAGGCTACTGTCAACTCTTGTTCGCCATGATGGTGAGCATCGTAGCCATTAACAGTAACTCCTGCATGACTAAGGTTGATGACTTCGTCTGCTTCTTCACCCTCATATTTAACACGGAGAAGACCACCTTTGAGATTCAATTCCTCACCAACTTGATAAGTTGTCTTTTTAGGTGCCACTTCTAGACTGACAGCCTTAATCTTTCTCTCATCCTGAGGAATCGTTACAGCAAGGGTATTACTGATTTCTTTACCTGGCAATTGTGTACGGTAGTAAAGAAGGCTCGGACGTTTTTCAAAGCTCAATGGATCTGTCGCCAAATCTCCTCCAACTGCTGTATTTAAGGTAGCGATTGGAGTTTGTGAATCTGCCTTGTCATAAACTGTGATGGTTGCCCCAGCAGGAACTTCTGAGAATCCAAGCTGAATCTTATTGTCCGTTAGGACACGCGCTGCAACTTTAGCCATTGGAATATTTTGGCTCTCCGTATCAAGAGCTTCGTACATCTTCCAGTTGTAGATACGAATGGCTTTCCATGGTGTTCCATTGTCAGATGTGATAACATTCAAGCGCCAGTCTTGCGCAGTGATTGGGCTATCAAGGGTAATATCTGAAACATGGGCTTTATTTCCACGAACAGCCTTAGCTAGTTTCCATTCTCCAGCTTCATCCTTGTAGTAGAGATCGAAGTCCTTCGTGTTCATCAAGCCGTCGTTGACAGATTCTCCACCAGCACCGGCATGGTCCATGACCCATCTAACGACACGGCGTGGTTGTGTCAATCGAATATCAACGCTACCACTCAACTGAGCAGAAGACCATTTGTCAGATAGGCTGGTGATCGTACCATTCAACATACCTTCGATACCTTCACCGCCTTCTGTGTCTGGGAAGGTACTTCCGATAACAGTAGCTCCTGGAACGATGTTTTCTGCTAGAGGTCTTGGAAGACTTGTGTCTTGGACAGTCATTCCCCAGTCAAAGTTTGTAGTTGCAGCTTCAGAGCGGAGGCCATTCTTACCGACTGCAACAACCTTCAACTCTTGACTGGTTCCAGTTGCACTAGCTGAACGGCTAACTTTTGGTAGGTAGATAGTAGTGGCAGATGAGCCTGTCAATAGGCGCCAAGCATCGCCATCCTTCTCATAAACTTCATAGAAGTCAGCATCTTTGTTACCTGTAAATTGAACAATAGCTTCCGCTTCTTGGGCATTTTTAAGGGATTGTTTGGCAACTTTAAGAGCTGTTGGTGCTTGTGGGGCCTCTTGATTATCTGACACAGTCAACTCACCCAAGTTAAATTGGTAATCCTTAAGGGCAGCAGTATTTTCAAAAGTGAGTTTGATACCGTAAATGGTCTGACCAGCCAAGGCACTCAAATCAAATTCATCTTTTGTCCAATCGTCAGATAGAGTCAGTTCCTTACGAGCATTCTCTCCACCGTAAGTATAGTTTTTCTGAGTCGCAAATTCTACATAAACCTTACTTCCCTTACCACCCTTATGGGCAACACGAAGTTTCGTTTTATCTGTCACTTCAAGTTTTGTAGAGTAGAGACGAACATCTTGGTTAGTATTTTCAGCCAAATTACCCGCAAACTTGAGTGAGTTTCCTCCATTGTAGGCATCTTCAAAGTCATAATCAGCTTGAAGTTTAGTTCCTGATGAAGTTTGCCACCAGCGCCATGTAGGTAATATACCTGATACAGAACGATAGTTCCATTCAGAATCCTTGGAAACTTTACCGTCCACAAACCATTTTTTGCCATGTCCTGTGTTAAAGGATGTTGTAAAGCTACGGCCTACTGCTGGTGTGCGGTCAGCTACGAGGTTGGCAATCCCGTACCAGTCCTTGTCATCTGGTTTTTTTGGCCAGTTGGATCTCCTTGGTAACCTGTGAAGAAGATATTTTCATTCTTATGATAGTCTTCACCTGTTTTCCCAAGACTCGTGATAGTATCTGGGGCAAAAAGTCCAAGTGATAAGCGAAGTTTGCCATTCTCATCAAAAAAGGGCATCCCATTTCACTTTTTGTCTTGTAAGAACCACCTTGTTGCAATTCCAAACCTGCAAAAAAATATCATACTGACTGCGTTCTAGCCATTTGGCCATAGCTACAGAGTAATCATTTTTCTCTTTAGTCCAGTTAAAGTTGGCAAAGAAGTGATCTGCAGGAACCTTGTCCCCTTCTTTTTGCATGAATGGATAGTTGTATTCACCAAGTCCATCTTCGTGATAACGACCATATTCATAGGTCATGGCATCGTACCATGAATACTTGACAGGATGGTTGACTTTGGCAGCATATTCCTTGGTATAAAGCATGAAGTCACGCATCTTCTTACCCAGAGGCGTTACAATATCACCTGTTGTTTCTTGGTTGATAAAGTAACCATCAAAGCCGTAGTATTTAGCCAAATCAACTAACTTGCGAGCGATAGGGAATGTTCCGTCTTCGTCTTGTTGAAGGGCTGCAGCAAATTTTTCTTGGTCTGCAATACTGTTAGACCAGTTGAAGAATAGAGTACCTAATACTGGGACACCATTACGGTGACCAGCATCAATCACGTCTGGAGTTGGAACGAGCCCTTCCCAGAAGACCATGGAATTCAAGTATTGCCAGTAGTCAAAAGCATAGGCCTTAAACTCTTCACCACCTACAGAAGCATGGTCTTTAGCCTTAGAGTTAGTGTTAGCAAGGGCTTCAACCTTGGCGTCCTTATTGGCTTTTTCGTTGACTACATGTCCACGGTAACGTTTAACCAATTCAACTGAAGAACGGTTAATAGCATCGTCTTCACGGGCACCTGGTTCCCATTTCAACAAATCTTCCCAGGTGTCAAACTTAATTTCTTTTGGTCGAAGACTTTTTTCTTCTTTTTTAGGAACGTCAGAGACTGTTGCTTTTTCTTCTGGCATATTTTCTGTGGTAGCAGGCGCTTCTTCAGCCTTAGGAGTTTCAGCAGCTGGACTAGTTGCTTCCTTATCACCTGCATTCAACTGGTCCAAGGTTGGTTTTTCTTCTGAAACTGGTTGCTCACTTGCCTTGTCTTCCCTTGCTTCAAGCTCTTTCAATACTTCTGGTGCTGGTGTAGTTGCTTCTGCTGGAGTAGTGGTTGACGGTTGCTCTGAAGCTACTGCTGTAGTTGTTGTCCCAGTTTCTGGAACGACAGACTCTTCTGCCAAAGCTGGACCTGCAAATAGAACTGAACCAATCATCAATGAGCAGGCACCCACTGACAATTTTCGAATACTATAGCGACAATGTTTTTCAAAAAATGGATTCTTCATCTTTTTCTCCTTTGACTTCCCCACGAAAGTAAGTGCTTTATTTTTGAATTAAAAAAGTAGCTGTTCCAAAAATAAACAGAACAGGTCATTTTTATTTTACGATATTTAGAAAAAGAGTCAACACTAGCCCTTCAAGAACTATAAAGAAGTGAAGAATTAATATAAATTAGACAATCATCTGCCATTTTTTTCGAATTAAAATCAACATTTTTTTCTCAAAAAAAGAACATTTACTACTTGTTAGATTTACTTTTTATCCTTTAAAAATAGAATGGGAGAAATTCCGCGATTATTTTTTTCGGAGGAAAAAGAAAAATGTCCATTAATTGGCAGGAAATTATTTTTTTCACTTTTTAGGTGGTCTGGGGCTGTTTTTGTATAGTATCAAGACCATGGGAGACGGTTTGCAACAAGCTGCTGGAGACCGCCTTCGATATTACATTGACAAATACACAAGTAATCCCTTCTTAGGGGTCTTAGTGGGGATTGTCGTCACTGCCCTCATCCAGTCAAGTACAGGTGTAACGGTTATTACAGTTGGACTGGTCAGTGCTAGTCTCCTCACCCTTAGACAGGCCATCGGGATTATCATGGGAGCCAATATTGGAACGACCGTAACGTCCTTCATTATCGGTTTCAAACTTGGCGAGTATGCCCTACCCTTGATTTTCCTTGGAACCATGTTCTTATTCTTTACAAAAAACCGTACTGCAAATAATATTGGACGTATCCTTTTTGGTGTGGGTGGTATCTTCTACGCCCTCAACCTCATTAGTGCTGGGATGAGCCCTCTTAAAGACTTGCCTCAGTTCAAGGAATACATGGTTACCTTGGGGCAAAATCCTATCTTGGGAGTTGTGGCTGGTGCTGTCATTACCGTTTTGATTCAGGCATCTTCTGCAACTATCGGGATTCTACAAGGTCTCTATGCAGGTGGATTCCTCGACCTCAAAGGGGCACTACCAGTCCTATTCGGAGATAATATCGGTACAACCTTAACGGTTATTATCGCAGCGGCAGGAGCAAATGTTTCTGCTAAACGGGTTGCGGCAACACACGTTACCTTTAACGTTTTAGGAACCATCCTCTGCTTAATCTTGTTAGGCCCATTCACTTCGATGATCGAGTACTTCCAGGCACTACTTCACCTCTCACCTGAGATGACGATTGCCTTCTCACACGGTGCTTTCAACGTAAGTAATACCATCGTACAATTCCCATTCATCGGTGCCTTGGCCTACTTTGTTACTAAGCTCATCCCTGGTGAAGACGAAGTTGTAAAATACGAACCTCTTTACTTGGATGAACAACTCATCAAGCAAGCTCCTTCTATCGCCCTAGGAAATGCCAAGAAAGAACTCTTGCACTTAGGAAACTATGCGGTTAAAGCATTTGACCTTTCTTATGACTACATCATCAATTCTGACGAGAAAGTAGCTGAAAAAGGGCACAAGACTGAAGAAGCTATCAATACAATCGATGAGAAATTAACACGTTACCTCATCAGCCTTTCTAGTGAAGCATTGAGTCAAAAAGAGAGAGTGAAGTCTTAACCAACATCCTTGACTCTTCTCGAGACTTGGAACGTATCGGTGACCACGCTGAAGCTTTGATTAATCTTAACGACTACTTGCAACGCAAGAATGTTCAATTCTCTAACTCAGCCCTAGAAGAGTTGGAAGATATTTATCGTCAAACAAGCGATTTCGTTAAAGATGCTCTTGAGAGTGTTGAAAACAATGACCTTGAACAAGCTCAATCTCTTATTGAACGCCATGAAGCCATCAACAAGATGGAACGCGTCCTTCGTAAGACACACATCAAACGGCTCAACAACGGCGAATGTTCTACCCAAGCTGGTGTCAACTTTATCGACATCATTTCACACTACACTCGCGTGTCAGATCACGCTATGAACCTTGCTGAAAAAGTTTTGGCTGAACAAATTTAATACTCAATGAAAATCAAAGAGCAAACTAGGAAGCTAGCCGCAGGCTGTACTTGAGTACGGCAAGGTGAAGCTGACGTGGTTTGAATTTGATTTTCGAAGAGTATAAGATAAAAAAATGCTTTGATTCGTTCGAATCAAAGCATTTTAAATAGTTCTCCAATCATAATGGAAGAGGCAGCTGCGCCCTTGTACCTAGCTTCTTCCTTTGGATAAAGCTGGCCAGATTGACTAACTCTGGCGCAGGAGTCTTGGGATTCTTGAGAAGTTCAAGTGTGACTAGCCCTGAAAGTCGGACTGCTAGCAAGCGCTCATTGGTGCTGGGCAACTGCTTAGCAGTTTCTAGGAGCGCAGCTACTAAATCTTCACTCAAGTTTTGACGGGCATGATTGTAAAGGTCCCGTATCAAGGTTTCTAGGTTTGGTTCTTCCATACCTATCACCTCCATCTTTTCAGTTTAATAATTTTTGATCAAATCTACAGTAGAGCGATCTAATTTTTTAACCAAGGCTTGTAGGAAAGCTTGAGCTTCAAGGAAATCATCCATGGCATAAAGGGTTTGGTGAGAGTGGATATAACGAGCGCAGACACCGATCGTTGTAGATGGAACACCAGCATTTTTCAAATGAGCTGCTCCTGCGTCAGTTCCACCTTTTCCGCAGTAGTATTGGTACTTGATTCCAGCTTCTTCAGCAGTTGTCAAAAGGAAATCCTTCATGCCTGGGAGAAGCAAGTGACCTGGATCATAGAAACGAATCAAGGTTCCATCACCAATCTTACCTTGGCCACCATAAACATCACCAGCTGGTGAACAGTCAACTGCAAGAAATACTTCTGGATCAAATTTTGTTGTAGATGCATGGGCACCACGAAGTCCAACTTCTTCTTGGACGTTAGCACCAAGGTAAAGTTCATTTCCTAGTTTTTGGCCTGACAAGTTTTCAGCCAACTCGCTAACCATGAGCACACCGTAACGGTTATCCCATGCTTTTGAGATGATATTTTTTTCATTAGCAGTTAGGATTGCGCTACTATCTGGAACAATTGTATCTCCAGGACGGATACCAAAACTTTCAGCCTCAGCCTTATCTGCAAAACCACCGTCAAAAACGATATCTGAAATAGCTGGCATGGTTGGTCCACCTGTGCCACGAGTCAAATGTGGAGGAACTGAACCTGAAATTACTGGAATCTCACGTCCTTCACGTGTAAAGAGTTTAAAGCGTTGGCTGCTGACAACCATAGGGTTCCAACCACCGATTTCAACTACTCGGAAGGTTCCATCTGGTTTGATTTCGCTAACCATAAAACCAACTTCATCCATGTGAGATGCTACTAAAACGCGAGGTGCATTTTCAACTTCTGAGTGTTTAACCCCAAAAATACCACCCAAGCCATCAGTCACAACTTCATCCACGTGAGGTGTTATTTTTCACGAAGATAAGCGCGAACAGGTGCTTCATGACCTGAGATAGCAGAAAGTTCTGTTACTTCTTTGATTTTAGAAAATAATGTTGTCATTTCTATCCCTTCTTTCTTTCAACCATTTTACCACTTTTTATAGGAGAAAGGTAGTGGAAAGGTGGATTTCTAAATTTGTATCTTATTCTGCTTTCTACAAATCATATCTTATTTTCTAAGTAGAAAAAAACGGTATTCCCTTGTATATGAGGGAAGGTCTAAAAAAATTATAATCCAACGTCTTTACTTTTATGAAACTATAAAAAAATATTTGACTTTTTTTCTTCTACATTTTTTTAAAAATAGAACAAAAATTAGAAAAAAAGGAAAAAAATCATGACTAAAACAATTCTTGTTACAGGAGGGGCTGGCTACATTGGCTCACATACTGTCAAAGCTCTTTTAAATGCTGGATATCAGGTTCATGTCCTAGATAACCTTTCTACAGGACACCGTTCAGATGTAGATAATCGTGCAAACTTTAAACAACTTGACGTTTATGATGCTAGTGCCTTAAAAGCCTACTTGGAAGAAAATAAAATTGATGCAGTTCTGCATTGTGCAGGTGAAATTGTTGTTAGCGAAAGCATTGAAAACCCAAGCAAATACTTCACTGCCAATGTTGCTGGCATGAACCAAGTTCTTAAAGTCTTATCTGAAGTTGGCATTCAAAAAATCATGTTCTCTTCAACTGCTTCCCTCTATGGTAATAACTGTATTGACAAGCCAGCGACTGAAGATACCCTGCTCGACCCTGTCAATCCTTATGCAGAAACAAAATTGATGGGCGAACGAATGATTTACTGGATGGCTAATCGCTATGATTGGAAATATGTCATTTTCCGCTATTTCAATGTAGCTGGTGCAGAAATGGATGCTTCAAATGGTCTCCGTGTAAAAAATCCAACTCACATCATTCCAAACATCAACAAGACTGCATTGGGACAAAATGATAGCCTGAAAATATTTGGAGATGACTACGATACGCGCGATGGTTCATGTATTCGAGATTACATCCATGTTTTAGATCTTGCACAAGCCCATGTTAAAGGGATGGATTACCTATTCCAAGAAACTAGTTCTTCTCAAATCTTTAACTTAGGAACTGAAAAAGGTTATACCGTAAAAGAAATCTTTAAAACTGCTGAAGAATTACTTAATCAAGAGATCCCACACGAAATTGTTGCTCGCCGTGCTGGGGATCCAGCTAGCGTCCTTGCAGATGCCTCAAAAGCTAAACAATATCTTGATTGGGAAGCTAGTTACTCTCTAAAAGATATTATTTTATCGGATTATCATTGGCGTGTTAAAGAAGGCAAAAACATTTTGTAATAAATAACAGAAACATCAATAATAAATAAAAACAGTCTCTATAATATTTGTAGTGGGTAAATCCCCTATGGATATTATGGAGCCTATTTTGTTGTAGAAAAAAGTCCCATATCATCTATAATAGATTGAATCTGGAATAGCACACCAAGGATTCTAAAGCGTTTTTAGAAATTAATTTGACTTTCCTAATCTCTTTGTTCATATCTTATTTCAATCCACTATATTCAAACCACTACAGTTGACAAAGAGACTAAAAAAACCTAAATTGGCAAGGCCAACTTAGGATTGTTTTGTTTTGAAGTGATAGTAAGCTCCAAGCATACCCGCAGTATTTTGATGACGCGCAAACTCTAATCTTGTTTTTTCCGCTAAACTTGGAACAAGCGCATCTTTCAGAGCTGTACGAATTTTCGGTTTCAAAATCGCTTCCTGCCCCATAATACCACCACCTAGTATAACAACCTCTGGATTGGCAACATAACAAATGTTAGCAAGACCTTTCCCAAGATAGTCTACCATACGGTCAATTCCCTCCATACAGAGTTTATTGCCTTCTGTAGCTTCTTTGAAAATTCTACGACCATTCCAATGGGCTACTTCTTCACCATGAGCCTTAGCTACATACTCAACCAGGGCAGTTGTAGAAGCTAAATCTTGGAAAGCCCCATCTTGCATATGCATATAGCCAACTTCACAGGCAGAATTACTAAATCCATGGAAAATCTGGCCGTCAATGATTAAGCAACCGCCGATACCTGTTCCGATGGTCAAACATAGCGTTATTCCTGCACCTTTTCCAGATCCAGAAACAGCTTCTGCTAGCCCTGCACAGTTGACATCATTTTCAATTTCACAAGGAACTTGGAAACTTTCTTCAATTTCTTTTTTAAATTGAGTCCCTGCATAGTTCGGGATCTGTGGACCAGCATAGAAAATCTCACCCTTATCAGGATCAACCATTCCCGCTGAGGAAATAGCCACACCTGCTACCGGTCCTTTTTCTAGATAGCTAGCGACGATATCTTTTGTTTTCTGTAAGATATGTGGACCACCCTTATGTGCCTCAGTTGCTACTTCGTGAGACTCTACCAGTTGTCCATCTTGGTCAATCAAACCATATTTGATATTAGTTCCACCAATATCAATTGCAACGTAATTAGTCATAAAGCCTCCTATTGATTAGAGGAAACGCTCCTTAGTTTCACGAATCAATTGAGCAGCTGCTTCAACAACTGGACGATCTTCTTCGGTCACTGGTGTAAGTGGAGAACGAACTGATCCGATATTAAGTCCTTCATTGATTTTCAAGACTTCTTTGATAACACCGTACATGTTTCCATGTGCAGCAGTCAATTTACCAATGATAGCATTGATTGCATATTGCAATTCACGCGCTGTTTCTAGGTCTTTATCTGCAATCAATTGGTTGAGTTTCAAGAAGAGTTCTGGCATAGCACCATAAGTACCACCGATACCAGCTTTAGCACCCATGAGACGACCACCGAGGAATTGTTCATCTGGACCGTTAAAGACGATATGATCATCACCACCAAGACTTACAAAAGTTTGGATATCTTGAACTGGCATTGAAGAGTTTTTAACACCGATGACACGTGGGTTCTTCAACATTTCTGTGTAAAGACTTGGTGTCAAAGCAACACCTGCCAATTGAGGAATGTTATAGATAACGTAGTCTGTATTTGGTGCTGCTGCACTGATGTCGTTCCAGTATTTTGCAACTGAGTATTCAGGTAAGCGGAAGTAAATTGGTGGGATTGTTGCAATAGCATCCACTCCCAAGCTTTCTGCATGACGAGCAAGTTCGATACTATCTTTAGTATTGTTGCAAGCCACGTGAGCAATGATAGTCAACTTACCTTTAGCAACTGCCATGACTTCTTCCAAGATCAATTTGCGGTCTTCTACGCTTTGGTAGATACATTCACCTGAAGAACCGTTGACATAAAGCCCTTGAACACCTTTATCAATAAAGTATTGCACCAAAGCACGAGTACGTTCTGGGCTTACTTCTCCCTCATCATCATAACATGCGTAGAAGGCAGGAATAACACCTTCATATTTTTTTAAATCTGACATAGATTTCTCCTAAGATTTCTTATTTTCTGCTCTGAGCAGATGATTTTTTACTATTTTAGTATACACCTTGTAAAAAGCGCTTTCAATACATCCAAGCCACTTAGATTTTAATTTCTATTCATCTCCCTTAGCTTTTCTTGTTTGAAAGTAGTTTCATATCATTTTCAATCTGCTTGATATTTAGCAAACAATTTTTCCATTAATCCAGCCTGGCAAAAGGCAAGAAGACCAAAGCCAAAGAGTAGAAATGCTGATCCACCGAGCACTAGAGTAAAGCCTGATAGATAGAGAAGCATAATGATTAATAAAATAATCGCAAGCATCAAGAAGAACCACACGAAGTTAAAGCTAACTAAGAGCAAGCCCTTTTGGAGCACTTCTTTCCAAGTCAAGTCATAACGCGCTGCAATAGGATAGCTAGCCAACATAACTAGAGTTAAAAATATCAAAATCCCCAAGCAAATGGCCTTAATGAGCTGGAAGCCTATGCCTGTTTGCCCCCAGAATAGAGACAAGTCAACTACACTAATTAGAAAAATTCCTAGTTCCAACAAACCTAACTGGAGACCTAATTTCAAATTTTGCTTAAAGGCTCTTATATACGTTTTAAAAACAGGAACACGACGACTACTCTTAACTTCGAAGATTGTCTGATAGAGACTAATTTTTGCTACTCCGATTGTCACAATAGGCAAACAAGACACAACAAAGAGTAGGTTAACCGTCACGATATCTAAAACCTTCTCGCAAAATCGCATAAGAAAGTTATCCGTATCGAATGCCGCTTTTATCAATCCAGATCCTTTATGTGCCATTGTTTTCTCCTCCTAACTGACTAATCGATTAAAATTTTAAATAAGTATTTGCGAACTTTATCTTCCATACCTGCATAGCCATTAGGCTGATGAGGTTCACCTGGGAAAAAGACTGCAAAATTATGATACCCTAACAAGAGTGGATATTGTTCATGACAATGGACAAAGCCGATATCGCTAGCTTCGTCAAAGGCTACAGCCTCATCTTTGACACGAGAACCATAGCTAGAGTACTCATGCCCTTCAACCAACAAATGCAAATCTGCATATTTTTTATGATGCTCAAAGCGATCATTTTCTTCTTGGTTAAGAACATTTTCCTGTACAACTAGAAAGACTTTATCCCCATCAATCTCGTAATTTCCTAATTCAAAGTTATCTTTACGATGCTCATAGAGATAATCGATGGCCTTATCGAGGTTTGGATGAATTCCTTTGTAAAAGCTAATGTTTTTTAAATCATCAAAAATCATAGTAATTTCCTTTACCTGATTGTTACCTTCAGACATACGATGTCTAGCCAGTAAGTTTATAAGTGTCTAACAAAACTTCGTGAAGCAAGCAACTCCTCTCCATTTTGTAGACACTTATATATCCTGTATTCTCTTAGTCTATCAACTATACTTCTGCATATTGATAAACAAATTGTACTATATTCAATTTTCGCAGAGTACTATCCTTTGACAGCTCCCATAGTAATCCCTTGAGTGAAGGATTTTTGGAAGACAAGGAAGACTGTTACGATTGGCACAGCTGCAAGGGCAGCCCCTGCCATGATCAAACCGTAGTTAGTTGCCATCTCGGCCTGCATAGTCGCAACCCCGAGTGAGATGGTCAAGTTTTGACGTGAAGTCAACATTACCAATTGCATGAAGTAGTCATTCCAAGTATTGATGAAGGTAAAGATTGCGAGAGCTGCAAATCCTGGTTTCACAATAGGGAAAGCTACGCTCCAGAAGGTACGAATTTCGCCGCATCCATCGATTTTAGCAGATTCGAGCAATTCTGTCGGAATGTTTTCACTGAACTGTTTCATAAGGAAGACCCCAAATGGCCATCCAATCAAAGGCAAGATAACTGCCCAAAGAGTGTCATGGATTCCCATGAAGTTGACGATACGTACCAATGGTACAAGGACAACTTGTTTTGGAAGAGCCATGGCAGCGATAAAGATTGCAAAGAGAATGCGTTGACCATAGAAACGTTTCTTAGCCAAAACATAACCTGCTAGTGAAGAGGTTGCACAAACCAAGAACATCGTTACTAAAGAAATGAACACTGAGTTCCACATCCATTGCAAGGCTGGGTTTTGCACCATCAATTGTTGGAAGTTCTCCATTGTTGGAGCTTTAGGGAACCATTGTGGTGGAATCATAATGGTATCTGGTTGTGATTTGAATGCACCTGTCAAGATCCAGTAGAATGGGAAGATAAACAGTACAGTCAACAAGAGCAAAATGATTGTTGAAATAACAGTAAAGGCTGTTAATGGTTTCTTTTGTTGTGTAGGTTGCATAGCTGTCTCCTTTCCTTAGTATTCTACATCGTTTCCGAGGATCTTGAATTGAGCGAAGCTGACAAGGGCAATCATAACTGCCAAGAATACACCAATAGTATTGGCATAGCCATATTCAGTCAATTGGAAGGCTTTTTCGTAGAGGTAGTACATAAGTGTACTTGTTGAGTAGTTTGGACCACCAGATGTCAACAACTGAATCAAGGCGAAACATTGGAATGAGTTGATGGTTGTAATGATTGCAATATAAAGAGTTGTTGGAAGAAGGCTTGGCCATTTAATCTTCCAGAATACTTGGAACTCAGTCGCACCGTCAACACGAGCTGCTTCTACAAGTGAGTTATCAATATTACCCATTGCAGCGATGTAGAGAATGATTGGTTGACCAACTGATGTTGTCAAAAGGATGATCATAATCGCCATCAAAGCCCAGTTTTTATCTCCCAACCAAGAAATGTTTTGGCTGATGATGTGGCTTGACTTAAGCACGAAGTTCAAAATACCTGATAGTGGATCGTAGATCCATTTCCATACTACTGTTACGGCAACACTACCTGTTACTACAGGAAGGAAGAAGACGAAACGGTAGAAAGATCTAGCGATGGCATTTTGTTGGTAAGTTTGTGATGCTACAAAGAGCGAGAAGAGTACAACGACTGGTACAGACCCAATAACCAAGATTACGGTATTAATCAAAGATTTGTAAAGACAGGGTCTTTAAACATACGGATGTAGTTGTCCAAGCCCACAAACTCAAAGCTAGTCATCGAATAGTTGAAGAAACTAGTGATGAAGCCCATGATCATTGGAGCTAAAACGAAGACGGTAAAGAAGATTAATACTGGTGCTAGGAATGCGTAGGAAATAATAGTTTCCCGCATGCGAATTTTATTGATTTTCACAGTCGGCACCTCACTTTCACATAGTTTTGTTTTTTTGACTGTTATCTGACCCTGATCTAAAATCAAAATGAAATTTTTCTAAGATTCGTCAATGTAAAAACTTCATTTTAATTTTGACCTGTCAGTTGCTTCTATTTCAAACAAAAGTCCCCCTTTTCGTGCACAGATATGCTCAGGGAAAAGGGGGGAACTCAGTTTTTATTTAGGGCTTATTATTTAGCTGCTTTTTTGATTGTTTCATTCGCTTTTTCAGTGAATGCTTTCAATGCTGCAGCAGGTTGCTCGTCACCATTTGATACAGCTTGCAACATTGGGAACCAAAGTGTTCTCATTTCAGCAAATCCGTCGATTGTGTTGTAATATGGTGAGTAGTATTGAGTCCAGCTACCGATTGTTTCCATACGTTTGTCATCATAAAGTTTTCCAAATGAAGTACGAACTGGGAATGCTCCTGTACGAACTACGTCTTTAGGACCCCATTCTTTGTCATCTGCGATGAATTGGATGAATTTCTTAGCTGCTGCGACTTTCTTTTCGTCTTTGTTGTTAAATACTGCAAATCCGTTTACAAGGTATTCAAGAGCTGGTTTACCTGAATCAGATGGGAATGGTACTTCTACCACTTCAACTTTACTTGCTTCCAAGAGTTTAGCTTGGATACCATTTTGAGCTGGAGCCCAAAGGATTGTGTAAGAAGTTTGACCGTTTGCAAAGTTTTGGATGTCTGCTCCACCGTCAAATTGTGAACCATTGTTCAACAAACCATCTTTGATCCAGCTTGATGCTTTTTCAAGACCTTTAACGAATTTAGGATCGTCAGTTGTGTATTTAGTTACTTCTTTATCAGTTACAGAACCGCCATAAAGGTTAGCGATGAAGGCACGTGTTCCTTGGTCTCCCCCTTGACCTGAACTGAACAATGAACCTGGTGTATATCCTTTATCTTTAAGCGCTTTCAAAACTTTTTCAAAGTCATCAGTTGTCCAACCTTCTTTTACAAGGTTTGCAACTCCTGCATCTTCCAACATTTTCTTGTTCATAGCCATGTAGAATGGTGCAGAACTGATTGGATACATGTAAGCTTTATCACCAGCTTTACTTGCTTGGATGATATTTCGTTGTTGACATCTTTCACAAATTCATCTGTAAAGAGGTCGTTCAACTCAGCCAATTTACCATTTTTACCGTATTGGATGATACGTCCTGGTGCGTCAAAGAGAACGTCTGGCGCAGTTCCTGCTTCGATTGCTGTTGTGATTTTTTCTGGACCAGATTTGAAGTCGATTGTTTCTAGTTTAACTTTAACATCTGGATTTGCTTTTTCGAAAGCTTCGATGATAGATTTTTCATAAGTTCCTACACCATCGCCAGTTTTTTCTTGAGTAAAGACTGGGAATGCCCACCAAGTGATTTCAGTTTTTCCACTGTCACTACCAGAACTAGCAGCATCTTTATTTGCATCTGATTTGCCACAAGCAGCAAGAGATAGAACCGCAGCACCCGCAAGTACTGTACAAGCTAGTTTTTTAAATTTCATTTGTATTCTCCTAAATGATGATAAGCGTATCCGAATCGGATAATGAGTAATGTCGACTTTGTATACGTTTTCATTTTTTCCTACTAATCAACCACTCTCCTCGTTTTTTATATTGTGTTATTTAAGACCCGCAACAAATCGTTCCGTAATCTCTTTTGGTCTAGTAATAGCGCCACCAACTACGATACCTCGCACTCCGTAACCTAGGATTTGCTTAGCTTGTTCTGGTGTGTGAATTTTTCCTTCAGCGATGACGTCCACCCCTGCATCACAGAGTTTCTTGATGAGTTCAAAGTCTGGGCCATCCACTTTTGGACTGTAAGAAGTGTAACCTGATAAGGTTGTTCCGACAAAGTCAATTCCTGCTTCAACTGCTGTTAGACCTTCCTCAAAGGTACTTGTATCAGCCATCAAGAGTTGATTTGGATATTTTTCTTTGATCTGACGGATAAATTCTTGGATTTCTAAGCCATCATGACGTTCACGCTTGGTACAGTCAAGAGCAATGACTTCGATGTCAAGAGCTGCTAGTTCATCTACCTCTCTCATAGTCGCTGTGATGAATGGTTCCTGTGGTGGATAATCACGTTTAATAATTCCGATAATCGGAAGTTTAGTGACCTCTTTAATTTCCTTGATATCTCGAACACTGTTTGCTCGGATACCGACTGCACCACCTTGTTCAGCTGCTTTCACCAACAAGGGGGATAACTCCTCCCGCTTCTGTGTAGAGCGGTTCATGAGGAAGTGCCTGACAAGAAACGATGATTCCATCTTTGATTTGTTCAATCAAGGCTTCTTTACTAATTTGTGGCATCTACTTTCCTCCTTTTCTTTTCCTTTGTGTTTATGTGACTATTATAGCTTATTATTAAAGCGCTTTCAATAACTTGTGCTAGAATAGATTGGAGTTTCAAAACAATTTTATGCAACAGTTTCTTCTGAAAGTAGTTTCAGGGACCTAAAATCTATCCCAACACCTCTTAAATCTTGAAACCAGCCCTTTTTTCTCGCAAACATGAAAGAAAAAAGGCCGTAACAAATTTTCGTTACGACCCTTTCTAACTAAGATCTAGTTTCACTAAAGAAACCTTCACTTTTAACGATTTGACTAATCTTCTTTTCTCTTCCCCAAAGCAAACATACCAAGGAGCATCCCCACAAGTCCTACTGATGTGAGGGCAGTGGCATCTTCATTTCCTGTCTTAGGAAGAACATCTTGACGAACTGCTGGTGCTGCTGGTGCCTGATAGGTCTTATCTTGTGACATAGCCTGAGATACAATAGACTGCTGACCTTTGTGATCTGGATCTTTATGGCCTGCTCCTTCTGAACCTTTGGTGCCAGCTGTAAATCCTGGGTTTTCTGTCGGTGCGATGTCATTCTTCACACTGCCCGTGAATGCTGGCACTTCATGAACAGCTGCTTCACTACCATTGACTCCACCCACAAATTCTGGTTTTTCAGGAGTTACAGGACTATCAGCGCTTACTCCGCCTGTAAATTCTGGTACTTCATGCACGGCTGCTTCACTACCATTGACTCCGCCTGTGAATTCTGGAACTTCTGCTATCGGTGCTGCTTCTTCGCCTACTGTACCAATAGCTTCAGTATACTCTGGGAGCTCCGTTACAGCAGCTTCTTCACCATTCACCCCACCTTCGAATTCTGGTACTTCATGAACAGCAGCTTCTACACCATTAACACCACCTGTAAATTCTGGAACTTCGTGAACAGCTGCTTCACTACCGTTGGTAGCTCCAGGAACACCTGCTCCTTCAAGACTCACTGGAAGGTTGTGCATACTCCTCGATAGCTCCAGAAGCAAGTCCAGTTATTTCTTGACCACGATCTGACTTATCTATTGTAAATAGCAAAGTCTTAGTATCGTACTGGGTCATGAAGTTTACTTTTTTACCATTTGCCAACTGAAGTGTTGGGATTTTGTTAACCAAAACTTCTGAATCAAACTCTACTGCAAGAATTCCCGGCCATTTTTCAATAACATTTTTAACTTTGGCTTCTTTAGGAGAAATTCTTTCCTTCGTTAAGAAATCCCAGTTGAATTTCTTGAAGGATAGAGTATAAGGATTGCCACCAGCTTCATGATGTTCATACAAGAGACCAAATTCTTTTGGTCCGATCTGTTGAAGTGAGTTATAGGCATATTCCCCCTTCTTGAATCAAATGATGATGCAACCAAGTCAACTCGCCATCTTCTTCTACGCGAGCCACTCGAATGTAACCATTCTTACGACCTGGGCCATTGGCATTTGCTAGAAGGATATACTCCTTACCATCTTGAACCGTATGAGTCGCTGCCATTTGAACATAGACATCTGGTACATCATAGCGTGCTACATAGTTGTCCCATGTAATACCACCATCATTACTTGTCGCAACCTGCAAATCACCTGTCAAACCACGCATAAAGAGTTTCAACTGACCATTGTTCAGCTGAACAACAGAAGATTCCGTATTTTGAGCATAGTAATTGTTCATGTTACTTGAATCAATTACTGTACCATCATAAAGTGTACGGTTATCATTGACACCGCCACCCATATGCCAAGTCTTACCATGGTCATCTGAGTAGATGATACGAGATGATTGAGAACCATTGAGGTGGTTTGTTCTATTCGTCGTATAGACAGGAACGACGATTCGACCTTTATGAGGTCCATTCTGGAGGGTAATGCCCACTCCAGGTCCCACACCTAAGAATTTCATCCAATCAGCTTTGACCATTGGGGTAATATCTTGTGGTGCAGACCAAGTCTTACCGTCATCATCACTGTAAGACATCCATAGGTAGCTGTCTTTAGCAATTCTAAATGGAGAAGTTTTATTGCTTGTAAAATAGATATTTCCTAGCAGTTGCTCACCTTGATAAAGGTCGCCTTTATCGCTATAAGCAGGCTTAACAGGATTTACAACAACACGGTAATCCGTTGCCTGACCATCTGGTGTGTAGACAACACCATTTTCACGAATGGTATAGGCTCCATTTTCTCCTTCACGGTAGAGAATTTGGTAGGTTTTCCCATCAATTTCTTTATAAGCTTCCTCTTTTTCAGCTGACATCCCAAAGATACCTTTTCCTTCTGGGAACATATCATAAACTGAAAAGATTCGTTTGGTTTCAGTATCTTGGGCTAAAACCATATCGATATTTACTGGTGAACCAACAGAGGGATCAGTAGCTTTTGGATTGTCGCGTAGATTCGTAAGTGTGATACGATCGCCCCATGTTTGACCCTGATCTTCACTTCGTTTGACGACCATACCGATATCGCCCCAGTCATAGTGGTGCAAACGACGTTCATCAGCTCCAGCAATCAAAGTTCCCTTGTCAGTCTTAAGGAGGGCTGGAATACGATAGCTATTAATACCATCTGGATTTGACTGCCCATTTTTACCAGCCTCAAAAACATCCTTTTTATCTGTTATCTCAGCTCCTTCTGGAAGCTTTTTCTCTAATTCGGATCTTTCAAATAGGTAGCTACGATTTTGAACTTCTTCTGGACTCAAGGCACGATCGTAAACAGTTAGATTACGAACTTGTAAACCTGCCCCCCAAACCATACTTCCTGCACGATTTGTGGTACCAATTTGCATATGATTCACATCAGGCATATCTTTGATAAAGCGTCCCGATTTCTTACTAGTTCGTGACAAAACTCCGTTTACATAGAGACGAACTTGCCCATCTGGAGAATCTGCACTTGGTCTTTCAACTGTAAAGGTTACTGAGTTCCACTGACCTGGTTTGACTGTTAATGGTGCGTCTGTGTACCTATCATAAAATTGATCGCCGTTTTGATCGCGGCCCTCAATCAAGGCAACGTTGTTGTAAACAGCCATGGTGAAATATTCATTTCGAACCGTATCACTTGAGGCTGAGAAAAGGTTGTAAAATGCTGGCGCAGAAGCATCTGGTTTGAACTCCATATGAATGGTCGCATTTTGAAGTTGTTTCAGTTTGCCCAATTGCTCTGTCAGATCAATTCTATTGCTATTTGCAGCATTAGTCTCTACATCTTCCTTTTCAAGAACAGTATTGACATTTTCCAACTCTCTAGCATAGTAATCACGTGGAAGCGATGCTGGATCTTTTTCGGTTTCTCTAGTTGCTTCTGCCGTTTCTGCTGTTGCAGTTGTCTCTGTTCCAGTATGTGCTTCTGTAGATGCATGTGTGACTGTATCTACCCCATTAGACTCTATCGCACTCTTTTCAGTATCTACTGCTTTTTCTGCCTGATCCTTCTCTACTCCTAGTTCTGTCGCTTCCTTATTAGTAGTTGTTGCTTCTTGTGCTAATACTGGCGATGCACCAAAAACAACTGCTCCAATCACTACTGAAGCGGCTCCTACTGTAAATTTGCGAATTCCGTATCGTTGTTTTCTCTCCAACTGATTATGCTTCATCTTTCTTCCTTTCATTTTTGAAAATAAAGCGCTTTTTTTTTACTTAAAATTTTTAGCCATTTGACTAAATGACAAAAATTACTTTTTCACGAATGGTTACACTCGCTCTTTCAAAATTTCTCTCACTTAACGATCAACAATCTATCATCATCCCATCGTTAACTAGAGTCTCCCACTCCTTTCAAATTTTAACTTATTCTCATTATATAATAAATCCTCCCCTTTTAAGAGAGATTGAGACAGAACAGATTTTACTTTCAGTTTTTAAAACATAAACTCAGACATTTGAAACTACTTTCAGGCGTTTTGGATTTTTCTAACATAAAATTGCTTCATTTGGTCTAATCGTATTTTTAATGAATTTTGTCCCCATCTCGATCATTCTCTCTATCAATCATTTAGTGCCACTTCATTCAAATCAAAAGGGCCGTAACCAGTTCTGGCTCTATAATATTTGTAGTGGGTAAATCCCCTATAGATATTATGGAGCCTATTTTGTTGTAGAAAAAAGTCCCATATAATCTATAATGAAAAGCGACCAAACCATCATTAGAAAGAATCATATGGAACAATTACATTTTATCACAAAACTACTCGATATTAAAGACCCTAATATCCAGATTCTAGATGTCATCAATAGGGATACACACAAGGAAATCGTCGCTAAACTGGACTATGACGCCCCGTCTTGCCCTGTGTGCGGATGTCAAATGAAGAAATATGATTTTCAAAAACCGTCGAAAATTCCTTACCTCGAAACGACTGGTATGCCTACCAGAATTCTTCTTAAAAAGCGTCGATTCAAGTGCTATCATTGCTCGAAAATGACGGTCGCTAAGACTTCTATCGTCAAGAAAAATCATCAAATTCCTCGTGTTATCAACCAAAAAATTGCGCAAAAATTGATTGAAAAGACTTCTATGACTAATATCGCTCACCAGCTGTCCATTTCAACTTCAACTGTCATACGTAAGCTTAATGACTTTCACTTTAAGCATGATTTTAGACGACTTCCTGAGATTATGTCCTGGGATGTTGAAACAGTCAGGGAAGTAACTGTTTCAATCGGGAGATGAAGATGAGTTTTATCGCACAAGATTTTGACAAGCTAAATATCATCACTGTTCTTGAGGGGAGAACACAAGCCGTCATCCGAAATCACTTTCTTAAATATGATAGAGCGGTTCGATGTCGAGTGAAAATCATTACTATGGATATGTTTAATCCTTATTATGACTTGGCTAAACAGCTTCGCTTTCGAATTTCTAGGCTCAGGTTGAAACAGTCTCCCAGACTGTTTCACTCCCATGCGCTAAAATTGTTCTAGATCGCTTTCACATTGTACAACATCTTAGCCGTGCTATGAGCCGTATTCGTGTCCAAATTATGAACCAATTTGATCGAAAATCCCATGAATACAAGGCTATCAAGCGCTACTGGAAGCTCATCCAGCAAGATAGTCGTAAACTGAGTGATAAACGTTTTTATCGCCCTACTTTTCGCATGCACTTGACTAATAAAGAGATTCTGGACAAGCTTTTGAGCTATTCAGAAGACTTGAAACACCACTATCAGCTCTATCAGCTCTTGCTGTTTCACTTTCAGAATAAGGAGCCTGACAAATTTTTTGGACTCATTGAGGACAATCTGAAGCAGGTTCATACTTTTTTTCAGACTGTCTTTATACTCAATTATTTTCAAAAAGCAACCTTGTCCATTGTCTGCTGACAGTAGACTTTAAAACGCTTTTTTCCAGTCCTAGAATAACTTCTTGAAGCTTATCAATGACGGCTTCCAATGTTTGGAAAGCCTTATTTTTAAAACCTCGTTTTCGAATTTCTTTCCAGACTTGTTCAATAGGGTTCATTTCTGGTGTATAAGGTGGGATAAAAGCCAATTCAATATTACTTGGAATCTCTAAGGTACTTGATTTATGCCATATAGCATTATCCATGACAAGTAAAATATAGTCATCTGGATAAGCTTGTGAGACTTGCCGTAGAAATTCATTCGTCCACTCAGTATTACATCCTCCAGCAATAAGGAAGAAGGAATCTCCTGTCTGAGCATCTACTGCCCCATAACAATAGCGATATTCTCGCATATAATGACTCGGAATGCTAGGTCGGATTCCTTGAGGAGCCCAACAAGAACTCATCTTACTGATCCTCCCGAAACCAGCTTCATCTTGGTACATCAATCGTACTTTGTTATAAGTCCCCTCCTCTTTAAAGCGCTTACTTAAGGTCTCGAATGTAGATTTTATTTTTAGACGTCTCAATTGTCTGAGCGTCTGCCTTCTTGGGATGTTCAGGTCGAGGAGTGACCGTTCGCCAACCATGGCGTTTCAGGAGATAATAGAAACCATCACGTGTGGAAGTGCGACCAATCTCTTTTTGATAGGCTTCAAATAACTGATTGACAGTTACAAATTCCCCAGCCTGAGCAGCTTCTATATGACGTTTTAGGAATGCTTGTTCCTCTTCGTAAGTCATATATTCTCGATGACGTCCACCACGGGTTTCTTGAAGAAGAGCTTCTAAACCAAACTCCTTATATTTTTTCAAATTCCTCCAAACAGTTGTTTTATTACAATCTAGGAGATCCATGATTTCCTTATAACTCTTTTCTTTTGAGCGAAAATAAATAATCTGTAGACGTTTGTGATATTTGGCGTACGATGAATCTTTTAAGAGTTGTTCAATTTTTTGTGTTTCTTCGTTTGTAAGTTTCATAACTACTATTATAAGATGTTTTTTTGATTTTAGTCCAGTATTAAAACTTTTTTCAAGGATAAAGACAAGATTATCAACGCCCTTCAATTACCCTATTCTAATGCAAAATTGGAAGCCACGAATAATCTCATCAAACTTATCAAACGAAATGCCTTTGGTTTTAGGAACTTTGAAAACTTTAAGAAACGAATTTTTAACGCTCTGAATATAAAAATGAAGAGGACATCAATTGTCCTCTCCAGATCTTATACTCAATGAAAATCAAAGAGCAAACTAGGAAGCTAGCCGCAGGCTGTACTTGAGTACGGCAAGGTGAAGCTGACATAGTTTGAAGTTGATTTTCGAAGAGTATTAGCTTTTATTCAACCCACTACAGTTGACAATGAGCCCGAAAAAGAAGCCACAAAGTGACTTCTTTTAAAGTGATGGTAAATTATTCTTCACCTTTGTTTTTCTTAATGATTTCTTCTTGTACTGACTTAGGTACATCTTCGTAGTGGTCGAATACCATCATGAATGTACCACGTCCTTGTGATGCAGAACGAAGAACTGTTGCGTAACCGAACATTTCAGCAAGTGGAACGTAAGCACGAACGATTTGGCTGTTACCGTGTGCTTCCATACCATCTACACGTCCACGACGAGCAGTTACGTGACCCATAACATCACCAAGGTTTTCTTCTGGAACAGTGATCGTTACAAGCATCATTGGCTCAAGGATAGCTGGTTGTGCAGTCTTAGCAGCTTCTTTAAGTGCAAGAGATGCAGCAATCTTGAAGGCAGTTTCAGATGAGTCGACATCGTGGTATGAACCATCGTAAAGCTTAGCTTTAACGTCAACCATTGGGTAACCAGCAAGAACACCGTTAGCCATAGATTCTACCAAACCTTTTTCAACCGCTGGGATAAATTCACGAGGAACCACACCACCGACGATTGCGTTTTCGAATTCAAATCCTTTACCTTCTTCGTTTGGAGTAAATTCAATCCATACATCACCGAATTGACCTTTACCACCAGACTGACGTTTGAAGAATCCACGTGCTTGAGTAGAAGCGCGGAATGTTTCACGGTAAGATACTTGAGGAGCACCTACGTTAGCTTCAACTTTGAACTCACGACGCATACGGTCAACAAGGACGTCAAGGTGAAGCTCACCCATACCAGAGATAACTGTTTCACCAGTTTCAACGTTAGTTTCAACGCGGAATGTTGGATCTTCTTCAGCCAATTTTTGAAGGGCGATACCCATCTTGTCTTGGTCTGCTTTAGATTTTGGCTCAACCATCAATTGGATAACTGGTTCTGGAACGTTGATTGACTCAAGGATGATTTTCGCTTTTTCATCTGTCAATGAGTCACCAGTTGTAGTATCTTTCAAACCAACGGCAGCAGCGATATCACCTGAGTAAACAGTGTCGATTTCTTGACGGCTGTTAGCGTGCATTTGAAGGATACGTCCGATACGTTCACGTTTACCTTAGAAGTGTTCAATACGTAAGAACCTGATTGAAGAACACCTGAGTATACACGGAAGAATGTCAAACGACCTACGAATGGGTCAGTCATGATCTTGAAGGCAAGAGCTGCGAATGGCTCTTCGTCAGATGCTGGACGAGTTTCTTCTTCATCTGTATCTGGGTTGATACCTTTGATTGCTGGGATATCAAGTGGGCTTGGAAGGTAGTCGATAACCGCATCAAGCATCAATTGAACACCTTTGTTCTTGAAGGCAGAACCACACAATACTGGGAAGAATTCAACGTTGATAGTTGCTTTACGGATAGCAGCTTTCAATTCTTCGTTAGTGATTTCTTCACCTTCAAGGTATTTCATCATCAAGTCTTCATCAGTTTCAGCAACTGCTTCAACCAATTTTTCACGGTATTCTTGAGCTTGGTCAAGGTATTCAGCTGGAATGTCTTCTTCAAGGATATCTGTACCAAGGTCGTTAGTATAGATTTCAGCTTTCATCTTGATCAAGTCGATGATACCACGGAAGTCATCTTCAGCACCGATTGGCAATTGAATTGGGTGTGCGTTAGCTTGAAGACGGTCGTGAAGTGTGCTTACTGAGTAAAGGAAGTCAGCACCGATTTTGTCCATTTTGTTGGCAAATACGATACGTGGAACTCCGTACTCAGTTGCTTGACGCCAAACTGTTTCAGTTTGAGGCTCAACACCTGATTGTGAGTCAAGAACTGTAACCGCACCGTCCAATACACGAAGAGAACGTTGTACTTCGATTGTGAAGTCCACGTGTCCTGGTGTGTCGATGATGTTTACGCGGTGATTGTTCCATTGAGCTGTTGTCGCAGCAGATGTGATAGTGATACCACGTTCTTGCTCTTGCTCCATCCAGTCCATTTGTGACGCACCTTCGTGAGTTTCACCGATTTTGTGGATTTTACCAGTGTAGTAAAGGATACGCTCAGTTGTAGTTGTTTTACCAGCATCGACGTGAGCCATGATACCGATATTACGAGTTTTTTCAAGTGAAAATTCGCGTGCCATGAGGTTTGTTTCTCCTATATTTTTTTATTTCTATTCTATTATAACACGATTTAATAAAAACGGATAGGCAGGACCTACCCGTTCTCAATGTTTATCTTGTTATTGTTGGTTTCAACTTATAGATAAGTTGAGTTGTAGCTAAGAGCTGACCGAGCTAAATTGAACCCGGGCTAAAAGCTCGGAAAATAGATAAGCTTTCCTAGAATCGTTGATTCTTCGTCAAGCTTCCTAATTTTCAGTCGCTTTTTTAACGCCCTTAGTATCTTAATCTTACCAACGGAAGTGTGCGAAGGCACGGTTAGCTTCAGCCATACGGTGAGTGTCTTCACGTTTCTTAACTGCTGCACCAGTGTTGTTAGCAGCATCCAAGATTTCTTTGCAAGACGGTCTTGCATTGTGTGTTCACCACGAAGGCGAGCGATTGTTACCAACCAACGAAGTCCAAGTGTTGTACGACGTTCTGGACGAACTTCAACTGGGACTTGGTAGTTAGAACCACCAACACGACGTGCACGTACTTCAAGTACAGGCATGATGTTTTCCATAGCTGTTTCAAATACTTCAAGTGCATCGTTACCAGTAACTTCTTTGATTTGTTCAAAAGCACCGTAAACGATTGAAGCAGCTGTACCACGTTTACCGTCAAGCATAACGCGGTTGATAAGACGAGTAACTAATTGTGAATTGTAAAGCGGATCTGGCAATACGTCACGTTTTGGAGCTCTATTTTTACGACTCATTTCTCTTTATCCCCTTTCCTTATGCTTTTTTCGGACGTTTAGTACCGTATTTAGAACGGCCTTGTTTACGATCGTTAACACCTGCAGTATCAAGTGCACCACGGACGATATGGTAACGTACCCCTGGAAGGTCTTTTACACGTCCACCGCGAAGAAGCACCACGCTGTGCTCTTGCAAGTTGTGTCCGATACCTGGGATGTAGGCAGTAACTTCGATAAGGTTGCTCAAACGTACACGAGCAAATTTACGAAGGGCAGAGTTAGGTTTTTTAGGTGTCATTGTTCCAACACGAGTTGCAACACCACGTTTTTGAGGTGAAGAAACGTTTGTTTGAACTTTTTTATGACTATTGTAACCAACGTTCAAAGCTGGTGATTTAGATTTTTCTACTTTTGATTTACGCGGTTTGCGAACCAATTGGTTAATTGTAGGCATCTACATTCTCCTGTGTTTTTTTATTTTTGGTGATGATACACTTGGTGACAGCTATCATCTGTGTGTACTTTTGCAACATTTGTCAGCACGTCCCTGTACACTCTTGAGAGACCAAAAGTAAAAAGTACCGTCTATTATTGTACCACGTTTTTCTACTCTTTGTCAATATATTTCTTCTTATTTTTTGACTTCTTTACTCTAAAAATTCTATGAAAACGATCACCTACCAGATAGACTCTTCAACCGACCACATAGACAAAGCTTCTTGTAATTGCCAAGAAAATGGTGTTTAATAGATTTGTAAGTAAGAGATCTCTACTACAACTTTACAAAGGAGAAAATATGAAAGTCAGACTTGACATTGATCAACAATATGCAGAAGAACAAATCATCATCGAAGCACCATCTTTGTCCCTTAGAGTTCAAAAAGTTCAAGACTATGTTCAATCTCTGGATCAAAAAGAAACTCTTAAAGGAAAATTCCAAGACCAGGTCTACTTGATTCAGATTAGTAAGATTCAACGAATATATATTGAAATCGCAAAGTCTTAGCTGAAACGGATAGCCAAACCTATGCACTTGACATTCGTCTCTACCAAGCAAGTGAAATTCTACCTGCTTCCTTTATCCAAATTTCCCAATCGGAAATTGTCAACATTGATGCGATCAGTCATCTAAAACTAACCTCTAACGGCTTGATTGAAATCTATCTAAAAAACGAAAGTTTTACCTACTCATCTCGCCGTTACCTCAAAACCATTAAGGAGAAATTAGAACTATGAAAAAACAAATTTTCAACGATGCCACAACCGGTATCCTCATCGGTCTCATCCTATCCATTATCTTTTCGTTTATCCACTCACCAAGTAACTACGCACCTCTCAGTCCCAACTCTTTGATCGGTCAATTCATGACCCAACATCAGGTGCATGAATCACTCGTCTTACTTTACTGTCTGCTTATTTGGGCAGCGATTGGAATCCTCTTTAGTTTTGGCAGCCGTCTCTTTGCCCAAGACTGGAGTCTCCTTCGAGCTACTGTCACTCACTTCTTCCTTATGTTGCTAGGTTTTGTCCCTCTAGCAATCCTAGCAGGCTGGTTCCCGCTTCACTGGACTTTCATCCTTCAGCTCATCCCAGAGTTTGCCATCGTCTACCTCATCATCTGGATTGTTCTCTACAAGAGAGAATCCAAAAAGGTTGCACACATCAATCAACTATTGGCTCAAAAACACTAATATACAAGAAACCCACTCACAGGACTGAGTGGGTTTTGACTTATAATTTTTGCTTCCATTCTAACAAAAGATTCATAGCTTGCATCGGTGTCATATTGTACACATCTACTTTAGCTAATTCTGCTAGAATAGGATTTTCTTCCACCGAGTCAAACAGGGAAATTTGTTCAGAGACTGCATTCGTTTGCCTCATTGGGGCAGGACTCTCTGTTCCCTGGCTCTCTAATTGAGTTAAAATCGCATCTGCCCTTGCTAGTAAGTCTGCCGGTAGACCAGCAATCTTAGCTACATGGACACCGTATGATTTATCTGCTGGACCTGGTTCAATCTTATGAAGGAAGGTAACCTGGCCATTTTGCTCAAGCGTAGCTACGTGAACATTAACTAGATGTTCAAGACTAGCTTCCCAGACTGGTTAATTCATGGTAATGAGTCGCAAAGAGAGTCTTGGCTCCGATATGTTCATGAATATACTCGATAATTGCCTGGGCCAAGGCCATGCCATCATAAGTTGCCGTTCCGCGTCCAAGCTCATCAAAAAGGATGAGAGAATGCTCAGTCGCATGCGCAATGGCATTATTGGCTTCCATCATTTCGACCATAAAGGTGGACTGACCTGACACCAAGTCATCTGCTGCCCCGATACGGGTAAAAATCGCATCAAAGATAGGCAAGTGAGCACTTTCTGCCGGAACATAAGACCCTATCTGGGCCATGACTGCTGTCATAGCTAGCTGACGCATATAGGTTGACTTCCCGCTCATATTAGGCCCTGTAATCAGCTGGATGCTAGTATCTTCACCCATTTGGATACTATTGGGAATATAGGTTTGGGCTCCCATGACCTTCTCAACGACAGCGTGACGACCTTTTTGAATGTCAATTCGCGAATCCTGACCAAACTCTGGACGGATCAAGTGCTGATTTTCTGCTACTACAGCTAGTCCTTGTAAGACATCGACAGTAGCGATTCCTTGGGCCAGGGCTTGCAGACGTTGAATATACTTACCAACCTCTTCACGGATACGCATAAAAATTTCATATTCAAGGCTGGCCGACTTCTCACGCGCCTCTAGCATTTCACCTTCGATACGTGCTAACTCCTCTGTCCCAAAACGCTCAGAGTTTTTCAGCGTAGCCTTACGGAAAGTGGGCTGGAACATTACCTAGCTGCGAATTGGTCACATGGAAATAGTAGCCATCCTTTTTATTGTAATCAATCTTGAGCGTACTGATGCCAGAGTTTTCTCTTTCCTTGGCTTCAATTTCAGCAATCCAGCTGGTTCCTTCTCTCAGTACCCGACGATACTTGTCCAAGGTCTCATCAAAGCCCGTCCGAATAATACCACCTTCGGTAATCACGTGAGGAGCCTCAGGAGCAATGGCTGCGCTAATAAGACTTTCCAATTCAGGAATAGCATCTAGTTGTTCAATCAGATAGGCAAGCGCTGGTTGCTGCATTCCCTCCAAGATTGCTCGAATCCGAGGAACGCTCCCCAAGGTAGTCGCTAGCTGCAAGAGGTCTTTAGGATTGCTTTTCCCAAAAGAGACTCGACTTGCCAGACGTTCAATATCGTAGACTCCCTTGAGGCTTTCCGTTAGATCGCTACGCTCAAAGAAATAGTCCAGAAAGACCTGTACAACCTCCTGACGTTCAAGGATACGATCCTTGTCAATCAAGGGACGGTGAATCCAAGAGCGCAAAAGACGCATTCCCATGGCAGTCTTAGTTTCATCTAGCAACCAGAAAAGACTCCCTTGTTTCTTGCCAGAACGAGCATTTTCTACTAGATCTAAACTAGCCTTGGTCGCATAATCCATCTGCAAAAAATCCTTAATTTCATAACGGACAACTGGCTTCAAGTGGTTGAGCTCTCTCATCTGAGTCCGATGAACATACTGGAGGAGCTTACTGCTGGCAGCTTGTTCAACGGGTGCCAATCGTGGATCCAGCAGATGGATGTCCTCAAATGATTCTTGCTCATAGGAAAGCACCAAATTCATTTGACGGCCGAGAATCTGTTCTTCCTCTTCAGTTAAGGCATAGCCGATGACGACTTCTCTTGCCTTAAGATTTCGAATTTCACCACAGACCAGGGTAAAATCCAATAAACCTGTCACATAGAAATCACCCGTCACTAGATCCATATAGGCCAAACCAAATTGCTGACCGTCACGGTCGATGGCCACCAAAAAGTTGTTTTGGCTATCTGGTTTACTACTATCAACGACTGTACCTGGTGTAATCACCTGCACAACCTCACGCTTAACAACCCCTACTGCCTGCTTAGGATCCTCCATCTGCTCAGCAATGGCAACCTTGTAGCCACGCTCAACTAGGACATCAATATACTGTTGAGCAGAGTGATAGGGAACTCCAGCCATGGGAATAGGATTGTCAGCATTTTTATTGCGACTGGTTAGTGAAATTTCTAGTATCTGAGCAGCATTGACTGCATCTTCGTAAAATAACTCATAAAAATCACCCATCCGAAAGAGCAAAAAAGCATCTGGATATTGTTTTTTGATATCCACATACTGTTGCATGCCAGGTGATAATTTTTCTGTCATCATCCATTCTCTCCTTGTTAAAAATAGAGAGTGGGACAGAAATCGGTAATTCGTTAGAATTCGATTTCGTCGTCCCACCTCCGCACAGTTGAGTAGGGCTGTAAAAGCTGATGAAATCAGCGTAGTAGAGCCCACTCAACCACTGCGTCTTGCTCGACAATCCAAAGACAATTGAGAGGCTAGGACTTTTGTCCCAACCTCCTTATCTATCCTTCATCAAATCTAACAAACGATCTTCCATGAGTTTAGCGACATGCTGATCTCGGCAGATGACCAAGAGAGTATTGGCACCCGCAACTGTTCCCAAAATCCATTCATCCTTGTTGGCATCGACAACATTGGCTAAAACTGCGGCTTCACCCAATTTTGTGTGCAAAACTAAGGTAAACTCAGCTCTTGCTACACCTTCCAAATGATGGGATAAAAAAACTCAACCAGGTCAATCTTCTCTGTCTCATTTGCTAGTACGTAGTAGACCTTATCGTTTTTTTCTTAACCTTGGTCAAGCCCAGTTCGCGAAGATCACGCGACAATGTCGTTTGCGTCACAAAAAAACATTGCGTGCTTCCAACCGATCCTGGATCTCTTTTTGAGTCCCTAATTTTTCCTCAGTGATCATTTGTTTGATTAACTGATGGCGTTCTCTTTTTCTCATAACATCCTCTCGAGTGAATATTTATAACATTTTTCAACTATTTAATAAGAACATTATACCAAAAAACCGAATATTTCAAAAAAATTCTTATCATTCCTCAAAATTGTGATAAAAATAGAAGAAAAAGTCCAAAGGAGTTTATAATGAATACAAAACAATTGATCGCTAGCGAATTGGCTAGCGTCATTGAGAGCCTGGATCAAGAGGCTATTTTAAATTTACTAGAACAACCCAAAAACTCTGATATGGGAGACATCGCCTTCCCTGCCTTTACTCTAGCAAAAGTTGAGAGAAAAGCTCCACAAATGATTGCAGCAGATATCGCTGAAAAAATCAATAGCCAAGCCTTTGAAAAAGTCGTCGCTACTGGACCTTATGTTAACTTCTTCCTTGATAAAAATGCCATTTCTGCTCAAGTATTAGAAGCTGTTATCACTGAAAAAGAACACTATGCTGACCAAAATATTGGTAAACAAGAAAATGTTGTTATCGACATGTCTAGTCCCAATATTGCTAAGCCATTCTCTATTGGTCACCTGCGCTCAACTGTTATCGGAGATAGCTTGTCACATATTTTCCAAAAAATCGGTTATCAAACAGTCAAGGTCAACCATTTGGGAGACTGGGGTAAACAGTTTGGGATGCTGATCGTTGCCTACAAAAAATGGGGCGACGAAGAAGCTGTAAAAGCTCATCCGATTGATGAACTTCTTAAACTCTACGTTCACATCAATGCTGAAGCTGAAAATGACCCTAGCTTGGATGAAGAAGCACGCGAATGGTTCCGTAAACTTGAAAATGGAGATGAGGAAGCTCTCGCACTTTGGCAATGGTTCCGTGATGAAAGTTTGGTGGAATTTAACCGCCTTTATAATGAATTGAAGGTTGAATTCGACAGCTACAACGGGGAAGCCTTCTACAATGACAAGATGGATGCAGTTGTAGATATCCTTTCTGAAAAAGGACTTCTTGTTGAGTCAGAAGGTGCCCAAGTTGTGAATCTTGAAAAATATGGAATTGAACATCCAGCACTTATCAAGAAATCTGACGGTGCAACTCTCTACATCACACGTGACTTGGCTGCAGCCCTTTACCGTAAAAACGAATATCAATTTGCTAAATCGATCTACGTCGTTGGTCAAGAACAATCTGCTCACTTTAAACAACTCAAGGCAGTACTACAAGAGATGGGTTATGATTGGAGCCAAGATATTGTCCATGTTCCTTTTGGATTGGTGACAAAAGAAGGAAAGAAACTCTCTACTCGTAAAGGGAATGTTATCTTGCTAGAACCTACTGTCGCAGAAGCCATCAGCCGTGCCAAAGCTCAAATTGAAGCCAAAAATCCGGAACTTGAAAATAAAGACCAAGTCGCTCATGCTGTTGGAGTTGGAGCCATTAAATTCTATGACCTTAAAACTGACCGTACAAATGGATACGACTTCGACCTTGAAGCTATGGTATCCTTTGAAGGCGAGACTGGTCCTTATGTTCAATACGCCTATGCTCGTATCCAATCTATCTTGCGCAAAGCGGATTTCAAACCTGAATCAGATGCCAACTATAGCTTGAACGACGCTGAAAGCTGGGAAATTATTAAACTCATCCAAGATTTCCCACGTATTATCAACCGTGCGGCGGATAACTTTGAACCTTCTATCATTGCTAAATTTGCAATTAGCTTAGCGCAAGCCTTTAATAAATATTACGCTCACACTCGTATCTTGGATGAAAGTCCAGAACGCGACAGTCGTCTAGCTCTCAGCTATGCAACTGCGGTTGTCCTCAAAGAAGCACTTCGTCTGCTGGGCGTAGAAGCACCAGAGAAGATGTAAATCGCCAAAGTTACTTGATTGCGAAGCAATCTAAGTAACTAACGCCAAATCCTATAAGGGATTTGGCTAGGCGCTTCACTAGTCTTTCGATAGAAATATTATCGATTTCTACCGAAAGACGTCGTAATCTTAAAGTTACTGGAACTAAAGTTCCTAATTGTTAGACGCTAGCCGCTTTTATGCGGACTAGCTAACTGCTTCACTAGTCATGGCCTCTAAATATAATCGCTTTAGAGGGCCACGACGTCGTAAATGAGGCGACTTGCCTAAACGCTTCACTAATTCATTCAACCAAATAATATTGATTTGGTTGAATGAATGTCGTAATTCTGAAGTTATTTAATTGCAAAGCGACTTAAGCAACCAATCCTAAACCTCTACGGACTTTTATTTGGTACTAGGGGCGGAGTGCATTACATCTACTATTTTAGATTAGCGATCACTTGCCTAATTTCTATATTGTCATTACTTGAAAAGCGAAAAATCTTTTTCGCTTTTCTCTTGCTATTAATTTCTTTATCACTTAGGGAGAGATTTTATGAGCCAATATGCTTATATTTTAGTTGTCATCAGTCTTGTCGCTCTTTTTCTCATCAACAAATACGAAAAGGAAAAACTTCAAAGACTTCTACAAGAACAGCTGTTAAAGGATGAATCTTTTCGCACTACTATCAAGGAAAAGATTCAAACAACAGAAAACATCAACGATGTCATCGACTACATCAATAAAGGATATCGTTTGGGAATTATGATTTCAAAAGAAATTGTTGAAGACATCAGAAAATAAAAAAAGGATTCGAGATAGTATTTCTCGAGTCCTTTTCTATTTTTTCCTGAGAACTAAAATTCCCACCAGTATAACAATCCCTAGTGATGCCATGGTTCCGTATGCTGACAAACTTTCATCAAGAAAATTCTCGGAGAACTGCAACAGAGCGATCGCTAAGAGTAGCAAAGCACTGCATAACATAATTTCCTTGAAGCTTGGTTTGCGTCTTATATACTTTAAAAATGATCTCTGTAGTTTACTCATTTCGATTGTCCCCTTTGAAGTAAATCCTTTATTCATGGAATAAAACTCTTCCTCAGAAAATCTAGCCTCTTACAAAACTTCTAATTCATAGAGTTCCGCGATAATTCCTGCAACCTTTTTAATATCTCCCAGCATTCCACGCATCTCAAAGTCAGCTAGAACGGGGAAACCAAAGCGTTGGCTGTATTGTTTGGCTGTCAAACAGTATTGGTTGTTGAAGTTCCGATTGCCTGATCCTACGACACCAAAACACTTGCTGGCATTGTCACCGTAAGCGATAAAGTCCCCTACTGGAGTAGTTAAAATCTCCACATCTCCGTTATCAACACCATTGCCACCTTCTAGATAAGTTGGTAGAAAAGCGACATATGGATTGGTCATCTCAAAGAAATTCTCTCCCTCCTTGACTAGGTCTTTAATATGAATTTTTTCCACTTCAATATTCTCATATTGTTCTAATAAGTAAGCTTTCAGACGTGTGACGAAACTTTCCGTGTTTCCACTCAGACTGATATAGACTAAGGAAATTTTTTTCATGCTCTCCTCCTTCTTTTTTGAATTCAAAAAAATAACTACCAAGATTGTATCTTGATAGTTATCCTTTGTCAACTCTTAGGCCAGTTCTTCCTCTTCTTGAGCTTCTGTTAATTCTTTTTGCTGACGCCACATTTTATAGAAGACGATTGCTAGGAAGATAACATTGAGTACGATCCCAAAAATGGCTGAACCTTTGGCACCAAGCTCCGCTCCCATACGGATATTAGGATCTGTAAAAAGTGAAACCGCATCCTGAACGCCGATAAAGTTGTAGATAGAACCAACGATGGCAACGAAGACATAACCAAGATAAGTGTAGTTAGCCAATTGAAGGTTTTTACGAATAAGGAAAACCAAAGCCACAACAACTAGAATAACAGATAAGACAACCAAGAGAATGCTGAAGACAGAATGACCATGCTCCGATACCTTAATCGTGTAATCAACGAGCTCCTTAGCATAAGTAGCATTAACACCTGATGCTGATGTTTCTAGATTGCTCATACCCTCCGCAGTAGGTACTGGAGATATGATTCCAAATAGCGACATTGCTGAGAGTAAAGCTGAAAAAATCAGTAATACCCATAGATAGATTGGTTTCTTTTTCATCAAAGCAACCCCCTTATGTTTTTTAGTTTATTATAGCATATTTTAACAAGCAAAACAAATCCTACAAGTTTGCTTCCACCTGTTTACGATAGGCTTTAGGAGACTTCCCACATAGTTTTCGGAAAACCTTATAGAAATAACCAACATTACTGTAACCAACCGTATAGCAAATATCCTCGATACTATCATTAGTAGATAGCAAGAGCTGTTGGGCAGCCTTAATGCGTTGCTTATTGAGAAGCTCCGCAAAGGTTGAATTGGTTTCCTTCTTGATGAGCTGGCCCAAATAAACGGGATTGATAAAGAGATCCTTGCTGATATCCTTGAGGGAAAGTTCTTTTTTGTAATCTCTACCAATGACCTCGAGCACACTGACCACATTTTCATTCATGCGGTATTGGCCAAAGAAGGAAGTCAAGGTCTCCTTGGTATAAGCGACTAAGTCCTCAAAAGTTGTAATGGCATGGATGTTTTTGACGATATCTGTCATGTCGTCTGCCTTCAGATGTTCAAAAAGATGGAAGACATCCATGACAAACTGGGTAAAGAGTTGCTTGGTAATGGATACCCTCGGTGTATTTTCAAGAACAATCTTCTCAAGTAAGGTCAACTCCTCGATAATCTGCTGAAGATTTCCCTGGATGATCACTCGATAAATGGGTTCGTAGTAAGAAAAGAGACTTTCAGACTGATCTAAATTGACCGAACCATAAAAGAGTGTCTTTTCAACATCACGCTTCCATTTTTCAAAGTTGGCTTGATAAGGTGCCTCAAAAGGCATGACCAACAAGCCCTCAAATTCCTGATCTGCAAGGATAATTTGCCAATCTTGCCCCAGAACGTAGTAAGGAATGACAAAATTCCCTTGTTTTTCCTTGGAAAGTCCGATCCACCAATTTTCTTTTTGGCTGAGATGAGCCTTGAATGCTTCTTCATCTAGTTGCTGACTCAATATTTCTGGCTCATGAGATTTTTCACCAAGCTGACTGGCAATCTTTTCAAGCAAGCGTTCAAGCTCAACCTTATCGACTGGTTTGACCAAATAATCAACGACATTGAGATTCATGGCTTTTTTGACATAGTCAAATTCTTGATAGCCTGAAAGGAGGATATAGTAAGAATTAGGCAACAACTCCTTCATCTCCCCAATCATCTCAAGCCCTGTCTTGTCAGGCATATTGACATCAGAAATGACAATATCTACGGGATGTTCTCGAACGTAGTCCAGAGCGTCGTCAGCATGATTGGCTGTTGCAACGACTTCCATATCCCATTTGTCAAAAGGAATCAAACGTTTGAGTCCTTCTGTAATCATGTACTCATCGTCAACTAAAAGTACTTTATACATCTTTATCCTTTCTCTTCATTTTGAATGGTGATTCGATAGCGAACACCTTCTTTTTCAACTGATTCTACACTGATATCATAGCGGTCGCCAAAGTAGAGTACAAAGCGCTCATGCACATTGACAATCCCAATGGACTGGCGTTTTCCACTATAATCCACCGTATGTTCGAAGGTTCTTTGAGCTAATTTATCCTGGATCTCTGCTAGCTTATCAGCAGGCATTCCACGCCCATTATCGGTTACCAAGATTTCGACATATCCTTCTTTTTTCAAGGCCTTGATACTAATCACATTATCTGTACGTCGATGATCAACTCCGTGGGCAAAATAATTCTCCACCAAGGGTTGGAGGGTAAATTTTGGAATGCGCATTTCTTCCAATCCAGGGTCGATTTTAAATCCGTAAGCAATGGATTTTGGATAGCGCACCATACAGAGATAGCTGTACTTCCGACAAAACTCTACTTCTTGTTTGAGTGTCGTTTCTCGCTCGTCAGAGATATTATTGCGCAGGAGACTACTGAACTCATAGATAATATCCGCTAGTTCATTTTGGTTCTCCATGACCGCGTACATCCGTAAAAATTCCAGAGTATTGTACATGAAATGTGGATTTATCTGAGCTTGTAGGGCGCGCATATTTGCATCTTTTTGACTCAGTTCAAGTTGATAAATATCATGGATATTTCTCTCCAATCGATCCAACATATCATTTGTTGTCTCAGCGATTAAAAGTAATTCCTGGTCTTTTTTCGTGAGATCAATTCTTTTACCTTGCTCCCCTTGTGCAATATCATGGATTGTTTCCACTAGGTCAACAACCTGTGTTTGATACTTCGAAAATGTTTTTTTCAAGGTTACATATAAAATAACGATAAAGAGGAGACTCAAAGCAAGAATAAAAATCGAACTAGAGATACTCCCACTAAGGACATAATCCCTCGGAACTGCAACCTGAACCTGATAACCATGAGCTGTCTCATCTTGCAACCATTCCTCTCGATCACTTTTTTCACCTTGGTGAAACATATCCGTTTCAAAAGGAGAGGTGATGCTCACAGCAATTGGGATATTTCCTCTGGTATTGTCAATAGCCTTATAAAATACATCGGAAGATACAGAGACATAAATAACGCCAAGAGCTTGGTCAGATACAGGATCAGATACGGGAATGGCAAAACTATTGGCATCTGGCTTGAAGGCATCTGCAGAAACCTTGTAACCACTACGATTGTCCCTCTTCGAAACATAAACTTCTGTCGAATCTTGCAAGACAATGGCTACACCCATTACAAAATCATTGCGCACATAGAGGTCATCGATATTTTCATAAATGGATACAGAAATATAGGGTGATGCTTTACGCTCCAGTTGCCAATAGAAATATTCCGGTGTACTGAGGCTAAAATACTTATAAATTCCCTCGATTCGTGCTTGATTATCTACTAAACTTTGGGCTGAACGCGCTGATTCTCGATAATAATACTCAACCTCACTCACTGTCCGAGTCAAAACCCGCTGGGAAACCTGTCTTGCTTCTTTTTCTCGACTATCCCAGTTCACATAGGAAATCAACAGGGCAAAACTAGCAATGATGACAATCATCACCCAAGTATAGGTTCGAAGGAGTGAATGAAGCCAAAATTGTTTCATTCTATTTGGACGCCAATTTTTCATGAATGCTTTCATAAACAGGCTCCAATAAATCACTAATAAAGAAATGCCACATACCAATCCCTACAAAAATGATAAGGGCTGGCATATAAAATCCAATAATGGCTAACAAGACGCTACCAAGAAGAACCTTGACCACTGCTGACAAACTCATAAAAATTCCGATAAAGGCAAGCTTTAAGGTATTTTGATAGGATAAGTCAAAATAAACTTGCAATTTTAGAGAAACTGTATAAGCCAAAAATACCAAGGCTACCAAAAAGATATTTAGAAAGGTTGCTGCCAAGTGGATAATGGTCTGGTTGGGCAACTGAATCATCAGATACAAGCCATAAATCAAGATTAAGTCAATCCCTATAAAGGTGTAGAAACTGAGATTACTTTTGACAAAATTGCTCTTGTAAAGAGTCCAAGCCTCTTTAAAACCATAGGCACGGTAAGAATAGCCGTGTTCTGCAAATAAACTCATGAGAGTCGCACTAGCTGGCGCTATACCAAAAACTACTCCTCCTGCTAGTGTCAATAACCAAAAATAAACCGTTGCAATCATCCCCAAAAAGAAACGATGAAAGACTAGCTCAATAAATTTCCCACGGTTTGCCTCCAAAAAAATAATCTAGAACTATTATAACATATTTCAAGCGCTCTCAAAAATAGGAGGAGAGAAAAGGTAGTGAGAGTTGAACTTGCTACCTTTTAGAAGCAAGTTCGGAGCAGGTATCCATCCTTGTCAAATGGCCAAATGTTAGTTTATAAAGGATAAATATAATTGTTTAATAAGGATATTTGTGCTATAATAAAGATAGATAGAGATACCGATTAATAATCAAAGAACAAAAGGCTTTTACCAGGGCAGATGGATATGTTTGAAAAATTAGATAATTACTATTCAACTTATTTACTGGATCAACAAAATAACGAAAAGGGGTATGAACCATGAATACTCAAATTTTAAGAACTACTTTGTTTTGTATTGCGCTTGTATTGAGTCTTTTCTCTGATAAATTGTTCAAACAACAATATGTAAAAATCGTAAAAATAATTTGCACTATAATCATGTTAGTCGTTTCATTATCATATCTGTTCTAAGTTATTTTAAGAATACAGGAATTTGTTTGTCCTGTATTCTTTTTTTCTCTATAAAACGTGCATTGATAAAAACGAATAACAAAAACACCCCCTAACTGGGAGTGTTTTTGAGAAAAATAGAAAGATTACCTAAATTTAATTATTTAGCATCATCTTTATGAAGCATGTTTTTTACACCTTCAACGACACCTTCTACAGCATCTTTTGCATCTTCAGCGACTTCTTTAACTTTAGAAACAACTTTTTCAGCAGCTCCTTCGCTTTCAAGTTCTTTGTCGCCGATCAATTTGCCAACGCCTTCTTTAACAGATCCTGCTACTTGGTTGAATTTTTCTTCTGTAGACATAAGTATGTCCTCCTTTTATTTTTTTCTAAATTAGTAATTATTGTACACGTGGTTCTGCTTTGGCTGTAGCGTCTTTGACATTGTCAACACCTTGGCCAACTTTTTCTTGAACGAACTCAGCGCCTTCGCCAAGTTTTTCTTGTGCTACTGCAACACCTGAACCGATACCAGATTTCACTCTAGACAATTGTTCTGACGCGAACTCACCTGTTGATTCTGCCACGTCAGTTACACGATCTTGAAGGCTAACTGAGTCTGCTTCATGTTGTTCTTTAGTTTTGATGTCAACAACATTAACGTTAACTTCAACTACTTCTAGATCAGTCATTTTCGCAACTTCTGATACGATAACGTCTTTGATTTCCTTGTATAGAGTTGGAACGTTTTTTCTGTACTCTACGATAACGTTCAAGTCAACTGCTACTTGTTCTTTACCAACTTCAACGTTAACACCGTGTGTTACATCGTTAGTGTTCACAATTTTTTCTGTAAGATTTGAGAAGAATCCGCCGTCAACATGTAATAGTCCTGGGACTCTATCTAGTGAAAGGCCGATAATTTTTTGAATAACTTTATCTTCGTAAGTTAATTCTCCTCGAACATCTTTAGAAACAACATCTTGTTTTTCAGTTGCATTTTTTTCTACGTTTGACATATGAAACTCCTTTATTTATTTAAATAATTTTTCTGTACATAGTATCCCAACCAAATTCCTAAAGCTCCACAAATTAAAACAAACATCGTTTTAAAGAAACCAAAGGATAGGATGAAGCAAGCTAGAATAATACCTACTACACCACATAGAATTGGGTATTGATATTTTTTAAACCATTCCATTTTTTACTTCCTTACTTTACACGACTAACAATTTTCTTAGCTGCTTTTTGAGGGTCATATTCTTTCACTGAAACTTCCAGTTTAACCTCTCGATCAATACCAAAGAATTCTTTCAATCCTTGAGTGATTTCGTTTTGAACTACTTCAAATTTGTTAGCAATGTTATCTGAAAGAACAGCTGTACCTTCTACAGAAACGAAACATTTCTTTTTCCGAGTATGTACCTGAATTTTGGGATTTTTGACCATCTTGTGTTCATCCAATAAACATCGAACAAAGCCTTCGATAGCTGAATTTTTTAGTTTTAATTTATCGTCTTTAGTTCCAAGTTTTATTTCCAGATATTGTCTAGGATAAAACAGGATTACTAACATCCATAATAAAACTAAGATAGACAGGCCTAGAAGCCCCCAAAAAACATATCTAGCGAGATAATATTCAAATGATGTCTGTCGCCAGCTAGTCAATTGAATCCCTAAATCACTAACCTGGTGGTAATCTATCAAAAATAGGAAGGAAAAATTGTCAAGATTAAAAATACAGAAAATAAACAATAATATTTTCTTTGATTTTGACATATAAAATCCTTTCAATTAAAGCACTAAACTATAGATTTACCCGTCAATACTAAATTTAAATCTATAGTTTATGATTGAGTAAAAAGTTAACCTTTTTTACCCAAAAAGAACGATACCACAGAAACTACAATCACTGCACCAACAATAGATGGGATGATAGCCATACCAGCTAGTGAAGGTCCCCAAGTACCAAGAAGTGCTTGCCCTACTGATGAACCGATTAAACCGGCAAAAATATTAGCAATTACTCCCATTGAGCCACCTTTTTTAGTGATTGCTCCTGCAGCGAGGCCGATAAAACCTCCTACAATAATGGACCACAACATAATATGCACCCTCCTTTCACAACCCCAATATATTTGGGTTAAATATAGTATATCATAATGTGAGAGCGCACACAAATTATATGCTCACGAATATATGCTTTAATAAAAATTTATGTTTGATTTTAAAAACTACACGAAAAAAATGTAATTATTTAGTTAATTTTTTTATTGAAATTGGCAAAAAGAAAAAAACGCTTGAAATCAGCGTTTTTTTCTTATGTATTGATTCGTATTGAATGCTTACTTCACTTCTATAAAAAAAGATTAAATAATTTCTATTTCAGCTGTTAGAAACGTTGGTACATCAATGTTTTTTTAGAATGCTACATAATAAAAAGGTAGAGTGAATGGTAGAGTAGTAAAAATAGTTGTTATCCTAGTTGATTAAAAAAATCTCTGATTTCCTCATCTTTTATAAAAATAATATATAATTTTCCCCTCTCTTCTAGTATCCAAGATGTTTTGATTGGCTAGTTTACGAAGATGGTGGGAGGCAGATGCCATACTGAGATTTAATAAACAGGCTATATCGCAGACACAGAGTTCTTCGACGGCAAGGAGATAAAAGATGATATTTATCTGTTTATTATCGGTAAACTTTGATAAAATACGAAGTGATTTTTGGACTTTTTCCTTTTCAAGGTAGTTCGTTGCGGTTGTAACATTTTGTTGATTTATAATATTCACTTGGCAGATACTATCTTTTTTCATAATTTTTTCTCCTAGCCGAACACAGTCCTTAGCATGTCAAAGCTGTTGTTTTCAATCAGGATATACATCCCCAATCCTAAATAAACAACGGCAATAAACCATCTGCTATATTTTTCCAAAGTTTCTCCAACAGAAGGGACTTGTGCCAATTTTTGGGCAGAAAAAACCAAGAGATAAATCATGACTAGAAAAGTAAGTAAAGCCACTATCAAATTCGCTAAATTTAAGGTAATAAAAATATGGGACAAAAAAACACCAATATTGTCAGCACCACAACTAGCAAAAGTAATCATAGCTACTAGAAAAAAATCAGGTTTTTATCATCTTTGCGCAAACCATCTTTTTGCAATAGCTTCTCCATCAGAATCTCCTAAAAGCAAAAACTTTGAGTCCTAGGAAAATTGGAATCAAACCGAGCAAACCTAAAAATCTCTTTACTAGGAATATAATTTAAGACAAATGCAAAAAAGTAAACTTAGCAATATTAGACTAACAGAGCCTAGAAATTGTCCTAAATAGATGTTAATGATGTCTTTTCTGCTTTTTTTCTTTTGGCAAAAAAATAACATTAGGATAATAAGTAAGTCTACGGCTGTCCCAGAATACAGGATTATTGAAGTAACAACATTTTGAACCATAAAACACCTCATTCAAATATTTTTTTGAATGTATTTTTAACATTAAACTTTGTAGATGTCAACTTCAGCTCCATCAAAATATAGATAAGAAGGTAGTGTACCAAACATTAAAAAAAGCCCTGCCATCGAAATGATAGCGGGGCTTAACTTCAATATCCAGATGATATATTTATCTAAAAAAAGGTAGAGAAAAAAAGGTAGAGTTTGGACTGAAATATAGTGAAATGTATTGAAATTGAAAAAAAGAAAAAAACGCTTGAAATCAGCGTTTTTTTCTTATGTATTGATTCGTATTGAATGCTTACTTCACTTCTCTAATTACCAAGTATTACAACCTATATTTCTTTTTAATATTTTACCAAATAATTCTTCTAACTTCCCTAAGTCTCCATAGACAGTTCCGTCCATATAAAGGTTGTAAACTTCATCATCTTGTTCTACTCGTATTTGTGCAGAATACCCTTTTAATAGTGCTAAGGAACGAATAACTTCTCGTTGAGTTCGTCCATTTCCTTCTCGAAAGGGATGGAAATAATTAAGATTATCAAGAATTTTTGCTAAATGTTTAATGATTTCATCTTTTGAGTTGGCAGTTTGATGATAGGAATGAATGAGATGATTTATATAAGTTTCTGCAGCATTAAACGACTGTATCGACATAAAAGGATTACCACTTTTAGAGATATTCACCTTGCGATATTGTCCTGACCAGGCATAAACGTCTTGAAACAAATAGTTATGAATGGCTAAAATATTACTCATGGAATAGACTTCAATGGCTTTCAAGCGCAAGTCTGCAAGTCTTTTAGTAACGAATAAGTGTTCATTTCGGTAGGCTTCTTCAATATTTGTAACATTTTGTTTGTTGATTAAGACTGTGGAATTTGGATAGGTATATTGGTGATTAGGGTCAATGTACTTATAGCCTTCATATTGATTTTTAACCAATATTCAATTCCTTTCGTCTATTGACAACATAAGTTTTTAAATCAATCACATCTTGAACAGTAGGTTCATAATTTTCAATCATTGATGATCCAATAGCATACCAGACGGTATCGAAATCTGAAAAAAATTATCAAAAGGAATCCCTAAAATTGTTAATTCTTCTTTATTTACATCAAGAGTCATGTCACATCTCCTTATATAATGTTACCTTTATTATACCATAAAAATCGGTATTTTTTTACCTAAAGGGATAGAGGCTATAAGATGTATTATGTTTAATGTAGATTTATGATAAAAATGGTTTTATTATAAAAAAAGAAATAACAGAGGTATAGCATGGAGCCATATATTACAGAAGCTTTAGTAAAAGCAGGGATTGAATTGGGAACTCTAACATTTAAGGGAACAACAACACTAGTGAATAGTAAAATTCAATCATTAAAGGAAGAACGTAACGCCGATAAATTACGAAATACTTATGATGAAATTGTAAATGAGTTACTTTCGGAACGAGAACAGGCAATCAGAATTGCTCAGGCATATAAAGAAGAATATGAAAAAGTACATATTGATGATAAAGATATTGAGTATTTGCACAACACTTTAGAACGGGTTATTTCTCTTCTATCTTCATTTACTAATGTTGAAGATGGGAAAGAAGATTCAATGAAACAATTGGTTGCTCTACTTAATAAGGATACTTTTAAAGACTATGCAACTATTAGGATTTAATTACAAGGAGGCAATAGGAGAACCTTTAACGGAGGTTTGCTCAAATGCTATAAGAAATACATTAGGAAGTCTATCATCTAAGAAAAACGTACGTAACAAAAAATAATTGAATCAATGGTGTGAACTTTTTGGTAAAATCTAGCTCAATTTGTGTATTTTTAGGGTAAAATTCACACCATTCAACTGAAATTGATTCAAATTAGATGAAATTCTGTTTTTCTGTAAATGTGGGAAAACATTGATTTTAAGCGGATATTGAAACTTATTCAAATAAAAATGTTTCCAACCAGGTCTTAAGAAAGCTCGTAAAGCATCACAATTATCAAAACGTTAATCAACACGCTTATATCAACGTTTACAGACATTTAAGAAATTTCTCTTGGATGTCTTTTTTTGTCTAGCTAAATTTTACAAATTGGGCAATTTAGGTTACTCAATAATATAAAAAAAGATAAAAAAATTTAAAGTTCGAATTTTTAATTTTTAAAAAAAGTAATTATTATTGAATATCTGTTCAAACATTTTTTTCTTTTCTAAGGTTAATATAAGTATATATACTTTAAAAAAAGGAAGTCAAACATCTTGCTCATAGATTTTTTTGCATTTTTAAAAAAATACATTTTGTCATATAATAATGTGGAAAAATTGACGGATTCCTTAAATAATCATATAATATGAATATGTAAACCCTTACATACTATTCTACTTATACTTGATAAAATGCAAGTTCTTGAGGATCTATAAATATATAGACACTCTTCTATTTATAAAGTGAAATAAAGAATCACGGAGAAAGTTTATGGATATTAAAGAGACATTCAACCAGCTAGACAATACAAAAATTTAATGATTTCAATAATCGCCTTGAAGGTTTTTGAGAAACTTTTTAAAGACAAATATTATTTTACCCATCCCGAAGATTTTAGCTCAATCTTTAGCATTTTTGGTAAAGTATGGAAAAAAAGTACAAGTAAATATATTTTTATCGAAAGGAGAGATATATGAGTGAAATAGTTATTAATGCTCAGAATTTATCTAAAAAAATTTTTTTATAATTTTTGATTCAAGACTCCCATTTATCAAGAGATTTTTTTGAAACGTAATCAAATAACGATTCGAGCTGTTCAAGATATTAGTTTTACGATTAAGAGAGGGAGTATAGTTGGCTTTTATTGGGAGTAATGGAGCTGGTAAATCCACAACGATTAAAAATGTTGACTGGGACTCTTTATCCTAGTTCCGGAAAATTAGAAGTGAATGGAGAAATTCCATTTAAAAGAAGTATAAATTTTAGAAAAAAAATTTCAATAGTAGTAGGAAATAAATTACAGTTATTTCAAGATGTTTCGGCTATGGATTATTTTCAATTGATTGGTACTTTATATGAGGTAGAACCGGCGATTTTACAAGAACGAATTCAGGAATTAAGCAATTTGTTGAATGTAAAAGATCAGCTTTACCAGCAGGTCCGGACCCTCTCTCTTGGACAAAAAATGAAAATGGAGTTTATCGCGGCATCTTTAACAAGTCCGGAAATATTATTTTTAGACGAGCCTACTATAGGGGTTAGATATACAGTCTAAAAAAAGATATCAGAACATTTTTAAAAGAAAATGAATGAAGAATGTCATACTACTATTATTTTAACGAGTCATGATATGGATGATATTTCGTCTGTTTGTGACGAATTAATCGTCATTGACAAAGGAAAAAAATTATTTTGCAGGAGTCAATGGATGTTATTTTATCTAAATTTTCTGATTTTAAATATTTAAAGATAAAAAATGACATTAGATTTGGTACCAGAGTTATGCTCTGTTAAAGGAGTAGTAGTCATTTCTCAAACAAAAATCGGAATGTATACTAAAAAAATACCTAGAGATTTTGTCTTTGAGACATTAGAATCAATCAATAAGCTTGTAGATATAGAAGATTTTGAAATATCAAATCTTTCTTTAGAAGAAATTATTTTACAAAACTATTTTACAAAAAAAGGAGCACAATTGAAAAAAAGAAATGTCTATTATTCTGATATCATTTCGATCTATTTTTGAACTATAAATCAAGTGTACTATTGTTAATGTTACAGGCAAGTATACAAATTATGATATCAGTATTTTTTTATGGACGTATATATATCAGAGTAACCAGATAAATATAGCAGGATATGATTTTACCTCAATGGTTCAATACTATTTGGGGACTATAATTTTTTTCATATTTTGTTTTTTTATCCAGTTGATTGGGAAATCAATGACGATGTTCATTCAGGAAATTTTTTTAGCATATTAATAAAAACCTGTTACTTTTTTTATAAGTATTATTTTTGTAAAAATGCTTGGAGATAGGCTTGCTCATTTATTATTTATCATCATTCCTGTCATTTTATTCTCCAGTGTTTATTACAAGAATGAGTTATTAACCATTGAAATTCTTATTTTTAGGAAGTATTGCAATTATTCTATCTATGGTTCTATGGTTTTTAATATCATGTTGTGTAGGTATGCTTTCTTTTTGGTTAGAAAATATTTTTTTGTCCTTACTGTTAAAAGAAATAGTAATTCAGTTTTTATCAGGAATATTATTGCCTTTAAGTTTTTTTCAAATAATTTTCGTCTGTTTTTAGATGTATTACCTTTTAAATACTTAGTATATGAACCGCTTCAGATGTTTAGTAATGATACATATAAATTAATAGACTATTTGAGAATTATTTGTATTCAATTGATTTGGTGCATCATTTTTTTATATTATATCAAGATTCATATTGAGAAAAAGGAGTGGAGCACTTCTCAAATGTGGGAGGATAAAATGTTTAGAATAAAAAGTAATTTTTAGGCTACTTCATTTTGGTTTTAAATCTGATATGAATTTTCATTTTGACTTCTTTTTGTGGTCTATTTTCGTCGATACTGTGGATTGGTTTACCTATTGTATTTTTTTAGATTGATTTTCTTAAACATAGACTCTTTTTAATGGTTGGGACTATTATCAAATTTTTATTTTTTTGGTAGGTTCCTACACTATTGTAGATGGAGTTATGATGGGATTGTTAATTAGAAGTATGGGAATTTTAGAATCAGATATTTTGAGTGGTAACTTGGATCAAATTTTATTGAGGCCGTTTGATACTCAGTTGTTCTATATTTTTTTAGATCATTTAATTTAGTTCAATTCGTGAATACTTTTTTTGGTCTTGCGATCATTTTTATAAGTTATGGAAATTTAAATGTACATTTAAATTCATTAAAAAAATATTATTTTATATCCTTTCTTTAATGTGTGGTTGTATTATATATTATTCAATTTGGTTTCTAATAACGATTAGTTCATTTTTGGTTCCCAACTAAATTTTCAAAAAGTAGATGTATTTTTGAATTATATTGGAATTTCTAAGTATCCATATAATATTTTTTTACAGGTATTAACAGATTGATCACTATGTTATTTGTTCCCAATTTATTAATTGCCAATCCTGCAGTATTAATATTTTTTTAGGGAAAGATACATTGAACCTATTTTTTTCTATCAAATAGTTTTTTTACAGTTTTTTTTGATTATTATCAGTCGTACAATTTTTTTAGAAAAAGGATTGAAAAAAATATGAAAGTGCAGGAAGATAAACAATGTTGTTCAGTTATATGTTTGACTAAAGGAAGTGATTCGCTGTACTTTTGTTTTGTGGTCATTGAAACATCAGATAATTATAAACTATAATTTAAAGAATAGTATTATTAACTTATAGGTGCTAAGAAAAAAATTTAAAGAAATTCCCTCATTCAATCAAACTTATTCATATTTTTTTAAAAATAAGAAAATAGTTGGATTTTGATGATGGTTGATATAAAGCTAAACTGAAAGTACCTGAAATCCAACTGTGTCAAACCAGGTCATACGATCTGTGAGAAAAAGAACACATAACAAAAAAAGAGGAGCTTCACAATAAAGTTCCTCTTCTTTTATATATCCGAATCATTATTCTTATTTCAAAAAAAGGTAGTGAAAAAGGTAGTGATTCGGTTGATTTATATTGCAATGTAGTGAAATTTAGAATTTCAAGAATCGCTTAAAATCAAGGTTTCTAACATCTATTGACGTGTAGTGAACCCCTATTTCACTTCTGTAAACACAACGTGTTTGCGAAGTTTTGGTGAGTATTTCTTCAATTGAAGACGGTCTGGAGTGTTACGTTTGTTTTTAGAAGTAAGGTACAAGCGTTCACCAGATTCTTTGTGTTCAAGTGTAATATTTACGCGCATGGTATCTCCTTCTATTATTCAGCTGATGCAGCTTTTAGCGATCTTACGTCCTTTGTAGTATCCTTTAAGTGATACACGGTGAGAACGTGAGTAATCTCCAGTAGTTTCGTCAAAGTTTACAGATGGAGCTGTTACTTTGTAGTGTGTACGACGTTTGTTTTTCTTCGCTTTTGAAGTGCGACGTGCAGGTACTGCCATTTTGTTTTCTCCTTTTAAGATATAAATTCAGTTAGGTTTGATTTTCATCAACTTTAATAGTATATCAAAACTTTTTTGTAAAGTAAAGTTACTTGACAAAAAAAGATTAAAAAATTTTCCCATCCAAGGTTCTGGATAGGAAAATAGATTAAATATCAATCTCGAAGGGTTCATCAATGGTTTCTGAGACGTATTTCCCGTCTTTCTTCCGTTGTTTGACGCATTCTGTAAGGAGATATTCAATCTGCCCGTTAACTGATCGAAAGTCATCTTCTGCCCATGATGCGAGTGCAGCATATAACTTTGCCGAAAGTCGAAGGGGAATCTGCTTCTTTTTAGCTTCTGCCATTTTTAATAAAGGCTTCCTGTATTGACAATTGGTTGTGCATCATGATTGCCACAGAGAACGACTAGGAGATTTGAAACCATAGCAGCTTTTCGTTCTTCGTCAAGTTCTACTAATTCTCCTTCATTGAGACGTTCTAGTGCCATTTCAACCATTCCTACAGCTCCATCAACAATCATCTTACGTGCATCAATAATGGCTGATGCTTGTTGACGTTGAAGCATGACAGCTGCAATTTCCGGTGCATAAGCTAGGTAAGTAATACGTGCTTCAAGGATTTCCAAACCAGCATCCTCTACGCGACTTTGGATTTCTTCACGAATACGTTTGGCTACAATTTCACTAGAACCACGGAGGCTTCCTTCATCGGCTTGCCCATCACCTGTAGTATCCACATTCGGAGACACATCGTAAGGATAGATGCGAACAATATTACGAAGGGCGCTATCACACTGCAATGACAGATATTCTTTATAGTTATCAACGTTGAAGACTGCTTTTGCCGTATCGACCACACGCCAAGTAACGGCAATACCGATTTCAACAGGGTTCCCTAAGCAATCGTTAATCTTTTGACGGGAATTGCTCAAAGTCATAACCTTGAGGGAAATCTGTTTCTTGCCAATTTCAAGATTTACGTCATTACCATTTGATGATTTCATCCCTGAAAAAGGGGATTTCGTGCTAACGTCACCACTTTGACCAAGTCGAGTGTGGTTTGCAGGATTGACCGCTATACTGAAGGGATTGACAAAGTAAAAACCAGGTTCTTTGATGGTCCCAGTATAGTTACCAAAGAGGGTCAAAACCAGAGCTTCCTGAGGTTTAACAACTTTTAAACCAGCATGAGCTAGAGCTGAAATTAAGATTAATAAAAGCCCGATAATAATTCCAAAAATGTTTTCTGAACCAGCACCCATGATAAATATAAGGAAACCAAGTACGAGTGCCAACTCAATGAGTACCAATGCTACTACACCATTTGGTTTTGAATTGATTAGTTTTTCAGTCATCAGAATGACCTCCTGTATTTGATATCTAAATGATATCACTTTAATTTTAAATGTCAACAAAAATATGCAATCTTTTTTAAGAAGATTTCAATGGTTTGAATTGTCTGAAAATTCAAGAATTTTCTTCTGTTCATTGTTTTTAAAATATGCTATAATGGTAAAAACTGAAATGGGAGGGAACTTAATGACAGAATTAGATAAACGTCACCGCAGTAGCATTTATGACAGCATGGTTAAATCACCAAACCGTGCCATGCTTCGTGCGACTGGTATGACAGATAAGGACTTTGAAACACCAATTGTGGGAGTCATTTCGACTTGGGCAGAAATACACCATGTAATATCCACTTGCATGACTTCGGTAAGCTTGCAAAAGAAGGTGTCAAATCTGCTGGTGCTTGGCCAGTTCAATTTGGAACTATTACGGTAGCAGACGGGATTGCCATGGGAACGCCTGGTATGCGCTTCTCTCTAACGTCACGTGATATCATTGCGGATTCTATCGAAGCTGCTATGGGCGGTCACAACGTGGATGCCTTTGTGGCTATCGGTGGTTGTGACAAGAACATGCCTGGTTCTATGATTGCCATTGCCAATATGAATATCCCAGCTATTTTCGCTTACGGTGGTACTATCGCCCCTGGAAAACTGGATGGCAAAGACATCGACTTGGTTTCTGTATTTGAAGGAATCGGTAAATGGAACCACGGTGATATGACAGCTGAGGACGTGAAACGTCTGGAATGTAATGCCTGCCCTGGCCCTGGTGGTTGTGGTGGTATGTACACGGCTAATACTATGGCGACTGCTATCGAAGTTTTGGGGATGAGTTTGCCAGGTTCTTCTTCTCACCCAGCAGAATCTGCTGATAAGAAAGAAGACATCGAAGCAGCCGGTCGTGCCGTGGTCAAAATGCTTGAACTCGGTCTCAAACCGTCTGATATCTTGACTCGTGAAGCCTTTGAAGATGCCATTACTGTGACTATGGCTCTCGGTGGTTCTACAAATGCTACTCTTCACTTGCTCGCCATTGCCCACTCAGCTAACGTTGACTTGTCACTTGAGGACTTCAATACAATCCAAGAACGTGTCCCTCACTTAGCTGACTTGAAACCTTCTGGTCAATATGTCTTCCAAGATCTTTACGAAGTTGGTGGTGTGCCTGCAGTTATGAAGTACTTGTTGGCAAATGGATTCCTTCATGGAGACCGTATCACATGTACTGGTAAGACTGTCGCTGAAAACTTGGCTGACTTTGCAGATCTTACTCCAGGTCAAAAAGTCATCATGCCACTTGAAAATCCAAAACGTGCAGATGGTCCGCTTATCATCTTGAACGGTAATCTTGCTCCTGACGGTGCAGTTGCCAAGGTATCTGGTGTTAAAGTACGCCGTCACGTTGGTCCAGCCAAGGTCTTTGACTCTGAAGAAGATGCTATCCAAGCTGTCTTGTCAGATGAAATCGTTGACGGCGACGTTGTCGTTGTTCGTTTCGTTGGACCTAAAGGTGGTCCTGGTATGCCTGAGATGCTATCACTTTCTTCTATGATCGTTGGTAAAGGTCAAGGAGACAAGGTTGCCCTCTTGACAGACGGACGCTTCTCTGGTGGTACTTATGGACTGGTTGTTGGACATATCGCTCCGGAAGCTCAGGATGGTGGACCAATTGCCTACCTTCGTACAGGAGATATCGTCACTGTCGACCAAGATACTAAAGAAATTTCTATGGCCGTATCCGAAGAAGAACTTGAAAAACGTAAGGCAGAAACAACCTTGCCACCACTCTATAGCCGTGGTGTCCTCGGTAAGTACGCCCATACCGTATCTTCTGCATCCCGTGGTGCCGTTACAGATTTCTGGAATATGGAACAATCGGGTAAAAAATAACTAGAAAAATAAGCAGTCACTAGAGGACTGCTTTTTCTAATCCTTTGTCTTATCTCGTGAAATGTGTAAGATAATTGCTCTAACTATGATTATGAAGGAGAAACAATGTTTTCAAAAATACAGGAATTATGCTCTACGTAGAAGACGTAGCAGCTGAGAGAAACTTTTGGTCTGCTATCGGTTTTGAAGTTTTTAATCAATCAGAAATTATGGGTTTTGAAACTTTTGAAATGAAATCTCACACGGACAGTACACTGACTTTTACTGTCTACGCCAAAGACTTTATTCGTCAGGTATCGCCATAGGTAGTTGATATGAAACCTAGCCTACTCTTTGAATCAGCAGACCTTTACAGTCTTCACGAGCGCATAGCTGCAGTAACGGAAACCACAAGTCCGATCAATACTCAACCTTTCCCTCACTTTAACTTTGCAAATCCAAGTGGACACTATTTCGCAGTTAGAGGAATCGAATAACAAAACAGCTCTCTGTTTATTAGCAGAGAGCTCTTGTATTTTAGCGTGGTGGTAGACCAAGCGCTATGCGACCATAGCGACTGATTCGTGTAATCTTCCAAGCAGGCGACCAGGTAACTTCAACCCTGACATCCTCAATTCCTTCAATCTGTTTCAAACCTGCCACGATTTCGATGGGTAAACTTTCTGCACAGTCACAGGCAGTATCGGTGAAGGTCATGACAATTGTACAAAGACCAGCCTCGTCCAAATGAATCTCGTAAATCAAGCCAAGATTATAGACATCTAGTTCCACATCTGTATCATAAACTTTTTCTAGCTTTTCAATGATTTGTTCTCCTAATGCTAGAGCACGATCATTGATTTTGATATCTTCTCTCATTGCATTCCCTCCATTTGTAAACTGCACCTATTTTCTCATAATTCTGACAATTTGGCAAGTTTTTCCCAATCAAGACTGGATTCGCCATAAAAACGAAAGCATAGAGATTGCCATAGTTGGTCCAAACTGCCCAGAGAGCTAACAACCTAGAGCAAGAGGATATTGGCATAGGTTAGAGAGATAAACTTAGAGAATGATTGAGTTTCTAAGACATACTTTCTAAAAAGAAAAAGTAGAGAACGGTCATCTCTACTTTTTAAATATTATTTTGACTTTACAGGCTTATCTGCCAAGGCCTTGATAGCTGATGCTATCGTTTCTGCGTAGAGCTTAGCTCCCTCTTCTAGTTTGGTATTATCACTTCCAAATGAACCTGATCCGTTCCTTTCCAGATGTCTGGATGATCTTTAGCTACCTGATTCCAGTCTGCAACCTCAATGTAAGGATACTTTTGAGCTACTTCACGCACATAGCTAGCATACTGTTCTACATAAGGCTGAGTTGCTTGAGTTTTATCCCCTTCATAAGGTGTCACAAGTACAAGTTGATGCCCCTTAGGTAGATTTGTTATCAAAGAATCAATATCAGCCTTATAATCCTCAGGGTTATTCACTCCAGTAGCAATAACCACTATTTTAGGGAGGACTTTATTCTGACTGCGGTTGAGCATAATAGCATTGGCTTGCTTGGTATTTCTGCTGACTTGACCATCTGTTTGAGCATCTGGTAGAACCTCTTTAAATCCAGGTGTTGCACGCAAGGTTACCGAATCTCCGATGATTGCTACACCTTCAGCTACATTGTAGCTACTTGCTTCTGCTTGATCCGCCATGGTTTTTGTACGGGTGATATTGGTTTGAGCTTGATTGAGACCATTTACCATCAAATCCGTTTCAAAAGCACCTACTTGGGGAGCAATAAGCATCACAATCAGTGTCAGTAAACTAAGGAAACCAACGCTACCCGCAAAGATTGGTTGGATATGCGGAATTTCTTTTACCTTTTGCAATAAGCTACTGTTCTTCCCGGCAATGAAAGGTTCAATCACATAGAAAGAAAGGCTTGCAAAGAGATAAGAAAAGATAGTGGTGAGAATCACTGCTGGTAGATTGCTCATCAACTGCGAGAAAATGATATAAAACGGCCAGTGGAAAAGATAAACAGCATAGCTGGTGTCAGCTAAGAAGCTAATTACCTTTGGCTCTTCAATCGTCGGAGTTTTCTCATGCAAAAGTCGTGCTGCAACGATCATCAGAAGAGCAGCTATACTTGCCAACAAGAAGCCAAGCAAGTAGGCAAAAAGATAATTGAATTTCACGAAGAAGGTCAATAAGAGCAAAACTCCGAGACCAGCTGAAAAGACTAATAAGGTCTGTTTCAAGTCCAAGGTTTTATTCAAACGTTTGAGAAGAGGTGTCGTATGACGGACTCCTATCAAGGTAGCTAGGACACTACCTAGGAAGAACGGATAAACATGAGTTAGACTTGAAAAGTAAAGCGTTGAGTAGGAGCTAACGATAAAGCTACCAATAAACATTGAAAGAAAGCTAACGACGAAGGTAGCTGAAGATAGTAGAAAGACCATTCCCCGTAGTTGCCCACCTGTTTTGGCTTGCTTAGATATGAGCCAAACTGCCAAGCCCCACAAGACATAGTAATGAACTTCAACCGCTAAACTCCAGTTGTGAACAAAGAGATGAGGAATGAACTGAGATTCATAACTTCCCCCTGTTAACATTTCATAGAAATTGGTCATAAAACCAAGGACACCAGCAATCTGACCACCAATCCCGGCTATATAATCCTGCCGAACCAAGAAAGTAAAGGGCATAACGACAAGGATCATCAAGACAACTGGTGGAAAAATCCGATAGAAACGTCTCCTGAAAAATCCTAGGATATCAATCTTACCTTTTTGTCCAAATTCTTCTAACAGGAGTGACGTAATTAGGAAACCTGAGAAGGTGAAAAAGACGTCAACCCCGAAGAAACCTCCTGGAAAAACCGTCTGAAAGAAATGGTACAAGAGTACCAAGAGTAAGCCTGTAATCCTGATCAAGGAAAACCATTTAATACGCATACGAGTTTATTCTCCGTTCATTAGAGTAGTAAAAAAACCATCTAATGTTCATTCCATATTACCTTTATTTTATCAAAAAGAAGAAAAAAATCCTAAGAAAAACTTAGGATTTGAGCTTTAGATTGATAATCTTAGAAATTACGACCTGATTTATTGTAGCCATATTTTTCAACAAAATGCTCACGGAATTCCAAGAGATTGTCATCTATAATAGCCTGACGAACCTGCTTCATAAGATTGAGCAAGAAGTAGAGATTATGGTAACTGGTCAAGCGGATACCAAAGGTTTCATCAGCCTTGAGCAAGTGACGAAGGTAGGCACGTGTGTAGTTCTTACATGTGTAGCAATCGCACTCAGGATCAAGTGGGGTAAAGTCCTCCGCAAACTGGGCATTCTTGACAACCAAACGTCCTTGGCTAGTCATACAAGTACCGTTACGAGCGATACGAGTCGGCAAGACACAGTCAAACATATCGACCCCACGAATAACCCCATCAATCAAGCTATCTGGTGCCCCGACCCCCATAAGATAGCGAGGTTTGTTTTCAGGAAGGAGTTGAGTGGTGAAGTCCAAAACTGCGTTCATCTCTTCGTGAGTTTCTCCAACCGCTAAGCCACCGATAGAGTATCCTGGGAAGTCCATGCTGACAAGGTCATGAGCTGACTGACGACGAAGATCTTCAAAGCCTGCACCTTGTACAATCCCAAACAAACCTTGGTCATGGGGACGACAATGAGCTTTTAATCCACGCTCTGCCCAACGGCTGGTACGTTCGATTGACTTCTTAACATAATCATAAGGTTGATAAAATTGAGGACATTCGTCAAAGGACATCATGATGTCTGAGCCTAGATTGTTTTGGATAGAGATGGCTTTTTCAGGTGAAAGGAACATCTTGGAACCATTGAGGTGATTCTTAAACGTTACTCCTTCTTCTGTGATATTACGGCTATCCGCTAGGGAATAGACTTGGAAACCACCACTATCTGTCAAGATAGGCTGATCCCAGTTCATGAACTTATGAAGCCCACCTGCTCGAGCAATCAACTCATCTCCAGGACGTAGCCACAAGTGATAGGTGTTAGAGAGGATAATCCCTGAACCCATCTCCTTCAACTCTTCTGGCGATTGAGTTTTGACCGTTGCTTGAGTCCCAACCGGCATAAACATAGGAGTTGGGAAGGTTCCGTGTGGCGTGATAATCTCACCCAGACGAGCTCCTGTGTGTTTTTCTTTCTTAATCAAACGGTATTTGATTGGTGAATCTGACATTTTTTACCTCCGAAGCTGGGAAAGACAGTCCCAGTTCATACTTTGTGCCCAAGGGCATACTGTATGATTCTATCAAAAAAAACAGGAACTGTCACGAACTATGGTATAATGAAAGAATGAAATACCCAAAAATTGATTTAAAAGAAGTTCGTCAACAAGCTAAACAGTTTCAAGCTGAACATCCTCGTCTATTGCTTGTCTTTTTATTACCAAGCATTTTCCTGATTCTATCCAGCTTTATAAGCCCATTATCCTTATTTGATGAGGGGATTCTTGAGCAATCCTTCTTTACTTTTTTGATGAGCTTGATCCAGTCTTCACTCTTTCCTCTAGCAGTCGAATTTACAAGTTCTATTATCCTAGCTGGTGCTCTGTTTACAACCATTAATCTTTACAGAATTTCTGAGATAGAGCTTTCCTTTAAAGATAGTCTGTCCTTACTTGACAATCGCTTCTTCACCCAGACCTTTCTGACTCTCTTGCTCAAGCGTTTCTATCTCTTTTTGTGGAGCATCCCTAATCTTTTTGGTGTCTACTTGCTCTTCTATAGCAGTGCCATGGCTCGTAAATTTGTAGAACTTCATCCCGAATTCCCAGCCGTAGACGTCACCAATTCAGATATCGAACATTTTCTGCTCACTTTTGCACTCTACTTCTTTGGTAGCGTCTTTCTGATGATTCTAGGAACCATTGCCTATCTGCCACAATACTACGCTTATTCCCAAGTAGAGCTGCTCCTATGTGATACCCTTGCAATTGGAATTGCCAAGCCAAGTCGCGTACTCAAAACCAGTCGCTTCCTTATGAAAGGCTATAAGTTCCAACGATTCGTACTTGATTTACAGCTACTTCCTTGGTATCTCCTTATCTGGATCAGCTTCGGAATTGCGAGCATCCCTTCTTTCCCTTATATCTATAGTAGTCAATTCTTCTTTTATCAAAGATTACTCGAAATCAAGCGGAGAAAAGTTTAACGTGAATGATTAAAACCAGCACCTTCAATAAAAAGTGCTGGTTGTTTTTATTTCAAGAAAAGGATACTCAAGAGTGCTAAGATTGCTGGACCACCTTGCTTGAGAATGATTTTTTTATCTGCTGTTAAGGCACCATAAGTCGCTGCTCCTATGACAAAAAATACAAAGATTGTTACGATTTCTAAGCTATGTGAGAAATAAATTCCGTAAATAAGAAATACCCCAATCAAGGCATTATAAATCCCTTGGTTTTTGAAAAGTGAGGTTACAGATGGTCGAGTCAACTCTTCCATTTCCATATTAAAGACTCGGCTAGTTGCGTCTGATTGGGTTACCATACTCTCCAAATAAAAGATATAAAAATGTTCGAGGGCAACAATAGTTGCTAAGATAGTAGTAATGATTGACATCGTTTTCTCCTTAAAATTCTATTTTTTCTAATCCTGATACTAGTTTTGTCAACAAAGCTGTCAGGTCTTGCTGCTCAGTAGAGGATAAGATGTTCTCCATCTGCTCCTTCACTCGCAAGTGATGTTTAGGCGGATTGACCAAGAGTTGATTCTTGGCTTCTTGGGTTAATTCAACTAAGACTTCTCGCTGATTGATTGGATTCCGATTGCGACTGACATAGCCCTCTGACTCCAGTATCTTAAAATGACGGGTCAAGGCTGCCTGGTCAATTTGTAACTTCTCCTGAACGGCAATCTGGTTACAGGGTGACTGTTGCAGTAAAAACTGCAAGATTTGATAGCGGGTCAAACTAATTCCCAATTGTTTCTCAAAAAGTTGAGTGATGGTCTGATCTGTTAAATGGAGCTGGTACAGCAATTCATGCATTTTTAGTATTTTCTCCTTTCTTCGATATTTGATTTATCAATAGTTGACTTATCAAGTTTATTACAGAAAGATTAAAAACGCAACTATTTTGCTCACTCCGAAAAATAGCCTCTTGGTTTCAATCCCAAAAGGCTATTACTTCTATATTCTAAATAAAATCAAGCTATTAGCCTACCAAGTCTACTCCAGTAATTTTTCCCTCTTGATTAATCACAACTTCGATGGCATGGCCTGCAAAAATTTCCTCGCTATCATCATAGTAGAGAGTCAATTCCCCATCTTCGTTGATTGATAGTTCACTCAAGGAAAGTGAGTTGGTAAAATACTCTTCTGTTAACTCCACATCATTTTCATCTGAATCAATCCAGTCTTGAGCTGTTTCCCACAGTTCTTTGACGATATAGTCTTTAATCTTAGCATCTTGAACTTGGAAAGATCCCATAAATTTCTTTAAATCATCGAAAGAACTTGGAGTAAGACTTTCATCTGGACCCGCATCAAACATGGCATGAATCTTAACGCCCTCATAAGTGATGAAGCCTTCAAACCAAGAATAGGCTCTATTTAGGGTGAACTCGCCAAGAGCGTCTTGAATGATAACAGGTTTTTGATAGCTTTCAATCAAGGTCTCTAACCTAGAGTCCGTAGATTGGTCATCTAGGTATTCCAGCAAGCGGTAGCAGTTGTTAGCCACTTCTGACATATAAGGCTCTAGCTCCATGAAGGGGCGTTTTTGACATTTAATACGATGAATTTTGTAGGGTTCAAAACTAAATCCCCAATGCTTTTCTTCAAATTCTTCTTGTGTCAGGAGCCATTCCAAACGTCCTTCAAGTTCAGAAAAGTCCTGAGTTTCGACATTGACACTTGCTTTAAAATGAACGGACGGCATTAGACACCCATCTTTTAAAGAAGCAGCCCCATTTACATTTTGGAGAGTAAAAATCAAGAGTTCAACAATTTCTCCAGTAAATTCCTGTTCAAAATCATCTCTTGTTTTCTCAAATGGAGTTTTTAATCGATTTGTCATCCTTATCATCCTTTCGCTCTATGCTTAAAATCGTTAGCATAACTTTGTATCCGCTTATATTTTAACATGTTTTAGATTTTATACTCAATGAGAATCAAAGAGCAAACTAGGAAGCTAGCCGCAGGTTGTACTTGAGTACGGCAAGGTGAAGATGACGTGGTTTGAATTTGATTTTCGAAGAGTATTATTTCACTTATAAATACTATTTTTACAAAAAAAGAAGCTACACTTTTAAATGTATAGCTTCTTACTAATCATTAGTTCATAGAAACGTGAACGTGGTCATAGTGGTTTTCTGTGACGCTTCCACGGTCTGGCATTGGATTCCAAGTGTAGGCTGGTCCGTATTTGCTATCGAATGGTGCATAGAAACGTTGTTTCCAGATGATGTAGCTGATTCCACGGCTAGCCATATTTTGGATAGCATAATCTGCAATCTGGTCCCCAAGAGCTGAGCTTACTGGAACCATAAAGTCAATGGCAAGTCCTTTCCGTGGTCTCCACTATCTCCTGGACGGTAACCACTAAATGATGTGATTCCGAACAAGTTAGCTACTTCCTCTTTAAAGGCAGCCGTTTGTGGCTGAAGGCCTGCATTTTCTGATTTTGAAGCTGCAATACTTGCATAATCAGGTGCTGCTGGTGCTGCATAAGTCGCTGATGAACCTTGGCTTGCTTCAGCTTGATAAGTTGATGGTGCTGATTGAGTCTCTGTTACAGTTTCTGTAACTGGTGCTTCTGTTGTAGTTGTTTCTTCCACTACAGGTGTTTCTGCTACAGTTTCAGTAGTAGCCTCTGCTACCGGCTCTTCTACTGGTGCTGAAACTTCTGCAACGGTTCCTGTTGTTGTTTCTGCTGCAGATCCTTCTGCTGGTGTTGCAACTTCAGTAGTAGCTGCTACTACTGAAACTTCTGCTGTAGTTTCTGTAACTGGTTCTGCTACTGGTACTGAGGCTTCTGTTGTAGTTTCTGTTACTGCTTCTTCAGTCACTTGTGGTGCCACTGCTTCAATTTGAGCCTCTGTTTCTTCAACTGGTTGAGTTAAATCTTCAACCTGTACAGTTTGGTTATCTACAGTAACTTGGTTGGTTGTCAAATCTGCTGTTGCAGTTGTACCTTCGCCACCTTGGACTGTGTCAGGAGTATGGATTTCAACTTCTGTCACTTCTTCCTCATCATTAACAGTTGTTGTAAGGACTGTCTCAGGGAAGATCAAATCAATATTGCTGATCTTGTTCAAGTTAGCAAGAACGGTCACATCCACTCCCAAAGCTTCGGCAATGGTACTTAAGGTATCACCATACTGAATCGTATAGCTTGTTTTATTCTCACTCTTGGTAACATCGTTTTGAATTTGCTCAACACTGCGTGCTGTCCATGCTACTTCTTCTGCTTGGGTTGCCAATACTGGGGCAAATGACAAGGCTACTGTTGAGGCTAATAATATTCTTTTCTTCATTCTTTCAAATTCCTTTCAAATGAGTACCTGTTTATCATAACACAAAAAAAGCAGAAAAAAAAAGCCCTTTTAGGGCTATTTAACAGAACTGTACATTCGTTGTAACAAATCACATTACTTGAAATAGTTTGTTTGTATTTTGTTACAAAACTGACATATTCTCTTTCATAAAACTTTCAAAAAGAGAGAGAAGGAATATCCTCTAAACAAGAAATCTGATGATTGTAATCCATCGGACTTTCAAGAAAATTAATACTCTGAATCCCACTATTTTGGGCAAATTCTATATCCAAAGTCCGATCGCCGATATAATAAGTCTGCTGAGGATTTAATCCATACTTATCTAAAAGATAAATCGCAGCTTCTGGACTAGGCTTCCGAGGAAAACCACTTTGATTGGTTAAAATTTCTGTGAAATAGTGGGCCAAACCCAAATTCTCCAAAATAGTAAAAGCATTGTCCCCTTTATGGGTATAAACAAACTGTTCAATCCCTTGCTGATCTGCCCAAGCTAAGATTTCACGCGCCCCCGGCATCAGAACAACTTGAGCATTTTTCTCAGCCAAACTCTGAGCACGAACCTGATTGAGCATATCAGCATCCAAGCCTCTTTCTTCTCCCACCTTTTCCAACAGATCTTGAACGGAAGTTTTTAGAATAAAGGCACGAACCTCAGCCTTATCATAAGGAATATCAAACTGGGCAAAAGTCTCTTCGATTCCTGCTAAGATAGCCTCATAAGAGTCCAATAAAGTTCCATCTAAATCCCAGATAAATCCAATTTTTTTCATATGTCATCCTTTCAAAGAGATATATTGCTTATAACGATAGCGCAGGAAGAACCAGCGAAAACCATTGTCCAAAAGCGTTCCTGCCCAAATACCAGGCAAGCCCCAACCAAGAACAATTCCCATCAGGTAACCTGTCCCGATACGGATACACCACATTCCGATACTTGTCGCATAAAAGGGGAAGCGTGCATTCCCCCAAACCCTGCCAGACAGCTGTATAAATGACTGTTCCCGTCGTCATAGGAGTCCCTAGTAGAGAGAACAGCGTCACCATAACACTGGCTTTAATGGCCACAGGATCACTGGTGTAGAGGTGACTTAGAGGCGTTCCCAGAGCATAGATACTAAGTGTTAAGGGCAACATGAGAAAGAGAGAAAGCCAAAAAGTTTGCTTACTTAAGTTGTCTACCCTTGCCCAATCATCTTCCCCAACTGCTCGAGCTACCTGCATGACTGTTGCTATCGCAACACCGAAGGCAGGCATATAGTTGAACTGAGTCAAAACTTCACCGATAGCATTTCCTGCGACGGCCTCAGTCCCAAAGGAAACAACCAGGGCAATAATAACCACATCTCCAGCTCGCATCATGAGACGCTCTCCCGCTGCAGGTAAAGCTAAGGTCAGCAAGTCTTTATCCAGTCCAAACCTTGGCCTCGTATATGGAAGTTTTAATTGCGACCATAAAATCACAACCCCAACCAAACGAGATAGGATGGTTCCCCAGGCTACACCAGCTATGCCCATATCAAGAACAAAAATAGCTAGACTTGAAAAGAGAATATTCAAGGCATTGGATAAAGACTCACATAAAGGGGAAGACGCGGATTATGGGTGGCGCGAATCAAGGCTCCTAGACTAGTCATCAAGCCCAAGAGGACGATTGTCCCACCGACCAAAGCTAGGTATAGTCCACCACTCTCAGCTACAGACGCTTCTGTCCCCAAAAGGCCAATCATCTCTCGTCCTGCAAAGATAGACAAGCCCCCTAAAATTAAACTCAGTAGTAGGGTAATCTTGAGCGCTTCTGTCACATGGTAGGCTAGTCTAGACTGGTCCTTCTGCCCCAAACTTTTGGAAATGACACTGGAAATCGCAGCTCCTAGAGCAATAAAAATTGCCTGGTAAATGGTGATAATATTGCCCGCTACAGATACACCCGAAATGGCTATCAAACCTAGATGGGCTACCAGATAGCTGTCCACCATTCCCATGAGCATCTGCAAGAAATTTTCACCCATGGCTGGCAGAGCTATGTTGAGAATGTCTTTATTTTTCTTAAACAATCCTTCCTCCTGATGAAAAGAAACTCAGTTAGTTGCCCAACCGAGTTTACTTCCTCTGTTTTAAAGTCCTAGATAAGATTCTACTGCAGTCTGCATCTCTGCTGCTGCAACAGTTGTCTTGTGACGAACTGGAGCTGTTTCAAGGCCATCCACTGCTGGTGGCACTGCTACTCCTGAAATTTCGTGTAATTGAGCCAAGGCTTCAAAGTCGCTAAGGCCTGATTTTCCTGTCACAGCTTCTACTGCAACGACTGGGAATTTGTAAGGACTAGCTGTTGACGCAATCACCGTCTTAGTCACATCGCCTGTTGCTGCTTGGTATTTTTTATAAACTGCTGAAGCAACTGCTGTATGAGGGTCCTCGATATAAGAATCTGACTCGTAGACACGCTTGATTTCTGCAGCTGTTTCTGCTTCTGTCGCATATTCTGCTGCAAAGAGGTCCAAAATCTCTGTATCAAAGTCTTTCAATTCATACTGACCTTGAGTGTTCAAAGCATCCATGAGTTCAGCTGTCTTAACCGCATCATTACCCAAAAGGTGGAAAATGAGACGCTCCAAGTTTGAAGATACCAAGATATCCATAGACGGACTAGTGGTCACCTTAAACTCACGCTTCTTGTCATAGACACGAGTTTTAAAGAAGTCTGTCAAAACATTGTTGTCATTTGAAGCACAGATCAGTTTCCCAACTGGTAGACCGATTTGCTTAGCGTAAAAGGCAGCCAAGATATTTCCAAAGTTTCCTGTTGGAACGGTGAAGTTGACCTTGTCACCAGCCTTAATCTCACCAGTTTTAACAAGCTGAGCGTAAGCATACACATAATAGACAATTTGTGGCACCAAACGGCCAATGTTCATAGAGTTAGCTGATGAAAACTGTAGCTTATTAGCTGCCAATTTTTCACGAAGAGCCACATCGTTGAACATATGCTTGACGTTGGTTTGAGCATCGTCAAAGTTTCCATCGATAGCGATGACATGAGTGTTGTCCCCAGTTTGAGTGGTCATTTGCAATTCTTGTACCTTGCTGACACCATCTTTTGGATAAAAGACGATAATTTCAGTTCCAGGAACATCCGCAAATCCTGCCATAGCAGCTTTCCCAGTGTCCCCAGATGTCGCTGTCAAAATGACAATCTTGTTTTCCAAGCCATGTTTCTTGGCAGCTGTTGTCATAAAGTATGGCAAGATAGACAAGGCCATATCCTTAAAGGCAATGGTTGAACCGTGGAAAGTTCCAAGTTGTATTGGCCATTTAGTTTCACAAGAGGAGCAATGGCTGGCGTATCAAACTTGCTGTCATAGGCGTTGGTGATACAGTAGTCCAACTCTTCTGCTGTAAAGTCATCCAAAAAGGCTGACAAGACAAGCTTAGCTACTTCCTGGTATGAAGCGTCTTTTAATGTGTCAAAATCCAAATCTACCTTTGGATAACTAACCGGAGTAAATAAGCCTCCATCTGTTGCCAAACCTTGCAAAATCGCTTGGCTGGCTGTTACGGTATTTTTTGCGTCTCGCGTTGATTGATAAACTAATGTCATAAATCTCTATCCTTTATCTATAGTCTCATCCATTATAACATGATTTTTCAGAAAATTCTTCCTTTATAAGAAAATTATAGAGTCAATTTTTCTTTCAAAGGCTCTAAATAGGTTGTTTCTTGCTGACCTCTCATTTCAAGACCTTGCTCTGCTATAGCTAGCAAATCTTTTGAGAATTGAACAATTCCAACTGTCTCCTCATCTGAAAGCTGTTTCTTAGAAAACCGACGTCTCAAAGATTTGTAGTCACGACCAAAGTGCTCAAAGAAAGGAGCTGTCTCTAGGTAAGCTTCAAGCTTGTCTAGATTTACCAACAAACCTAGATGAAAGGCTGCTGAAGCAAAGGTTCGGTCTAGGGGTTGCGTACAAACACTACGAAATTCGACCGTTCCTCTAGTCGTCAAGTCTTGAAATTGGTAACTACGGTGCGTTTGAAAATCCTTCTCTTGAGGAACAAGCAGAGTTTCTTTTCCATTTAGAGTATAGGCCGAAACTTCCTCAGTAGCTAGGTAATCTCTAGCCCGAATCGGAGAAAAATAGTAAGTTTCCCCATCTCGTTCTGCTGTAAAAATCGCAGAGTGGTCTAGATAATCAAAGAAATCATCCTCATCTTTGAAGAGTTTTGCATTGACGCCGACATTCTCTGGATAAATTCCATGCATGGATTCTTCCCAAAAGATATCTCGTGAAATCCGAGTATCCCAGTCTGCTCCCGAAAACTCAGAATTGGCAAATAAGTAAGCTTTTGCTGCTTCAATCTGAGTAAAAGCATTGATGACACGTAGGTAGTTAGCAGTCGATACATCCAACTGAACTTGACTCCCACAGATAAGGCTCCATATTGTGGGAAGTCATGCAAATTAACTCTCTCTTGGCGACTTCCCATATGTAGGTAATCCATCAGCATCTGGTAACGTGGATAAGCCACAGGTCGATTGTCATTCTGATCCCAGTTTGGGTGAATCCCCCAGCCCTGGATAGCATGATCCTTTTCGCCTAGTTTTTCCTGAATGACCTTCATATAAGCTTGAAATCGTCCTTGGACCTCTTGGATATTCTGGGCTCTGCCAAAGGCAAACTCCAAGGTTGTGTAGGAAACCTCAAACAGAATCCGATCCTGACTCTTTGTTTCTACAAGTTGAATTGGATTGCCATCCTGGTCCTCTTTTTCAACTTCCAGATGGAGAGCATCCACCAAAAAGCGCATCAAATCCTTGCTGACTTCAATATCTGTCGCTTGCCCATTTACATGAACGATAGGAAATTCCAACTCAATACCAATGTAGAGTTCTGGATTTTCTTTGATATTTTTTAAATAACGGTTTTTCAATAACTGAACAGAAGGGGACATAGATACCTCTCACTCTAAATTCTCTTACTAGAAAGATCAATTGCTTTCTATATTATACCAAAATCCCCTCGAGAAGAAACTCAGAAAATTTGCTGAAAACCTTAAAGAGGCGATATAAAGTCAACTTTTCTAGCGTTTATAGGTATTTACTCGCCAATGCATCAATCTTACTTGTTCAATTTTCACAGTCTTATCAACCGGTTAAGCGATTACATAGTTTTTTACCTCAAAACTATTGTACTATAGTAAATATCGTGATATACTTCACATATAAGTAAATAAGAGGGCGGTTCAAATTCGACTTCACTTGAAAACCTCTCAAGCCAAGCCCCTTTTCCACTGCACCTCAACGAATCATCAAGGAGGATAGCTATGAAAGCTGTTGTTGTAAATCCAGAAGGCACTGGTGTTGCTATTGAAGAAAAAGTTCTCCGTCCACTCGAAACTGGGGAAGCTCTTGTAGAAGTTGAGTACTGTGGTGTCTGCCACACTGACCTCCACGTTGCACATGGTGACTTTGGTAAAGTTCCAGGACGCGTTCTCGGTCACGAAGGTATCGGTATCGTCAAAGAAGTTGCTCCTGATGTTAAAAGCTTAAAAGTTGGCGACCGTGTCAGCGTAGCTTGGTTCTTTGAAGGCTGTGGTATGTGTGAATACTGTACAACCGGACGAGAAACTCTTTGCCGTTCCGTAAAAAATGCAGGCTACTCAGTTGACGGCGGTATGGCTGAACAATGTATCGTAACTGCAGATTATGCTGTTAAGGTTCCAGATGGTCTCGATCCAGCCCAAGCCTCTTCTATCACTTGTGCCGGTGTTACTACATACAAGGCTATCAAAGAAGCAAAAGTTGAACCAGGCCAATGGGTTGTCCTCTATGGTGCTGGAGGCCTTGGTAACTTGGCTGTCCAATACGCTAAAAAAGTGTTCAACGCTCACGTTATCGCAGTTGATATTAACAATGATAAACTTGCTCTAGCTAAAGAAGTTGGTGCTGATATCGTGATTAATGGTCTTGAAGTCGAAGATGTTCCAGGTCTTATCAAAGAAAAAACAAATGGTGGTGCTCACTCAGCTGTCGTAACAGCTGTATCAAAAGTTGCCTTTAATCAAGCAGTTGATTCTGTTCGTGCAGGAGGTCGAGTAGTTGCTGTTGGTCTCCCATCTGAAATGATGGACCTTAGCATCGTCAAAACAGTTCTTGACGGTATCCAAGTCATCGGTTCCCTTGTTGGAACACGTAAAGATTTGGAAGAAGCCTTCCAATTTGGTGCAGAAGGTCTCGTTGTTCCAGTCGTTCAAAAACGCCCTGTGGAAGATGCTATTGCTGTCTTTGATGAAATGGCAGCTGGAACCATCCAAGGTCGTATGGTTCTAGACTTTACACACTAAGATAAAAATTAATCACAAAATCGAGGAAGGGATCAAAAATCCCACCTCGATTTTTTTGTAATAAAATTTTGACACGACAACTAATTGGACTTGGGGCATTTTTTAGACACTCAAGAGCACTACTGACGTTAACTTCCTAGTCCCTCTGCTTTTTTATATTAAATTTTTTTACCATTTTATAGACGATTTTATAAAAAGTTGATATATCAATATTTGTAAAAGTGGAAATTTGAGATTTTTTTCACTCTTTATTATAATTAGTTGCTTTTTTTCTGAAATCGATTTATACTTAAGGAGTCTTAAAGTTTTCTTAAACTACAAGTCAAACATTTTATAAGGAGGAATGACAATAATGAGTATCGGAATCATTATTGCGAGCCACGGTGAATTTGCCGCGGGTATTCATCAGTCAGGATCTATGATCTTTGGTGAACAAGAAAAGGTTCAAGTTGTAACCTTTATGCCAAACGAAGGTCCAGATGATTTATACGCCAAGTTCAACAATGCTGTGGCTGCATTTGACGCAGAAGATGAGGTTCTAGTCTTGGCTGACCTTTGGAGTGGTTCTCCATTTAACCAAGCAAGCCGCGTAATGGGAGAAAATCCTGAGCGTAAATTTGCCATCATCACTGGACTTAACTTGCCGATGTTGATCCAAGCCTACACAGAGCGCCTCATGGATGCTAATGCTGGAGTGGATAAAGTCGCTGCGAATATCATTAAAGAAGCCAAAGATGGCATCAAGGCTCTTCCAGAAGAGCTAAACCCCGCTGAGGAAGTTGCAACTGCTGCAGCTGCTCCAGTTGCCCAAGCTGCTATTCCAGAAGGAACTGTTATCGGAGACGGTAAATTGAAAATCAATCTTGCTCGTCTTGATACACGTCTTCTTCACGGACAAGTCGCAACTGCTTGGACACCAGATTCAAAAGCAGACCGTATCATCGTTGCTTCAGATAACGTTGCAAACGACGATCTTCGTAAAGAGTTGATCAAACAAGCTGCTCCTAACGGAGTAAAAGCTAACGTTGTTCCAATCCAAAAATTGATTGAGGTTGCAAAAGACCCTCGTTTTGGTGAGACACACGCCCTTATCTTGTTTGAAACACCTCAAGATGCTCTTCGTGCTATCGAAGGCGGTGTGCCAATCAAGACTCTTAACGTTGGATCAATGGCTCACTCAACTGGTAAAACAATGGTCAACAACGTATTGTCAATGGACAAAGACGACGTTGCTACATTTGAAAAAATGCGTGACCTTGGTGTTGAATTTGACGTACGTAAAGTACCAAACGACATGAAAAAGATTTGTTTGACTTGATTAGCAAAGCTAACGTTCAATAATTAACATTAAATAGAAAAGGAATAAAACCATGTCAGATATTTCAATCATTTCTGCTATCTTGGTTGTAGTTGTTGCCTTCTTCGCAGGTCTTGAAGGTATCCTCGACCAATTCCAATTCCATCAACCAATCGTTGCATGTACCCTCATCGGTCTTGTAACTGGTAACCTCGAAGCAGGGGTTATGCTTGGTGGATCACTTCAAATGATTGCCCTTGGTTGGGCTAACATCGGAGCTGCCGTAGCTCCTGACGCTGCTCTTGCCTCTGTTGCTGCAGCAATCATCCTTATCAAAGGTGGTAACTTTACTACTGAAGGTATCGCAGTTGCAACTGCGAGTGCTATCCCTCTTGCCGTAGCTGGACTTTTCTTGACAATGATTGTTCGTACAATCTCAGTTGGTTTGGTTCACACTGCAGACGCTGCTGCTAAAGAAGGAAATATTGCAGCTGTTGAACGCGCTCACTACTTTGCTCTTGTTCTTCAAGGTCTACGTATTGCAATCCCTGCTGCCTTCCTTATAGCTATCCCTGCTTCTGCTGTTCAAGATGCTCTTAAATTGATGCCAGACTGGTTGAACGGTGGTATGGCTGTCGGTGGTGCCATGGTCGTTGCCGTTGGTTACGCTTTGGTTATCAACATGATGGCTACTCGTGAAGTATGGCCATTCTTTGCTATCGGTTTTGCTCTTGCAGCAATCTCTCAATTGACTTTGATTGCCCTTGGTGTCATCGGTGTTGCCCTTGCCTTCATCTACCTCAACCTTTCTAAACAAGGTGGAAACGGTGGCGGAGGAGCTGCAACTTCTAACGATCCAATCGGTGATATCCTAGAAGACTACTAGAAAGGGGAACAATCATGGCTGAAAAAATTCAATTATCAAAATCAGATCGCCAAAAAGTTTGGTGGCGTTCACAATTCCTTCAAGGTTCTTGGAACTACGAACGTATGCAAAACTTGGGTTGGGCTTACTCTTTGATCCCAGCTATCAAGAAACTTTACACTAAAAAAAGAAGATCAAGCTGCTGCTCTTGAGCGTCACCTTGAGTTCTTCAACACTCACCCATACGTAGCTGCTCCAATTATGGGGGTTACTCTTGCACTTGAAGAAGAACGCGCAAACGGTACTGACATCGATGACGCTGCTATCCAAGGTGTTAAGATTGGTATGATGGGACCTCTTGCTGGTATTGGTGACCCAGTCTTCTGGTTTACAGTTCGTCCTATCCTTGGTGCCCTTGGTGCATCACTTGCTGCAACTGGTAACATCGTTGGTCCACTTCTCTTCTTCTTTGGATGGAATGCTATCCGTATGTCTTTCCTTTGGTATACACAAGAGTTTGGTTACAAGGCTGGATCTGAAATCACCAAAGACATGTCAGGTGGTATCTTGAAAGACATCACTAAAGGAGCTTCTATCCTTGGTATGTTCATCCTTGCCGTTCTTGTACAACGTTGGGTATCCATCAACTTCACTATCAACCTTCCAGGTAAACAATTGTCAGAAGGTGCCTATATCGTCTTCCCAGAAGGTCCTGTTACAGGTGGAGAATTGAAGGGTATTCTTGGTCAAGCACTTAGCGGCTTGAGCTTGGATAGCGTTCAACCACAAACTCTTCAAGGACAGTTGAACTCATTGATTCCAGGATTGATGGGACTTCTCCTTACTTTCCTTTGCATGTGGTTGCTTAAGAAAAAAGTATCTCCAATCACAATCATTCTTGCCCTCTTTGTAGTTGGTATCGCAGCTCGTTTCTTCGGTATCATGTAATCTCGGTGAGAATTTACAAACAAAAAAAGAATCAGGATTATCACCTGATTCTTTTTTGTATTCCTTTATTCTGCCAAAGCACCCATTGGATCCCATGGTGCAAGAACGATTGGTTCTGATTCATAAGCAGCTCGTTCTTCTGCTGTTAGTAATTCTTTACGAACAACGATTTGGTAAGTGTATTCGTCCATCCAAGCATCTGAGGCAACAAAGTAACCATCTGCACCGACCTTGTCTCCCCATGAGTTTTCAACTTTCCACTTGATTGATTTACCATTTTCATCCAAATCAACACCTGTCAAGACCATTGCGTGAGTCATCAAGCTTTCGCTGTAGTCCAAACGTCCTGCTTTGTCCTGAGTGAGTTGAATATCCATGCTTGATTTAAAATCATAAACATCTGTCGCAAGGATTCCGGCTTTACGGTTGCTGAGCTGGCCGACATCTGAACCAAACCAAACAGTTTCTCCTGTTTGCATTTGGGCAATCGCCAATTCTTTCAAACGTTCCATCGGTACATTGATGTAACGAACCGCACGGCTACCAACGACATTTCCCAACATCTCAACCGTGTAAGATTTACCATAAGGTTTGTCAGCAGTTGGAGCATTGATGACAGAAACGTAGTCTTCTAGTGGAAGGTCAACGTATTTCTTGTAAAACTCTTGTGGCGTGATGCCTTTCGCTTTGGTAGTTGTTATCCTTATCGCGATAAGCAAAGTCAAATTGACGTGGTGGGAGACCTAGTGACATGGCAAGGAAATTAAAGATTTCTTGTAAGAGGTCTTCTTTCTTAGCTTGAACAGTCGCTTGGTCTGCGCCAGAAGCCAAGAGGTCACGCAAGATTTGAGCATCTTGACGAAGCAATTTATTAAGGATGGCATTGAGCTCACGGCTGCTGCTAGATGAAACAGACTCTGGATAAACAGACTTAGGTACGACACCGTATTTCTCAAAGAGAGAAACTACCATATCCCACTGACCACCATCTTGTTGAGGAGTTTGGAGTAGGAAGCTAACCTTGCGGCTTGTCAATTCTTGGTCTGCAGTCGCAATGACTTGCTCCAAGAACCAGTTTGATTTTTCATACTTGTCCCAGAAGAAGGTGTGGGCTTGTGACAATTCAAAGTTTTCAAGTTTGTATTGAGAGATGAGCTTGTGGCGGAAAGTGTTAAGTGCCGCAAACATCCAGCAACGACCAGAAGCCTTCTGGTTAGTGACCTTGTCCTTAGTCAAGTCAAGTGAGAAAACAGGTGTGTTGTCTACATGACTTTGACGACGCTCAAGGGCTGCAAAGATTCCATTGTGGCTAGCAGCATTTTCGATAGCTTGGTATTTGACATTTGCTTCATAATTAGCAAATAATTTATCTGTAAATGATTCTTGAATCGCGTTCATAAAATCCTCCTTTTTATTCTACAGTCTATTATAACGCTTTTCACAAAGGAAGCAACCAAAAATCGAAAAAGGTAGGGATATTTACCCTACTTTTTCCGATTATCCAGTTTATTGAACACTTTCAAGCAAGCCTTCTAGTTCTTCCTTGCTTAAGCGACGCCATTCTCCACGTTTCAAATTCTCATCCAAGGTCAAAGTTCCCATGGTTAAACGTTGCAAGTCCACCACTTCCTTGCCACAGTATGCCACCATCCGTTTGACCTGGTGGAATTTCCCTTCTGCAATGGTCACGCGAACCAGACTTTCTTCCTTTTCCGTATCCACCGACACAATCTCCAGTTTGGCAGGCTGACAGGTAAAGTCCTTGAGCGGAATTCCTTGCGCAAATGTCTCAATATCTGTATCTGTCATCACTCCATTGATCTGCGCTAGATAGGTCTTATCCACATGACGTTTTGGTGAAAGTAGAGCATGAGCCAGCTTTCCATCATTGGTCAAGAGCAAGAGTCCATGCGTATCGATATCCAAGCGCCCTACTGGGAAAACTTCCTTAGCACGTGCATAGTCATCCAACAAATCCAAAACAGTCTTGTGTTTTGGATCTTCAGTCGCTGAAATAACTCCTTGAGGCTTGTTCATCATATAGTAAACAAACTCCTCGTAGTCTAGCTTTTGCCCGTCAAAGCAAATCTTGTCTGTCTCTTCATTAATTTTCAGCTTGGCAGATTTTTCCTTTTTACCATTGACCGTCACGCGCCCAGACTTTAGAAAGTTTTTAACCTCTGTCCGACTTCCGACAGCACAGGCAACTAAAAATTTATCTAATCTCATAGCACTATTATACCATGAATAAGCTTAATCTTATACTCTTCGAAAATCAAATTCAAACCACGTCATCGTCCCCTTACCGTACTCAAGTACAGCCTGCGGCTAGCTTCCTAGTTTGCTCTTTGATTTTCATTGAGTATTAGTACAAAAAAATAAGTCGCCTGATTGGGCGACTTTATTTTATAGGGAGATTATTATGAAAAAAATTTTTTTAGGAGTTAAAGTTAAGTTTCTCTTAACTTATGCTTATAGTATAAAGCTAGATTCCTAAAAGTTTTCTTAAAATTTTCTCCTCAAACTTAAATTTCTTTAAATTTTCACTGTTAAAAATCAAACGTTCTAGCAATACAGATAAAAGATTAGTTAAAAGTTAAAAACCATAAAGAGAAGCAACAACACAAATAGGGATAAGCTAACAAGCAAGGTTAAGACTTTAACAAGCGTATTGCTTTGCCAATAGCTGGGCTTTCCGATATTACTAGTCGCATCCATAGAGAAAATTTGAGTTTGCCTTGGTTGAATGGTCACAAGGATGATTAAGGCAATAGCTAACATAATGGTTACAATTATCAATAATTCAGTCATTTAACTACCTCAAAAAGTCTTATCAAAGTAAATAGTAAACCAATCAAAATGATAAATCCTATTAAGAAAGAAAAAGGTCTTACTAATTTTTTTCACCACGTGTAGACTTTTTCTTTTTTTGATGGGTTGTTGTTTCATCTCTTCCATGCGACCTTCAACATCCTGATAAAATAGATCTTTTTTTAGCCATGGCTTTCTCCTAAAATGGTTTCCATCCGCTCCTGATACATGATTGGATTCACATAATTGGCATGATTCCCTTGGTCTACCAGAGCTCGTCCCATCTCTTTGACATGAGAAAGGGCTAACTCAATGGTTTGAATCATATCGTCAACTGCTTCCTTAGCGAAAATATGATTAGGAGCTGTATAGCGGCGATTATGGGCTGTTGCTTCAAAAGGCTAGGATCAGTTGGTTGTGTTCAAAAGGCCTGACGAACAGCCTGAAGCAGTTCATTACCATAGTTGATATCCAAGTAGATATCGGATAGTTGATAGAGATTCTGAATCTTTTGAGGACTGGCATTTTGATAGAGTACAACATTTGGGGTAGCGAAGCATATCCAACAACTTGGATGACATCTCTGTCACTGCTGCGATACGGAAAGTAACCCTTGGCAAACTTTCCACTAGCTTTTTCGACCTGCTCTAGTTGGTCCGAATTGGTCACTATCAAGGCATCAGGACGAACAAAAATTATCGCGCTTAAAGTGATAATGATAGCCTAGATGACTAAACTTATGATGGAATTTTTCATCTGTCAACTGTAGAGCGCGTTCATAGGTCGCATAATCTGAAATGATAATGGTCTTAACTCGAAGTTGATCATTCTCCAAGATTAGTTGCATATTTCCTGGAATATGATCCTGCAATGATTCTTGCCAAACCAGGATATCCTGACCTGATTTGTCTGGAAAAATGGAAGGAAGTCAAAAAAACGATGTAGATAAGCTATTAAAGAGAATGTGGTCAAGATTCACTTCCAAACCTTGCAAGAAGTCTATAATAAAGGCCACTCGACCAGAAAAATGGCGCAATCCTTGACCTTCCAAGGTCAAAAGAATATCACCTGTGACATGGTTTTCCAAAATAACTTCTTTTTGATCTACGTTCCGATAAGAAGTCATAATAGCTTGACCAGAAGCATCAAAGGTAGTCTTAGCAAAACAAGCTCCAAAACGATTGTAGTGATCCACTTGAAAGATGCGGCCTGCTGGTGTTTTCCATTCGACTTTTTTCACCAAACGAGCCTGTAAGCCATCTGCAAAATGAATCACTGCTCGTTCTTGATTAAGGTCATTGATAGTCCCAAACTGATTATTACCAGCAATCTCCCAAAAAAATCTGGGACAGGGAACTTGGTTAAAAGTACAAGGGTTTACCACTGTCATACCCCAAATAATAGGTGAAGGGTGAGACAACTCCATCTGGTAAAAATCCATCTGGTTCAATAACCACAGTCAAATCAGACAGTCCTGCCGCAGTCAGACTATAATGCAAATCTTGGCTTTCTTGATTGTATACATCAAATAACTGAATCATCCACTACCTCCTTGATTGTATTTTCCCATTTGTCCAGAATCTCTTGAGTCAAGAATTTCTCAGCTATCTGGTAGGACTTTTTCTCTCATGCCCTCCAAACGATTTTCCAAATACAGTTGGCAAATCTTTTTCTGCATAAGCTTTTCTTGATTTCATCTTCGACATGGTCAGATGAGCTTGGAATCAAATATCCATTTTCGCCATCTTCGATGAAGGTTTGATTTCCATAAGGAACATCAAAACCAATCAATGGCAAGCCCGAACCAATTGCTTCCATGAGTGTCAACCCAAAGCCTTCACTTGTAGAAGCAGTTAGATAAACTTCATATTGAGAGTAAATATGAGACAAATCCGCATGGCCCTTAAGATGGATATAATCCTCCGCTTGATTTGTCGTAATGATTTGTCGCAATAAGGATTCTTCGCCACCACTACCGTAGATATCAAAGGTTAATTCTGGCAATTCCTTATGAGCTTCAATCACAGCCTTGACAAGCCAATCAATGTGTTTTTCCTTAGCTAGACGCGAGGCTGTAATAAGAGAAAATGGCTTACGACTCTCTTGTGGTTTTGTTAATTCATCAATGCTTCCAACTGGAATGGTCACAATCTTAGGAGCATGTGTCGTATAGTGAGCAAACTGTTGCTCTAAGACTTCCTTTTGACGATTCGTTGAAACGATGAAGAGATCGACCTTATCTGCATTTGTAAATTGGTAGTCATAATAGTTGTTCCACAAGATATAGTCAGCATTGGTCGCATTTTCACTATAATGCTCCGCATGAACGACCACCGCTAGATGCGCCGCCTGCGCTTCTTCAAAGACCACCTGACCAATCCCTGTCTCACGATCCAAAATCACTAGATCTGATTTACTTAACTCAAGTGTCTGCATGAAATAACGAATTAAGGCAGGCTTCCCGTATAAGATTCGATCCTTGAAACGGTAGACTTCCTCAGTCCCTTGATTCATGAACATCTCATACGCTGGAGTCCCATCTTCATTGTAGAAGGTTCTTTGGTAGAGTGTCGCTACATTGTCTTTAGGAGCAAAATACTCTGTACAGTAGCGTGTGTAAGAGAAGTAATCTTTGCGAACCAAATTACCGGCATATACATACTCTACATGTTGGACGAAATCTTTTTCCTCATCTACCAAATAACAAGTGATAAACTTGTCTTCATCTGAGAAGAAGATTCGTTCAATTTTCCCATTTCTTTCACGACGGCTTTCTACGCCTTCAAAATAAGCCAACACATCATCTACCGTCACACTGGTCGGCGCAATCTTGATATCTGTAAAATAATTATACAGCCAAATAACTTCTTCATCCTTAAAAACCAATGTTAGCTGTCAAATGTTGGATATTATCTGCTAAAATCATATCTGTAAAGATAAACTTCGACGGTAAATCCAGGCTGCGAAAAATACCAGCACGATAAGCTTGGGAATATTCAATACCACTGCTGGCCCAGCCAATTCCTAAATTTATATTGTAAATTGTCATATATTCTCCTTCTTATGGAAAATGGGTTACGATTTCGCCCTTAGGTCCCATCTGTACTAATCCCATCAAGACATTCCGTACCATATCTGAACGAATCTGCTCTTTCATGGTTTCAAATCCCATATAGGCTTCTCGGTAGTATTCTACGATAGGATTCGTTTGACTGGCTGTTTGTCCCCCAATTGCCATCATCAATTGTTGCAGATAGTCCACCTGTTCGACCCAGTTATCATCAATGGCTTTAAGCATGGAAATCCTCAAAAATTGATCGTATAAATCATGAGGTTCTAACAAGGTCTTCTTATCATTTAACTCATTGTTAATGATCTGAATTAAGAAATTTCTCAACTCTTGTTCATCTTCAATGACTAGATCAAGAGGTAATTCTCGGATATTAAAACTGATATTCGTGATAATATAGTGAAATAATTCTTCTCTGGTTTTTAGATTGTCAGATAAAATAGTTTCAATATACTCATCAATCATCTCAGATAATACATCTCGAAGATCCCTATCTCCATTTATTAAACGATTTCTTTCCTTATAGATGAGATCGCGCTGGATATTCATACTTTCAGCGTATTCAAGTGTTCTCTGTCTGTTTGTACGACTAGCACTATCACTTGCATTTTGAGCTTTATCAACCAATCGGTGATATTTTATTCCCTCAAGGACTTGTGGTTGAGTAATATCAGCAACACTGTACTCTTGGTACATTCTATGAACCCAAGATGGACCGAACTTCTTGATGACATCATCTTCTAGTGATACAAAAAACTTCGATAGTCCTGGATCGCCTTGTCTACCTGAGCGTCCTCTGATTTGCAGATCAATTCGCTGACTTTCCATTCGTTCTGTACCGATAACTACTAGGCCACCTAGTTCAGCAACTCCAGGTCCCAATTTAATATCTGTTCCTCGACCTGCCATGGAGGTCGCAACCGTCACAGCTCCCATCTGACCGGATTCTGAGACAATTTGAGCCTCACGTGCAGCATTATTGGCATTCAAGACGTTATGGGCGATTCCTTCCCGCAACAGTAAGGACGAATAGAGATGCGACATCTCAACAGATCCGACAAAAACTAGCAGTGGGTTCCCTTTGAGATGATATTCCTTGATACATTCAAGTGAGGCATAAACCTTTTTCTGGTAGTGTTACATAAAGATTGTCTGGATAGTCTTTTTCTGAGTAAGGGACGGTTGGTCGGAATTCGGATAACAGACATATTATAGGTTTCCAAAAATTCCTTCTCTGCAACTTTCCCAGTCCCAGTCATTCCTGATATCTTATTAAACATTTTGAAAAGACTTTGATAGGTGATAGAAGCCATTGCCCGTGTTTCAGGAGAGAGCTTTACATGCTCTTTGGCTTCGATAGCCTGATGGAGACCACCTTGTAGCTTAGTCATTTCCATCAAACGACCAGTTCCTTTATCCAGAAGGACCATCTCATCATCCCGGATGATATACTCCTTATCTCTCGTAAACAACTTATGCGCTCTCAGAGAATAGACTAGATGTCGTACGTAAGTAGCGTATTCTTCTTTATACAAGTTATCAATCCCTAGGAATCTTTTCGGCAGTTTTAGCCCCTTTGTAGTCAACCATATCTCTTCTTTTTCTTCTTTAAAGATATAGTCTTCATTTTCAACCAAAGTTGTCACTAAAGTATCAATGATACCATAGTAGTTGGACTGAACACGAGGAGACCCCGCAATGATGAGCGGTGTTTGTGCACTATCCAGTAAAATATCGTCAATTTCATCAATAATCACATAGTTAAATGGGCGTAAAAAACTTATCTTTACTACTGGAAGCTAGATTATCAGTTAGATAATCAAAAACCTAATGCACTATTAGTAGTATAAATAACATCAGATGCGTAAATAAGTTTTTTTTCTTCTGATTTATACTCATTTAGAGGATTACCTGTAAATGGAATTCCTACTGTCAAGCCAAGAAAACGATAAACTTGACCCATTTCTTCCGCATCACGCTTTGCAAGATATTCATTGGTCGTAATAACCATTGTTCCCTTTCCTGTAAGGGAATTAAGATAAACAGGTAGGGTGGCTGTTAGAGTCTTTCCTTCACCAGTATTCATCTCGGCAACATTCCCCTGATGAATAACAATGCCTCCCATAACCTGAACATCATAGGGAAACATCCCTAGGATCCGCTTATCAGCTTCACGTACAACTGCAAAAAGCTTCAACAAGTAAGTCGTCTAGGGTTTCCCTTTTGCTAAACGCTTACGAAACTCTACCGTTTTTTTGCTGCCAAGGCTTCATCGCTAAGAGCTGCCATTTTGTCTTTGAGACCATTGATCTTTTTTAAAGTAGCTCTTACTTTCCTGAGTTTTCTATTTTGATACAAATTATTAAACACGATCATACTCCTTAATTGAGAAAGAATAAAAATCGAGTGATTCAAATCCAGCAGTAACGAGAGAAACTTTATAGGTATAAGCATCCTCAGGATAAACGAAAGAAAAAGATAGGGTTTCCTCAACTTTTTCTTCTAGCACTTCTTCGTAACGGTCCAAAAAAACTAGCTTGATGTAAATGCTATTTTCAGGATAGCAAGTCATATTCATGGTGAATTGATAGCGATGATTTCCTTTTAAGAGAGGTAAACTGGGTTGGCTCCTGCTACCTTGATAATTCGAGCTTGAAAAACCATGATTTGAGAACTTCACCTGGCGCTAGTAGTGGATTTGAAAGGCTGATATGCCCATCTTTCCAAAACTGAAGGCGAGTTCCATACATATATGTTGCTCCCATATCTCCCCAAAGTATATCTTCTCTTTGATTTATAATCATGTCTCACCTCTTCCAAATTCTGCTTGTAATATCATGTTATAAAAATGGATAAACCAGGTAACGTTGGTTCCTGTATCATCATTATGTCGACCTACGGTTCCTTTTTGATAAAAATCTTTGCTTCGGTTTGACAGAGTGTAGTAACTAGCTGTTCATAAGCATGACTGTCCATATCTTCATCCTTCATGTAAGAAAAAAACCAAAAAGTTGTTTGAGAAAAAAATCTGCTTGTTTGAAGGCAGACCAAAAAAACGGTTATCTAACTCATCCATATGGGCTGGACTATTTCCTCCAGCTTGATGATGAAGCACGTCAAATCCCGTGGGAAAAGACACCTGGTGCTTCCAATCTGCCCCGTCTTGCGATTGTTCCTAAATTTGCTAAGGGTTTACCTACAACGATTCCTTTAGGCTCAAAGAATGAACCATAGTAAAGGGCGGGAAAGGTTCCCATTGATAAACCTGATAAAAATCAAATCTTTTTTTATCAAAGCCCAAATATTCCTGATAGTGTCGAATGGTTTGCTTAATCTTTTCTTCTAATTCCTCACTACCTAGGTAAAAAGCGCCTCCCTCTAATCGAGGATCAGAGAACAAGATGAAAGGGCACTTGAAATTTTGCATCATTCTGTATCCTTCAAATCCCTCAGCGGGTCGAAATCCTGAAAAGTAGACAGCCAATGGTGGTTTAAAATCTCCAGGATGGAAGAAATAGTTAATCTCATCACGCTTGTTATCATGTAAGATATTACCACCGAGAACAAATTTTCCAAAGTACTTCCGACTCCAACGTTGGTGTAGACTTCCTAATTTTAGGGTTCCCAAACCACGAGCCTCGATAGACATACATAGGTAGGGAATTGTAATCCTGATCCATAATGAGGGCCGTTTTCAGGTCTTCTTCTGTAAAGATTAGGTCTTCAACTACTTCCGAAACTGAGCCTTCAGGCATTTTTCGAATACGAAACTGAAATTCTACACCTTCACTTTTTTCATACTCTAGCCACAACTCAATTGGAAGTTTTGTTGAAGAGACAAAGTTGTATTTCCAATTAGCTACTGGAGAAAATTCTGAACCAAAATCCCCCTCCAAGAGTAGATACTCAAACCCTTGATAAGAAATAGCCCCTTTAAAAACTGGGATGAACCTCTATTGTAGCTGGTTTCATCTTATCTCCGTACCCACCACCAAATAAGGAAGTGGATAAATCTTTTAACAATTTCTGTGGATTTGAAAAGTCAACTGCTTGGGCACAGCGTTTTTTGATTAAATCCAAAATAAGGGGGTTGTTTGTTTGAAACTCTTTGTTATAGAAAATCGTATAGGGCTCGATTATTTTAATGATTGGGAGTAGGTCAATCAAGTAACGGCCATCTTCGATGAGGATGGCATTGAACTTGCGAATCTCATCCATTTTTACCGTTTCTTTAAGAGCCTTGGGAGAATTAGGGTAAAAATAATACCATTCCATTCTTTTAGGGATCTCATAAAAATGCTTCCAATTTTCCCTGTCCCTATCTGTAGGATTTTTAAGATCCTTTGACATTTGTACTCTCCTCTATCCATTGATCTAGTTTTTCTACAAACCTTTGACCTGTATGTTCCTTGATTTTATCAATTGAGTAGATTAGAGACTGATTCCATTCTTTTAGGGTATCTAGATAGTAATGGGCTGCTTTCTTAAATTCTGTGATAGTAGATAGAAGGTAGCCATTTTTCAAATGGTCAACATAAGCAGTCTCTACTTGATTCACCTGAGGAATTCCTGCACTAATCCCCGCTATTTGAGTATATAGGTGGGGTTGAGGATTTAAATCAACAATCAATCGAACATATTCTAAGGTCTTCATCATTTCCAATTCATCATTGATATTTAATAGACTATAGCGGAGTTGCTGTTGGGCATTTTCCTTCAAAGGATTTTCAGCCCCTTCATAGTCGACTTCTTTCTCAAAAATCTCTGCCGAGAATTTTTCATCTATGATTTCTTGGATTGCCTCTGCTACTCTCTGCATCTGGTCGTTATTGGCAGCAAAAGCACCAAAAATTACCTCAGTGTCTTTGGTCTCTGCAAGGAAGGATAAGATTTGGAAAAGACCTTCTTTGTCCAATTCTTCTTCAAAATTAAGTTGATAATAAATAATGGATTCCTTCTTTGTCTGACTTTCCCCCAATCTTAAACGAGTATCAAAGGGCGATAAATGTTTGAAAAGATGTAGTTTATCTGGATACAAATTCTGTAGAAGTTCAAGGCTATCCTCCCTATCAACTAAAACCAAATCAACTTTAGATATAGGTTCAAGTAGATCTTTCATAGTCTCCTTTGGATTACGACCGATGAAAAGACTCAAGATTTTCGGGTTTACTTCAGGCAAACAGTCTAAAACAAAATCATTATGACGAGAGTCAGATGGGACAATAAACCAATCACTACCTTCTTTGATCTTCTCGATTCGTTTTTCAAAAAATTCAGCCACCAACTGCCCCATATCACTATAATAGAGAGAGTTGAAACGATAGCCAAAAATAGGATTAATCTCTACCCTACCATCCTCTTGTAAATACTCTCTGAACTGCCAAATTCCCTCAGTATTTAGATAGTCTTGGTAAGATGGATGATTGTCCTGATAATAAATAACACTTGAAACCAAGCCACGGTCATCCATAATATAGTGTTTGGTCATGTGACCTTGAGCATCAAAATACTGAATATCACTAATAAAACCTTCCACACCATGCTCAATTTGAGCATAGCGTTTCCCATCTTTGTGGATAACAATAGCGAAAGGACTGTACATAAATTCACAGTCCTTATCCCACTCAATATCTCTGATATTCAGTACTTGTGGAGAAATATCCGTAATATCTTGCATTTCATCAAAAATAGAATATACTTCAGCCTCTAATACACTATGACGATGTAAGAAATAGCGAAGATGTGGTTGATAGGCTAAAACTAAAAGGCTTGACGGCAGTTCTTGTCTATCTAACAGACGAATCTGATTGAAGGTATCGTCAAACTCCAACTTAAAAGAAGACCGATACCAAGGGATGATATCTGCATGCCACTGACGATGACTACCATACCAAGCTGGAATAAAATAATACATAACTCTCTCCTAAATCAGTGGTTTATAAGTTTCGTTCAATTTCAGTGCTTTGATTTCATCTTTAATGTTAAAGATCATACCACTTAGAATCATAAACAAACCTGGAATCATACTCACTCTCAACAATTGTTCATCGACTAAAACAAACAACATTGGTAGACCAGCAAATAACACATTAAAGATAGCACCTACAATAGCAAACCTAAAGACTAGATTATTGATAAAATTACTGGTGGCCTCACCTGGATAAACGCCATAAATGTATTCGCCTGAGTTTTTCATCCGTTCTGCCACTCGTTCCCCACTAATATTGACAAAAGCAAAGGCAATACTAAATATAAACAAGGTCGCTATATAGGTATAAATCCACAAGGGTTTCCCCGTTGCATATTGGGAACTTATGTGTTGATAAACTGAGTTACCTGGATCAACTAATTGTAGCAAAAGAAATAGGTAAGTTGGTAAGCTAATTAAACTCATCACATACATGAAGGGCATCCCACCTGCAGGATTCAGCATTATTTCAAAATAAGAATAACGCTTAAAGCGAGATTGAAGACCAATTTTATTCACCGGAATCCGATAACGAGCACGATAAAAAATTGCGATAAGATAGGCAAAAACAATTCCCATTATCCCTAATAGTGTAATAATCCACATAGAAATCCCGAGCTTTGTATTGATTCCATGATATCTTGAGGAAGATAGAGAACCATACTAGTCAATAAGATCGCAAGATAGCCACCAATCCCCATAGTAGAGTTAATATCTGACAGCCAGATCAAAAAGAAAGTCCCTGCGATTAGTAAAAGTGTGTTGAGTATGAGCACCAAGAATGAATTATAGTTGTCCTTAATCGGTAGATTTACCGCTAAGGCTAGCGATTGAATCAAGGCAATTATCAAGGTGAGAGACATCTTTCTTCTATCCTGAATCTCAGCCGAACCAGAGGCAAGATTCAAACGCTTAGATAAGGAGAACATTTGCCATAAAATCATCGACGACATCCAGGGGGATAGACCGACTGACAAGATTGACAAGCTCCGTAAATTCCCACCTGTAATTGCGGTTGAAAAAAAGCTAAATAAGCCGTCGAACCCCCAAGAAAAATCTCTGCTATTCAAATCGATAAAAGGAAGAGTTAATCGACTCCCCAGAACATAAATAAAAAAATTAAGAAAAGAGTTACAAACCCTTTTTTTATAACTATGGATGAAAAAAATGATTTTTTTCATAACAATTCCTTCCATTCTATACATAAACATCAGAAAAAAATCAAAAAAATATGTTTCTTTAGTTTACTTTTATAAATACATAAAAACCATGATACAAAACGACTCGTTTTTTTGTATAAAATGTTATTTCCTACATAATTTCAATGTCATTATTATAACAAAAAAAGCAGAAAAAAATCTGCTTATAAGATAATAAAGGTAAATATCGTTGGTTTTTTTATCAAAGAATTTCTTGTTGTTTTTAAGATGACTTTTAGAGTCTGATTGATTGTTTCCACACTTTTTATTTGAAATCAATCGGATAATTTGAGATCCACTACTTCAATCAGTCAAGATAAACAAACAATCATTTTTCACCCTTGTTAATAGCACTGAATCAATCTCATAACCCTCATTTTCTAATCACAATTGATAGGAGGCTGGACTGGGCAATACAGAACTACATTCTTTGGATAAATTCTTTGTTTAACTTCAGGGAAAGTTTACGATTCTCTAATTAATAATATGATCTAGTTTTAAAGACTCTATTTTATGTTCCAATTTTTGTTTTTCTTCCAAATATCCATGATTTGACAATTCTGTCAACATACGCCTCAAAACATAGTCATACATTTTATAAGTTTTCCCCATATCAATCCCATCTAAATGTCTAGTCTTCTCAATCCGTTCTTCTAGTGCTTCAATATAATCCAGATGAGACAAATTAAAACTACTTGATAGGCCTGAATAATTGATACGATAGGAATAGATAACATGATTACAAATAGATATTGTAGAAGCCTTCATGTATAATTTCCAAGTTGTAAACTGATCTTCTGCATATTTTCCAAAAGGAAAACGAATCTCCTCAAATAAACTACGCTTGTACAGTTTTCCCCAAGCAGTTGAATACATAATAAATTGAAGTCCGTAAGTTCGTCCATTTGATTCATAGCAAAGCTTTTATCCACAAAAGTAACAGGTAAACTCGGTAAATCTTCTTTTGAATATAAGAGAAAAGTTGGTTCATCAAATCTACAATAAGCTCCCACAACTAGATCTGAGTCTCCTAATAGTGCTGTTGCATATAATTTTTCTATAGCATTATCCATTAAAAAAATCATCCGAGTCCACAAAAAGTAATATACTCCCTTCTGAACGATCTAAGCCATAATTTCTCGCATCTGAAAGACCTCCATTCTCCTTTTTCAAAAATAGCGACATCGGTTATCATATCCCACAAATTCTTGACAAATTATTCCTGAAGAATCGGTCGAACCATCATTTATCAACAATACTTCTATCTCTCGATAAGACTGTTTTAAAAATGCTTTCAATACACTGTCGTAAATACTGTTCTACATTATATACTGGAACGATCACACTAATCAATGGTCTCATAAATAATTTTTTTCCTAACTTTTCTAACCTAATTTTTAAATACTCAGAAAAAAAGTTTAAAAAAACTCATACAATTATTACAATTTAAACGAGTTTCGAATAATTTCTTTGTATTTCATTGTCTAATAGGATTAGATATAATAAAAATATTATACACTTAACCCTTATAATTTTTTTACTACTAATTATATCATTTTTTTATCAATTAACTAATAATAAAAATGACTCTCTACTATTTGTAGGGAGTAAATCCCTATAGATATATATAGTGAAATGAAATAAAACTGGACAAATCACTGAAAAAAAGTAAAACCAATTTCTAGCAATATTTTAGAAATTGCAATGTACTATTTTATATTCAATCTACTATGTATGGAGACTAGTTTGTTGTAGAAAAAAATTCAAAAAAAGAAATCCTGAAAAATTTAAACTTTTTCAGGATTTTTTTCTTATCTAACATTTATAGAACTACTCTATATAACATAGATATCTTAGATCTCATCTTCATTTTCATCTTTACTACGTTTTACAAACAAACCTAAACCAGTAATAGCTGTCAAAGCACCTAAAAGTAGAGATGAATTAGAATCTTCTGAACCAGTATTTGGTAATTGTTTTCTTAAATCAGCTGTTGATTTTACCATTCCAGATGCTGAGGTGCTTGCTGAGACTGACTCAATTGCTGAAGCCGAGGCTGAAGTCAATACACTTTCGATGTTCAAACTTTCAATAGAATGAATCTCTGAAAGACCTTTACTTGTAACAATCGTTTCAGATGCAGACTATGAAGCCGATGTGCTTGCTGAGGCTGATGTTGATTCAGACGCTGATGTGCTTGCTGAGGCCGATGTTGATTCAGAAGCTGACGTGCTTGCTGAAGCTGATCTTGATTCAGAAGCTGATGTTGATTCAGAAGCTGATGTGCTTGCTGAAGCTGACGTGCTCGCTGATGCTGATGTGCTTGCTGAAGCTGATGTGCTTGCTGAAGCTGAGGTACTTGCTGAGGCTGATGTGCTTGCTGAGGCTGACGTGCTTGCTGAAACTGAGGTTCTTGCTGAGGCCGTTGTGCTTGCTGAGGCCGTTGTGCTTGCTGAGGCTGACGTGCTTGCTGAAACTGAGGTTCTTGCTGAGGCCGTTGTGCTTGCTGAGGCCGTTGTGCTTGCTGAGGCTGACGTGCTTGCTGAGGCTGACGTGCTTGCTGAGGCTGACGTGCTTGCTGAAGCTGATCTTGATTCAGAAGCTGATGTGCTTGCTGAAGCTGAGGTGCTTGCTGAGGCTGACGTGCTTGCTAAGGCCGTTGTACTTGCTGAGGCCGTTGTGCTTGCTGAGGCTGATGTACTTGTAGAAGCTGATACACTAGTAGATGTTGAGGTGCTTACTGATTCAGATGCACTCGTCGATGCCGATGCTGAGACACTCGTTGAAACTGATGCAGAGGTACTTGTTGAAACACTAGTAGAAACTGATGTTGAAACACTCTCACTAATAGAAGTAGATGTTGAAACAGAAGCTTGTTGTTCACCATCTTTATCAACAGTCCCTAAAACAACCTGATCAGAATTGACTAGGGTGTCAGTTCCATCAACCACCTTCTCTACAGCGACTTGTTCATTGGCATAGACATGAGATTGAGTTGCAATCCCTCCACCTATTACCGTTCCTGCAGCAGCTATCCCCTTGAGGATATCAAGCCCAGTTAGGGATGTTGAAACACGATCTTCAACGACTTCTGTTGTAACTTGTGCTGTGTCAATACCACCACGAAGAACCTTGAACAAACCAAAAAGAGAGGTAGATGCTCGAAGCCAATGTTTCCCTGCCTTGATCAATTTATACCTCGTTACTCGGTCTGTTTCTCTATATCGTCCTTCCTGACGTCTAAAAAGCATATTTTTTCTCCTTTAGTTCATTTTTATAAAAACAAGTTGCCAGAATCATTAAAAAGTAAATTGATGCTCCATTAGAACTTTTCTTCTTGTTTAAATATATCAATCGATGTTATTTTTTGAAAATTCCGACAAAATAGCCTCTTTATAAAAGCTTATTATAGCACATTTTATCTATTATTGTCCAACGATTTTGATAAAAAACTCTAAGCAGGTAGCGCCGGCTAACTCATGACAGAAAAAAATTTATCTTATACTCTTCAAAAATCAAATTCAAACCGCGTCAACGTCGCCTTGCCGTACTCAAGTACAGCCTGCGGCTAGTTTCATAGTCTGCTCTTTGATTTTCATTGAGTATAATGTTTACCTTATAATGAAGGTGAACAATACAAATCCGTGGTGTTTAACAGGGCTTTTCCTAGCTAATCAAAAAAGCCGCCTGATTGGGCGACTTCATTTTTTATAGGGAGATTATTCTGAAAAAGTTTTAGGAGTATAAGTTATGTTTTTCGTAACCTACGAGATAAGTATACAGCTCCTATCTTAAAGTTTCCTTAAGTATTTTTAACTGTAAGATTTTTCCATTTTTCTCGCCAGTTTTTCTTAGATAAACGCTTTTGATAGAGCTTCATTCGGTCTTGATTTTCTAAAAAATGAGGAGTCGGACAAATCTGAAAGTTCAAAATATCCTCCAAACCATAAGGCGCAAAGAGCTCTAAAGTTGCGTCAGCTTGCAAGCGAAGTCCTACTGCCGTGCAACGTTCAGGATATTTACTCATGGCATCGCAGGAATTTCTATACGGAGGCGTATGGGGACTATGCTGATGCATATAGACTTGATTTTTCAGCTCCCACTGATACTGGGGAAAGTCCTCTCTCAACTTGCTTTCTATAACCAGCGTTTCTTCATAACTCACATCTGGGTCAAAGAAAATCACATCCACATCCGTTTCACGGTCAAAGGCTGGCTTATCTGACAAGAGATTCCAGATAAAATTTCGGACCGAGCCAGCCGCCAACCAGGAATCATTTAATTCCAAGTCACGGATGATAGTCAGAATAGCCATCATATCAGGATTTTCTCTGAAAGAATCTAAAATTTCAGCCTTATTTTTCAATGTATTCATACCCCAAATGTTCATAGGCCTTAGCTGTCGCGACCCGACCTGAACGAGTCCGCATGATAAAGCCTTTCTGGATCAGGTAAGGTTCGTACATATCCTCAACCGTCTCACGCTCTTCGGCGATATTAACCGAAAGAGTTCCGAGACCGACAGGACCGCCACCGTACATTTCAATCATGGTACGGAGAATTTTCTGGTCCACATAGTCCAAACCTTCATGGTCTACATCCAGCATAGTCAAAGCCTTATCCGTAATCACATCATCAATCAAGCCATCGCCCATAATCTGCGCAAAGTCGCGCACGCGCTTGAGGAGACGATTGGCGATACGAGGAGTCCCACGACTACGGAGGGCCAACTCAGCAGCTGCCTCGTGAGTGATTTCCATCTCAAAAATATCTGCCGTCCGCTCGACAATCTCTGTCAAGTCATCATGGGCATAATACTCCATGTGACCAGTAATCCCAAAACGCGCACGAAGAGGATTTGACAGCATTCCTGCTCGTGTCGTCGCACCAATCAAGGTAAAAGGTGGTAATTCTAGATGGACACTGCGACTACCTTCCCCCGCACCAATCATGATGTCGATGTAGAAGTCTTCCATAGCACTGTAAAGCACCTCTTCCACCGACATAGGCAAGCGATGAATCTCATCAATAAAAAGAACATCTCCTGGCTCCAAGTCATTCAAAATCGCTACCAGATCACCGGCTTTTTCGATGACAGGACCAGACGTTTGTTTGAGATTGACTCCCAGTTCATTGGCAATGACAAAAGCCATGGTTGTTTTCCCGAGACCTGGAGGGCCAAACAAAAGAACATGGTCCAGTGCCTCATCACGCATTTTAGCCGCCTCGATAAAGATTTGAAGCTGATCCTTGACCTTGCCCTGACCGATATATTCACGTAAATATTGGGGACGGAGGGTACGCTCTACCAACTCCTCATCACCCATGATTTCATTATCTAAAATTCTACTCATGTTCCTATTATAGCAAAAATCCAGCCTACAAACAAAAAAGCCACCGAATTTGGTGACTTCTTTAGGGAGATTATTATGAAAAAGAAAAAGTTTAGGATTTCTATTAAATAAAGTTAGGAGGTCTTTATTTAATGATTACATGATACAAGAGAATACTTAAAGTTAGCTTAAGTGAAAAAAATTATTTTAAATTTTTTTGATTCACCAAAATCATGCCCGTACACTGGAAACTAGATAAGGTTTCAAACCCCAGAGAACGATAGAATCCCAAAGTTTTTTCTGTCTCTTCGGTCACTAGTTGTATTTGGTAGGCATCCTTATAGTCAGCCAAGGCTTCTTTCATCAAGTTACTACCAATTCCTTGGCGCTGATAGCTAGGCAAAACAATCAAATCCTGGACAAAAACGGATGAAAATCCGTCTCCAACCAAACGCACTAAACCAACGATTTTCTCACCATCACGGGCAAGATAAGTCGCTAGCGAATGAGGCAAGGCCTGCTCCAACATCTGTGGCTGATTGGTATAGTTTGTCCAACCAACTGCCTGATAGAGATGTAAAACGTCATCAAGTGAAACAGATGTTTCTTTTGTAATCTTAATCATAGCAAACCTTTCTAACATTCTCTAAGGGATTTCAACTGTTGCCCATTTTCATCAAAATTATCTGGACTCAACCACGATTCAAAACGAACTTTAACCCTTGGCCAATCCTTATCAATCATAGACATCCAGTCCGTATCTCTGGTACGCCCTTTATAAATAACAGCTTGACGGAAAGTGCCTTCGTAGATAAAACCCAAACGTTCTGCTGCTTTTCTAGAAGGTAGATTTAGTGCATCACATTTCCACTCATAACGGCGATAGTTAAGCTCTTCAAAGACATAACGAGCAAGCAAATAGTGGGCTTCTGTTCCCATCCTGGTCTGTTTAAGAGCCGGCGAAAAGGTCACCGCGCCAACTTCAATCACGCGATTGGCTTGGTCAATACGCATGAGAGAAAAAGTCCCCAGCGCCTTTCCAGTCACTTTATCGATAATCGCATAGTAGAAGCGATCCTTGCGCTCAATCATCTGCTTTAAAGCAACGATTAATTCTTCAAGATTTTCTACTGGTGGTTGAAAGAGATAGGTCCACATATCACGAGGGCTATCTGGACCATAAACAGCCAGCAAATCCTCCGCATGCTTTTCCACCGAAAGAGCTTCGATAATCGTATACTGTCCTTCTATCCGTACAAGTGACGGTAAAACTCCAGGTGTATCGTCTACAGGTCCACCAATCATCTGGCCATATTCATTTACTGGCATAGCTTTCTCCTTGTCTCACACTTATAAGTTTAAAGATGTGAATAGTATATCACATCTCACAGGTAATCTACAAAAAATCCTCCAAAGCTTAGCTCTGAAGGATTCATTTCTTATTTAACGACGATATTAACGAGTTTAGTTGGCTCAAACAGTTTGGGGAACTGTTTGAGGTTGCAAATGAGTGAATAACGTAGTTATTTTTGTCTAAAAAATCCACTTCTCTATACAATCACAAGATAAGCACTTTCTTTCTAATTAATATCAATCTAACAATATAAACAAAGCGAACTCTTGTGTTGTTTTTAATCATCGGATTGATTTGAACTCGTAAAGCGCTTCCTAATATATTTCAGCCGATAGTTCCTCAAATTCTCCATCAGAAATTCTTACACTATCAGCGGATATTAGCACACTAGTGATTGTTAATAATGGAGTTAATATCGAAATAGCTTTCAAATCTGAAATATCTCGCTTTTTCAATGTTCTTATATAGACATCAATATATTTTTTTAGTAATTCATCCACATCATCAATAGTCCTCAGACCTAATTCTTTCAACCTCTGAATTAGGGAAGATAGTAAAGGGATATTAATAGTAGTATTACACTTTATACTATTCAATGCTTGAATTACCTCACTCAAGCAATCAGCATAAAACTGATCTTCTTTTATATAAGTTTCAAGTGTAGTACGATCTATTGGCAATTCTGCTTTTTAAATTAGCTAATTTTTTTCTTTTGCCTCTTTCTCATAGTTAACAATATTATTTTTTTAACTGTACAAAATTATCGTCAGCTAATTCAATTAATCCTGCCAATATTGAAAACTGCCTTGTATATTTATCGGGTATATCTTCCTTACTTTTTATATCCTAGATCATGTTCAATTTCAGCCCAAGCATGTTGCATTACTGTTCTAATTTGTATTTCCAACTTTATATCTTTAAATTTGTCATATAATAATTTAGGGCTTCTATCTTCTTTTTAAACTAATAACATAATGTAGTGAGACATAACCAAATTTAGTAGGATCTTCACTCTTACGTTTATCTACAGTATTAGCAATATCAACTTCGAATTCTTGACTGATTAACTCAGCTATTTTATCAACATCATCACTAAAGTACGTTATAATACGAATACCGCATAAATCGGTAATCTCAGCTAAATTAGAATAATTTTTCCTTTTTACTTTGCCTTCAAGAGACTCTACAGTTTTTTTACTCTCCCAATTATTTCATGAACGTTAATAGATTGACTTTTAATAATATTCTTTACAGTATTCTCTACATAATTTAAGCAATCTTCATAACTCCCCCGTGAATCAGAATATCCATCAACAATCTTCTTATGACTTTGATTCATCATTAATCTCTCCTAAAAAGTGAACAAAAAATTGTTTCTTTTTTTAATCAACTATAGTCTACAATTATTTTACAACAATGTTGACAAGTTTATTAGGTACCGCAATCACTTTCACGATTTCCTTGCCGTCAATTTCTGCTTTAACTTTTTCATCAGCCAGAGCGATTTCTTGCAATTCTTCGCGTGATAGGTCTTTAGCAACCATCAATTTGGCACGAACTTTTCCTTTGATTTGGACGACGATTTCGATTTCATCTTCAACCAATTTACTTTCGTCCCATGTTGGCCAAGCCACGTAAGAGATGGACTCCCCTGTTGCTGCGACTGTTTGCCAGAGTTCTTCTGCCAAATGAGGTGCAAATGGGGCAATCAATTGGATAAAGCCTTTGGCGTAGTCCACATAGAGTTTGTCTTCCTTGTTAGCAGCGTTGACAAAGACCATGAGTTGAGCAATGGCTGTATTGAATTTCATGGACTCGATTTGTTCTGTGACAGCTTTAACGGTTTCATTGTAAACTTTGTCAAGAGCACCATTGTTTCCGCAACAATTTCCTTACTTGTAATCAAACGGTAAACACGGTCAAGGAATTTACGACTTCCTTCCAGACCTTCTTCTGACCAAGCGATTGAAGCATCAAGTGGGCCCATGAACATTTCATAAACACGAAGGGTATCGGCACCGTATTGTTCCACTACGTCGTCTGGGTTAACAACGTTCTTGAGTGATTTAGACATCTTCGCTGGTGCTTGCTCCAACTCTTCCCCTGTTTCCACATGGAAGAAGGAACCGTCACGTTTTTCAACCTTGTCAGTCGCCACAAGAGCCCCACGATGGTCACGGTAACTTGTTCCCAAAATCATCCCTTGGTTAAAGAGTTTTTGGAATGGCTCTTTTGTTGGAACAACACCAAGGTCGTAGAGGAATTTGTGCCAGAAACGAGCGTAAAGCAAGTGAAGAACAGCATGTTCCGCACCACCCACGTAGATATCTACTGGCAACCATTGTTTGAGGAGGTCCTCATCAGCCAATTTCTCAGTATTGTGCGGGTCAATATAGCGGAGGTAGTACCAGCTTGAACCAGCCCACTGTGGCATGGTGTTTGTTTCACGACGACCCTTGACGCCATCTTCACGAGTCACTTCAAGCCAGTCTGTCAAGTTAGCTAGTGGACTTTCACCAGTACCTGAAGGACGGATGTCCTTGGTTACTGGCAAGACAAGTGGCAATTCACTTTCAGGAACAGCTGTTGAAGTTCCATCTTCCCAATGAATGATTGGAATTGGCTCACCCCAGTAACGTTGACGACTAAAGAGCCAGTCGCGGAGACGGTAGGTAACCTTCTCTTGTCCACAACCTTTCTCTTCCAACCAAGCCACAATCTTGGCAATAGCGTCTTCTTTGTTGAGTCCATCTAGGAAGTCTGAATTGATATGAAGTCCATCTTCTGTGTAGGCAGCTTCTGCTACGTTACCACCTTCAAGTACTTCTACGATTGGTAGGTCAAATTGTTTGGCAAATTCCCAGTCACGTTGGTCGTGGGCAGGTACAGCCATAACAGCACCTGTTCCGTAGCTAGCAAGGACATAGTCAGCAATCCAGATTGGAATTTCCTTGCCATTGACAGGATTGATGGCATAAGCTCCAGTCCAAACTCCTGTTTTTCCTTAGCAAGATCAGTACGAGCCAAGTCAGACTTGAGGCTAGCTTGGTGTTTGTAGTCCGCTACAGCCTCAGCTTGTTCAGGACTTGTGATAGCGTCTACCACGTCATGCTCAGGAGCCAAAACAGTGAAAGTCGCACCGAAAAGGGTATCTGGACGTGTCGTAAAGACGGTGAATTCCTTGTCTGTCCCTTTTACCTTGAAAGTGACATTAGCACCAGTTGATTTACCAATCCAGTTGCGTTGCATGTCCTTGATAGATTCTGGCCAATCCAACTCATCCAAGTCGTTGAGCAAACGTTCCGCATAGGCAGTGATTTTAAGCATCCATTGGCGCATTGGTTTACGAACAACTGGATAGCCCCCACGCTCAGATGTTCCATCTGGAAGTACTTCTTCGTTGGCGATAGCTGTTCCTAGTTCCTCAACCCAGTTTACTGGCACTTCTGCTTCATAGGCCAAGCCTTTTTCGTAAAGCTTAGTGAAGATCCATTGAGTCCATTTGTAGTAGTTCGGATCTGTAGTATTGACTTCACGATCCCAGTCGTAAGAGAATCCAAGCGCATTGATTTGGCGTTTGAAGTTGGCAATGTTTTCTGCTGTGAATTCCGCTGGGTCATTTCCTGTATCCATAGCGTATTGCTCTGCAGGCAAACCAAAAGCATCCCAGCCCATTGGGTGAAGGACATTGTAGCCTTGCGCACGTTTGAAACGGCTGAGGATATCAGTCGCTGTGTAGCCTTCTGGGTGTCCTACGTGAAGACCCGCTCCAGATGGGTAAGGGAACATATCAAGCGCATAAAACTTCGGTTTTGAAGCGTCTGTTCCTGTCTTAAAAGTGTGATTGTCAGCCCAGTATTTTTGCCACTTAGGCTCGATTTCTTTATGATTGTAAAAACTCATGCTGTCTCTCCAATTTTCGTGATGCTCCTATTATACCATTTTTTAGAAGAATAGTGCTCTTCTTTCATTGGTTTTGAATGATATCCAATTTGAAAATTAAGTGCTTTATTTGCTTTTTCTTGAAAATCTATCTAAAAATTTTATCCAATGAATACAAAAATCCTAATAATAGTAGAATTCTTAGCTAGTTATATAGATGCAAGATAGGGCTTTTTATGGTAGAATATAGGAAAGTGCTTTCTCAGAAGGAGGAAAATATGGACAAACAAACCATCGCTGTTTTAGGGCCTGGTTCTTGGGGTACTGCGCTGTCACAAGTTCTTAATGACAATGGACACGACGTGCGTATCTGGGGAAATATTCCTGACCAAATTGATGAAATTAATACACAACATACTAACAAACGCTATTTTAAGGATGTTGTATTAGACGATAAAATTGTGGCCTATCATGATTTGGCAGAAGCCTTGAAGGGTGTTGATGCTGTCTTGTTTGTGGTGCCTACTAAGGTGACCAGATTGGTAGCTCAACAAGTGGCTGCTGTTTTGGATCATAAAGTGGTGGTCATGCATGCTTCAAAAGGGCTCGAGCCCAATAGCCACAAACGTCTTTCAACCATCCTAGAAGAAGAAATCCCTGAAGAATTGCGTAGTGAGATTGTGGTTGTATCTGGTCCTAGCCATGCAGAAGAAACGATTGTACGTGATATTACCTTGATTACGGCTGCTTCTAAAGATTTACAGACTGCTCAATATGTTCAAAAACTCTTTAGCAACCACTACTTCCGCCTTTATACCAATACAGATGTGATCGGAGTGGAAACAGCTGGTGCTCTTAAAAATATCATTGCCGTTGGTGCAGGTGCCCTTCATGGACTTGGATTCGGGGATAATGCAAAAGCTGCTATTATCACGCGCGGTCTGGCAGAAATTACCCGTCTGGGGGTTAAACTTGGAGCAAATCCATTGACTTACAGTGGACTTTCTGGAGTTGGGGATTTAATCGTTACCGGAACTTCTGTCCACTCACGTAACTGGCGTGCAGGAGATGCTCTGGGGCGTGGTGAAGCCTTGGCAGATATCGAAGCAAATATGGGAATGGTCATTGAAGGTATTTCAACAACCAAAGCTGCTTACGAATTGGCGCAAGAACTCGGAGTTTATATGCCTATTACCCAAGCAATCTACCAAGTTATTTATGAAAATGTTAATATTAAGGATGCCGTTTCTGAACTCATGAGCAATGAGTTCAAGGCAGAGAACGAGTGGTCTTAGTCACCGTTAGAAAGGAAGCTCATGAAGCAAAAAGTTAGAAAAGCCGTTATCCCTGCTGCAGGACTTGGAACTCGTTTCCTACCTGCTACTAAAGCTTTGGCCAAAGAAATGTTGCCAATCGTCGATAAACCAACCATCCAGTTCATCGTTGAAGAAGCTCTCAAGTCTGGAATTGAGGACATTCTTGTGGTAACAGGAAAGTCAAAACGTTCTATCGAAGACCATTTCGACTCAAACTTTGAACTAGAATACAACCTCAAGGAAAAAGGAAAAACCGACCTTTTGAAACTAGTTGACGAAACAACTGGTATGCGTCTTCACTTCATCCGTCAAACACACCCACGTGGACTCGGAGATGCCGTCTTACAAGCCAAAGCTTTCGTTGGAAACGAACCCTTTGTGGTTATGCTTGGAGATGACCTCATGGATATCACTGATGACAAAGCTGTTCCATTGACCAAGCAGCTCATGAATGATTATGAGAAGACTCACGCTTCTACTATCGCCGTAATGCCTGTCCCACACGAAGAAGTTTCTTCATACGGTGTTATCGCTCCTCAGGGTGAAGGAAATGACGGTCTTTACAGTGTTGAAACCTTCGTTGAAAAACCAGCACCTGAAGACGCACCAAGTGATCTAGCCATTATTGGCCGTTACCTCCTCACACCTGAGATTTTTGGCATCCTCGAAAGTCAAAAACCTGGTGCAGGAAATGAAATTCAACTAACAGATGCTATCGATACCCTCAACAAAACCCAACGAGTATTTGCTCGCGAGTTTAAAGGTTCTCGTTACGATGTCGGAGACAAGTTTGGGTTTATGAAGACATCTATCGAATACGCCCTTAAACATCCACAAGTCAAAGACCACTTGAAGGACTACTTGATTGATCTTGGAAAAGAACTTTCAGGAGAAAAATAAACAATTTGTCAAACAGTCAGATTTAACTTAAATCTGGCTTTTTTGATGTCTAAATCTCAAGACCCAATCCCTATCCAAAGCCCTGTTCTAAGCCTAATTTCTTGCAAGAGATGCTTTTATGGTATAATAATAAAGAGTGAGGAATTCTATGAACAAACATGTAACAAGAATCAAACAAAAAGGACTGGCCTTACTTGGGTCTCTAAAATTAACAGTTTCTAAAATGAATGCTAAGAAAAAAAGTGGAAAAAAATTCTAAGAAGAAAAAAAGCAAACGCAAGCACCATTCGATATTTGGACTTTATTTGCCAAGATTTTTACTTGGAATAAAAAGCAACTTTTAACACACTTTTTCATCCTAGCTTTTATTGGCGGTCTCCTTGGAACAGGGATTGCCTTGGGTTATGCTGTTTCTCTCTTTGACCAGGTTAGTGTCCCTCAAACAGAAGATTTGATCAAGCAGGTCAATAATGTTTCATCCATCTCTGAAATCCGCTATGCAGATGGTTCCATGATTAGCGCTATCGAAAATGACCTCCTTCGGACATCTGTGTCATCAGACGCCATTTCAGATAATCTCAAGCAAGCTATCGTTGCAACTGAGGATGAGCATTTTGAAGAGCACAATGGTATTGTCCCCAAAGCTATTATCCGTGCTAGTCTAGGAAATTTCATCGGACTTGGTTCTTCCAGTGGGGGGATCTACCCTAACACAACAGCTCATCAAACAACAAGTAGTTGGGGATGCTCCTACGCTTGCTCGTAAAGCCAGTGAAATCGTGTATGCCTTAGCCTTGGAAAGAGCCATGAGCAAGGACGAAATCCTAACCACCTACCTCAACGTTGCACCTTTTGGGCGTAACAATAAAGGTCAAAATATTGCAGGTGTTGAACAAGCTGCCAAAGGGATTTTTGGGGTGGATGCAAGCAAGCTGACCATCCCTCAAGCGGCTTTCCTAGCAGGTTTACCACAAAGTCCTATTTCCTACTCACCTTTTGAATCCACTGGTGAGATGAAAAACGAAGAAGATATTGAACTCGGTATTAAGCGCTCCAAAGATGTTCTCTACAATATGTATCGAACAGGAGTCCTCAGCCAGGAAGACTATGAAACCTACAAGGCTTATGACATTAAGCAAGATTTCTTGCCAGCAGAAAATGCTAGCGTTACTTCCAAGGGCTTCCTCTACTTCACTGCGCTCGATGAGGCTACCAAGATTATGTATGATTATCTGGTGCAAAAGGACAATGTTTCTGACCAAGAACTACAGAACGAATCTATCCGAAAATCTTATCAAGAATTGGCCGAAAAAGAAATCCAAAACGGTGGTTACCGTATTACAACTACCATCGATAAAACGATTCATACTGCTATGCAAAATGCCGTAACGAACTACGGATACCTTCTAAATGATAGCTCGGGTAAACCTGAAGTTGGGAATGTCTTGATGGACAATCAAACTGGGGCGATTTTAGGTTTTGTAGTGGACGAGATTATCAGACCAATCAAAACAATCACGCCTTTGATACCAAGCGTTCTCCTGCCTCCACTACCAAGCCACTATTGGCCTACGGTATTGCTATCGATCAAGGGCTTATGGGAAGTGCTAGCATCCTCTCTAACTATCCAACAAACTTCTCTAATGGAACTCCGATCATGCATGTCAACAGTCCTGGAACAGCCATGATAGATCTTAAAGAAGCTCTAAACTATTCTTGGAACATCCCAGCCTACTGGACCTACCGAATGCTCCGTGAAAAAGGGGTTGATGTCCGTTCTTATATGGAAAAAATGGGCTATGAAATCCCAGAATATGGCATTGAAAGTCTTCCTATGGGAGGAGGAATTGAAGTTACTGTAGCCCAGCATACCAATGGTTACCAAACGCTCGCTAACAATGGTACCTATCATAAGAAATACATGATCTCTAAAATTGAGAAAACGAGTGGTGAGGTTTTCTATGAACATCAAGCTAAACCCATCCAAGTATACTCTAAAGCTACTGCAACCATTATGCAGAGTCTATTAAGAGATGTACTTTCATCCCGAGTCACTACAAGCTTCCAAACGGATCTGGCTTCTATCAATTCCAGTCTAGCAGGTGCTGACTGGATCGGAAAAACTGGTACAACCAATGAAGAAGGGGATATGTGGCTAATGGTCTCTACTCCAAGATTAACCCTTGGAGGCTGGGTCGGACATGATGACAACAGCTCTCTAGCCAAGGGAGCTTACTACCGCAATGCAAAATACATGGCTCATCTGGTAAATGCCATTCAGAAAGCAGCTCCTTCTGCTTGGGGGACAGAACGATTCAACCTTGATTCAAGTGTCACTTCATCTCAAGTCCTCAAATCAACTGGTCAAAAGCCAGGAAAGGTGACTATCAATGGGAAAGAAATTAATCTGAGCGGAGAAACTGTGACTAGCTACTGGGCAAACCAAGCTGGTGCTCCGACTACCACTTATAAATTCGCTATTGGTGGAAGCGATTCAGACTACCAAAGTGCTTGGAGCACCATTTTAGGAAGTCTGCCTAAAGCATCTTCTTCCTCATCAAACAATAACAATCATAATAATAACGGGAACAGTAATAATAGCTCTAGTTCCAATAACAGAAGCAGCAATCAACGGCGCTAACTAATACTCTTCGAAAAATCAAATTCAAACCACGTTAGCTTCACCTTGCCGTACTCAAGTACAGCCTGCGGCTAGCTTCCTAGTTTGCTCTTTGATTTTCATTGAGTATAAACGTCACAATTATTGAGAGTAGGAAAGAAATGATTTTTCTCCACTCTCTTTTTTCTTTCTTCCTTTCATGGTACAATAGCAACATGAATCACTATCAAAAAAATATTTTTAAGGGAACCATTTATTCTCTCCTATCTGGCTTGATCTGGGGAATCTGCGGAATCTTTGGAGAGTACTTTTTTTCACATTATCAGGTCTCTTCAGGGTGGATTACTTCTATGCGTCTACTCGTCGCAGGTAGTTTCGTAATCACCTTATCTAGCCTTAAACTCCGGTTCCAGCTTTTCGATATCTGGAGAAATCGAAACAACTACCTTCCTTTTCTCGCCTATGCTATCTTAGGGATCTTCTCCGTACAATTTTTCTTTTATCTCTGTGTCGAGTATTCCAACGCTACCACTGCCACCATCCTCCAATTTATCAGTCCTGTCTTCATTCTTATCTACAACCGTATTATCTACAAGAAAAAAGCTTCTAAAAAAGCGATCTTCTATGTTCTGACTGCTATGCTTGGAGTCTTTTTGATGGCTACCAAAGGAGACCTATCCAAATTATCTATTACACCACTTGCTTTACTGACAGGACTTCTCAGTGCCCTAGGTGTCATGTTCAATGTCATCTTACCCCAACGCTTTGCTAAAAAATATGGTTTTGTGCCTACTGTTGGCTGGGGAATGATTATCGCTGGACTTTTTAGTAATTTTCTCTACCCCGTTTATAAGATTAGCTTCCAGGTTGATGCCATCAGTATCTGTATTTGTTTGACTATTGCCTTTTTGGGAACTGCCTTTGCCTTTTTCCTATCGATGAAGGCCGTCTCTCTCGTTTCCCCATTGGTGGTGTCGGTCGTTAGCGCAAGCGAACCTCTATCCTCTGCTATTCTAAGCGTTCTCTTTCTAGGTTTAGTCTTGGATGGGTATCTGCTACTGGCTATGATTTTGATTATCATCCCCATGATCTTTCTATCCATTGAAGAATCAAAAAACAAACTGAAAGAATCCTCTTTTAACACTTAAGGCTTCAAAATTGAAGCCTTTTTTGGTAGAATAGTAAGCATTACAAAGAGTGAGGAGACACCTATGACTGCTACAAAAATGAATGCTCAAGAAATTATCCAATTTATCGCAAATGCTGAGAAAGACAAGTGTAAAAGTGACCTTTGAGGGACAACTTGCCGGAGCTATCCCTGCTTCTGTTATCAAGCTTGGGAATGTTCTCTTTGGAGACTGGAAAGATATCGCTCCACTTCTTGATGGACTAACAGAAAACAAGGACTATGTTGTTGAACAAGACGCTCGCAACTCGGCTGTACCTCTCCTTGATAAACGTGATATCAATGCTCGTATCGAGCCAGGCGCTATCATCCGTGACCAAGTTGAGATTGGCGACAATGCTGTTATCATGATGGGTGCTGTTATCAATATCGGTGCAGAAATTGGATCTGGCACTATGATTGATATGGGAGCTATTTTAGGCGGACGCGCTATTGTCGGTAAAAATAGCCACGTTGGTGCAGGTGCTGTTCTTGCAGGCGTTATCGAGCCAGCTAGTGCTGAGCCTGTCCGTGTCGGTGACAATGTTCTCATCGGTGCTAACGCTGTAGTTATCGAAGGTGTTCAGATCGGTAGTGGTTCTGTTGTCGCTGCAGGCGCTATCGTCACTCAAGATGTTCCAGAAAATGTTGTGGTGGCGGGTGTCCCAGCTCGTGTTATCAAGGAAATCGATAGCCAAACCCAACAAAAAACAGCGCTAGAAGATGCGCTTCGCACCTTGTAATTAGTAACAGAGGCGGAAATGTTTCCAGCCTCTTTATCGTATCAGTAAAAGGAAAATAGATATGTTAGATTTGATTCAAACTCGACGCGATCTTCACCAAATTCCTGAGATTGGTTTAGAAGAATTCAAGACTCACGCTTATTTACTCAATGTCATTGAGAAATTAACAGCTGGTAAGGATTTTGTTCAGATTCGTACTTGGCGAACAGGTATTTTAGTTTACTTGCAGGGAAGTCACCCAGAACGTACTATCGGTTGGCGAACAGACATCGACGGACTCCCGATTGTTGAACAAACAGGCCTTCCTTTTGCCTCTCAACACCAAGACCGCATGCATGCTTGTGGACACGATTTTCACATGACCATTGCCCTTGGAAGTCTCGAACGTGCTTTAGAAAAACAACCAAAAAACAACCTCCTCTTTCTCTTCCAACCTGCGGAAGAAAATGAGGCAGGCGGTATGCTCATGTATGAAGATGATGCTTTTGGCGACTGGTTGCCTGACCAATTCTATGGACTTCATGTTCGCCCCGACTTAAAAGTTGGACAAATTGCGACCAATACTCATACACTCTTTGCTGGAACATGTGAAGTTAAGATTCGCTTTAAGGGTAAAGGCGGACACGCTGCCTTTCCACATGAAGCCAACGACGCTCTGGTTGCGGCTAGCTATTTTGTGACCCAAGTCCAGTCGGTTGTCAGCCGTAATGTCGATCCTATCGAGGGAGCTGTCGTCACTTTCGGTGTTTCAAGCTGGGACAACCAACAATGTCATCTCTGATACAGCCTTCTTACATGGAACCATTCGAGCTCTTACACACAGCATGAGCCTCTTGGTTCAAAAACGTATCAAAGCTATCGCTGAAGGGGTCGCAGCTGCTTTTGATATGGAAGTGGAAGTTGAACTCAAACAGGGAGGATATTTACCAGTCGAAAACAACCCTGAATTAGCTCGGGAATTGATGACCTTCTTTGATGAAAAAGAAGGGATTGAACTTATTGATATTGAACCTGCCATGACAGGAGAAGACTTTGGTTATCTTCTCTCTAAGATTCCTGGTGTCATGTTCTGGCTAGGTATTGATAGTCCTTATGCTCTTCACCATCCAAAGATGAGTCCTAAAGAAGAAGCTCTGGCTGTCGGTGTTGAGGCTGTATCAAGCTTCTTAGCAAAGAAAGCTGCAGAGTAAACTATGAAAAAAGCCATTCGCAAGCAGGTTTTGCATGAACTCAAAGCTCTTTCTAAAGAAGAAAAGCAGAGCATGAATGATTGGCTCACAGAGCAGCTCCTTCAACATCCTTTTTATAAGGAAGCAAAAACCATCGCTACTTACCTGTCTTTTCCTCATGAATTTCAGACGGCTGAACTCATCGAACAAGCTCAAAAAGATGGGAAGACGATTCTCATTCCCAAAACTTATCCACAAGGGAAAATGGACTTGGTGCTCTATGAACCAGAGAAACTCGAAAGAAATTCTTTTGGACTTCTTGAACCTCAGGGGGAAGCTATTGTCTTTGAGCCCTCTCAGATTGACTTGATCCATGTTCCTGGTCTAGCTTTCAATCCTTCTGGTTATCGGGTTGGCTATGGAGGCGGCTATTACGACCGCTACTTGGAGCAATTCTCAGGCCACAGCATTAGCACCATCTTCCCTTGTCAGATTCAAGACTTTCATCCTGATCCACACGATATTCCCGTTGAGGAGGTACTCATCTATGAAAGAGATTTTTGATCGTCGGTATCCTGTCACGAGCTTCTTTCTTCTCGTGACCACCCTGGTTTTTATACTCATGTTTCTAACCAGTGGTTTCAATTACACAAGCGCAGCTACCTTGTATAAATTCGGAGCTGTTTATCCCCCAGCAATCAAGGCCATGCCTGAACAAATTTGGCGCCTATTCTCAGCAACCTTTGTCCACATTGGCTTGGAGCACTTTTTAGTCAATATGCTATCCCTTTACTTCTTGGGACGTCAGATGGAGCAAATCTTTGGCTCTAAACAATTTTTCTTTATCTACCTTCTATCAGGTATGATGGGAAATCTCTTTGTCCTCGTTTTTAGCCCTAATGCTATTACCGCGGGTGCTTCAACTGCCCTCTACGGAATGTTCGCCTCTATTGTCGTTCTCCGTTATGCCTCACGCAACCCCCTATCTTCAACAGCTTGGTCAATCTTACCTCTCCCTCTTGGTCATCAATCTAGTAGGTAGCGTTTTAATGCCAGGAATCAGCCTTGCTGGACACGTAGGTGGAGCTGTCGGTGGCGCATTATTGGCTATCGTCTTCCCGTTCTAGGCGAACGAAAGATATACAGCCCAGGCCAACGTTGTCTTGCAACCCTAGCCTGTATTACTTTATCAGCCTTGATGCTTTTTGTGGGCTTGTTCTAAGATAGTCTCATTTAGGGAGTATCTTTATTTTCAACAAAGATTAATTCACTTATCTCATATATAAAAGAAACTCCGAAAAAGCTTGTTTTTTTATTAGCTTTCCAGAGTTTCTTTTTATTTCTAGTTTTTTTAAAAAAATCAGACGGGTATATAGATTTTTTTATCAATTTGATTGAATATTTTTTTATAACCCTTCTTTCATGGCAAAGTAGGCACGCACTTTTGGTGCGACTTGCGTTCCAAAAAGTTCAATAGCTCTAAGAACTTGATCATGTGGCATAGAACCAAGTGGTAGGTGCAACATAAAGCGATCCAAGTCCAAATCCTCAATCATACGAATCAACTTTTCTGCTACCTGGTCTGGGTTCCCCACAAACATAGCGCCATTTGGACCAACTTGCTCCAAATATTGCTCATAGGTCATCTCCTGCCAGTGTGGACGGTCTTTGGAAATCGCATCCACCACTTGCTTGGTCGGATGGAAATAATCTTTTACTGCCTGCTCGCCATCTTCAGCAATCCATCCCCAAGAATGTGCTCCCACTTTCAAGTCTTTGTCAGCATGACCAGATTCACTTCCAATCTCACGATAAGCCTGAATCAACTTTTTAAAATAGCGAGGATTCCCACCGATAATCGCATAGACAATCGGTAAACCAGCCTGAGCAATCTTCACTGTTGACTCTACATGACCACCTGTCGCCACCCACAATGGCAATTTTTCCTGAACTGGACGTGGATATACTTCTTTTCCAGCAATGCTTTGGGTCAATTCTCCACGCCAGTTCACCTTGGTGTTTTCATTTGCTAGCTGGAGCAGGTCCAATTTTTCATCAAAGAGGGCTTCATAGTCTTTCAAGTCATATCCAAACAGTGGAAAGGACTCGGTGAATGAACCACGCCCAGCCATAATCTCTGCACGACCGTTTGAAAGGGCGTCGATGGTCGCATATTGTTGGAACAAACGGATGGGATCCATACTTGAGAGGATACTGACAGCACTGGTCAAACGAATCTTCTTGGTATTCACCGCACCAGCTGCAAGGACAATCTCTGGCGCTGATACCGCAAAGTCCTCCCGATGATGCTCCCCAATGCCGTACACATCCAATCCAACCTTGTCAGCCAGCTCAATTTCTGCTACCAACTGACGGATTCGTTCATCATGACTGTAAACTTGTCCTGTCCCCTCTAAGGCTGTTGTTTCACCAAATGTTGAAATTCCTAATTCTACCATACGGATTTCCTCGCTTTATTATTAGTTATTGGGTATTTTATCATTAGCCAATTATAGTTGCAACGAATTTGCTCATTAGAAAAGGCCTTGATTAAGTAGACATTTTTAGTTCCTTGTGTGGCCATTTAAATTGGTGAGAGGTGAGGGTAAATCATTGTAAAGACGATACCATCTATATCACTTGTAACATTCTCTTCTGTGATGGTGAGAGCTTGGTGATGATTCTATAAGAAAAATGAGATGAAAATCATCTCACTCTTCTTATTCTTAAAATCCATTATTGTCACTGAGTTTTTTGAACCAGTGGCCTGATTTTTTCAGACGGCGTTCTTGCGTTTCAAGGTCAAGCTCGACTAAACCATAACGGTTTTTGTAGCTGTTGAGCCATGACCAGCAATCAATAAAGGTCCAGATCAAGTAGCCTTTACAGTTGGCACCGTCTTCGATAGCACGATGGAGCTCACGCAGGTGACCTTTGACAAAGTCAATACGGTAATCATCCTGAATCATGCCATTCTCCCGGAATTTATCCTCACCTTCAACGCCCATCCCATTCTCTGTCAGCATCCACTCGATATTTCCATAGTTTTCCTTGATGTTTTGAGCGATATGGTAAATCCCTTGCTCGTAGATTTCCCAGCCGCGGTGTGGATTGATCTTACGACCTGGCATGACGTAAGGTTCATAAATGCTCTGGCAAGAGTGGGCTGTCAGGATGCTTAGCAAAACGCGGTGCCATGACACGCAAAGGTTGGTAGTAATTCACTCCTAGAAAATCAACTGTGTTCTCACGTATGAGTTCCAACTCTTCGGCTGTGTATTCTGGTAACAAGTCATGCTCAGCTAAGATTTCCACCAATTCCTCTGGATAAGTTCCCAAGACAGACGGATCTAGAAAAGATTGCGCTTGGAAGAGGTCCGCAATGCGAGCAGCTTTCACGTCTGCAGGATGTTGGCTACGTGGATATGCTGGTGTCAAGTTGAGGACAATCCCAATCTTAGAGCCTGGCAAGACTTCATGACAGGCTTTAACTGCAAGAGTGCTCGCCAGTTGTGTATGATAGGCAACCTTAACCGCTGCTTTGGCATCCACCTTATGTGGATAATGGGCATCATAAAAATAGCCAAACTCTACAGGAACGATAGGCTCATTGAAGGTAATCCATTGATCCACAAGGTCACCGTAGGTCTCAAAACAGAAACGAGCATAGTCTTCATAAGCCTTAATAGTTGCTTTATTTTCCCAACCATCCCCATCTTCTTGAAGGGCGAAAGGCAGGTCAAAGTGATAAAGATTGACTAAAAGACGTATCCCCTTGGCTTTGATGGCTTCAAAAACCTGACGGTAGAAAGCCACCCCTTGAGGATTGATTTCTCCACGCCCCTGTGGGAAAATACGAGACCACTGGATAGAAGTACGAAAGGCTGTGTGACCAGTTTCTAACAAAAGTTCGATATCCTTTTCCCAGTTTTCATAGAAGGTCGACGTTTTGTCTGGTCCAATACCATTGTAGTAACGATTTGGTTCTACTTGATACCAATAATCCCAGAGATTATCTCCCTTGCCGTCACCAGGTACTCGTCCTTCTGTCTGTGGTCCAGAAGTTGAGGAACCCCAGACAAAATCCTTTGGAAATTTTAGCATAGTACTACCTCTTTTTACGCTTTTAATGTTTATACTCTTCGAAAATCAAATTCAAACCGCGTCAACGTCGCCTTGCCGTACTCAAGTACAGCCTGCGGCTAGTTTCCTAGTTTGCTCTTTGATTTTCATTGAGTCTTACTTTCTCTCATTATACAGAAAAAACAAGGCAAAAACTAGTTACATTTTTGTCTTGTTTTTCTTCTGATTATAGATTTTATTTGTTGGTTAAGATTTCAAGAGTTTCAAGCAAGTTATCTGCATGAACTTCAATCGTATCTCCTGTCGCCTTGATCTTCACTTCTACGATCCCGTCGGCTGCTTTCTTACCAACAGTGATACGAATTGGAAGGCCGATCAAGTCGCTATCGCTGAATTTAACTCCGACACGTTCGTTACGGTCATCTGTCAAGACTTCGTAGCCTTTGTTAACTAAGGCTTCTTCGATACGATTAGTCAATTCAAGACTTGCTTCGTCCTTGACATTAACTGGAATCAAATGCACATCAAACGGAGCCAATTCTTTAGGGAAATTGATTCCCCAAGCGTAACGGTATTCACCTTAGGAGTTTTGTTAACAAAGAGACGAGCGTGTTGCTCCATAACTGCTGAAAGGAGACGGCTGACACCGATACCGTAGCAACCCATGATGATTAGCACAGCACGGCCATTTTCATCCAAGACATCTGCTCCCATACTTGCTGAGTAACGAGTACCCAGTTTAAAGATGTGACCAATCTCGATACCACGCGCAAAGTTGAGAACACCTTGTCCGTCTGGAGAAATTTCACCTTCACGAACTTCACGGATATCCACATACTCGGCAGTGAAGTCACGACCTGGGTTTACACCAGTCAAGTGGTAACCATCTTCGTTGGCACCAACAACAGCATTGTGGCTATCTTGTACCTTGCGGTCAGCGATAATCTTAACATTTTCTGGAAGATTTACTGGGCCAAGAGAACCAAAGTCTGCTCCCAACAATTCTTTCACTTCTGCCTCAGTTGCAGGTTCCAAGAAATCTGCTCCAAGGTAGTTTTTCAATTTGACTTCATTGAGCTGGTCATTGCCAACGAGTAAAGCCACAACTGGCTCCTCATCTGCGATATAAACCAAGGTCTTGATGGTTTGCTCTTCAGAGACATTCAAGAAGGCTGCGACTTCATCAATCGATTTGACACCTGGTGTTTCCACGCGAGCCACTTGATCTTCAGTCACAACACGATTGCTTGGTTTATACTCGTTGGTTGCCATTTCCAAGTTAGCTGCATAGCTTGATTCACTTGAGTAGGCAATGGTATCTTCACCAGAAACCATCCATTTCAGCAATTCTGCCTTGATTTCTTCTTGCACTTCTGCAGGAATCTCGTCAAATGATGCGACAGACTTATCTAAACTACCCAACGGTCAAGATCTGTACGAGCAGGTGTGATGGCCATAAATTCTTGGCTATCCTTACCACCCATGGCTCCACCATCACCGATGATGGCTTTAAAGTCCAAACCACTACGAGTGAAGATACGCTCATAGGCTGCCTTGTACTCATCATAAGTTACATCCAAGCTATCGTAGTTAGCGTGGAAGCTATAACCATCTTTCATGATGAATTCACGCGTACGAAGAAGTCCATTACGTGGACGTTTTTCATCACGATACTTAGGCTGGATTTGGTACAAGTTCAGTGGCAATTGCTTGTAAGACTTGACAGAATCACGGACAATAGCTGTGAAGGTTTCTTCGTGAGTAGGCCCCAAGATAAAGTCTGACTTCTCACGGTTTTTCAATTTGTACAAGTCCTCACCGTAAGTTTCATAACGACCAGATTCACGCCAAAGGTCAGCACTAAGAAGGGCTGGAGCCAACATCTCAACAGCACCAATCTTGTCAAACTCTTGACGCATGATTTTCTTAGCTTTCGATAACGCGGTTAGCAAGTGGTAGGTAAGAGTAAACACCTGCTGATACTTGACGAACATAACCAGCACGCAACATAAGGGCATGGCTGATAACTTGAGCATCGCTTGGCATTTCGCGAAGCGTTGGGATAAGCATTTTACTTTGTTTCATAATGACTCCTCTATTTCTTAAAAGAAGGTACGCATGATGTCGTTCCATGTCACGGCGAGCATCAAAACGACCATAATGACAACTCCGACCAGAGTGACATAGGTTTCAATTTCTTGTTTTAGTGGTTTGCGGCGAATAGCCTCAATAATATTGAGCACAATTTTTCCACCGTCGAGCGCAGGGATTGGAATCAGATTGAAAATTCCGATATTGATGGAAATCATAGCCAAGAAGTACAAGACATTTTCCAGTCCGTTCTTGGCAGCATCGCTACTTGCCTTAAAGATAGCAACGGGACCGCCTAGTTTATTCAAATCTGGTTGGAAGATCAAGCTTTTCAAAGCATTGAGAATTCGCAAGGCTGAATCAGCCGCAGTTGTAAATCCACCCATAAACATAGACCAGATATCTGATTTGAGTCTCGGCTGGACACCCAAGATATAACGCCCTTGGCTTTCCTCAGGTGTCACACTCACTTGTTTTTCAGTTCCATTTTCAGAGACTGTCACATCCAAAACGGGAGCTGTTTTGTCCTTGGTTTCTGCATCAACCGCCTGGATCAGATCTGACCAGTTTGAAATCTCATAACTTCCGACCTTAGTGATTTGGACCGTATTTTTCAACTCCAACCTTAGCCAAAGCGCTATCTGGAATAATATTGAAATTGTTCGTTTGCGTATCACGAACGCCACCTTGCATGAAAAATCAAGATCCAGAAGACGATAACTCCTAGGATAAAGTTATTCATAGGGCCTGCAAAGTTGGTAATCAATTTGCCCCAGACAGTCGCATTTTGATATTGGACGTCTAAAGGAGCGATACGAACTTCCGTTCCATCAGCTTCCACAATGGTTGCATCATGGTCAACTGAGAAAGTCTTTTCCTCTTCCAAGACCAAGCCTCTAATAAAGAGTTTATCCTCAAAATCAAACTGAGTAACCTGCATGGGTAAAAGCAGTCTGGTCAAGCTTTTTTTCCCAGAGATTGATACGCTTGACCTTACCATCCGCTGCCAATGTTAGACTTGCAGGGGTTCCAGTCTTAATCTCTGTCGTATCTTCACCCCAACCTGCCATACGAACGTAACCACCAGTGGCAGGAGACGAATAGTATAAGCAGTCCCATCTTTTCCCGATATGGGCAAAGATTTTTGGGACCCATTCAATGGCAAATTCACGCACGAGAATGCCAGACTTCTTGGCAAAGTAAAAATGTCCGAACTCGTGAACCACCACGATAATTCCAAAAACAAGGATAAAGGTTAGTAATCCTATCATTTAATTTCTATTTACCTTTCCTTAAAAATAAGCCAAAGAGATGCATAATAGGGAAAAACGACTAGCATACAGTCAAAACGATCCAGTACCCCACCATGACCAGGGATAAACTTGCCTGAATCTTTGACACCAAAGTGGCGTTTCATGGCACTTTCAATCAAATCCCCCAACTGACCGGCTAGACTAAAGAAAATAGCAAAGACCATCATTTTGTAAATCCCATAAGGTAAAGCGACAGTGCTATCAACTAGCATAAAGATCAAAGTCACTAGCATAGCAGCCAAGATACCTCCTATAGCACCCTCTATGGTCTTGTTAGGGGAAACTCTCGGAGCCAGTTTTCTCTTACCAAACTTCATCCCTACCAGATAAGCACCACTATCAGTTGCCCAAACCATACACAGTCCCAAAAGAGCCTTATCCAAACCTGCAATACGAGCATCGACCAAAGCATTAAAGCCAAAGCCAACATAAAAAAACTCATGGCAATCGGAAAAAACAGCATCCTCAATGGTATAGTTCTTGCTAAAAACCGTTGCTCCTAGCAAAAATGAGAATCACGACACTATAAGCAACAACGTTCCCATCTACAGGCAAAAACTTCAAGTAATTTTCCAAGGGAATGGTTAGAAAAAAGGTTGCTAGTAAGGTCAAGAGTCCTTCAGGTGTCATGGTATTTAACCCCTTCATGCGAAGCAACTCATGGACTCCCAACATAGCCACAAGTCCCATGACAATCTGGAGCCATAATCCCCCAATCGCTAAGATTGGTATAAAGATAGCCAAGGCTAAGATAGCAAAGAGAGTTCTCTTTTGTAAATCCTTTATCATAATATCTCCTACACTCCTCCAAAGCGACGGTTGCGACGATTGTACTCGATGATAGCTTCTTTCAAGGCTTCCTCATCAAAGTCAGGCCACAAGACATCCGTGAAATAGAGCTCGCTATAAGCAGCCTGCCAAGGCAAGAAATTACTCAAACGAAGCTCCCCACTAGTTCGGATAATTAAGTCCGGGTCACGCAAAGTTTTCGGCAAACGCCCCGTAAAGAGGTATTCTCCAATCAACTCTTCTGTGATACCACCAGGGTTGATTTTAGCATCTAAAACATCCTGCGCAATTAGCTTGACAGCTTGTGTAATCTCAGCTCGTCCGCCATAATTAAGGGCAAAATTGAGAATCAATCCTGTATTTAACTTAGTCAGCTCTTCTGCCTTTTTCAAGGCATCAAAAGTCTGTTTTGGTAAACGATCAGTCTCCCCGATCATTTGAATCTTCATGTTTTTTTGGTGCAATTCGGGGACATACTTATCATAAAATTCAACAGGTAAGTTCATGATAAATTTGACTTCCTGATCTGGACGGGTCCAGTTTTCAGTTGAAAAGGCATAGACTGTCAAGGCTTTGACGCCCATATCACTAGCAGCAATCGCTACCTTTCTTAAAGCATCCATTCCAGCCTTATGGCCAAAGACTCTCGGTTGCATCCGTTTTTTAGCCCAACGGCCATTCCCATCCATGATCACACCGATGTGGTCTGGCACCATTGTGGGGGGTTCTATTGCTTTATCTTTTTTTAAAAATCCAAGCATGATTGTATTCCTATTCAAAAATCTATCATTTCATTATACCATATTTTTCACTTTTCTTCTATTATCATCCATTATTCTAAGGCGAAATTTTCCATATATATCCTGCATCTCCAGTATATCAAGCCTTGCAATTCCTAAAGAAAGTTGATACAATAAAACCATAGAGATTCAATCCTTGTTCAGTCACAGGGATTTTTTATTGAAAGGATTTTATCATGTCAAAGACACTCCAACGTAAAAACAATTGAGAAACAGCCTTCGTCGCTCAGGTGCTTTTTCAAATACTGTAAACAAGGTTATCGAAGAAACAAAGAAAGTCGTGAAACATGCTGAAAAAGCGGCAAGTGATGCAGGTAAAACTGTCTCTAAGAAGGTTGAAAAAACTGTAGAAGTAACTAAAGAACAAGCACAAAAAGTTGCTACTTCTGTAGAAGATTTCGCAGCTAACCTAGGGGGACTTTCAGTTGACCGCGCTAAGACTTTCTACGATGAAGGGATCAAGTCTGCTGCTGACTTCAAAAACTGGACAGAAAAAGAACTCCTTGCCTTGAAAGGAATTGGTCCAGCTACTATCAAGAAATTAAAAGAAAACGGCATTAAGTTCAAGTAATCTTTCTTGTTCCTTGCTTTTCCGTCAAAAAAACTTGTTAAAAATAAAAGCCATTAGAGGTGTTTTGAGTCCCACATTTTACAGAAAGTGGCGGTGCTGAGAAGTCCACAAATGTGTCAAAACTGGTTACTAATGGATGAAATTAAAAATTGAAATATAAATCTTTTTGTTTCCTTTTAGGACTAGACAGCGAATTGCAGGCTGTACTTAAGTACGGCAAGACGAGCTAACGACGTCATAAAAGAGAAACAAGAAGATTAAAGTTGCGGGCATCTGCCCGAAATTGGGTGGTACCGCGGATAAACATATTCGTCCCTGTCAGATTGATGACAGGGGGCGATTTTTCTTTACACCCCTAGCAAAAGGAAGTTGTCATGAAGCAATCTTTTAACACCAGCAAGCTCTACTTTGGTTTTCCTATCTTCATCTTAGGCTATCAGGACCAGAACTTTGGGCACAATATTACGACCTGCAGTTCCTCATATAGCCTGGGCGATTGGTTAGTCATCGGGGTTGGTTCTGAGGAAAATGCGGCTGACCAGATTAAGCATTACCAGAAGTTCACTGTGAACATCCCTGACGAAAACCTCATGCTTAAGATGGAGCAGGCTGGCTTTATCAGTCATCGGGAGAAATTGAAACACCTGGGGCTTGACTATGAGATTTCTGAACGGACTCAGGCTCCGATTTTGGAGGCTTGTCCAGTCGTTTTGGATTGTCAGGTAGATCGAATTATCGAGGAAGATGGCATCTGCCATATCTTTGCCAAGATTCTCGAACGACTGGCGGATCCAGAGCTCTTAGATGACAAGGGGCATTTTATAAATGACCGCTTTGCACCGACTTACTTTATGGGGGACGGCCACCAGCGTGTTTATCGTTATCTAGATGACCGAGTGGACCCTATGGGGAGCTTCATTAAGAAAGCGAGGCAGAAGAATGACAAGAGCAACATTACCTGAACGAATCGAAACAGAGCGTCTAGTCTTACGAGTCCGTACAGTGGCGGATGCTGAGGATATTTATGCCTACGCTAGTCTCCCAGAAGTCTCTTACCCAGCAGGTTTTCCACCCGTCAAGACCTTGGAAGATGAGATTTATTATCTGGAGCATATCCTTCCCAAGCGCAATCAAAAGGATAATCTCCCAGCAGGCTATGGAATTGTGGTCAAAGGGACTGATAAAATCATCGGCTCTGTTGATTTCAACCATCGCCACGAAGATGATGTGCTGGAGATTGGCTATACCTTGCACCCCGACTATTGGGGCCGAGGCTTTGTGCCCGAAGCGGCACGTACCTTGATTGACCTAGCTTTTAAAGAATTGGGGCTTCACAAGGTAGAATTGTCTTGCTTTGGCTACAATGTCCAAAGTCAACGAGTCGCAGAGAAGCTTGGTTTTACCCTCGAAGCTCGCATAAGAGATCGCAAAGATGCCCAAGGCAATCGCTGTGATGATTTGATATACGGCTTGCTGAAGAGTGAGTGGGAGGCGGATTGATGCATGTTTTCATCATTGGAGCTCCAGCCTCAGGGAAAATGACCATTGGTCAGGAACTTTCGAAACTCACCGGTGCGACTCTCTTTTTCAACCATCAACCAATAGATTTCGCACTCGAAATCTATCAGGATTTTACAGAAGAAATGTGGGAATTTGTTCGTAGCGTTAACTTTTCTTTTCTTGGAACAAGCGCCAGGCATCATCGGTCGGTGATTTTAACAGGTGTAACTGATTTCAAATCAATACCATCTGATGTATTTGAAGGATATTCAAGATTTATTAAATGAGTATCATCAAGAGATTCTCTTTGTTGAATTAGAAACGTCTCTTGAGGAGCGCTTACGTCGCAATCGGACGGAGAATCGGTTGAAATACAAACCCTGAAACGGAATTTTTGAGGTATCTGAAGAGAAATTTTTAGAGACTGATAAAACAAATCAACTTAATTCTCAAAAAGCAACCGAGTGGTCTTCACCACTATCTGAAAATTGATAATACGAATCTGTCTGCAGAAGAAGTCGCAAAAGCAGATTCAAGAAAAAATGAAAACAATAGAGAAAGGACAAATACATGTCTAAAGAACTTTAAGAAGACGTTCTCAAGACTCAAGGAGTTCAAAAGGTTATGCCTTATTCAATCGTGATTCCTACCACCAAACGTTACTGGTAAACTCCACCTTGCTTACGCTTTGGACACAACCTTCAAAGTCAACGAATCGCTGAGAAAGTGGTTTTTCCCATTAATGCTTGTATCTCTAAGGCAGTCGAGATAGGAACTATTGAAGAATGAGTTAGAGGAGAAATAGATGCCTAAAAAGAAAAATAGAAAAAAAGAATTAAAACGCCAGCAAAAGTTGGATATCAAAGTTATTTCTGAAGAAGAGGCTGCTTGGACAGAAATCATGGCCAAAAATCCAACTTTTGTAGAACGTCGGACCATTCAAAATTTCGATGAACTACATACAGCAGTGATGCAATATGCTGATGAACACGGAGAGTATCCAGATGTTCAGCTAATCAATTACCAACTGAAACATGGAATTTTTGACTGGCATGAAGATCATGCTTTATTTAGAGAAGCTATGCATACTCCGAATACACAGAAGCGAAATAAACTGTTAAAGCAAGTTTTAAAAATCAATCCAGATTATTTTGCTGCTGATTTCCACCTATTCTTATCAGAAGTTGAAGATTTTGATTTGCCAAGCTTTAAAAAAGTATTGGATTTTGAAATTCTAGTTTTAGAAAAATGGAAAATGAACGGATACAATAGTTGGAATTATTTTGAAGCACGCCCTATCCTGTCTGCTCTTATGTTTCTTATTGAATATTATATGACGGAGAACTTAAATTATAAGGCTTTAGAATTGATTAATCTATATTTGAGTAAGCGACCAGAACGTTTTCCTCCTAATTTTGTCTTCTGTATGCTTTCCTTGTATCATATTACTGGTCAGGAACTAAAGGTTGAACGTTTCTATCGTGAAGAATTGAATAAAGGGAAACGGGATGATACCATTCTTATTCATGCCATCATCTCTGCTTTTTCTCAAGGGAAAATTGAGGAAGCCAGTCAGCTATTTGCAAAATTAGTGGAAATCAATGATGAAGCTGTTGAATTCTTTATAGAGGAAGATTGGCAATTCAAAGTTATAGATATCGAAGACCAAGAATGCTATTGTCCAAATTCAATTGAATCGATACAAGCTAGTTTGTACCCTCTGTTTGATTATTTACTAGAAAAATATTATTTTAACAAAATTTCTAACAAACGAGGCCAAGAAGTTCCGTCGTAAACCAGTATTTTTCGAAGCATTCCAGTATGATAAAAAACTTTTATCCGAGGTAAACAACTGGTACTCCTTTATGAGCGAGGAAAAAAATGAAGGGAATCCGGATGGATCTTGTTCACATCTTTGTTGAAAATGGGATTCGTAGGTCTACAGATTTCAAAAAATGGACCGAAAAAGAAGTTCTCGCTTTGAAGGGAATTGGTCCCTTACCGTTCAAAAACTGAAAGAAAAACGGTATACAGTTTAAGAACGAGAAGTAATTGTTTATTGAAGGGAGGAGGTGGAATTGGCTTGAATGAAATTTCTAATTTCATCCTGTATACTACACCCAATGGCGACGTTCAGCTAGATATCCTTTTACAAGATGAAAATCTTTGGTTAACTCAAAAAGGTCTTGCGGAGCTCTTTGGAGTTGAACGAAGTGTCATTACAAAGCACTTGAAAAAAACATTTATGATAGTGGTGAGTTGGATAAGGTGTCAACTTGTGCAAAATTTGCACAGGTTCAACAAGAGGGAAATAGAACTGTCCGACGTGAACTTGAATATTACAATCTGGATGCTATCATTTCAGTTGGCTATCGTGTAAATTCCAGCAAGGCTACTCAATTTAGAATTTGGGCAACTAAGACCTTGAAAGAATTTATCATCAAAGGTTTTGTTTTAGATGATGAACGCTTGAAACAAGGACAGACAGTTTTCGGACAAGATTATTTCCGTGAGCTTTTAGAACGGATTCGTTCTATTCGTTCTAGCGAGCGCCGAATTTATCAACAAATTACGGATATCTTTGCTGAATGTGCCATAGATTATGATAGAAACTCAGATATTACTAAAAACTTCTATGCTATGGTGCAAAATAAATTTCATTATGCAATTACTGGAAGTACGGCTGCAGAAATTATCTATCAGCAAGCCGATGCTAGTAAAGAAAAAATGGGATTAACTACTTGGAAGAATGCACCTGATGGACGAGTTCTCAAATCAGATGTAACTGTAGCCAAAAAAATTATTTGCAAGAAAAAAAGAAATTCGACAACTAGAGCGAACTGTTACAGCCTATTTTGATTATATCGAGAGTTTGGTTGAGCGCCGTAATACTTTTTACAATGCGAGGATTGGCAGATAGTATTGATCGTTTTCTATCTTTTTAATGAGTACGAAATTTTTAGAAGGAAAAGAAGTATTTCCAAGAAACAAGCAGACTCAAAAAGCCATCCAGGAGTATGAAAAAAATTTAACCGCACTCAACAAATCATATCAGACTTTGATAAACATATTATGAAGATAATGAGAGAAAGTTAATGTAAAATTTTTTTCACCGTTTCTTTGCTTATAGAAGATAATGATAAAAAAACAAGATGAGTTGAATCAAAGTTTATCTCCTACATACTAATTTTATTTAAAGATATTAACTAGAAAGGACACACACATGTCTAAAGAACTTTCACCTAAATACAATCCAGCCGAGGTTGAGGCTGGTCGTTACCAAAAATGGCTTGACGAAGATGTTTTCAAGCCTTCAGGCGATAAAAAGGCTAAGCCTTATTCAATCGTCATTCCACCACCAAACGTAACTGGGAAACTCCACCTTGGTCACGCTTGGGATACTACTTTGCAAGATATCATCATCCGTCAAAAACGCATGCAAGGCTTTGATACGCTTTGGCTTCCAGGGATGGACCACGCTGGGATTGCAACTCAGGCTAAGGTTGAGGAGCGCTTGCGTGGCGAGGGCATTAGTCGTTATGACCTCGGTCGTGAAAAATTCCTTGACAAAGTCTGGGAATGGAAAGACGAATATGCCACTACTATCAAGGAACAATGGGGCAAGATGGGTCTCTCTGTAGACTACTCTCGCGAACGTTTCACGCTTGACGAAGGTTTATCAAAAGCCGTTCGTAAGGTCTTTGTGGACCTTTATAAAAAAGGCTGGATCTACCGTGGTGAATTTATCATCAACTGGGACCCTGCAGCTCGCACAGCCCTTTCTGATATCGAGGTTATTCACAAGGATGTCGAAGGTGCCTTCTACCACATGAACTACATGCTGGAAGATGGATCACGCGCCCTTGAGGTTGCGACAACTCGTCCTGAGACCATGTTTGGGGACGTTGCAGTTGCGGTCAACCCAGAAGACCCGCGCTACAAGGACTTGATTGGTAAAAACGTTATCCTTCCAATCGCTAATAAACTCATCCCAATCGTTGGGGATGAACACGCAGATCCTGAGTTTGGTACTGGTGTCGTGAAAATCACTCCTGCCCACGATCCAAACGACTTCTTGGTTGGTCAACGCCATAACTTGCCACAAGTTAACGTCATGAACGACGACGGAACAATGAACGACTTGGCCTTCGAATTTGCAGGCATGGATCGTTTTGAAGCTCGTAAGGCAGTCGTTGCTAAGTTGGAAGAAATCGGTGCCCTCGTTAAAATCGAAAAACGTGTCCACAGCGTTGGTCACTCAGAGCGTACAGGTGTTGTGGTTGAGCCACGCTTGTCTACACAATGGTTCGTCAAGATGGACCAATTGGCTAAAAATGCTATTGCCAATCAAGATACAGAAAACAAGGTTGAATTTTACCCTCCACGTTTCAACGATACCTTCCTTCAATGGATGGAAAATGTTCACGACTGGGTTATCTCTCGTCAGCTATGGTGGGGTCACCAAATCCCTGCTTGGTACAATGCTGAGGGTGAAATGTACGTCGGCGAAGAAGCTCCAGAAGGGGACGGATGGACTCAAGACGAAGATGTTTTGGACACTTGGTTCAGTTCTGCCCTTTGGCCATTCTCAACCATGGGTTGGCCTGATGTCGACTCAGAAGACTTCAAACGTTACTTCCCAACTTCAACCTTGGTAACAGGTTACGATATCATCTTCTTCTGGGTATCTCGCATGATTTTCCAATCATTGGAATTCACTGGCCGTCAGCCATTCCAAAACGTCCTTATCCACGGTCTTATCCGTGATGAGCAAGGACGCAAGATGTCTAAATCTCTCGGTAACGGGATTGACCCAATGGATGTTATCGAGAAATACGGTGCTGATGCCCTTCGTTGGTTCCTATCAAATGGTTCTGCACCAGGTCAAGACGTCCGCTTCTCTTACGAGAAAATGGATGCTTCATGGAACTTCATTAACAAGATCTGGAACATCTCTCGCTACATCCTCATGAACAATGAAGGCTTGACCCTCGAGCAAGCAACTGCCAATGTCGAAAAAGTTGTTAACAAGGAAGCTGGAAACGTCACAGACCGCTGGATTCTCCACAACCTCAATGAAACCATCGGAAAAGTCACTGAAAACTTTGACAAGTTTGAGTTTGGTGTCGCTGGACACATCCTCTACAACTTCATCTGGGACGAGTTTGCGGACTGGTACGTCGAGTTGACCAAGGAAGTCCTTTATAGCGATAACGAAGAAGAGAAAGTCATCACACGTTCTGTTCTCCTTTACACTTTGGACAAGATCCTTCGTCTCCTTCACCCAATCATGCCGTTCGTGACAGAGGAAATCTTTGGACAAATCTCAGAAGGCTCTATCGTTACAGCAGAATACCCAACTGTTAACCCAGCTTTTGAAGACCTTGCGGCTCATACTGGTGTAGAAAGCCTCAAAGACTTGATCCGTGCTGTTCGTAATGCGCGTGCAGAAGTAAACGTTGCACCAAGCAAGCCTATCACCATCCTTGTGAAGACAAGTGATAGTGACTTGGAAACCTTCTTTAACAGCAATGTCAACTACATCAAACGTTTCACAAATCCAGAACACTTGGAAATCGCATCAAACATCCCTGCACCTGAACTTGCAATGTCAAGCGTCATCACAGGAGCAGAAATCTACTTGCCACTGGCAGACCTTCTCAATGTCGAAGAAGAACTCGCTCGTCTCGACAAGGAACTGGCTAAATGGCAAAAAGAACTGGATATGGTCGGTAAGAAGCTCTCTAACGAACGCTTCGTAGCCAATGCCAAACCAGAAGTCGTCCAAAAAGAACGCGACAAACAAGCCGACTACCAAGCTAAATACGACGCGACTGTAGCACGTATTGATGAGATGAAGAAGTTGGTGAAATAAACATAAAAAAATCTCTTAGATTCATTTCTAAGAGATTTTTTCTTTCTATCCCTCACAACCAGCCTTCTTCTTCGGCAGTTTTGGCTGCTTCGGTTCGGTTGCTGGCGTTGAGTTTAGAGAGGATATTGGTCATATAATTACGGACGGTGCCGTTTGAGAGGTAGAGCTTATCCGCAATTTCTTGGTTGGACAGCCCCTGTGCAACTCCATGCAAAACAGCGACTTCTTGCTCGGTCAAGGGATTGGGATGGGTCATCATGACTTCCATGAGCTCCGGAGAATATTCCTTGCGTCCCTCTAACACCGTATGCAGGGTTTGCATGAGCTCAGCGATGCTTCGTTCTTTCAAGACATAGGCATCAACTCCTGCTTTGACTGCTCGTTCAAAATATCCTGGGCGTTTAAAGGTCGTAACGATAACTACCTTGGTTTCAGGCACTTCTTCTTTGATCCACTCGAGAGCTTCTAGTCCAGTCTTGACTGGCATTTCGACATCAAGGATGGCAATATCGACTGCTTCTTTCTCCAAAACATCAATAGCTTCAGCTCCATTTTTTGCCTGCAAGACAGTCTCCACATCTGGCTGAAAACTTAAGAGCTGGCACATAGCATCTCTAAGCATACTTTGATCTTCTGCGACTAATACTTTCATCTACTTTCTCTCCTTATAAGGCAGATGCACGCGCACCTCTGTGGGATCTTTCAAACTGACCAGTTCTACTTGACCTGAGAAGGCTGCAGCACGGTCTCGGACTGTATGAAGTTCATTTCCTTTTACAGTTGCAAAACCTTTCCCATCATCTCTGACCGTCAATAGCAATTCCTGATCTGTACGTTCCAGTTGTAGATAGGCTTTATTAGCGCTGGCATGCTTGATAATATTGGTCGCCAGTTCTAACAAAATCATAGCAGCCGTCGACTCCACATCCTGGGTCAAACTAGCCTTGTCCAATTGATTGTCAACCTCAACTTCAATCCCAGCAATCTCAAGCATCTTTTGGACAGTTTCAAGTTCTGAAGCCAGGGTCCGTGATTTCAGATTTTCCACAATGGTACGCACTTCATTCATGGAATCTTTGCTGATCTGGTGAATTTCTTTAATTCCTTCTCCACCTGTGGATAAGCCTGCATCTGAAATAACTGCAAGGCTAGATCTGTCTTGACACTCAGCATAGCAAAGGTATGTCCCAAGCTATCATGCAAATCCTGACCGATACGACTGCGTTCATTTTCAGCAAGCAATAGATTTATCTGGGCATTTTGCTTAGCCTGGGCTTCTTTCAAATCCTCCACAATCCGAATCCGAACCAAACCAAAAGTCATCAAATCCACAAAAGTAAGAATTCCAAGCAGATAGACTAGAAATTCAACTTCGATTCTCTGAATAATCAAAAGTTGACCTACAACAAGCACTTGAGTAAGGAGAAAAGTCCAGACATGTAAAGACTTTAAACCACGTACACCAAAATGATAAATTAAGAGATTGGAAAGGAAAAAGAAAAACCAGATATAATTCGCAGCAACAAAGGCAGTATACCCAGCTACATAGACCAGCATGATGCCCCAGAAAAGCCAAGAAAGGCGCTGGTTCTTAGTTATTAAAACACCCAAATATGCCACTACAAATAGAATATCAATCAATAAATGCCAGACAGGAAGCTCCCCAGTCACTACAGGAATGATGGAAAAAAACATAAAAATCAAACTGGCCCAATACATATAGTCTATGCTTTTCAGTCTTTCAAGCATTAAGCATTCTCCTTATGACCTTGAAGGTAAATAGTCAAACCAAATAAAACTGCTGAAAAAACAAGTAGATAAACTGTGGCTGATAAATTGATGCCACCCTCGTTTAAGAAGGTTTTGAGCAACTCCATCAACTGATAGCTTGGTAGACGCTTCCCGATTGCTTGCATCCAGTCTGGAAATAAAGAGACAGGCATCCAGAGTCCGCCTAACACAGCCAAGCCAAAGTAAAGAAGATTGCCTACGACAGACATCAACTGACTAGAAGGTAAGAGAGTCAAAGTCAAGCCAAGAGCTACAAAAGCTACACTTCCTACTATCAGCAAGAGCGCAGCCCCAATCCAGCTTCCTAAAGGCATATCCACACCTCTGACCAAGTGCCCAACTGAGAAAACAACCAGGATTGAAACCAAATAATCAACTATCATACTTGTTATCTTTGATAGATAATATTCTACCATATTTACTGGAGTATGGCGTAATGTTTTCTGCCAGTTGTTGATTTTATCGGTATGTAAAACAACTGGGAATGAAAAGATAGCTGTCGACATCATGGAAAAGGCCGTCATGGAGATGAGGTAGTCGCGCATAAAATTAGCCGGCCCACCTGGTGTATCCTGGTACATGCCTGAAAAGAATAAATAGAAGGCCGTCGGCATTCCTACGGATAATAGATAATAGACTAATTGTCGTTTGGTCAATAGAAATTCTATCTTGTTTAGTGCGATCAATCGTTTCATCTTAGTCATCTCCCTTTTGTGTTTCTTCAAAGATTGTATCTAGCAAGCTACGGTTATTGACTTCAATTTCTTGAATCCTACATCCTGCCTGGACTAACAGTTGCCAGAAAGCATCCGCTTCGCGTGTGACTACTTGCAGGGCATCTTGTTTTTGTGACCAGTTTTCAACCAAGTTAGATTGCGCAACGACTTCCTTGTAAGCTAGAGGAAGGATAAAGTGCTTTTCAATCTCCTCACTGCGCATGGCTAGAGGTGTCGTATCACGGATCAATTCTCCCTTATTTAAGACCAAAATCCGGTCTGCTGTATGCTCTACTTCCTCAATATAATGAGACGAATAGAGAATGGTAACTCCCTGCGCTTTTAGGTCCTGAACAATTTCCCAAAAACGTTGACGGGTTGAGGTATCCATGGCCGCAGTTGGCTCGTCTAAAAAGACAAGCTTTGGTCGCCCAATCAAGGTCAAGATAAAAGAGAAGAGACGCTTCTGCCCACCTGACAATTTTTCTGCTAACTGCTCTTTTTGTTGCTTGTCAAACTGCAATAGTTGATCAATTTCCTGGTTGTTCAAGGGATTTGGGTAAATGCTTTGAAAGAAAGCAATCAACTCTTTAACCTTTAATTTCTGAACGATGACATTTCTTGAGGGAGGTAGCCTCTAATATAGTCTAACTGAGAACTCGTCACTGGCAAGCCTTGGATGGATACTTGACCGCTGGTGACCAGTTTATCTCCAAGCAAACAGTCCAAGAGTGTTGTCTTACCGGCACCATTTGGACCAATCAAGGCGACACATTCACCTTCAGCCACCTCAAAGGAAATATCCTTCAAAATAGCCTTGCCCTTGATGTTTTTATTTAGGCTTTCTACCTTAATCATGCTCATGATATTCTCCTTTCAACCACTCCTTCCCCATCGGAAAGGCGATAAAAATCATAAATCCTAGACCCCAAGCACCGCGAATGACTTGGTGAAGGAAGGCTTGGTCAAACCACCCTGTAAACATTTCGACCAACCATACCACTAGTGATAGTCCAATAAAGAAATAGAGAATCGCTTTTTTCATTTTTCAAACTCCTTTTTCACATCTGAGACCAATTTCAAACCTTCTCGGATCAACCAAGACATCATGCCAAATCCTGCAAATAACTCCCAAGGGAAATGATAGAAATCTTCGTCCAATCCTGAGAACATGAGATAAGTCATGACTCCTGCTGCTACTAAACTCATTGCGATAATTACTTTATGTTTCATTTTTTCTTCCTCCATTTGATACATCTATTATAATTCTTTGAAGCTAGTGTCACTAGAAGCTTCTGTCATGAGGAGATATGACAAATGTCATAAAAAAATGATGGAATAAAAATTACTAGATTGGATCGATGTGCTAGCACCAGTCAGATATCAGCTCAAAAAATCATTGTAAACCAAAAAAGATCGGGAAAATCCTGAACTGCACCCCAAAAGTTAGACAGGAAAAAATCTAACTTTTGGGGTGTTTTGTTATGAAATTAACTTATGAAGATAAAGTTCGGATCTATGAACTCAAAAAGCAAGGAGAGAGCTTTAGAAAGCTTTCAAATCAATTTGGGATAAACATTTCTAATCTTCAGTACATGATTAAATTGATTGATCGTTATGGAATAAAAATCGTCAAAAAAGGAAAGAATTGTTACTATTCTCCTGAACTAAAACAAGAGATCATTGATAAAGTTCTTCTTGAAGGTCGTTCACAAATTAGAGTGTCTCTGGATTATGCTCTTCCAAGTAGTGGAATGTTGCCTAATTGGCTGGCACAATACAAGAAAAACGGGTATACTATTGTTGAGAAAACAAGAGGGAGACCATCTAAAATGGGACGTAAGCCAAAGAAGAGATTTGAAGATATGACAGAATTAGAACGTCTTCAAGCAGAAAAATGAGTACTTGAGAGCGGAGAATGCCATTCTAAAAAAAGTTGAGAGAACTCCGATTGAGGGACGAAAAGGAGCAAGAAGAAAAACGGAAATTGTTCAAGGATTGGTAACAGAGTTTTCTTTAGATATCCTTCTAAAGATTATTAAGCTTGCCCGTTCAACTTATTATTATCACTTAAAATAGCTGGATCAAAGCGATAAGGATGTTGATGTTAAAGCTGAAATTCAGTCAATTTATACTGAGCATAAAGGAAATTACGGTTATCGTCGCATGACTCTAGAATTACGAAATCGTGGCTTCGTAGTGAACCATAAGAAGGTGCAGCGTCTGATGAAAGTACTTGGTTTAACGGCTCGAATTCGCCGTAAACGGAAGTATTCTTCATACCAAGGAGAGATTGGCAAGAAAGCAGATAACCTTATTCAACGTCAATTTGAAGCAACCAAACCAATGCAAAAGTGCTACACAGATGTGACAGAATTTGCCATTCCAGCAAGCAGCCAAAAGCTTTATTTATCGCCAGTTTTAGATGGCTTTAACAGCGAAATTATCTCCTACAATCTTTCTACTTCGCCGAACTTAGTACAAATGAAAGCTATGCTAGAACAAGCCTTTACAGAGAACTATTACGAAAATACAATTCTCCATAGTGATCAAGGATGGCAATACCAACACGATTTCTATCATCATTTTTTAAAGAATAAGGGAATCCAACCATCTATGTCACGTAAGGGAAATAGCCCAGATAACGGTATGATGGAATCTTTCTTTGGCATTCTTAAGTCTGAAATGTTTTATGGTTATGAGAATACGTTTCAGTCACTTGAGCACTTGGAACAAGCTATTGTAGACTATATTGATTACTACAACAACAAACGAATTAAGGTAAAACTAAAAGGACTTAGTCCTGTACAATACAGAACTAAATCCTTTGCTTAAATTAATTATCTAACTTTTTGGGGTCAGTACATCCCGACCTCTTTCGTTTTCTATTTAATCTTTATTCCACACTGAAAAGATATGGGTAAACTGGTTGTTGACCTTGGTGGATTTCTACTTCAACATCTTCGAATTCTTCTGCGATTTCTTGGGCGATTTGGTTAGCCAATTCTTCGCTTCCGTCTTCACCAATATAGAAGGTTACGATTTCACTGTCTTCATCCAACATATGTTTCAATGTTTCAGTCAAGGTTTGGTGCATATCAGGGTTTGACACGAGGATCTTACCATCAACCATACCAAGATTGTCATTTTCATGGATTTCCAAACCATCAATAGTTGTATCACGAACAGCTGTTGTTACACTACCGCTGACTACATCACCAAGAGCTGCAGTCATGCGTTCTTTATTTTCTTCGATAGACTTGCTTGGATCGAAGGCAAGAAGACTAGTCAATCCTTGAGGAAGGGTACGAGCTTCTACCACTACTGCTGGTTGTTCTAAGACTTCAGCTGCAGATTGAGCTGCCATGAAGATATTTGTTGTTTGGCAAGAAGATAATGTTACGAGCATTGACTTGCTCAACAGCCTTGATAAAGTCTTCTGTCGAAGGGTTCATGGTTTGTCCACCTTCGATGACATAGTCCACACCTTGAGCACGGAAGATGTCTGCCAAGCCTTGTCCAGCTACTACTGCGATAAGAGCATATTCTTTTTCTTCAGCTGGTTTGCTAACTTGAGTTGCTTCTTTTTCTACTTGTGCTTCGTGTTGGTTACGCATGTTATCGACTTTAACCTTAACCAAGCTACCATATTTAAGACCTTCTTGCAAGACAAGTCCTGGGTCTTCTGTATGGACGTGAACTTTAACGATTTCATCGTCATTGACAACAAGTAGAGAATCTCCAAGATCGTTCAAGTAGTTACGGAATTCTTCGTAGTCAAAGTCTTTAGCATAAGTTGGACCTTGTTTGAGGGCAACCATGATTTCTGTACAGTAACCAAAGGTGATGTCTTCTGTTGCCACATGGCCAGCTACAGACTTGTGGTGTTCTGCATTGATCATTTCACTCATGTTGGCTGGAGTAGCTACAAAGTCTTCAGAAGCGCTGTATTCACCAGTAAGAGCTGAAAGGAAACCTTCATAGATGAAGACCAAACCTTGACCACCTGAGTCTACAACTCCAACTTCCTTCAAGACTGGAAGCATATCTGGTGTCTTCGCAAGGGCTGTTTTAGCTCCTTCCAAGGCAGCGAGCATAACCTCAATGGCATCGTCTGTCTGCTCGGCTTTTTTCTTAGCACCGATGGCAGCACCACGTGATACGGTCAAGATTGTTCCTTCAACTGGCTTCATAACAGCCTTGTAGGCTACTTCAACACCAGATTGGAAGGCAAGAGCTAGATCTTTCCCTGTTAATTCATCTTTTTCCTTGATAGCTTGTGAAAATCCGCGGAAAAGCTGAGAAGTGATAACTCCTGAATTCCCACGCGCACCCATCAAAAGACCTTTAGCCAAGATACTTGCGGCCTCACCAACTGTTGAAGCTGGTTTGTCTGCTACTTCTTTGGCACCATTTTCGATAGTCATTCCCATGTTTGTTCCTGTATCTCCATCTGGAACTGGGAAGACGTTCAATGAGTTGACATATTCGGCTTGCTTGTTCAAACGAGTAGATGCAGCCTGTACCATTTCTTGAAATAAGCTTGTAGTAATATTTGACACGATTATTCTCCTACAACTTTGATATTTGAATGTAGACATTCACAGTTTGAGCAGTGATGCCAAGTTGGTTTTCCAAACTAAAGCGAACACGCTCTTGGATATTTTTTGAGACTTCACTGATTTTTGTTCCGTAACTCAACACGGTATATACATCAACTGCAATGCTACCATCTTCGGCCGCTTTTACAACGACACCTTTAGAATAATTTTCCTTCCCAAGGAGGGCTTGGAAATTATCTTTGAGGGCTTTCTTACTTGCCATACCGACCACACCAAAAATCTCAGTTGCTGCACCGCCTACAACGGTAGCAATCACTTCATCTGTTAGTTCGATTTGACCATCTTTTGTATTAATTTTTACAGTCATTTTTTCTACCTCAACTAGTTGATACTCTATTTTATCATATTTCAAGCCAAGTGTAAAAGCAGAATACTGTATCGGCGGATATTTGCTCCTTTGACGAGACTTTTTGGGCTTAGAGCAAAAGAAAAAGACCTGATGGCCTTTTACTCTTTATTAAACGCGTTCTACTTTACCTGATTTCAAAGCACGAGCTGAAGCCCAAACTTTTTTAGGTTTACCATCGATAAGTACAGTAACTTTTTGAAGGTTTGGTTTTACGGCACGTTTTGTTTGGTTCATCGCGTGTGAACGGTTGTTTCCTGATACAGTCTTACGACCTGTAAAGTAACATACTTTAGCCATTTGTGTTTTCCTCCTATTAGATCTAATATAGCGGATGTGCTAGCACCACATACTGTACTATGTTATCACACTTTCTCTTTTTTGGCAAGGGGATTGGAATATTTTTTTAATGAACATAGACAACTTCTAATTTCCCAAAAACAACGTCTCCACGGATAATCAAAGTTTTGCTGGTTGGGGCTGTCGCCACTTCGACCTGCGGATTGCTAAACACTGATTCTACCCTAAGATCCACTTTCCAATGTTGAGGGATATAAATGGTTGCACTTCCAAAAACTACGTCCACACTTAAGATTGCTACATCACCCAGAATATTTGCATTATCATAGTAAATCTTAGCATCTCCAAAAACAGCTTCCACTTGGTCTTCTACCAAGTCTTGGTCTTGATTATAAAAAGTCCCACTACCAAAAACGATTTCCTTATCAGTAGAAACTTTTTTCTCTCTATTGATCCACAATGTCTTTCCACTCCATGTCTTGTTCGAGTGAGTCAGCATACTTACTCCGAGAACGATTAGAACTCCCGCCCAGAACAATGACTGGTTGGGAATCGGTAAAATGTCATAAAAATGATTAGCAATCATAAGGGCCACTAGGGCTGTAAAAGAGGCTGAAGTTAAGTGGCGACGCAACAAAGCCTCAACTGATTGGTAGGCAAAAAATCCAATACCGATCAAGGGCCAAATGTGCCCTCCCAGAGAAGGAATTCCAAAATTCCCCTGCAATAATACTAAGGCTGCCAATACCAGCAACACAATACCAAATGCTTTATTTTTCATGTTCTTACCTCATGTTTCTTAGATTTTCTTTTAGGAGGGATTGGTAGTGTCGTGACACGTGCACCTCCTTGTGGGTCTGATAAAAGGAAATAGTTCCTGTACCTGAGAAGGACTTGTCCACCGAGTAAACCTGCCGGATATTGGCAATGGTCGACTTGGATACCCGACTGAAATAGCGGGGCAGAATGGACTCCAACTCATAAAGCTTGAGTCGAACCTCATAGGCTTCTTTCTGGGTATGAGCGTAAATCTTGCTACCTTCTGTCTCAAAAAAGAGAATTTCTGACAAGTCTAAGTAGTACTCACCCGTCCCCTTATAAAAGATCAACCTAGGAGCCTTGGTTTCTTGCAAGAGTCGTTGCAAATCAGCTATTTCATCTGTCAGGGCTGCAGCCTTGATGACAATCTCTGTCTCAGTTAATTCACTATCAATCTCGATTCGTAACTTCATCCTATCTCCTTTCTGCATCTACTATACCAAAGCCCATAAGACTTTACAAGGGCAAAAAAGCAAGTGGTCACTTTTGACCCGTAAGTGGTTACGAGGCCAAGCCCACTTGCTTTGCTTTTTACAAAATAAAGAAGAGAATTCCCCAGATGAGCCCACAGGCATAGCCAACCAGGACATCCTTGGGGTAATGTACGCCACCCAAGACTCGCGCCAGACCGAGAAGAGCTGATAAGACCAATAAAATCAACCCTGCAGGCAGATTTGCATGCACACAAGCCATGGAAATAATGGTTGCTGAAAAGACGTGGCGACTAGGCATTGAATTGCCAGAGCTGTCCTTGTCTAATAGTGGGACAATTCCCCAAGTTTCATAGGGACGCGGTTGATTAATCCACTTACGCACCAGCGTCAATAGGACAAAGCCAGAAGCTGGCACTAAGATATAGGTGGCAAATTCTTTCCCCAATCCCTTGCTCATAAAGCTTGTCCCCCAACAAGGTCAAGTATGCCAAGGGCATCAGAACTGTCATCATGCGATTAAAAATACGCATCAATTGTAATAGCTGTGGATGTTGAAGGAGACTTGATTTCCTCTTATCGTACCACTCTTGATAGTTTTTCATGTCTATTTCTCATACTTTTCTAGGACCTGCTGGGCTGTTTTTCCCTTGGCAAGCCAGTCCACTAATTTGTCCAGACGACGGATTTCCTGCATCAGAGGGTCCTCAATTTCCTCAATACGAATCCCACAAATCTTACCTGTAATCGCCATCCGTTCAGGTACATAAGACGGTGCCTGTCGAAAAAAATCTCCATAAGTAAGGTCCCTATCCAGACAAGCAAGGATGTCACTCACTTCATAACCTGTCAGCCAACTGGTCACTTGGTGAACGGACTCTGCCCTTCCACCCTTTCGCTCAACCTTTGCAATCAAGGCTGGATAGACCGCAGAAAATTTCATATTGTATAATTTCTGACTCATACATTCCTCTTTCTATTATACCAGTATAAAGAAGAAAAAGAAGGCCGTCAAGCCTTCTTTGGGTTTATTATACTTCTGCTTCGTCTTCTGTAAATTGACTATTGTAGAGGTCAGCATAGAAACCACCCTGAGCCATAAGCTCTTCATGATTGCCTTGCTCAATGATATTTCCATCCTTCATAACCAAAATCAAGTCGGCATTACGAATAGTTGACAAGCGATGGGCGATGACAAAGGATGTGCGCTCCTCCATCAAACGGTCCATGGCTTTCTGAATCAACTCCTCTGTACGTGTGTCGACTGAAGATGTCGCTTCATCAAGAATCAAGAGCGGAGCATCTTTGAGAAGGGCACGAGCGATGGTCAAGAGCTGTTTCTGTCCGACTGACAAGGTCACCGTATCATCCAAGACTGTATCGTATCCATCAGGCAAGGTTGTGATAAAGTGGTGGATTCCTACTGCTTTTGCTGCTTCAATCATTCGTTCATCACTAATCCCTGTTTGGTTGTATATGAGATTATCTCGAATGGTTCCTTCAAAGAGCCAAGTATCCTGTAAAACCATTGAAAGGCATCGTGTACTTCTGAACGTTTCATAGACTTGGTATCCACACCATCAATGCGAATGCTTCCCTTATCAATCTCATAGAACTTCATCAAGAGATTAACAATGGTCGTCTTCCCAGCTCCAGTCGGCCCAACAATAGCAACCTTTTGACCTGCATGAGCTGTCGCTGAAAAGTCGTGAATGATCGTTTTTTCAGGAGTATAGCCAAAGGCAACTCGGTCAAAGACCACTTGACCCTTCATGTCGGTTAATTGTCTTTCCTTATGAGATTCGTCTTCCATCTCAGCTTCACTTAGAAATTCAAAGACACGGGTCATAGCTGCACTGGCTTGTTGTAAGCTAGTAATCCCTTGGGCAATCTGTGATAAGGGTTGAGAGAAGGTACGAACATAAAGCATGAAGGCTACGATGATACCAATACTGATATGTCCTTCAAGAGCTAGGACTGCACCGACGATGATCACCAAAACATAGCTAAAGTTCCCAACAAAGATCATTGCTGGCATCATGATTCCAGAAATAAATTGAGATTTCCAAATACTATCATGTAGGTCTTGATTCAATCCTGCGAATGTTTCTTTAGTGGTATCCACAGCGTTATAGCCGGTCACCACATTGTGGCCTGAGTACATTTCTTCCACATAACCATTGACAGCTGCTAGGTTGTTTTGTTGGGCTTTAAAGTAACCTTGTGACTTAGCCATAATCACTGAAACCGCTGCAAAACCTACAAGTGTTGAAACAACTGTTACCAATGCCAAAATCCAGTTCATCCCAAGCATGGTAATCAAAACAGCAATCAGCAAGAAGCTAGCTGAGAGAACTGTTCCCATACTTTGGTTGAGGGACTGAGCTGCCGTATCGACGTCATTGGTTACACGAGAAAGAGTGTCTCCTTGAGAATGACGGTCAAAATAAGCAAGTGGCAGACGGTTAATTTTTTCAGCAATGGCCGTCCGCAAGCGTTTTGAAAAATGTTGGATACTCGTTGAAAAGATATAGGCTTGTGTATAGTTGAGAATGGCACCAAGCACATACAAAATAGCTAAAAAGCTGGCGATACTTGACACAGCTACCAAATCGATTTCTGTAGCCAAACCATCTGAAATCAAGTTGGTGATTTCCTTAATCTTGGTTGGTCCATACACCGTAATGATGCTTGAACATATAGCAGCTACAACTGCAACTAGTAGAGGAAGTTGGAGACCTGCTAGAAAAGGTTTATATTGTTTCCAAAAGGACATCTTCTTATTTTCCATGTTCCAATTCCTCCTTCGATAGTTGTGAATAGGCAATTTCTTGGTAAACTTCGTTGGTCGCAAGAAGTTCCTTGTGGGTGCCTTGTCCAACGACTTTACCTTGATCCAATACTAAGATCAAGTCAGCATCCATAATTGTTGAAATACGTTGGGCAACGATTAACTTAGTCATAGATTGGGTTTTTTCAGCTAGTTCTTGGCGCAAGATACGGTCAGTCTTGTAGTCCAAGGCCGAGAACGAATCATCAAAAATGAGAATTTCTGGTTTACGAGCCAAGGCACGCGCAATGGCCAAACGTTGTCTTTGTCCTCCTGAGAAGTTGGTCCCACCTTGAGCCACTTCTGAGTTTAGACCTGCTTCCTTATCTTCGATGAAGCTTTTAGACTGGGCCAACTCAAGAGCTTGCCACATAGCAGTCTCGCTTAGCGGAGTTTCTGGACTCTTACCAAAGTCTAGATTCCCCTTGACATCTCCTGAGAAGAGAACAGCTTTTTGTGGGATATAGCCGACTTTATTCCGCAAGTCTTCCAAATCATAATTCTGTACATTGACGCCGTCTACTAGAATTTCTCCATCTGATACATCATAAAAACGAGGCAAGAGGTTCACAAGCGTAGATTTACCAGAACCAGTTGATCCGATAAAGGCAATGGTTTGTCCTTCTTCTGCCTTGAAACTGACATGCTCCACAACCGCTTCTGAGTTTTTAGAGTAACGGAAGGTTACATCACGGAATTCCACTTGACCTTGAATAGATGAATCTGCCGTCTGTGGTTGACTAGGATTTTCAATAGAAGAATGCAAGTCTAGCACCTGATTGATACGTCCTGCAGAAACCAAGGTACGAGGAAGGACGAAAAAGAGAGCACCCATGAGCAAGAAGCCCATCACGACCTGCATGGCATAAGACATGAAGACCACCATATCACTAAAGAGTGGTAGACGGTCTGTCAGGCTAGCATCGTTGATGATATAGGCTCCAATCCAGTAGATAGCTAGACTCAAGCCACTCGAAATCGCCATCATAATGGGATTCATAATCGCAATCAAGCGGTTGACAAAGAGATTGAGACGGGTGACTTCATCATTAGCTTCCTCAAATTTCTGATCTTGGTAGTCCTCAGCATTATAAGCACGCACCACTCGAATCCCTGTCAAACTTTCACGAGTAATACTATTGAGTTTATCTGTCAATTTTTGGATGACAGATTGTTTTGGAAAGGCCAGAGTCATGAGAACAGTTGTCATCAAAACATTGACGATAATAGCGATTACTACTGCCCAAAGCCAATATTCAGACTTGCCAAGGATTTTACCAATGGCCCAGATAGCCATGATTAATCCACGAGTGACCACATGGAGCCCCATGGTAAAGAGCATCTGAACCTGCGTGATATCATTGGTCGTCCGAGTCAAAAGACTAGGAATAGAGAAACGTTTGATCTCTGTCTGAGAGTAATCCAAGACACGATTAAAAATATCACTACGCAGATGAGCCGTGTAGGATGCTGCAACGCGAGCTGCAAAAAATCCAACTGTCACAGATGATAGAAAAGCCAAAAGCGACAAACCCATCATCTTAATAGCTGGTGACCAAAGTGCATCCAACTGTGTCCCTGGCGTTCCTATCAATGCAGTAATTTCTGAAATGTAAGTCGGTACTTCTAACTCTAGATAGACCGAGAAACAGGTAAAGAGTACAGTCAAGAGAATCATTCCCCACTCTTTTCCTGTGATACGCTTAGCGAGTTTCTTCATTCTTACCTCCCATTTTCTCTACATTAGCCTGTAGTCGACCCATGACTTCTTCAAAAACAGCTAGTTTCCTCAGAAATTCCATCAAGTAGACTACGGTCAATTCGATCAAAGAAAGACTTGATTGACTTCATCTGAGAGCGTGATTTATCCGTCAATCGAACGTACTTGGCTCTCTTGTCATTTGGACTCACTTCCAATTCCACCAAACCATTTTGTACCATACGCTTCACTAGATTGCTGGCGACTGACTTGGTGATATTGAGTTCCTGCTCAATATCCTTGATTAACACCGCCTGTTCAGACTCCTCACGATAGTCTAAAAATCGTATAACTTGGCCCTGCGGTCCGCCCATAAATTCAATACCACAACGTTTTGCTTCCTGTTGCACCATAAGGTGAACCTGGTGACCAAAACGTTTAAAAGCTAACATTGGCTTATCCATGATTGCTCCTTTTTACATATAAATAGTTCTCTAGAGAACCAATAAGTTTTCATGAGAACTATTTTATCACTTTCAAATAGGATGTCAAGAAAAAAGTTTCCTAGAGAACTATCTAAGCAGAAATTGACATTAGGTAGTATTTTATCTATAATAAACACTATCTTACACAGATAAGATTCCAGTTTAGTAGAAATGAGAAATTCACACATGAAACAAAAAGAACAGAAACTCTTAGGAATCCTTGCCATCATCTTTGGAGCCCTGGCGCTTCTTGGTTCTTGGATACCTATCATCAACATCCTATCATTTTTCCTTGCCATTGCCACTTTGATTTTAGGAGTTTTTGGCATCGCCCTCAATCTCAGAAACCGTAAAACATTGGCTATCATCGGAACAACCTTAGGTCTTATTTCCATTGTCCTTGTTTTAATAACTCAAGTTCTATCTACTAATATCTTTACTGATTTCGCCAGAACCTTTAGTCATCCCTATAGAAACATCACTTCTTCAACTGATGCTGAGGATTATGGTGAACTTCCTGATAGTAGTATAGGCGAGGAAGATGACGAGGAGGATACTGAATACTTCACTTGGAGCCAGGAACAGTTCGATGCCTTGGTAGAAGGGGACACTTCTGATAGTGGGAAAGGTGGCAGCAACTACAAAGATATTATCAGGAAACACGGAATCCCAGATTCAGAAACAGATTCAGTTATGGGAGACTACGAAATAAAAAGAATCACCTATCTCTCCATCAGTTCAGATCCTAAGACAGTTGTGCTCACGTTTGTTAAGCAGGAAAATGGCCAGTTTCTTCTAATCCGTAAATTTGCTGTTGGACTGGACCGAAAAGAACAAACTGATTCCGGAGTGAAAGTTTAACATAACTAAAAAGGTGCTGGAATAACAATCGGTAGACCAAGTCTCGATTTCTAAATCCCAGCACCAGGATATTTCCACAATCCATTGGATTATAGACGATTGTAGATTACTAATAACGTTTTGAGCAAAAGAGATTTTTGCCTCTTTCCTGCCCCTCTTGTCATCACAAAATAAACAAACCCCTTGAAAATATTGAATTTTCAAAGGGGTTATTTTTATTCTTAGAATCCATCTACGTTTGTGTAGATTTTTTGTACGTCTTCGTCGTCTTCAAGGACTCCGTAGAGTTTTTCAAATGTTTCCAAATCTTCACCTGACAACTCAACTTCTGATTGTGGAATCATTTCCAATTCAGTTACTTGGAATTCTTCAATACCAGATTCACGCAAGGCAACGATAGCCTTGTGAAGGTCAGTTGGAGCTGTGTAAACAGTGATTGTTCCTTCTTCTGCTTCTACATCGTCTACATCGACATCTGCTTCAAGCAAGAGTTCAAAGATAGCGTCATCATCTTCACCTGCAAAGACGATAACACCTTTGTTGTCAAAGAGGTAAGATACAGAACCTGAAGCTCCCATATTTCCGCCGTTTTTACCAAAGCAGCACGAACATTCGCAGCTGTACGGTTGACGTTTGAAGTCAAAGTATCAACGATCAACATAGAACCATTTGGTCCAAATCCTTCGTAACGTCCTTCTGTAAAGGTTTCGTCTGTGTTCCCTTTTGCCTTATCGATAGCCTTATCAATAACGTGTTTTGGCACTTGCGCTTGTTTAGCACGATCGATAACGAATTTCAAAGCAGTGTTTAGTTCTGGATCTGGTTCACCTTTTTTAGCTGCCACATAGATTTCTACACCAAATTTTGCATATACTTTAGAGTTAGCTCCATCTTTAGCCGTTTTCTTAGCTACGATATTGGCCCATTTACGTCCCATTAGGAATCTCCTTTTTTCACATTTTAATCTTTCTTATTATAACACAAGTCTATCCGATTTTCACTAGAGGAAATGGATTTTTCTTTTGTAAATTAAGCTAGGATTTCCCGCCAGTAGCCAAGAGTTTTTTGCCTTCTTTGATCCATGGATGTTTGGAAAGTGAGAAGTAAAGTTGGGCAGTCATAACTAGCCAAAGAAGGGGCTCACATAGAATCACACCTGTATAACCTGTCCAAGGAATAATCCAAGCGACGAAAATAATTTTACCAAAAAACTCGATAAAGCTTGATACAAGGGGCAAGAATTTTTGACCGAGACCCTGTAAGCTATTTCTATAGATCAATAAAAGACTCAAAAACGGATAGAATACCGAACTGATGCGTAGGTACAAAGCCCCATTTTCAATCAAGTAACTGTCTGTCGAACTCGCTAGGAAAGAAACCAGGCTAGGACTTGCAAAAAATAGAAACACACAAGCAAAGTTTGCCCAAGCCATACTGATATAACTCCCTAGTCGAAGACCGTGGACAATGCGATCTGGACGTTTTGCACCAAAGTTTTGAGAGATAAAAGTCGTCATCGATGCTGAGATAGCCGTCATTGGCAATAAGGCAAAGGCCATGATTCGGCGTGCTGCTGTCTGAGCACTGATAATGACTGCTCCAAAACTATTGACAGAGGATTGTAAAATAACACTTCCGACAGAGACGATTGAACCCATCAAGCCCATGGCTAGCCCCTGCTCTAAGAGATCGACATAGAGGGCCTTATTCCATTTGAAATCCTTCAACCTAGGAAGGAGCTCCGGAACACTCTTGCGAATATAGAAATAGCAGAGAATTGCGGACAAACCTTGCGAGATGATGGTTGCGAGACCTGCAGACTGAACTCCCAACTGCAATTGTGTAATAAAATACAAATCCAGAATGACATTAACGATGGCTGAGAAAATAAGAAAACCAAGCGCAGCAAGACTATCACCAACAGAGCGTAGCAAACCTGCAAAAAGATTATAAGCAAAGCTCACCCCCACACAGCTAACAATCATGGAGATATATTCATAGGACTGAGGGAGAATTTCTACAGGTGTTTCTAGGTACTGTAAGAGTGGATAAAGACCAAAAAAGCCCATCAACATGACAAGCACACTCAAGATAATCCCTAAAATCCAAGTTGCTGCGACAGCTTCCTTAATCTTTTCAAAATTACGAGCGCCGTAGAGACGTGCAATAACAACCCCCATCCCATTTCCAACACCGAGGGCAAAGCCGATAATCAAATCAAAAATGGCTGTCGTTGCTCCGACTGCCGCCAAGGATTCTTGTCCTAAAAAACGCCCAACAATCAAAATATCAGCCGTATTGTAAAGTTGCTGAAAGATATTGGACAGTAGAATCGGTAATGCAAAACTAATTAGCGCGGGAAGGATGGGACCATGAATCAGGTCCACCGTTGATTTTTTATTCATAAGGCTATTATATCAGCTTTCTAGTAGGGGAACAAGGGAGTTTGGATAAGAAAGCGTTGCCTAGATACAAACAATCTGGTATAATCGTGACAGAAAAGGAGGCTATGTATGAGCTTAACCAGCCAGTTAATTACAGATGTATTCCCAGACCTTGAGAAAGTTGACCAATTAAACAAGGAAGCCTTTCCTGAAGAAGAACGGGTCCCTTTGGAAGAATTTTTAAGTTACCAGGATAGAGATGATGCCCACTTTTTCGCTTTCTATAACGAGGACGAATTTGTCGGCTTCGCTTTTGCCATTTCCAACCAAAAAGCTTTCTACATTAGCTTCTTTGCCATTATGCCCCATCTCCGTAGTCATGGATACGGGAGAGAAATCATTGAAAAACTCATTGATTTTTACCAACGTACCATGATTCTTGAAGTGGAGCGTTTGGACGAGGATTGTGATAACCTTGAACAACGAAAAGCCCGCATGGACTTCTACCTACAAAATGGTTTTAAAACTGCCAACGCTCTATTAGAATACGAGGGTATGAGCTTTGAAATTCTCTATCGCGGTGACCATTTTGATGAAGAAGCCTATCGCAATATCTTTCAAAAATTGCAAGAAGAGAATTACTTTGACTTCCACATTGAATACCGTCGTTTTAGTGAACACTAATCTAGATTGCAACCTTGAATCTCCATTAAAGATTTGTAATTTTCTCTATAACCGATATATAATCACCTGTTGCAGGTGATTTAGTTTGAAGACAAAGTCCTTGGAAGTCAAGTTTCCAAGGGCTTTTCTTTTTGTAAAGTCGTATAATAGAGGTAATAAGAGTTGTGAGGTGTTCCCTATGTTTCACAAAGAAAAACCTGATTATAATCGTCGCCAATATGGTTTCTATACAATAGATGAATTGGTCCCAGAAGATCACTTTCTTCGACAAGTAGATTCAAAGGTTGATTTTGACTTTATCTATGACTTGGTAGAAGATACCTATAGTCCAGATAATGGTCGTCCTAGTCTTGATCCCGTCATGTTAGTCAAAATTCCTTTGATCAAGTGTTTTTATGGTATCCGTTCCATGCGCCAAACCATGAAAGATATTGAAGTAAACGTGGCCTATCGTTGGTTTCTTGGACTAACTTTAGATGATAAGGTCCCTCATTTTACTACCTATGGAAAGAATTACAGCCGTCGTTTTCAAGATAAAGAACTCATTTCTGAGATTTTTTCCCAAGTTCTCAGCCAAGCTTTGTATGCTGGCTTAATTGATCCTTCTGAAATATTTGTGGATGGTACCCATATCAAAGCGGCGGCTAATAGTCACAAGTATCGTAAGGAAATGGTAGACCAACAAGTTAAATTTATGAGTGAACAATTGGCAGTTGAGATTGATTTAGATAGGAAAAAACACGAAAAAAAGTCCTTAAAGCCCGCAAAAGAAAGTGAGGCTAAGGAAAAGAAAATCTCAACGACAGATCCCGAGTGTGGTTGGTTTCACAAGGGCGAACATAAGGAAGTATTTGCCTATTCTGCTCAAGTTGCTTGTGATAAGCATGGTTGGGCCTTGGCTTATACGGTTGAGGCAGGAAATGTTCATGATAGTCAGGCTTTCCCTGCCCTATTTTCAAAGTTAGAGCCATTCTCGCCCCACTATATTATTGCGGATTCAGGTTACAAGACCCCAGCTATTGCCCATTATTTATTAGAGCGAAACATCATTCCTGTCTTTCCTTATACTCGTCCAAAGGGAGTAAAGGGGAACTTAAGACCTAGTAATTTTGTTTATGATGCAAGTTATGACTGTTATGTCTGTCCAGAGAATCAAGTATTAAGCTATCGTACAACCACTCGAGAAGGCTACCGTGAGTATAAGAGTAATCCTAAAGTATGTGTTAACTGCCCCCTATTATCCGTTTGTACCCAAAGCAAGAATTTTCAAAAAGTAGTAACGAGACATGTCTGGAAAGATGCTCTTGAATTTTGTGAGGAGATTCGTCATCAAATAGAAATGAAAGAGCTCTATAAGAAACGCAAAGAAACAATTGAACGGCTCTTTGGAACGGCTAAGGAATACCATAATTTGAGATACACTAGAGAGAAAGGAAAGTCCAAAATGGAGGATCAGGTTGGGCTTACTTTGGCGTGTTTAAATATCAAAAAATTGGTGAAATGGATAGGAAATATCCCTTTTTATTTTTCTCAAATACAGATTTTTGGATAGATTAGTAGATGATGAGACAAACTATTTTTGAAAAGAGAAAAAGACAAACGCCAAAAATGACGTTTGTCTTCGTTCTGAATCACCTGTTGCAGGTGATTTTTTGTTATTTCCAAAGAAGATGAAAATTTGGAAAAAACTATCCCTAGCTCATCATAAATAAGGCTGAAACAATTTTGTTTCAGCCTTATCATGATTTATCTTATAAAGATGCACTAAGTTTACGCTTCTGTTCCAGCTTCTGGCATGATGAGCCAAAGAATGAGGTAAGCAAGAATTCCTGATCCACCTAGCAATGTAAAGAGAATCCAAATAGCACGAACCAATGTTTGGTCCATATCTAAGTAGTCAGCAAGACCTGCACAAACACCTGCAATCTTTTTATCTTGAACATTACGAACTAAACGTTTTTCCATAATAATCTCCTAATACTAATTTTTTTCTTTTTTTATTTATTTTTATCATCAAATCAAATCTTTTTCAATAGTCTTTCTACTTTTTATCTGAAGATGCTAGTTTTAGCAGATCTTATACTCAATGAAAATCAAAGAGCAAACTAGGAAGCGACCCGAAGGCTGTACTTGAGTACGGCAAGGCGAAGCTGACGTGGTTTGAATTTGATTTTCGAAGAGTATTAAGCTCTCATTGTTTCAGTTCCTTAGTCCAAAGAACAGAAAAAGTGGGGATTCCTCCGCCACTTTTACTTTTTAATCTTCAATTTCGATTTCAAGATCATCGCCAAGGTCAAGAGTTACTTCTTGATTAGCCACTTCTACTTCGGGAGCCTTTACTTTTTCATCGGCTACCGCATCGTCTTCAATCAAACCAAACTTGACACGAACTTGGTGATCAATCTCGTCAAAGACTTCTGGGTGATCCGCCAAGTATTTCTTAGCATTTTCAGAACCTTGACCGATCTTTTCGTCTTTATAAGAGTACCATGCTCCTGCCTTCTTGATGATGTCAAGATCACTTGCAATCTTCAAAAGCTCACCAGTTCTAGAAATACCCTCACCATACATGATTTCAACAAAGGCTTCTTTGAATGGTGGAGCTACCTTGTTTTTAACAACCTTAATCTTGGTTTCCTTACCTACGCTCGTATCTTTTTGGTCACCAGTTCCCTTGATTTGTGTACTTCCACGAACATCCAAACGGACAGAAGCGTAGAATTTAAGGGCACGTCCACCAGGAGTTGTCTCTGGATTACCAAACATAACCCCTACTTTTTCACGCAATTGGTTGATAAAGATAGCGATCGTTTTAGTCTTGTTAATAGAAGCCCCAAGTTTACGCATAGCCTGGCTCATCATACGAGCTTGAAGACCAACGTGGCTATCTCCGATATCCCCATCGATTTCCGCACGAGGTACAAGGGCAGCAACTGAGTCGATAACGACAAGGTCAACTGCACCTGAATCAATCAATTTCCCAGCAATTTCAAGACCTTGCTCACCTGAATCTGGTTGTGACAAAAGCAATTCGTCAATGTTAACCCCAAGAGCTGCTGCATAGGCTGGATCCAGAGCGTGCTCCGCATCGATAAAGGCTGCAATTCCGCCTTCTTTTTGGGCTTGCGCTACCGCATGAAGGGCAACCGTTGTCTTACCTGATGATTCTGGACCGTAGATTTCAATGATACGTCCCTTAGGATAACCACCTGATCCAAGAGCAATATCAAGTGCCAAAGAGCCTGAACTCATCACTTGGACTTTTTGCTCGGCACGCTCACCCAAACGCATGATTGACCCCTTACCGAAGTCTTTTTCGATCAATTTAAGGGCATCGTTCAAGGCTTTTTCACGATCAGCACCGAATTTTTTGCCAATTTCGTCTAATTTTTTTGTTGGTTTTTTCGCCATTTTATTCTCCTATATTCTAATAGTCCTTAGACCTTCTTCTATTATAACAAATCTCCATCACTTAATAAAGCTTTGCGAACTAGGTTAAAGGCATGTAAGACTGCAATTTCTCGCACATCTGCTCGACTTCTGCCTGCGATATTAGCCTGGATAACTTCTGTCCCCGAAGCTTGCGCCAAAGCAATAAAAACTGTACCTGCTGGATGACCTTCTAGGCTATCTGGTCCAGCCACTCCTGTCAAACTAATGCCAAAATCTGACTGAGTCTTGATTCGCGCCTGTTCAGCCATTTTTTCAGCAGTAAAGGCTGAGACGACTCCGTGTTTTTCCAATTCCGCTTGTGGAATATTAAGCATCTTAGCTTTTTCTTCAAGGCTATAGGTCACAAAACCACCTTTAAAGATAGCAGATACACCTGAGAAATCAGCCAAAGTAGCTTGAAAAAGACCTGCAGTCAAGCTTTCTGCTGCAGTGATAGTTTTCTTTTGCTTTTTCAACTCTTCTACTACTAGGCTAGCCAAGCTGGTCTCTTCCCCATAGCCATAGCAAATTTCTCGAAGTGAAACGCCCTCAAAAGTTTCTCTTTCAAGGATTTTTTGTTCTAAAGTATCTAGAACACGATCTGCTTCTTCTTGACTCTTAGCCTTGGTCGATAAGCGAAGCGTCACTTCTCCAGTTTTAGCATAAGGTGCCAAGGTTGGATCCGTCTGCTGGTCAATCAAATCTGATAGAATGGTCACTAGCTGGCTCTCACCAATGCCAAAAAAACGTAGCACACGTGAATAGAGCTTAGAGTCCGTTGTCAATCTTGGAAGCAACTCATTTAAGACCATAGGTTTCAATTCACTTGGAGGTCCTGGTAGAACGACGTAGGTTACCCCAGTCACCTCGATCATGCCACCGACTGCCAGCCCTGTTTCGTTTGGTAATGGAGTTGAACCTTGAACGATTTGAGCCTGGCGTTCATTATTTGGAGTTCTAGCATAGTCTGGTCGATGAGCAAAAAAGTCATCTAGCTTAGCCTGAGCCTGAGGATCAAAAGTCAAGTCACGTCCTAAAAATTGGGCCAAAGTTTGCTTGGTCAAATCATCTTCCGTTGGCCCCAAGCCACCTGTTAAAATGACTAGACTACTGCGATTCTGAGCAATTTCTAACAAGGATAAGAGACGAGCCTCGTTATCTCCTACGGCCGTCTGAAAATAGACATCTACACCGATTTCAGCCAACTTTTCAGACAAGAATTGCGCATTGGTATTGACAATTTGACCTGTCAAAATCTCTGTTCCAACAGCTATAATTTCTGCTTTCATTTTTTCCTCCTACTTACCTATTCGGATTTCTTTGAAAAAATCGCAGGATAATTCCTACGATTTGACGAATAGTCTCTTATTATTCTGACTCTTCCACTGCAACACTAGTAGATTGTGGTAACTGACCTTGGCCATACAGATTTTCGTGCAAAAACTACATTGGTCTCCAAATTCGTAACTTCTGGTTGCCCGAGCGAACGACGTAACATATTTTTGCATCTCTAACATATGAGCAGATGACACAATTTGGTAGGATGTCCCGTCAATCATTGCATCCTCTCCACGCAACTGTTGAGAATCAATATTTTTTTAAAGGAATCTTGATAACCCATCAATTGAGGAATGGTTGTTGTCGTAATCTCGATATTGGTCTGCATGTTGTCGCTAAGAGCCTTCAGAATTTCTTGGTAGTGACTGACACTATTCAAGCTAAGAATCTTCTCGACAACTTTTTGAATCACTTCACGCTGACGTTTTTTTGACGACCGTAGTCCCCTTCTGGATCTTGATAACGCATACGTGAATAGACAAGAGCTTCTTCACCATTTAACTTTTTGTTCACCAACACCGATAGAAATCGTATTAAATGGCTCCTGGTCTTGAATAGAGATAGGGAAACCTAGAGTATTATTTACTGTAATACCTCCGACAGCATCAACCATTCTTTGAAGACCATGCATATTGACCATCACATAGCGGTCAATATGGATATTCATCATTTTTTGAATCGTTGAAATAGACAACTCTGCTCCACCATTGGCATAGGCAGCATTGAGTTTAGCCTCCGTTACACTACCATCCGGCTGCTTGATTTGTGTGAGAATATCACGCTCCAAACTCATCATGACTGTCTTCTTGGTTTTAGGATTCACTGTCACCAAGATCATTGAATCACTATTACCTTCCCATGGGTCTGTACGCTCAACATTCCCCGTATCCACTCCCATAAGCAAAATCGTCAGAGGTTCGGTCGCTTCAATGACCTTGGTTTCTTCTCCGATTTTTTTATAGGTTTTGGCCAAAGTCTGTGTACTCTGTTGGTAGATCGTATAGGCATAAGCTCCCACACCAAGTACTGTCACAAGAACAAAGCCTAAAAACATTCCGATTATCTTTTTTGCCATACTTTTATTCATCTATCAGTTGACCCATCAGGTAAACATCTAGAAACTCTCCTCCTTCTATACAAGCACCACGTTCCTGTAATCCTTCTATGATAAAGCCCATCTTTTTATATAGATGAACAGCCGCAAGATTGCGTTTTTGAACTGTCAATTGTAACCGTCGAATACTTCCACTCGACTGGGCCCACTCAATAGCTTCTTCCATCAAGATACTACCGAGACCATTTCCCCAGTAAGCTTTTTTTATTCCTAAAAAGACATCTCCAATATGACGGACTCGCGGACGTTGATCAGCTGTTGTATTGATGATTCCTACTAACTCATCATTCAAAAAAGCGAGTAGGGTAATTTGATTATCCGACTGGGCCTGCTTATCCAAAAAATGTTGCATTTCAGACTCACTCATTGTAATCCCATTTTCATCCAGACTGGTAAAACTAGACTCTTGACCAATTTGATCTAAGAGAGCAATGACCGCTGAAGCATCCTGGGCTTCCGCTTCACGGATTAAAAGATCATACTCCATCCGTCAATCCTTTCAAAAGTTCTGTAGCTCTTTGGCCATGAGCATGAAAGACGATTTCTCGGCCCTCATCTTTTTTAAGGATTTCTAACTCCAGATAATCTGATGGAAGATTTTCCCCCAATAGATGTCCCCACTCAATAACCGTTACACCTGAACCAAAAAGGAATTCATCCAAGTCGATAGAATCTGCATCCCCTTCGATGCGATAAACATCTAAGTGATACAAGGGTAGACGTCCTTCATATTCTCTAACAATGGTATAAGTAGGACTCTTAATCATTTGATGAATGCCTAATCCCTTAGCCAGACCCTTTGTTAGCGTTGTTTTCCCAGCACCTAATTCACCAGTCAAAATCAACACATCATTTTTTTCTAACAAGTGCCCTAGGTCTTCCCCAAGTGCAATCAACTCATCTTCATTTTTGTGTACATGTAATTATTATACCAAAAAGTTTTATTTTGTGATATTTCCATCAACAAAAAAAGAGGAGACTCCCCTCTTTTTTTAGTTTTTGTCATTAGTTAAGAGCCATACTGATGTAGTTCAAGATAAACAAGGCATCCAAAATCCAAATCATGACATGCACATCTTTCACTTGACCTTTGACAACCTTCGTCAAAGTATAAGTTAAGAAACCAACGGCAATCCCTTGTGTGATTGAGTAGCTGAATCCCATAAAGATAGATGTGAAGAAAGCTGGAACAGCTTCAGCCATATCATCCCAAGGGATATTTTTCAAGTTAGAGAGCATCATAATTCCGACGATGATCAAAATTGGTGCAGTTGCAGCTGTTGGAACGATTGCTAGAAGTGGGCTAAAGAAGCTTGATAGGGCAAAACAGATGGCAACAACCAAAGCTGTCAAACCAGTACGTCCACCAGCACCGATACCCGCTGCAGACTCAACATAAGTTGTAACGTTTGAAGTACCAGCAATGGCACCTACTGAAGTTGCCACCAAGTCAGAGTAAAGAGCCTTATCCAATTTAGCTGACTCATGGTTTTCACCACTTGTTGCAATGATACCAACTTTTTCACCGGTACCGATAAGAGTACCGATAGTATCAAAAATATCTGTCAATGAGAAGGCAAGAATGGCCATCAAGGTTTCTGGCAAACGAGAGGTGTTTGAAATCAGAGATCCCAATCCTTCTGAACCAAGAGCAGCACCAAACAAAGTTCCTAGGTCGTTAACTGCTGATGAAAGATTATTGCTTGCAAAGTCAATGCTAGACAAATCAACAAGACCAACAGCAATCGCAAGAACTGTCGTTGTCAAAATAGAAAGGATGATACCACCTTTGATCCCCTTAACAACGAAGAAGATAGTAATGGCAATACCTGCAAGAGCTACCAAGACAGCTGGTGTATTGAAGTCTACCAATCCTGGAACAGCTGCTGAGTTTGCAGTAAGTGCTGCTTGAGCCTTATCTGCTCCTTCACCTGCTACTGTATAGGTACCTGGGTCAATCGAGAATTTCAAGAGACCAGCATTCTTAATCCCAACATAAGCAAGGAAAACCCCAATACCAGCTGAAATCGCTGAACGAAGAGTTGTAGGAATAGATTCGATGATCATTTTACGAACATTGGTCAATGTAATAATCAATGAAATAATTCCACAGATGAAGACCATTCCAAGGGCTTCTTGCCATTTATAACCCATCCCAAATACGACGGTAAATGTGAAGAAGGCATTTAGTCCCATACCTGGAGCTTGCGCATATGGCAAGTTAGCATAGAAGGCCATCATCAAAGTTCCCACAACAGAACCGATAATTGTCGCCAAGAATACACCCTGAACAGGCATTCCTGTTTGTGAAAGCATTTGAGGGTTTACAAAGAGAATATAACTCATTGCAAAGAAAGTTGTTAAACCAGCAAGAACCTCTGTACGGACATCTGTCCCGTGCTCTTTTAGTTTAAATAGTTTGTCCATTTTTAATCTCCTTTGTCATTTTACGAACAATACTACCATTATATCACCAATCATTCATCTTTTCAAGATATTTTTTCTAATTTTAAAAATTCTTATTAGATATTATTGTCTCTATTTTCGCTTATTATCAGCTTTTCTAGTCACTTTCTGATATAATAGAAAACATCTTATCTGAAACTAGATTCGGGAGGATTTTATGACTAAAAAAATGATTGCCGTCGATTTGGACGGAACCTTGCTCAACTCTGAAAGCAAACTTTCTGATTTTACTATTGAAACGATTAAGAAAATTTCTAAAAAAGGCCACCAAGTTGTAATCGCAACTGGTCGCCCTTACCGTATGGCCAAAGATTTTTATGATCAACTTGAACTTGAAACCCCTATGATCAACTTCAACGGCTCACTCACTCACCTACCAGGTAAGACTTGGAAACATGAAAAGTGTCTGACTGTGGACAAAAAATACCTCTTGGATATCGTAAAACGAAAAAAGGAGATTGAGGCAGACTTTATCGCTGGTGAATATCGTAAAAAGTTTTACATTACGGCCCCAGACCAAGAAATCGCCGATCCCAAATTATTTGGTGTTGAAAACTTTCGCCCTGAAAATCAATTCAAGTCTGACTTAGTGACCAAGGGGCCTAACTGTATTTTATTACAAACTAGGGCCGACGATAAATATGCACTAGCAGAAGAGATGAACAGCTTTTACAAACACCAACTCAATATTAACACTTGGGGTGGCCCTTTGAACATTCTAGAATGTACTCCAAAAGGTGTCCACAAGGCTTTTGCCCTCGAATACCTTCTCAATGTCATGAATATCGACAAACAGAATTTGATTGCCTTTGGTGACGAACACAATGACCAAGAAATGCTTTCTTTTGCAGGTAAAGGCTATGCTATGAAAAATGCAAATCCTGCTCTCTTACCTTTCGCAGACGAGCAATTATCATTAACTAATGAAGAAGACGGAGTCGCTCACTTTTTACAAGAACGATTCCTATAAATCATAACCTATAAATCAGTAGTTCTATACTTTTGGCTAAAATACGGGCCATTGAGTAAAGAACTTTTTTTCATATAATTATCCATAAAAAAAGGATTTGCACCTGTTTTATCCAGATCCAAATCCTTTAAAATATCTATTTTTTTAAAACAATACGATCTGAAACCTCACGGTCCATGTCGTCGATAATAATCTGGTTCTCTTCTGCCACATAAATCTTGACGTCGTCTCCGATAATGACTTTCTGATTTTCTGGTTCAAAGGTTACCTTCTTAACTTCCTGTACTCCATCCGCTTCCACTTCTGTCCACGTTCCGGTATTACCAGTAACGACAAGCGTAATGCTATCACCCTCGTCCTGCCCCTTATAGGTACCATCTATATTAGTAGTTGTGTCAGTCTTTGCACTAGTAGTAGAACTAGAAGCACTGGTTTCTGATACTTGACTAGTGCTCGCTTCAGAGCTAGTGCTTGCTTGGGATGAAGGTGTCGACTTAGTTGTTGCCGAACAAGCAACTAAAAGACTAAGACTTGCTACAGTAGCAAGAGAAAGTGTAAATTTTCTTAGTGACATAATGTCTCCTTCCTTTCAGGAGCTAAAGGCAGAAAAACTGCAGAACTATTCTACTTATACTATATCAAATAAAGGAAACAAGGTCAATCAAGCAACTATGTTTTTATAAGGTAGGCACGAACTTCAGATATAAAATAGAGGGAACCTGTAACAAACAGTAAGTCTTTCTCCCCTGCAGACTTTTCAAAATCATCTATAAAGTCTCGATAGGAAGCAACTCTATAATAGCCGCTCAAATCCTGCTCCTCCAAAGATCCCTGATAGTCAAAACTCGTCACATAGAGAGCTGTATCAGGTAAATGATCTGTCAGATAAGCAAGCATGCCACTGTAATCTTTACGCTTTAAAGCTCCAAAAAGGATTTGGGGATGATAACCTTGCTGAATTTTTTCCTGGATAAATTCAACCAATCGTTCTAAAGCCGGTAGATTATGGGCACCATCTAGATAAATGTGCTCCGTAACAGCTTCTAGACGCCCAGCCCAGCTGGTTGTTTTCAAAGCACACCGGACAACTTCCTCATTGATCTTTTCACCTCTCGCTTCCATAAACAACAGAAATGCCTGCAAAGCTAAAGCAGCATTCTCCTCTTGATAAGCTCCTTCCAAACCCAGTTTTAGTCGGGTCAAATCCGCTAGAGAAGAAGAAAAATGTCCTGATTTGAAAGAAAAATCTCGGTCAGCTTGATAGAGAGTGACATCTAAATCTTCTGCTATCTTTTGACAAACGAGCTGGGCTTCAGGAGCTAAGTTTGCAATCACTGCTGCTCTTCCTTGCCTAAAAATTCCTGCTTTCTGTTCAGCGATTTCTTCTAGACTATTGCCCAAGGTCTCCTGGTGATCTAGGCCGATTGATGTAATAACTGCGATCTCTCCAGTCACCACATTGGTCGTGTCAAGCAAGCCACCAATTCCAACTTCTAATAGAACTAGATCCACCCCTTGTTCTTTAAAATAAAGCAAAGCAATCACGGTTAACAACTCAAAAAAAGATAGCTGATCGTGGGTTTCTAGAAGTCTTTGCTCCATTTCCTTAACTTGATTTGCTAAAAGGATAAAGTCTGCATCCGATATAGTTGACCATTGATACAAATCCGATCATGGATGCTAACAATGTGAGGCGAAGTAAAGGTCCCCACCTTCCTACCATGAGAAACAAAGAGTTCTCTCATAAAGGCAATGGTTGAACCCTTTCCATTTGTCCCTGTCACATGGATAATAGGATAGGCTTGCTCAGGATTTCCCAGCAAGTTTACCGCACTCTGCATCCGCCCCAAACCTGATCTAAAATTCAAACCGATTCGACTATGAAGCCATTTTTCTACTTCAAACACGCTTAATCTCCTTAATCCTTAACAAAAAAGCGAAGATTCTCTTCGCTTTTTTACTTCATTAGCTAGTATTTAATTCTAGTATGGGAGAAAAATGTTCCCCAGACGTTCCAACTCTCTCCAGTTTCTAGGAGTTGGGCTAAAAACGTTCCCTGGACTTACCAGTTCTCTCTTATTTCAAGGAACTGGGCTGATACAGTCTCCCAGACTACCTGCGTTTCTATTTTCTAGCGCAGGGCTAAACACGTCCACTGGACGTGTTTACTCCTCCATAAAGCTGTTGAAGACTTCTTCAATCATGTTCCATTCATCTTCTGAATCTTCAGGGATTGGTTGCAATTCACCTTCTGTTCCATCTTCATTTTCGATGAATGAATAAGCTTGGATTTCAACTTCGCCGTTTTCATCTTCTTCTGCGTTAACTGGTACAAGAAGGACATAGTTTTTACCAAATTCTTCTTTTCCGTCAATAGTCAAAAGGATTTCAAATAAAGTTTCGTTCCCTTGCTCATCTACAAGTGTAATAAGTTCACGTTCTTCGTGATCGTGGTTGTGATCGTGTGACATAGTTTCTCCTCTGTCTTAAAATTTTCTATCTAAATAATTTTGCAAAATCAATTGAGCGGCTAATTTATCAATAACTTTTTTACGCTTATTGCGACTAATATCCGCTTGCTCAATCAACATACGCTCTGCAGCGACCGTAGTTAGGCGTTCATCTTGATACTCTACTGGTAGACCAAAGAGTTCTTCTAGTTTAGCCCCATAGGCTTGACTGGCTTCCACGCGCGGTCCGCTGGTATTGTTCATGTTTTTAGGCAAACCAACAACAAAACGGTCTACTTTATAGGTTTCAACGAGTTCCTTGAGACGTTCAAAACCAAACTGACCTTGATCTTCATTGATTTGGATGATTTCGAGCCCTTGTGCTGTAAAGCCTAACGGATCGCTAATCGCTACTCCTACCGTTTTGGAACCAACATCCAATCCCATAATTCTCATAGATTATAGATCGACTCCTTGTCCTTTAAGGTAGTAGCGAACCAGTTCTTCAACGATTTCATCTCGCTCATACTTACGGATTTGATTTCGTGCATTGTTATAACGAGGAACGTAAGCTGGGTCTCCACTTAGAACATAGCCCACGATCTGGTTAATAGGGTTATAGCCCTTTTCATTCAAAGAAGCATAGACATCTGTCAATGTTTCACTGATTTCTTTTTTATTGGAATCGTCCAATTTAAAACGTACGGTTTCTTCAGTAAATCCCATTCTAACACCCTCTTTCCTTAGAATAGTACTATTATAGCACATTCGCGGTCGTTCTACAAATCACACAGTCTGATTCTGCTGATTTTCTCTGACTTTTTACTGGACTGTTGCCCCATTTGCAACACGATTAGCAATATAGTCCTCTGGTTCGTTTTTCAATAGATTTTCTAGTCCAACATTCTTTAAGTATTCGTTTTCACTTGCTTTTTTAATATCCATCGTTTGGAAATCATAGCTAGTCTTGGTTTCCATTTCTTTCTCATTTAAAAGAGTCGTTTCAATGGTAAATCCTGAAATCTTTCGAGCCGCTTGAACAGACTCATCCTTGTCCTCAGCTTCTTTAAGAGCTTTTTTAGCTTCATCTAATCCTCGCTCAGAAATATAATTTTTTAAATCTTCTGATACAGGACGTTTCTGCTGAATGGTCAAGCTTAAAAATTGATTGCCTTTGTAGGTAATGATTTGAGTTTGCTGTGCTCCACTCTCATCAGCTGGCAACACCAAGGTCTTGGTCACAACTGTATTCTTGGTTGCATTTTCTAATACGGGCAAGGTAGACTGTAGAGCTTCTTGAGAACTCTCAGTAGTTGAAGTTGCTGTTTCTTTTTTCTGACCACATCCAACGAGCAAAAATAGTGCTGCGAATGCTCCAATGACTAACTTTCATAAATCCTCACATGTTATCCAATTTAAATATTAGAGAAGGCCAGGAGTCACTCCCAGCCTTGATGCTTTATAGAGCCGCACGTAAACGCGCCTCTGCATTTTCCACATTACGGACAGAGCGTGGCAAGAAGGCACGGATATCGTCTTCTTTATAGCCGACTTGTAGGCGTTTCTCATCTACAAGAATCGGACTTTTCAAGATACGTGGTGTTTCCATGATTAGGTTGAGCACTTCATTGACACTCAAATCTTCGATATCAACACCAAGGGCCTTTGCATAACGATTTTTCGATGATACGATACTTGCAATTCCATTGTCTGTTTTTGTCAAAATATCAAGTAGTTCTTCTCTCGTGATTCCTTCCTTACCGAGGTTTTGTTCTTTATAACTTAACTGGTGGGCATTGAGCCAGGTCTTCGCTTTTTTACAGCTAGTACAACTTGAGACTGTATAAATTTTGATCATGTACCTACCCCTTTCGCTACATGTTACTATCAGTTTAGACTATTATACCATAAAAAACATCGGACTTGCGACCTATTTTAAAAATTTTAACTTTTTTGGCAATTTTTGAACTTTTTTCTTGACAAAACACGAACTATAACCATTCTTTATATTTCTTAATGTAAAAATTTCTTAATAACTGTAACGCTAAACATATACAAGAAAATAATACAGATTAAGAACAAGAAGTAAGGAAGTCCTAAGGGTGCTAGACGAAGAATATTTACCAGTGGTCCATAGGGTAGACTGGTTACGAAAAAGGCTGCAATCAGAGTCATCAAAATCACAAGCCAAGCTGGTCTGCTTTGTACAAAAGGAACTTTTGCTGTACGAAGCATATGGATGACCATGGTTTGAGACCACATAGATTCGATGAACCATCCTGTTTGGAACAAGATAATAAACTGAAGGGCAGATTCAGATCCATGAACATAATGATGACCTGTTACCAAAGGAACAATGATAAAGTAGAGGAAGATAAATGTCAAAATATCAAAGACAGATGAGATTGGACCCATCCAAACCATAAATCGCGTAATGGATTTTGCTTCCCATGTATGGGGTTGTTTAAGGAAGTCTTGATCCACATTATCAAATGGCAATGCCACACAAGACAAATCATAGACAAGGTTTAGGACAATGAGATGAACAGGAGCCATTGGTAAAAATGGTAAGAAAATACTCGCAACAAGGAGTGAGAAGATATTCCCAAAGTTTGAGCTAACGGTCATCTTGATGTACTTGGTCATGTTGGCGTAGACCTTACGACCCTCAACAATACCAGTCTCAAGAACCATGAGATCCTTGTCTAGCAAAATAACATCCGCTGTTTCTTTGGCGATGTCTACTGCTGTATCTACAGAAATACCGACATCTGCCACCTTCATGGATGGAGCGTCATTAATACCGTCACCCATATAACCAACACCGTGACCATTTTTCTTTAACTGTAAAATGATACGAGCTTTTTGATCCGGAGACAATTTAGCAAATACTGTTACACTTTCAACCGCTTCTGCCAATTCTTGATCAGTCATTTGATCAATGTCAGCCCCTAAGAGCATATGTTCAACGTCCAAACCAACCTTTTCACAAATGGCTTGGGTTACTTTTTCGTTATCCCCAGTTAAAATTTTTGTTTTGACACCATGCTCAAGCAGAGCTTGAATAGCGGGTGCTGCAGATGGTTTTGGCGGATCCAAAAAGGCAAGGTAACCCGTAAGGATCATGTCACTTTCATCAGTCACAGCATAGGCATAATCTTCACGTAGACCTGACTTGTAACCAACACCTAAAACACGCAAACCTTGACGGTTTAATTGACCAACTTCTGCTAATACTTCTTGGCGAATGTCTTCGGTTAGGGGAATGATTTCTCCGCGATATTCCACATGAGTCGAAATATTCAACATTTCTTCCAAAGCACCTTTGGTAACCATGCTAACGACATTGCTGTCGTCTTTGACGATGACACTCATGCGTCTGCGTTCAAAGTCAAAAGGCAGTTCATCAATCTTTTGGAAAATTTTATCCAAATCTTGTAGAATAGCGTGTTCTTTGGCTTCTTTTTCAGTTCTACTGATAATGGCACGGTCCATCAAGTTTTTCAAACCTGTTTGAAAATGTGAATTTAGATAAGCTCTTCTTAAGACTGCCATGTCCAAATCACCATGGATATCCAAAGGGTATTCTAAGACAATCTCATCTTGCGTTAGAGTTCCAGTTTTGTCCGTACATAGGATATCGATTGCTCCTAAGTCCTGGATAGCATTGAGTTTTTTGATGACCACCTTTTCCTTGGCCATAATAATGGAACCTTTGGCCAAGCTGGCTGTGATAATCATTGGAAGCATTTCTGGTGTAAGTCCGACACCAACGCTCAAGGCAAAGACTCCAGCCTCTAGCCAGTCTCCATCAGTCAACCCATTTGCGAAACACGATCGGAACCATGACAAGCATCAAGCGGATCAAGAGCCAAGAAATGCTGTTCATTTCACGTTCAAAAGAAGTTGGCTCATCATAGGTGTTGAGAGTTTGCTCAATAGCTCCCATCATGGTGTCATCACCAACAGCGAGAACCATAGCTATTGCACTTCCCGAAATAACGTTTGTCCCCATGAATGCTAAAGATTCTGCTTCTAAAAGACTCTCTACATTTTGATTAGTAGCTTTATTTAAAGCAAGCTTTTCGACTGCATCGCTTTCTCCAGTCAAACCTGACTGTTGAACGAAAAAGTCGCGGGATTCAAACAAGATAACATCTGCAGGAATCATATCTCCCGCACTCAATTTCACGAGATCTCCTACAACCAACTCATCGATGGGTAACTCTTGTTCAAGACCATCACGAATAACAGTTGCAGTGTTGACAATCATTTTTGAAAGATTGGTTGTTGCCTTGTCGCTCCGCAATTCTTGGACAAAACGGATGCCTCCTGAAATCAAAACCAAGACAACGATAATGATAGAGGTTGTCGGGTCCTCTTGACCAGGTTTGGCAAGCCAGACGTTTGTAACGAGAGAGATAAAGGCAATCACAAGCAAAATGATTGTGAAAGGATTGATAATGGACTCATAAATCTTTTTAAAGATGGAATCCTCTTGACCCTTTGTGATGGTGTTTTCACCATATAGGTCACGGTTTTCTTCGACTTGTTCTGAATCTAAGCCTTTTAGACTTGTATGGTAAAAAGCTAGACTTTCTTTGAATGGAGTTTGAATAGCTGCTGCTAATCTTTCTTTTGTAGTTTTCATTGGTTTCTCCTATCTGTATGAATAGTGATTTCATACACAGGGACCAATCACTTTATAAGGACAGAACGACACAAATCAGCGATTGGCTGTGTATGTGCGGTTCTGGATGGTCGTCAATTTGCATCGTTTGTCTCCTTTCTTTGTTTTAAAACAGCAGAAAGTCCTACCATAAAATGGCAGGACTAAAAACTTATTGTCTGTTTTCGTTCAAGCTTTAACTCCATAGGGCGATGTAATGAGCTTAGTCTTGACCTTCGCGACCAGGACTGTTGACCAACGAGTAGTGTCTCCACTGCTTTGCGGTAGTCATCCGTATCCCTATGGTAGCCTCACCTACCGTTTTCGCCTTTCAGTATAAACCTTTAACTAGTAAAAGTCAACGATTTATCTCATTTTTCTTAGATTACGATTAATTCTTTTGGAGCAAGGGTTAATAACTCACAACCTGTATCTGTAATCAGGATATCATCTTCGATACGAACCCCGTATTTACCTTCAATATAAATACCTGGTTCATCAGTCAAGACCATACCAGATTTAATAACTTCTTTAGAAGTTTGACTAAAGTAAGGTTCTTCGTGGATATCAAGTCCGATGCCGTGCCCGATACCGTGAGTAAAGTATTCTCCATAGCCTGCTTCCACAATGATATCACGAGGGATTTTATCAAAGTCACGGAAACCTAAACCATTCTTAGCTTGGTCTATCAGAGCTTGATTGGCCTTCAAAACAGTGTTGTAGATTTCTGCTTGTTCATCACTGACATGACCTAGGTAGATAGTACGAGTCATATCACTGACATAGTGGTCGTAAAGGCAACCGAAGTCCATAGTAATAGCTTCACCTAGTTCTACTGGCTTGTGCATTGGGTGGGCATGAGGTTTAGAAGAGTTGATTCCACTCGCTAGAATCGTGTCAAAAGACAAACCTGCCGCTCCTAATTCACGCATACGGAAGTCCAGGAAGTTGGCAATTTCAATTTCTGTCTTACCTGGTTTGATAAAGTCAAGAGCATCGTGGAAAGCTTGGTCTGAGATGGAACAAGCCTTACGAATAGTCGCAATCTCTGTCTCGTCCTTAATCATGCGAAGGGCTTCAACAAACTGAGTTTGAGGGAGCAATTCCAAACCTTCAAAGGCTGTTTGCATGCGATGGTAATAAGAAACTGAAATCTCATCTTCAAACCCGATACGAGAAAGGCCCATATCTTTTGCAATCTTTGCGATAGTTGCTAACTCATCACGTTCTGCAAAAATCTCAAAACCGGTTACTTCTTGCTTAGCAGCGATGATATAGCGAGCATCTGTCACCAAGACCTGACGGTCACGACTGATAAAGACTGTTCCATTTGAACCCCAAAATCCTGTCAAATAGTAGACATTTTTAAGGTTATTAATAATGATTCCATCTAGTTCTTTTTCTTGCATTTTATCGAGAAATGCTTGCACACGTTTATTCATGATGTAACTTTCCTTTCAAATACTGTCCTGTATAGCTAGCTTCATTCGCAGCTACTTCTTCTGGAGTTCCTGTTGCGATAATAGTTCCGCCACCGACACCACCTTCTGGTCCTAAGTCGATAATATGGTCTGCTGTTTTGATGACATCCAGATTGTGCTCGATCACGAGAACTGTATTTCCATCATCGACAAAGCGAGACAAAACGGTGAGTAGTCGAGCGATGTCCTCAGTATGCAAACCAGTTGTCGGTTCATCTAAAATGTAGAAGGACTTACCTGTCGAGCGCTTGTGTAGTTCGCTAGCCAACTTCATACGCTGCGCTTCTCCACCAGAAAGTGTCGTAGCTGGTTGTCCTAAGGTCACATAACCTAGACCAACATCTTTGATGGTCTGGAGTTTTCGTTGAATTTTCGGAATGTGTTGAAAAAATTCTACCGCGTCATTGACCGTCATATCCAAGACTTGCGAGATATTCTTTTCCTTGTAGTGAACTTCCAGGGTTTCACTATTGTAACGAGTTCCATGGCAGACTTCACAAGCCACGTAAACATCTGGCAAGAAATGCATCTCAATCTTGATAATCCCATCACCTGAGCAGGCCTCACAGCGACCACCCTTGACATTGAAACTGAAACGCCCCTTCTTATAACCACGAATCTTAGCTTCATTTGTCTGAGCAAAGAGGTCTCGAATGTCATCAAAGACACCTGTATAGGTCGCAGGATTGGATCTCGGTGTCCGTCCGATTGGACTCTGGTCAATGTCTATCAGACGGTCGATATGCTCGATTCCTGTAATAGTCTTAAACTTACCTGGCTTGTCTGAATTGCGATTGAGCTTTTGAGCAATGGCTTTTTTGAGAATACTGTTAATGAGGGTCGACTTCCCTGAGCCAGAGACACCTGTAACTGCGATAAATTTCCCTAATGGGAAGCGAGCTGTAACATTTTGTAAGTTGTTCTCACGCGCACCTGTTACTTCGATAAAACGACCATTGCCTACACGGCGCTCTTCTGGTACTGAATTGCACGTTTACCTGACAGATACTGTCCAGTGATAGACTTACTGTTGCGAGCCACCTGCTTAGGCGTTCCTGCAGCAACAATTTCTCCACCAAAGACGCCCGCTCCAGGACCGACGTCAATCAGATAGTCGGCTTCTCGCATGGTGTCTTCATCGTGTTCTACTACGATCAAGGTGTTCCCCAAGTCACGCATCTTTTTCAGACTGGCAATCAGGCGATCATTGTCCCTCTGGTGAAGACCGATTGACGGCTCGTCCAGGATATAAAGCACTCCTGAGAGATTGGAACCAATCTGAGTTGCCAAGCGAATACGTTGACTCTCCCCACCTGATAATGTTCCTGCCGAACGAGATAGGGTCAGATAGTTAAGACCAACATTATTGAGGAAGGTCAAGCGGTCTTTTATTTCCTTAAGAATCGGACGAGCGATAATAGCTTCATTTTCAGATAGGGTTAGCTGGTCAATAACTTTCAAATGGTCTGCGATGGAGAGGTCTGAAATTTCTCCGATATGAGGACCTTTCTCTCCTCCTACACGAACAGATAAGGCCTGATCATTGAGACGATAACCATGACAAGTACCACAGGTTAGCTCATTCATATAAAGGCGCATCTGGGTGCGGGTGTAGTCGCTATTGGTTTCATGATAGCGACGCTCGATATTACCAAGCACTCCTTCAAAAGGAATATCAATATCACGGACTCCACCGAATTCATTCTCATAGTGGAAATGGAACTCTTTCCCATCTGAACCATAGAAAATGAGATGTTTTTCCTCCTCGGACAAGGCCTCAAAAGGAGTATCCATATCCACTCCAAAGGCTGTCATGGCTTGTTCCAGCATATTTGGATAATAGTTTGAAGAGATAGGGTTCCAAGGCGCTAAGGCTCCCTCGCGAAGGCTCTTGCTAGCATCTGGTACCACCAAGTCCGTATCAACCTCTAGCTTGATTCCCAAGCCGTCACACTCACTACATGAACCAAACGGTGCATTGAAGGAGAAGAGACGAGGTTCTAGTTCTGGAACTGTAAAGCCACATACTGGACAAGCATAGTGCTCTGAAAAGAGCATCTCTGAATCATCCATAGTATCGATAACTACATAACCTTCTGCAATACGAAGGGCTGCTTCGATCGAATCAAAGAGACGACTACGGATACCTTCCTTGATGATAATACGGTCTACCACCACGTCAATGTTGTGTTGCTTATTCTTTTCAAGTTCAGGAACTTCGGTCACATCATGGACAACCCCATCGACACGGACACGAACATATCCATCCTTTTGAATCTTTTCAATCAACGTCTTGTGTTGCCCTTTTTTCTTACGAATGACAGGCGCTAAAATCTGCAAGCGCTGGCGTTCTGGCAATTCCCAAAACCTTGTCTACAATCTGTTCGACAGACGATGCCTTGATGGCTCCATGTCCATTGATACAGTAGGGTGTCCCTACACGTGCATAGAGAAGACGTAGGTAGTCGTTGATTTCCGTCGTTGTCCCAACCGTCGAACGTGGATTTTTACTAGTCGTTTTCTGGTCAATAGAAATGGCAGGGCTAAGACCATCGATAGAGTCCACATCTGGTTTTTCCATATTGCCCAAAAACTGGCGAGCGTAGGCTGATAGACTCTCGACATAGCGACGTTGCCCTTCTGCATAAAGGGTATCAAAAGCAAGACTCGACTTGCCCGAACCCGATAGCCCCGTCACCACAACTAGCTTGTCTCGTGGAATTTCCACGTCAATATTTTTTAAATTATGGGCGCGTGCCCCATGGATGACAATCTTATCTTGCATGTTACTTCTTTCTAGTCCATTGTTGCTTTCCATTATACCAAAAAAAGTGAAATTCTATTACCAAAAAAGCCGAATTTGTAGTATAATAAAAAACTTATTTTTTTATGTTTCCTTAGGGTTCCCTAACCCTTATATCACGCGCTTTTTAATAAAAATTACCAACATTACTATTTACTACTTACTCCCCCAAAGTACGCAAAAAGGGGAGCAAAAAAGCCCTACAAAAGGGCTAGGATTTGACGAGTTCAGCAGGCAAGAAACTAGCACGGTCAAACGTGCTTTTTTGTTTTCTGATGAAATATGTACATACTTTTCCATACTTTAGTTTCTGATTGCTGATAGGTATATTATACCATGAAGCGCGTGGTTTATAAGATTATGATCTCACAAAAGCCCCTAGATTTGTTTCTAAGGACTTTTAGTTTTCCATGGTTGGGTTTAGTCGTCCAGTCCAAAACAAAATGAAATAGGGGCAAATATTGGGCTTAGGGCTACTCATATACTAACAAAACACCACCACGATAGCTTTTAGCAAAGTCTAGCAGTATCTCAGTCTTGAGACGTTCATACTCAGCTTTATCAATCTCTAGTGTCTCATATAACTGCCATAGCTTTAATCTCTCCCCTACTCTTCTTGTAAAGAGATTAGCGAATATCTCGCGCCTTAAATCATCCAGATTATCCTTGTAAACATCAATCACACCCACCAACTCCTCAGCTTTGGCTCTAAACGCTCCATCTTGACCGTCTAGGCTCAATTTAATCAATGAGTGATAGCTTTTTAGAAATCTGTATACCTGTTTGACTGTCTCTTTTTTATCGATTTGCATTTTTTACCTTGTCCAAGTTCTCAATGGCTTTTTTCTTAATTCTGTAAATTTGTACTTTACTAAAATTTAAATCATTACAGATTTTTATCATAGGAAATTATTAAAGTATATCATTACCAATATCAACCATTCAACTACATCATCCAACTGATCTATCATGTCCATTACTTCCATACGTTCGCTAGTAATAGTTTGTATTTGCTCCACTATTTTATCTTTAAGTTCCAAGGTTTCCAGTATCTTATCCTCGGTGGTATTGGTTTTGCTAGTTTTTACCCTTGTAGTGAATTGATTGGATCCAGATAATAGCCCATTGTCTAAACTCTGGTACTTTAGTTGCAGTCTCTGGATAAGGTCGTTCCCTTTCTTTACTCTTTTTAGTTGTTCCTCTATTTCTTTAATGGTCAAGTTGATACTCCTTCATGGTATAATAGTTTTAAGGAATAATTTATAAAGGAGTCAGCCCTGTGCTGTCTTTTTTACGTTTTCTAGGAGTTTGATTATATCCCCCTTAACGTTCTTTGTCTCTTTCTTTGTCTCTAAAAGTATCTATATCTTAGGAAATCTTAGTGTTTTATCTCTAAAATAAGGTCTTGTGCCTTGCTATTTTAAAATGTAAAACCTAATCAAAACCTAGCCAAAACCTAACCATTCTTTGGTTCTAAAATCAATTCTCATTTACCATACCTGCCAAGTGTTCTATAGCTTCTTTTCTAGCCTGATATATCGAAGTTTTAGACTTACCTAATTCTTCAGCGACTTCCAAAACTACAAGATCATTCAAGTAAAAAAGTCTTAGGACAGAACGCTCAAGCGGATTGTCCAGTTTATCGATTAGCCCAGATATTTCCATTCTTTCCTCGGTAAGGCGCTCAATTCTCTGGAGTGTATCCTCTTTTAGCTTCAGAACACTTATAAGATTGTCCTCTGTCTTGTTCTCTCTGCTTGTCTGCACCCTGCTATGGCTTAGTGTTGGCTTTTTGATAATACCACCTTCCAGGGCTTCCAATTCCAAATATAAGCCTTTGATCTCCTTGTTTATCCACTTAACGCCCTCTAGTTTTTCTTTTACCTGCTCTGGTGTCATGCCTTGGCCTCCTCTATGATATAATAATAGTGTTGAAATTATAGCTGAGGCGGAGCGCCTTGGCTTTTTGCGTTTTCTCTAGCTTCGCTCGAGGTTCATTTATTACCTGGGAAGTATTTCCCGTGAGAAAAAATGTATAATGACGGTGTGAAGTTCGCTAGCGCCTAGTGGGAGGGGGATACCCCCCTATGTTATAAAATTGGATAATTGAGTAGTAGCTTTATCGGTCAAAAAATCAAGCTAAACACTTAGTAAAACCACATGCTACCATCTTCAAAAACATTTCAAAAAGGGTATTTTCTGCACAAAAGAGGGCAGCGTTCTTATATCCGAACAATACCTACCCCCGTTTAAAATTAAAGGGGGTATCTCTGCCTCTTATCTCATAATCATAGTTGTTAGGTATCTTGTAATTGAACTGTTGTAACTGTGATCTTTATTTAGATTTGTTTGAAAATGTTCCAAAAAACTACTTCATATTGTCTCACAATCTCAATCCATTCAGCCAAAAACTATCTCCTTTCTTGGTGTAGTTCACAAACTTTTGATAATGCTTATAATACTTGTCACGTTTCATATACTTTGGTCTTTCAGGAAAACTATCAAACATATATCCACCACGTTCGGGACTCCAACCTGGTTCTACCTTTCTAGCTTCCCTCAGCGCTCTCTCCCAATAGTATTGGCAATCTGTCTTACTTCGGTTCAGTGTTGATTTGTGTATTTTCTGGCATGATCCACAACCATATAGCAAAAGTCTCTTATAGAGTTTTCTGCATCGATTACCACAAATAGGACAGAGAAAGAAGTAGCGATTTCCTCCCTTAGTTCCTGGTATTCTTGCTAAATTAAAATGATCACGTTCAAAGGTGATGTACAGGTTATCTAGGTCTATTTCTAGTTTTCTACCGTCCAACTCAGCAATACCGTGACTAATATTCTTGTTTTTCATTGGCTTTATAAATGTCTCTATGGTTATTGATTTTATAACTTCCATTCGTTCAAAAATCCCTCTATATAGAAAAACCCAAATTGATTGGGTTAGGTAGCAATGAAACCACAAAAAGAGGCTGGTGCCTCTCTTGATAGTTCTAGCCTTCTGCCTCTGCCACATAATCAGCAAGACCTTTATATTCGCCTTCTACGTCCAAGTTTTGGAGCAGGTTAATACTTTCATTACCCAGCATTTCCAAAGTACCAAAAGCGGTCATGAGTCCATAGGGATAGGTTTATCAGAAAGCAAGCGGTCAGCATAGTCTAATAGCTCCAGTTCGTAATCTGTGACCTTATTCAGCAAGCTCTCAAAGTTTTCTGACTCTTTGAGTTGAAGCACGCGCTCCTGTTTGTAACGTTCTTCAAATGCTTCATCGTTCACTGGTTGGTTGTAATAGTCTTTAAAACTGTCACAAATGCGCTTGAAGGTCTTGTTTAGTTTGTTATCCTCCACATACTCAGCGACCAGCGTTCCCTTATCCTTGTAGGTCAATGATATTGTAGGCTGGCAATATGTTCCAGTCATATATCCCAGTAGCGCGTGACCTGCTACCATAGCAGTATCTAGGTCTTTAAATTCGTAAGTGAAAGTAAATGTTTTTAATGTCATGTTATTTTTCTCCTATTCATATTTTAAGATAAATTATGTAATTTTTTGTGATTTGTTACCTTCTTTGGCTATTTTGTTACCTTCTTTTGAAGTCCTTGCCCTTATATATAAAATATATCTATTTTTCCTATATAGAGAGTTAAAAAGAAGGTAACATTTCAGTCTTTAACGACAGCGTGATTAGTTTTGGTTAGTTTGGTTCTTTCAAACTCTAGCGGATCCAGTTTGTCATAATCTTCAACCTTGACCCTCGCTCTTTTAAGTCTGTAATGATTAGGCGTTAACTGTTGTAAGTGTCTGATAGTTTCTTTACCAGCTCCGTAAACATTGGGCTTGGGTATTCCCATATCTTCAGCATAGTGCTTTAGTGATCTGGTCAGTATAAAAACGGGTACCACGTCCAGCTCATGCCAACCTTTTTCCATGTATTCATGCTTAACCCATGAAAGCAAGTAGTCGTTATCCTCCTGGTATTCTTCCAATAAGCCTTTAACTGCTTTGGGTTCGATAAAGTGTGTAAATGGTTCTTGATTGATAGCTTTGTATAGGGCATATTCTAGGACTTCCTTATTTGCTAAAAACTCGTTTTTTATCCAAGGCTTTTCCTTCTCCCCGTTAAAGTCAGCATTGAAAGGTACGATCATAATTCTACGATACCAGCCTTTTGTCTTGTTGCCACCATTGGGGATATAGTTGCCTGAAAAGATATTGAATAGCTTAAAGGTAGCTTCAAAAGCTGGCCAACCTTTTGGATTGACTAGTACGGTGTCACCGCTAGTGATACTCATTAAATCAGACGGATTTTTTAAGTATTCGTTAGGTGCTTCATCCCCAATATTACAAACTTTACCTACCAAGGTTTCTAAGTTATGTTTTTCAGCAAACTGTGCAGGTTTTAAGGCTGATATATTGCTTTCCCCTATCAGATTGATAAGGAAGCGCTGAAATGTCCCTTTACCATTGTTACCGTCCCCGTAGAAGATAGCAAACTTATTTCTTGTGTGGTTAGGGTTAATAGCTTCAAGGATAATCTGCCAAAATAGTGTTACCAGTTCACTGTCATTACAGGCGATTGAGTTTAGCCAATCATCAAAGCTTTTACCTTCTCTATCTCTTGGAACTTGTGTGGGCGCGTGGTAAGCCGTGCTTATCTTACTTGTAATCACATACTTAGGACTAAAGGGGAGCAGTTCCTTTGTTTTTAGGTTAATAATTCCATTTTTTACAGGGATAAGGTCAGCACTTTCTAAAGGCTTTTGTATCTTTGTCAGTGTTCTAACCATTAACTTAATCTGAGGCCACTCTCTGGGTTTAATTCTCACGTCAAAAGTCTTACATAAAAGATTGAAAAGATCATTACTAGCGGTATAGATACCTTCATCTAAATCATAGATATAGAGTAGGCTATAATCAGGAACATTGCTCTTACTGATAAAAGTAAACGTGACAATCTCGCTCAGTATTTTAGCTACTGTGAATGTTTGGGGCATCGCAACTTTTTCGGTAACGTCCCCTGTGGACTCGTTTACCTTTGTTTCGGTATGTTCTGCCCGCCATTCTTCACCAGCTTTAAAGATACGATTTTCAAGCTCCTTCATCGTTCTAGGTGGTTGTTCTTGCTCCCTGACTTCCAAGATTTCACTTTTTAGGTTTTCTAATGCTTCTAGTTCTATAGCTTTATCCTCTCTTTCTGTATTCTGCCCGTGCAATACTGCTAAAGTACGGTCTAGCTCCTCAATAGGCAATGGTTCAACTGTCACGCTATTGGCTATCTTTGTAAGCTCGTATGCAGTCTCTAGGTCACAATCAACCCACTTGTTAAAGAGTAAGCCTACAAATCGTGTCACTGCCACGTTACGCCCTCCCTCGTCTCCAAAACCATGAAATAGAGTGTCAATAATTCTCATGGTCATTGATTTCTGGCCACTCGTTCTGGGTGTGAATTTTCCAGTATTTTCTAGCTTCGCTCTTGGTTCAACCTTGAGGACTGGATAATCTAGGCCGTAATTGACAATTTTCTGATATTCTGATGGTTCTCCAGTGGTTACTGGTAGCCCTTGAAGTTGTGACCATGTTAAACTGGCCATGTCAAAGGGTAGCCCAATCTTATCAGCAATCTCCTTTACTATCTGCTTATAGGTTGGCCTCATTCATCATGTTGTTAGGCTTCACCACAAGGCGAAAACGGGGCTTTTCTATGCTATGTTTGATAGTCGGGTACAAGATGTAGGAGTAGCCAAACAAGGCGCTAGAAACGACTTCTATGAAGTCCTCAGACGTTCCCTGTATATCGTCATAATCAAGAAAAATCAAATCCCGACAGATTAGACTGGAGTTGTTTCGCTTGTAACTGCCATTCTTTTCTGGTGTCACTTTCCCACTGATACAGTAAGGCGCTTGTGTACGCTTAAATTCTTCAATGTTTGCCCCTTCAGGGACTACCAAAGGCTTAAAGCGTGCAACGTACTGAAAAGGCTCAATCTTATCAAATGGATAGACAAGATTACTCTGAAAGCCTTTAGCCTCATAAATACCCATATTACCCCCCTTTCCGACGTTTCTTCCTCAGCTTCTTCAGTTGTTTCCGTTCTTTGATTTGCTTCAACTTGGGGCGTCTGTCCTTGGTTTATCTTCTTGGGCTAACTTCATACCCTCATAAGCTGGCTCTGTCATGTATCTACCCATTTTCTACCCCCAGAAACTTCCAGATGTCAGAAATTCTATAATAGATTTTCCTAGTGTCTTCTAGTGGGGGCTGGTATCGTCTTAGCCCAGCATCTTCCCACTTTTGGAGTGTCTTGTACTTTATATCTAACTCGTCCATGGTTTCCTGAGCTGAGATTAACCCTGTCAACCGTGGTTTGAGTCTAGCACGCGCATCCAGGTATTTTTCTACAAGGTTTAAAACGCCATGAGCTAACTCGTTTTCACTTTCTTTGCTTAAACTAAACATATTCTTCCGCCCCCTTCAGTAGTTTCTTGTAACTCTCTAAATCAGCATTTAAAAGGATTGCTAGGCGTTTCTGTTCTTCCTGTACCTGGTTATAGAATGCCTTTGCTCCGTCCAGTAACTCCTCTTTGTTAGCAGGGATAAAATATCCTCTGAAAGCCCCATGACGTACACCAATAATAGGAACGCCGTAGCGTGTGATCAGGCGACTGATAATGTCCTGTACGGTTCTTTCTGCTAGCTTAGTGAGTAAGCTGATTTCTGCCCCTGTTATGGAGTTTTCAGCCCCCACTTTGATTAGTCTTAATACTCGCTTGTCATTCTCTGTCAGACTCATTCAATCCCTCCCCATACATTGACCCCTGCAAGCTGGATATAACGCCCATAATCAGGGTTTAAATCCTCGCTAGGTGTTTCTATTGTCTGTTTGCTTTCTCGCTCCATTTGGGTGCTTTTTGGGCGGTCTCGGTGGTTTAGATAAAGCAGCAAGCCAATCAATACCATCATGAAGATAACCGCCTGTGTATTGGTTAAATCTAGTTCGTTCATGTTATGCCTTCGCCTTATAGTTCTTGATGTAGTCCACTTGGTCGCTTCGTTCCATCTTCAGGAAGTCGTCCACCTCTTCGGTGCTTACTTTTCGATCTACAAAATCAGCGATAAACTGAAAGAGGTTCGGACGTTTCTCCTTGATTTCAGTCATTAGTTCATCAAATTCTGCTTGTGTCATGTTGTCTAGGTCTGTTGTCATTGCATTGCCTCCTCAAACTGCTCTATAAGATGATCTTTACTTACTTTCTGATTAGCATTTTTAGAATTAAAAAGAATATCTTTTAAGGTTATAGTAGCCTCTAAATACTCCTTTTTCTATGTTTGTGTAATTGCCCTGATGGCCTTTTAATTGTCGTTTACTATACATGATTTCCTCACACTCTCCTCGACCAAAATTTGAGCGCGGGGATTTTTAATGGTTGTTTCTTATACATTGTTTCTTGTAATTCATAGCCTCACGCTCAGAGTCGCCAAATTAAAAGCGTGAGAAAGTACCAGTTTTAAGAGTTGGCGCTCTCCGTATGGTCAAAAAGTTCTAGATATGCTATAATCTAGTTATAAATCTTTACTAAAACCTCTTTAATAATAGCTTGCCTGCGTTGTTAAATTCGTTTTAGTGTTAGTGTTAAAGGCTTTGCGGTGTGGTTATTGCTAAGCCTTTTTTGTTGAAATCACGCGCATTTAGTGCGTGGTTTTTTATTTCTGAATACCATAGCTTTGATTTCCTGATAACTCATATTCAAGCCAATCATGGCTATGACCATATCCTCAAATGCCTGGTATTGCTCCAGCTCCTCACTGGTCAAGCTATCGATGCCATTATAGCCTCCACGTTCTTCCCTTAACTGCTTAGCGTTCCTGTCAGTTACTGCCTTTAGTAGCAGATTGTTCATGGTGCTATGCGCGTGCTTGGGTGCATTAGTCCATGTTTCAATACTGTCATGCAAGGTTTTTCTTTTTGGCTTTTCTAGCGCCCTCTGCATACGAAACTTAGAAAGTTCCTCACGCATTTCAAAGAAAGCTTTGACTAGGTTCTTCTTAAACTCTTTTACAGGTTCTGTATTTCGTAAGTAAGTGATCAGCAAGGTTGCTTGTTGCTCATTCAAAATATAGTCCCGTACATTTTGCCCACTCTTTGAAGGTGAAATTTTAAATTGCACCTTTCCGAAGCTTTCAAAGTCCTCTCGGTGCTTATTCAGCAAAATTTTTAAATGTCTGTGCTTTAACGTCTGCACATTCTGCCACAATACTACTTAGTGTATACGGCTCTTTCTTGCCGTCCATGTAGACTACATTGGTTTACTCCTTTCTATTCTTCTGGTGTCAGTAGCTCATCTAAGGTTACGCCCAGATATTTCGCAACTTTTAGCAAGGTTTCTGTTTCAGGGTTTTTGGTACGTTCATAGTACAAAGCTGTCAAAGTGGTTTTAGAAACACCCGTAGCTTCGTGAACGTCTGAAACTTTCTTGCGTTGCTTTTGCTAAAATAATTCTAAGATTATTTTTTTCAAAGTTTTGCCCTCCTTGTTGTAATTTTATATTTACAACTTTAATGTTATTTTTGTAAGTTGTTGTTTACAGTTTACAAAAATAACAAAATAACTGATCAAGTAATATTTACAAATCGTTGACATCGTGATGTAAAATAGGTTAGTAAGGAGAATACCTATGATAAAAAAACAAACTTAAAAGAATTACTCGAAAAAAATAAACTGAGTATTAACAAATTATCAATGGAAACAGGCTTATCCCGCCCAACTCTAACCTCTCTCTTAAATAACGATAGTAAAGGAATTCAGTTCGATACACTTGAAACTCTTCTGGATTTCTTCAATATTCCTATTTCAGATTTTTTTACTATTACTGACAGAGAGATATTATTTTATTTTCAGGAAGTATTAAACTTTGATAACTTAGAAACAGTAGAAAAATTCAACGATTCATAATAGTCAAAATGATGACGGTTCTGTAAATATAAAAACCTAGTGAAGCTTTTTTTATAATTGCCAAGTGGTAGATCACCAAAAACAAAAACAAAACCGTTCTCTCTTATAGTGTCTCCGATAGAACAGGAAAAGAAATTGCTAATAGTAAACCTAGCTTTTTTTAGAGCTAATCAACAAAAATAAAGCTGAAGATACTTCTGATATAAATAAATTTCTCTCAAGGCTCAATAATGAAGCGATTATAAATTTAATTCAAAGCGTTATATCAAATTGGTTAAAATATTACACAAAAAAATAAACGAACTTGATTTATTCTTAAATTCAATGGTATTTGTAGAGATTGTTGTTTTTTTGGGTTTTAAAACCAGGATACCTGTAGTTGTTGATATTCATAAAGAGAATACAATTGTGAAACTGTCTTTTTGAAACATATAAAAAAACTCACCTAGAGTTGGGGACGATGTCTTTAGTTCTAAAGTTTCTTTTATTAATGCAAAGGAAGACTAACCCACGCGCCACAATGTCCAACAATCCTGAAGCGCGTGTGCGAATGCGTGTGCGAATAATCTACTTTCAAAAAAACCTTTAATAGCACTGTTAGCTAACTAAAAATAAACTATTTTTCCCGCGCGTGTGCGAATGCGTGTGCAAATTGATTGGAGAAAAAATGAGAAAATACGATATACAAAAATTGTTATTATCAGGGGAGAACCAAAGTGTTGAATTCAAAGAAGCTAAAAATTCTTTTTCCTAAAGACGGTATGAAAACAATTTGTTCCTTCGCTAATACAAATAATGGTCTGTTAATTCTAGGTGTCTCAGAGAATACAAAGAATAAAGATTTTTTTATATTTCTGGAGTTAATGATCCCGATAAAGTACTGGACGAATTATATAGTTTACTTAATAACCCTAATAAAATTAATAGAAATGTGATTAATGAAGAAAGTGTTGAAGTCGTAAATATAAAAGGAAAAGAGATTGTCATTATCCCTGTTAACAAGGTAGACTACAAGGATAAACCTATATATCTTAATGACAACATAGCATCTACCTATTTCCGCCAAGGTACCGGAGATTTTAGATGTTCACAAGAACAAATCAACTCTATGTTAAGAGATTCCGCTAAGGAAAGTTTTGATAGCACACTTATTCAGGATTTTTTTCTATTTTTAGACTTAGATACAGAAACAATAAAGCTATATAGAGCAAAAATTTGATAATATAAATGCAGAGCACCCTTTTTTTCAAAAATTGGATAACGAACAATTTTTAATAAAAATAAATGCTTTACGAAGAGATCGCAAGGACGATAAAATAAAGCCAACAGTTGCTGGACTATTAATTTTTGGTACACATAATTCAATAAAAAGAGTTTATTCCACACTATAACGTAGAATATGTTCTAAAAGAGTTTTCTGAAAACAATCGCTTTAAAGATCGAGTGATTTATGATGGTACGTGGGAGAAGATAATCTTTTTAATTTCTTTTCACCTAGTTATTGAAAAAAATTGTATCTAACTTTAAATGATAACTCTAAAATTCAAGAAAAATTCTATGAATAGAATTGGGATTTCAAAGTTACGAATTGCAATTCGTGAGGCATTCGTTAACAGCCTTATTCATAGTGATTATAAAAAGCGAAAAAAAGGGATAATGGTAATTAGATATTCTGATAGGTACATATTCACAAATGGCGGAACACTTAGAATTGACATAAAGGACTTTTTTTAGTGGGGCACATTCTGATCCAAGAAACTACTTAATACAAGAAATTTTTAGGTTTTTTTAAATTTATGTGAAAAAAAGCTGGAACTGGTATACCCAAAAATAATGGAAGCAGTTAAAGAGAGTCATTTAAAGTATCCCAATTTACGAACTGAATTAGACTCAGTTGAACTTACATTATGGGATACTTCCCTTATAGATAACCTGGATATTGATAACGAATATGAGAAAAAAATATTAGAATTAATAATCGAAAACCGTTTTATAACAAGAGAGACTTTGGAAGAAAAAAACTAAAAATCCACAAAAAAATACAATTTTAAAATATTTAAAGAAATTAGTGGAAAAAAACAAGCTATCGATAAATTCAAATCCGGTAGACAATACGTATACTTTATTGCACAAAACCAAGATCCTGAATTTCAAAAAAATATAACCACATTGATGCTATGTATTCTCTACTGGAAGAAATGAAACGAAAATAAGGGTCTTATCGTAAGCCCTAGCATGATTTAAACTACAATCTAAAACCTTTTTAATAATAGCTTGCCTGCTGATGTTTTTTAGAAAGGTATAAATCATGAAAATAACTGAAGTTATTAAAAAAGACGGTAGTAAAGTCTACCGTGCTAGTGTTTACCTAGGAGTTGACCAAGTAACAGGAAAAAAAGTTAAAACCAAAGTAACAGGTCGGACACAAAAAGAAGTTAAGCAGAAAGCTACTCAAGAAAAAATTGCTTTTCAGAAAGCAGGATTTACTAGACAAAAAGCAAGTACCATAACAAGCTATCAGGAATTAGCCAATCTCTGGTTAGAAAGTTATAAGAATACGGTTAAGCCAAACACTCAAGGTAATGTTAGAAAGTTAATCGATAATCATATATTGCCTAATTTTGGGGCCTACAAGCTCGATAAGCTCACTACTCCACTTATCCAGTCAATTATCAACAAACTTGCTGACAAGGCTAACAGAGGGGAAAAAGGAGCTTTCCTACACTATGACAAGATACATGCTTTAAACAAACGTATCTTACAGTATGGCGTAACCATGCAAGCGATACCGTCCAATCCTGCGCGTGATGTTGTTTTACCTCGTAACACTCAGAAAGCAAAGCGGAAAAAAGTAAAGCACTTTGAAAATCAAGAACTAAAAAAATTTCTTGGTTATCTCGATAATTTAGATACTCATAGATACCGTTATTACTATGAGACGACGCTCTATAAGTTCCTATTGGCTACTGGTTGCCGTATCAATGAAGCTTTAGCCCTTTCCTGGTCTGATATTGACTTAGATAATGCCGTTGTGCATATTACCAAAACACTAAATCGGGATCTAGAAATCAATAGCCCAAAATCTAAGGCTAGTTATCGGGATATAGATATAGATCAAGCGACTGTTAGCATGCTGAAGCAGTACAAACTACGCCAAACTAAAGAGGCTTGGAAGATAGGGCAACGTGAAAGTGTAGTATTTTCTGATTTCATTCATGAGTATCCTAGCAGTTCAAGACTTAAAAGAAGATTGCAAACACATTTTAAGCGTGCTGATGTTCCTAGCATTGGCTTTCATGGATTCCGTCACACTCACGCTAGTCTCTTGCTTAACTCTGGAATACCATACAAGGAACTCCAGTACCGCCTAGGTCATTCCACTTTATCAATGACCATGGATATATATAGCCACCTCTCAAAAGAGAACGCAAAAAAAGCAGTCTCATTCTACGAAACTGCACTAAAAGCACTATAGGGGGAGCAAAAAGGGGAGCAAATTTAAAAATCAACATTTCAAGACAAAGCAAAAAGCCAATAACAACAGTGTTTTTGTAAGATTTTGTTTGAAAAAAGCCGATTTTGTAGTATAATAGTACGGTGTCAAAAATCACTGAAACACGGATTAGATTAGGAAAGGATAGGAGATATGAAACAAGTCTTTCTCTCAACTACAACTGAATTTAAAGAGATCGATACGCTCCAGCCGGGCACTTGGATCAATCTCGTCAATCCTACTCAAAGCGAATCGATGGAAATCGCCTCAGCCTTTGATATTGATATCGCCGATCTCCGTGCACCACTCGATGCCGAAGAAATGTCTCGTATCACCATCGAAGATGAATACACCTTGATTATCGTAGACGTCCCAATCACAGAGGAAAGAAACAACCAGACCTACTATGTGACTATTCCCCTTGGGGATTATCATCACAGAAGAGGCTATTATTACCACTTGCTTGGAGCCTCTACCACTTCTTGATGTCTTTATCAATCGTAGGCTTCGAAATTTCTATACCTTCATGCGTTCGCGCTTCATCTTCCAAATCCTATACCGCAATGCGGAGATTTACCTAACTGCCCTCCGTTCGATTGAACGTAAGAGTGAGCAGATTGAGAGTCAACTTCACAAATCTACTCGAAACGAAGAATTGATTGAACTCATGGAGTTGGAAAAGACTATCGTCTACTTCAAAGCTTCACTTAAGACAAATGAGCGCGTGATTAAAAAATTGACCAGCGCAACTAGCAATATCAAGAAATATCTCGAAGACGAAGACTTACTCGAAGATACCTTGATTGAAACGCAACAGGCCATCGAGATGGCGGACATCTATGGAAACGTCCTTCACTCTATGACAGAGACCTTCGCTTCTATCATTTCAAACAACCAGAACAATATCATGAAAACCTTGGCCCTCGTGACCATCGTTATGTCCATTCCGACCATGATCTTCTCGGCTTACGGTATGAACTTTAAGGATAATGAAATTCCTTTAAACGGAGAACCGCACGCTTTCTGGCTCATCGTCTTTATCGCCTTTGCTATGAGTGTTTCTCTCACTCTTTACCTCATCCATAAAAAATGGTTCTAAACAGGAGTAATTATGTCACAGATTGATTTAAAAGAATTAACCAAGAAAAACCAAGAATTTATCCATATTGCAACCCAGCAATTTCTAAAGGATGGAAAAACTGACGCCGAAATCAAGGCTATCCTTGAAGAAGTCATTCCTCATATCCTTGAAGAACAACCAAAAGGTGTGACCGCTCGTTCTATCTACGGAGCACCAACTCACTGGGCTCACAGCTTTAGCGAAAAAGAGCAATACGAAAAAGAACATCCAAAGGAAAATGACGATCCAAAATTGATGATGTTGGATTCAGCCCTTTTCATCACAGGACTGTTTGCAGTAGTTAGTGCCTTGATGAGCTTCTTCTCAAACCAACCAGTGGCTTACGGATTGGTAACACTTATCAGTGTAGGGGCCTTTGGTGGAGTTGCCTTTTACCTTCTCTACCACTTCATATACCGCTACTACGGACCAGATACTGACCGTAGCCAACGCCCTCCATTCTGGAAATCACTTTTGGTTATGTTAGCAACTATGTTTGCCTGGGTTCTCATCCTCTTCTTGAGTAACTTCCTTCCACAAGCCATCAATATTAGTCTCCCACCACTTGTTTTGTTGGTGATTGGAGGAGCACTTCTTGCCCTACGTTTCTACCTCAAAAAACGTTTCAACATCAAGAGCGCAAGTGCTGGACCAGCTAGATATTAAGATAAACAAAAAAAGTAGTGTGTTTTACAGACAGACTACTTTTATTATGGCTCCAAAGCATTTTTTGATTCTCCAAAGAAAAGTAGCTACATTTTCTAAAAACGTTCTAATGTAACGGCTCCCCTTAAAATCCCTAGGTTTTATCCTTGAATTCAAGTTGTTTTTCTGTTATGATAATAAAGTAATAAGGAGAAATATATATGACTAAACAGAGAATTAATCAAATTGTCGGTTCAATTGGTGCCTTTATCGGAATTATTGTATTTATAGCCTACATCCCCCAAATTTTTGCCAATTTACAAGGAAATAAAGCTCAACCTTTCCAACCGTTATCAGCAGCAGTCTCTTGCTTAATCTGGGTCATTTACGGATGGACAAAAGAACCTAAGAAAGACTGGATTCTAATCATTCCAAATTCGGCCGGGGTTGTCCTTGGAGGACTGACCTTCCTTACTGCTCTATAAGAATGCAACTACTATAAAAAGCAACCACATCGAGCGGTTGCTTTTTTGCTTACTTTCGTGATCTAAAAGCCTTTTTCTGATTCTAATCATTGTTGTTTCTCCTCATCTTTTGTGATACAATAGCATCAATTTATTTCTAGGAGGATGAGATATGGTTTCTTCTATTGGTATTGTTAGTTTGTCTAGTGGCATTATCGGAGAAGACTTTGTCAAACACGAAGTGGACTTGGGTGTCCAACGTCTCAAGGACTTGGGACTCAATCCTATCTTTTTACCCCATTCGCTAAAAGGCTTAGACTTTATCAAGGACCATCCTGAAGCGCGTGCAGAGGATTTGATGCAGGCCTTTTCTGATGATAGCATCGACATGATCCTATGCGCCATCGGTGGGGATGATACCTATCGTTTATTGCCCCATCTTTTTGAAAATGACCAACTAGAAAAAGTAATCAAACAAAAAATTTTTCTTGGCTTCTCGGATACGACCATGAACCATCTCATGTTGCATAAACTAGGAATCAAGACTTTTTACGGCCAATCATTTCTAGCAGACATTTGTGAGTTAGACAAAGAAATGTTGCCATATAGCTGCCACTACTTTAAAGAATTGATTGAGACTGGAAAAATCTCAGAAATTCGCCCTAGTAACGTTTGGTATGAGGAACGGACTGATTTTAGTCCCAAAGCCTTGGGAACACCTCGTGTCAGCCATGCAAATACAGGTTTTGACTTGTTACAAGGCAACGCTCAGTTTGAGGGAGAAATCCTCGGTGGTTGTCTTGAGTCTCTCTATGATATTTTTGACAGCTCTCTACACGCAGATAGCACAGACCTCTGCCAAAAATACAAACTTTTCCCTGACTTATCCGACTGGGAAGGAAAGATTTTATTGCTAGAAACAAGTGAAGAAAAGCCTAAGCCAGAAGACTTCAAAAAGATGTTGCAGACTTTAAAGGAAACTGGTATATTCGAGGTCATCAGTGGACTCTTGGTCGGAAAACCTATGGATGAAACTTTCTATGACGACTATAAAGAGGCACTATTGGATATCATTGATAGCAATATCCCAATTGTCTATAATCTGAATGTCGGACACGCAACTCCAAGAGCGATTGTTCCCTTCGGAGTCCACGCCCATGTAGATGCAACGGAGCAAGTCATTCGCTTTGACTATAACAAAGAAAGCTGAGATAGAATTCTCAGCTTTTTTCAGTATCGTTACTAGCATTTTCATCACATACTACTGATAGCTACAATGATCAAGGCTAGGCTATTGCCTAACATATGAACAAGTAGGGGATAATAGACATTCTCCTTTTCTTTCACATAAATGATAGAAAAGGCAAGGCCACCACCTAGGTATCCGACTGCACCAATCCACTCTGACAAAGACAAACTGTGCATATGGATTAAAGCAAAGGCAAGTGCGACTATAAAGATACTCAGCCAAGTTGGCAGACTTTTTCTCAAATATCTCAATAGAATTTGACGGAATAAGAGTTCTTCCATCAAAGGTCCAATGATGCAGGCAAAAACCGCTATCAGTAGTGGTTGTTCTTGAAAGATGCTTTGAAGATTCGACTGATTTAGACTTTGTCCGTCTAGTCCCAAAAACTGCCTTAATATTGACGATAGAGATTCAAAGAGAATGGTCATGAGGAAAAGAAAGAGCCAACCTTTTAAAACTCCCAAAAAGAATTTTCTTTTAGTTTTTCTAATCTCATTCCATTGTTGAATCAATCTATCCTTGCATAAGAGAGAGCCATATAGAGCTAATACTACATAGAGTAGATATTGTAGATAATTCGCAATGGCAGATGGCATCACAGAAGCCAGCAATTTATCACCATCAAACACAAAAAGAACTGTATAGAGAATCGCAAAAATCAGAATTCCCTTATGATGTCTTGACATAATTTATATTCCTTTCCATTCACAATCATTCTCGTGGTCATCAACCAGACCTGCAGCCTGTAGAAAAGACAATACAGCAACTGGTCCTGTGAACTTGAAGCCACGTTTTTTGAGTTTCTTGGATATTTTTTCAGACAAAGGCGTTCTGGCTGGTGCTTGACTGTAGTCCGGGATATCATTAACGATGATTTTCCCATCTACAAAAGACCAGAGATAAGCATCAAAAGAGCCATACTCTTTCTGAACTTGTAGAAAGGCCTGGGCATTAGCTCGCGTCGCAAGAGCTTGGCACGATTTCGGATAATGGCTGGATTCTCTAACAAGGCTTCCAACTCCCCATCTGTCATTTCCGCGACCGCTTGAATTTGATAGCCATGAAATGCTTCTCGGAATCCTTGGCGTTTGTTTAGTACCGTTTCCCAAGATAGACCCGACTGGTAAGTTTCCAAACAAAGCAACTCAAAAAGAGCGCGGTCATCATGAAGGGGCTGTCCCCACTCTTCATCATGATAGGCTACATATAAAGGGTTGTTCATTTTAACCCAACCACAGCGTTTTGTCATATTATTCTCCTATTTCACCAACATCTTAAGGGCAGACTTGATGTAGTTTTCAGCTGTATCGGTCGTCCCTTCAAAGAATTTCTTAATCTTCTTAAGCTCGGTTGCCTTGTAGCCCAGTGCCAACATAGCTTCCATGGCTTCTTCCAATTCTTGGTTATCGTTGCTAGATGGAGCAGTAGTCTTAGCAGGGAGGTCATCGCCCGCCACAACCACTTTACCTTCTAGGTCTAGCACCATCTGCTGGGCTGTTTTCTTACCAATCTTCGGAAACTTGGTCAAGTAGGTGATATTCTTGGTCTCGATAGCTTGAACGAGACCTGCATTGTCATCTGCTGCAATGATAGCCAAAGCTGATACAGGACCAATGCCCGACACCGAAATCAAGCTGAGAAAGAGTTTTTTCTCGTCTTCTGAACGGAAACCGTAAAGGAGATGAGCGTCTTCGCGAACAACTTGATGCACATAGATTTGCGCTTCCTGATTGACTTGTCCCGAGTAAGCATAGGGATTTGCTACGTGTAGGATATAGCCGATTCCGTTTGCTTCTAGGACGATGTATTTAGCAGTAATTTTGGTAATGATACCCTTTAGATATTCGTACATAATTTTCCCTTCAATTTATACTCAATGAAAATCAAAGAGTAAACTAGGAAGCTAACCGTAGGTATAACTTAAGTTAGACAAGGTAAGGCTGACGCAGTTTAAAGAGATTTTCGAAGAGTATTAGTATTTGCCTAGTTCTCGTAGGCTGGTATGATTTTCCTGAATGCGACGGAACATCTTTCCATATCTGACTTGGTAAAGTGGACCAAAACAGGACGTCCGTGCGGACAGTTGTAGGGGTTGTCACATTGAGAGAGCTGATAGAGGAGCTGTCTAGCTGAGTGGTCATCGATACGGTGGTTGGCCTTGATTGAGCGTTTGCAGGACATCATAATGGCCAGCTCTGCTCGGTATTTCTTGATAGAAACTTCCTTGGTCAAGAGGAGCATATCACACATCTCATAGATACCTGACTCGATTTCCTCTTCTGCCATCCAAATAGGATGTTCCCTTAGGATAAATTGGTTCTCTCCGTACTCTGCTAGAAAGACGCCGACTTCCTCTAAGAGAGGCATTCTTTCCTTGAGACGAAGGACATCATCTGCTGGAAATTCAAAGATGTAGGGCACTAGGAGCTGCTGCTGGCTCTGGTCAACATTGCCAATGCTTTCGCGGTACTCTTCGTACTTAACCCGTTCCTGGGCTGCGTGTTGGTCTATGATGTAAAGCCCATCTCGCCCTTGAGCAAAGAGATAGGTTCCATGCATCTGACCAAAAAATTCCAACTCTGGGAAGCTTGAAGACTCTTCTCGCCCCAGCTTATCATAAGCCTTATCCAAGCTAGCCATATCTAACTCTGGATGATCCAGTTGGTCGTAGCTGACAGGCTTTCTCTCTGCAAAATGCAGTTTAGCTGGCTTGGTCAACTGATCCAATGTTTCCTTGGCGAAGAGGCTCAAATCCTGTTTCTCTTCAGTCAAGTCTACTTGACTGTCTGAAACCTCAGCTGGAATAGAGCTTGTTGCTTCCGTTTGCTCGTAGTAGAGATTGTTTTCTTTAAGTGGGAGAATGGTTTGCTCTACTTTTTCACGGTTGCGAACGGTAGATTTGGCAAGATTTTCCAAGGCGTCTGGAATCAAGGTCTGTTCCTTGAGACTCTTTGCGATAGCTTCTGAAACTAGCGCCATCAGCTCTCTTTCCTTGGAAATCCGCACTTCTTGCTTGGTTGGATGCACATTGACATCTGCTAGATATGGATCAATATGGATATGAATAACGGCTAGTGGGAAACGCCCCACCATGAGCTTGCTACCATAACCATCTAAAATAGCACGATTGAGCAAGAAGTTTTTGATATAACGTCCATTGATAAAGAGGCTAATATAGTTACGATTAGCACGTGTCAATTCAGGCAATGAGACAAAACCTGAAATTTCAAAATCTAGGTCAGAATTCTCAATCTCAACCATCTTTTTGGCACTGGCTAAACCATAAATTCCAGCAATGGCTTGGCGCAGTTGACCCGTACCAGCTGTCCGTGTCATCTCCTTGCCATCACTAATCAGGCTAAAGGAAATCTCAGGATGGGCTAGCCCCAGACGATTGACAATATCAATGATATGAGACAACTCTGCTTGCTGGCTCTTCATATACTTGAGACGAGCTGGTGTGTTGAAAAAGAGATCCTCCACACAAACCTTGGTCCCGACAGGATTGGTCGCTGGGATGATTTCTTCTACTTCTCCCCCCACGAGCCACTAGCTTGGTCCCGTGACTTGCTCCATCCACTGCTGTCAAAAGAGTCAGTACACTAACAGATGCGATAGAGGGCAAAGCTTCACCACGAAAACCAAGTGTTCGAATCCGAAAAAGATCCGCTTGATTCTTAATCTTACTGGTTGCATGACGGCGGAGAGCCAACTCGACTTCATCGTGCACAATCCCGTGACCATTATCTGTGATTTGGATTTTCTTAAGACCAGCTTCTTCAATCTCAACGATAATCTGGCTTGAGCCAGCATCGATAGCATTTTCAACCAACTCTTTAACTACGCTGGCAGGACGTTCGATCACTTCTCCTGCTGCAATCTGGTTTGCCAAGACTTCTGGCAATTCAATAATATGAGACATCTTTCAGCCCCTTTCTTAACGATTTTTATCTATTTCTCTGAAAATAAGCTAGTGCTATTATACCATATTTCACTCGTTTCCAAAAAAGTCCAAGCAGCAACTTTCTTCCCGATTTTACTAGGTTATTTGCCAAGTTTGTGGTAAAATAGGTAGAAACAATATTTTAAAAAGGAGAAAAGACACATGCACATTTTTGATGAGCTAAAAGAGCGTGGTTTGATTTTTCAAACGACTGATGAAGAAGCTTTGCGTAAAGCCCTAGAAGAAGGTCAAGTTTCTTATTATACTGGCTACGATCCAACTGCTGACAGCCTTCACCTAGGCCACCTTGTCGCTATCTTGACAAGTCGTCGTTTGCAGCTAGCAGGTCACAAACCTTATGCGCTCGTTGGCGGTGCTACAGGTCTCATCGGAGATCCGTCCTTCAAAGATGCTGAGCGTAGTCTCCAAACAAAAGACACAGTAGATGGCTGGGTCAAGTCTATCCAAGGACAACTTTCTCGCTTTCTTGATTTTGAAAATGGTGAAAATAAAGCTGTCATGGTCAACAACTACGACTGGTTTGGCAGCATCAGCTTCATTGACTTCCTCCGTGATATCGGAAATACTTCACTGTCAACTACATGATGAGCAAGGAGTCTGTGAAGAAACGTATCGAAACTGGGATTTCTTACACTGAGTTTGCCTACCAAATCATGCAAGGTTACGACTTCTTTGTCCTAAACCAAGACCACAATGTTACTCTTCAAATCGGTGGTTCTGACCAGTGGGGAAATATGACTGCTGGTACAGAGTTGCTTCGTCGTAAGGCTGATAAGACTGGTCACGTTATCACTGTTCCACTCATCACAGACGCAACTGGTAAGAAATTTGGTAAATCTGAAGGAAACGCTGTTTGGCTCAACCCTGAAAAGACTTCTCCATACGAAATGTACCAATTCTGGATGAACGTCATGGACGCTGACGCTGTTCGCTTCTTGAAAATCTTTACTTTCTTGTCACTTGACGAGATCAAAGACATCCGCAAACAATTTGAAGCAGCACCACACGAACGCTTGGCTCAAAAAGTCTTGGCTCGTGAAGTCGTGACTCTTGTTCACGGTGAAGAAGCCTACAAAGAAGCCCTTAACATCACTGAGCAACTCTTTGCCGGAAATATCAAAAACCTTTCTGTCAAAGAACTCAAACAAGGACTTCGTGGTGTGCCAAACTACCAAGTACAAGCAGACGAAAACCACAACATCGTTGAACTCCTTGTATCTTCTGGCGTGGTTAACTCAAAACGCCAAGCCCGTGAAGATGTTCAAAACGGAGCTATCTACGTCAATGGTGATCGCATCCAAGACCTTGACTATGTCTTAAGTGATGCAGATAAGTTAGAGAATGAACTCACTGTTATCCGCCGTGGTAAGAAAAAATACTTCGTCCTTACATACTAAAAAACAGACTGGAGGCATTTGCCATCCAGTTCTTTTTTTGCTAGACTTAAACTATGAATACAAACCTTAAACCTAAACTCCAGCGCTTTACTACTGCGACTGCCTTTGCCTGCCCTATCTGCCAAGAAAACCTGACCTTGGTAGAGTCTAGTCTCAAGTGTGATAATCGCCATTCTTTTGACCTGGCAAAATTCGGCTATGTCAATCTAGCCCCCCAAATCAAGCAATCTGCCAACTATGATAAGGAAAATTTCCAAAATCGCCAGCAAATCCTAGAAGCTGGATTTTATCAGGCTATCTTAGAAGGTATTTCTGACCTACTAGCAACTAAATCATCTGCAAAAACAGTCTTAGATATCGGTTGTGGCGAAGGATTTTACTCTCGTAGACTACAAGAAAGTCATCCTGACAAGACCTTCTACGCCTTTGATATCTCGAAAGACTCGGTCCAAATCGCTGCTAAAAGCGAACCCAACTGGGCAGTCAACTGGTTTGTTGGTGACCTGGCTCGCCTTCCTATAAAAGACGCCAGCATGGATATCCTACTTGATATTTTCTCACCTGCCAACTACGGAGAATTCCGACGAGTCTTATCAAAGGACGGCATCTTAATCAAGGTCATTCCTACTGAAAACCACCTCAAGGAAATCCGTCAGATGGTACAGGATCAGCTGACAAAGAAAGATTATTCTAATCAAGATATTAAGGAACACTTCCAAGAACACTTCAGCATCCAATCTAGTCAGATTGCTTCCCTGACCAAGTCTATCACCGTAGAGCAACGCCAAGCCTTGCTCAGCATGACGCCCCTGCTTTTTCATGTCGACCAGAGCAAGATTGATTGGAGCCAGTTAACTGAGATTACTATCGAAGCAGAGATTCTAGTCGGAAAAGCCCTGTAAACTAGTTTATGAGATAAAACCAAGCCCGCACCTCTTCTTGAGATGCGGGTTTAAAACACGATTTTTCACTGTCTTTCCGAAAAGTATAAAAATTATGACCTCTCCATTTATTTTCGATTTGAAATGACAAATTTATCAATAAATAGTAAGTGATATAAGGCAAGTGATGCTCCATAACAACATCCATGAAAAGAGATTTCTTGATGAGTCAGTGGAAAGGAAGTGCTATTGCCCATATAAAGGCATGACCAAATTACCAAAAGAATCCAAAATAAATCCGTCCATTTATATTTTTGAAAAATATTTTTTTCCACATAAGAACACCTTCTTTCTTTACTATAATACTATTATAATACTGTTTGTAAACGAATACAAGAAATTTGAGGTAACAGCTAAGAAGAACCTGAGGTTTAAAGGTAATACAACCAGCCTTCTTAGTGTTCTCTAGGTCTGATTTTTAAGTCTAGAAATTATTGACAAATTATTTTTTCTTTTGAGACCAGTCACCCTCAAATCCACAACATTAAAAAAAGCGAATTTCAATTGAAACTCGCTTTTTTGCTAGATAGTGTAATAACTATAAAATTTCGTATCTTATACTCAATGAAAATCAAAGAGCAAACTAGGAAACTAGCCGCAGGCTGTACTTGAGTACGGCAAGGCGACGTTGACGTGGTTTGAATTTGATTTTCGAGAGTATTAGTTCAAGTGCCAGATATCTTCATTATACTGAGCGATTGTACGGTCAGATGAGAAGAATCCTGCTTTAGAAATGTTAACGATAACTTTATCCAACCATGCGTCACGGTCTTCGTAGTCAGCAAGCATTTGCTCTTTCACTTTGATGTAGTCTTCCAAGTCAAGAAGAGTCATGAACCAGTCTTTGTTGATCAATTCGTTATAAAGACGTTCCAAGCGTTCAATCTTACCAACCGCAAGAACCGCGTCGCTCACGATGAAGTCAGCCAATGGTTTGATAGCTTCACGTGCGTAGAATTCACTTGATTTGTATGCTGATTTAGCGTAAAGATCGATAACAGTTTCTGAATCTTCACCGAAGATGTAGATGTTTTCGTCGCCAACCAACTCAGCGATTTCCACGTTAGCTCCGTCCATAGTACCAAGAGTCAAAGCTCCGTTCAACATGAATTTCATGTTACCAGTACCTGAAGCTTCTTTAGAAGCAAGTGAGATTTGTTCTGAGATATCACATGCTGGGATCAAGAAGCTTGCTGCAGTAACGTTGTAGTTTTCAACCATAACCACTTGCAAGTGTGGTGCTACTTCTGGATCGTTAGCAATTACTTCTGACAAGCAAAGGATCAAGTGGATGATGTCTTGAGCAATTGTGTAGGCAGGAGCTGCTTTACCACCAAAGAATACTGTGATTGGACGAGCAGGGATGTTACCAGCCTTGATGTCAAGATATTTGTGGATCACATACAAAGCGTTCATTTGTTGACGTTTGTACTCGTGAAGACGTTTGATTTGGATATCAAAAATAGAGTTTGTATTGATTTCCACACCTTGGTGTTCTTTCAAGTGACGAGCCAATTTACGTTTGTTGTGAGCTTTGATGCTTTCCAATTTCTCTTTGACAGCAGCCTTGTCTTCGTATGAAAGAAGGTCTTCCAATTTAGAAGCTTCGTGGTGCCATTCGCGTCCAAGAATCTCATCCAAGTAGTGAGACAAGCTTGGGTTAGCATGCATGAGCCAACGACGGAATGTGATACCATTTGTTTTGTTGTTGAATTTTTCTGGGTAGATGTCGTAGAAAGCTTTCAACTCTGAGTTTTTCAAGATTTCAGTGTGAAGAGCCGCAACCCCGTTTACACTGTATCCGTAGTGGATATCCATGTGAGCCATGTGAACACGTCCGCTCTCATCGATGATTTGAACAGCTGGGTCTTTGTATTCTGCTTTAACACGACGGTCCAATTCTTTGATGATTGGTACCAAGTGAGGAACCACTTCTTCCAAGAATTCAAGAGGCCATTTTTCAAGGGCTTCCGCAAGGATTGTGTGGTTTGTGTAAGCAGTCATGCTACGAACGATAGAGATTGCTTCATCAAGTTCGATACCACGTTCAGTCAAAAGACGGATCAATTCAGGGATAACCATTGATGGGTGAGTATCGTTGATTTGTACAACTGCGTAGTCAGCAAGGTCGTGCAAGTTGCTTCCTTTTTCGATTGCTTCATCGATGATCAATTGCGCACCGTTTGAAACCATGAAGTATTGTTGGAAGATACGGAGCAACTCACCTTGTTTATCGCTATCGTCTGGGTAAAGGAAAAGAGTCAAGTTGTGAGCGATATCTGTCTTGTCAAAGTTGATACCATCTTGGATGATTGAAGAATCAACTGAATCCAAGTCGAACAAACGCAAACGGTTTTTAGTAGCTGTTTTGTAACCAGGTACATCGATATCGTAAAGAGTAGATGTCAATGTAAAGTGTGCAAATGGTACTTGGTAGCTACGGCTTGAACGAACCAACCAGTTTTGGTCAGTCAACCAAGCGTTAGGAATAGTTTCTTGTTGGTTGTTTTTAAGAACTTGTTGGAAAAGACCGAAGTGGTAGTTCAAACCAACACCGTCACCGTTCAAACCAAGTGTAGCGATTGAGTCGATAAGCAGGCTGCCAAACGTCCCAAACCACCATTACCAAGTGATGGTTCCAATTCTACTTCTTCGATTTCGATCAACTCTTTACCTGCAGCTGCAAGTTCTTTCTTAACTTCGTCATAAAGACCAAGGTTAATCAAGTTGTTTGACAAGAGTTTACCAATCAAGAACTCAGCTGAGATATAGTAAACTTTTTTCTTACCAGTGTTGACTGGTTTTTGGCTGCTAGCAAGCTTGCTGTAGTTGAGAAGAGCAAGGTAAAGCTCTTCGTTACTACATTCTGCGATCGATTTATTGTAACGATTTTGTACAAATTCTTTTAATGGTAACATTTTTGTGTCTCCTGATAATGTCTTATTTCTTTAATTCTACCAAATTTTCATTAATTCGGCGATAAATTGTAGTCAAGTCAAGCAAAGTTTCTTCAACAGCAGGAGTCAATTGTTCCTCTGTCATACGCCATGACCAGTTTCCACCAAGAGTTGATGGGAAGTTCATACGAGCTGAACCATCCAACTCTAGCAAGTCTTGCATAGTAGCAATAGCCATAAAGCTTACTGATGAAAAGGCTGTACGAAGCATAGCATGTACTACTGTTTCGTATTCCTTGCGGTTTGTATAACGCGCCATGTACTCACGAGTTGGATCGTCGATTTCATCACGGTACCAACCAAGAACAGTGTTGTTATCGTGTGTTCCAGTGTACATAACTGAGTTGGCTGGTGCCAAGTGTGGGCTGTCGATGCTTTCGTGCTCTGGGTTGAAGGCAAATTGAAGGACTTTCATTCCTGGGAATCCAGTACGCTCACGAAGCTCGATGACTTCATCAGTCATAAATCCAAGGTCTTCTGCGATGATGTTCAAGTCACCAAGTTCTTCTTTAACGGCTGCAAAGAGTTTGTAGTCAGGTCCTTTCACCCATTTACCAGGTGCCGCTGTTTCAGAACCCGCAGGGATTTCCCAGTAAGACTCAAATCCACGGAAGTGGTCGATACGCACGATATCGTAGATTTTGAAGCTTTCACGCAAGCGTTCAATCCACCATTTGTAGCCATCTTTATCCATTGCTTCCCAGTCATAGATTGGGTTCCCCCAAAGCTGACCAGTCGCAGAAAACTCATCTGGTGGGCATCCTGCGATGCAAGTTGCTTTCCCGTTTTCATCTGTTTTAAAGAGGTGTGGATTTGCCCACATATCGCTTGAGTCCTCAGCCACATAGATAGGCATATCACCAACGATTTCAATGTGATTCTCATTAGCATATGCTTTCAATTTCAACCATTGTTGGAAGAAAAGGTATTGGGTTACGCGGTGGTAAACAAGTTTGTCTGCCAATTGTTTACGGTAGCTTTCAAGAGCAGAAGCTTTACGCGCACGAATATCTGCATCTGGCCACTCTGTCCAAGCGAGATTATCAAAATGCTCTTTGATAGCCATATACTCTGCAAAAAGTTCAAGCCATGATTGGTTCTCTTGAGCAAATTTTTCAAAATCTTGGACATCTCCAACTTCAAGGAAACGTTTAACAGCTTTCTCTAAAAGTGGACGACGTGCATAGTAGATCTTAGCGTAGTCAACTTCAGCTGGGTTGCTACCAAAGTCAACACCTTCGAGATCGCTTGCTTCCAACAAGCCTTGCTCTACCAAAATATCGAGATCGATAAAGTGGGTGTTTCCAGCAAAGGCTGAGAATGATTGGTAAGGAGAATCTCCATAGCTAGTTGTCCCCAAAGGAAGAATTTGCCAGTAGCGTTGTTTGGTACGAACCAAGAAATCAACGAAATCATAGGCGCTTTGACCAAATGATCCGATTCCGTATGCTCCTGGAAGTGATGAGATGTGCATTAACACACCGCTTTGACGTTTTTTCATATTAGCACCTCAAGTGTTTGTATTGTTAATTACTTCATTTTTGCGCAAACGTTTGCGCTAATTAAAAGTATAACCCATTTCAAAAAGAAATGCAAGCGTTTTTAAAAAAACTTTTTATTGTTTAATCTTTTTGATAAACTTTCAAGTTACTATATTCTTATTTTTTTAACACCCTTTTAATCAGTAGCTCAATCATGCAATCGTTTCCCTTAAATTATTTTTTTGAATTGAAATTTGCATGATTACATCTTTCTCTTCTATTATACAAACAATTTTAGGAATTAGCTAGTAACAAGCTTTTTAAAATTTTTTCAAAAAAATGCTTGCAACCGTTTTCTGTTTGTGCTATACTAGGGTCATAAGGGAAAACGTTTGCGTTTCCTCGAAATTAAAATTTGTTATTCTTTAGGAGGAATACACTATGTCAACTAAATTCATGAAGAGCGCAGCTGTACTTGGTACTGCTACTCTTGCTAGCTTACTTTTGGTAGCTTGCGGAAGCAAAACTTCTGACAAAGCCGCTGACTCTTCTGCATCAGGAAGCCAAGAAATCACTTTCTATGTTGAAGACCAATATAAAGCTTTCGCAGAATCAGCTGCTGCAGCTTACGAAAAAGAAGCTGGGGTAAAAGTTACTATTAAAACAGGTGACCAATTAGGTGGACTTGACAACCTTTCACTTGATAACCAATCAGGTAAAGCTGCTGACGTCATGATGGCACCATACGACCGTGTAGGTAGCCTTGGTACTGACGGACAACTTTCAGAAGTAACTTTGAGTGACGGTGCTAAAACAGACGATACTACTAAATCTCTTGTAACTGTTGGTGGTAAAGTTTACGGTGCTCCAGCTGTTATCGAGTCACTTGTTATGTACTACAACAAAGACTTAGTGAAAGAAGCTCCTAAGACATTTGCTGACCTAGAAGAACTTGCTAAAGATAGCAAATATGCCTTCGCTGGTGAAGACGGAAAAACAACCGCTTTCCTAGCTGACTGGACTAACTTCTACTACGCATACGGACTTCTTGCTGGTAACGGCGCTTACGTATTTGGTGACAACGGTAAAGATCCTAAAGATATCGGTCTTGCAAACGACGGTGCTATCGCAGGTATCAACTACGCTAAAACTTGGTATGACAAATGGCCTAAAGGTATGCAAGACACTGAAGGTGCTGGAAACTTGATCCAAACTCAATTCCAAGAAGGTAAAACAGCTGCTATCATCGATGGACCTTGGAAAGCTCAAGCATTCAAAGATGCTAAAGTAAACTACGGTGTTGCAACTATCCCAACTCTTCCAAACGGTAAAAACTACGCAGCCTTTGGTGGTGGTAAAGCTTGGATCATCCCATCAAGCACTAAGAACCTTGAAGGAGCTCAAAAATTCGTAGACTTCCTTGTATCAACTGAACAACAAAAAGCATTCTACGATGCAACTAACGAAATCCCTGCAAACACTGAAGCTCGTTCTTACGCTGAAGGTAAGAAAGATGAGTTGACATCAGCTGTTATCGAGCAGTTCAAGAACGCACAACCAATGCCAAACATCTCTCAAATGTCAACAGTTTGGGACCCAGCTAAAACAATGCTCTTTGACGCTGTAAGCGGTAAGAAAGATGCTAAAACAGCTGCTAATGATGCTGTAACATTGATCAAAGAAACAATCCAACAAAAATTTGGTAACTAATTGATTGCTTCAAGGGAGATAATTTAAACATCTCCCTTGATTTTTAGATACACTGACAATGTTTTCAGTAACTTTGCTGATTAGCATCGAGCTCAACGCTCGTATCTTAGGAAAGGAGCACTCATGGAACAACAACCCAAAAAAGCAGCCTTGCTTTCATTGATTCCTGGCTTAGGGCAAATCTATAACAAACAAAAAGCTAAAGGTTTTATCTTCCTTGCAGTAACAGTAGTTTTCGTCCTCTATTTTATAGCACTTGCAGCACCTGAATTGAGCAACTTGATCACTCTTGGTGAAAAACCTGGTCGTGATAACTCTCTCTTCATGTTGATTCGTGGTGCATTTCACTCTATCTTTGTAATTGTTTATCTAGCATTCTATCTTTCAATATTAAAGACGCTCATACGATTGCAAAACGTATCAATAATGGCATCCCTGTCCCATTGACACTTAAGGATATGATTAAAGGTATCTATGAAAATGGATTCCCATACTTGCTCATTATCCCATCTTACGTTGCCATGACATTTGCCATCATCTTCCCAGTTATTGTAACCTTGATGATTGCCTTTACTAACTATGATTTCCAACATTTACCACCTAATAAATTGTTGGACTGGGTTGGATTGACTAACTTCACAAATATCTGGAGCTTGAGTACCTTCCGTTCAGCCTTCGGTTCTGTTCTTTCTTGGACCATTATCTGGGCGTTGTCTGCATCTACTTTGCAAATTGTACTCGGTATCTTTACAGCTATTATTGCTAACCAACCATTCATCAAAGGAAAACGTATCTTTGGTGTTATCTTCCTTCTCCCTTGGGCTGTTCCAGCCTTCATCACTATCTTGACATTCTCAAACATGTTCAACGATAGTGTCGGAGCTATCAACACTCAAGTTTTGCCACTTTTTGCTAAGGTTCTTCCTTTCTTAGATGGCGTTCTTATCCCTTGGAAGACAAATCCAACTTGGACTAAAATTGCCTTGATTATGATGCAAGGTTGGCTTGGATTCCCTTATATCTATGTCCTTACTCTCGGTATCCTACAGTCTATTCCAAACGACTTGTATGAAGCAGCTTATATCGATGGTGCAAACGCTTGGCAAAAATTCCGCAGCATCACTTTCCCAATGATTTGGCAGTTGCAGCACCTACTTTAATTAGCCAATACACCTTCAACTTCAACAACTTCTCTATCATGTACCTCTTCAATGGTGGTGGTCCTGGTAGTGTCGGTGGTGGAGCTGGTTCAACCGATATCTTGATCTCATGGATTTACCGTTTGACAACCGGTACAGCTCCTCAATACTCTATGGCAGCTGCTGTTACCTTGATTATTTCAATCATTGTCATCTCTATTTCTATGATTGCCTTCAAGAAACTACACGCATTTGATATGGAGGACGTCTAAGATGAATAACTCAATCAAACTAAAACGTAGACTGACTCAAACCCTCACTTACCTCTACTTGATCGGACTTTCAATCGTTATTATCTATCCTCTTTTAATCACGATTATGTCTGCCTTCAAAGCTGGTAACGTTGTGGCCTTTAAACTCGACAGCAATGTCAACTTTAGTCTTGATAACTTCAAAGGGCTCTTTACAGAAACCTTATACGGTACATGGTACCTTAATACTTTGATCATCGCTTTGATCACTATGGTCGTTCAGACAAGTATTATCGTGCTTGCTGGTTATGCTTATAGCCGTTACAACTTCTTGGCTCGTAAGCAAAGTTTGGTCTTCTTCTTGATTATCCAAATGGTGCCAACAATGGCCGCTTTGACTGCCTTCTTCGTTATGGCCCTCATGTTGAACGCCCTTAACCATAGCTGGTTCCTCATCTTCCTCTACGTCGGTGGTGGTATCCCTATGAATGCTTGGTTGATGAAAGGTTACTTTGACACCGTGCCAATGTCTCTCGATGAATCCGCAAAACTGGATGGTGCAGGACACTTCCGCCGCTTCTGGCAAATCGTTCTCCCTCTTGTTCGTCCAATGGTTGCTGTACAAGCACTCTGGGCCTTCATGGGACCTTTCGGAGACTATATCCTCTCTAGTTTCTTGCTTCGTGAAAAAGAATACTTTACAGTTGCCGTTGGTCTCCAAACCTTCGTCAACAATGCGAAGAACTTGAAGATCGCCTACTTCTCAGCAGGTGCTATCCTCATCGCTCTTCCAATCTGTACACTCTTCTTCTTCTTGCAAAAGAACTTCGTTTCAGGACTTACAAGCGGTGGCGACAAGGGGTAATATACCCCCGCCACCCTTTTTCATTTTTGAACTTGTACATCGATTGTCTGGTGAGAAACAAGAGCTTACTGAGTTTTCCTTGTTAGTTAGTGAATAAATCATGACAAACATTTACTTTTACCAAGGATTCTGCTCCCCCGCTTGAAATAAAAACCATTTCTCTATATAATACTCGTATAGAAAAATGCCTATAGAAAGAGATTTATGTTACCATATCCGTTTTCTTATTTTAATAGTATTTGGGGATTCCGTAAGCCCCTCTCTCATCGTTTTGGTCTAAATTGGTTCCAACTGATTTTTACCAGTATTTTCTTGATTAGCTTGTCTATGGTTCCTATTGCCATCCAGAACAGCTCTCAGGACACCTATCCTTTAGAAACCTTCATCGATGATGTCTACTCTCCTCTGACGGACGATGTCGTACAAGATTTAGCTGCAAATACTCAGATTAATGATGGGAAACTAAGCTATACGGGTTCAACTCCTCATCAAGCTTCTGTTCAAATCGGAGACGCTTCTAGTTCAAACTTTCCTGAGGAATTACTTCTTTAACTTTGAACCTGAGCAACTCGTCATCAGTAAGCAAGGAAAAGAATTGACTAGCATTCGCTATCATGCGATCACGACCGATAGTTTCCAAAGCAAGGAAAGCTTAACACAAGACATTTCTAAAGACTGGTATCAACAGAATCGTATCTATGTTAGCCTCTTTCTTGTGTTAGGTTCTAGCTTCCTCTTTGGGCTTAATTTTTTCATTGTTGCTCTAGGTGCTAGCCTCTTGCTCTACTTTACGAAAAAATCACGTCTCTTTTCATTTAAAACCTATAAAGAGTGCTATCATTTCATCTTGAACTGTTTAGGATTACCAACCTTACTTGCCATGATTCTAGGTCTCCTAGGCCAAAATATGGCAACTTTAATTACTGTTCAAAACATCTTATTTGTTCTATACCTGGTCACTATCTTTTACAAAACGCATTTCCGTGATCCAGACTACCATAAGTAGGAGATTATTATGCCTGTTACGATTAAAGACGTGGCCAAGGCTGCAGGGGTCTCACCCTCAACCGTAACCCGTGTTATTCAAAACAAATCAACCATTAGCGATGAAACCAAAAACGAGTTCGAAAGGCTATGAAGGAACTCAACTACCACCCTAACCTCAATGCCCGAAGCCTGGTTAGTAGTTATACGCAGGTTATCGGCCTGGTTCTTCCAGATGATTCAGACGTTTTCTATCAAAATCCTTTCTTCCCTTCTGTCCTTAGAGGGATTGCACAAGTTGCTTCAGAAAATCACTATGCCATCCAGATTGCAACTGGAAAAGACGAAAAAGAGCGCTTAAATGCAATTTCACAGATGGTCTATGGAAAGCGTGTAGACGGTCTTATCTTCTTGTATGCCCAAGAAAATGACCCCTTGATTAAACTCGTTACAGAAGAACAATTTCCCTTCCTCATCCTTGGAAAATCACTATCACCTTTTATTCCACTTGTTGACAACGATAACATCCAAGCCGGATTTGATGCAGCCGAATACTTCATCAAAAAAGGATGCAGCCGCATTGCTTTCATCGGTGGTACCAAGAAACTCTACGTTACCCAGGATCGTCTAAGAGGTTACGAGCAAGCCCTTCAAGAACACAAACTAGATCTTGATAGTCATCGTACCTTCTTTGCAGATGAATTTCTTGAAGAAAAGGGCTATAAATTTAGCAAACAACTTTTTGAATACGATCCAAAAACCGATGCTGTTATCACAACAGATAGCCTCTTAGCTGAAGGTGTTTGTAACTACCTCAACGAACATCAGCTTAATGTCCCTGTTCTCAGCTTTGACTCTGTTAATCCAAGATTAAACCTAGCGGCCTATGTCAATATTAATAGTCTTGCTCTTGGTCGCACTTCGTTTGAAACGATTCTTCAAATCATCAATGATGTCAAAGAAAATCGTCAAATCTGCTATCGTCAAGTGATTGCACATGAAATCATTGAAAAATAAGAAAAACCAACTCTAACATTTTTTGCTTAGAGTTGGTTTTTTGTAATCTATTTTTATAATTGATTAGTTTTCGACTTCGACAAATCGTCCTAGAATATGAACATTTTCTGAAACAGAAACAAAGGCTGTTGGATCGACTTGCTTCATGATCAATTTAAAATCATTGAACTCTGCACGAGTGATAACTGTAATCAAACGGCTTTACGCTGGTGATTATAAGTTCCTTCAGCATCATGGATCATAGTGGCTCCACGGTGCAATTTATTATGGATCTTCTCAATGACGGCATCTGGATTGCTAGTGACAATCATAGCCTGCATGCGTTTTTGCTTGGTGAAAACTGCATCTGTCACACGACTTGAGACAAAGATGGTAATCATGGAATAAAGGGCATATTTCCAACCAAAGGTCACTCCAGCAATCAGCATAATTGTACCATTGACCAAGAAAGAGATACTTCCGACGTTACGACCAGTCTTCTTACGAATGGTTAGGCTGACAATGTCTGTTCCACCACTGGAGATGTTATGACGTAGTGCAAAGCCGATTCCCAATCCCATGACAACACCCCCAAAAAGGGCATTGATGATGGGATCCTCTGTTAAGACCACCACTGGTACAAACTGGATAAAGAGCGAGCTCATGGATACCGTTATAAAGGTAAAAATCGTGAACTTATGTCCAATTTGATACCAGGCCAAAATCATGAGAGGAATATTGATGGCATAAAATGCTACTGAAATTGGGAAATGAAAACCAAACCAGTGGTTACTAAGGGCAGATATAATCTGGGCCAAACCTGTCGCACCACTTGAATAAACGTGCCCTGGTTGGAAAAAGAAATTGACGGCTACTGCTGATAGAAAACCATATACCAGAGAAGCTGAGATTTTTTCATCGTATTTTTCTCGAGAGATACTTTGTAAAACACGCAAAATCTTTACTCGATAAGCAAAGCGGCGAAGATAATGGTACCACTTTTTAGTTAGTTTCGTTTGTTTCATCTTGTTCTACTTGTAGATTAAGTTCCTCTAGTTGTTTAAGAGCTACTGTTGATGGTGCTTGCGTCATTGGGTCAGTTGCCTTATTGTTCTTAGGAAAGGCGATGACTTCGCGAATATTTTCCTCTCCAGCGAGCAACATGACAAAACGGTCAAGACCGATAGCCAAACCACCGTGTGGTGGGAAGCCATAGTCCATAGCTTCCAAAGGAAAACAAACTGGTCATTTGCTTCTTCTGCTGAGAAACCAAGAGCTTTGAACATACGTTCTTGAAGTTCTTTTTGGTTGATACGAAGACTACCACCACCAAGCTCATAACCGTTCAAGACGATATCGTAAGCAATAGCACGAACCTTAGCCAAATCACCTTCAAGCTCATGAGCAGTTTCTGCTTGAGGAAGGGTAAATGGATGGTGGGCACTCATATAACGGCCTTCTTCTTCTGACCATTCAAACATTGGCCAGTCAACAACCCAAAGGAAGTTGAACTTGTCAGTATCAATCAAGCCCAGTTCTTTAGCAATACGTCCACGAAGGGCTCCAAGTGTTGCATTGGCTACTTCAAGCGTATCAGCAACAAAGAGAACCAAGTCCTTATCTTCAAGACCAAGTGCTGTTGTCAAATCTGCCTGAACGCCAATCAAGAATTTAGCAACTGGACCATTTAATTCACCGTCAACAACCTTGACCCAAGCCAGACCTTTAGCCCCATACTGCTTGGCTACCTCTGTCATCTTGTCAATATCTTTACGAGAGTAGTTGTCTGCTGCGCCTTTAACTACAATGGCTTTAACCGCAGGAGCTTCTGAGAAGACTTTGAAATCTACACCCTTGACAAGATCTGTCAAGTCTTGAAGCAACATTTCAAAACGAGTATCAGGCTTGTCAGAACCATAAAGAGCCATAGCATCATCATACTTCATTCGAGGGAATGGCAGTGTTACTTCGATGCCTTTTGTTTCCTTCATCACACGCGCAATCATGCCTTCTGTGATGTCTTGGATTTCTTGCTCAGTCAAGAATGACGTTTCCAAGTCAACCTGAGTAAATTCAGGTTGGCGGTCACCACGCAAGTCTTCGTCACGAAAACATTTGACGATTTGGTAGTAACGGTCAAATCCAGCATTCATCAACAACTGTTTTGTAATCTGCGGACTTTGAGGAAGAGCATAGAAATGCCCTTTATTAACACGAGATGGCACCAAATAGTCACGCGCCCCTTCTGGTGTTGATTTAGAAAGGAATGGTGTTTCCACATCGATAAATTCCAACTCATCCAAGTAGTTACGGATAGAATGGGTCACCTTAGCACGAAGTTTTAGGTTTTCTAGCATTTCTGGACGACGAAGGTCAAGGTAACGGTAACGTAGACGCGTATCATCGTTTGCTTCAATGCCATCCTTGATTTCAAATGGTGTTGTTTTGGCTGTATTAAGTACAGTAAGAGCTGTTACATTCAATTCAACTGAGCCAGTCGCCAACTTATCATTGGCTTGCTCACGTGCAGCAACTTGACCAGTCACCTCGATGACAAATTCACTACGAAGGCTTTCAGCTGTTGCCATCACCTCTGCAGATACTTTTTCTGGGTTGATAACCAACTGCATGATTCCTTCACGGTCACGAAGATCGATAAAGATCAAACCACCAAGGTCACGACGACGGGCAACCCATCCTTTCAAGGTAATTTCTTGTCCGATGTGCTCCTCACGAACACGACCAGCATACATACTACGTTTCATGTTTTCTCTCCTCTTTTATTCTGTTACTATTTTACCATAAAAGCGCAGGCTCTTCATGAAAATCATCAGAAAAGTTGAGAAGAATCCTGCTATAAATGAAAAAATCCAGCAAAGTCATTCGCTGGATCTTATTTTACTTGGTATTTCTTTATTTTTTACGCTTCTCAGCAATCTCTGCAGCCTTTTTAGGGAGAACAATCTCCGTTGCATAGGCTGTCGCAAATCGCATAATACCTGCAATTGGTGCAAAGATAACTGCTAGATGGTTATAAAAGAAATCCCCTTTAAAAGCATAGGCAAGCGCTCCAATAATGAAGAAGAGAAACAACTGCCTGAATAACTGCTAATAATATCACTCGTTTCATGACTTCCTCCTGAGTCTATTATAGCATCATTATCATGACAAATGAAATTAAATTATTTAAGGCATGCAATCCCATACTATAAGCCAGACCACCCTTGTTGATATAAGCCAAGCCCATGCTTAAACCAAGGGCACTATAGACTAGGAATTGTTGAGGAGTAGTAGGGAAATGAACAAGGGCAAAGATGATGCTTGTTACTAGTAGAAAGAGAGCTGTCTGCTTGATGTTATCCTGTTGAGGGAAGACATAACGAGCTAGCATACCTCTAAAGGTTAACTCTTCTGTCAGGGGCGCAAAGACAACTATCATGAAGAAAGCGAAGAGAGGTTGATTATGAGTCAATTGTTCTGCCGTCTGTTGATTGACTGATGGATCATTTGGCAAAAAGAATTGAGCAACAATGACAAGGGCCCACACCAAGGCAGGCAACCAGATGTATTTGTTGAGGGCTGTTTTTTCAATCGTAACGGTTCCTGTCTTATACCACTTGTAGGTAACGAAGGTGAAAATTCCTGCTAATAAGACATAAATTGGGACAGCAACATATTCAGGCGCACCCATTTTCATGGCTTCTAAGCCTACGCCCTGAATAAAACTATAGACCATAATAAATGATAAGAAAGTAAGACTATACCAGCCAATATTTTTAAGTGTTTTCATAAGATTCTCCTATTTGAAATAACGTTTTGTTTTTCGTAAATGTGCAACATTGATATAGATATGGATGACAACTAAAAGAACTAAGGCAACCACTTGTATTTCTCGTAAAACAACTGATAATACTATCAATAAAAAATAGAGTGATGGCAGTAAAATTTGATCCAGCCTAAACAGAGTTAAAAAGGCACTCTCCATCTCTGCCTGCTTTTCTCCCTCATCATAACTGTTAAGATAATCTAAAATATCTTTTGGAGTGTAATAAGCAGACAGTTTATAGTGTCGAACGATAAAAATAGTTCGCAACAAGTAATTGGCAACAATAATGTATAAGCATAATAGAATAAGAGCTGGAAGAATTAGCAAGGTATTCTTAAATATCGGAGAAATCAGTATAATCCCACTGGTCATCATTGCTATCATCAAAACATTGGAAGAAACCGAACCATAATCCAAGTAACGATAGGCTCTTACATAAGTCTGATCACTATCTTCTTCCTCTGTCCCCCTTTGATAAAGAGTATAAACTTCTCGACTCTTACCAAGATAATACATGGCTAAGATGAAGGAAAGTCCTCCAATAACGAGAGCAAGTCCATAAATAGTAGGTAAGACTTGTGACATTTGAATCTGTTCAACTATACCTCTAAGAGTGTAAGCAAAGACTCCTACAAAAGCACTTAACATACACACTCCCACTCTCCACCATCTACGATTATTATTCATTTTCTGGCCCCTATCTAAACCAACTAATAACTTTTAGTAGTTTCAGTGATTGTTCCTATTTGAAATAACGTTTCACCATAGGTATTTGCATTACATTGATATAAATATGGACTACCGCTACGGCTAAAAGAGCTAATAACTGAATTTCTCTTGTAAGCACAGAAACGATAGTAATAAAAATATACAAACCTTGTAAAATATATTGGTTTAATTGAAATAAAATCCGAAAACTCTGTTCCAAATTAGCTTGTCGCTCTCCTTCATCGTAAGAATTGACATAATCTAACACATCCTTTGGCATGGAGAAAAATGCCAAATCAAACTGACGAACAATAGAAATTGTCTTCAAAAGATGTTTTTGAACAACAAATAGCAACATCAACCCTAGAAAAGAGAGTGCTAAAGTTAGATAACTATTACCAAGTATAAGCACTTCAGTCGCCGATATAAAAAATGCTAACAAAGTCGTAACTGAAACTATGTTAGAAGCAATTGTTCCAAACTCAAGATTTCGATACATTTGCACATAATAGGTTTCATTCAGATTATCATCCATTTCCTCTTGATACAAGGAGTGAAATTCCCTACTTTTCTTTAGGAAATTGAAAGCCAAAAGGATACTAATCAATGCCAATAATAAACTAGAGCCAGAAAACCAAGGAATCAAATCTGTTAGATTGAAACTGACTCCCATTGCCAAAGCACGTCCCATAAACATACCTGTAATAAATACTGATATAAACAATAATAAGAAATATAGCACTCGTTTCTTTTTCATATTCATCCTCCCTCTAAACTAAACCAGCCAACCACTGACCAAAGGCTTTACCTGATTCAAAAATAGCGGTCAAGCCTTCTGTTCCAAGTGACACCAAAATCAAACAAACAGCAAGTAAGAGAATAGCTTGGTTTCTAGCTTTTTTTGCTCCATCCCCCAGGGGCTCATCCCCAAGCCAACCTGCTAGATAAGCATAGAGGGTCACTGTTATAATCCCCATCTCCGTCGAAGAGAGAAACAAGAAGAGCGTCACCAAACGAACGATGTTGGTTTGGATGTTAAAATAATTTCCTAAACCTGCACAAACACCTGCAAGTGCTTTGTCTTCAGTATCTACTTGAAAACCTGCTAAAAACTCTTTCATAACTTTTCTCCTTTTACGAGCTCTTTAAACTTTATTTTTTTCTCTACCCATCTAAAGACTAATAGTAGCACTAAATTTATCCAGAAGAGATACTTACTTTCGACGATTGTAAACCAACCAAATAGGGTTCCAATCATAGCCAAAAGATTCACAATAAACACAACGATACATAGATAATAAACCACTTTATACTTGTTCATCACTCATCCTCCTCTAAGCGAAAGACCGACTCGACTGGCTCATGGAATATCTGAGCAATCTTCAGGGCAATGACGATGGATGGCGTGTACTCATCCCGTTCTAGCAAACTGATGGTTTGCCTGGACACGCCTGCTAGCTTGGCCAGTTCAGTTTGATTAAGGCCATCGCGAGCCCGAAGCTCTTTTAGACGATTTTTTAGTTGCATGTCACACACCTACTTTCCGTCAAATTGAATCGTTTGGATATCCTCAATGCGTTGTAGTTTGAATTTTTCTTTTCCCTTTTTATCTACACGTCGTAGCTTGACCCATTCCTCATCAACATCCACAACTTCCCAGTTATCTGTTCCAAATAATTGTCCAACGATGACCGGCGTTCTCCCAATCATTTCTTTTAATAATCTTGACATTTCTGTATTTCCTTTCTCTTTTCGCTCAAACTTTTTGATTTTTATTCCCTAGTTTCTTGACCTTTTGGGTATGGTCGAGATAAAAAGATTATCATAAGAGGTACAAATCCTAATGCCCACATAATCGTTCCTTTCTGCTATACTTTTTCTTAACTTGATTTCATTGTAACACATCTTTTTATTTTTTTGACAAAGCATATTTGTCAAAAAGTTTAAGATTTTTGTCATTTTGCAAAAGAAAAAAAGGTCAGGAGTAAGATCCTGACCAGTTTATCTGTTATTAATACTCTTCGAAAATCAAATTCAAACCACGTTAGCTTCACCTTGCCGTACTCAAGTACAGCCTGCGGCTAGCTTCCTAGTTTGCTCTTTGATTTTCATTGAGTATAAAATCCTAATTTTTCAAAGATTTCTGAGAAGTTTTGGCTGATTGCTTCAAGTGAAACTTGAACTTCTTCGCGAGTTTGGTTGTTCTTGACTGTCACTTGTCCGCTTTCGACTTCGCTCTCTCCGAGAGTGATGAGAGTCTTAGCTCCAAAAACGTCGGCTGACTTAAACTGAGCTTTAAGCTTGCGATTGAGGTAATCACGCTCTGCTTTGAAACCTTGTAGGCGAAGAGCTTGCACCAACTCCAAGGCTTTAAGATTAGCTCCTTCACCGAGAACAGCGATATAGACATCTAGGGCGTTTTCGATAGGGAGAGACACACCTTGCTTTTCAAGGATGAGAAGCAGACGCTCTACACCAAGTCCAAAACCAAATCCAGCAGTCTCAGGACCACCAAAATAGGCAACCAAGCCATCGTAGCGACCACCTGCACAGACTGTCAAGGCATTGCCCTCAATCTCAGTGATGAATTCAAAAATCGTGTGATTGTAGTAGTCCAAACCACGAACCATATTGGTATCGATGATGTAATCTACTCCAAGATTTTCCAGCATCTGACGGACAGCAGCAAAGTGGGCTTGGCTTTCTTCATCAAGGTAATCCAAGATAGACGGCGCATTCTCTACTGCCACCTTGTCTTCTTTTTCCTTAGAGTCCAAACACGGAGAGGATTTTCCTCCAAGCGACGTTGGCTATCCTTAGACAAGGTCTCCTTAAGTGGTGTCAAATAGTCAATCAAGGCTTGACGGTAGGCCGCACGGCTCTCTGGATTTCCAAGAGTGTTGAGGTGGAGTTTGACCCCTTGAACACCGATCGCTTTCAAGAAGTGGGCTGCCATAGCGATCGTTTCCACATCTGTAGCTGGATTACTAGAGCCAAAGCACTCCACACCGATCTGGTGGAATTGACGCAAGCGACCTGCTTGTGGGCGCTCATAGCGGAACATTGGCCCCATGTAGTAGAACTTGCTTGGTTTTTGAACTTCTGGTGCGAAGAGTTTGTTTTCCACATAAGAACGAACAACTGGTGCTGTTCCCTCTGGACGGAGAGTGATATGGCGGTCACCCTTGTCGTAAAAGTCATACATTTCCTTGGTTACGATATCAGTTGTGTCTCCAACCGAACGACTGATGACTTCGTAGTGCTCGAAAATAGGAGTACGTACTTCTGCATAGTTGTAGCGTTTAAAGATTTCACGCGCAAATCCTTCAACGTACTGCCATTTGGCAGACTCAGCAGGTAAAATATCCTGCGTTCCTTTTGGCTTTTGTAATTTCATAGGGAATCCTCTTTATAACTTAATAGTCCTATTTTACCATAAATGAAGAGATTGGGACAGTCTAAAAAGAAGACGAACACCTAAATTTCATTTTTAAGATTAAGACTAGCTAGGAGAAGCGCAATCAAGGAAAGACCAACAAACAGAGCCCATGTTAACTGTATATCCCATACTGCTACCAGTGAAAAACAGGCCGTCCCCACTGGTATAGATAGAGTAAACAACAAACCCAAAAAATTACTGGTGCGAGAGAGAACCTCCGGAGCGAGATTTTTCAGCAACATGGCACTAATTTTGGGGGAAATTTTACCAGAGATATACATGGTAAAAAAGACGAAAAGCATCCCGAACAAGACTTGGTTTAACAAATTAGATAGACCAACTAGACTGGCTCCTAATGTGACCCACATCATCAATCTAGGCAGAGATTGCTTCCCAAAATAATCATTGCCCGTAAGGCTACTGATGATAACTGCTAATAAGGTAATCAATTGTAAGATAAACAATGCATCCTTGTAGGAAAAATTCAGTAAGGAATGATTTAAAAGGAAGATGTTATAGATACCACCTAAGGCACCACCCAAAGCATTGATAAGCAAGATAGCAAAGAGCATAAAACCAAAGTTTTTCTGTCCACTTTTAAGAAAAACGAGACGTAAGTTTCGGTAAATCGTTAAAAATTGATCTTTGGTAGAAAGTTTCTCATTTTTCAGTGATTTACTATCAACAAGTGGAGTTGATAAGCTTAATTCAGCCCTTCCTAAAAAGAGAATGAGAGCTGACACTAGGAAAAATATGGCATTGATTCCCGCTACGAGCGAAAAGTTCTGTGTCGACACCCCTAATAGCCAAACTCCGAAAGCCTGCCCGCCAATCGCAGAGATGTAGGTAATAAACTGTGAAAAGGAATAGGCCTCCATCAAATCTGGCTCTGCTACTTTTTCTTTAACGAGAGGCATTCGCAAGCCACCAGCAAAATCACTGGCTACATCACTAATGACATTGATGAGGCAAAGGGTCGAAAAGGCAAAGAAACTAGCTTGCTGAACAACTAGGGCTGCTAGAAAAAATAAAACCGCCTGAAATAAACCGACATAGGTCATCCATTTGACCTTGTCCCTCGTGTAATCTGCCCGAATTCCCACAAAAACTGTAAAAAGAGTTGGAAGCATCATCACAACATTCGCCATTGCAACGGCAACAGAAGCCTCTGGCAAAGTCGAGGCATAGACCACAAACACTAAATTAAAAATGGAAGCTCCAAAAGCATTGAAAAATCGTGATAAACTCAAAACTCTGTAAGCTTGATTTCTTAGTAATAGTTTCATATAGATTCCTCTCTTTCTCACATACTACTTTTATGGTAGCTCTAGTATAGCATCAAGAATCTTACGAGAAGACATTTTTGAATATATGCAACAGACTAAACTGATAACGAAAACGATAGAATTTGTCTAATGCTAATAAGTATCTTCACAGTCCTATCGTTTCAAGTTATTTTATCTAGTTGCAGATATTCAACACTTCATGGCGCTTCTATAATAGTCAGCAGATTTGATACAACCAATCATCTCGAAAATACGGAGAGCGTCCTCCATCTTTCTCTGCCCTTCCTCTACTCTTCCTTGCTTACTATCAAGCAAACCTTCTGCCCAGAGGTAGACTATTCGAAAATAGGTTTCATTTTCTTCAAAGAAGTTCTTTTCAATTTGTTTTTTAAAATAGAGGGCATTGGTAAAATCATCAATTTCAATACAGGCCATAAAAGCATTGAGGAGCAAGGTATGCATCATATTTCGATTTTTCCCAACTCCTTGCAAGAAATCTGACTTCCGCAACATTTCTCGAGTGTACTTTGTAAAAAGCTGCACCGATAAAAGAGGAGAGCAGGAAGAAAAGAACAACAATTCATAGTGTCCCCAAATTTCGACAGAAAATAGATAATCATGTAGGACTCTTTCTTCCTCAGCGGTCAATGTAACCGTCTCATCAATGGCTTTCATATAGGATTTTATTAAAATCGCATTAAGAATGTGTTGCTGTCTATCTTTTGAAAAAGGAAGTTGTTGATACTCTCTCTGGTAGAGAGTGCGCAAGGATGTCAAATCTTGAGGGTCAATAGCCTCAACTATTCTGTTTCTAAATTCAGAATAGGCATCCTGATGAAAACCTCTCGCCAAAAATAACAATTCTTCCATACTCGCATGAATATTCTCCAAAGCTGTGATTAACTTTGGAGCAGATATTTCACTCTGACCATTTTCAAAACGCGACAATAAGGATGCTGAAAAGCGTCCACCTGTTGCTTTTCTCAAGGAAATTTTTCTTGATTCTCGTAGCTCTTTAAAAACTTTTCCTAAATTCTTCATTCTCTTACCACTCGTCTTTTATTTTTTCCTATTTTACCACATTTCCTAATAAATACTAGTTCCAAACCAGCATTTACAATCTGCCACAGGCATGATACAATGAATAACATCAGATATACGAAGGAGAACTTATGAAAAAGAATATCTTGACGACCCTTGTAGCTGCCCTTGTCTACTTTCTCTGTATCGGAGTGGGTGTTCTACTAGGGAACCTTGTCGACCACACTGGAAACATGTTTTACGCCCCTGCCTTTTCTGCTCTTGTGGGTGGTAGCGTCTATATGCTACTTTTAACAAAAGTACCTCGTTTTGGAGCGATTACTACGATTGGGCTCGTTATCTCTCTCTTTTTCCTCGGAAGCAAGCATGGTGCTGGTGCCTTTCTTCCAGGAATCATCTGCGGTCTTGCAGCAGATGGCATTGCTCATCTTGGCCACTACAAAGACAAGGTCAAGAACCTTCTTTCCTTCCTAGTTTTTGCTTTTGGCACTACTGGTCCCATCCTACTCATGTGGTTGACACCTCAAGCTTACATAGCAACCCTAGTAGCTCGTGGAAAATCTCAGGACTATATTGATCGCATCATGGTCGCGCCAAATCTCACTACCATTCTTCTCTTTGTAGCAAGCGTCCTTATCGGTGCTCTACTCGGTGCCCTTATTGGACAAGCGCTGAGTAAGAAGTTTGTAGACAAAATGTGATAGAAAAAGAGCCACACAGCTCTCAGTAGGTAGACAAACCCTTTCGGTAATTTTACTACATCTTGAAAACTCTTAGAAATGCTGAAACATGCTATTTTTAAGAGTTTTTTTATTTTCTCTAGTAAAAGAAAAAGATTGAAGAAAATTGTCCACAACGGACTTTTTCTTCAATCTGAGAGCCACTTAGCTCTTTTTTTTTATTTATGACTTAATTTCTTGGTCAAGAAGTCTCCCAAGAACTGAATTGTAAAGATAATCAGGATAATGATGAGCGTCGCAAGGACTGTTACATCATGATTGAAACGGTTAAATCCATAAGCGATAGCTACGTTACCGATACCACCTGCTCCGACCGCTCCCGCCATAGCTGTTTCACCGACAAGGGAAATCAAGGTTACAGTTGTCACACGGATCAAGTCTGGTAGACCTTCTGATAGGTAAACACCCACGATGTCCCAGAAAGTAGCTCCACTGGCTTGAGCTGCCTCGATGACACCACCATCTAGCTCAGCCAATACCACCTGTACTTGACGAGCAAAGAAGGCAAAGACTGCAAAAGATAGGGGTACAATAGCCGCATTTGGTCCGATACTTGTCCCTACGATTAGATGAGAGAAGGGTGACAAGACAGCCAAAAGAATGATAAATGGCACCGCACGGAAGATTGACGTAATCTTGTCTAAAATCCAGAAAACAACTTTATTTTCCAAGACACCACCTGGAGCTGTCAAGACAAGGAAAAGCCCTGCAACCAGCCCTAGGAAACCTCCGATGAGGAAGGAAAGAACCGTCATGTAAAGAGTCAAGTAGATTGCTGTTCCCCAGCCAGCCTGACCAGACCAACCCATCTTGTAGACGTTTGGTAAGTATGCTTTAATCAATTCTGCCATCTTACTGTCCTCCCTTCAATACTTTTAGTTGCACACCAGCTTGACGGATAGCATCTTGAGCGTTTGCCAAGGCTTCTTTTTCCCCTGACAAGACAACCACAAGTTCACCTACAGGAGTACCATCCAAAATTTCAATGTTTCCATAGAGAATATTGGCTGTTACTTGGTAATGTTTGTACAATTCATTCAAAAGTGGCTCATCTGTAGAAGCGCCTGCATACTTGAGTTGTACCAAAATGCTGTTTTCAGATAAGTGCTCTACGATTTCTTGTTTCTCAATCTTGACCATAGCTTCATCGATACCTGTCGCAGTCGAGATAAAGTCCTGAGTCAATGGCTGCTTAGGATCTGAGAAGATTTCAAGAACGCTACCCTCTTCAATCAATCGACCATCCTGCATCACTGCTACACGGTTAGCAATATCTTTGACAATCTGCATCTCGTGTGTAATCAGGACAATGGTCAAACCTAGTTTACGGTTCAATTCTTGCAAGAGTGACAAGATTTGTTTCGTTGTCTTTGGATCAAGAGCTGAAGTTGACTCGTCTGAAATCAAGATTTTTGGATCATTGGCCAAGGCACGCGCAATAGCCACACGTTGTTTTTGACCTCCAGATAGTTGTGAAGGATAGTTTTCGGCACGGTCAGCCAGGCCCACCAAGTCCAACAACTTAGCTACTTTAGCCTTCTTTTCTTCCTTACTGAGGCCAGAGTGTTTAAGGGCAAAGGCTACGTTTTCCTCTGCTGTTTTCTGACTCATCAGGTTAAAGTGTTGGAAAATCATCCCGATATCTTGACGTTTATGGCGTAATTGCTCAGCAGTTAAGGTAACCTTGCCATCAAAAATTACATCATTATCTACAGTAATTCGACCTGCAGATGGTTTTTGCAAAAGGTTAATCACACGAACTAGGGTTGATTTCCCTGCTCCAGAATATCCAACGATTCCGTAGATATCCCCTTCTTTAATGTGAATAGTCACATCCTTGACCGCTGTTATAGTTCTTTTCTTTTGGTGAAAGTCACATCGATCTGATCTAACTTGATAATATCTCTACTCATAGCTTCTAATCAGCTCCTCTACTAATTCAATATGGGTGTAATAATCGGCAATTCGTACATTCTCGTCTCCACCATGGTCTCGGCTATTAGCATTTCCTAGACCAAAGGCAACCATAGGTACTTCTAAGGCATCGAATACCGTATGCATAGGACCTGTCCCAGCAGTTGTTGGTAAGACTGAAACGCCCTGTGGATAGAATTTCTTGGCTAACTCAATAACATTGAGAATAGATGGTGCACTCATATCGCTTCGATAACTCATCTCACCCAAGGTATAGTATAATTCTACCTTATCAAAGCCGTTTTTGTCTAGTTGTTTCCGGATTTTATCCAAAACATCATGTGGGTCCAAGCCAGGAACCAAACGAACTTCTAGCTTGGCACTAGCCTCTGCTGGTAGAATCGTTTTAACTCCTTGTCCCTGATAACCAGACTGAATCCCTTCGATATTGAGTGCTGGTTCAAAGAAGAAACGTTTGAGAAAGGCTGTACGTTCCTCTTGTAAAAGTGGCAATTCCAAGCCATAAATCTGGCTGATTTCCTCTGGATTGCGTTGGGCATAGGTTTCAACCAAGGCTAACTCTCGTTCGTTAGGCTCTTGAACCTCATCGTACAAGCCCTCAACTAAATACGTCCATCTGCAGCTCGCAAACTGGTCAAGGCTTGAATCAGATACCAAGGCGCTGACTCTACAATTCCGCCATAGCTAGAGTGGATATCCACATCGGCACTCTTGACCTTAGCATCGAAGGTTACAATCCCCTTATTTCCACCAGAGATTTCTAGCTGTTCCAAGGCATTTTTGGTTCCTTGTTCCCAGACCAGTAAATCTGCACCACGAAGCTTGTCCGCATGTTTTTCTAGATATTTGTCCAAGTCCATAGAGGCAGACTCTTCAGCTCCTTCCATGATGAAACTAATATTGACTGGTAGATCATCATGATGCTGCATGTATTTTCTAAGAGCACTCAAGCGGGCAGTGATATGTCCCTTGTCATCATCAACCCCGCGTCCATACATGATGCCATCACGGACAGAAAGCGTAAATGGATCCTCTGTCCAGACTTGGTCGCCATCCGCAGGTACTGTGTCATAGTGGTTGTAGAAAATGATAGTCTTGGCATTTGGGCGTGAACTTTTAAAATGCGCCATGACAAAGGGTGCCGTATAACTCTCATCAATCTCGACCTCTGCACCTACACGCTTGAAGATCTCGCCTAGATAACGAGCCACTTCTTTAAGGCCAACTTGTTGGGCAAAGACTGATTTTTTAGAAATCAAGGTACGCAAAACTTCAAAGTAATGCTGCGCTACATGATCCTTTTCAAACTTTTCAATTTGTTCTTCTTGGCTAGGGAAAACCATTTTCTCTCTACCTTTCTACTAGGACTTGTACCTTTGGAATCAATACAAGTGGATGTTCCTTTTCTTTAGTCTCTATATAAAAGCAAGAGGTGGAAAAAAACTCTCCCACCTCCCTGTGTTTATTACCAAACTGGTTGATCCAAGCCGTCTGAAGTTTCTTCGATGACTTTTTTCACTTCATCAGTATGGTAAGCTGCGATAATTTTCTTGATTGCATCAGCTTTAGGTGATGATTCCCAATCTTTTTTCGCAACGATGATGTTGTACCATTGTTTTGAGTTTTCGTCAGCTTGCTCTTTAAAGAGTGCTTTCTTGTAGTCCAATTTTGCTTCTGTAACAAAAGTGTTGTTGACAACTGCTGCATCAACTGAAGTCAATGAACGAGCTGTTTGGCTAGCGTCCAACTCAGTGATTTTCAAGTTCTTTGGATTTTTCTTTGATGTTTTGCGATGGTAGCAAGTTCAGTTCCTGAAACATCCAATTTAATCAAACCTGCTGATTGAAGAAGGTAAAGGGCACGGCTTTCGTTAGTAGCATCGTTTGGAATAGCAATTTCACCGTTGTTTGGGATTTCTTCCACTTTAGTGTACTTGTTTTCTTCCCCGTTTTTACCTGAGTAAAGGCGGATTGGTGAGATATAAGTATCTGCAATCGCTACAAGGTCTTTACCGTTTTCTTTGTTCCAGTTGTTCAAGAAGTTGTAGTGTTGGAAAGCGTTCAAGTCTACTTCACCATCAGCAGTTGCTTTATTTGGTTGTGAGTAGTCTGTAAACTCTGTGAATTCCAATTTAATTCCGTCTTTTTCAACCAATTCTTGGACTTTGTCCCAGCGTGCTTCTTCTGAACCACTACGGTTAACAGTCGCGATTTTAACTGTAGTTGTGTTGTCTGCTTTCTTGTCTGAATTTCCGCAAGCTGCAAGTGCAAGGCCTGCTACTGTAGCAATAGCTGCTACGCCTAACCATTTTTTAATTTTCATGATTCGTTCTCCTTTAAAAATAATACTGTAATAGTATCTCACACTTTATTTGATTTCGCAAATTGTTATTAGATAGGCAGACATATAGTTTGAAACTATATGCCTAAAAGTTACAAAATCATCCACCTACGAGAGAATGGATGATTTACAAACTTATTTGATGTCAGCTTCTGCTGGGAGGTAAGAACCACCAAAGAACTGTTGAGATAATTTTTCAAGCGTTCCGTCTTTGTATAGTTCTTGGATGCGTTTGTCTACAAATGATTTCAATTCATCTTGACCTTTTGCAAGAAGTGGGTAAACGTAAGGTTGTTGGTCACTTGGAAGTTCGATGACTTTCAAGTTATCCAAACCTTGGTTTTTGATAACTGTTTCTACACCGATTTTATCAAAAATCTTGTAGTCAAATTGTCCATCGCTCAAACGTCCCATGATTTGTTGGAAGTCAGCCTTTGTATAGTTAAGGACAGTTGGGTTATCTGCGTGTTGTTTGTTGTATTCTTCCAATTGTTTAGCTGATGTTGTTCCTTGAACGACTTCAGTAGATTTTCCACCGATATCATCAAGCGATTTGATGCTATTGTCATCTTTCTTAACTACGAGAACGTTAGGGTTCTTAGCAGTTGGTGCTGCGTAAAGATATTTTTCTGCACGTTCTTTTGTATAGCTAATGTTGTTAACAGCCATTTGGTAACGATCTGCGTCAAGGCCTGCAAAGATACCTGACCATTCTGTCTTTTCAAACTTGACATCATACTTGTCAGAGTCTTTAAAGATAGCGCGAACAACCTCAATCTCAAAACCAGTCAACTCACCGTTTTCTTCATAGTTAAATGGTTTTGGTGACGCGTTAGTTGCTACAACGATTTCTTTTTACCAGATGTTGCTTCACCAGATGCAGCATCTTTCTTTTCACCACCTGAGCAAGCTGCCAATACACCCGCGGCAACAAGTCCTAGGGCAGCAAGTGATGAATACTTAACGATTTTTTTCATAATATTTCCTCCAAAATAGAATACAATCTTATCTTAACAGAAAAAAAGGAATTACGCTATTATATGATTTCTATATTTGTGATAGGTTTTTCTTTATGGCTGATTAAAAAGACCAAACGTAGGGACTGCTATCAAGACTACTCCAAAGAGAACAGTCCCAACCAGATTACGGTAACGAAAGGCTACAAAAAGCCGTTGGAAAGACTGCTAAAAAAAGTCTAACCACTTTATTTGCGGAAGGCTTCCAACTTTTCCTGTCACCACACTTGAAAGAATCAAGGCAAAGATAATAGAAACTGGTAGAAATTTCAAAAAAAGCGCTCTACGATAGGCGGCAAACCCTTGTACTTGGCTAGGGATAAAAGGAATCATTCTTGGAATCCAAGTCACCAAGCCAGAAAAAGACAATTGCTAATAAAATATACTTACTGACCATCCAAGACCACCCCCATGGTACAACCTAGCAAGGTCGCAAACAGAACAGCTAATGACTGAGACACCACCGTCAAGAGTAAAAAGAAAGATACAGCTACAACTGCTAAAATTATGAAGAGATTGCGCAAAGGAATCCGTTTTTGCATAATCTGAAACTGGGAAGTAAAAATCCCAATAAACATCCCCACTAGGGCAAAATCTAAGCCAAAAATTTCTGGATTTGGTAGAAGTCCACCTAGAGCAGTTCCGACAACAGTTCCAACAAACCAAGCTACATAGCTGTTAAGGTTGTTCCCGTGCATCCACATAGGATTGACCTTATCCGTATGCACCAACTCGCCCATCAAAACGCCATAGGTCTCATCGGTCAAAATACTGGACATGCCGATATTGTGCCAAAGACTGGTATGGCGAAAATAGGTCGATGCATGCAAACTCAGCAAAAAGAGGCGCAGATTAATCAAAAAGACCGTCAGCGCAATAGCAGCTACTGGAGCTTGAACTGCAATCAAAGCTATCATGGCAAACTGAGCGCTCCCAGCATAAACAAAGAGACTCATCAGACCCATTTCTACTGGTGTCACATAGGGTGAACCGATAATGCCACAGGCAAGACCGATGCTAACATAGCCCAGAGCCGTCGGCACCGCAGCCTGCACACCTTCCCAAAATCCTTTTTCTTTCATAGACTTCCTCACTAATCATTCCTTCAGCAACTGCTTTTCAAACAGTCACAGCAAACATTATTATAACATATTCGTAAAATAGAAAAAAGTCTGCTGATTGACAAGAACAGAAAAAGACTGGAAACCAGTCTCATGATGCAACTTATAAACTATTTTAGATTTAATACCCAAATACTAATAAACTAACAACGATTAAAAATGTATTCCACAAGATATGAAGAACCGTTGGCCAATAAACTGAACGAGTATAACGAAATAGCATACCGAACAAGAGACCTGCTCCTGCATAAACGATGAAGTCTGTTAACACCCAGCCATACTGTAAAACATGGATAAGACTAAAGAGTGTGGAGGAAACGACGACATCTATATAGTGCTTTTTAAATTTGGATAGTGCTGTCATCAGAAGCCCACGAAAAACTAACTCTTCAACGATAGGAGCAATGAGACTGCCATAGAGAATGCGCATTATAAAGTAACTAATTCCTGTCAAATTAGCTGCTTCTTTCATCATTTCGCTCCCATTTTGCGTGCTAGGAAAAATCAGAGTCGTTATATTTACCCACACAAACATCAGTATAAAGAAAAGAAAGAAGGCACCTAGATAAGCCCAACGGAACTGGAAGCGACCGCATTCTTTCCAACCTTGACTCTTTACAAGAACCACTGTAGCAGCAATCCCCTCAAGAACTATCAATAAAATTTGCAAGCTATAAAATCCAAAATCTGATAATTGGTTAACAAATTCTAACCTTGCTACACAATTAAAAATTAAGTAATAGATGGTTATTATCAAAACAGTTGACAAGTAGAATTTCGTTTCTTTCCTTTTCATCGTTGATCCTTTTAAGTTTTAGTTACACCATCTTCCAGCTAAACTTACCCAAATCCCTTTTATCCAATCAAAAGCACCGCAATTAGGACTTTTCCCTTTATTTATGATTCTTAAAAACCTCTAAAACAACAAGGGCAGAATTTGACCAATGGCATTATCAACTATATGCAGTCCAATAGACCAATAAATAGACTTTGTCACTCTAAAAAAGACTGCCATTATTAGACCACCACCCATATATACGAAAAAGTCTGTCAAGACCCAACCATGACTACTGATATGCAAGATTCCAAATAAAGCAGCCGAACCAAGCACATCCAGTCCCCACTTCTTCCCTTTTTCCAGAGCTGTCATCACCAATCCACGATAGATCATCTCTTCAAAAATGGGACCTGCAATCACTGGATAGAAAAAATACATCAAAAATGCAGTAGGACCTGTAAAAGTAGGAACATCCAGTTGATAAGAAATTGCATTTTGGGTAGGTGGGAAAAGAATAGCTTTAACGAAATTCCAAACAAAAAAAGCTAGAAGAGCTAAAAAAGAATAGAAAAGATAGGACCCTTTAAATTTTCTACTGTTTATTTGTTGCCATTTTCCTGACCAAATCATGGCAACAAGAGCAAGCAAAACCACAAGAAAATTCAACATCATATCCGAAAAATAATAGCCAAAATCAGATAGACCAGCAGCCAAGTCGCTGTGTAAAACCAGACGAATGAAGAACTGGGCCGCAATGATAAGTAGAATAGCTACAAACAAGTAGTAGCGTGAGATTATCTTTTTCATATATCACCCTTCTAAAATCCAAACACCAATAAACTGACAATGAGCAAGAAGGTATTCCATGAAGCATGTAAAGCTATGGTCCAATAAATAGAGCGTGTACAGCGAAACATCATGCAAAATATCAAGCCCATTACAAAGTATAGTATGAAATCTGTCGTTATCCAACCATGCTGTAAAACATGCATAGCGCCAAATATGGCAGCAGAAACAAGGACATCAATATAGTAGTTTTTGAATTTAGACAAGCTTGTCATCAAAAAAACCACGACACACGATTTCTTCTGCTACAGGTGCGATAAGGCTACCGTAAAAGTACACGCGTAATAAAAATAGCTAATTCCTGTCAAACTGGTGGCTACTTCCACTACCGTACTTCCATTTTGCGTACGAGGAAAGATACGAGTTGCTAGATTTGCCCACACAAATAATAAGAAAAAAGAAAGAATGAAAACACCCAGGTAAGACCAACGAAACTGGAAACGACCACACTCTTTCCAATGTTCACTTTTGACAAAAATAATTGTAGATATAGTTCCCAGAATAAGTACCAATAAAACCTGAAACACATAGTAGATCTCATCAGACAAAGCTACAGTAAAATCTAAGTCTGGTATGACATTAAAAATGAGGTAATAGGTCAAAAGCAACAAGCCAGTTGCTAGGTGAAATTTCATTTCTTTCATTTTCTTCATTTAATCAACTCCTATAGTATCTATCTTCTACTACGCTTAAACAACTCACCTGTTGAATCTACAACCCAAGCAAAAGCACCACGACGAGGATTCTTCCCTTGATTTATGATTCTCAAAATCCTCTAAAATAACAAAGGAAGTATATGCCCGATACCGTTATAGACTATATGCAGTCCAATAGGCCAATAAATAGACTTTGTCACTCTAAACAAGACCGCAAATATGATACCGCCACCCATATATACGAAAAAGTCTGTCAAGACCCAACCATAATCACTAATATGCAGAATTCCAAATAAAGCAGCAGAACCAAGCACGTCCAGTCCCCATTTTTTCCATTTTTCCAAAGCGGTCATCACCAATCCACGATAGATCATCTCTTCAAAAATGGGACCTGCAATCACAGGATAGAAAAAATACATCAAAAATGCCGTAGCGCCTGTAAAAGTCGGAACAGCGAGTTGGTAAGCAAGTCCATTTTGGGTAGGTGGGAATAGGAAAAATGTAACGAAATTCCAAATAAATAAAGCAAGAAAAGCTAAAAAGGAATAAAAAAGATAGGACCCTTTAAATTTTCTACTGTTAATTTGTTGCCATTTTCCTGCCCCTACCATAAAAAAATAAAAAAACAAGTAGAACCACAAGAAAATTCAACATCATATCCGAAAAAAATAATAGCCAAATTTAGATAGACCAGCAGTAAAATCGTTGTTTAAAACCAGACCACTGAAGTACTGGTAAACAATAACAAGTAGAATAGCTACAAAAAAGTAGTAGCGTGAGATGATCTTTTTCATTCTATTTTCTCCTATACTATGGAATGAAGACAGTATAACACGAAAAATTCCATATTTTAAAAAATCGCATATTTGACATTTTTTTCTGGTAGGAATTTCACATTTTGCGATTTATAACTAATCGATAAGTGCTTTGTATTGCTGTAAGCGTAATTCAAAAAGGGCTGATAATTGTGGGTTTTCTAATATTTGCAGAGATTGGATAAAATGTTCAATCTCTTTTTGATTGCTTCCCTTGGTTTGAAGGAAAACACTCATTTTCTTTAAAAATTGCCACAGTAATTTCTCAAAAACATCGTACGGACGAAGCATGCTCTCCAACTCGGCTTCAAAGATTGGGATGTAGGAGAAAAGTTTGCGCTCCATGAGCTCTGAGATGATATTGAGATAGCCACCTTTCAAATACAATCGATTGTGCACTAACTCTTTGAATTCCTTGGATTTTTCGAGTAAGGAGGTGGATAAAAAGATGAAATCTTGATTGCTCAAAAAAGGCATAGTATTACAAAAGATATAGAGTTCAAACCAGGTCCAAGACTCGATAGCATAAAGGTAGGTAGTTAAAAACTCACGATCCTCCTCTGCTAGTGGGTAACTTTTATCCAGTGAATGGATAGCATTTTTAATCACGATGGCATTCAAACGACGATAGATCTGCGTCATCTGTTCTTGCTCGACTTCTTTCAACAATTGCTCTAAACCAGCTATATCTTGATGGGCAAAGCGATCCACAACCCTTCTACCAAATCGCATGTGTGGAGATTCTTGGTAGTTGTTGAGCTTGTGCCCAAACTCATCGAAGGTCATATTTATCCCTTGGATAGCTAGAATCAGCTTATCCGCAGACAGCATGGACTGCCCTAGTTCGAACTTGGATAGCTGAGAGGCTGTTAGTCCAGCACAAGCCACATCTGACTGCTTGAGCTTTCTCGCCAGGCGCAATTCCTTGTAAAATTCTCCTAATTCCTGTTTTTCAATCATAGACAAACTTCCTTTTTAAAATTCCCTTTACTATTCTATTCGTAAAAAAACTTTTTACTTTTTTTAACATATTATAAAATATTTTAGCAAAAAAGCCAGCTTCAAGCTGACTTTTCATTATATAGTATCAAAAGCAAGGCTAGGTTTGGCATTTAGCTCCAAGCCTGCAAAGTTCTCTTTGTTCCACTCACTAACGCTGGCATAGGCAATCATACCCGCATTATCTCCGCAAAGTCGCAGAGGTGGAATGATAACCTTGACATCGGTAATTTCAGCTGCTAAGCGTTCCCTGAGACCTTTGTTAGCTGCTACACCACCAGCTACAACGAGGGTTTTAACAGGGTATTTTTCTAAGGCCTTCTTAGTTTTTGCCATGAGAATATCCATGACTGCTGCTTGGAAGGAAGCAGATAGGTCTTCCTTGGATAAGCTTTCTCCCTTTTGCTCGGCATTGTGGTGAAGATTGATAAAAGCAGATTTCAAACCTGAGAATGAGAACTCCAGATTATCTTCCTTAATCATGGCACGTGGGAAATCATACACATCCTGACCTTGGTGAGCTAACTCGTCAATCTCCCGACCTGCTGGATAGGTCAAGCCCATGACACGACCGACCTTGTCATAGGCTTCACCAACCGCATCATCACGAGTTTCACCAACAATCTTGTAATCACCAGCCTCAGAAACATAGACCAACTCTGTGTGTCCACCACTGACTAATAGAGCTAGTAAGGGGAATTCCAAAGGCTCCACACTTTGAGCCGCCATGAGATGACCAGCCATGTGGTTCACGGGAATAAGCGGAAGTCCATGTGCCCAAGCAAAGGCCTTGGCAGCTGACAAACCAACAAGCAAGGCTCCTACCAAGCCTGGTCCATAAGTAACCGCAACAGCTGTTACATCTTCTTCTGTAATCCCTGCTTCTGCCAGCGCCTCCTCGATACAGGCTGTAATGACCTCAACATGGTGACGACTAGCCACTTCAGGAACTACGCCCCCAAAACGTTTGTGACTCTCAATTTGACTAGCAATGACATTGGATAAGAGCTCGTCATCGTTTTTCAATACGGCGACACTAGTCTCATCACAGGATGTCTCAAATGCTAAAATATATCTATCCTTCATCTATTTCTCTCTTCATGATAATGGCGTCCTCGACTGGATCATGGTAATAGGCCTTTCGCTCAGCGATGACTGCCATATTTTCTTTCTTGTAAAATGCTTGCGCTCGTTGATTTGACTTTCTGACTTCGAGGAAAATCTCCTTATCTGTCGGTAATTGAGCAAATAAGGCTGACGCAATTCCCTGACCCTGATAGGTTCCTTTGACAGCAATTTGCAGGACTTCTGCTTCAAATAAATTTTCCTGAACAGCTAGAAAACCTATCACTTCCACCCCATCGTAAGCCAGAGCATACCAAGTCTGGTCTTGGGACAGGTCTGCTTGGATTTGTTCCAGAGTCCAAGGACTGACTGGGTATACATCTGCCATAACAGCATAGATAGCTTGAGCCAAGTCGGGTTGCTGTTGGATTCGTTTAATCTCAATCATAGGCGTTTGATGTAAGATTCACCAGACTCGGTGTGATTCTTGAGCCAGTTTTCCTCCGCTTCGACACGCTTGAGGTAATTCGGCACAAAGTCATGCAGGGAGTCTGCTTCCTTGTCCCAAGCCCATAGAGCCAGATTAGCTGCATTTGGCAAAGTTTCTTGGTAATTAGCCTGTGGTAATTGATCTCGAATTTGCTCCACAAAGGCTCCCACTTCACCAACAAAAGTGACTTGTTCAGTATCTTTGACTTGCTCCAAGACTTCTGCAAAAGGCAAGTGGGCTTCGGGAAAGACAGGTTGGGCATTTTCATAAAACCCCGCATAAACATTGTTGCGACGCGCATCCATCAAAGGGACAACCAAACCTTTCTGTTGAGTCGGTACCAGAGCTAAAAGGCTAGACATGCCAACTAACTCAATGTTCAGGGTATGAGCCAAGGTCTTGGCAGTTGCTACCGCGATTCGCAAACCTGTGTAGCTACCTGGCCCCTCTGCTACAACGATTCGATCCAAATCTTTAGGCGTCAAATCTAGACTAGCCATCAAAAAATCGATGGCTGGCATAAGGGTAATACTGTGATTTTTCTTGATATTAATCGTGGTCTCAGCAAGAAGCTGCTTGTCCTCTAAAATAGCTAGAGAAAGAGCCTTGCTGGACGTATCAAAAGCTAATACTTTCATAACACATTCCTATCTTTTTGTCTGTCTACTATTATACTACAAAAGCCGACACATGGGAATTTTCTTTATTTTGAAACAAAAATATCCTGCCAAACAGACAGGACAAGTACTTAAGCATTCAAACCAAAGTAAAATACAAGCCAGACCACATAGGTTACAAGAAGGAGGAAAATGGAATACAGTGTTACAAAGAGAATTTTCCAGTGTATAGCTGTTTTTCTATGTTCCAACCGAACAAATAGTAGATTGCCACCGTAAACACAGGCAACAAAAACAGCAAATATCAAGAGACGAATCGCGATAGCTAGTTGAAACATAGAGAGCCTCCTTTCTCCAATTCTAAAGGCAAATATTTCAAAATCATCATCTAACGAAAAGGAGCAAATAGCCTCAAAAGGAGCCCAAGCAGTTGTAGCAATATGCAGAATTTCCATCCAAATAGGTGAAACACAAAATCAAGCATAACTAGTCCTCCTTAATCAAGAAAAACCTCTTTTCTAACTTTATTATAGCACTTGCATCTGAGGGCTTCAAATACTTATACAAAGTAAAATGAAACCCATTTCAAGCTCCTTACTTTCATGTTTCCTGCTTTTACTAATTCCCCTTTTTATGTTATAATTGAGATAATTGTAACGAATCAAGGTCAATGAAGACAAAAAATGAACTGGAATCAAACTAGCTTCAAACTGAGCATTTTTTTGAATATAGCTGACCTGAAAGCAGAAAGGAAACATATGATTTACAAAGTTTTTTATCAAGAAACAAAAGACCGTAGCCCACGTCGTGAAACAACACGCTCACTATACTTAGACATCGATGCTAGTTCAGAACTTGAAGGACGTATCGCTGCTCGCCAACTTGTCGAAGAAAATCGTCCAGAATATAATATCGAGTATATCGAACTCTTGTCTGACAAATTGCTAGACTACGAAAAAGAAACTGGCGCATTCGAAATTACGGAGTTCTAATATGGCCTACACTCTTAAACCAGAAGAAGTCGGCGTTTTTTTGCCATTGGTGGTCTAGGAGAAATCGGAAAAAAACACATATGGTATCGAATATCAAGATGAAATTATCATCGTTGATGCAGGGATTAAATTCCCTGAGGATGACCTACTTGGTATCGACTACGTTATCCCTGATTACTCTTATATTGTCGAAAATATCGACCGCGTCAAGGCTCTCTTGATTACACACGGACACGAGGACCATATCGGAGGGATTCCTTTCTTGCTCAAGCAAGCAAACATCCCTATCTATGCTGGTCCACTGGCCCTTTGCCTTAATCCGTGGAAAACTCGAAGAGCATGGACTTTTGCGCAATGCTACACTTCACGAAATCAACCACAACACGGAGTTGACCTTTAAAAACCTTAAAGCAACTTTCTTTAGAACAACCCACTCGATTCCAGAGCCTTTGGGAATCGTCATCCATACACCTCAAGGGAAAATCGTTTGTACGGGAGACTTCAAGTTTGACTTTACACCAGTTGGTGAACCTGCAGACTTACACCGTATGGCAGCCCTAGGTGAAGACGGAGTGCTTTGCCTACTCTCTGACTCGACAAATGCTGAAGTGCCAACCTTTACAAACTCTGAAAAAGTCGTTGGTCAGTCGATCATGAAGATTATCCAAGGTATCGAGGGACGTATCATCTTTGCATCCTTTGCCTCAAATATCTTCCGTCTCCAGCAAGCAACGGAAGCTGCTGTTAAGACCGGGCGTAAGATTGCTGTCTTTGGGCGCTCTATGGAAAGGCTATTGTTAACGGAATTGAGCTTGGCTACATCAAGGCGCCTAAAGGAACCTTTATCGAACCAAATGAAATCAAAGACTATCCTGCGGGTGAGATTCTTATCCTCTGTACTGGTAGTCAGGGTGAACCTATGGCCGCTCTCTCTCGTATCGCTAACGGAACTCACCGTCAGGTGCAACTCCAACCTGGTGATACGGTTATCTTCTCATCTAGCCCAATTCCAGGAAACACCACTAGCGTCAACAAATTGATTAATATCATTTCTGAAGCTGGGGTTGAAGTTATCCATGGTAAGATTAACAACATCCATACATCTGGACACGGTGGTCAGCAAGAACAAAAACTCATGCTCCGCCTCATCAAACCAAAATACTTCATGCCTGTCCACGGTGAATATCGCATGCAAAAAGTCCACGCTGGACTTGCTGTAGATACTGGAGTTGAGAAGGACAATATCTTTATCATGAGCAATGGTGATGTACTTGCCCTTACCGCAAATTCTGCTCGTATCGCTGGTCATTTCAATGCTCAAGATATCTACGTCGATGGAAATCGTATCGGCGAAATCGGTGCAGCAGTCCTAAAAGATCGTCGCGATCTATCTGAAGATGGTGTTGTACTGGCTGTCGCAACCGTTGACTTCAAGTCTCAGATGATTCTATCTGGACCAGATATTCTCAGCCGTGGATTTGTCTACATGAGAGAGTCCGGCGACTTGATTCGCCAAAGCCAACGTATCCTTTTCAATGCTATTCGTATCGCATTGAAAAACAAGGATGCCAGCGTCCAGTCTGTCAATGGCGCTATCGTAAATGCCATTCGACCATTCCTTTACGAAAATACTGAACGTGAACCAATCATCATTCCAATGATTCTCACATCAGATGAAGAATAAGAAAAAATTCTCTGAAATCCTATGACTTCAGAGAATTTTTATTATTTAACAACAAGCTCATAACGAGTTTTGCTGGTGAAAGTTTCACCTGCTTTGAGGATGACTTGGTCTTTAAGGTCACTATGAATAGCATCTGGCAAAGCCTGTGCTTCTAGAGCAATCCCATTGTGCTGAATCATTGGCTGACCAGCGATGATGACACTCTCATCCACAAAGTTTGCTGTGTAGACCACAAAGCAAGGAGCCTCTGTCTTGAAGAGCAAGAAGCGACCTGAACCTTGGTCATAGAGGAATCCAGCATTGTCATGTCCTGCAGGAAGAGCAAATGGATGGTCCAAACCAGATACGAGTTGGATTTGCTCATCTTCTTCTGCAAAGATATCTTTCAACAAAGCACCATTGTAGATATGTTTGACCACATCACGGTTAGCATCTGGAGTTTTAGCTGGGACACCGTCAGGAGCGATTGGATAGATACCCTCTGTATTCAGTTGGAAAACATGGCGGTCAACTGTCTGAGTGAAATCACCTGACAAGTTAAAGTAGCTATGGTTAGTTGGATTGACCAAGGTATCCTGGTCTGTCGTTACCTTGTAACTAACCTCGTAGGCACCACTTTCTTCCAAGTAGTAGCTAATCCAGATCTTAAGATTTCCAGGGGAAACCTCCAGTCCCGTCTGCTCTTTCTGTGTAAAGAGTCAAACCATGATCACTCACTTCGACTAGCTCAAACAAGCTAGAATCCCAACCAGTTGAGCCACTGTGGTTACAGTTGCTAGCGTTGTTGACTTCGAGTTCATAGGTCTTCCCATTGAGTTCAAATGTCGCACCTGCGATACGACCTGCAACTGGACCTACACTTGCTCCATGTTTAGGGCTATTTCCCACATAGCTTTCGAAATCGTCAAAACCTAGGATAACATTGGCAAAATTGCCAGCCTTATCTGGAGTTACATAGCGTAGAATTGTTGCTCCATAGGTCATAATTTCCAGTTGGTAGCCTGCCTCCGTTTCAAAACGGTAAGCGAGGATATCCTTGCCATCAACTTTCCCAAATACACGTTCTGTGTATGCTTTCATCCTTCTCTCCTTTTTCTATTTCAATTAAGTAAACAAACCATAGAAAGCGCATTCACGTTCTATGGTTTTATTGTATGATTTACAGACACCTTTGTCAAGAAACCATAAATATTTTCTTAACAAATAATTCCTTCTATTTCTATCCTATGCTTCTACACGTTCAGTCCATGAAGTAGCTGTTGTTTGAAGAACTTTGTTAAGTTCATCAATGTTTTCAAATCCAGTTGTACGAAGCCATTCACGAGCTGCTGCTTCACCATCTTTGATGTATGCTTCAACTGATCCAGCCCATGTTGCACGTCCACAAAGAACACCATTGAAGTTTGCACCTGATTCGTGGGCAAATACAAGAGTTTCTTGGAAGAGCTTAGCGGATACACCTGCACTCAAGTAGATGTAAGGAAGGTTAGTTGCTTCGTCTTGGGCTTTGAAGAATGCTGCTGCTTCTTCGCGTGTATGAACGATTTCTCCATCACCAAAGCCTTCAACGTATTTCACATTAACTGGAACTTCTACTTTCAAGACATCGATGTTAAAGCGTGGGGCTGAGAAGACCTTCATAGCGCCGATAACCTTATGTGGTTTTACTTTAGCGTATTCTGCAGAACCTGCATCTGCAATCTTTTCGTCGTATGCAAGGATTTCAAGGAAGAATGGAATGTCTTCAGCCACACACTCAGAACCAATACGTTCAATGTAGGCTTGTTTTTGTTGGTTGAGTTCGTCAGAGCTATCTACATCATAGTAAAGCAAGAACTTAACAGCATCTGCACCTTGTTCTTTGATACGTTTTGCAGACCAAACATCCAAGCAGTCTGGCAAACGTTTTGTGCTTGTTGTGTCGTATCCTGTTTTTTCATAAGCAAGGAGAAGACCTGCATTTGGAGCAAGAGCTTTTGTTGCTGGAAGACCATATTCAGGGTCTAAAAGCATAGATGAAGCGTATTTAGTCAATTCATCCGCAACCAAGACTTTAAGTTCTTCCATTTGAGCTACCGTTGGCTCCTCTGTTTGGTATTGAGCCATGAGGCGTTTCAAAGCACCACGTTGGTCAAAGGCAAGAGCTGAGATGATACCATTTTCGTCTGAGAGTTTTTGCAAGCAAGCAAGTTTATTTGGGCTTAATGTTAATTTACTCATAGATTCTTCCTTATTTTTCAAATTCGTGAATAATGACACCTTGAACAACACGGTTAACTGTACCTGTAGGTGATGGTGTATCTGGTCTGTTACCAACTTTAAGTGAAGTCAAGAGAGCAAATAACTGACCATAAACGATGTAAGGGAAGACACGGTAAACATCATTCAGAACCCCACCACAGCCAAGCGCTACTTCCTTGACATTTTCAAGTCCAAAGGCTTGATCGCTCAAGAGAACAACACGACGAGCAATTTGGTCTCCTGCAACCTCACGAACTAAGTCTAAGTCATACTTACGAGTATAGTCTGTTGTAGTACCAAAGACCAAAACAACTGTATCTTCATTGATAAGAGATTTTGGACCATGACGGAAGCCAACTGGACTTTCATACATAGTCGCAACCTGACCAGCAGTCAATTCCAAAATTTTAAGCTGGGCTTCGTGAGCAAGTCCGAAGAATGGGCCCGCACCTAAGTAGATGACACGGTTAAATTCTAGGTCAACCAACTCTTTGACATCTGCTACATTATCAAGGACTTTACGAGCTAAACTAGATAGCACTTCAAAACGTTCAGCTTTAACAGCAAATTCTGTTGGATCAAATACCAAAAGGGCTGTCAACATCATTGAAGTGAAGCTTGAAGTCATAGCAAATCCAGCATCATTAGAAGCAGCTGGTTGCAAAAGCAAAAGGTTGCGGTCATCACCATGCGCTTGAAGAGCCAATTTCCCTTCAGCCGCACATGTGATAGTTATTTGATAAAGCTCATCAACCAAGGCCTTGGCCAAGTCAACTGTTGCCACACTCTCAGGTGAGTTCCCGCTACGCGCGAATGATACCAAAACAGTCGCCACATCTTTTTTCAAATAAGTTTGTGGGTTTGCTACGATATCAGTTGTCGCAATAGCATTAAAATTCCATTTACGTTCATCATAAACTTCCTTGAAGTAAGGAACAAGAGTATCACCTACATAAGCAGAAGTTCCAGCACCAGTCAGGATAACCTTGATGTAGTCATGTTTGTCAGCAATTCCTTGCAAGAAGGCTGCAATTTCATCACGTCGTGCTTGATAAGCTTCAAAGCTTCTTTCCAAACGTCTGGTTGTTGGTAAATTTCGCGAGTTGTGATTTCTGCCCCCAACTCAAGCAATTCTTCTTTTGTATAATCTAGCATTGAGTTCCTCTAATCTATTATTATATTGTTTTTTATTTAAAATATGGGAATGGGAGTAAGCCCCATTCCCATTTATATTCTATGAAATATGTTCTAACAGTATTTCTGTTATTACACCTTATTCATCTTCATCGTCATCGTCGAAGCCAGCCAATAAATCATTAACTTTGACAATGCTTTCGGAAGCACGACTCTTATAATCTGCATCAGCGCCGGTTAGGCTCGCATTGATAAACTCAATAACCATTGGAAGATTCATTCCTGCGTAAAGTTCAATGTCACGACCTTCCATAATCAGACGGCTCACCACGTTACATGGTGTTCCACCAAGGAGGTCAGCAAAGACTAGGAAATCATCCAAACCTTCGACAGCAGCTTCAAATTTTGCAGTGAAATCTTCTGGTCCATCTTCTGGAAGAAGAGCAACTGCATGAATATTTTCTTGTGGACCCATAATCATTTCTGTGCTACCTTTAAGTTCTTCACAAAAACGTCCATGACTCACTAAAATTAATGATTTAGTCATAAATTATGCGCCCATTCCAAGTGCAAATTTACCAAAGGCAGAAAGAGCCAAGGCAAGCACGATAATGATACCGATAGCTTTTGTAGAGTTCATACCTTTCTTACCAAGCAACCAGAAGATAAAGGCAGTGAAGATTGCTGGAAGCAAGCGTGGGAAAGATTGAGTTCAAGATGTCTTGAAGTCAATCATCTTTTCACCGATTGGCAATTTGTATGAAATTTCAAAGTTGATCATTGTTGCTACAAGAGCACCCATCATGAACACACCAAGTACAGATGCAGCTTCAATCAAAGCTGTCAAAGTGCTTTGCATGTTGTTGATAAGGTTAACCCCTTCTTTGTATGCAAATTCCAATTGTTTCCAACGGAAGATGTCATACGCTACTGCAACTGCGATCCAAAGGAAGATACCCCAAGGTTGACCAGCGATAGCCATTGTTGCAGCGATAGATCCCATGATAGCAGGTACAAGTGAACCAAAGATAGTATCTCCAAGAGGAGCGAATGGTCCCATCAAACCTGTCTTGATACCGTTAACCGCATCTTTTGAGCCAACGCCATCTTTTTTTCTTCCATAGCAGGTCAAAAACCAGCGATGATTGTGTGGAAGAATGGTGAAGTGTTGAAGAATTGAGTATGAACTTTCATCATTTCTTTCAACTCAGGAGTTCCATCTCCATACATTTTACGCAATTGTGGCAAGATCATGTAAAGGTAACCTGATGCTTGCATACGTTCGTAGTTCCATCCCAATTGGAAAAGTGAACAAGCTACGTTTGTTAATTTGATTAAAATCTTCTTTTTGTTAATTTGTAATTAGAATTCGTCATCTTCAATTTCCCCACTTTCTGATGGTGTAGAAGGTGCTGCTACAGCAACTTTTTGGCTGTTCTTGAAGTGAACAACTGCAAGGAAGATACCCACGATAGAGATACCGATCATAGACAATCCTTTGAAGTTGTTTGCAAAGCCAATTTTTTCAGCAACGTCAGCAGGAAGAGTGCCAATGATACCAGCAACTGCTCCACCAAGACCTGTTACGTATGAGTAAAGTACAGTCAACATAGCTGTCAAACCGAATCCCATAGCAAGGTAGTGAAGGTTACGTTTAACTGGAAGGTAACGAAGCAAGATAGCGAATCCAAGACCTGGAAGCATACGACCTGCAAGAGTCAAACCGTCTGCAACCCATTGGTATTCTTTAACAAGGTTTACAACACCTTGTACGAATTCTCCACCGAAAGCAAGCGCGAAGAATACTGGAAGGGCACGAGAAAGAGCCCACGGAAGCGCACCAAGAAGGTAGTTACGTTCGATTCCTTTGTAGTCAAAGCGTTCGATCGCAGCATCAATACGGTGTGCGAAGAATGTAGTAGTCATACGACCAAGTACGTCGAAGTAAGTCAAAAGTGCCGCTACTGGTACAGCGATTGTAGTGATCGCAAGGTCAGTTTCGATACCTTGTGAAACTGAGAAAGCAGTCGCAAGAACCGCACCAGAAGTTGCGTCGATACGAGAAGCACCACCAAAGGTACCTACCCCAAGTACGAACAACTGCAAGCTACCACCGATAAACAAACCAGTTGTCAAATCTCCCATGATCAAACCAGTAATGAAACCAGCGAATACAGGGGAACCTGCAGAAGAAACGATCGTCAACTCATCACAGATTTGATAAGCTGAGTACAAAGTGAGAAGTAAAATTTGCCACCATTGTATCATAACAATGACCTCCTAAAAATTTTTTCCTATTTTAATAAGCTCAAAAAGTCTGAAACTGGATCATTTGGAACCATTTGAGCAGTAAGTTTAACACCTTTTTCCGCCAATTTGTGGAAATCTTCTACGTCTTTATCTACAACGTTGATTGAACGTGTGATAGAACGTGTTTCTGGTGTTTGAGACATATTACCAACATTGACTGCTTCAAGCGGTACCCCTGCTTCCACTAATCCAAGGAAGCGGTCTGGTTTACGAGCAACGATAAACAAACGTTGGCTATCATATTTTCCAGCAAGGATATTGGCTGCAGCTTTTTCAACTGGCAAAATACTAAGTTTTACACCTGGTGGTGTTGCAAGTTTCAATCCGCTCTTTTCAACATCGTTGTTAACAACTTCATTGTCAACGACCATGATACGTGAAACATTAAGTTTAGCAGACCAAAGGTTTGCTACTTGTCCGTGGATCAAACGTCCATCAATACGGCATCCTACAATTGTCATAAATTTTCCCCCTTTATATGTTTTAGTGTAGGTTTACGAGTTAAGTGTATGTGATCTTTAAATTCCCCTTCAGTTTCAAGATAATGATGCGGTTAGCACCTTCCTTGAGATAGCTGTGTGGAATATAAAGCGATAAGGTTGGACCAACATTCCAGAAACGTCCGAGATGATGGCCATTGACATAGGCAATCCCTTTACCAAACTCAGATAGTTCTAAGTAGGTGTCCTTCGGAGCCTCAACTTCAAAGTCATAGGCGTAAAAGGCAGGTTGTCCTTCTGTCCATCCTTTTGAGAAATCAATCTTTTCAGGATTATCTAGTGGAAGCGGATAGTGTTCCCAGTTCAGCATGAAGTGTAGATCTTTGCAGATACCTGTACGAATCCCTTTTCGTTGTGTATCTGCCAGGAACTTATGCCCGTAATTGACACGCCCCATATTTTCTATTAGGACATCAAAACAAGAGAGCGCTTTCTTTTCTCCTTGATAGAAGATGTCCTCACCAATTTCTGTCTGGTACTGAGTTGCAACCCATTTACCATCTACAAATAGCTGAGCTCTGTCTCGACCGTCAATGATACGGATACGTTCTTCTTCTGCATCCCAACTAGCTTCTGTACGATAGAGTAGGTAGCCATAGCTTTGTCCCAACTCTTCCATTTTCTTAGGATAGAGACTTTTCGTTGGACTTGTTAGGCTATCCAAGGTTTCGAACAGAGAAACTTTCTCAACCAGTGGAATGTTTTCAACTTCCATGCTCTCTTTGTAAAGCGGTTCTAATTGTGGATACTCAGGATAGTAAGTCGCCATCATTTCTTTAACTGCCATGTATTTAGCAGTTGGATTCCCAGCTTCATTAAGGAGAGCGTCATAATCATAGGATGTTACTTGTGGTAAATCAATAGTTCCTCGAGCTGAACAACCATTCATAAAACCAAAGTTGGTTCCACCGTGGAACATGTAAAGGTTGATAGAGCCTTGCTCTAGTACCTCATGTACGGCTTCTGCTAACTCCTCTGGATCACGCGTGATGACTGGTTCTTTCCATCGGTTAAACCATCCATCCCAGAATTCCATACACATGAGTGGCCATTTCTTGCCATACTCATCAAAGAACTCTTGCATTTGCGAGAAGTTAAAGTTAGCTTTTGAACCAAAGTTCCCTGTCACAAAGAGATCATCTTCAATCAAGGTACCAGCTTTCAGAGTTGCTCGCCATGGACCATCAGATGTAAAGAGCGGACAAGTCACTGAACGTTCTTCCATCAATCGGCGAATCTCACGCAAGTAGGTTTTGTCCTCACCGTATGAACCGTACTCATTTTCAACCTGCATCATGAGGATGTTACCACCATTGTCCAACAATCTTGAAACAAGACGCGGAAGTAAATGATCGTAGTAACGTCCTACCATTTCAACAAAGGCTGGATCAGAGGAACGGATTCGCATATCCTTATTTAAAAGCCATGCTGGTAAACCACCGAATTCCCACTCTGCACAGATAAAGGGAGATGGTCGAACAATAGCATACAAGCCTAAGTCCTGAGCTGTCTGAAGAAATTTTTCAATATTAAGATTGCCTTCAAAATTGAAGTTTCCTTCAGTTGGCTCATGCAAATTCCAAGCGACGTAAGTTTCAACAGTGTTGAAGCCTAAAGCCTTGAGATTGTACAATGAATGATACCAGTCTTCTTCAGGAATTCTAAAATAATGAATGGCACCAGATAAAATTTTGAATGGTTCCCCATCTAGGTAAAAATCATCCTCAATTTTAAACCTTGTCATTTTACCACCCCATACTTTTCCGTTTGCGCTTTCATTTGTTGTTATATTAAATGATAAACTAATGAATCCATCTTGTCAATAGATTTTTTTCGAAAATTATTTAAAAATTTTTTTCTTTTTTTACTGAATTGTTTTTCTAAAAATTCTTGTAAAAAAATTTTTTTTCTTAAATATTTTTCGATCTAGATAGCATAAATGTATGAGTTTGTAACCGTAAATAATATGTAAGTCAATCGCTTAGAATATTATTTTATTTTTTTACATTATTTACTATCATTTCCAAACTATTTATGGTAAAATCGAAGATGGAGAAGGAAAAAATGAGGTGAAAATATGGCAATTCCAAAGTATCAATATATCAAAGATGAATTGAAAAACAAAATCATTTCAGGTCAATTTGCAAGTGGCGACAAGTTCTACACTGAAGCAGAATTGATTGCAATGTATGACGTAAGTTCGATCACTGTTGTTCGCGCCTTAAACGACCTTGCTAAAGACGGTTATATTGTCCGCCAACAAGGAAAGGGAACCTTTGTGGCTCGCGCTCGCAAGCACAAACTCGTAGAATTTTCTGATGTAGAAATTTTTGAAACCAAGGACGATAAAGTCACTGTTCTTTCCATTGAACGCGGTAACGATCTTAACTACTTAGAAAAATTGGGATTGCGTGGCGATCAATTTTATTACAAAATCGAACGTATCCGTGAATCTAACGGTGTTACTTATATCTACCACACATCTTATATCCCTGAACAATACATCAATGCAAACTATCCAAATCTTGAATACTATAGTTCTATCTATAATCGTTTCAAATTGGACTACCACATTCATATGAATGACGAGCATTTTGAAGAAATCAATGAAATTGTATTTCCAACTCCCGAACATGCTGCTTCTATCCTAGGAATCGACGCTCAATTCCCAACTGTTCTCCAAACCAAGACAACTAAACTTGAGTCAACTGGCCAAGTGTTGGAATACATTGAAACTTACAAACGTTCTGATTTCTATAAGATTAAATTTATCTCATGTGATCGCGATCACTAAACATTAAAAAGTCTGAGACAATCGTTTCAGGCTTTTCTATTTTTCATTATAGCACGCCAGCTTTTAGTAGGAAATATCAAATGACTTTTAAACTATAATTTGGAGAAATTTTTACTAAAAAAACAGAGTAAAAAAATAAAAAAATTTAGTTCAAATTAAATAACTTCTTATATTTTTTTAGGTATTTTTATTAAATTACTTGACTTTACTAGATTCAGATAATACAATGGAATCAGCATGTGAAAAACGCTACCAAAAACAATAAATTAGGAGGTTATTTAATGAAACCAGAAAAATAAACAGCGTTTCTCTATTCGTAAATACGCAATCGGAGCAGCTTCTGTCTTGATCGGCTTTTGCCTTTCATGCGCAAGCTGTTGCCGCTGATGGAGTCGTACCTACTACAACAGAGAATCAACCTACTATCCAAGCCGCAGGAGAATCGTCTCCACAGGCCAGCGAAGAAAAACTTGAAACTAGTCCTACACCAGAAGCCGTAGCTCCTGCAGCTCCAGTGACACCTATAACAAACACTGAAGCACCAAAAGTTGAAGCTACTCCTGCACCTATCGTAGAAAAAACTGTTACAACCGAAGAAACTCCAGCAAAACCAGAAGTAACCGAAGAAGCTAAGCAGCCAGAACCAGAAAAGGCAGAAAACAAAGAAGTTGCTACAGTTGAAGCTCCTGTAGTCGCTACAGAGAAAGCAGCTCAAGTCAATGAAAAACTAGCTAAAAAGAAAATCGTTTCAATCGATGCAGGGCGTAAATACTTCTCTCCTGAACAACTGAAAGAAATCATCGACAAAGCCAAACACTATGGCTATACTGATCTTCATCTCCTAGTCGGAAATGACGGCTTGCGCTTTATGCTAGATGATATGTCCCTAACTGTAGGAGACAAGACTTATGCGAGCGACGATGTCAAACGAGCTGTTGAAAATGGAACAAACGCCTACTACAACGATCCAAACGGCAATCATCTAACTGAAAGTCAAATGACCGACTTGATTAACTATGCTAAGGATAAAGGTATCGGCCTTATCCCATCTGTTAACAGTCCTGGTCACATGGATGCTATCCTCAATGCCATGAAAGAACTGGGTATTGAAAAGCCTAACTTTAACTATTTTGGTAAAGAATCAGCACGTACTGTCGACCTTGACAATGAAAAAGCAGTTGCCTTCACAAAAGCTTTGATTGACAAGTATGCAGGCTACTTTGCTGGTAAGTCTGAAATCTTCAACATCGGTTTGGATGAGTACGCTAACGATGCTACGGATGCTAAAGGATGGAGCGTTCTTCAAGCCTATAAATGGTATCCAGAAGATGGATTCCCAGACAAGGGCTATGACAAATTCATCGCCTATGCTAATGACCTAGCTCGTATCGTCAAATCTCACGGTCTAAACCAATGGCCTTCAACGACGGTATCTACTATAATAGCGATACAAGTTTTGGTACCTTTGACAAGGACATCATCGTCTCTATGTGGACTGGCGGCTGGGGCGGTTACGATGTCGCTTCTTCTAAATTACTAGCTGAAAAAGGACACGAAATCCTCAATACTAACGATGCTTGGTACTACGTTCTCGGCCGTAATGCTGACGGACAAGGTTGGTACAACCTTGATCAAGGATTGAACGGCATTAAGAGTACACCGATCACTTCTGTACCAAAAACAGAAGGAGCTGACGTTCCTATTATCGGTGGTATGGTAGCGGCTTGGGCTGATACTCCATCTGCTCGCTACTCTCCATCTCGTCTCTTCAAACTCATGCGGCAATTCGCAAACTCAAATGCTGAATACTTCGCTGCTGATTACGAGTCTGCTGAACAAGCTCTGAAAGAAGTTCCAACAGACCTTACTCGCTACACAGAAGAAAGTATTGCTGCCGTTAAAGAAGCTGAAAAAGCCATCCGTTCTCTCGATAGCAACCTCAGCCGTGCTCAACAAGATACTATTGATCAAGCGATCGCAAAACTCCAGGAAGCTGTTAGCAACTTGACCTTCACTCCAGAAGCTCAAAAAGAAGAAGATGCTAAACGCGAAGTTGAAAAACTAGCTAAGAACAAGGTTATCTCTATCGATGCTGGACGTAAATACTTCACGCTAGACCAACTTAAACGCATCGTAGATAAAGCCAGCGAACTCGGTTACTCTGACCTTCACTTGCTCCTTGGAAACGATGGACTTCGCTTCCTACTTGATGATATGAGTATCTCAGCAAACGGCAAGACTTATGCAAGCGACGATGTGAAAAATGCCATCATTGAGGGAACAAAATCTTACTACGACGATCCTAATGGAACTACTTTGAACCAAGCTGAAATCACTGAGCTTATCCAGTATGCTAAGAACAAAGGTATTGGACTAATCCCAGCTATCAATAGCCCAGGTCACATGGATGCTATGCTTGTCGCTATGGAAAAATTAGGCATCGCAAACCCTCAAGCTAACTTTGACAAGGTTTCAAAAACAACTATGGACCTTGAAAACGAAGAAGCAATGAACTTTACAAAAGCCCTCATCGGCAAGTACATGGACTTCTTTGCTGGTAAGACTAAGATCTTTAACTATGGTACAGATGAGTATGCTAATGACGCTACCAATGCTCAAGGTTGGTACTACCTCAAGTGGTATGGTCTCTACGGTAAATTTGCTGAATACGCTAATAGCCTAGCTGCCATGGCTAAAGAAAAAGGCTTGCAACCAATGGCCTTTAACGATGGCTTCTACTACGAAGACAAGGACGATGTCGAGTTTGATAAAGACGTTATCATCTCTTACTGGTCTAAAGGATGGTGGGGTTACAATCTTGCGTCTCCTCAATACCTAGCAAGTAAGGGGTACAAATTCCTTAACACGAATGGGGATTGGTACTACATTCTCGGTCAAAAACCAGAAGATGGCGGTGGCTTCCTCAAGAAAGCTATTGAAAATACTGAAAAAACTCCATTTAACCAACTAGCATCAACTAAATATCCTGAAGTTGACCTACCTACTGTTGGTAGTATGTTAGCTATCTGGGCTGATAGACCAAGCGCTGAATACAAGGAAGAAGAAATCTTTGAACTCATGACTGCTTTTGCAGACCATAACAAGGACTACTTCCGTGCTGACTACAAAGCGCTACGTGAAGAACTTGCTCAAATCCCTGAAAACTTAGAAGGATATAGCACAGAAAGTCTCGACGCTCTCAAGGCTGCTAAAGACGCTCTTAACTACAACCTCAATCGTAACAAACAAGCTGAATTGGACACACTTGTAGCTAATCTCAAAGCTGCTAGACTTGGTCTCAAACCAGCTGCCACTCACTCAGGAAGCTTCGATGAGAGTGAAACTACTGCTACAGTTGAAAACCGACCAGAGCTTCTAGTTAAGACAGAAGAAATTCCGTTTGAGATTGTTAAGAAAGAAAATCCTAACCTTCAAGCAGGACAGGAGAAAGTCATCACTGAAGGTGTCAAAGGTGAACGAACTATCTATCTTTCAGTTGTAACTGAAAATGGCAAGCAAACAGAAACAGTTATCGAAACAAGTAACGAAAGAAGCTGTCAATCAAGTTGTCGAAGTTGGAACATTAGCGACACATGTAGGAGACGAAAAAGGTCAAGCTCCTGTTGTAAATAAACCTCGTGTAGTCATCGAAGATGAAGAAATTCCATTTACAACCATCACTCGCGAAACTCCTTCACTACCTAAGGGACAAACTCGTCTAGTAACTGCAGGTGTCAACGGTCGTCGTAGCCATTTTTACTCTGTGACTACTGCTGCTGATGGAACTGAAGTTAAAACATTGGTTACTAGTGTTGTCGCTCAAGAACCAGTCGCTCAAGTTATCGAAGTTGGAAATCCTGTAACTCACGTCGGCAATGAACATGGTCAAGCAGCTATCGCTGAAGAAAAACCAGCACTAGAGATTCCAAATGTGCCAGCTCCTGTTATAGAAGAAAAACCAAAACTAGAAATTCCAAATGTACCAACTCCTGTTACAGAAGAAAAACCAAAACTAGAAATTCCAAATGAACCAGCTCCAGCAACTGTTCCTGCTGAGGAAAACAAAGCTCTTCCTCAAGGTCCAGCTCCTGTAGCAAAAGAAAATAAACTTCCTGAAACAGGAAGCCAAGGTTCAGAATGGTTGATTGCTACTGGTCTTATGACTGCTCTCACAGCTTACGGACTTAGCAAGAAAAAAGATTAAGCACAAATAAAAAGCGGGACAAAAGTCTCGCTTTTTATTGTGATTATTAGTCACCCAAACCAATGCGTTCGAAGATCTCATCCACACGTTTGGTATAGTAAGTTGGGTTAAAGATTTCGTCAATTTCTTCTTGAGTGAGGCGTGAAGTCACTTCTGGATCTGCTTCAAGAAGTGGTTTGAAGTCTACTTGATTATCCCAAGATTGAGCTGTCTTAGGTTGAACAAGGTCGTAAGCTTGCTCACGTGTCATGCCTTTTTCAATCAAAGTCAACATAGCACGCTGGCTGAAGATCAAACCAAATGTAGAGTTCATATTGCGGATCATATTTTCTGGGAAGACTGTCAAGTTCTTAACAATGTTTCCGAAACGGTTGAGCATGTAGTCAATCAAGATGGTTGTATCTGGTGCGATGATGCGCTCAGCTGATGAGTGAGAAATATCACGTTCGTGCCAGAGGGACACATTTTCATAAGCTGTTACCATGTGACCACGGATCACACGCGCAAGACCTGTCATGTTTTCAGAACCGATAGGGTTACGTTTGTGCGGCATTGCTGAAGACCCTTTTTGACCCTTCGCAAAGAACTCTTCCACTTCACGTTGCTCAGATTTTTGAAGACCACGAATTTCAGTTGCCATACGCTCGATAGAAGTTGCGATGCTCGCAAGAACTGCAAAGTACTCAGCATGAAGGTCACGAGGAAGGACCTGTGTAGAGATTTCTTGGGCACGGATACCCAATTTGTCGCAGACGTATTTTTCAACGAATGGTGGGATGTTGGCAAAGTTACCAACCGCACCAGAAATCTTACCAGCTTCCACACCAGCAGCCGCATGCTCAAAACGCTCAATGTTGCGTTTCATTTCGCTGTACCAAGTTGCCAATTTAAGACCAAAAGTTGTCGGCTCAGCGTGCACACCGTGGGTACGCCCCATCATGATAGTGAACTTGTGTTCTTTCGCTTTGTCAGCGATGATGTTAAGGAAGTTTTCAAGATCCTTGCGGATGATGTCGTTGGCTTGTTTGTAGAGGTAACCGTAGGCAGTATCCACCACGTCAGTAGAAGTCAAACCATAGTGAACCCACTTACGCTCTTCACCAAGAGTCTCAGAAACCGCACGTGTGAAAGCTACCACATCGTGGCGAGTCTCCTGCTCGATCTCCAAAATACGGTCGATGTCAAAGTCCGCTTTTTCACGGATCAAAGCCACATCTTCCTTAGGAATTTCTCCCAATTCAGCCCATGCCTCGTCAGCCAAGATTTCCACCTCAAGCCACGCACGGTATTTATTTTCTTCAGTCCAAATGTTCGCCATTTCAGGGCGAGAGTAACGTTCGATCATGTTTTTTCTCCTTAATTTAAAATCATAAGTAATCATTTTTTATAACATCAGAAGATACAATAATTCTAGGAAATTCATTTAAATCTACACCATCCAAAGAATACGGGAAAGGAAATAATATAAATTGTAAAGATTGTAGTTCAGCTAATCTAATAAGGCTTCTCAATTGGAAATTAGAAACTCCACGTATACAATAATTCTCTTTGTCAGGTACATTGTCATAATAATAATAATATTGAGCCATCTTTTTTGAATAAAATAACGGTAATGTTACATGTGAACCTTGTATATTTGGATATTGATAAAACGATCCTGTAACTTCTCTATTACGTTGTTCCATCAACATCCAAAAGAGGGTTCCCCCTGTACTTTCTCATCAGGCAAAAATCCTTTTTTAATTGTTCTAGCCACTATGTCAACTATTGTCGGCAGTTCGTCAACCGTCATCAATTTAATACCATTTGATTCTGCAAAAATTTTTGTTCCTTCTTGAAAACCAACCTTTGAAATCATTATTCCAATTATATTACCCAATCCAACATCTTGTAGCTTTGTAGAAAAATCACGTATTTCCTTTATTGACACTTTATTTTTCCAATCTTTACATTCTATAGCTACTCTACACTCTATATTTAAATGTGTGAATTGATAGTAAACATCAAATTCATTAGTTGCTCCACTCTGACCTTTAATGGTTACTTTTGTTGATACTAATGTATTTTCATAATCATTCAATTCTAGTAAGCGAGAATATACATACTGGGCATAATCCTCTAATGATTTTCCTGTATTAACCATAAATTTATAAACTTTTTCCCCTTATTACTCAACTAAAGATAAAAACTCTTTGACAATTTCTGTTAATTCAAAATGTTCTATACCGTCTTCATCTATATTTTTTTCTTGTTCATGAATTTGGTCTACTGTCATCTTTGGCCAGTTATTTTGTAAAACCTTATTTTCATTAGTTTGATTAAAATTCTTAACCTCCTCTTTCACATCGTTATAATCAGTTATATTTACGTGCCCATCAAAGATATCTGGATGAAGATAATTTTCAGCCTCACGTTTTCGAGTACAAAATGCAGTTCTTCCATGTTTTCTATTCTTTTCAACGGTAGAAGTATTTTTTGTTCGATTGGTGGGAGAAATTCTATCTGAATCTAAAAAAATATTCCAAAAAGGAAGACCAAACTGATCTACAGTTCTCATTGTAATCCAAGATTTTAAATTATCACAACCACCAGTAGGTACTAGTGCGATATTTGCCTCCTGAAAAGTCCTGTCTATTTCTCCACTTTCTTTTAAAACCTTGCATAAATGATTAAAGAAAATTATATCTGTTTTTACCTTCTATTAAAATTAATGCTTTTGTTTCTTTTGAAATTGGATCCGGTAAAACACCTAAAGTTTCTGTGATTTTTTGTAAAACCTCATCACCTCCACTACTAACTTGTGACTTATCCGATTTTTCTACTAATCGAAGACTAGCAGTGGGTAATAGTCCACCTAGAGCTGGAGTATGGGTTGTTAAAATTATTTGAGTATTTTCCTTGGATGCTAACTCTAGAAAAGCTTCTATTAGTAATATTTGATGCGATGGGTGTTGAGAAGTCTCTGGTTCTTCAAAAGCATAAATTATGCTCTTATTCCTCTCTGCTTCTGATAATTTTCTTTCTGCCTCTGCCCGAAAGAAATTTAGGAGAATTAAACGACGAACTCCACTTCCTCTTTTATTGATAGATATATCATCATCCGATTTTATTGATAATTTAAAAAGCGAATCAAACTTAGGCTCTGATTTAAACTCTGGAACTAGAGAAGCAGCCAGATCCTCATCCATCTCCTGCAACTTAGCTAATGTACGTCCTGCTGTTTCAATTGCTTTCCGTTGCACTTCACTTTTTATTTTATTAATCTCAGTTTGCAACTCTTGTAATGCTTGAGATACAGCAACAGACATAGGATCTGCAATTTCTTTATCAGAATCTGAACTACTTCGATCTGATTGAAATAACGCATAAATTGGTAAAAAAGTCTCAATTACTCCATATACTTTTTTTGCATCCTCTTTTGTAACTTCTAATTCAATCTCTTTAATTAATAAATCTCTTTTAGAAGATAAAATCGCCTTTCGAATAGAGACATTACTCCTTTTATCGTAACTATCCTCATCTATACCTAAATCAACCGCACGCTTTTTTTAAATCAGCTTGTTTTAACAATAACAAATCATTGTAATTATCATCTATAGGATGATTGCAAATAATTTTCGTCTCCGATTTTGGTTTTGCAGATGAACATTTGAAAGTTTTTTTAATTTCCAAATCACCATTCGAATTCAAAAGATTTTCATCTCCCAAGCTGGTTTTGGAAGATGCATCAACTACTATCTCATCTGGTAATTCATCAAATATACATGTTATAAAAATAGAATCTGAATCCGCTCCAACAGATAAATCATCTCTCTCACAAACAACTAATTTGTTATTAAAAAAGATTTCTAATGCTTCCAAAATTGTTGATTTCCCTGCATCGTTCTTACCTATAAAAGCTGTCAAATTATCAAAATCAACAATTGTTTCATCTTTATAACCGCGAAAATTTTTAATTTTTATTTGCTTAAGCCTCATAATCTGTTTACTCCTCAAATTCTTCTTTCCCAATCCACACTGATGGATAGTGATTTAGTGTATTCAAATCCTTATCCAGTGGAACATCATAGATGGCTAAATAGTTTTCAGGATATTGAGCAGTCAGCTCTTGATACTTAGCTTTCACTTTTTCGTGATCGCTACTAGCATACAAGACTTCGACGACTGCTCCAGTCTTCTCTTTTTCGACGAATGCGTTGACGATGAGTTGTATCATAGATTTCTCCTAAAATTATATATGTATTAGATTACTCCGCTTTAATTGTTAACACGAGTCATATATTTATTTAATACGGTATTAATTTGATCTACTAAATTCTGAAAGTTATCATCAAATAATAAACTAGACGCATCTTTAGAAGAAAGTTTAAGCTCTTTTTTTATGCTAGACCATTTGCCTGTATTTCGGTTGAATATACAAAATACTGCAGGAAAAAAACACCATTACTATCACCAGCTATATAAATTTGAGTTGCGCTATCCAAATCTTTTTCTGAGATAAATGTTAAATTCTGTCCTTTTTTCGATTTTTTTACAAAACCACTCAATGACGAGTCATCTATCATAATCTTCTGATAATCAGTCATTAGCCCAGAACATCCAGAATAATATTCAAAAAGTTTATTTACTAATTCCTTTACTTCCTCTGATAATTTATTATGATTTTGTTTGTAAATATTGTCTTGTAAAACTTCTATCGTCTTAACAATCTTTTTTTCATCTAAATTCGACTCTAAAAATAGCTTGCTTAAACTCTAGATAAATCGTAGATCATCAGGTTCATAACTTAAAAATTTTTTTTGTCTATTTTTTTACTAGCAAGCAATCGTAACTCATCTTGATTTCTTGTAAACAAAAACATTCGTAACCGTTCGTAATAAGTCAGCTCTGAAATCTTTTACAAGTTTTATAAAATCTAAATCATGATTATTAGCAATCATACTATCAAGAATACGAGATATTGCTTTATAATCAATTGAAATCCAATCTTGATTCTTTATACTAGGCTCATCACCGTCAGGAGTTAAGAAAAAAATTTATATTGCTTCCCAAAACGTTCATCTAAAACTTTTGAGTACTGAGTTAACTGAGACTCCTCAGAGCTACCACTATTATGTTCTGAAGAATATTGTTTCACTTCAATAGCAACTTGAATTTGCTTATCTTTATTATAGTAATAAACATCAATATTTTTTTATATTCTGTCTGACACACTATAATATCTGCACTGTCATCAGAAAAAGATGAAAAGAATTTCCTTATTAGATATGTTTATATCTTCTACTGATTTTAATAATTCCCTAATAAATAAGTGACCTAACCTATGATTTTCTGTAGGGTCCAACAACCATTTAATAAATCGCGAATATCGAATTTCATGAGCACTACGCATATTTCTATCTTTTGTGTTTCCATACTCAATAATTTCCCAAAAATTTGGAATTGATTCAACAACCAATTTATCAACATATTTTTTCAAATTAGGATTCTCTACACGAATCGATTCAATCAAATCCACATAATCTTTAATATCCATTGTATTCCCTTATCAAAACTCCTCAACCTCATCTGGCACACTACTAAACAAAGTCACATGTCCCATCTTGCGGTTGTGCTTCGCTTCTATTTTACCATACAAATGGAGGTGGGCGCTTGGATTTTCTGTCACATATGTTTCAGCAGCCTCGACGTGTTGGCCGAGAACATTGAGCATGACTGCTGGTGCATGTAGTCTGATGTCTGGCAATGGTGCTCCCAGAACACCCAGAATATGAGTATCAAACTGGGAGAAGTCGCAGGCTTCAATCGAGTAGTGGCCTGAGTTGTGGGGGCGTGGGGCAATCTCATTAACGATAATATCATCAGCTGTCGCAAACATTTCCACGCAGAGAGTTCCAGACAAGTTAAGCTGTTCAGCAATTCGCACGGCCATAGCTTTGGCTTTGTTTGCTAGACTTTCAGAAATGCGAGCAGGCACAATAGTTTTTGAAAGAATGTTGTTACGATGGATATTCTCCTGAATAGGGAAGACTGTCACATCCTTGCCATTTCCTGACACGATGACAGAAATTTCAAGGTCAAAGTTGACAAATTCTTCCAAGACACAGTCTGCTGAATCAGCTAGTGCATAGGCTTCTTCCAAGTCTGCTTCTGAACGAATAACCTTTTGTCCATGCCCATCATAGCCACCGGTTGCCGTCTTGAGGACATAGTTTTTCGACAAGTCAATATCTGCCAAGTCTTGACTTGAAGTCACAACCTTGTAAGGGGCCACAGTGACTTGTGCCTTGTTGGAAAGAAAGTCCTTCTCAAAAATCCGATTTTGAGAAATGCGGAGCAAGTCCGTTCCTTGAGTGAGTTGCCCATCCTTGATAACGGCATCCAAACCATCGGCATCCACATTTTCAAATTCATAAGTGAGAACATCACATCGGTCTGCCAACTGACGAAGAGCGTCCACATCGTTATAAGGCGCCACGATGATTTCCGCCACGCGAGAGGCCGGACAATCCGCCACAGGATCCAGCGCGATAACCTTGTGCCCCATGTAGATAGCAGAAATGGCCATCATCTGACCAAGCTGACCGCCACCGATAATTCCGATTGTTTTAGATGAGCTCATTTGTAGACTCCTCTGCGATTTTTCCTTGCTCTTCTGCGAAATCTGCCAAAGCTGTTGCGATAGCCTGGTCCTCTACTGAGAGGATACGGAGGGCAAAGAGAGCAGCGTTGGTTGCACCTGCTTCACCGATAGCCATAGTTGCGACTGGTACGCCTCCCGGCATCTGAACGATAGAGTAGAGAGAATCCACACCGCTAAGCGCACGTGATTTGACGGGCACCCCGATGACTGGAAGGGTTGTTTTAGCAGCAACCATCCCTGGCAAGTGAGCTGCACCACCCGCACCTGCGATGATGACCTTGATGCCACGGCTACGTGCTTCTTCCGCATGTTTGAACATGAGGTCTGGTGTACGGTGTGCGGAAACAACTTTCTTTTCGTAGGCTACACCGAAGCGGTCTAGGACTTCTGCTGTTTTTTGCATGGTTGCCCAGTCGGACTTTGAGCCCATGATGATGGAAATTACTGGTTTCATAGTTAATAATATCCTTTTCTTTTTTGATAATGGTCTTAGGTGGTGGGGACGCAAGCAAACCTTCGGTTTCATTCCTAAAATTTGATCCCAAGTCTCAAATTTTCCCTAGACCAGAACATTCACTGTTCTGGTCTTTTCACCACGGCGACCATTATCTTACTTTGGCTCGCTTTCGCTCGCCATTGTCAAATATAGTATCTGTTAATCTTTTAACGCTTTGCTTCCAATGTCATTTCGATAGAAGAGACCTTCTGTGTTTTGTTTGTTGAGTTCCTTGTAGATAATGTTTTGGCCGTCTTTGACGGTGTCTGCTGTGGTGACGAGCATATAGACACGTCCGCCATTTGATAGCAGTGCTCTGCTATTTTCCGCAAATTTAGTACCTGCATAGTAGGTGATGATATCGCCCTCTGTCTTGGCTGGAAGTTTGACACCCTTCTCATAAGCGAGTGGGTAACCGTTTGATGCTACAACCACGCCCAGTGTCACACCCTTGTCCGTCCAAGTGATGGCTGGCTCTTTGCCATCCAAAATGTCAGTGATGTTTTGTGCAAAGTCAGATGTCAAACGAGGCAAGATGATTTGCGTTTCAGGGTCACCGAAGCGTGAGTTGAACTCGATGACTTTCGGTCCATCAGCTGTCAAGATTAGCCCCGCGTAAAGGACACCAAGGTAAGGACGTCCTTCTTTAATCATACCTTCAAGAACTGGCTTGACAATGGTGTCAACCGCTGTGTCAACCACGCTCTGTGGTAAGTGAGGAACTGGTGCATAGGCACCCATCCCACCAGTGTTAGGACCCTTGTCGCCATCATAAGCACGTTTGTGGTCCTGAGCCGTTGGCATGATATAGAACTTGTCTCCATTGACAAAGGCAAAGAGAGAGAACTCTTCCCCGTCAAGGAATTCCTCGATGACCACGCGCGCGCCTGAATCACCGAATTTATTGTCCAAAAGCATCTCATGAGCGGCTTCAACTGCTTGCTCAACTGTCTCCGCAACGACGACACCTTTCCCAAGGGCCAAGCCATCTGCCTTGACGACGATTGGAGCGCCTTTATCCTCGATATAAGCCTTGGCTTCCTCAAAATCTGAAAATGTCCCATAGGCTGCTGTCGGAACGTTGTATTTGACCATGATTTCCTTAGCAAAATCCTTAGACCACTCCAGCTCAGCCGCAGCCTTGGTAGGACCAAATGCCCTGAGACCTGCCGCATTGAAATCATCTACGATCCCAGCCGCAAGGGCATCATCTGGACCGATAAAGGTCCAAGCAATATCGTTCGCTTTTGCGAAGTCAATCAGCTTAGAATGTTCGGAAATAGAGATATTTACCAAATCTAAACCATCTAAGGTCATCCCGTCATTCCCAGGAGCCACGAAAACTTGCTCAACGTCTTTAGACCCCAACAACTTTTTGGCAATCGCATGCTCACGACCACCTGAGCCGACAACTAACAGTTTCATCTATCAACCTCTTTTGCGAATTATTTACTAACATTATATCATAAACGTTCGTTTTAATCTTGTTTCTTTAAGTTTTTTTAAACAAAAAAGGAAAGAAACTGTTTTCTTCCCTTTCGTTTTCTTAATGTCTAAAATGTCTCACGCCTGTGAAGACCATAGTCAAGCCGTATTTATCAGCCGCTTCAATTGACTCTTGGTCACGGACTGATCCACCTGGTTGGATGATAGCCTTGATACCTGCCTTAGCAATTTCTTCCACATTATCTGCAAATGGGAAGAAGGCATCTGAAGCAAGAACAGCACCATCCAGACGGTCTTTAGCTTGGTCAATAGCGATGCGGACGGAAGCCACACGGTTGGTTTGACCTGGGCCAACACCAAGTGTCATGTGGTCATTAGTCACGATGATACCATTTGATTTGACGTACTTGATGGCTTTCCAAGCAAACTCAAGAGCAGTCGCTTCTGTCTCAGTTGGTTGGCGTTTAGTCACCACTTGCCAGTCAGCTGGGCTTTCTTTGACAACGTCTTGGTTTTGAACGAGGAGACCACCAACAACACCAGTGTATTCTGCTTCCACTTCACTGGCATCTTGAGCATCAAATGGCAAAGCTAGGATGCGCAAGTTTTTCTTCTTAGTTATCAAGATTTCAAGCGCTTCGTCAGAATAGCTTGGCGCAATGATGATTTCAAGGAAAACTCCGTGCATTTTTTGAGCTGTCGCAGCGTCTACCTCACGGTTGAGAACGACAATTCCACCAAAGATAGATACTGGGTCAGACTCATAAGCATAGTCCCAAGCAGTCTCGATATCATCTGCCTGACCAATACCGCACGGATTCATGTGTTTGAGAGCCACAACGGTTGGACGTTCTTTGAAGTCACGGATGATACGGATAGCAGCATCAGCATCACGGATATTGTTGAAGGACAATTCTTTACCGTTAAGTTGTTTAGCTGAAGCAATGGAGTAAGCTGTTGGCAAACCTTTTTGGTAGAAGTCAGCATCTTGTTGAGGGTTTTCACCATAACGCATTGGTTGCTTAAGGTCATAAGTCAAAGTGAGTTTTTCAGGTTTTGTTTCACCCACTTGAACTGTGAAGTATTCTGCGATTAAGGCATCATAAGCCGCTGTGTGACGGAACACTTTAGCTGCCAAACGCTGGCGAGTTTCGTATGAGGTTTCGCCGTTTGCTGTCAATTCGTCAAGAACAACAGCATAGTCAGCCGGATCTACCACAACTGTTACGCTAGCATGGTTCTTCGCTGCAGAACGAAGCATAGATGGACCACCGATATCGATGTTTTCAACGGCATCCGCGTATGTCACGTCTGGTTTGAGGATAGTTTCCTTGAATGGGTAAAGGTTGACCACAACAAGGTCAATGAGTTCAATCTTGTTGTCCTTAGCCGCTTCCAAGTGGCTATCCAAGTCACGACGAGCGAGGAGACCTCCGTGGATATTTGGATGGAGGGTCTTGACACGACCGTCCATCATTTCCGGGAAACCAGTCACATCGTCGATAGCAATGGTATCAACACCAGCATTGTCAAGTGCAACCTTGGTCCCACCTGTCGAGATGATATCCCAACCAAGTTTTTTAAGTTCTTGGGCAAATTCAACAATGCCCGCTTTGTCTGAGACGCTGATTAAGGCGCGTTTAGTCATGTTAGTTATCTTCCTTTTCTAATATCATATACTTCACTTCGTATAAAAATATCTGTTAAATACACTTCTTTTTGAAGCCTTTCCAAATACAGGATACTTAATAATATTTCTAATAAAAAGTATCAGCAGCTGTAATCAAGAAAAACGATAAAAAAATACCAATAGAATTGATCCGATAAATACGTTAAATGATATGCTATTTTTCGCCTGTATCAAAAAAATTGTTTTACAACTAAAGTGATAAAAGACGTCACCAAAATCATACCAACTGTACCTACAGACTTTACTAAACTTTCATACTTCTTAATTTTATTATCCTGTTTATCTGTCAAATCAGCGATTAGTAATTCCACAGCATACCTAGCTCTTCCACCATATATATGAATCAAATTATGACTTACTTCTCTACATAACTCTTCAAATTTATTAGGTTTCCTTCTGAAACTTTATCAAATTTTCGACCAAGATAAAAAAAGTACCCCAAAGAAACTACAGTACCAATAATACAGAGTACTTTTATAGACAAATCTCCAAAATCACCCACCCAAAGTACATAACTTATCACTACCAGTGTAATAAATATAATTAAACTAATTAGAAATTTATTTCTGATTTTTTTATTACTTTAGGGTAAAACTCTTTTTCATACTCATCAAAAAAATCCTCAAATTCTTTCACTTTATCTAGTAAAGTCTTAATAGCTTTATTATTCAAAATTTACTTTCTCCTTAATTTCAAACTATCCAAGACTTCTGGATAAAGTTTGTACTCTGTTTCGTGGATGCGAGTTTCGAAAGTATCAAGGGTATCACTTTCAAGGCGTGGTACACGGACTTGCTTGATGACCTTACCAGTATCAACACCAGAGTCTACCCAATGAATAGTCACGCCAGACTGGTCTACGCCTGCATTCCAAGCATCCTCAATGCCATGAGCACCTGGGAATTCAGGGAGATAAGCTGGGTGAATATTGATGATACGACCTTCATAAGCTGCTAACAAGGTTGGCCCGACGATTTTCATGTAGCCTGCGAGACAAACCAAGTCAATCTGGTGTTCATCCAAGAGTTCGACGATGGCTCCTTCATAGTCTGCCTTGTTCTCAAACTCTTTAAGTTCAAAGGCATAAGATAAAACACCAAGCTTTTCGGCACGCTCTAAGACATAGGCATCCCTGTGATCTGAAAAAACAAATTCTACTGGAAATTGTTCCGCAATCACCTGAAAGTTTGAGCCGTTACCAGAGGCAAAAACAGCAATTTTCATATTCGATACAAAGGGACGTTTCGGCTAGCCGAACAGTTTCGTAGAAAAATAGGAAATCATTGCTGGGTGCTTGCACACAAAATGATTTCTCTTTTTTCCTAGAAAATGAGTCCCGTGTTCAGTTAGGCTTGCTAACTAAACACTCCTTTCTACAATTTCTCCGTACAAAATGGTGATAACACCATTATTTAATCACCACACTTGCATCCGTCTTCTTCACAATTCGACCGATTTCATAAACTGGTTCGTCAAGAAGCTCTTTGACACGTTCCACATTCTCTGGTTTAACCGCAAGCATAAGACCGACACCCATGTTGAAGATTTCAAACATTTCTTCGTGTTTGATTTGGCCATATTTTTCAAGGGCTTTGAAAATTGGAAGAACTGGAACCTTGCTTTCATCAATTTCAGCAGCCAAGTCATCAGCGAACATACGTGGTACATTTTCGATGAAACCACCACCTGTGATGTGGGCAATTCCGTTGACCAATTCTTCTTTGATGAGCGGCAAAACAGCCTTGACGTAGATACGTGTTGGTTCCAAAAGAACGTCTTTAAGTTTCTTCCCTTCCAATTCTGGGAGAACTTCTTCACCTGTGTAATCAGCAAAGACACGACGAACAAGTGAGTAACCATTTGAATGGATTCCGCTTGAGGCAAGTCCAAGAATCACATCTCCTTCAGCTACTTTTGAACCGTCGATGATTTGAGATTTTTCTGCAACACCAACAGCAAACCAGCCAAGTCATAGTCATCTTCACCGTACATACCAGGCATTTCAGCCGTTTCACCACCGATAAGGGCTGCACCAGCTTGCACACAACCTTCAGCCACACCAGCAACAACTTGTTCTAGTTTAGCTGGTTCATTTTTACCAGTTGCGATATAGTCCAAGAAGTAGAGAGGCTCTGCACCTGCAGCGATGATATCGTTGACACACATGGCCACACAGTCTTGTCCAATGGTATCGTGCTTGTCGTACTTGATAGCAAGCATGAGTTTAGTTCCGACACCATCTGTACCTGAGATCAAAACAGGTTCTTTGACACCTGTTTTTGAAAGGTCAAACATGCCACCGAAACCACCAAGTGCTCCCATAACACCTGCACGCTCTGTACGTGCCACGTGTTTTTTAATTCGTTCAACAACTTCATAACCCGCTTCAACGTCCACACCTGATTGGGCATAAGCATTTTTATTTGTCATTTGTTAATTCCTTTTCCTTTCTTTCAATGGGAAATTTTATTTGTAAAAACTCGTTTTTTCTCCTAAACTTCTACGATATTCTTCTTCATAATCATAGAGAGGAGTTGGATATTCCCCATCAAAGTAAGCCACACAGAGACCGCCATTTGGCGCATCTGTTTCAATCCCAATAGAGTTAATCAAGCCATCAATCGAAAGATAAGTCAGGCTATCCGCACCAATGATTTGGCAAGTTTCCTCGACGGTATGATTGGCCGCAATTAACTCCTGACGTGTCTGGATATCAATCCCGTAGAAACATGGATAGGCAAGAGCAGGACTACCAATGGCAACGTGTACTTCTGATGCCCCCGCTTCTTTCAAAAGTTGGACAATGCGACGTGATGTTGTTCCACGTACAATCGAGTCATCAATCATGACCACACGTTTACCTTTCACGACACCAGAAACGGCAGACAATTTCATTCGAACCCCTTGCTCTCGCAATTCTTGAGTCGGCTGAATAAAGGTCCGTTGTGTATATTGGTTCTTAATAAGACCCATTTCATTTGGCAGACCTGATTCTTCAGCAAATCCCATAGCTGCACTGAGTGAGGAGTTTGGCACACCGACCACAATGTCAGCTTCATGCTTGAACTCACGTGCTAATTGAGCTCCCATTCGCTTACGAGCCGTATGGACATTGACACCATGGATATTCGAGTCAGGACGGGCAAAGTAAATGTACTCCATGGAACAGATAGCAAGCTGAGTATCGTTTGTATAGCTGTCATATTGAATGCCATTGTCATCAATAATGACAATCTCGCCTGGTTTCACATCGCGAATCCACTCAGCACCAATGACTTCAAAGGCACAGGTTTCAGATGAAACGACAACTGCTCCATTGGCCATTTTCCCGATTGACAGAGGACGGAAGCCGTTTGGATCAAGCGCTGCAATTAGCTTATCTTCAAACATCAAGAGATAAGCAAAACCACCTTTAACAAGACTGAGTGCTTCCTTGATCTTGCCCATCAGGTTTGGATTGTGGCTACGACGAATCAAGTGAGCCAAGATTTCTGAATCAGAAGTCGAGCTAAAGATTGCCCCTCTTTGTTCCAATTCTTGCTTGAGTGATTCTGCATTAGTCAAATTCCCATTATGAGCCAAACCAAACTGCATGTCATGAAAGCGGAAGAGGAAAGGTTGGATATTGTCTACAGAAGCTTCTCCCGCAGTCGCATAACGCACGTGTCCAATCGCTCCAGTTCCTGTCAATTTATCCAAATTAGCAGGATTTTTGAAGACTTCTGATAAAAGCCCCATATCACGATGACGCTTCAATTGTCCATGGTCATTGGAGAGGATCCCTGCCCCCTCCTGACCACGGTGCTGAAGACTATGGAGTCCAAAGTAGGTCAACTTGGCAGCATCTGGGTGGCCCCAGATTCCAAAAACACCACATTCTTCATTAAGAGATTTTACTTCGTATGTCATTTTATATACCTTTTATTTTCCAGTAAAGTATTTAACCGCTGATGCAAAGAGGTGTTGGTCTTTATTTCCTGGAATATTTTGGAAGAGACCGTCTTCGAAACGTTCTGAGTGACCCATCTTACCAATGATTTGACCGTTCTTACTTGTAATACCTTCGATCGCATTAACAGAACCATTTGGATTGTATTTAGAATCCATGCTTGGTTACCATCAAAGTCAACGTATTGGGTAAAGATTTGACCATTGTCACGAAGCTCTGCAAATTCCTCAGCTGTCACGACAAACTTACCTTCACCGTGTGATACTGGAATAGCATGGATGTCACCAACTTCTACTCCCGCAAGCCATGGTGAGTTGGTATTGGCAATCCGTGTTTCCACCATCTTAGCCACGTGTTGGTTAGCATCATTGTAGAAGAGGGTTGGACTCGTGCTACTTGCATCTTCAAAGTTACCATATGGAAGAAGACCAGATTTAACAAGGGCTTGGAATCCGTTACAGATACCAATAATCAAACCACCACGTTTGATGAAGCTATCAATAGCTGCACGTACTTTTTCATTGAGCAAGATGTTAACGATAAACTTAGCTGATCCATCTGGTTCATCCGCTGCTGAGAAACCACCTGCAAAGAAGATAATATTAGCTTTTTCGATATTGTCAACCATAGTGTCAACAGACTTGACAATAGCTTCTTCATTCAGTGTGACAAATGGTACCAAGTTGACTTTTGCACCTTCTTTTTCAAAGGCCTTAGCTGAATCGTACTCAGAGTTCGTACCTGGGAATACTGGGATGTAAACCACTGGTGTCTCAACTGTTTCTTTAGCTTTGATCACAGCATCAGATGCCACAGCAGGTACTTCTTCCAACTCAGTTGCTTGTGCAAATTCCGTTGGGTAAACCTCTTCCAATTTACCTTGGAAGGCACTGTCAAACTTGTGTCCATCAAGCGTTACATCATTGACAGAAAGTGTAAAGTCAGCTACTGTTCGTCCAATCTTGGCAACACCTGCAATGTCTTCAGGCGATGTGAAGACGAATCCACCCAATTGAGCTGTCAAGCTAGTGTCAAGGTCTGCTAATTCGACGTTTGCACCAATATGGTTACCAAATGTTGCAAGGGCAAGAGCTTCAACCACACCACCATATTTGACAGCTGATGCAGATGTGACTTTATGGTCAGCTTGAATTGCTTCAAATTGAGCAAAGTTAGACTTGATAAGATCAAAATCAATTTCTTGTGCCAAAGCTTGACCTGGAATATAGTAAATATTTTCACCAACAGCCTTAAATTCTGGAGAAAGAACCTTACGGCTATCTGCAGTTGTTACCCCAAAAGCAACCAAGGTTGGTGGTACTGTCAATTCTTCAAAGGTACCAGACATAGAGTCTTTACCACCGATAGATGGCAAACCAAGTTGAATCTGAGCTTCAATGGATCCAAGGAGAGCAGCCACTGGTTGACCAAAACGCTCTGCTTGTTTATCCATTCGCTCGAAGTATTCTTGATAAGATAAACGAGCCTTAGACCATTTTGCACCAGCAGCAACCAAACGAGCAGTTGCTTCGATAACCGCATAAGCAGCGCCATGGTATGGAGACCATTCTGCTACATAAGGGTTGAAGCCTTGCGCCATGACAGAAGCAGTTGTTGTCACACCATGTTGGACTGGCAATTTCTGTACAGAAGCTTCCGTTGGTGTGATTTGATAGCGCCCACCGAGTGGGTGATTGACTGTTGAACGACCAACTGAGCTATCAAAGATGGTTTGTATCCCTTTTTGACTGGCATGGTTCAGGTCAGCCAAGACTTCAAGAGTATCAGCTTCAAGGGTTTCAGCAGAAGTTTGACGTTCTTCTGGAAGCTTGACATCCTTGTCAACCACCTTAGCATCTACAACCACACGTACACCGTTTGTATCAAGGAAACGACGTTCCAAATCAACGATTGTTTCACCATTCCAGTGCATGACAAGGTTTGGTTTCTCAGTCACCGTCGCAACGACAACAGCATCAATATTTTCTTTGTTACATTCAGCAACGAAAGCATCTACATCTTCTGGACGAACCACTACGGCCATACGTTCCTGAGATTCAGAGATAGCAATTTCTGTACCGTTCAAACCTTGGTATTTCAATGGCACTTTGTCTAGATCAATTTCAAGACCATCAGCCAATTCACCGATAGCCACACAGACACCACCAGCACCAAAGTCATTTGATTTCTTAATCAGACGGGTCACATCCCCATTACGGAAAAGACGTTGAATCTTACGTTCTTCGATAGCATTCCCTTTTTGAACCTCAGCACCAGCTGTTTCAACAGATTCAACTGTTTGAACTTTAGAAGAACCTGTCGCACCACCGACACCGTCACGTCCAGTCTTACCACCGAGCAAGATAATCACATCACCTGCTTCAGGTTTTTCACGGACAACATTTTCCTTAGGAGCCGCACCGACAACTGCACCTAGCTCCATACGCTTAGCAACGAAACCTGGGTGGAAGTATTCACGAACATAAGTTGTTGCAAGACCAATTTGGTTACCGTATGAAGAATAACCGTGAGCCGCTGTTTTAGAAATCACTTGTTGTGGCAATTTACCAGCACGTGTTTCTGAAATCGGGGCTGTAATATCACCAGCACCTGAGATACGCATAGCTTGGTATACGTATGAACGCCCTGACAATGGGTCACGAATGGCACCACCGATACAAGTAGCCGCCCCACCAAATGGTTCAATTTCAGTTGGGTGGTTATGAGTTTCGTTTTTGAACATGAGAAGCCATGGTTCTTTGACACCATTGACATCCACTTCAATTTCAACTGAGCAGGCATTGATTTCATCAGACACTTCCATGTCATCCAAACGACCATTAGCACGCTCATAACGACCAAAAATAGTCGCCATATCCATCAATGTTTGAGGTTTTTCGCTACGTCCCAACTCATCACGCATGGCAATATACTTGTCATAAGTCGCTTGCAATTGTTTTTGGAATTTAGAAGCTGAGAAGTCGATGTTTTTCAACTCAGTTTCGAAAGTTGTATGACGGCAGTGGTCAGACCAGTAAGTATCCAAAACCTTCAACTCAGTCTCAGTTGGCACACGTCCAATGGATTTGAAGTAATCTTGAATGAAGAGAAGGTCATCCACTTCCATGGCCAATCCTTGCTTCGCCTTATACTGTGCAAAATCTTCTGCCGTATAAGTTTCAAAGAAATCCAAAGTCGGAATAGTTTTGTCAGACTCAGAGAAATCCTGCTTCGCAATGCCAACAGTGATATCTTTGAAACGAGAATCCACTGGATTCAAGAGGTAATTTTTGACAGCTTCCAACTCATTCGCATCAATATCCTTGTTAACCAAGTAAAGTTGCGCTGTATTCACTGTTACATCATTTGAACTACCAAGCAAAAGCAAAGCTTCTTGTGAAGATGCCGCCCGTTGGTCAAATTGACCAGGCAAACTTTCAATGGCAAAGAAAGCATACTTCTCAAGATCAGCATGAACCGCAGCTTCATCCAAAACAGTATCGGTCACCTGCTCAGAGAAGATATGTTTTTCTGCACGAGCAAACAGGTCATCTGCCAAACCAAAGACATCGTAAACCTGAACAATACGAAGATCATTCAAGGTTTTCAACTGAAGATTATGTTGTAATTCTTTTACTAAAGAGTCTGATTTTACACGAAAATCAGCTTTTTTCTCAACGAAAATACGTTTATCCATTTTATTTCCTTTATTTCTATTCAAATAGGTTATCGAAGACGAAGGTTTTCCGTTTCAAACAGGTTACTTCAAGCCCTGCAATTTCTCTAACACAACCTTATAAACATCTGTCAAACTGCCCAAATCTCTACGGAAAACATCCTTGTCCATGTGGTGCCCTTCAGCATCCCAAAGGCGGCAGTTATCTGGTGAGAATTCATCTGCCAAGATAATCTTGCCATCCTTATCAAAACCAAATTCCAATTTGAAGTCAATCAAGCGAAGACCAATTTGTGCAAACCAATCTTTCAATAATTCATTGATACGACGTGTTTCTTCCTTGATATAAGCAATTTGCTCATCATTGGCAATATCCAAAAACTTCACATGCTCATCATTGATGAATGGATCATCCAAATCATCGTTCTTGTAGTAAAATTCAACGATTGGAGTTTCCAAATCCAAACCTTCTTCAACACCGAAACGTTTTGAGAAAGAACCCGCCGTCACGTTACGAAGCACAACTTCCAAAGGAATGATTGTCACCTTCTTGTTGAGTTGTTCTGTGTCAGAAATGCGTTCGATAAAGTGTGTCGCCACACCAGCCGCATTCAATTTTTCAAAAATAAGAGACGAAATCTGATTATTCAGCACACCTTTACCCTCAATGGTCTCTTTACGAGCTCCATTCAGCATGGTTGCCTGGTCCTTGTAGACCGACTTAATCACATTTTCGTCTTCTGTAGTATAGATATCTTTAGCTTTTCCCGTATAAATAAGTTCACTAGACATTTTCTTGTTCGCCTTTCGTATTACTTTACATCATTCTAACACAACAGACACTAAAAATCAAATATTTCACGAACTATATTTGATATCATATCTGAAAAAGTACAGAAAAATCGCAAACGAATTTTCATTTGCGATTTTCTAGGATTGATTTGAGTTAGAATGCGAACCTTATTCTTGTTTCAAAAAGCGATCAAGATAGTAGCGTAAAAAACTCTTCCTACCTGTAATCATAGTCAAACGACCTTCAAGTCCATAACGAAGTTTTTCTGCTTGTTCAGCATTCAAATCCGTCTCTGCCTCTAATTTAAAGAAATTGCCCTTTTCTGTCTGAGTCGCACTGGTATCGATATTCGTAATCTTGGAAGTCAATACTAGCTGCTTATTGGCATCCGTTACTGTTGTAAATCGTACCTCATTTCCATGCTTGAGACCAGCCACTTCCTTAGAACTGATATAAGCTGTTAGTTTTGCCTTCCTCTCTCTAGCCAACTGCGGAAAAAGGTGAGCGAGGATAGTTCCTTCTGGAATGATGGTAGATCGACTATGCTCAGGATTCAAATGTAGAACACCATCTTCTGTTGCTGTAATTTTCCCCTTGTCTAAAAGATTTCCTTGAATCTTTTTCCCTGACTCCGCTTCAAGAATTTTCTGATCCAAGAGCGTTAATTCCTGGCCTACCTTGGCTAGTTGCTGAGATTTTAATGATTCCAACTGACTTCCTAATCCAGATGCATAAGCTTGCTGGGCTCCTGAACCTGCATACTGTACTCGATAACCTGCAAGAGTTGACTCCAACTGAGTGATTTGAGCATCTAGCTGAGATAGGGCCTGCTGTTTGGCTTCCGATCCCTGCTCTTTTGTTGACTGATAAGACTGATAAATGGCATAAGCTGGATGATCACTCTCTAAGTGTCCATCACCCTGAATAGCAGACTTGGCTTGCTGATATTCTTTAATTTTGGACTGGGTTTCACCGATGAGATTGCCTAACTCTGCCTGACTACCACTAGCTGCTGCATTTTGAGATGATATACTAGCATTTTGTTGCTCAACCTGACTCCGTAAACTAGCAGCTTGATTTAGATAATCTAAAAAACTATGCTGATAACCAAATTTGTCTGCTTCTGGAAATTGATCACTTCCTGCTTGAAGGCTTGCTTTTAAATACTCCAGTTGAATCTTCTGATCCTTGAGCATTTCCAACTGACTGGCATAATTCTCAGCCTGAACGGCTTCTGCTCCCTCTTGGTATTGAACGAGAAGATCCCCTTGCTTGACAAACTTATTTTCAGCCAAATGATTCGCCACAATCTTACTATTACTACTAGACTGAATGGTAGCAATGATACGAGCAGGTTCTACCGTAGCTCCAGCTGTCAAGCTTATCTCTTTTTGGGCAAAGATTGAAAAAACGATCAGGAACAAAAACAAGATAAAACTTGGAAAAATCACATAACTAGAAAAATTATGGTAACGACGATTGTAAAACTCAGCACTTTCTAAAAATTCTGATTGCATCTTTTCTCCTCTCTAACTATTCACCAAGTGGGTATAGAAACCACCCTGAGCCAGTAATTCCATATGTGTACCCTCTTCGACAATCTTGCCCTGATCCAAAACCACGACCTTCTCTGTCCGCTCAGCAATGGTCAAGCGGTGGGCGATGAAAATCAAGGTCTTATCCAAAGTCATCAGATTATCGACAATTCGCTTCTCGGTCAAAATATCCAGACTGCTGGTCGCCTCATCCAAGATCAAGACAGGCGCATCAGTCAAGAGAGCACGCGCCAGAGCGATCCTCTGACGTTGACCACCTGAAATCCCTGCCCCATCCGAAGTCAATTCTGTCTGGTAATTCAGTGGCATACGCTCAATATCTTCCCGAACCTCTGCCAACTCCACTGCTCTCAAGATATCCTCCTGAGTCGTCCCCTCCTTAGCTCCGAGGAGAAGATTCTCCAAGATCGTTCCATTAAAAACGTAGGGTTGCTGAGGCAGGTAGTTGATATACTGGCGCAAAGCTTTTTTGTCAATCTGATTGAGATTGACGCCACCCAGGCTAATCTCCCCCTGACTTGGATCGTAAAAATTAACCATCATCTTAGCCAAGGTCGTCTTACCCGATCCTGAAATTCCCACAAAAAGCCACTTTAGAGCCTTGTGGAATAGTCAGATTGATGTCCGACAAGACATCTCGACCATAACCATATTTGTAGTGAACCTGCTTGAAAGTCATATCTCCTTCTAGCAAGCTCAAATCTGAGACTGTTTTCTTTTCCTCAAACTCAGATGCAACCAGATAAACTTCATTCAGACGGTTATTGGCAACCTGCGCTGTCTGAAGTTTGGTTTGCAGATTGATGATATTCTCCAAAGGATTTGTAAAATAAACAAGCAAGGTATTATAGGTGATCAACTGGCCCAAACTCATCTTATTGTCCATAACTAGGAGAGCCCCCATCCAGAGAATGCCAACATTGAGCAAGAGCTGGGCAAGCTTTTTCAGAGCCTTTTTGCTGACTTTCTGCCCGACTGTAGATAAAAGATTTTTTTCAGATAATCCACAAATTCCTTGTCAATCTTTTGATAACGGGAGCTTTCACTAGTCAAGGATTTAATGGTCTCAATGCCGTTGATGTCCTCAATAATAGAAGAAGACAGAACCGCATTGGCTTCCATGGTATCCCGATTCATCTTTTCAAAGGGCTTCATAAAAGCAAAGATAATCACTGTGTAGATAGGAAGAGCTAGTAAACTCATGAAAAAAAGATTGCTATTCTGCGAAAATAGAACTACTGAAATAATCAAGACAGTAGATACATCCAAAAAGATTGACAGAATAGTCGAAGCCAGCGCATCAATGATACTATTTGCATCCGTGAAACGAGACACAATTTCCCCTGTCCGTCGTGTTGCAAAAAAGGACATGGGCAAATGAAACACGTGCTTGATGTAAGACAAAATCACATCAATGGACAAGCGTTGCCCCAAAACAAGTAAAAGATATTCCTGGGCATAAGATAAGATTTGCTGAAGGACATAAACGATGACTAGCCCTATTGAGATAATGCCCAAGGTTGAACGCATCTGATCTGGTACATAAGTGTCGATGATAGACTGAAGGTAATAAGAACCCACAATGTTAATCAAGGTCACCAAGAGGGTCGCCAAAACGATATTAACAATCAAACCTCGCTGTTTCACTAATATAGGGATAAAGGAGAGCAGACCATTTTTTTGTTCCTTATGAGGCTTATAAGTCGGAGATGGGGCCATAAAAATAGTGATTCCTGTCCACTCCTTAGCAAAGCGCTCACGAGAAATCTTGGTCAGCTTAACACTAGGATCTGGATCTGCAATATGAATGTTGTTCTTGTCTTGCCCAGTCACCACATAATAATGGAGCAATTTCCCTTCCTTAAGCACATGAGCCACAAAAGGAAAGGTTACATCCGGCAAATCAAACAAGCTCATGTCCGCCTTTATTGCTCGCGTCTCAAAACCAATTTCCTCTGCAACCTTGACTAAGCCTAAAGCCGTAGTACCATCCATGGTCGTCTTGGCCAACTCTCGCAAGTGAGCCAGAGAATAATAACTACCGTAATAACCAAAGACCATGGCTAATGAAGCCACACCGCAGTCCATCTGATCTACCTGAGGACGATAATGCCGTTTACTAAATTTCATATCCTACTCCTTTTCCTAACAATCTCCAAAGAAAACTTTGTAAGATTATTTTATCCAAACAAAGAAGCAAAAAGAAAATTATTTCTAAAAAAACAATAACTGCACCTGAACAGCACTTTTTCCTAAATAAAAATAGGTAGAACAAACGTCCTACCTAGAAAAATATAATGATTAATATTTCTTATCTTTTTCCAACTTTTTTTGTCAATCATATACAAAAACTATAGCTGAAAAACAAGGGTGGTACAAGATAGCTTTTTTTCAATCATTGTCAGATGAAATCCTAGAGTTGCTAGTATCTTGACAATAAACATATTCATCAGAAATAAGAAAAAGGAATGTTAGAAAAAAATGTTAAAGTCTTATTCATTTCCATCCTGATTATCTTCTTTACCTCTTATTTTCTGGATAGCATGATATTTTACTGCTATGTAAATGATTAAAAAAAGTAGGGGATAAGAGAATAAATCTGAAAGTTCCATGAAATTTACACTATACTTTCCTAGCAATAGTTTATAGTCCATTAAAAATTTGCATGATAGAAAGTACAATACGTACTAGCAGAAGCAGTCCTAATAATATCACTTCTTTTTTAAACATACGAATATCTTTCTAACTAAAATCAAACTATCGTTTATCAGCTTAACACCCCAACATTCCCCAAAATTGCCCTAATACTGGAGCCACAAAGTTTAGATTCATTTTATCAACCTTTATCATATTTTTCTTCACTTCTATAAAGTAAAATAAATGCCATCAAGAATAGTGAAATTGTAGGTATGTCAAAACTTTCAAACCATGTAGGTAGATTTATTTTGTTTACATCAGCGACTATTCTAACAATGATATAAACCATCGAACTGCAGCATACAGTAAACTCTAGCCAAGCTTTTTGTAACACTTGAACGACTTTCATCTCAAACCCCAATCTGATGTTCCATCAATTTCCAATCTTACTTTCTTTTGTTTTGTACTTATACCCTACATAAAACAGACCGAGTAGAATTGGATAGGTTTCTAGATAAAACAAGGTATTGATCGATTTTTTCAAAATCAAATACGTTACAATATAGATAATGACTGACACGATAAAATAACCTTCAGCAAATCCCAATAAAAATTTTTTCATAGCAGACTTCTATTTATCTGACAAAAATGACAGAGTTTTTCCGCCATTCACACGGACAAAATCCTTTTCATTCAGATTCATCATTTATAGTTTGGATTATATTTTGACAAATCCTTGCAAAAAATCCCAAAATAGCCTGAGGCAATCAATCCAACTAAATACCATTTCCAATCAAAGGATAATAAAGAACCTGTACGAATTACATGAAGCACGAGATTGAGACCTATTGCCACCAAAGGAACTATGGCAACAATGTATTGAGATCAGTGTTGCGATTGTTCATTATCTAACGCCCACGACGAGCAAAATCTGAACCAAATTTGTAACCAGCATTAAAAATTTGTACAGCAGCATTCAGTACTCCTGCAATCCCAACTGCTTCCGCAAGACCAAAACCACCTTTTGTTCTCACTAATTCATCGTCAGATAATTGATAAAATTGTTCTAAGTTCATGTTCATCATTACTCCTTTGTATTATATTTTTATTGCTATATAAATGATTAAAATGAGTATTGGATAGGTAAATACTTCTGAAATATCCATAAAATTTACACTATACTGTCCAGGTAATATTTTTATAGTCAATTAAAAATTTGAACAATAGTAAAAAAATAATACGTAGCGATAACAATACCCCTAATAATATCACTTCTTTTTTTAAAAACATAGAAATGCCTCTCTGACTACAATCAGATTATGGTCTATTTGCATAATACCCCAAAGCTGCTCCTCCAGCAAAAAGCGCTGTTGCTCCACCTGCTACTGCCGCACCTACCTTCCAAATAGATACTCCAGCGAGTACAAGAGGCAGTGCTCCCCCATCCACTTCCATCAGCTCTTCTTCCGTAAGAGCTGCAAAGTTCTGTTCCATTTTATCAAAGTTTGTCATTTATTTTCTCCTTTTTTTATAGTTTTTTGTTTGTGATTTTTAACCTTTAAACCATTTTAAAAGCCAAATTGGATAAATAACTGAAATAACCATTTCTAATCTCCTTCCTCTTCTTCTCACTTGTCTATTCGAGAAATAATTTTAAAAATAAACAGCTAAATCAAATTTATTTTAAAAACCACTTAATTAACCATGGATACATGATTGGCACAAACATGAAGCAATCTCCTTCCTTTTCTTCTTACTTATCTATTCGATAAAATAATTTTAAAATAAACAACTAAGTCAAATTTATTTTAAAAACCACTTGATCAACCACGGATAAAGACCTGTCACATACATCAGTAATCCTCCTTTTTTGTTCTCATCTTTTTATTCGTAAACTCGACTATAAAACTTCAAAATCTTATCTTTTTTCGAGAAATAAAAAACTCTAAGCAGGCAGAGCCTGCTAACTCATGACAGAAAAAGAAGTTTAGCTTATAATGAAGATGAACAATACAAATCCGTGGTGTTTAATAGGGCTTTTCCTTCCTAGCCTGTACAAAAAACTGGATGAATAAGAGTCATGAGATAACTCGAATATGCCTTGAGCATGAAAATAAAATTACAATTAGCCTCTTGTTCTATTGTTCAAATAGTTAACAGGAGGTTTTTATAATGGAAGTCATGATTGAAACGTGTTGTGGTATTGATGTCCACCAAAAGTCTATCGTTTGTTGTATTCTAGATGGTCCACTAGATACCAATAAGCCAAAGAAAATTCAGAAGAAATTTGGGACAACTACTGTAGCTCTTCACAATGCCTTAGCTTGGATATTAGAAAACCATGTCACACATGTCTTTTTTGAAAGCACTGGGCAATATTGGCTCCCTCTCTTTAATATCTTTTCAGATTCTGATCTCGTCTTAGTACTTGCCAATCCTCAACATATCAAGAATGTACCCGGTCGTAAGACAGACGTGAAGAACGCTGAATGGATTGCTCAACTCGGTCGTTGTGGGCTGATTGAACCTTCCTATATTCCTGCCCCTGAAGTGATGCAGTTACGTTTACTGACACGTCGCATGCGTTCTTATAAACAACGTCAAACTCAAGTCAAAAAAATGAAATTCACAATCTCTTACAACGAGCCAATATCAAGCTAACCAGTTATCTTTCTGATATTTTTTCTAAGACGGGGCAAGCACTTTTAAAATTATTCATTGACGGAGAAACCATTAATGTAGAATCTGTTATCCCTTGTATCCAAAAGCGAGTGAAAGCAAGTCCAGAAGAACTCGTTGAAGCGATGGAAGGGAAGTTGTCACTAGAAGACCGCTTCCTCTTAGACCAGAGCTTAGAAGAATGTCAGATGTACCAGGAACTCATTGAAAAACTGACAGATGAGATTCAACACTACATCGAAAAGGAGTTCCCCTGAGGAAAATAGGATACTTCAAACCATTCCTGGTGTGAATGAAAAACTGTGCTGCCACTATTCTAGCTGAGTTTGGACCAACTATTACAGCCTTTCCATCCGATACACACTTAGCATCATGGGCTGGACTCTGCCCAGGGTCTTATGAAAGTGCTGGCATTAAAAAATCCTCACACATCACGCAAGGAAATCGATATATCAAACAGGCTTTGACCATGTCGGGATTAATTGCAGCACATTCTAAGGATCCAGCTTTTTCTTCTTTTTACAATCGAATTTCCCAAAGAGGAAGCAAGATGAAGGCGATTATTGCTTGTGCTCATAAGATTCTCAGAATCATTTACAAACTACTCTCCACCAAGCAGACTTATCAAAAAGAAAAGGCGCTAGGACTGAGGAAACAGTTCTAACGCCCAAACTAAAAAAATTTTCAATTACAGTATAGCACAGGGAGTGAATTTTTGCACTTTTTTACTGTTTTTTTCAAATAAAAACAACATGACTTGCATGTTGCTTTATGTTAGATTTTATCTTTAATAGCTTTTAATACATCTGCTACACTTTGGAGGTGATCGATTTCTTCATCACTGATTTCGATTCCGAATTCATCCTCAATGGTTAGTACGAATTCCATCAAATCTACCGAATCAGCATCCAAATCATCCTTCAAGCTCAAGGCCTCTGTGACTACAAAGTCTTCCCCTTGACGTTCTTGGATAATGGTCACGACACGGTCAAAAATTTCTTTATCTGTCATATATATTATTCTCCTGAAAATTCACGCGCAGTTTGAGCAACTACGTCTGTTTCTAGCATGGTACGAATCTGACGAATCGTACTATACACAGCCTTGGCATCACTTGAGCCATGAGTCTTGACAACAGGCGCCTTAACACCAAACAAGACTGCACCCCCAACATCTGAATAGTTGAGTTGCTTTTTCAAACCTCTAAGACTATCCTTAAGAAGAAGAGCACCAAGTTTTGCTCGAAGTCCACCACCTGTAATAGCATTTTTTAGCAATCCCATGATTCCCATGGCTGTTCCTTCGATGGATTTTAGCACAGCGTTTCCCGTGAAACCGTCTGCCACGACAACATCTGCAACACCCTCCATCAAATCACGCGCTTCCACATTACCGACAAAGTTCAAACTCTCATCAGCTGCTAGCAAGTCATAAGTTTCCTTGCGGAGTGGATCTCCCTTACTGCTCTCTGTCCCGTTATTAAGCAAACCAACTCGTGGTTTTGCAATTCCACGAACATTTTTAGCATAGAAAGAACCTAAGATGGCGTATTGATGCAGGTGATGGGCTGTGTTTTCTGCATTGGCACCGAGGTCCAGCATGTCAAAACCTTTCCCATCAACTGTTGGTAAGGTTGACATAAGCCCTGGACGATCGATATTTTTGATGCGACCAACGATGAAAAATCCTGCCGCTAGCAAAGCACCTGTATTTCCTGCTGATAGCACGGCATCAGCCTCACCATCTTTGACAGCCTTAGCAGCCAATACCATACTGGCATTTTTCTTCTTACGAATGGCTTTTGTCGGTTCATCATCCGAATCAATTTTTTCATCTGTATGGATAATGCTGACGCGTTCTGTAGCTGTTAGATATTGCTTGATTTTGCTTTCGTCTCCATAAAGTTGAATCTCAATATCTGAAAGTCAGCAAGGGCTTGATTGACACCCTCAACGATGGCTTGAGGTGCGTAATCGCCACCCATTGCATCTACTGCGATTTTTTTCATTTGTCTTCCTCTTTTAGTAATTGTCCCCAATCGGCTAGGGAATCAATAAATTTCTTTGATTTTAGGTGAATTCCGACGTATTCTTCATAAATTTGGTCCATGAACTGACGCAATTCTTGCTTGATTTCAGACTTGAGAGAAATAGTCTCCAAAGTCTCAAAGTTGATAGCTTGAAATTGATTGAGCAGATAGGGAATGTTTGGATTCAGATGACAACGTTTCTCGTCCTCATGGTAATGATCAGGACATAAGCAAGCGCCATATTTGAAAGAAAAATCAAAGGCCTGACCCACCCGATGGCAAAAAACACACTCATTAAAATTAAGACTAATCCCAAACCGGGTCAAGATCTGAATTTCAAAAATATTGGTCAAAACTTGATAATCCAGCCCCTCTTCCATCAACTCTAAAGTCTTTTGTAAAAAAGCAAACAAGGGAGCGTCCTGCTGATTATCCTGCAAACTCGCATCCGCCAAAGCTGCCACATAGGTCGCATAGGCCATGACAAAGAGATCACTATTGATTTTTGGAAAGGTCATCACCTCATGATAGTCTTCAATATAACTAAGTCCATCATCATTGATTCGCAAAAGAAAACGAGCCAGCACCAAAGGTTGAATAACTGGAGCCAGTTTGGACTGACCGGCATGTTTGACAAAAAACATCCGCTTGCCGACCTGCTCTGTGAAAATCTTGACTAGCTTGTCATCCTCACGAAAATTACGATTGTAGAGCACCAACCCCTGACTCGTAATAGACTGAATCATGCTTCTCTCATGTACTCCTCAAGACGTTTCATAGCTTCTCTGATGATTTCCATGCTAGCTGCATAAGACAAGCGCACATAACCTTCTCCATATTGACCAAAAGCTGCACCAGGGATAAAGGCAACAGCCTTCTTGTGAGCAAAATCTTTTAGAAAAGCAAACGAATCTTGATTGTAGCCTACTGGAATCTTAGCAAAGATATAAAAAGCACCATCTGGTTTGATTATCTCAAAACCAAGATTAGTCATTTTCTCGATAATGTAGTCCCGACGTTGGATATACTCCTTTTTCATCGGCTCTGCATCATCTTTACCAGCTGTTAAGGCTTCTACTGCAGCATGTTGCGCCATAGTATTTGCAGCAGTTACCAAGTACTGGTGACTCTTGATGAGTTGGGCTGTGAAGTTTGCTGGTGCGAAGATAAAGCCTAAACGCCAACCTGTCATAGCATGTGATTTGGATAGACCATTGATGATAATGGCCTGATCTCTCAGCATTGTTCCCAAAGATACATGATTTTCCCCTGTATAAGTCAACTCTGAGTAAACCTCATCACAGACTACGAAAATCTCATACTTGCGTAAAACGTCAGCCAAGGCTTCCAACTGTTCGCGACTATAAGTAATTCCTGTAGGATTAGCTGGATAGTTGAGAATGACTGCCTTGAGTTTGTCACCCTGCTCCAGAATTGCCTTCTCCAGCATTTCAGGAGTCAAGACAAAACCATTTTCAGTTGTATCAATCTCGACAATCTCTGCGCCAACTAGATTGACAATTGGTTCATAACCTGGATAGGCAGGAGCTGGCAAGAGAACCTTGTCACCCTCTTCTAAAATAGCTGTCAAAGTAGCTGATAGAGCCTCTGTCGCACCAATTGTGACCAAGATTTCATTCTCTGGATTATAGTCAAGCTGGTATTTTTCTCTTACAAAATCACTAGCTGCCTGGCGCAATGTCAACAAACCACTCATCCCTGTATAGTAGGATTGGTTTTGGTCAATGGCGCGCTTAGCCGCCTCCTTAACATGGTCTGGAGTTGTAAAGTCAGGCTCTCCCAATGTCAGACGTAGAACCCCAGGAATCTCAGAAATAGCCTGGTCAAACTGACGAATCAAGGAAACTTGAATCTTATCTAATTGTTTATTAAAGCGCTTGGTTAAGTCCATAGATACCCTCCTTGCTTAAAGAACATATGTCTATTATACTACAAAAGCTCTCTGACCGCAAAATCACACTAGCATAAGCAACTGATGTATGTTCATTTAAATTCATTACAACACTATGTTTTTAGAATACTCAATGAAAATCTCATGAAACTAAGAATCGAGGTGAAAACATAACTAAGGTTAGGTAAGCCGAAGATGACAACGTATTAGGAGATTTTCGACGAGTATTGAGGAGTTGCGTAAGGAAATAAATCGGATAGGAGTCAATATAAATCAGGTCACAAAAAAGTAAACGAAGATAATCAGGCTAGCCTAAATGAATTTAGTCAGATTCTTGAATTTCAGAAACATTTGAAAGATACAGTCAGACAATTTATTCAAAAACAAGAAAATCAAACAAAGGTACAGGACAGATGGTTGTAATAAGAATTATTGTTGACATTCTCTCTTATTTATCCTAAACGATAACTAAGGATAGAATGATGTCGGATGACTGGTAACAGTTTTCTCAAAGGTTGCTGATGATTCAGCTTCAGGTTTGGCACTACCTTCAGCTTTAGGCTGTAAAGAACCCACTCCACCACTGGTTCTATTCGTTTCACTCTTGGATTATATTCAAGAGTTTTTTCTTGCAAAAAAAGTTCAAAAAATATATACTGGCTATACACGATATAGAACGGAGATATACCATGACTACATCACTTGTTAAGCAATATAATTTTAAAATCAATGAGTTAGCAATGGAACAAGCTAGAGCCATTATCAAGGAAAAAGGAATGACCATGACGGATGCTATCACTCTTTTTATAGAGCAGATTGTCCTCGAACAGGACTTGCCAATCAAGACTGCAGAAGATTTACACCGTGAACAGTTGATTGAGGAATTACAAGCTCAATCCGAACGAGCCTTAAGAGAATATGAAGCAGGAAAAGGGACTTCCCTAGACAGTATGAGAGCACGCTATGGCTTATAAAGTAATTATTTCTGATGAAGTGACCCAAGCTATTGACAGTATTCATGATTACATCACTACTGTTCTTTTATCACCTCAGTCTGCTAAAAATACTGTGAGTAAAATTTTAGATGGCTTAAAAAGTTTAGAAGTCTTTCCTGAGGCTGGTTTTGACGCCGATGAAAAAATTGGTGTAAAGATTAACAGTAAGTACCCTACACGAGGAAAAATTATCGGTCAGTATGTCTTACTCTACTTCATCGACCAAAAACTAAACACTGTTTTTTTATCTCACCTATTCCACACAAAAAGCGACTATGTCACTTTGCTACAAAATGGTACTAAAAAAAGCTCAACTGATTGAGACATCTTTCTTTATTTTATAAGCTCCAAAATCTTAATTTCTGGTACCGTCTTAGTTTAACAATACGCTGTATATAAAATTTTTACAACTACTTTTCCTTTAGAAACGTTGATTTAATAAGGGTTTAAATATTATAGAGTATACTTTTTGTAATATATGGTTTTTGCTAATCTTCGTTACAACTATTCTAACACCATTATTGATTACTAGATCGGTAATGTCATTTCTGAGTGGATAGTCAGAAAGTGGCTAGACAAGCGCGACAAAAAAATATAACCTGAGTTTAGTTTTAATATAACTAGACAAAAAGAAATACCAGAGATGGAGCTCTGGTATTTCTGTTTTTGCCAAGACTTCGTTACAGTTCTTGTACAGCTATTATCACATAAATTAGAGAAACTTGTCAAATAATTATTAAACTCTACTTTCTATTTACTTTTCTTCTGGACAAGACTATAATAAGAAGTGCTTATTTCGGAGGTTTTTATGTCATTTCTATCAAAAAATAGGGCAGGACTTTTAGCCTGTCTTATCATTTCCATCATCTCTTGGATTTTAGGAGGTTTCTTCCCAGTCGTAGGGGCACCTGTCTTTGCCATCTTTATCGGCATGATTCTCCATCCCTTTCTCAGTTCCTATAAACAACTGGAGGCTGGTTTGACTTACAGCTCCAAGAAATTGCTTCAGTATGCTGTTATCTTGCTTGGGTTTGGACTCAATATCTCTCAGGTCTTCGCAGTTGGAAAATCTTCGCTCCCTGTCATTCTATCCACCATTTCTATAGCTTTGATTGTTGCCTATCTCTTCCAGCGCTTTTTTTGACCTAGATACAAAGCTAGCTACCTTGATCGGTGTCGGTTCCTCTATCTGTGGCGGTTCTGCCATTGCAGCGACTGCTCCTGTCATCCATGCCAAGGAAAAAGAAGTCGCACAAGCCATCTCTGTTATCTTTTTCTTCAATGTCTTAGCAGCGCTTATTTTCCCAACCCTAGGAACCTGGCTTCACCTATCAAACGAGGGCTTCTCCCTCTTTGCAGGTACTGCGGTCAATGATACTTCCTCTGTAACAGCCACTGCCAGCGCCTGGGATAGTCTATACAATACCAACACTCTGGAGGCTGCTACTATTGTCAAATTGACCCGTACCCTAGCTATTATCCCTATCACTCTCTTCCTCTCCTACTGGCAAAGTCGTCAACAAGGCAACAACCAAGGAGTAAAACTTAAAAAAATCTTCCCTGTTTTCATTCTCTACTTTATCCTAGCTTCCCTGCTAACCACCGTCCTTACTTCCTTCGGTGTCAGCAGTAGCTTCTTTGCACCTCTCAAACAACTATCTAAATTCCTCATCATCATGGCCATGAGCGCTATCGGTCTCAAAACCAATCTCATTGCTATGATTAAGTCCAGCGGTAAAGCTATTCTACTTGGAGCTCTTTGCTGGATTGCCATCATCCTGACTAGTCTCGGTATGCAAACGCTCATCGGTATTTTCTAAGACAAAAGGTAGCCCGCAAGCTACCTTTTTATTGTTCAAGAATTAAGCGTGTATGTTCTCTCTTGATGCAACGATTCATCACGATATCATCGCAACCTCCAGCACGCAAGATTTCTTCCGCTTCTAGACTTTCAAGTCCTAGTTGCGCCCAGAAAATCTTAGCATCTGCCTTGAGAAAAATCACGTGCTACATCAGGCAGAAATTCACTACGACGATAGACATTGACGATATCTACAGGAAAGGAATCTCAGCTAGACTGGCATAAGCCTTTTCTCCCAAGATTTCCCCACCTGCAGCCTTAGGGTTTACTGGTATGATTCTATAGCCACGAGCCTGCATTTCCTTGGTCACTCGATTGCTAGTTGTTTCTTCACGATCAGACAAGCCTACTACTGCTAAAGTCTTACTGGTTTCTAGATACTGACGGATCACGCCATCACTTGGATTGATAAATTCTTGAGTCATAAAAATCCTCCTTTTTCATCAGTATAGCATATTTTGAAAGGGTTTGCAGAAATTTACTATAAAAACAAAAAAATCAAAAAAATCCTCCCAAAAATTAAACTATTTCATTTAATTTGAGGAGGATTCATAAATTTTTTTATTTATAGATTATTCTCTTGTTGGTTTATACTGAAGGCTTTCTCCATGTTGTTTGACAAAGTCACTCATCTCTGAGTCAGGAATTTGTCGAAGATAGAGGTTGGCACGAATCGTATCATCTTCTTCACGACAAGTAGAAAGAACAAGATATTTATCCTTAGCTGATACCTTAACATTTGGTTTCTTAACCTCTGCAGTATCATAAATAATATTTAGCTGTTTCTCAAAATCCGCATCATCATCAAAAGAAGTACGGTAAAAAGCTGTTTCTTCTGGAACAATAATCATGGCAACAGCTTCATAATAATACTTTCTCTCTGGAGTTTCAATGACAACATAAGGGTGTTCATCAAAATATTCTTGGCGACTGAAGTAATTCACATCTTTAAACATACGATGATCAGGAACTTTACTACCACGAGCGTGACCAAATAACCAAGTCAATCGATCGCTAAAGTCCTTCTTGTTATCGGCGTCCATAAAGACTGCACCCATTAAAGGTTCGTTAACGCCATCAAAGCGCTTATCTAAATAAGTCGCATTATCCGTTGTTTGAACGACTGGTTCATCCAACTGTGTACCAGGAATATATACATAACCAACTGTTTCAGAGTTTGTTGCAAGCAAGCCTTTAAATTTATTTGCGAGATATTCCTTTTCTTCTGCGCTAGCAGTATAGGCTTGTTTTGGAGCTTCCTGAGTAACTTTTGCATCATTTAGCTTATCTCCACTTGGAGCTAGAAAGCTTTTATAGATAAAGAAGCCTCCCAAAGCAACGATAGCTACTGCAACAATTGAAGCAATTATTTTAGTAATTGGTGATTTCTTTGTCGTAGAACGTCTACTCATCTTTTCCTCCCTCATTTTTTACCAAAAAAATCACTGAAACCAAGTTTCAGTGATTGGCTACTTTTTAAATAAAATTATTTAGCAGCGTGTGTTTTTGGAAGGGCTTTTTGACCTGCTTTAGCATTTGCGCCTGCTTTTTTAGCAGCTGCGTCTGCTTTTTTAGCTTGGTCTTTAGCACCTGGTTTACCATCTTCTGGTTTAGTTGCTGCTTGATCAGCTGCTGCTTGTTCTTCTGTTACTACAGGACGACCAGTTTGGTTAGCTTGGTCTTCAGCAATACGAGTTGAGTTTGGTTTGTTGTCTTCTACACCAGTTGTATCGTTCCAGTAGTTACCTTGACGTTGAGCTGCTGCACGATATTGTTCTTGCAATTTTTGAACGTAGCGGTTACGAACATTGTTGTAAATTTCGCTATAAGCTTGCTCACCTTTAGCTTTAGCTGCTGCAACTTCAGCTTCTAGAGCATTTTTCTTATCAGTAAATCATGGCCTGAGTATCCAGAGTCCAAGAAAGCTTTCAATTTAGCTTCAGCTGCTTTAACTGCTGCTGCTGATGTTTGATCAAATTGACGTTGTGCTTCTGCACGGATTTCAGCGTCATGTGCTGCTACTTGTGTGTTAGCTTCATCAGCAATATCACGTTCAGAAACATATTTCTTTTGGATCAATTGGTTAGAAGAAGCTGGGTTTTCTCCTTGTGCAAAAACTGGAGCTGCTGCTGAGAATACTGCAAGAGCTGCTACTGATGCCAATAAAACTTTTTTCATTGTTTTATCTCCTCTTTAAATTTAATTATAAGGATAATCCCTATTACCTCAAATTATATCACATATATTTAAGTTGTCAAGTTTTTTTCTTAAGCTATTTTTAAAAATTCCTGGTAAAAAAACGAGTAAAATTTATTATATTCTTAAAAAAACAAGCAATATTCTCGAAAGATTAAGGGAAAAAAATGGACTAAAAAAACGAACAATTAGTGAAATTTTCACATTTTTCTGATCTAATTAAGAAAACTCCCAACAAGGCCTATCACTTTGTTAGGAGTTTTGTCTGATCCAACGAATTCGTTAGATTTTCTTCTCAATACTAAATAATGGAGATAGAGGACGTTTTTCGTGGATACGAATGATAGCATCCGCCAAGAGATGTGCAATAGAGATTTGCTCAATCTTATCAATCAATCGCTCTTCTGGTAGGTAGATAGTATCCAAAACAACTAATTTTTTAATAGCTGATTTTTGGATATTATCCATAGCAGGCCCTGAAAGAACTGGGTGCGTACAGCTTGCGTAAACTTCGACAGCTCCAGCTTCAGCAAGAGCATCTGCCGCATGACAAATAGTTCCAGCTGTATCGATCATATCATCAATCAAGATACAAGTCTTGCCTTCTACCTTACCAATGATGTTCATCACTTCACTAGTATTCATCTTGTCCACGCTACGACGTTTGTCGATAATGGCAATTGGAGTTTTCAAAAACTCTGCTAATTTACGAGCACGAGTCACCCCACCATGGTCTGGACTGACAACCACATAGTCAGAACCAACCATGCCACGACGCTCAAAGTAGTCTGCAATCAAAGGAGCACCCATCAAGTGATCAACAGGAATATCAAAGAATCCCTGAATCTGCGCAGCGTGCAAGTCAATCGTCAACAAACGATCCACTCCAGCCACTTCTAGCATATTTGCTACAAGTTTTGAAGTGATTGGCTCACGCGCTCTCGCCTTTCTATCCTGACGTGCATAGCCATAGTAAGGCATCACAACGTTGACAGATTCTGCACTGGCACGTTTCAAAGCATCTACCATAATCAAAATTTCTAGCAGATTGTCATTTACAGGTGAGCTAGTTGATTGTAGGATAAAGACGTGTTTTCCACGGATCGATTCTTCGATATTAACTTGAATTTCTCCATCTGAAAATTGACGTACGGTTGATTTTCCCAACTCTATCCCAATCTCTTGCGCCACACGCTCTGCCAATTCTCTATTTGAAGAAAGGGCAAACAGCTTTAAATCAGAAAAAGACATGATTTCCTCCAGTATTTATGTATCACATGTGTTTTTTCACAATATTTTCCATCTACCATTGTAGCGCTTTTTTCTTGATTTTTCAATAAAAAATAAGACAAGAGTGGACATTTATACCCTTGCCTTGTGCTTATTTATATTCCCTATATTCAAGCAAAAATGTGACAACTTAGACATTCTATCTCATAGGAAGATAGGAACTCACAAAGGAAAAGTTAGTATACCTCTCTCATACTACCTGTATCCACGTCATAAACAGCCCCTGAAATAACGACATCATCTGGAATCAGTGGAGACTCTCGAAGTAACTGCATATCCTCACGAACACTCTCCTCAACATCTTGAAAAGGGAGAAAATCTTGACCCGAGACATCAACCCCTAATTCTGTTTTTAAATGTTCTTGAAACTCTTCGTTTTGAAATGTCTGAGCACCACAGTCTGTATGATGAAGAACCACAATCTCTCTTGTTCCCATTTGTTGCTGGGAAATCACGAGTGAGCGAATCATATCATCTGTCACTCGACCGCCCGCATTCCGTAAAATATGAGCATCTCCAAGTGCTAGCCCCAAAGCTTGTGCAACGTGCAGACGTGAGTCCATACAAGTCACAATGGCTACTCTTGTTTTCGGCTTGATTGGCAGATTTAACTGCCCATGCAGGGCAACATAAGCCTGGTTGGCTTGCATAAACTGTTCAAAATACGACATGACAACACACTTTCTTATTTTTAAGATAATTTGAAAACCAAATTATTTATCTTCTATCTTACCATCTTTTCTTTGTCTTGTCAGTTTTCAACTTCCATATAAAAAACTAGAACAGAGACTTCTAGCATCTAGCTTGGGTTCCTATCCTAGTTTTTATTGTTATGATTCTTTTTGGATATACTTGTTGAGAGAGCCTGCAAAGCTTTGAAGATTGAGACTTTGTACATAAACCTCACCAGTACCTCGGAAGGTATTCACCACTCCTTCGCCTGTACCAATAGATTGCCAGAAACCATTTTCTAAGTGGATATGATAGTCCAAAGATTGACTCCAAGCCACCACATGGGCATTGTCAATTGTCACTTCTTGGTTTTGGAGTTCAATTTTCTTAATAGATCCAAAAGCATTAGCCAAAAGAGTTCCCTGACCTTGGGTTGTCATCACAAAGAGACCGCCTTGCCCTCCGAACAGAGCCTTCCCAATAGACTGACGCTCCATTGTATAGAAAGCTGTACCATCAAGAGCTAGAAAGGCTCCATCATTCAATCGATATTGCTTTTATCCTAGCTCAAGAGCAATCACTTGACCAGGAGTATCTGGTGCTAAAGCAAGGTTGCCGTTGTCAGACTCAGCAACAGCTTGCGTGATAAAGGTACTTTCGCCAGAAACCATAGAGCGTCCCACAGCTTTGACAAAACGTCCCAAACCAGAACCGCTGGCATTAAGCTGGGTATTGAGGCTTACGTTAGGCGTGTGGTAGACCATACTACCTCGCTGGATATAGACGGTTTCTCCTTGATTGAGTGACAACTCTACCAAAGGAAATTGCATATGACTGTCCATAGAAAATTTCATCAGAAATTCCTCCTTGTTTTAATAAATGTTAGCAATAAAATAATTAGTCATCTAAAGCTGACCATAACTATTAGGAGAATACTTTTTTCAAGACTTCCTGAATAGTCGTCACTCCAATCACCTGAATTTCCTTGGGCGGAGTGATTCCTGTCAAAGAATTTTTCGGTACATAAATCTTAGTAAAGCCCAGTTTAGCAGCTTCATTGATGCGTTGCTCAATACGATTCACGCGCCGAATTTCTCCCGTCAAGCCCAGTTCTCCTACAAAACATTCCTGAGGATTGGTTGGCTTGTCCTTGTAACTCGAAGCAATGGCAACTGCAACGGCCAAGTCTATCGCAGGTTCATCCAATTTGACACCGCCAGCAGATTTGAGATAGGCGTCCTGATTTTGAAGCAAGAGACCTGCCCGTTTTTCCAAAACAGCCATAATCAAGCTAGCACGATTAAAATCAAGTCCTGTCGTAGTACGCTTAGCATTTCCAAACATGGTCGGTGTTACCAAAGCCTGCACTTCTGCAAGAATTGGACGGGTCCCTTCCATGGTCACTACGATGGACGAACCAGTCGCACCGTCTAAACGCTCTTCTAAGAAACTTGACTAGGATTAAGAACTTCAACCAATCCACCTGACTGCATCTCAAAGATTCCAATTTCATTGGTCGATCCAAAACGGTTTTTGACCGCCCTCAAGATCCGGAAGGTATGGTGACGCTCCCCTTCAAAGTAAAGCACCGTATCCACCATATGCTCCAACATACGAGGCCCAGCCAAGGTTCCTTCCTTGGTCACATGCCCGACAATAAAGATGGCAATGTTATTAGTCTTAGCCAACTGCATGAGTTCTGCAGTCACATCACGTACCTGGGAAACAGAACCCTGAACTCCAGAAATCTCAGGAGACATGATGGTCTGGATGGAGTCGATAATGAGGAAGTCTGGCTGGATGCGCTCCACCTCTGCCCTCACGCTCTGCATATTGGTCTCTGCGTAGAGATAAAACTCACTATCAATATCACCTAAACGCTCTGCACGGAGTTTGATTTGCTGAGCAGACTCCTCCCCGCTGACATAGAGAACAGTTCCTACTTGAGACAACTGGGTTGAGACTTGTAAGAGCAGGGTTGATTTCCCAATCCCAGGATCCCCACCGATCAGGACAAGACTTCCTGGTACCACACCTCCACCAAGAACTCGGTTAAACTCCTCCATCTCTGTCTTGGTTCGATTGACATTGATGGACGTTACTTCAGCCAGTTTCATTGGCTTGGTTTTCTCCCCTGTCAAGGACACACGCGCATTCTTGACCTCTGTAACCTCAACTTCCTCAACAAAAGAAGACCAAGACCCACAGTTGGGACAACGTCCCAGATATTTAGGGGAATTATACCCACAATTTTGACATACAAATGTCGCTTTTTTCTTTGCGATGATTCTAATCCTTTCATTTTAAAATCTCTTATTAACTTTCCAAATCAGTAACTATTTCTTTTCAGAACAATCAGTCCACCATCATCCGCATGGACATAATACTTCCCATCAGGACTAAAACCAAAAATATAGGGTAAATAACCTTGATAAATTTGAGTCCTAGTTTCTTTATTCTCTTCCCAATAAATGGTTAAAATCGGATATTCTTCAGATTGGTCTTTAGCCATTGTCACTCGGATGTCTTTACCATTGTATAAAGGAAGGCTTCCACCATATTGTCCAGCGATAGGGATAGGAGAGTTGTAACCATCACACATAGCTACTAACTCTATCTCATCGTAATCCCCATCTATTGGAGTGACTTGACCTTTTTCACTATCGATGATGGACATATATTCTGAAGAAATGCAAAGGATTTTTTGATAGTCTCCTGGAAGAAAAGCCAAGTAAAGAAAACCTCCAATACTAATCTCAGACACCTTCTTATACCCTTGACAATTCTCTGCGGTAAAAGCTTGAAAATCCTTATAACTCATTTCATTGTGCTTCTTTCTATATCTCTATCTCACACTCAATTACTTGGCAAAAATCAATCTTCTCGTCTGGTACAAACTGGCGCATGAGCATTCGATGAGTGACAACAACGACTGTCTGATAGTCTCGATACTTGCCCATAGATTCTAGAAACCGAGACTTCATCTCTACAGCTGTCTCATATTGAACAGGAGAATTTGGGAGCAACTCCCCCTTGTTTTCTAAAAACAGACATCTAGCTGTTTCAAAGTTCTCTATACCTGTTTCATAAACCTGCCATTCATGCAATAATGGATCTACCCTCAAAGGAAGGCCAGTAGCACAGGATACATAAAAAGCCGTTTCTAAAGCTCGCGTCACTGCAGAAGACACCAGGATATCAGCTGAGCCAAACAAAGGATTTTTGCAAAGTTCCTGAGCTTGTTGTCTTCCTTTCTCAGATAAGGGTGCCAAATCTATCCCGAATCCAGTATAGGAACGCTCCTCTAACTCACGGTAATTTGGCTCCCCGTGACGTACAAAGATAATCTTCATCTTAGTGCCCAGTTGATCCAAATCCACCAGTCCGAACGCCGTCTGCTTCATCTCCATCCGCAATCAAAAATGGAGCAAAGACAGCCTGAACCACGCGTTCGCCAACTTCAAGGACAACTTCCTGGTCGGTAATGTTTTTCATCTGTGCAAAGATATGTCCTTCATTTCCTGGGTTACCATAATAATCTCCATCAATGACACCCACAGAGTTAATCAAAACCAAGCCCTTCTTACGAGGATTTGAAGAACGATCATAGAGGTAGAGAACCTCAGTCGGTTGCATATAGGCCTTAACCCCTGTTGGAACAAGGACAATCTCTCCTGGAGCAATAACTGTGCGCACAGCAACCTTTAAGTCGTAGCCAGCTGCATGTGCTGTCTCACGCTTCGGTAGCAAACTCTCATCTGTAAAACTAGAAACTAATTCAAAACCACGAATTTTCATATTTCCCTCTTTTTAATCTTTTATTCTAGGCTATTTTATCTTATTTATTCGAAAAAAGCACGAAAAAAGAGCACACAATTCACTTCGCTTAGGGCTGCTGGATTCCTCCCCTGACCCGCTTCACGCAGAACTGTTGCTCCATTAGTTATTATACCACATTCCCAAAGATTTTAAAAGAGAAATTATTTTTTCCGTCGATTTCTGAAAAATCCCTGCATAATACCTGCACATTCACTCTCTAAAATCCCTGTTTCAACATCTACACGATGATTAAGGCGCTCGTCTGTCAAGATATCATACAGACTTCCAGCTGCACCAAATTTCTGATTTTTAGCCCCATAAACTACCTTAGGGATACGAGCAAGCCCAATCGCACCGCTACACATCACACAAGGCTCAATGGTCACAAAAAGTGTACAGTCGAGTAAGCGCCAACTCTCTTCCCTCAAATTAGCATTCTCTATGGCCATAATTTCCGCATGCATGACCGCACGTTGCAACTCCTCGCGGGCATTGTGGCCCCGACCAATGATTTTTCCATCCTTTACAATTACGCAACCTATTGGGATTTCATCATGCTCTAAAGCAATCTCCGCCTCCTTTAAGGCCTCTCTCATAAATGCTTCTTTTTCTTCAACTGTATAATCCATAACTTCTCTCTTTTCCTGCTTATTATCTTTTAAAATCTCTTTCAAATATATCAGAGGTCCATTAACATTAATGTAATACTAACATCTGCAACTTCAAAATAATATTTTTATCGATTCATAACTAATTTACTAGTTCACTCTTTAATTTTCACTGACTATCATCAATTTTATCATTATACCATGTTTCACTACATAAAAAAAGCCACCGAATGCGGTGACTTTATAGGGAGATTATTATGAAAAAGAAAAGTTTAGGATATTTGTTACAACAAGTTAGGAGGTCTTCTTGTAACTGTCTACAGTATAGCTGAACTATCTTAAACAAATCTTAAAAAATCTCTTATGACCAAACACTTTCTAAAATATTTGTTTGTTCACGACCAGGACCTACTGAGAAAGTAGAGATACGAACGCCAACCAATTCGCTAACACGACGAACATAGTTACGTGCATTTTCAGGAAGATCTTCCAAAGTACGTACTCCAGTGATATCTTCTGACCAACCTGGTAATTCTTCATAAATAGGTTTACAACGTTTCAATTGTTCAAGACTAGCTGGATAGTAGTCAATGCGTTGACCGTCAAGATCATAAGCAACACAGATTTTAACTGTATCCAAACCACTCAAAACATCGATAGAGTTCAAAGATAAATTTGTAATGCCAGAAACACGGCGACTATGACGCATCACAACTGAGTCAAACCAACCTACACGACGTGGACGACCTGTTGTAGTACCATACTCATGACCTACTTCACGAATGCGTTCTCCCACTTCATCAAACAATTCAGTTGGGAATGGACCATCACCAACACGACTTGTATAAGCTTTACATACACCTACAACCTTGTCAATCTTGCTTGGACCAACACCTGAACCGATCGTCACACCACCAGCAACAGGGTTTGAAGAAGTAACAAACGGATAAGTTCCTTGGTCAATATCTAACATGACCCCTTGTGCACCTTCAAAAAGAACGCGTTTGCCATTATCAAGTGCATCATTCAAGATAACAGAAGTATCTGTTACATATTGCTTGATTTGTTGGCCATACTCATAATATTCTTCAAAAATATCATCAAATGAAATAGGTTCGCTATCATACAATTTTACAAATTGACGATTTTTCTCAGCAAGATTGCGTTCTAAACGTTCACGGAAAATCTCTTTATCCAAAAGATCTGCAATACGGATTCCAACACGAGCAGCCTTATCCATATAAGCTGGTCCGATACCCTTGATAGTAGTACCAATTTTATTTTCACCCTTAGCTTCTTCTTGCAAACGGTCTAATTCGATGTGGTACGGCAAAATAACATGCGCACGATCAGAAATACGTAGATTATCTGTTGTAACACCTTCATCATGAAGATAGCTCAACTCTTTCACAAGTGACTTAGGATTTACAACCATCCCATTCCCAATGACAGAAATTTTTTCAGGGAAGAAAATTCCAGAAGGAATCAAGTGCAACTTAAATTTCTTTCCATCAATCACAATTGTGTGACCAGCATTATCACCACCTTGGTAACGTGCAATCACTTCTGCATTAGCTGAGAGGAAGTCTGTAATCTTCCCTTTACCTTCATCACCCCACTGGGTACCTACAACAACAACTGAAGTCATAATCTTGTCTGAGCCCTTAGGCTCTTCCTTTCTCACATACATGGCAGGAATCTCACCTGCAATTATATCTTACAATTTATTATAATAAAGATTCTCAATTTTTTTCAAGACCAAAGACCAGAAACATTAGGGAATTAGAGAAAATTAGAAAATTAATATTAAAAAAATATTGTAAATTTATATTATGAAAAGAAAAAAACTATAAAATCGTTCGGAAATATGAAAATTATAAATTATCCCCAACCCAGTCATTTGAAATCAATAGCTGTTCAATGTACAAACGGTAGCAAGCTCTATAGTGGTAAGAAAAATAAAGGATGCATAATATCAAGATTGTACCGAACTAAATAATAGAGTAAAAAAATCGAAGATGAAAAAAACTTCCCATTCTAAATCATTATCTACTAAATAACTATATTCTTTTTCAATAACATCATAAAAAAATCAAGATATTGTTCATAAATCTGTTCAATCATTTTATTTGACTCCATTTCTATTGATAAAATGAGTATAACAAAAAAATAGAAGAACCTGGGAAGATACTTCTATCATGTACTATAATGAATAGCCAAATAAATAACAGATAAAAAAATTAACAGTTCAGCTCAACAATCCTACATTTCAAAAAAAGATCTAAAAATTTCTGTAATGAAAGGAAATCATTGTAGGAATTGTTCTAGTTTATTTTATTAGATAAGTTGTAAAAATATAGTGCACCAAAAAACTCATAGCGTTTCATTGGTGTAAACTGTAAGTAACCACACAAACAGAACCCGAGGAAAAACTATGAGCTACTCCCATCCTACCATAACTGACCGAATAAAGATAGAAACTTACTTGGATTTAGGTTTGAAACCCTGCCAAATTGCAAGTAAACTTGGCGTCCATAAGTCTACCATTTTAAGAGAGTTAATACAATGCCAAAATGGTTATTCCGCAGTCTTAGCACAGAAACGGTACAACCACAGAGCTAAGCAAAAGGGCCGGAAGTCTTGTTTAACACCAAAATTGAAAAAGGAAATTGAGAACTGTTTAAAATCTTCCTGGTCGCCTGAACAGATTTATAACCCCTATCAACTTATACAAAAGCCAATAGTAGCTTTTAAAACCATCTATAACTGGCTCAATGCAGGTTTGATTGATCTAGATTTAAGAGTCCTTCGTCGTAAAGGAAAAACTTGACAACCCAAAGAAACACGTCAAACATTTAGGATTGACACGCCGATTGGTAAACGTCCTAAAGAGGTCCGAATTCGTGAGAGTTTTGGTCACTGGGAGATCGACTTCCAGAGGCAAAAGCAAGGGCTATTTAGCGACCTTCCTGGAGCGGAAAAATCGCTTTTACTTAACTTTCAATATACCAGATAGAACAGCCAAAGCCATGTTTTCAGCCATCGAACAACTTTGTAGGATATTTCCAAAAGAAACTCTTAAAACCTTAAGAAAACAGATTTAGCCATTATCTCTGATAAGATTTTGAACAAATCCTTATATGAAACCACGAAAATGTTTAGCTTACAGAACTTCTTGTAAAGCTCTAGTAAATGAGTTCTAGTAAATGTTGCACTTATTCTAGCAATTTATCTCATTAAAAAACTCATCTGAACTATGATTGCAACATAGCAAAATCCATTAAAGAATTACTTATATAGTCATTTAGTTTTAAAAAAGCACTCTAAACATTCAAAGATATTTGGGACTTCCCTTAATAAATCTGTCACTTTCTTTTTCAAGACAGCCCAAGCTTGCTCAATGGGATTCAAATCTGGTGAATAAGGTGGTAGAGGTAGAAAAAAAGTGTTTATCTTTGACGCAAAGTTCATCCAAAAATCTTCTTGGGATGAAAAACTAGCATTGTCCATGACAATGACATGAGGTGTCTTCAAAGCAGGCAGGAGTTGCGTTTTTGAACCACTTAACAAAGAAGTCGTTCGTCATGCTTTCCTTGTAAATCATAGGAGCTATAAACTCTCCATCTACTTGTCCTGCAACAATTGAAGTCCGCTCAAAACGCCGTCCATTAATCTTTTCATAGACTTTCTCTCCTCTAGGAGCCCGTGCATGAGAACGATAGAGGTAGCGGTCGATTCCTGTTTCGTCAATATATACGACTGGTAAATCTTTTAGATTATCCAAAATATCAAGAAATTCAGTGACTTTCTCTGGATCTTGTTCCTTAAAGCTAGTCGTCTTTTTTTAAAGTGACATTGATCTGCTTTAAAGCTGCCCATACTGAAGGAACAGCACAATCAAAATGTGCCGCAATTTCCCGTAAAAAAGCATCTGGATGAGTCTCTACAAAGGCCTTCAACTCCTCCAAAGGAATCTTTCGGCTTTTGGCGACTCTCTTTTTCCGCTCTAAGTGCCCTTGTTCACGTAATTTCTTTTCCCATGTGAAGAGAGTTCTGACGCCAACATCAAAAACTTTGGATGCCTCGACATGGCTGTGTCCCTCTTTGATGTAATTTAATGCTCGTTGTTTAAAATCTGTACTATATGCCATAGCTTTATTATAACATGTATTTTATAAACTAAGTAACTATAAAAGATATTATACTAGACTAAAAATCAAAAAACATCTTATAATAGTAGTTATGAAACTGACAAACGAAGAAACACAAAAAATTGAACAACTCCTAAGAGATTCATCGTACGCCAAATATCACAAACGTCTACAGATTATTTATTTTTCGCTCAAAAGGAAAAGAGTTATAAGGAAATCATGGATTTGCTAGATTGTAATAAAACAACTGTTTGGAGGAATTTGAAAAAATATAAGGAGTTTGGTTTAGAATCTCTTCTTCAAGAAACCCGTGGTGGACGTCATAGAGAATATATGACTTACGAAGAAGAACAAGCATTCCTAAAACGTCATATAGAAGCTGCTCAGGCTGGAGAATTTGTAACTGTCAATCAGTTATTTGAAGCCTATCAAAAAGAGATTGGTCGCACTTCCACACGTGATGGTTTCTATTATCTCCTGAAACGCCATGGTTGGCGAACGGTCACTCCTCGACCTGAACATCCCAAGAAGGCAGGCGCTCAGACAATTGAGACGTCTAAAAATAAAATCTACATTCGAGACCTTAAGTAAGCGCTTTAAAGAGGAGGGGACTTATAACAAAGTACGCTTGATGTACCAAGATGAAGCTGGTTTCGGGAGGATCAGTAAGATGAGTTCTTGTTGGGCTCCTCAAGGAATCCGACCTAGCATTCCTAGTCATTATATGCGAGAATATCGCTATTGTTATGGGGCAGTAGATGCTCAGACAGGAGATTCCTTCTTCCTTATTGCTGGAGGATGTAATACTGAGTGGACGAATGAATTTCTACGGCAAGTCTCACAAGCTTATCCAGATGATTATATTTTACTTGTTATGGATAATGCTATCTGGCATAAATCAAGTACCTTAGAGATTCCAAGTAATATTGAGTTGGCTTTTATCCCACATTATACACCAGAAATGAATCCTATTGAACAAGTCTGGAAAGAAATTCGAAAACGAGGTTTTAAAAATAAGGCTTTCCAAACATTGGAAGCCGTCATTGATAAGCTTCAAGAAGTTATTCTAGGACTGGAAAAAAGCGTTTTAAAGTCTACTGTCAGCAGACAATGGACAAGGTTGCTTTTTGAAAATAATTGAGTATTAAATATTAATAAAGAGCTAAATAAAAAAAGGATCTAGATGACCCCTGAAAGATAAATAAAAAAACGTTCCTTAGAACGTTTACATACTCCGCCAGTAGGACTCGAACCTACGACATCATGATTAACAGTCATGCGCTACTACCAACTGAGCTATGGCGGATTAAAGCTAAGCGACTTCCTTATCTCACAGGGGGCAACCCCCAACTACTTCCGGCGTTCTAGGGCTTAACTTCTGTGTTCGGCATGGGTACAGGTGTATCTCCTAGGCTATCGTCACTTAACTTTGAGTAATACCTACTCAAAATTGAATATCTATCAAATTCCAAGAAAATCCTTCACACTTCGTATTCTCAGTTACTTTGGATAAGTCCTCGAGCTATTAGTATTAGTCCGCTACATGTGTCGCCACACTTCCACTTCTAACCTATCTACCTGATCATCTCTCAGGGCTCTTACTGATATAAAATCATGGGAAATCTCATCTTGAGGTGGGTTTCACACTTAGATGCTTTCAGCGTTTATCCCTTCCCTACATAGCTACCCAGCGATGCCTTTGGCAAGACAACTGGTACACCAGCGGTAAGTCCACTCTGGTCCTCTCGTACTAGGAGCAGATCCTCTCAAATTTCCTACGCCCGCGACGGATAGGGGACCGAACTGTCTCACGACGTTCTGAACCCAGCTCGCGTGCCGCTTTAATGGGCGAACAGCCCAACCCTGGGACCGACTACAGCCCCAGGATGCGACGAGCCGACATCGAGGTGCCAAACCTCCCCGTCGATGTGAACTCTTGGGGAGATAAGCCTGTTATCCCCAGGGTAGCTTTTATCCGTTGAGCGATGGCCCTTCCATACGGAACCACCGGATCACTAAGCCCGACTTTCGTCCCTGCTCGAGTTGTAGCTCTCGCAGTCAAGCTCCCTTATACCTTTACACTCTGCGAATGATTTCCAACCATTCTGAGGGAACCTTTGGGCGCCTCCGTTACCTTTTAGGAGGCGACCGCCCCAGTCAAACTGCCCGTCAGACACTGTCTCCGATAGGGATCACCTATCTGGGTTAGAGTGGCCATAACACAAGGGTAGTATCCCAACAACGTCTCCTTCGAAACTGGCGTCCCGATCTCTTAGACTCCTACCTATCCTGTACATGTGGTACAGACACTCAATATCAAACTGCAGTAAAGCTCCATGGGGTCTTTCCGTCCTGTCGCGGGTAACCTGCATCTTCACAGGTACTAAAATTTCACCGAGTCTCTCGTTGAGACAGTGCCCAAATCATTACGCCTTTCGTGCGGGTCGGAACTTACCCGACAAGGAATTTCGCTACCTTAGGACCGTTATAGTTACGGCCGCCGTTTACTGGGGCTTCAATTCATACCTTCGCGTTTCCGCTAAGCACTCCTCTTAACCTTCCAGCACCGGGCAGGCGTCACCCCCTATACATCATCTTACGATTTAGCAGAGAGCTGTGTTTTTGATAAACAGTTGCTTGGGCCTATTCACTGCGGCTGACTTAAAGTCAGCACCCCTTCTCCCGAAGTTACGGGGTCATTTTGCCGAGTTCCTTAACGAGAGTTCTCTCGCTCACCTGAGGCTACTCGCCTCGACTACCTGTGTCGGTTTGCGGTACGGGTAGAGTATGTTTAAACGCTAGAAGCTTTTCTTGGCAGTGTGACGTCACTAACTTCGCTACTAAACTTCGCTCCCCATCACAGCTCAATGTTATAGAACTAAGCATTTAACTCAATTCACACCTCACTGCTTAGACAGACACTTCCAATCGTCTGCTTTAGTTAGCCTACTGCGTCCCTCCATCACTACATACTCTAGTACAGGAATATCAACCTGTTGTCCATCGGATACACCTTTCGGTCTCTCCTTAGGTCCCGACTAACCCAGGGGCGGACGAGCCTTCCCCTGGAAACCTTAGTCTTACGGTGGACAGGATTCTCACCTGTCTTTCGCTACTCATACCGGCATTCTCACTTCTATGCGTTCCAGCACTCCTCACGGTACACCTTCTTCACACATAGAACGCTCTCCTACCATACCTATAAAAGGTATCCACAGCTTCGGTAAATTATTTTTAGCCCCGGTACATTTTTCGGCGCAGGGTCACTCGACTAGTGAGCTATTACGCACTCTTTGAATGAATAGCTGCTTCTAAGCTAACATCCTAGTTGTCTGTGCAACCCCACATCCTTTTCCACTTAACAATTATTTTGGGACCTTAGCTGGTGGTCTGGGCTGTTTCCCTTTCGACTACGGATCTTAGCACTCGCAGTCTGACTGCCGACCATAATTCATTGGCATTCGGAGTTTATCTGAGATTGGTAATCCGGGATGGACCCCTCACCCAAACAGTGCTCTACCTCCAAGAATCTCTAATGTCGACGCTAGCCCTAAAAGCTATTTCGGAGAGAACCAGCTATCTCCAAGTTCGTTTGGAATTTCTCCGCTACCCACAAGTCATCCAAGCACTTTTTCAACGTGCCCTGGTTCGGTCCTCCAGTGCGTCTTACCGCACCTTCAACCTGCTCATGGGTAGGTCACATGGTTTCGGGTCTACGACATGATACTAAGGCGCCCTATTCAGACTCGGTTTCCCTACGGCTCCGTCTCTTCAACTTAACCTCGCATCATATCGTAACTCGCCGGTTCATTCTACAAAAGGCACGCTCTCACCCATTAACGGGCTCGAACTTGTTGTAGGCACACGGTTTCAGGTTCTATTTCACTCCCTCGGGGTGCTTTTTCACCTTTCCCTCACGGTACTGGTTCACTATCGGTCACTAGGGAGTATTTAGGGGTTGGGAGATGGTCCTCCCAGATTCCGACAGGGATTTCACGTGTCCCGCCGTACTCAGGATACTGCTAGGTACAAAGACTATTTTTGAATACGAGGCTATCACTCTCTTTGGCTGATTTTTCCCAAACCATTCTTCTATAATCTTTGAGTCCACATTGCAGTCCTACAACCCCGAAGAGTAAACTCTTCGGTTTGCCCTCCTGCCGTTTCGCTCGCCGCTACTAAGGCAATCGCTTTTGCTTTCTCTTCCTGCAGCTACTTAGATGTTTCAGTTCACTGCGTCTTCCTCCTCATATCCTTAACAGATATGGGTAACAGGTAGTACCTGTTGGGTTCCCCCATTCGAAATCCCTGGATCATCGCTTACTTACAGCTACCCAAGGCATATCGTCGTTTGTCACGTCCTTCTTCGGCTCCTAGTGCCAAGGCATCCACCGTGCGCCCTTATTAACTTAACCTTATTTTTTCTGACCTTTCAGTCATAAACTCTTATTAATACTACAGCGTTTTTCGGTTTATTTTTCTTGTTACTATTTGATATAGATATTCAATTTTTCAATGTGCATTACTTGGTGATCTCTCACCAATGGAGCCTAGCGGGATCGAACCGCTGACCTCCTGCGTGCAAAGCAGGCGCTCTCCCAGCTGAGCTAAGGCCCCACAAGACCTCTCAAGACTAAACAAGACCAATGTGCATTCCTTATCCTTAGAAAGGAGGTGATCCAGCCGCACCTTCCGATACGGCTACCTTGTTACGACTTCACCCCAATCATCTATCCCACCTTAGGCGGCTGGCTCCTAAAGGTTACCTCACCGACTTCGGGTGTTACAAACTCTCGTGGTGTGACGGGCGGTGTGTACAAGGCCCGGGAACGTATTCACCGCGGCGTGCTGATCCGCGATTACTAGCGATTCCGACTTCATGTAGGCGAGTTGCAGCCTACAATCCGAACTGAGACTGGCTTTAAGAGATTAGCTTGCCGTCACCGACTTGCGACTCGTTGTACCAGCCATTGTAGCACGTGTGTAGCCCAGGTCATAAGGGGCATGATGATTTGACGTCATCCCCACCTTCCTCCGGTTTATTACCGGCAGTCTCGCTAGAGTGCCCAACTGAATGATGGCAACTAACAATAGGGGTTGCGCTCGTTGCGGGACTTAACCCAACATCTCACGACACGAGCTGACGACAACCATGCACCACCTGTCACCTCTGTCCCGAAGGAAAACTCTATCTCTAGAGCGATCAGAGGGATGTCAAGACCTGGTAAGGTTCTTCGCGTTGCTTCGAATTAAACCACATGCTCCACCGCTTGTGCGGGCCCCCGTCAATTCCTTTGAGTTTCAACCTTGCGGTCGTACTCCCCAGGCGGAGTGCTTAATGCGTTAGCTACGGCACTAAACCCCGGAAAGGGTCTAACACCTAGCACTCATCGTTTACGGCGTGGACTACCAGGGTATCTAATCCTGTTTGCTCCCCACGCTTTCGAGCCTCAGCGTCAGTTACAAGCCAGAGAGCCGCTTTCGCCACCGGTGTTCCTCCATATATCTACGCATTTCACCGCTACACATGGAATTCCACTCTCCCCTCTTGCACTCAAGTTAAACAGTTTCCAAAGCGTACTATGGTTAAGCCACAGCCTTTAACTTCAGACTTATCTAACCGCCTGCGCTCGCTTTACGCCCAATAAATCCGGACAACGCTCGGGACCTACGTATTACCGCGGCTGCTGGCACGTAGTTAGCCGTCCCTTTCTGGTAAGATACCGTCACAGTGTGAACTTTCCACTCTCACACTCGTTCTTCTCTTACAACAGAGCTTTACGATCCGAAAAACCTTCTTCACTCACGCGGCGTTGCTCGGTCAGACTTCCGTCCATTGCCGAAGATTCCCTACTGCTGCCTCCCGTAGGAGTCTGGGCCGTGTCTCAGTCCCAGTGTGGCCGATCACCCTCTCAGGTCGGCTATGTATCGTCGCCTTGGTGAGCCGTTACCTCACCAACTAGCTAATACAACGCAGGTCCATCTGGTAGTGATGCAATTGCACCTTTTTAAGCAGATATCATGCGATATCTACTGTTATGCGGTATTAGCTATCGTTTCCAATAGTTATCCCCCGCTACCAGGCAGGGTTACCTACGCGTTACTCACCCGTTCGCAACTCATCCGGAGAAGCAAGCTCCTCCTTCAGCGTTCTACTTGCATGTATTAGGCACGCCGCCAGCGTTCGTCCTGAGCCAGGATCAAACTCTCATTAAAAAGTTTGAGTTCTCACTCATTTCTGTCACTGACAGATTTATTGTTTTTCATTGTTCAGTACTACAACTTCAGTTGTAGTGCCCTGCACGATGGTTCGTCTTGTTCAGTTTTCAAAGGTCTTTGTCACTCACTTCTCTCAAGTGACAACTATATTAGTATATCACAGCCGCTTTCGCTTGTCAACACTTTTTTGAAACTTTTTTTAATTTTTTTCATCCAGTGTTTCATCTGCAACATACTATAGTCCGTACGGGATTCGAACCCGTGTTACCGCCGTGAAAAGGCGGTGTCTTAACCCCTTGACCAACGGACCGGAGTTGTTATTTTCAACTCTTACTATTATACCGACTTTTCTTACTTTGTCAACACCTTTTTTTAACTTTTTTTTAGAAGTCTTGTAATGTTTCCTTCAGCTCTCTGAGAAGGGCTTTGCGGCCTTTAAATCGTTCGTCTGCTTTCTTACAATAATTCTTTTTTATGAAGCACATATCATTTTTTGAAAACATTTCTTCATATTACTCAAGTAACTGTTGCATTCTTATTTTCAGAAAATTTGAATCATTTCCTCTAAGAGAGCATTGACATAAGTGAACTTGTATTTTGTTTTCTATATATCGAAATCTTTGATTTATACTCTTCGAAAATCAAATTCAAACCACGTCAGCGTCGCCTTACCGTACTCAAGTACAGCTTGTGGCTAGCTTCCTAGTTTGCTCTTTGATTTTCATTGAGTATTAAATTCGAGTTTCCTCAACTTTTAAAAAAAACAGAGAAAACTTGCGCTTCCTCTGTTTATAGTATTTAAGATAATTAATTTTCTTCACTCATTTTTGATTTTACTTCATCATAAGATAGTGCATGTGATTCCTCTTCTATTGTTTCAGGCATCTTTCCTGTTTCGTATAGAGATTTAATTTGTGTACTATCCAATGTTTCGTATTTCAATAATGCTTCTGCAATCAGCTTGTGAGTTTCACGATTTGACTGGATAATTTCAGCAGCTTTGTTTCGTGCTTCATTCAATAATGAACGAACTTCTTCGTCAATTTCATAAGCTGTTTGTTCTGAAATTGATTTTTGAGGACTTTGTGCACCAAACATGGCATGACTTCCTTCATATTGTACTGGACCAAGTTTTTCACTCATACCATACTCTGTAACCATTGCACGCGCCATCTGAGTAGCTTGTTCGAAGTCATTAGATGCTCCAGTTGTTTGGACGTTAAAGATAATCTCTTCAGCTACACGTCCACCCATTAAGCCAGCTAATTGTTCTTTCATATCTTCTTTAGATAGAAGCATTTGGTCTTCCTTAGGAAGTGCAATCATATATCCGCCTGCACGTCCACGTGGTACTATGGTAACTTTATGAACAACACGGGCATTTGACAATACTAGACCGACAATAGTATGTCCTGCCTCATGGTAGGCAATCAATTCACGTTCTTTTTGTGAAACTGTCTTATCTTTCTTAGATGGTCCAGCGATAACACGATCTTCAGCTTCATCAATATCAGAAGCATCAATCACTGATTTATTACGACGAGCTGCAACCAAAGCTGCTTCGTTCAATACATTTTCCAAATCGGCACCAACAAAACCTGGAGTTTGTTGTGCTACCAATTTTAAATCTACATCTTCAGCTAAAGGTTTATTTCTAGCATGAACTTTCAAAATTGCTTCGCGTCCCTTAACATCTGGACGACCAACTAATACTTTTCTATCAAAACGGCCTGGACGAAGTAGAGCCGGATCAAGAACATCTGAACGGTTTGTTGCCGCAATGACGATAATTCCTTCATTTCCTTCAAAACCATCCATTTCAATCAAGAGTTGGTTTAAGGTTTGTTCTCGTTCATCATTACCTCCACCTAAACCGACACCACGTTGTCGACCAACGGCATCAATTTCATCAATGAAGATAATAGCTGGTGCTGCTTTTTTTGCATTCTCAAAGAGAGAACGTACACGGCTCGCACCGACACCGACGAACATTTCTACAAAGTCAGAACCTGAAATACTAAAGAATGGTACACCAGCTTCTCCTGCGACTGCTTTGGCAAGTAATGTTTTACCAGTTCCCGGAGGTCCTTCTAAGAGAACACCAGCTGGAATCCGGGCACCCAATTTTGTAAATCGTTTTGGATCTTTTAAGAATTCAACAACTTCAACAAGTTCTTGTTTCTCTTCTTCTGCGCCTGCGACATCTGAAAAGCGAACTTTAATATCCTCTTTGTTAGCAGCTTTAGCTTTACTACGTCCAAAGCTCATTGGATTTCGTCCATTATTTCCTCCCATATTGCCCATCATTGAGAATAGGAAGAAGAATAAGATACCAAATGGTACGATAGACACTAGGATGTTAATCCACATACCACTTGAACTCTCATGTTTCACTTCAATTTGTGTTTGATGTTCACCTGCTAACTTTTGTAAATCAGCAACAGTGGTATCTGATGGTAGGATAATGCTAGTAAATTTTTCTACTTTTGTTGCAGAAGGAGTGAAAAATTGAATCCCAGTTTCCTTCTTTTCTGTTTTTGCAGTTTTGTATTCACCTGATACCTCAATAACACTACCGTTTGGTTGATAGGTCATTTCTTTTACGTTATCATTGGTAATTTCCTGCACCAGTTCTGAGTACTTTATCTGTTGACTATGACCAGCGACTCTTCCAGCAAAAAAGTACTGAAATCCTGTCACTAGCAAGAAAATCATCAACAAATAAAGAAATGGATTTTTTATGAAACCATTATTTTGTTTTTGCATTCAACAACTTACCCTTCTATTTTGAGTAAACTTCCTCTTTCAATACGCCTACATAAGGAAGGTTACGATAATTTCATTATAGTCTAAACCATAGCCTACAACAAACTCATTTGGAATTGTAAAGCATGTATAATCTGCTTCAATTTCGACAGTGCGTCCCTCTGGTTTATCCAACATAGTAACAATCTTAACAGAGGCTGCTTCTCTTGCAGTAAACATATCTCTCAAGCTCTTCAAAGTTTGACCAGTATCGATAATATCTTCTACAAAGACAACATGTCGACCTTTAATATCTTGAGTTACGTCTTGTTTGATATTAATGACACCACTGCTTACAGTCCCACCATGATAACTAGAGACCATCATAAAGTCCATTTCAAGATGTGTATCGATATATTTGATTAATTCAGCCATAAAAGGAATAGATCCTTTTAAAATTCCAACTAAAATCGGATTTTTTCCCTCATAATCTTTTGTCAACTGAGCACCCAATTTTTTAGCTGCTTCTGTAATTTCATCTTGTGAAATCAAAATTTTCTTGATATCTTTTTCTAACATGATTTTTACCTATCTATTTTTTTTCTATATAAAGTACAGTGTTCATTATATCATTTTTCATTTTTTTACTCAAATCACTGATTTCAATTCCTAAAACTGAACAAATTTTTTTCCAAATTGCTCAATGATAATAGCTTTTTCTCGTTTTTCTTTAGGAATTTTTAAATCAATAAAAAAAGTCGTCTTAGTTTTTTTACGATGACCATTTTTTTATCAAATAATCACCAGGCTGTCGATGCCGTAAAATCAACGATGTTTCACGAGAAACATTCATCTTTTGAACATTTTCCCTTTTAGAGGGATTCCAAATGAAAATAAATAACCTTCATAATGAACTTGATTTTGATAGTTTAACACACACTCACTACTTTTTTCATCAGACTTTGGTCTGATTTTACCAATTCGAAAGTGCTGGTATTCTTTTACAAGTTCATAACCATTTTTTTATACAATGGCGATATTGACTCTTAGTTTTTAAAATATGATGAATTTCTTGAAATTGTTCTCTTGTTACATTTAAATCAGCAAAACAACTAAGGTATTGTTGTAGTAAAACTCGCTGTGTTGCTTCACTAAAAGATAAAAACTGAGTTAAATCTTCCACATTGACTGTTTGAGATAATTCAGTCAGAGCAATTTGATAGTCAGATACTTCTTTTCCAAACTCTAAAAACGCTCTCTTTAGCTGAATATTTTCTTTTTCCAGTTGTGGTAAGTAAATATTACGAACTCGATTGCGAAAATAATGATTTTCTTTATTCGTCCTATCTTCAAAATGCTCAACTTCAGGAAAATCCTTCTTATAATAAGAAAGCAACGGACGAATTAATTCTCCCTTATCAAACGTTTGTCTCTCTTTTATAGCTGATATGTGTTGTAGTCTAACACCTCGAATCAATCGCATAAAAATCGTTTCAGCCTGATCATCTGCATGATGAGCTGTTACAAGGGCTGTAGAGGAAGTTTTCTCCATTACTTCTCTAAAAAAATCATAGCGAAATTGACGAGCATTTGCTTCTGAAAAATCTCCAGCAAAATGAGCTACGTAAATTGGAACTCCAACTTGTTCAGCTAGTTTTCTTAATTCATATTCTTCATTATCCGATTCTAGTCGTTGTTTATGGTTTACATGAGCTAAAAATAATTCAATCCCGAGTTCTTCTTGATAGGTTGATAGGAGGTGAAAGAGAAACATCGAATCCAATCCACCAGACAAGGCTAGTACAACTCGTGAATGATCTTTAAAATAACCTTTTTCTAGAAAATGATTTAAAAAATCTTGGTTTCTCATTTTAGGACCTCATAGACATCCTTAGCAATTTTAGAAATGGTATCATAATCAGAATTTTTGGTAAAGATTGAAATAATGAAAGGAGAATCTGTATAGACTATTCCTACATCGTGTTTAAATTCATCTGCATCCCCAATTTTATGGGCTACCTTAGCAGAAATATTCTTAGCAATCCGCTGATTATCAAAAGCTGTTTGCGATAGCGATTCTAAAACAAAACCATTCTGATTGTAAATAGATTCCATAACCTGACCAGCCATTTTAGCTGAAGCTAACTTCTCTGTTACGTTCCACTCTTCACCTGCGATAGCAGTCATTTCGTTTTTAAAGTCTTCATCTGATTTATTCGTAATATAATAAGCAAGAATATTATGAGCTACATTGTCAGATTCTTTCGCTGTCTTTGTAATTAAATCTTTGAGAGTGTAGTCTTTATTGTCCGCTGTTTTAGGGAGGCTTCCACTTCCTTCGGGTTTATAAGAACCAGGGAAATCATTTACTTCAGAAATGTACTTCAATTTCGTGTCAAGTTGGTAATCACCTTGATTGATTTTTTCTTGAACATAATAAAGATAAGGTAATTTCATAACACTAGCAGCGTACATTTTTTGATCTTCGTTAATCCCAGCTTCCTTACCCGTGCTCAATTGTTTCACATAAATAGAAAACTGTTCATTTTGATAATTCGCAGATAACAACTCTTGTACTTTCTGGATACGATTGTCATCATTGGAAATGTAATCCGTCAAAACCCAACCAATTTGTTTGATATGTAAAAATTCATGACCACCAGCAAAAATAGACATATCTGCTTCAACCTCTTGATAAGCTGCTAAAGTAGACTTTAATTCTTGTTGATCATAAGGACTATTATAAACGACAAATCCTGGTTCTAACCATACTCGTTTAGAAAAATCGTTTACGATGGAACTATCGTATAAAAGTCGTTTATCAGCCATCACAAATTGATTATTTGACAATTTAAAGACAGGCTGTCCTTGTTTATTTAATCTCCATTCTAAAACAGATAATTTTGTATCTGCATTGACTTTTCCTGATTCTTTAATCAAATCTTCTGTAGAATAAACAGACGTTTCACCATAAAATTTTGGAGATTCTATAACATCTTGATAGTAAAAATGATACGAAGCGTGGGTTAAGGAATAAACTTCTTGGTTTGGAATGATAACTGGATTCTCAGTGCTTACTACTTGGACACTTTTTTTAAAAAAATAGGAAGTAGTAATATCACTAAAAATTTACGCATTCTTTTTTTCCTCTTCTTCCTGTAGCCGTAACAGATGATTTTTTTGAGCTAACTCTTCTAATTTTTCATCTGATTGACTTAAAAACTTTTCTACAATATCTAATAAATTTTCCATTTTACATTACCTAGGAAGTAAGTCCGGAATAGTATAAACTTCCTCCCATGATTTTGAATAGTAATATTTTGCACGCAAATACTTGGCTGCGTATGTTTCGTCCTTTAATTTGGTTGCAAGATTTGATTCTTTATCTTTTTTTCATCGCTCAATTCTTGATACTGTTTTTTCAGATCGGCTAACTGTTGGCGACGTTCGAGTAGTTGCTGATAACTTTGAGTCAAATTATAGGTTGGTAGGATGAACAATAACATAATCAAAATCAAAACCCAGCCCATAAAACGATTTCGTCTTTGTCGTTCTTCCATCAAGTATTTACGACGTTGGTGTTCATTTTGAATAAAAGAATTATTCATTTGTACAATTTTTTTATACATCGTTTTCTACCCTTGTTTCACTGATAATTTCATACATACCTGCAGCATCTTCTTTTTTAGTGCTATCTTTCATTTCTAACACTTTTACGAGCAACAATTTATTTCCAAAACGAATTTCAACTTGGTCATTGATTTTTAAATCTGTAGAGCTCTTAGCAAGAATACCATTTACCTTGATACGTCCCTTATCTGCAACTTCTTTAGCTACTGTACGACGCTTAATAATTCTTGATACTTTTAAATATTTATCTAATCTCATTTTCATTACCTCAAATTATTATTGTACCATTTTTATCCCTTTTATAGAAGAAAAAAATGTCATACCTAATTCGACTCTTTTGAATCTTTTTATGTTTGCTAATGATTCTCCAAAAGTTAAAAGACCTTCTAAAATCTCATAATCCTTTTTTTATTACGAATATCAAAAAAACAACTTCGATTAAACCTTGATTTTTCTGAAATATTAGCCTTCAAACTTGTCTGAGAAAGAGCCTGGAAATAATCTTGTGTTAAAAAAATAATTGTTGCGAAATTTTTTTCAAATTGAACGATAAGTTTATTATTTTTTTCTTTCAACTCGATTAACAAATACTTTATCAAGATATGCTTTAGCTAATCCAATTTCTAAAAGATAAGCAACCACATCTGGATATTCTCCAAAACGATCGATCAACTCATCTTGTAATTCTTCATAGTTGACACGATTGTCAATCTGACGAATTCTCTTGTAAATTTCAATTTTATGTCTTTCATCCGAAATATATTCATCTGGGAGATAGGCATCGATTTGTAGGAGTAACTCAGCATTCCCTTTTTCACGTTTTTTATCAGTTCCATTTTTCTTAGCTATTGCTTCTTCTAACAACTGAGAGTACAACTCAAAACCAACAGAATCGATAAAGCCAGACTGCGAACTTCCTAATAGATTCCCAGCTCCACGAATGGATAAATCACGCATAGCAATTTTGAAACCAGAACCCAGTTCAGTAAAACCTTTGATAGCTTCCAATCTCTTCTCAGAAACTTCTGTCAAAGTTTTATCTGGACGATACATGAGATAGGCATAAGCAATTCGATTACTACGACCAACACGACCTCTTAATTGATACAAGGTTGACAAGCCCATATGATCTGCATTTTCTATAAACAAGGTATTAGCATTTGGAATGTCTACACCTGTTTCAATGATTGTTGTAGTCACTAAAATATCATATTGTCCTTCAATGAAATCAAGAAGTGTATTTTCTAAGCGAATTTCACTCATTTGACCATGGACAAATCCAATAGAAGCATCTGGAATCAGTTCTTGTAACTCTGAAACCTTCTTTTCAATAGTGTCAACTTTGTTGTAAAGATAGTAAACTTGACCACCACGATCCATTTCTCTCAATACAGCATCACGAATGACACGATCATTCTGTTCAAGGACATAGGTTTGTACAGGATATCGATTGGTTGGAGGAGTTTCGATGACTGATAAATCTCGGATACCTAGCATAGACATATGAAGAGTTCGAGGAATTGGTGTAGCTGTCAAGGTTAAGACATCAACCTTCTTTTTTAATTCCTTCAAAGCTTCCTTATGCTTAACACCAAAACGTTGCTCTTCATCAATAATCATCAACCCCAAATCAGCAAACTCAACATCTTTAGACAAGACTCTATGGGTCCCTATCAAGATGTCTACTTGACCTTTTTTTAATTTCTCAAGTGTTTCAGTCTGTTCTTTTTTACTTCTGAAACGACTCAAACATCTACGTTGACAGCAAATTGTTCAAATCTTTCCTTAAAATTACTGTAATGTTGCTGAGCAAGAACGGTTGTTGGCACTAAAACGACAACCTGTTTATGATCATTGACAGCCTTAAATGCAGATCGCATGGCAACTTCTGTCTTACCAAAACCAACATCTCCAACTAATAGTCGGTCCATCGGTTGAGGAGCCTGCATATCTTTTTTTATTTCTTCGATACTTCGAAGTTGGTCCTCAGTCTCTACATATGGGAAAGCTTCGTCAAAAGCGTTTTGGTCTTCATCATCTTTTGAAAATGCAAAACCTTTAAGTTGACTTCTCTCTGCATATAACTTAATTAAATCATCTGCAATATCTTCAACTTGACTCTTTACTTTTTGCTTCGCTTTTTTAAAACGTCCATCATTTAGTTTATTTAACTTTGGAGCTTTTCCATCACTTGAAACATATTTAGATAAGGTTTGAATTTGTTCTACAGGAATAGAAATACGATCACCATTTTGATATAGGACACTTACGTAGTCTCGATGAATTCCTTTGATTTCAATCGTTTCAATCCCTAAATATTGACCAATACCATGGATTTGATGAACAACATAGTCTCCTTTTTTTGGAGTTCATTATAATCCTTTAATCGTTCAGCGTTACTGATATTTTTGTCTTCGATACTTGCGTTTAATCTTCTTTTTAAAAAATTTCATATTCAGTAATAAATACAAGATTCTCATCTACAAAATGAAACCCATGTCGCAGATTTCCTTCAATAAGATTGACAGTTCCTTTACAGATTTCACTTTCATTACTATTATCAACTTTAATATCGTATTCATCAAGAATCGTTGACAGTTTCTTTAGTTCAGTTTTGCTACTTGATTGAAGAACAATCGTATACTTTAATTTTTTTGTAACGTTCAATTTCTTCTTTCAGAAAAAGAAAACTGATTAAAGAACTCTTGCATAGGATATTGATTGAACTGGTACAGATTATTAAATTTCAAATTTCCAAGCCCTTTTTGAAAATTTGAAAAGAAAGTCGCTGGTACATATTTTTTAAACTGACTTTCTACATCAGCAAAATATTGTAAATTTGACACTGATTTACTATTATGTAAATCATCTGTAAAGTAGCTAGCTGTTTCCTTATCAAAAGCATCGTACTGGTTCATGATTTTTTGAAAATCATCAAATATAACAGGAACTTGATTCAAATAGTCCATCAAGGTCCACTGTTTTTTTATAAAAATACAGACAAAAAAACTTGCGAATATCCGCATGAAGAACTTGCTCTTTCGTACAACTAAAAACTTCTTCTAGGTAAGACTTTAAAGTTGGAGAAAGTGCCTTATCAATCTCATGTTCTAAAAATTTCTGACCACGATGATAATCTTCATTCGTTAACAAAATATCACTAGCTGGATAGATTAGTACTTGAGTTTGACTATCTTTTGATAATTGAGTTTCAGTATCAAATTCTCTAATACCATCAATCTCATCACCGAAAAATTCAATCCTATAAGGACATATTTGTGAAGTTTCAAATATATCTAGAATATCTCCACGAAGGCTAAATTCTCCCTGACTTTGAACTTGTGTAACTTTCTTATAACCAAGAGAAATCAAGTGATTTTTTAATTCTCTTTGTTCGCATTCTTGCCCCACTTGAAGTTCTAAGATACTATCATCAAAAACTTGAGGATTCGGCAAGAATACTCGACTAGCTGCGACGTTACAAACTAAAATCCCTCTTTGAGACTCATCTTTTAGAAAACGCAAAGCTTCAACCCGAGAAAAAATCTTTTCCTGAGATGATACCAAAAATTCAACCATTGGTGAATCATCTACTAGAAATGGATAAACCAGATCCGAACCTAATATGGAGATTAGATCATTAATCAGACGCTCAGCCTCTCCATATGTGGAAGTCATCACTAAAACCTTATCCTGACTCTTCAGACTACTAGCAATCGCTAACGATTTTGCTGATCCAGAAAGACCTAGCAATAATTGTCTTTGTTTCTGTGGTAAGTTCTCATGCCAAGATAGAATTTGTTTATTCTCTAAAAAGAAATCGATTAATGCCATTTCCTTACCCATTATATTTCTGCATCGTCTTTTCAAAGTTTTTTTCTTGTAAATAATAATTTACAGCATCGTCAACCTTGTCAATTGACTGTAAAATACCAATATAATCTTCTTGATCAAACTTACTCAAAACATGATGAACTACTGACATTCCTTTTTTAGGTCTACCAATACCAATCTTTACACGATTGAAAACCTGTGTACCGATATGTTGAATAATCGACTTAATTCCATTATGACCACCAGCTGATCCTTTAGCACGAAGACGAATTTTTCCGACTTCCATGTCAAGATCATCGTAAATAATCAGTAAATCTTCAATATCTAAACCATAATAAGTTAACAATGCATGAACAGCTTTTCCACTTTCATTCATAAAAGTCGTCGGTTTCACCAGATAAATTTTTTCCCCATTAAGGAAAAATGAAGCTAGTTCAGCTTGGAATATCTTATCGTGTGTAAAGGTAACATTTTGTTTTTTGGCTAGTTGGTCAATCAGCATAAAGCCAACATTATGTTTAGTTTCAAAATATTTATCTCCTGGATTTCCCAATCCTACAAGTAATTTTGTCATTTATATTTCCTTTCAAAAGTCAAAAGGGTTGGAATTTTTTTCCAACCTAATTGACATTATTTTAGATATTGATTAAACGTTAAAGCGGAATTCCATAATATCGCCATCTTGCACGACATATTCTTTTCCTTCTTCACGCAAACGTCCAGCTTCTTTTACAGCCTTTTCAGAGCCGTATTTTACCAAATCGTCATAAGACATGGTCACTGCACGAATAAATCCTTTTTCAAAGTCAGAGTGGATGATACCAGCCGCTTGAGGAGCTTTCATGCCACGTTTAAAGGTCCAAGCACGAACCTCTTTTTCACCAGCTGTAAAGTAAGTTCCAAGTCCTAGTAGGTGATAAGCAGCTCGAGTCAACTTATCCACACCTGATTCTGTCAAACCAATAGCTTCAAGAAACTCTTTTTTATCTTCATCGTCTAATTCAGAAATTTCTTCTTCAGCACGCGCCGAGATAACCACTACCTCTGCATTTTCTGTTGCTGCGAATTCACGAATTTGTTTCACATAATCGATAGATTCTGGGTCTCCAACCACATCCTCATCAACGTTAGCAACATAAAGAACTGGTTTAGTGGTCAAAAGGAAGAGACCTTTGACAACTTTTTGCTCTTCATCTGTAAATTCAATGGTACGAGCTGATTTTCCATCTTCAAGAACAGGTTTAATCTTTTGAAGAACGTTAAATTCTGCAACTGATTCCTTATCTTTTTGCGTACGCGCCATTTTTTCTACACGCGCATAGCGTTTATTGACTGATTCTAAATCAGCAAGAATCAACTCTAGGTTAATGGTATCAATATCTGCTAGCGGATCCACAAAGGCATCTTCACGACCTTGCTCACGCATGACATTTTCATCATCAAAGGCACGAACCACATGAACAATCGCATCAACTTCACGGATGTTGGCCAAGAATTTATTCCCAAGACCTTCTCCTCTTGATGCTCCTTTTACAATCCCTGCAATATCTGTAAATTCAAAGGTTGTTGGAACTGTCTTTTTAGGAGTAATCATTTCCGTCAATTTTTGGAGGCGTTCATCTGGAACTTCTACCATTCCAACGTTTGGATCAATGGTCGCAAAAGGATAGTTTGCAGCCTCTGCTCCTGCTTTTGTAATTGCATTAAATAGGGTTGATTTACCAACATTTGGCAATCCTACAATACCTGCTGTTAAAGCCATAGTTTCTCATTCTCCGTTCACATTTCAATCTTCAATATTATAACACAAAAAGGGAAAACTTGCTAACCCTCTTACTATGGGGTTCCTAGTCGATGATTTTGTTCATTTTTCTTTCAAAATCATAGCGACTCATCATGACCACATGATCACAATTGCTACATTTTATTTTGATATCTGCACCAACACGGGTAATTTCCCAGCGATTTGCCTTTTTGCCTGTTGACTTAATCGTACAAGCGTGTGTTTTTTTCATTTCAACAAAATTTCCAACTTGATACATGGTTAATCTCCTTTTTCTTTTTCGATTATATCATAAAAGAGGCGAGCTAGGCTCAACCTCTTTCCATTAATTTGTGCGAACTGGCGTGATGAGCTGCATGAAATCTTCATCCGTATCAGCTGGAACTAGAGTAAATGGACGAACTGCTGAAATAAAGCTGATTGTAACTTTTTCGCTATTCAAAGCTTTTAGTGCTTCAATCAAATAAGTTGGGTTGAAACTAATCGTCAAATCAGCACCACTTACATTTTCAGTATCAATTTCTTCGTTTACTTTCCCTACTTCTGGAGAATGAACATGAGCACTTACAACTTCTTCTTTGATTTCTAATTTAACAGTACCATTTTGTGTCGCACTTGATAAGAGGCGAGCACGTTCCATAGACTGGCGTAGTTTAGAAACATCAAAAGTCACTGTTGTATTGAAATCTGTTGGAATCAATCGATCGGTATCTGGATAATTTCCTTCTAAGAGACGTGTGTAGAAGCTAATATTTTCACTTCTAAAGAGAATTTGATTATTGGCGAAGAAAATCTCCACTGTTTCGATATCATCCGTAAAAACAGCTGAAAATTCGCGTAGCGAACGACTTGGGATGACAACATCAAAATCATCGCTATTTTTTTCAAGAGTCAACTTTTTCTGACTAAGACGGTGAGAGTCTGTCGCAACTGTTTTTAATTCTTTGTGGTTGCTTAAAACAAAGTGGACACCTGTCAAAATAGGACGGCTTTCTTGGGTACTAGCTGCAAAAGCTGTTTCATTGATAATCTTTTTAAGAAGTTTTGTTTCAAGAACTAAAGGATTGCTTGCAGAAATTTCCTGAATACGTGGATATTGCTCACTATCTTTTCCTTTAAGAGTAATCTCTGATTTTCCACTAGTTAAGACAATTTGCTTTTGTTCAATCTCTTTAAAATCAAGTGTTACATCTGGAAGACTTGAAATAACATTGATAAAGAAAGAAGCTTCCAGTAGAACTGAACCTAAAGAGTTAATCAAGAGACCTGCATTTTCATTTTTTTGCGAGATAAAATTTTCGATTGAGATTTGACCATTTGATCCAATCAAGGTAATTCCTTCATTGGTAACATCAATTTTTACAGTCGATAAAAATAGGAATTGCATTCTTTGAGCTAATAGCTCTCTTTGTTGTATTTAAAGCTTGTAAAAAAATAAGTTTTTATTAATTGAAAAAAATGAATCATGGATTCTCCTTTATTCTTTTTATTATTAGAAGGATAATAGTAATAATAGAGCGTGTGAAATCTGTGGAAAAACACTTGTAATCAAGAAAACTCAAGGACAGAGCCTTGTTTAAAAGATGTGGATAAATAAGAGATTTTTTAAAAAGTTATCCACAAGTTATTTAATTTTCTTTTTGATGTTTTCAATTTCTATACGTAAATTATCATCTGTTTCAAGCATGGATTTGATTTTTCCATGAGCGTGAATGACCGTTGTGTGGTCTTTACCACCAAACTCTTTTCCAATCTTAGGAAGGCTATTATCAGTCATTTCTCTGGCTAGATACATGGCAACTTGACGGGCTAAAACGATATTTTGAACACGTCTAGTTCCTTTCATTTCCTTGACACTAACACCATAGAAGTTTCCAACTTCTGTCTGGATTTTATCAATTGGAATCACGATCATTTTGCTAACGTCTTGTTTACGAGCACGAATAGCTTCAGCTGCAATGTCAACTGTGATATCGTTAATCTTTTTGACTTTGGCCATTAGGCTGATATCGTTGAGTGCTCCCTCGAGTTCTCGCACGTTAGAGTCAAATTGTCCAGCCAGATATTCGAGTGTATCATTCTGAAAATGATAGTTGAGATGTTCAGTCTTACTCTGTAAAATCGCAATACGTGTTTCAAAATCAGGTGGTGTGATATCTGTCGTTAATCCCCACGAGAAGCGCGTGACCAGACGTTCAGGTAGACTCTCTAAATGTTCAGGTCTACGGTCACTCGTTAAAACAATCTGTTTATTATTATTGTGAAGGGCGTTAAATGTATTGAAAAACTCTTCCTGAGTTTGTACTTTCTTTCCACTAAGTGATTGAATATCATCAATGAGTAGGAGGTCTAAACTACGGTAAGTTTTCTTGAATTTTTCCATATCATTAAGTCTCAAATGCTCTAGAAATTCATTAATGAAGCTTTCAGCAGGTATGTATTTTACACGCGCATTTGGACTTTTTTTCAGAATTTCATTTCCAAGGGCATTTAACAGGTGAGTTTTTCCAAGTCCAGGACCTCCGTAGATAAATAGAGGATTGTAAGTTAATCCTGGATCTTCAGAAACAGCCAAAGCAGCAGACTTAGCCCAAACATTACCATCCCCTTGAACAAAATTATCGAAAGTATACTTTTCCTTGAGTCCAGTTTCAGAATATGGAATAGTGGATGGAATTGGTTGATAATCGTTGCCAGGTTCAGACTCGAAAGCTACTTGTGAGCTAGCTTCTTCAACTTTCGTGAAGATATAATGAGCTTTTATTTCAGTATCATAGATTTCAAAACCTGCTGCTAAAAGCATCCCATTGATATTTCGTTCCCAGAATATCTGCATTTCATCGCGGGGTAAGAAAATCGTTGCAGTATTTTCTTCAACTTTAACCAGTTTTGCGTCTAAAAATATAGAAATCATAAACTGACTGAGTTAATTTATCATGTGCAAGTTCTAAAAGACGATTCCAAAAATTGTATTTTTCTTCAATGATTTTCTCCTCCTTTACTATAGAATTTAAAAAGGTTTATTGATAGAATCATTTTACCATAGATAAGATTATTTTTTTCCACAACTTGTGGAAAAACAATTAACAATGTTTTTTTAAATGTTATCCACAAAATGTGGATAACTAAGAAAAAAATTCTGAAATACTGGGCTTTTAAAAAAACTAAAAATGCAGTGGATAACTATGTTCGTTAAGAATACTAAAATAACAGCCTTATTTCAGGCTGTTAATAAATTGTTGGTATTCATCTTGGTTATGGAAGGAAATTGAAATTTTACCACTATCTTTTTTTTGAAGGGTAATCTGAACATCTAATCCGAGTATTTTTTTCAATTTTTGCTCTTCCTCTTTGACAAAGTGGTCTTTTTCTTTTTTGCTGCTCTTCTTCGTTTTTTGTAGTATTTGTTCAACTTGTCGAACAGAGAGATTTTCAGTTTGAATACGATTCAAGAGTTTGTCTTGTTTATCACTTGATAATTGAATGAGGAGTCTAGCATGAGCTTGAGAAAGTCTACCCCTTTCAACTTCTGTCAGGATATGTTTAGGTAATCCTAACAATCGAACTAGGTTTGTAATATAAGGTCGAGATTTCCCCATTTTTTCAGCAATTTCTGTGTGGGTAAAACCTTTATCAATTAATGATTGATATGCTTTAGCTTCCTCGATAGGATTTAAATTTTCTCGTTGGAGATTCTCAATGATAGAATGAAGCATCATATCTTGATCAGAAAGTTGCTTAACAATGACTGGAACTTCTGAAAGTCCAGCAGCTATTGAAGCACGATACCGTCTTTCTCCAGCTAGAATTTCATATCCAAGTACTGGAGATTTTCTAACGATAATAGGCTGAATCAAGCCGTTTTCCTTAATAGATTGTGCCAGTTCTTGAATTTTTTCTTCTGAAAATTCCTTACGAGGTTGATAGGGATTTTTTTGAATATCTTTTATTTGAACAATTTTAAATTCTTCCATAATTCTACATTAACACAACTTAGATATTCTGTAAAGCAACTTTACATATCTGTAAACTACTTATCTAAATCACTAGTACTTTTATCTAATTTAATAGTTGTTGTTTCTTCCTTACCATCACGGTAGTAAGTAACAGTCATACTGTCTCCAATAGAATGACTATATAGAGCACTTTGCAATTCAGTAGTGGAAGAAATAGCTTTATCATCTATTTTTGTAATGACGTCATATTGTTGCAGATGTCCATTGGCAGGCATATTTTTTTGAACAGAACGAACAGCTACTCCAGAAGTAACATTTCCAGGAAGTTTTAGTTTTTGAAGATCAGTTGTACTAAGATTTGATAAGTTAACCATGTGGATTCCAAGAGCAGGTCGTGTTACTTTGCCATCTTTTTCCAACTGCTTAATAATATTGATTACATCGTTTGCAGGAATGGCAAAACCAAGACCTTCGACAGATGTTCCACCATTAGAAGCAATTTTACTTGATGTAATACCGATAACTTGGCCTTGGATATTAATCAAAGGACCACCTGAGTTCCCAGGGTTAATAGCTGTATCTGTTTGGATAGCATTGGTTGAGATAGCTTGTCCGTCTTCAGATTTTAGAGAGACATTTCTATTTAAACTTGATACAATCCCTTGTGTCACAGTATTGGCATATTCAGAACCTAGAGGACTTCCGATTGCAATAGCTGTTTCTCCAACTGTTAATTGACTAGAATCACCAAATTCGGCTACTGTTGTGACTTTATCTGCAGCAATTTTTACAACGGCAATATCTGAATAAGTATCAGAACCCACAATTTCACCAGGGACTTTTGTGCCATCTGCTAAACGAATATCAACTTTTTTAGCACCATTAATAACGTGAGTATTGGTACAAGGTAAGCAGTATCCCCTTCCTTTTTATAAATGACACCAGAACCTTCGCTGTATACTTGTTCAGCATTGGTATCTGTATCAGTTTCATCAGATCCGAGTAAACTGTTTTGAGAGTTTGATGAGTAAGTAATGACAGATACAACAGCATCTTTAACTTTATCAACTGCTTGAGTAGTTGAGTTTTCATTTTTTACAGCTGTTTTGCTTACAGTCGTTGTAGTTGTCGTACCACTATTTTGTTTTTGACTGAGTTGCAATGTGGTAAAAGTACCTAAAACACCACTAAAAAAGCTAATGAGAATGACTACTAAAAGTTGTCCCCATTTTTTGGAACTAGTTTGTAAGTTTTTCATAGAAGCCTCCATGTTTTTTTATCAATGAAAGTATAAAATAGCTAGCTTAATTCAAGCTTAAAAACAAAAAGTTTTTCACAACTTGTGGATAACTTTCAAAAACCTGTGAATTTATTGAAGTTTTTCAAAATCTTATCTGTGAATAAGATGTGAAATTGAGTGTGAATATGTTAGAATAGAAGAATGAAAATTAAAGTGATAACAGTTGGAAAATTGAAAGAAAAATATCTCAAAGATGGCATAGCAGAATACTCCAAGAGAATTTCACGATTTGCTAATCTAGAAATGATTGAGTTGGCTGATGAAAAAACACCAGATCGGGCTAGCGAATCTGAAAATCAAAAGATTTTGGAGTTGGAAGGGAACCGCATTCTTGCTAAAGTAGGGGAACGTGATTTTGTAGTTGTTTTAGCTATTGAAGGAACAACTTTTTCTTCTGAAGAGTTCAGTAAGCAGCTTGAAAGAGCTTCTATCAATGGATTTTCGACAATCACTTTTATCATTGGGGGGAGTTTAGGACTATCTCCAGAGGTGAAAAAGAGAGCCAATCTCTCTGTTAGTTTTGGGAGATTGACGCTTCCTCATCAACTAATGAGATTAGTCTTAGTAGAACAAATTTATAGAGCGTTTTCGATTCAACAGGGCTCTCCCTATCATAAATAGATGATTGACTAAGCTAGCTTTTTTTGATAAGATAGATTAGTAAGGTCTCATAGCTCAGCTGGATAGAGCATTCGCCTTCTAAGCGAACGGTCGCAGGTTCGAATCCTGCTGGGATCAGTGTTAAATCGTAAGCTGGGAAAAAATCCCAGCTTTTTTTGTAAAAATTTGACATTTCAGAATAAAATTTGAGCATTTGAGAGATAATTCTCTATAGAAATCGTAGATTTTATATAATATTTTTGTAAGTTAATTTACAAGAAAAAAACATTATAGGAGTTTATATTATGAAAAAGAATACAGATTTTGCTCAAATGAAAGATTTCCAAGAATTGAATGAAAAAGAACTGCAGGAAATCAGAGGTGGGGAATGGAGACCTCTATATACAATAAATAATTTTCTTTTTCCAAAAAGAAAGTAAGTAAAAAAATAAAGGTGGGAAATAATGAATTTATTCGGATTAGTAATTGCTATTGTTTATGTTTTTTTATTATTAGTAAAAATTCATGAATGGGTTTGTAAAAGCAACTAGAAAAAGACCAATATTTTTTTAGTCTTTATATATTTCTAATACCATTAGTATTGGAAATAATTCTCTATTTCTTGAAATTAGATAGTTTTAGTTTGTCTAAATTTTTTTATTTCCTTTCCTCCTATTTGGTTACTTTGTTGGGTTTAAGAAGTATGAGAAATCTAAGGGAATTTTTTTATCAGTCTATTATTTTCTCTTTTATATAATAGTACTAATAACTTTTTTTATCAGTAACCTTATCATCTATTACAGGAGATGAGTTTGCATTGAAGTATAACAATTATTTTTCTCTATTTATCCTGATCTTAACTTATTTGGTTATTAAAGTTGTTGTGTCTTATTTCCATCTCGAATTTAAATATTTTGATAAAGACTATCTATATCCTTTTCTGAAGAAAGTGCTCTTTGCATTTATTTTTCTACACGTTGTCTCTTTCACTTCAGATATTGTGAGTACGATTCGTCACTTAAATGGTTTTGGAAGTATTTTATCATCCATTGTTTTTGTTGGCCTACTTTTGACTTTTTTCTCCATGAATTCTCATAAAGTTCAGATAGAAAAAGAGATTGAATTGGAACAAAAGAAGTTTGAGCAAAAACACATTTACAAACTTACACGGATGAGATTGTTTCCTTATATAATGAAATTCGTGGTTTTCGTCATGACTATACAGGCATGCTTGTCAGCTTAAGAATGGCGATTGAAAGTAAAGATTTACAAGAGATTGACAGAGTTTACAGTGAAGTTCTTGTAAAGGCAAATCAAAAATTACGTTCAGATAAGTATACCTATTTCGATTTGAACAATATTGAGGATTCAGCACTTCGTAGTTTGATTGCCCAATCTATTGTCAATGCGAAAACTAATGATGTAGAGTACACATTAGAGGTAAAAGATATTATTACACCTTTATCTATGGAATTGTTAGATTTGGTGCGCGTGATGAGCGTTCTGCTCAATAATGCTGTTGAAGGGGCAGTTGAAAGCTATCAAAAACAACTAGAGGTAGCTATTATCAAGTTGGATCTTGAAACCTTAGTTGTCATCCAAAACTCTTGTAAAAAAAGAAAGGTAAAATCCGAAGATTTATTTGAATTAGGATTTTCAACTAAAGGAAGACATAGAGGACTTGGACTTAATAATGTTAAAGAAATTTTAGGAAAATATGACAATGTTATTTTAGAAACAGAAATTGATAATGATGTATTTAAACAAGTAATTAGATTTAAGAGGGAACTGATATGAAAGTATTGATTTTAGAAGATATTATAGAACACCAAGTAAGGTTGGAAACAACTCTGAATAAAATTTCTAAGGAAACAAATATTCCTATCTCCTATAAAACAACAGGAAAAGTGAGAGAGTTTATGGAATATGTAGAGCATGATGAAGTCAATCAGCTTTATTTTCTAGATATTGATATCAATGGGATTGAGAGAAAAGGATTTGAGGTTGCTCAATTTATTCGCCATCGCAATCCTTATGCGATTATTGTTTTTATTACAAGTCGATCTGAATTTGCTACTTTGACTTATAAATACAAAGTTTCAGCATTGGATTTCATTGATAAAAAAACCAGTGATCAAGTTTTTAAAAATAGAGTTGCCGACTGTGTGCTTTACACTAAGACTACTTTACTTGAAAACCAATCAGTCGTTGATTATTTTGATTATAGTTACAAAGGAAATGATCTTTGTATTCCTTATCATGATATTCTCTACATTGAAACAACGGGAACTTCTCATAAATTACGAATTGTAGGTAAGAATTTTGCCAAAGAATTCTATGGAACAATGACAGATATTCAAGAAAAGGATAGGGAAACCCAACGTTTTTATCTAGCTCACAAGTCATTTTTAGTCAATATCGGTAATGTGAGAGAAATTGATCGTAAAAAAATGGAAGTTGTATTTTATGAAGATCATCGTTGTCCTATCTCTCGTCTAAAAACTAAAAAATTGAGAGAACTAATGGCTAAAAACCAAAAAAAGTAATTGACAATTTTTGATAAATTGATATAATGGTTATATCTGCTACAGGTAGAGGGTCCGTTGGTTAAGAAATCGTCTTTTCATAGCGGTAACACGGGTTCGAATTCCGTACGGACTATTTAATCCGCCATAGCTCAGTTGGTAGTAGCGCATGACTGTTAATCATGATGTCGTAGGTTCGAGTCCTACTGGCGGAGTCAGATGAAAGGAACACTAATTTGGTGTTCCTTTTTTTGATTCTTTGTCCGATGTAATGAGGGGAGGCATACCTAACATACGGATAGATAATGATTTGTGTCCGAAAATAATACTCAATGAAAATCAAAGAGCAAACTAGGAAGCTAGCCACAAGCTGTACTTGAGTACGGTAAGGCGACGCTGACGTGGTTTGAATTTGATTTTCGAAGAGTATAAAACTAAGGAAATTGTATTGCCTTAGCGCCTAATAAGAACAACAAAATAGGCTCTATAATATCCATAGGGGTTTGATTCCCTATAACTATTATAGAGCTTTTTATTAATTTGTATCCCCTAACATTTTCATTAAAAAGTCCGTGATTTCTTGTGGACTTTCTTTTTTTCCGTGGGCAATCCAGGTTTGACAGACTCCAAAGAGAGCATTTGTTAGGTAGACGCTACTGTATTCTAATTCTATTTCATTTAGTTTGAGTTGCATAAAACGTTTTTGAAGGTCTGTGCTAAGTAGGATGTGAAGCTTATTTCGCAGGAAATTTTGAATTTCCTTGGTTCCATTTTCAGATAAAAGAGCTGCTAGAAGCGGCTCTGATTCCAAGTATTCAAATACTTCTAGAATAGCATCTCGTTTGTGATTAGCATGTTTTTGAAAGATATATTCGAAGGTATGAAATAGTTTACTTTGGTAATGTTCAATCATATCGTATTTATCTTTGTAATGAGTATAGAAACTGGAGCAGCTAATTCCAGCTTTTTGTGCTAATTTAACAGTTGTAATCTGATCGAATGGTTGTTCCATCAATAATTCTACCATAGCATTTTCGATAATGCGCTTAGTTTTTAATCGTTTATTACTTTCTTGCATGTTCCCTCCAGATGAACATTTTTTTAGACAATATGTTTAAAAAAATAGATTTTTTTATCTTGTCTTTTTAATTTTTTTATGTATAATCTATTATATCAAAAAAATTTAGACAAGTAGTTTAAAAAAGGAGACAATATGTTTAAAGAATGGAAAGCAATCTTTAAAAAACCGACATTTATTATTGTCATGATAGGAATTTCCTTAATTCCAGCTCTTTACAATATCATTTTCTTATCATCAATGTGGGATCCATACGGTAAACTTTCGGAGCTACCTGTAGCAATTGTTAATAAGGACCAAGCTGCTATTTATAATGATGAAAAACTCACTATTGGTGAAGACATGGTGTCTAATTTAAAAGATAGTAATAGTCTGGATTTTCATTTTGTAGATGAAGGTGAGGGAGAAAGAGGACTGCGGGATGGAGATTATTACATGGTTGTAACGTTGCCAAGTAATCTTTCTGAGAAAGCTTCTTCTATCCTTACAAATCATCCTGAACAGATGACGATTGACTATCAGACATCAAGTGGTCATAGTTTTATTGCAAGCAAGATGAGTGATTCTGCCATGACACAAATCAAACAGACTGTGGCTACTAAAGTTACTCAATCTTATACCAAAGCTTTTATTTGATAAGATGGGGGATTTAAAACTTGGTTTATCTCAAGCGGCAAATGCAAGTTTACAGTTGGCTGATGGTTCGAATCAGCTTTCTGATGGGAGTCACACCTTATCAACCAATCTTCAAACCTTAGCTCAATCGAGTTTCACATTTTCTAATGGTGCTGATCAATTATCTACAGGTTTAGGAACCTATACAGCTGGTGTAAATCAGTTAAATCTTGGTCTTGGTAATTTTAATACTGGTTTAAATCAATATACCAGCGCTATTTCACAAATCGACAATGGATTAAACCAACTGAATTCACAGATACCGGCACTGGTATCAGGATTGACTCAACTTGATGCAGGCACACAAGCCTATACAGGTGGTGTTTCTCAACTCAATTCAGGATTAAATCAATTTTCACTTGGTATTGATACTTATACAAATGGAGTTCAAAGTCTATCATCAGGTGCAAATCAGATTTCTACTAAATCAGAGACTCTACGTACAGGACTAACACAACTTAATCAAGGTATTCAAGAACTTTCTACTCAATTAGATGGGACAACCCAACAAAAAGATCAGATTAAACAATTAGCAACTAGTTTAGAGCAATTTAATCAAGCTATTCAAAATATTCAAACAGCAGATAGTGGAGAGATAACACAAGTAACAAACCAACTTTCTAGTAGTCTATCAACGCTTGCAAATTCAGCACAGAGCATTATTACTTCAAATCAATCTGAAAAAGCAACTACTTTATCAGCTATTCAATCTACGAGTGCTTATCAAAGCTTAACTCCTGACCAACAGGCAGAGATAACTTCTGTGGTTTCTAATCAATCATCTTCTGCTAGTGAGTCAGCACGAACAATTTTAACTACAGTTCAAACGTTACAATCTTCTTTAGAAAATGTAACCACTCAAACAGATAATCTAACTCAATTAAAGAATCACTCAAGTCAATTATTACCAACTGCTTCTTCAACATTGACAAGTTTGTCAAGCGGATTAACACAGGTTCAAACAGCAATTGACGGTCAGTTATTGCCAGCTAGTCAAACTCTTGCATCTGGTATTGACAGCTATACAAAATCTTTAGACCAAGTAGCTTTAGGAGTAAGTCAGTTGAGTTCGAAAAATTCGAACTTGACAGGAAGTTTCAATAAGTTGCTACAAGGCTCTAATCAGTTAACAGAAAAATCTTCTACATTGACAGGTGCTACTGCTAAATTAGCAGCGAATGGGCCAGAATTAGCAACAGGAATTGATAAACTTGCATCAGGTGTCAACCAAGTAAACAATAAAACATCAGATTTAACTGCTGGATTTAATCAATTACAAGCGGGTTCTCAAAAATTAGCTGATAAATCAGACCAGCTAGTTTCAGGAGCAAATCAACTGGCTAATGGTTCTGAAAAAATAGCTAGTGGAGCAGATCAACTTGCTCAAGGATCTGAAATTTTACAATCAGGACTTGGAAAATTAAGTGATGGTTCAAGTCAATTAAATCAAGGTTTGACAGATGCTGAGGGGCAATTGCAACAGGCTTCAACTGAACCAACAAATGCAGACTTACTGGCTGATCCTTTAAGTCTTTCAAAAACTGATGCGGATCAAGTAGCTGTTAATGGGATTGCCATGGCTCCGTATATGATATCAGTTGCTCTTTTTGTAGCTGCTATTTCAACTAATATGATTTTTGCTAAATTGCCTTCTGGGCGCCATCCAGAAAGTCGCTGGGCTTGGTTTAAGTCTCGCTTTGAAGTTAATGGTATCATTGCTGGTTTGGCAGGATTATTAGTTTATGGTGGGGTACATTTAATCGGACTGACTGCAGTTCACGAATTCAAAACCTTAGCTTTGATCATTTTAAGCAGCCTTGCTTTTATGGCGATTGTAACAGCATTGACAACATGGAATTCTCGCCTAGGCGCCTTCTTCTCTTTAATTTTATTACTCCTTCAATTAGCATCAAGTGCAGGAACTTATCCTTTAGCTTTGACGAATCAATTCTTTAAAACTATTAATCCATGGTTACCAATGAGTTATTCAGTTTCAGGTTTACGACAAACTATTTCTATGACAGGTAATATTCATAGTCAGATTATTTTCCTTATCTTTACAGTGATGATTTTTTTGTTATTTTAGGAATGCTTGCCTACCAACCTAAAAAAAGTTGAAGAAGACTAAAAAAACTATCGACCGATTTGGTCGATAATTTTTTTATCTAGAATATTTTTTTCTTTGAATATCATAAAAAAATAAAGACAATAATGGCTATAAGAGAACAACTTGCACCAGCAATAAATCCTTTTGGTATAAAGGAAAGGGTAATAGTTCCTTTACCTTCAGGAACATCAATTTTCATAAATCCAGTTTGTGCCTGTTGAATTTGTAATTTTTTACCATTTTGATAAGCAGACCATCCTTGATCGTATGGAATGGTGAAAAAGATTGATGTCTCATTCTTTACCTTATAATTTACAGTGACTTTATTTTTAAAAGAGCTCACCTCTACTGGATTTTCTTTTATTTTGCGTATAGCTTCCGTATATTTCTTAGTATCTAAGCGATAGAAAGTTGGAGATTCAAATGATACTTGAGCATTTCCTGGGAACTTAACCTGGATATCAAAAGTTTGTTTATGTTCTGCATATCCAAGATTAAAAAATGTAAAAACATTATCTGTGGTAAAGGATTTTTTTTCACCATTGACAATGATGTCAACTTGCTTTTTCTTATCATTTGAAAAATTTATCTTGCTCATGGAAAGGTAAACCTGACTATTATCAGGTACTTCAATACTGTAGCTGATAGTTGCATCTTCAGTATCAGTTCCGTTTAGATTGACCACGTTGTCACCAGAGTCTGTATGATGATTTATCGGATAAAAGTACTCTTCATTTAAGCCAGCAATTTGATTTAAAAATTGAGTTTGGTTGTCAAGAGTATGGTCATTAAAAGTGACATCTTTGTAAAGAGACTGTGTAGCAAAAGCAATTGGGAGAGCGAATTGATTTTTATAAAGGGTTAGATTATTTTTTTGATAGCTTGGATGAAAACCATATTTATCTGGATAGGTTTCAGAAATATTGTAGCTGATTCCAAATAAACTATCTGCAATGATAGTATTATTTGCATAACGAAGATTAAGGTTGGTACCTGAAGATTTAAAACCCAACTTATCTAACGTTGTACTTGCAGAACGATTACGAACAGATGAAATTGTGAGATGCCATTGTAGTTAAATTTCATGCTATCGTTTCCAGTTTGAGTTTGTAACTTTTCAGTTCGTGTAAATGTATCTGGTTGCTGTTTGGTATACTCCAAAATAGCTTCCATACTTGGAATATCTTTATCATAGGTACTACGAGAAGCAAATCCCCATTCTTTCGTAATTCCATTTAGTTGAGATGAAGCATTAAAACTAATTTCACTTATTGTAAAGATCAAAATAAGGATTGAAAAGATTTTTAGAGAAATCTTTTTTTTAATAAGTGCCAATAGTAGCAGTAAGTATACCACTAAGAATTCAAGCGTTAAGAGTATATTTAATTTAGTTAAAAAACGAATAATGATTTTTTTAAAAATAAATGGTTGCCAGATAGCCAAATAGAAGGAAGGTCATTGAGAATAAAATATTCCATAACTTAATATCCTTAAATCTATTTAAAAACTTCTGCTGAAATATAAATCAAGAGAGTAGAGAAAAATCCACGCATAGCGATGAAGAAACATATTTGGTGCGTGCATTCCTTGCCAAAAATAAATCTAAAAGCTTCTAGATAAAAAAACTAGCAATGATGATAATGAGTAGAGTTGCATAGCATAGTTTCACGTGAAACTTAATTGATTTTAATGTAAAGAATACAATTGTTAAGATAAAAGGAAGGAGGCCAACAAAAATCATTGGGATAGAACCATATTTAGTTGTATCGAAAGAACCAATAAATTGTTTAGCGAATAGATCTAGATACCAACTGGCATCTGTTTTTTTATTTTTTTGTAATAGCGGTTAATTTTTTTCACCATGAGTTCTTAAATCAAACAAGGTTGGGAGTGTCATGATGAAACTTGTTAAACCAGCGAGTAAGGATGTTAGGGAAAAAAATCAAGGAAAGAATACTTGCGACTTTTTAAAATCCCAGGAAAGTTGGCAAAAAAATACCAAACTACCAAAAAAACAGGGCAGTCATATAACCAAAAATAGTAGTTTTGGATAAATAAGATTGACAAACTTGTAAAGTATAGAATACGTTTTTTTTCCGTTATGAGTAGATGTAAACCAGTTGAAATTAAGGGGATTAAAATAAAAACATCTAACCAGGTTTTAATCTCAAGTTGACTAACTGTAAAGCTCATTAAAGCATATGAGGTAGATAAAGATAATCTGAGCAGGGGCTGGTAGATTTTTGAATATTATACTCAAGCTAAAAAAGGTTGACAGACCTATCAAGCCAAATTTCAACAAGGTTGAAAGATAAACTGCATCTGGCATGCTTGATACATCAAAAAAATAAACAAGAGGAGATAGAAAACTACCAAGGTAATAACTGGACAAGGCATAAAAATTGAGACCTAGACCGCTGGTAAAAAGTATAAAAATAGACTATCACTCCCATGTAAAAATATTACGAAGATTAAGATCAAAAAAATAACATATTGATGAAATCCATCCCCTAATAAAGGTGAAGTATCACTATTCCAGTAGATACCTTGAGAAAGATAGACTCCGAACATAATCACTAGGGGAAATGATGAAAGAAATAAAATAGATCCAATAGTTTCTGAAAAATGTTTTCATGTTACCTCATAGAATGTTAGAAAACCCAGTTGGGTAATCCAACTGAGTTTTAAAGTATTATTTAGTCTTTCCAAAGTTCTTTGACTTTTGCTTGTACTTCAGCATTTTCTAAGAATTCATCATAGGTTTCATCGATACGGTCGATTACACCGTTTTTAGATAGGACAATAATGTGGTTAGCCAATGTTTGAATGAATTCATGGTCATGACTGGCGAAGATGATTGATTCTTTGAAGTTTTTCAATCCATCGTTCAAACTTGAAATAGATTCCAAATCCAAGTGATTTGTAGGATCGTCAAGTACAAGAACATTTGATTTCAAAAGCATGAGTTTTGAAAGCATCACGCGCACCTTTTCCCCCCCTGACAAGACGTTTACAGGCTTGTTAACCTCGTCTCCAGAAAAGAGCATGCGTCCGAGGAATCCACGAAGGAAGGTATTGTCATCTTCTTCTTTACTTGCAAATTGACGGAGCCAGTCAAGAATCGACTCGCCACCTGCAAAATCAGCAGAATTGTCTTTGGTAAGTAAGAGCGACTAGTTGTAACTCCCCACTTGACAGTTCCTTCATAGTCGATATCACCCATAATCGCACGAATCAAGGCAGTTGTTTGGATGTCGTTTTGCCCAATAAGAGCTGTCTTATCACCTGGACGCAAGATGAAGCTGATGTTGTCAAGAATAGTTTCACCGTCAATCTTGACAGATAAGTTTTCTACTGTCAAGAGATCATTACCTATTTCTCGTTCAGCTTTAAAGTTGATAAATGGGTATTTACGACTAGAAGGTACAATTTCCTCTAATTCAATCTTATCAAGCATTTTCTTACGTGATGTTGCTTGTCTTGATTTAGAAGCATTAGCAGAGAAACGAGCAACGAATTCTTGGAGTTGCTTAATTTTTTCTTCTGCTTTTGCATTACGGTCTGCTAGCAATTTAGCAGCAAGCTCAGAAGATTCTTTCCAGAAGTCGTAGTTTCCGACATAGAGTTTGATTTTTCCAAAGTCAAGGTCGGCCATGTGAGTACATACTTTATTTAAGAAGTGACGGTCATGGGACACAACAATAACGGTGTTATCAAAATCAATCAAGAAATCTTCTAACCAAGTAATAGATTGGATATCAAGACCGTTGGTCGGCTCGTCTAGAAGAAGTACATCTGGTTTACCAAATAGAGCTTTAGCAAGGAGTACTTTCACTTTATCTCCATTTGCAAGTTCACTCATATTTTGGTAATGAAGATCTTCAGGGATATTCAAGTTTTGCAAGAGTTGTGAAGCTTCACTTTCAGCTTCCCAACCACCTAGTTCAGCAAATTCACCTTCAAGCTCAGCTGCACGAACTCCATCTTCATCAGTAAAGTCTGCCTTCATATAGATAGCATCTTTTTCTTTCATGATGTTGTATAGTTTTTCATTACCCATGATAACAACATCAATAACACGTTCATCCTCATAGTCAAAGTGATTTTGACGAAGCACAGAAAGACGTTCATCAGGTCCAAGAGAAACATGACCAGTTGTAGGTTCAATATCCCCAGCTAAGATTTTTAAAAATGTTGATTTACCTGCACCGTTAGCACCAATTAAACCATATGTGTTTCCTTCTGTAAATTTGATGTTGACCTCATCAAAAAGTTTGCGATCACTAAAACGTAGTGAAACATCAGATACTGTTAGCAATTTTTTTCTCCTATTATATGTAATACTCTAATTCTACTAGAAAATCAGCAAATATTCAAATTTTTATCTGTCAATTATTTGTAAAGGATGTTTACATATAGTTTACAGTTAAGGAGTTGAAATCGTAATTATTTGATAAAAAAAATTACCTGTCTTTTTATCAAAAAAATGCTATAATTGAAAGGAACATATCAAAGGAGAATAAGATGAATAAACCCATTATTTTAACAGGAGATCGTCCAACAGGGAAATTACATATTGGGCACTACGTTGGTAGCTTAAAAAATCGTGTCTTATTACAGCAAGAAGATAAATATGACATGTTTGTTTTTTTGGCTGACCAGCAAGCTTTAACTGACCATGCAAAAGATCCACAAACTATTGTAGAGTCTATTGGGAATGTTGCTTTGGACTATCTTGCAGTGGGATTGGATCCTAACAAATTAACGATTTTCATTCAAAGTCAAATTCCAGAATTGGCAGAGTTGTCTATGTATTACATGAATCTAGTGTCTTTGGCTCGTCTGGAGCGTAATCCTACTGTAAAGACAGAAATTGCTCAGAAAGGTTTTGGAGAAAGTATTCCAACTGGATTTTTAGTTTATCCAATTGCTCAAGCAGCAGATATCACAGCTTTTAAGGCTAACTATGTTCCTGTAGGTACAGACCAAAAACCGATGATTGAACAAACGCGTGAGATTGTGCGTTCATTCAATCATGTCTATAATTGTGATGTTTTAGTAGAACCGGAAGGAATTTATCCTGAAAATGAAGGAGCAGGTCGCTTACCTGGTCTTGATGGAAATGCCAAAATGTCTAAATCGCTTAATAATGGTATCTACTTGTCAGATGATGCAGATACTTTGCGTAAGAAAGTAATGAGTATGTATACAGATCCAGATCACATTCGTGTTGAGGATCCAGGTAAGATTGAGGGCAATATGGTTTTCCACTACTTAGATGTTTTCGGACGTCCAGAAGATGCTCAAGAAATTGCTGAAATGAAAGAGCATTATCAACGTGGAGGCCTTGGTGATGTTAAGACCAAACGTTATCTACTTGAAATCCTAGAACGTGAACTTGGTCCAATCCGTGAACGTCGCCTAGAATATGCTAAAGATATGGGTGAGGTTTATAATATGCTTCAAAAAGGTAGTGAAAAAGCTCGAGAAGTTGCTGGCCAAACGCTATCAGAAGTAAAATCAGCAATGGGTCTAAATTACTTTCATTAATAGATAAAATACGAACTCTAAAACTATCTCTTCTTTAAAATTAAAGGGATAGTTTTTTACATTATCTATTATCAATATAATTGACAAATTTTCATAGAATGGTATGATAGATACAATACAAAAAGCGTCAAGCTCAAAAAGAAAGAAAAGAGGAAACTTCAATGTCTAATTGGGACACTAAATTTTTGAAAAAAGGTTTTACCTTTGATGATGTATTGCTTATTCCAGCAGAGAGTCATGTATTGCCTAATGATGCGGATTTAACAACAAAATTGGCAGATAATTTGACTTTAAATATCCCAATTATTACAGCAGCCATGGATACTGTAACAGAAAGCCAAATGGCTATTGCTATTGCGCGTGCAGGTGGTCTTGGTGTTATCCATAAAAATATGTCTATTGAACAGCAGGCAGATGAAGTTCGTAAGGTAAAACGTTCTGAAAATGGTGTTATCATTGATCCATTCTTCTTGACTCCAGAGCATACAATTGCAGAAGCAGATGAACTCATGGGACGTTACCGTATCAGTGGTGTTCCAGTGGTTGAAACTCTTGAAAATCGTAAATTGGTTGGTATTTTAACAAACCGAGACCTTCGTTTTATTTCTGACTATAACCAACCAATTTCAAAACACATGACTAGCGAAAACTTGGTTACTGCACCGGTTGGTACAGACTTAAAAACTGCTGAGAGCATTCTTCAAGAACACCGTATTGAAAAACTTCCTTTGGTTGATGAAGAAGGTCGTCTTTCTGGCTTGATCACCATCAAAGATATTGAAAAAGTAATTGAATTTCCAAATGCTGCAAAAGATGAATTTGGTCGTCTTCTTGTTGCTGGTGCGGTAGGTGTTACTTCTGATACATTTGAACGTGCAGAAGCACTCTTGAAGCAGGGGCTGATGCTATTGTTATCGATACTGCTCATGGTCACTCAGCGGGTGTTCTTCGTAAAATCGCTGAAATCCGTGCGCATTTCCCAGACCGTACACTGATTGCCGGAAATATCGCTACTGCTGAAGGTGCGCGTGCCCTTTATGACGCAGGAGTTGACGTTGTTAAAGTTGGTATTGGACCAGGTTCAATCTGTACAACTCGTGTTATTGCAGGTGTCGGAGTTCCACAAGTTACAGCTATCTATGATGCGGCAGCAGTTGCGCGTGAATATGGCAAAACAATCATCGCTGATGGTGGAATCAAGTATTCTGGCGATATTGTAAAAGCTCTTGCTGCTGGTGGAAATGCAGTAATGCTTGGTTCAATGTTCGCGGGAACAGATGAAGCTCCAGGTGAAACTGAAATCTTCCAAGGACGTAAGTTCAAGACTTACCGTGGTATGGGTTCAATCGCTGCAATGAAGAAAGGTTCAAGCGACCGTTACTTCCAAGGTTCTGTCAATGAAGCAAATAAACTTGTTCCAGAAGGAATTGAAGGGCGCGTTGCTTATAAAGGAGCAGCAGCTGATATTGTCTTCCAAATGATTGGTGGTATCCGTTCTGGGATGGGTTACTGTGGTGCTGCTAACCTTAAAGAATTGCATGACAATGCTCAATTTATCGAAATGTCTGGTGCTGGTCTAAAAGAAAGCCATCCACACGATGTGCAAATCACAAATGAAGCACCAAACTACTCAATGTAATAAAAAAGGCTCTATAATATTTGTAGTGGGTAAATCCCCTATGGATATTATGGAGCTTATTTTGGTGTAGAAAAAAAGTCCCATAAGATCTATAATGAAAAGCGACCAAACCATCATTAGAAAGAATCATATGGAACAATTACATTTTATCACAAAACTACTCGATATTAAAGACCCTAATATCCAGATTCTAGATGTCATCAATTGGGATACACACAAGGAAATCGTCGCTAAACTGGACTATGACGCCCCGTCTTGCCCTGAGTGCGGATGTCAAATGAAGAAATATGATTTTCAAAAACCGTCGAAATTCCTTACCTCGAAACGACTGGTATGCCTACCAGAATTCTTCTTAAAAAGCGTCGATTCAAGTGCTATCATTGCTCGAAAATGATGGTCGCTGAGACTTCTATCGTCAAGAAAAATCATCAAATCCCTCGTATTATCAACCAAAAGAGTGCGCAAAAGTTGATTGAAAAGACTTCTATGACTGATATTGCCCATCAGCTTTCCATTTCAACTTCAACTGTCGTTCGTAAGCTCAATGACTTTCACTTTAAGCACGATTTTTCTCGTCTTCCAGAGATTATGTCTTGGGACGAGTACGCCTTTACCAAGGGAAAGATGAGTTTCATTGCACAAGATTTTGACAATCTCAACATTATCACCGTGCTTGAAGGTAGAAGCCAGACTATCATCCGAAATCACTTTCTGCGCTACGATAGAGCCGTTCGCTGTCAGGTGAAAATCATTACTATGGATATGTTTAGTCCTTACTATAACTTGGCTAAACAGCTTTTTCCATGTGCTAAAATCGTTCTAGATCGTTTTCACATTGTGCAACATCTTAGCCGAGCTATGAATCGAGTTCGTGTTCAAATTATGAACCAATTCGATAGAAAATCCCATGAATACAAAGCTATCAAGCGCTACTGGAAGCTCATTCAACAGGATAGTCGTAAACTGAGTGATAAACGTTTTTATCGTCCTACTTTTCGCATGCATTTAACAAATAAGGAGATTCTAGACAAGCTTTTGAGCTATTCAGAAGACTTGAGACACCACTATAATCTCTATCAGCTCTTGCTTTTTCACTTCCAGAATAAAGAAGCTGACAAATTTTTCGGACTCACTGAGGACAATCTTAAACAGGTTCATCCTCTTTTTCAGACTATCTTCAAAACCTTCCTCAAGGACAAAGAGAAAATTGTCAACGCCCTTCAATTGCCCTATTCCAACGCTAAATTGGAAGCAACCAATAATCTCATTAAACTCATCAAACGAAATGCCTTTGGTTTTAGGAACTTTGACAACTTTAAGAAACGAATTTTCATCGCTCTGAATATAAAAATGAAGAGGACATCAATTGTCCTCTCCAGATGTTAGTTTTTATTCAACCCACTACAGTTGACAATGAGCCATAAAAAAATCTCCTGTTTGACAGGAGATTTTTGTTTGTTTACAATGTTGTAAATATTAGTTTACAGATAATTGACCATCTTTTACTATAAATACACTGAGATTATCAGGTAAGTTTTGAAGATGTTCTAAACTAGTGGTAGTAATAAAGGTTTGAATATTTTGGGATATAGTCTCTAATAATTTAAGTTGACGATTATTGTCAAGTTCACTCATAACATCGTCAAGCAAAAGAATGGGAGACTCTTTAGTGATACTCTCCATCAATTCTATTTCTGCAAGTTTTATAGATAAAACGAGACTACGATGTTGTCCTTGACTTCCAAAGCTTGCGTCCATTCCATTGATTAAGAAAACCATATCATCCCGATGAGGACCAACTCCAGTATTCTTTTTAAATAAATCTCTTGCTCTACTTTTTTGAAGAGCTGTATAGAAAGATTCTGCTAGGTGTTCCTTGTCAGTAAAGTTTACAGATGGTTGATAACATATTGACAACTTTTCTAATTTGTTTGAAATATCAAAGTGCTTTTCGCGACCAAAAGACTCCATTTTTTTGATAAATTCTTCTCTGTGAACCATCACTCGACAACCGTAGTCGACTAGCTGGTCATCGAGAACAGATAAAAATGTCTCGTCGATATGATTTGCTGACTTTAAGTAGGTATTTCTTTGTTTAAGGACGTGGTTATAACTTGACAGGTCTGACAAGTAAATCGGTTTGATTTGCCCTAATTCTATGTCAATGAATTTACGACGAATGGCCGGAGCGCCTTTGACAAGTTGTAAATCTTCGGGTGCAAATAGAACAACATTCATGTGTCCAATATAGTCAGATAGCCGAGCTTGCTTTAAGTGATTGACTTTAGTAATCCGACCTTTTGGTGTTAAGTCAATCTCAAGTGGAACAGTAGCCGTTCGTTTTTGAAGAATTCCAGAAACTTGAAGTTGTTCTTCTTCAAATTGAATTAAATTCTTGTCTGTCTTTGTCCGATGACTTCTAGTTAAAGCTAAAAAGTAAATACTCTCCAGAAGATTGGTTTTACCTTGTGCATTTCGACCAACAAATACATTTAATTTAGGATTAAATTCAATTTCAGTATCCTGATAGTTTCGAAATTGTTTGATGGATAAATTTTTTAGCCACATACTTATCTACCTGGGAAACGTGGTGTAGGTTTTGTTTTTGTTGCTTGAGCTTTTTTTGTTGGCTTTTTTTGAATTTTTTTATTCATTTCCTTGACAAGTTTAGCTACACGTTCTTTCTCAAGTTTTTCTTGAAGATATTCTTCCTGTTCTTCTTGACTAGGCTGAGTCAAAATGATGTGGATTTTCATATCAGGAATGTCGATGGAGTCTCCGATTCTTACTTTTTTTCCACGACGATTTTCTAATTCACCATTAAAGTAGACATGATGCTCAGCTAAAAAGGATTTAATAGCTCCACCACTGTGTATAATACCAAGTTCTTTCAAGAGAGCTTGGAGAGTGATAAATTCTTCAAATAATTTGTATTCCATAGTTCACCTCAATCTTTGGTATTATACCATATTTTACCTTGAAATGGCAGAGGTTAATTCGTTAGAAATGAAAGCGATTTTAATTCTAAAAGGGGTAAAGAGAACAAGAAAATTTTCTCTTTTCATGGTATAATAGAACTCTATGTAGAAGGAGGTAAGAGATGGAGTTAGTACCTGGAATTACAGTGCATTTTATCCAATCAAAAAAATTTAAAACTAATAAAATTACTGTGCGTTTCACAGCTCCATTGTCTTTGGATTCAATTTCAAGTCGCATGTTAAGTGCCAGTATGCTTGAAACTGCCAACCAAAGTTATCCAACTGCTCAACTGTTTAGAAAAACGTTTAGCAACCTTGTATGGAACTGATTTGTCAGCGCACGCCTATCGAAGAGGACAAAGTCATCTTGTGGATTTGAGTATTTCCTATGTGCGTGATGAATTTTTAAGTAAGAAAAATGTATTAACTTCTCAAATTTTAGAATTACTGCACCAGGTTCTGTTTACACCATTGTCGGATGAGGATGGATTTGAGAAAAATGCTTTTGACATCGAGAAAAAACAGATCTTATCAAGGCTGGAATCAGAATTGGAAGACCCATTCTTCTTTGCACATAAAGAGTTAGATCAATTGTTTTTTTCCAAGAAGAATCAATGCAGCTAGTTCCAAAAGATTTGATTTCTAGAATTTCAGAAGAGACTTCAAAAAACATGTTTTTTTCAAGCTATCAAAAAATGCTAAAAGAAGACCAAATAGATATTTTCTTCTTAGGCGATTTTAATGAAATTGAAGTTTTAGAGTTTTTACATAAATTTCCTTTAACAGGTCGTAAATCAGCTGTAAACATTCAATATCAGCAACACTATTCTAATATTCTTAGAGAAGGCATTGTTAGAAAGAGATTAGGACAGTCTGTTTTAGAGATGGGCTACCATAGTTCAGTGGCATATGGTGATGAAGAACAGATGGCGGTGCTTCTTGTAAATGGTCTTTTAGGAGCCTTTCCTCATTCGAAACTATTTACCCAAGTGCGAGAAAAAGAAGGACTGGCCTATACGGTATCAAGTCATTTGGATCTCTTTAGTGGATTTTTACGATTGTTTGCTGGAATTGATCGGCAAAATCGAAACAAAGTAAGAAAATTGATGAATCATCAGTTGCTTGACATAAAAAATGGAAAGTTTACAGATAAGGAGATTGATCAGACCAAACAAATGATTCGTCGATCCATACTACTTGCTCAGGATAATCAAGATTCTATCGTCGATAAATATTATTTGTCAACTTTTTTTGGAAAGTCGAATCTTGACACAAAAACTTTAATCGATAAGCTTGAACAAGTTGATAGAGAAGCAATTTGTGAAGCAGCAAACAGTTTTAAGTTGCAGGCTATTTATTTTATGGAAGGAGCAGAATGACCAGACCTACTTTTCAAAAGAAATATTATCCTGCTGTAAAAGAAACTTTGTATCAAACTAGCTTAGAAAATGGTTTGACAGTTACTTTACTACCTAAAAAGGACTTTAACGAGGTTTATGGCGTTGTAAGTGTCCAAGTTGGTTCTGTTGACACAAGGTTTACAGTGGATGATAAGGACTTACAACAATATCCACAAGGAATCGCTCATTTCTTAGAACATAAGCTTTGAAAGAGAAGATTCTGGAGATGTTATGGCAGCTTTTACAGAGTTGGGTGCTGAAAGTAATGCCTTTACGAGCTTTACGAACACTAGCTATCTTTTCTCGACTTCTGAAAATGTTCTAGAGTGTTTAGATTTGCTAGAAGAACTTGTCACTACTTTCAATATGACTGAAGAATCTGTGGAGCGCGAAAAGGATATCATTCAGCAGGAAAGAGAGATGTATCAGGATGATCCGGATTCTTGTCTATTTTTCAAGACTTTGGCAAATCTCTATCCAGAAAGTCCTTTAGCTTCAGATATTGTTGGTAGTGAAAAACTCTATTGATGCTATTTGTTTGGAGGATTTAAAAGATAACTTTAAAGAGTTTTACAGACCTGTCAATAGTAATATCTTTTTAGTGGGGAATTTTTGATTTTGAACTGCTTGAAGATTATTTTTGCTAAGAAATATCATCCTCAAGAAAAAAACATGAGTTTAAGAGAAAAAAATACCTTTACATCCTGTAAAGACTACTGAAAGTTTACGGATGGACGTGGCTTCTCCAAAACTAGCGATCGGTATTAGAGGAAATAAAGACATCGGAAATCGAGATCAGTATCGTTATCATCTTTTATTGAAATTGTTGTTTACAATGATGTTTGGTTGGACTTCACAAAGATTTCAAAAATTATATGAGACAGGTAAACTGGATGCTTCCCTGTCTCTAGAAATAGAAGTTGATCCTCGTTTCCATTTTGTGATATTAACAATGGATACAAAGGAACCTGTGGCACTTTCTCATCAATTTCGTAAAGCTATTCGCAATTTTGTTAAAGATGAGGATGTAACTGAGGATCACTTGGATATTGTAAAAAACTGAGATGTATGGAGAATTTCTTCATAGTATGGATTCCCTTGAATACATTGCTACTCAGTATCATCCAACCGATACAGGTTCTACCCTGTTTGACCTTCCTAAACTTTTGCAGGAAATTACTTTAGAAGATGTTCTAGAGGCTGGACATGATTTGATATATAATAGCGATATGGTTGATTGTACAATTTTCCCGATATAATCGCTAGAAAATACACTAGAAAGAAGGAATGTTAAGTATGAGAAAAAAAACAATTGGTGAGGTCTTACGTCTTGCAAGAATTAACCAAGGACTGAGCTTAGAGGAATTGCACAGAAAGACAGATATTCAGCTGGATTTGTTGGAGGCAATGGAGTCAGATGACTTTGACAAACTACCGAGTACTTTTTATGCTCGTTCATTTTTGAGAAAGTATGCTTGGGCTGTTGAATTAGATGAAAATATCGTTCTAGATGCCTATGATTCGGGAAGTATGATTACTTATGAAGAAGTTGATGTAGATGAGATTGAACTTTCAGGACGTAGACGGTCTAATCGAAAGAAAAATTCATTTCTCCCGCTATTTTACTTTGTTCTTTTTTCTTTATCAATTTTAATTTTTGTAACCTACTATGTGTGGAATTATATTCAAACCCAACCAACTGCGTCTTCTGCAGCAACTTATAGTGTTGTGAGTTCAACAAGTAGCTCTAGTAGTGTAGCATCAAGTAGTAGTCAAACTACTAGTTCATCAAGTTCGAGTGAGGCAACTACTTTGACTGTTTCAGGTCAGGGAGATGCTTTATCAGTGGAATATAAGACATCTAAAGATTCTGCAGAGCTTCAATTATCTGTAACAGATGCAACAAGCTGGATTAGTGTTTCGGATACTGATTTAGCAGGAGGAGTGACTCTTGAACCTAATAATAAAACAGCTAAAACAACCATTTCTAAAGGATCTCCAGTAACCATAACATTGGGTGTTGTTAAAGGAGTGTTGGTGAAAATTGATAATAAGGAAATTGACACTTCAAAATTAACTGGTCAAACTGGTTGGATTACTCTAACATTAAGTTCAAACTAAAGGAAGGATAACATGAAAAAAGAGAATATTCCTAATATGCTTACGCTTGGTAGAATTTTATTTATTCCGATTTTTATTCTCCTTCTATCAGTTGGGCCATCTCCTGTGTTACATAAAATAGCAGCAGTTATTTTTGCTATTGCCAGTATCACTGATTATCTAGATGGTTATTTAGCTAGAAAATGGCAAGTGGTTAGTAATTTCGGAAAGTTTGCAGATCCAATGGCTGATAAATTATTGGTCATGTCAGCCTTTATCATGTTGGTCGGTCTAAAGATGGCACCAGCTTGGGTGGTAGCAGTTATTATCTGCCGTGAACTTGCAGTCACTGGTTTGCGCTTGCTCTTAGTTGAAACAGGAGGTACTGTTCTAGCTGCTGCTATGCCTGGAAAAATCAAGACATTTAGTCAGATGTTTGCGATTATATTCTTGCTACTTCACTGGAATGTGCTTGGTCAGATAACTCTTTATATTGCCTTGTTCTTCACAGTTTATTCTGGTTATGATTATTTCAAGGGAAGCGCATATTTGTTTAAAGGAACCTTTCGTTAGATATGGAATCGATTATTGAGATAAAAGATCTGTCTTTTCGATATCAGGCAGATCAAGAATATTATGATGTTCATAACATTTCGTTTCACGTGAAACGTGGAGAATGGTTGTCTATCGTTGGTCATAATGGTAGTGGAAAATCAACGACAGTTCGCTTGATTGATGGTTTGCTCGAGGCTGAATCTGGAGAAATTTGGATAGACGGTGATTGCCTAACTCCAGAAAATGTCTGGGAAAAAAGACGTAAGATTGGTATGGTCTTTCAAAATCCTGATAACCAATTCGTAGGAGCAACTGTTGAAGACGACGTTGCTTTTGGATTGGAAAATCAAGGAATCCCACTTGAAGAGATGAAGAAACGCGTTTCTGAAGCTTTATCATTGGTTGGAATGGCTGAATTTGCTAAAAAGGAACCAGCCCGCTTATCAGGCGGTCAGAAACAGAGGGTAGCTATTGCAGGAGTTGTTGCTCTGCGACCAGATATTTTAATCTTGGATGAGGCTACAAGTATGTTGGACCCTGAGGGACGATTAGAGTTGATTAAGATAGTCCAGAAGATTCGCAAAGACCATCAGATGACAGTCATCTCCATTACGCATGATTTAGATGAGGTGGCCATGAGTGACCGTGTTTTGGTAATGAAAAAAGGAGAAGTCGAGTCAACAAGTACTCCTAGAGAATTATTTTCTAGATTGGATTTAGATCAAATTGGCTTAGATCAACCCTTTGTCAACCAATTAAGAGAATCGCTACGTACCAGTGGTTTGAACTTGCCAGAGTTCTATCTAACGGAGGAGGAACTTGAGGAGGCTTTATGGGAATTATTCTAGACAATGTTAGTTATACGTATCAGGAAGGAACACCCTTTGCTTCAGCTGCTTTGTCAGATGTCAGTTTGTCAATAGAGGATGGCTCTTATACTGCGATTATTGGGCATACAGGAAGCGGAAAGTCTACAATCCTTCAACTTTTGAATGGTTTGTTGGTTCCTACAGAGGGAAGTGTTCGTGTCTTTGATACATTGATTACACCAACATCCGTCAATAAGCAAATTCGTCAAATTCGCAAACAAGTGGGCTTGGTATTTCAGTTTGCAGAGAACCAAATTTTTGAGGAAACTGTCCTAAAAGATGTGGCTTTTGGACCTCAAAATTTTGGAGTTTCTGTAGAAGAGGCAGAAGCTATCGCGCGTGAAAAACTAGCTTTAGTAGGAATCGATGAATCACTCTTTGAACGAAGTCCATTTGAACTCTCAGGTGGACAAATGAGACGGGTTGCTATTGCTGGAATTTTGGCGATGGAGCCTAGCATTTTGGTCTTAGACGAGCCAACAGCTGGTTTGGACCCAATTGGTCGGAAAGAGTTGATGGCCTTGTTTAAAAAGCTTCATCAAGATGGCATAACAATTGTTCTAGTAACCCACCTTATGGATGATGTGGCCGAATTTGCTGACCAAGTTTATGTGATGGAAAAAGGGAAACTAGTTAAGGGTGGGAAGCCAAGTCTTGTCTTTCAAAATGTCGAATTTATGGAAAAAATCCAATTGGGTGTTCCTAAATCACACGATTTGCTCAAAGGCTAGTTGACAGAGGAATTTCTTTCGAACAATTGCCGATAACGATAGAGGAGTTTAAGGAGTTTATCAATGGATAATATGATTTTAGGTCGATACATACCAGGAAATTCGATTATTCATCGTCTAGATCCTCGTAGTAAGTTAGTGGCAATGATTTTATTGATCATCATCGCTTTTTGGGCCAATAATCCAATTACAAATCTCATACTCTTCATTGCAACAGGCATATTTGTCATTTTATCAGAAGTTCCCTTATCTTTTTTTATAAAAGGTTTGCGGTCTATGTTTTTTCTGATTGCTTTTACAACCCTTTTTCAACTGTTCTTTATCTCTGGTGGTCACGTCTTGTTCGAGATGGGGTTTATAAAAATCACAAGCTATGGTATTGAGCAGGCAGGAATTATTTTTTGTCGTTTTGTGTTGATTATCTTTTTCTCAACCTTGCTAACATTGACGACCATGCCATTGAGCTTGGCAACAGCAGTTGAATCCTTGCTTGGACCTTTAAAAAGATTTAAGGTTCCAGTTCATGAGATTGGGCTCATGTTGTCAATGAGTTTACGTTTTGTGCCAACCTTAATGGATGATACTATTCGAATTATGAATGCTCAAAAGGCGCGTGGTGTTGATTTTGGAGAAGGTAATGTAATTCAAAAGGTTAAGGCTATGATTCCTATTTTGATTCCTTTGTTCGCTACCAGTTTGAAACGAGCGGATTCTCTTGCTACAGCCATGGAAGCTAGAGGCTATCAAGGAGGTAATGGACGTAGCCAGTATCGACAGTTAAATTGGATGAACAGAGACAGTATAGCGCTATTATTTATTTGTGTATTGGGTGCAATTCTATTTTTGCTAAAATCTTAGAATGTAATATAAGGTAGAGGTATGAACCGTTTTAAAAAATCAAAATATATCATTGTTCTATTTGTCGTTGTATTAGTAGTATCCGTTTTTTTAGTAACAACACAATCAAGTGCAGTTGTGACAAAAGCTGGAGATGGCATTTCATTAGTCGATAGAATAGTGCAAAAGCCTTTTCAATGGCTATCTTCCGTAAAATCTGATTTAGGTCGTTTGACCAGAACCTATAACGAGAATGAAACTCTCAAAAAAGAACTCTATCAGATGAAGAAGGAAACGAATGAAGCAGACAGTCTGAAGGAAGAAAATGAGCAACTACGTAAGTTATTGGATATGAAGTCAAAATTGAATGCAACCAAGTTAATTGCTTCTGACGTCATCATGAGAACTCCTGCAACCTGGAAACAAGAGTTGACAATTGATGCAGGTTCTCAACAAGGTGTGACCAGTAATATGCTTGTGATTGCTGGTGGGGGACTGATTGGAAGCGTGGGAAAGGTTGAAGATAACTCTACTGTGGTCAACTTATTGACCAACGCGGAAAATACGGAGAAATCTCCGTTAAAATCCAACACGGTTCTACTAGTATATATGGCATTATCATTGGGTACGACAAAGAAAAAGACTTGCTTAAAATAAGCCAGTTAAATAGTAGTAGTGATATCAGCCAAGGAGACAAGGTAGTTACAGGAGGTCTGGGCAACTTTAAAACAACAGATATTCCAGTAGGGGAGGTTGTATCAGTTACCCATAGTAGTGACTATCTAACAAGAGAAGTTATGGTTAAACTCCATGCTGATCCAATGAACCTAAAAGTCGTAGAGTTAGTGGGGAATCCATCATGAGACTGTTGAAGCAGATAGGGATGTTTTTACTCTTGCCTATAATTGTCTTAATAGACAGTCATTTAGGGCAATTTGTAAATAGTTTTTTTCCACATTTTCAAATTGTGAGCCACTTTATCTTCATCTTCTTGTTGTTTGAAACAATAGAAGTATCTGAGTATCTATTTTTAGTTTATTGCTTATTTATTGGTCTTATATACGATATTTATTTTTTCCATTTAGTAGGGATTGCTAGTCTTCTTTTTGTGATTATTGGTGCAATCATTTATAAAAATAATGCGATCATTTTCTCAAATAGATGGACTCGACTATTAGCTATTTTAATGATGACTTTCTCTTTTGAGTTTGGCAGTTTTCTTCTAGCGCAAATGATTGGTTTAACTGCTGAAAGTATAACAGTTTTTATCGTTTATGGTCTAGTTCCGTCAATGATATTAAACTGTCTCTGGATGTTAGTTTTTCCAGTTTATTTTTTTGAAAAAAATATATCTATAAGAAAGAAACAAAACTGTAATAAAGGCGTAATATTTATTAAGCCTTTTTTTGATATACTAGTATTGTCTTAAAAGAAGGAGTATTTACACTTATGAAGAAAAAAATCCTAGCATCACTTTTGTTAAGTACAGTATTGGTCTCACAAGGAGCTGTTCTTTCAAGTGTTAAAGCAAATACAACAGATGAAAAGATTGCTGCTCAAGATAGTAAAATTAGTAACTTGACAGCTCAACAGAAAGAAGCTCAAAAAAACAAGTAGACGAAATTCAAACTAAAGTTTCAGCTATTCAATCAGAGCAAGAAAAATTGCAATCTGAAAACGAAAAACTTCAAGAAGAATCTAAAAAACTTGAAGGTGAAATCGCAGAGCTTTCAAAAAACATCGTAGCACGTAACGAATCGCTTGAAAACCAAGCTCGTAGTGCACAAACGAACGGAACTGCTACAAGTTACATCAATACGATTATTAACTCTGACTCAATTACAGAAGCTATTTCTCGTGTAGCAGCTATGAGTGAAATCGTATCAGCAAACAATAAAAATGTTGCAGCAACAAAAAGAAGATAAGAAAGCTATCTCTGAAAAACAAGTTGCAAACAACGAAGCAATCAATACAGTCATTGCTAACCAACAAACACTTGCTGACGATGCTCAAGCTTTGACAACAAAACAAGCAGAATTGAAAGTAGCTGAGTTAAATCTTGCAGCTGAAAAAGCTACAGCAGAAAACGAAAAAGCTAGCTTGCTAGAGAAAAAAGCAGCAGCAGAGGCAGAAGCTAAAGCAGCAGCGGAGGCAGAAGCAGCTTATAAAGCTAAACAAGCAAGTCAACAACAATCACTTGCAGCTTCAGCTAACACAACTTTTGCTGCCCAAGTACAAGCAACTTCAAGTTCATCATCAAGTTCATCAAGTTCATCAAGTTCATCATCAGATAATGATTCAAACTACACACCTGCAGCGACTACTGTAATTCAACGTCCAACTTATAGTTCAAACGCTTCAAGTTATCCAACAGGTCAATGTACATGGGGGGCTAAGACCTTGGCTCCATGGGCTGGTGATTATTGGGGTAATGGTGGTCAGTGGGCAGCTAGTGCAGCGGCAGCTGGATTCCGTACAGGTTCTACACCTCAAGTTGGTGCAATTGCTTCATGGGATGATGGAGGATACGGACATGTAGCGGTTGTTACTGCAGTTGAATCATCAACTCGTATTCAAGTTTCAGAATGTAACTATGATGGTAGCGGAACTCAACCAATCGGAAATTATCGTGGATGGTTTAATCCTACAGCATCACGTGGTACAGTAAGATACATTTATCCAAACTAACATATTAATTATTATTAAATTTAGGGTGAGGTTTTATGAATCTCACCCTTTGTATAGTATTAATAAAAAAATTTTTCATCAGAATGTTTTTTTGTCATTATGGAATGAAAGATGGGATGAAAAATTATCAGATATGTAGCTAGAATAAGTATGTTTATTTAACGAAATAATAACAAGATTTTAAGAGAGTTGGTACTGGAATTATGTTTACTTATAAAATGAATGTTGATGTTCAAGAGTGGGATTTATTTTTAGAAAATCATCCTCAAGGGAATTTATTGCAGAGTAGTGATTGGGCCAAGATAAAGGATACTTGGGGGAATGAGAGAGTTGGATTTTATAAAGAGAATCAACTAGTTGGAGTAGCGAACATCTTAATTCAGCCTCTTCCATTAGGATTTTCCATGTTCTATATTCCAAGAGGCCCAGTTATTGATTATGAAGATAAAGAACTTCTGAAATTTGTGCTTTTAACACTGAAAAAACTTGCTAAAAAAAGCCATGCAATAATGATCAAATTTGATCCAAGTCTGTTTATCAGTCGAAGTCTTATCAATCAAGAAACTATCCAAAATTCTAAAACTTTTGAAATTGTTGAGGAATTGCAAAAAAACAAAGTTCATTGGACAGGTTTGACAAAGGATATGGCAGAAAACATACAACCTCGTTTTCAAGCTAATATTCATAAAGAAAACTTCTCGTTGGATCAACTATCCAAGTCTACTAGACAGGCAATCCGAACTGCAAGAAATAAAGGGTTGGAAGTAAAATTCGGTGGATTCGACTTATTAGATGAATTTTCATTTTTAATGAAGAAAACAGAGTCTCGTAAGAACATTAGTTTACGAGGTAAAGATTATTATCAGAAGTTACTGACTACTTATCCTGATCACTCTTTTATCACACTGAGCTATTTAGATTTACCTAATAGACTGAAAGAAGTTGAGCAGCAACTCGAAAAGAATCTTAAAATAGCGCAGAAATTTACTGATAAAACGAAAGAAGGCAAAATAAAAGAGAATCAGCAAGAGAGAAAACGATTAGAGGAAGAAATTTCTTTTCTTAAGAGCCATATTGATAGAGGGGACAGTGTCGTTCCATTGTCTGGAACTTTAACCATCGAATTTGGGAAAACTTCTGAAAACTTATATGCTGGAATGAATGAGGAATTTAGACATTATCAACCTGCTATCCCTACATGGTTTGAGACTGCTCAACATTCATTTGAACGTGGAGCAGAGACTCATAATATGGGTGGAATTGAAAAATAATTTAGAGGGTGGGTTATTTAATTTTTAAATCTAAGTTTAATCCCACTATCGAGGAATTTGCTGGTGAGTTTAATTACCCAACTAGCTCATTGTATTTCTTATTTAACATAGCTTATAAAATCCGTAAGAAACTGCGAAGTAGCAAGTAGATAGTTAAAGACTTATTGGTAAGTTTAATCTTTATGAAGCTTTTATTTACTAACATAGAGTATGAAGATATGATACTTGCTATCAAAAAAATATAAAAGTAGATTCTTTCATATCAAAAACATTTAAGTTATCAACTCGAAATATTTTGTATTTATCTGAGTCTCAACATAAGCGGTTATTGCACATTTAGCAGTAACAATTTATGTTGGGATGTTTTTATTTAAAGTTAATAAATTTTTTTAAAAATTTCAGTTGGGAAGTTAGGTTATGAAGGAAAAAAACTAGCAAAAATTACTTGAAAAAAAGGCTCAACTATGATACAATGTAACTTGTCGTGTAAACGATAATACTCATTCTTGATGAATTGTGAAGCTGTTGCCTTCGGGTCGTTTTGCAAGCTGAAATCAAGAAGAGGAAAAAAACAAAAAGGAGAAATACTCATGGCAGTAATTTCAATGAAACAACTTCTTGAGGCTGGTGTACACTTTGGTCACCAAACTCGTCGCTGGAACCCTAAGATGGCTAAGTACATCTTCACTGAGCGTAACGGAATCCACGTTATCGACTTGCAACAAACTGTAAAATACGCTGACCAAGCATACGACTTCATGCGTGATGCTGCAGCTAATGATGCAGTTGTATTGTTTGTTGGTACTAAGAAACAAGCAGCTGACGCAGTTGCTGAAGAAGCAGTACGTTCAGGTCAATACTTCATCAACCACCGTTGGTTGGGTGGAACTCTTACAAACTGGGGAACAATCCAAAAACGTATCGCTCGTTTGAAAGAAATCAAACGTATGGAAGAAGATGGAACTTTTGAAGTTCTTCCTAAGAAAGAAGTTGCACTTCTTAACAAACAACGTGCACGTCTTGAAAAATTCTTGGGTGGTATCGAAGATATGCCTCGTATTCCAGATGTAATGTACGTAGTTGACCCACATAAAGAGCAAATCGCTGTTAAAGAAGCTAAAAATTGGGAATCCCAGTTGTAGCGATGGTTGACACAAATACAGATCCAGACGATATCGATGTAATCATCCCAGCTAACGATGACGCTATCCGCGCAGTTAAGTTGATTACAGCTAAATTGGCAGATGCTATCATCGAAGGTCGCCAAGGTGAAGATGCTGTTGCAGCAGTTGAAGCAGAATTTGCAGCTTCAGAAGCTCAAGCAGACTCAATCGAAGAAATCGTTGAAGTTGTAGAAGGCGACAACGCTTAATTCATATAAATAGTAATTACCTAGGAGGGCGGGGCTTAGCCCGGCTCTCCTATTTTTAAAAAATATAGGAGAATCAAAATGGCAGAAATTACAGCTAAACTTGTTAAAGAGTTGCGTGAAAAATCTGGTGCTGGTGTTATGGACGCTAAAAAAGCATTGGTTGAAGTTGAAGGCGATATCGAAAAAAAGCAATCGAATTGCTTCGCGAAAAAGGTATGGCTAAGGCAGCTAAGAAAGCTGACCGTGTTGCTGCAGAAGGTTTGACTGGTGTTTATGTTAACGGTAACGTTGCAGCAGTAGTTGAAGTAAACGCTGAAACTGACTTCGTTGCGAAAAAAACGCTCAATTTGTTGAGTTGGTAAACGCAACAGCTAAAAGCGATCGCAGAAGGAAAAACCAGCTAACAACGAAGAAGCTCTTGCTTTGACAATGCCTTCAGGTGAAACTCTTGAAGCGGCTTATGTGTCTGCAACAGCAACTATCGGAGAAAAAAATCTCATTCCGTCGCTTTTGCTTTTGATTGAAAAAAACAGATGCACAACACTTCGGAGCATACCAACACAACGGTGGACGTATCGGTGTTATCTCTGTAATCGAAGGTGGAGACGAAGCACTTGCTAAAACAAATTTCAATGCACATCGCTGCTATGAAACCAACAGTTCTTTCATACAAAAGAATTGGATGAGCAATTTGTTAAAGATGAGTTGGCACAATTGAACCACGTTATCGACCAAGATAATGAAAAGCCGTGCTATGGTTGGTAAACCAGCTCTTCCACACTTGAAATATGGATCAAAAAGCTCAATTGACTGATGAAGTGATTGCTCAAGCTGAAGCTGATATTAAAGCTGAGTTGGCTGCAGAAGGCAAACCAGAAAAAATCTGGGATAAAATCATCCCAGGTAAAATGGATCGTTTCTTGCTTGACAACACTAAAGTTGACCAAGCATACACACTTCTTGCACAAGTTTACATCATGGATGACAGCAAGACAGTTGAAGCTTACCTTGAATCAGTTAACGCTTCAGTAGTTGAGTTCGCTCGCTTTGAAGTTGGTGAAGGTATCGAAAAAGCTGCAAACGACTTTGAAGCAGAAGTTGCAGCTACAATGGCAGCAGCCTTGAATAACTAATAAAAAAGTAAGGAAGCTAATTTGCTTCCTTTTCTTTTGTTAGAGGGGACTCATAGGAATCCTTTTTTTATACTCAATGAAAATCAAAGAGCAAACTAGGAAGCTAGCCGCAAGCTGTACTTGAGTACGGTAAGGCGACGCTGACGTGGTTTGAATTTGATTTTTGAAGAGTATTATTTTAAAAGATAAACAAAAAGCCCTATACAAGGGCTTAGTGTATTTAGGAGACTACACTTCGAATTCATAGAGTGCTGTAGATAGGTAACGTTCTCCGTTATCTGGTGCAAGCGCAAGGACTTTTTTACCTGCTCCAAGTTTTTTAGCGACTTCAATTGCTGCATAGATAGCTGCTGCAGAAGAAATACCGACTAAGAATCCTTCTTTTCCACCGATTTCACGGCCAAGTGCAAGAGCGTTATCTGATGTTACACGAACGATACCATCGTAAGCTTTTGTATCAAGTGTATCTGGAATGAATCCAGCAGAGATACCTTGAATTTTGTGAGGACCTGGCTTTTCACCAGACAAGATAGCTGACTCGTCCGCCTCAACAGCAAAAACTTGAATGTTTGAGTTAGCAGTTTTAAGAGCATGAGAAACACCAGAAATAGTTCCTCCAGTACCAACACCAGCAACAAAGGCGTTTAAACCATCAGCTCCGAAATCAGCTAGAATTTCAGCTCCTGTTGTTCTTTCGTGAACCTCTGGGTTAGCTTGGTTATTAAACTGTAATGGTAGGAAACCATCACGCTCAGCAGCAATTTCCTGCGCTTTTGCAATCGCACCTTTCATTCCTTCGCTACCAGGAGTGAGGACTAGTTCAGCTCCATAAGCTTGGATAATTTTACGACGTTCCACGCTCATTGTTTCAGGCATAACGATGACAACTTTGTAACCTTTAGCAGCACCAACCCATGAAAGTCCGATACCAGTATTTCCACTTGTTGCTTCCACAATAGTAGAACCTGGTTTGAGTTTACCCTCTTGTTCTGCTTTTTCAATCATGCTTAGGGCGATACGGTCCTTAACAGACGATCCTGGGTTAAAAGCTTCAAGTTTTACATAAACATCTGCTGCACCTTCTGGTACAATGTTATTCAATTTAACAATCGGTGTTCTACCGATGAGTTCTGTGATATTGTTATAAATTGCCATATTAGCACCTCTTTATATAAGATGCTACTAGTATAACGCTAACTTTAACTTTGTAAAATATAGAAATCCTATCGGAGTGATAGGATTTTTTTATATCAGTGATTCAAACCATTCATATTCAAACGATTATGATAAGCTAAGTCAAATAGATAGGTGTAAAGAGGTACAATATCAGTTTTCTTTGGAAATTCAAATTTATGAGAATTAAAATGCTCATTGTGAGATTTTAAAAAGGCATTTTCTAAATAAGTAATCGTAATCTCACTATCATCAATCCCAAGTCCAGCAGTTTCCATTTCAACATTGACAATGTTCATGAGGAAAATTGATTTGATAGACATCTTACGTCCTGTTGCACCCTGTTTATCTGTAAAGATGATACGGATATTAGTAAAGATAATTGAGTCACGAATGAGTTTATATCCGCTTTGAATTTCCTCCTTGTCCAATAAATACTGTCCAAATTCTTTAGTAAGAGCCTCGTTACTTTGCTCACTGAAGTTTCCAGCGAGTCCCTGAATTAATCTTCCAAAAGCCATATGATATTTCCTTTCTTTACGATAGGTTTACAGGTACTTCAACTTCACGTAAACCTTTGTCGGTTAGAGTAACTTTTCCATTGAAAAATTCAATGAGATCAGCCTTGATACCGTCTTTCTTTTCTTTATCAATGAAAATCATAGTGTCAACTTGATCTGTAAAGTTTGTCTCTAATTCTATGAGATTATGCTCTTTAAGAAAATTCCCATATTCTTGATACTGGGCATAGGTCATGTGAATCTGTATCCCTGCTTGCTCTTTGATTTCGACAATCCCAATTTCCTTAACTGCTAGGGCAACACTACCAGCATAAGCGCGAATCAAACCACCAGCCCCTAGTTTGATACCACCAAAATAACGAGTAACTACAACACAGACATTAGTAAGGTTGTGATTCTCCAGAACTCCTAGCATAGGAACGCCAGCAGTCCCACTAGGTTCTCCATCATCACTAGTTCGCTTGATTTCACTACGCTCACCGACAATAAAAGCAGAGCAGTTGTGGGTAGCTTTATAGTGTTCTTTTTTAATAGTTGTGATAAAATCACGAGCCTCTTCCTCACTATAGACACGTTTGGCATGACAGATAAAGCGTGATTTTTTGATTTCTTCTTGGACTTGTCCGTCCTCTTTTATAGTTCTGTATTCCATATTTTTATTGTACTAAAAAATAGCGTAAAGTTCTACATTTTACGAATAAAGAAATATGAAAGTAAATCCAAATTATCTCGGTCGCCTTTTTACCGAGCAAGAATTAAGTCATGAGGAGAGACAACAAGCAAAACAAATTCCATCCATGAAAAAGAAAAGGGTCAACAATATTGTCAGCGTTGTGGTAGTCAGATAGAAGAAGAATGGCATTTGCCTATTGGTGCTTTTTATTGCCGAGAATGCTTGATTATGAAGCGAATAAGAAGTGATCAAAAACTCTATTACTTTCCACAAGAATGTTTTCCCAAACAAGATGTACTCAAATGGTCAGGTCAACTGACTCCATTTCAAGAGCGGGTATCACAAGGACTCCTTCAGGCGGTAGATAAGAAGGAGGCTACCTTGGTACATGCAGTGACAGGAGCTGGTAAGACTGAGATGATCTACCAAGTTGTTGCCAAGGTAATTGATCAAGGTGGAGCTGTTTGTTTGGCCAGTCCACGAATTGATGTTTGCCTAGAACTCCATAAACGATTACAAAATGATTTTGCATGTGAGATTGCACTATTACATGGGGAGTCGGATCCGTATTTTCGTACACCTTTAGTTGTAGCAACCACTCACCAACTATTAAAATTTTATGAAGCTTTTGATTTATTGATTGTGGATGAAGTGGACGCCTTTCCTTATGTTGATAACCCAGTACTTTACCATGCTGTCAACAATTGTGTAAAGGAGACCGGATTGAGAATATTTTTAACAGCAACGTCAACTGACGAGTTAGATAGAAAAGTTAAACAAGGGGAGTTAAAGCGTCTCAGTTTACCTCGTCGTTTTCATGGAAATCCTCTCATTGTTCCCAAGCCAATCTGGTTATCGCATTTTAATAGATATTTAGAAAAAAATGGCTTACCTCCAAAATTAAAACTTTACATTGAGAAACAGAGAAAGACAGCCTATCCCCTACTAATCTTTGCCTCTGAGATTAAAAAGGGAGAAAAGCTTAAAGAAATTTTACAGGAGAAGTTTCCGAATGAGAAGATAGGATTTGTATCTTCAATCACAGAAGACCGATTAGAGCAGGTACAAGCCTTTCGAGATGGAGAGTTGACGATATTAATAAGCACAACTATATTAGAGCGTGGAGTTACCTTCCCTCGTGTAGATGTTTTTGTGGTGGAAGCCAATCATCAACTCTTTACCAAGTCAAGTTTAGTGCAAATTGGTGGGCGAGTTGGAAGAAGCATAGATCGTCCTACCGGAGAACTGATATTTTTCCATGACGGACTCAATCTGTCCATTAAGAAAGCCATAAAGGAGATTAAGCAAATGAATCAGGAGGCAGGAGTATGAAGTGTTTATTGTGTGGTAAAAGCTTGCAAACAGAGATAACTTTTACTAACCTGCTCTGTTTTAAAAAGGAGGAGGAAATAGTTTGTGAATCCTGTATTTCGTCTTTCGAGAGCATTGGTGGTAATCATTGTCCGAGTTGTTTTAAAAAAGGTTTGTCAACTATTTGTCAAGATTGTCAATTTTGGTGTAAAAAAGGTGTAAAGGTTGATCATGTGGCTCTTTATTCCTATAATCAGGCCATGAAAGAATATTTTAGTCGCTATAAATTTGATGGTGATTATCTTCTTAGAAAGGTATTTTCTGAGATATTGCAAAAAGAGTTAAAAAAGTATAAGGACTATCAGATGGTGATTGTTCCTCTGAGTGACCATCGTTTAAAAAGCAGAGGCTTTAATCAAGTTGAAGGTTTGATAAAGGATACTGGATTAGCATATCTGGATATTTTGGTTAAAAAAGAAGTGGAGGCTAGTTCTTCAAAAAATCGATCGGATCGCTTACTTGCAGAATTTCCCTTTTTGTTGAAAGATGGAGTGAAGCTTCCAGAAAATATCTTACTATTTGATGATATTTATACGACTGGAACTACCTTGAATCGTCTTAAAAGTATGCTATTAGAGGCTGGTTGTCAGAATATTAAAACTTTTTCCCTCGCAAGATGAGGAAAAAGTTTGCAAAAAAAATATGAAAGCGTTATAATGTAATTAGAAAAAAACAAATATGTTTAGAAAGAAGGTACTTATATGATTAAATATAGTATCCGTGGTGAAAAACCTAGAAGTAACAGAAGCAATTCGTGATTATGTAGTTTCTAAACTCGAAAAGATCGAAAAAAATACTTCCAAGCAGACCAAGAATTGGATGCGCGTGTTAACTGAAAGTTTACCGTGAAAAAGACTGCTAAAGTAGAAGTAACCATTCCGCTTGGATCTATTACTCTTCGTGCAGAAGATATTTCTCAAGATATGTACGGTTCTATTGATTTGGTGACAGATAAGATTGAGCGTCAGATTCGTAAAAACAAAACTAAAATTGAACGTAAGAACAGAAATAAAGTATCAACAAGTCAACTCTTTACAGATGCTTTAGTTGAGGACTTAGATGTAGCACAACCAAAAGTTGTTCGTTCAAAACAAATTGATTTGAAACCAATGGATTTGGAAGAAGCTATCTTACAGATGGATTTATTGGGGCATGACTTCTTTATCTATGTAGATGTTGAAGATGAAACAACAAATGTTATTTATCGTCGTGAAGATGGAGATATTGGTCTTCTAGAAGTTAAATAATCAAAAAAATTAGTCTTTGAAAGTGGTTTACACTGGTGTAAACCACTTTTTAGTTTGGACATTTTACTCTTGATTGACTTTAGGGCTACCTCTTTAAAAGTCGCATTTTGGCTACATTTATGGTATAATAATGCGCAAGAGGTTTGTAATGAAAAAAAATGAAATAAATCCCTTTTTTATGTATCTGATTGCTATGGTAACCTTTACGATTATGACCATTTTGATTGTGTTAGTAAAGGATAATCTTATCACTATAGCAAGTCTATTTTTTTATTTATCGTATTCTATGTTCTGCTATTTAATTTCCAGAAAAAATATTACAAAAAAACAGATATCGAGCAAATCCAGTATGTCAATCATCAGGCTACGGATAGTTTGAGTGCCCTCCTAGAGCAAATGCCTGTCGGAGTTGTTAAATTAAACATGAACAGCAGTGAGATTGAATGGTTCAATCCCTATGCGGAATTAATTTTAACAACTGAGGATGGAGAAATTGATTTTCCTCAATTTCAAAAGATTTTAAAGAGTTCGATTTCTACTCCAGGGGCTTATGCCATTATTGGGGAGAAACGTTATGCAGTGCATTTAGATAGAAATTCAGGTGTCTTATACTTTTTTGATGTTTCTGGTGAGTATGAGGCGACTGCTGAGCTTGTGACAAGTAGACCGGTAATCGGGATTATCTCAGTTGATAACTATGATGATTTGGAAAATGAAACGTCTGAATCAGACATTAGTCATATTAATAGCTTTGTTGCAAATTTTGTTTCAGAATTTGCTGGGAAACATGCCATGTTTTCTCGTAGAGTGAGTATGGATCGGTTTTATCTATTTACTGACTACACTGTACTTGATCACTTGATGCAGGATAAGTTTTCTGTAATTGATACCTTTCGTGAGGAAGCTAAGCAACGGAATTTACCACTAACGATGAGTATAGGAGTTTCCTATGGTGATGGGAATCATGACCAGATTGGGAAGGTTGCTCTCCTCAATCTCAACTTAGCCGAAGTTCGTGGTGGTGACCAAGTAGTTGTAAAAGAGAATGATGAAACCAAAAATCCAATCTACTTTGGAGGCGGTTCAGCAGCATCTGTTAAACGAACTCGGACACGAACTCGTGCTATGATGACAGCTATCTCAGATAAACTTAAAAGTGTCGATCGAGTTTTTGTTGTTGGTCACAAGAATCTTGACATGGATGCTCTTGGTTCAGCAGTTGGAATGCAGTTGTTTTCGAGTAATGTGCTGGAAGATAGTTATGTGATTTATGATCCTACACAGCTGTCTCCAGATATTGTTCGAGCGGTTAACTATTTGGAAGAGGAGGGTGTTTCAAAACTTCTTCCTTTAAATCAAGCAATGACAATGGTTACCAAACGCTCCTTACTGGTGATGGTTGACCATTCTAAGACAGCTTTAACCTTATCCAAAGAGTTTTATGACTTGTTTACCCAGACGATTGTCATTGACCATCACCGTCGCGACCAAGATTTTCCAGATAATGCGGTCATTACCTATATAGAGAGTGGAGCAAGCAGTGCTAGTGAACTTGTAACTGAGTTGATTCAATTTCAAAACTCTAATAAGAAACGTTTGAGTCGCATTCAGGCTAGTGTTCTTATGGGGGGAATGATGTTGGATACTAAAATTTCACCTCTCGGGTAACTAGTCGAACTTTTGATGTTGCAAGTTATCTCAGAACGAGAGGGAGTGATAGCATTGTCATTCAGGAAATTTCAGCCACTGATTTTGAAGAATATCGATTGGTAAATGAATTAATTTTACAAGGGCAAATGGTACAGCCATCAATCCTGGTTGCTCAAGCTTTGGAGGATAAAGAGTACGATACGGTTGTTATTAGTAAGGCTGCTGATGCTATGCTTGCCATGTCTGGTATAGAGGCCAGCTTTGTACTTGCTAAGAATAGTCAAGGAGCAATCTCCATTTCTGCGCGAAGCAGAAGTAAGATCAATGTCCAGCGAATTATGGAAGAGTTAGGTGGCGGTGGTCACTTTAACTTAGCTGCGGCACGTTTGACAGATATGAGCCTGCAAGAAGCAGGAGATAAACTGAAAACAGTTATTTTTAATGAAACAAAAGAAAAGGAGTCAGAAGAATGAAAGTAATCTTTTTAGCAGATGTTAAAGGTAAAGGGAAAAAAGGTGAAATTAAGGAAGTGCCAACTGGATATGCACAAAACTTTTTAATTAAGAAAAACCTTGCTAAGGAAGCTACCGCTCAAGCTATTGGTGAATTGCGTGGTAAGCAAAAAAATCAGAAGAAAAAAAGCACATGCAGAGATGCTTGCAGAAGCTAAGGAAATTAAAGCAAAACTGGAAGCAGAAGAAACAATCGTTGAGTTTGTCGAAAAAAAGTTGGTCCAGACGGACGAACTTTTGGGTCAATTACTAACAAGAAAATTGCAGAAGAATTGCAAAAAAACAATTTGGTATTAAAAATTGATAAACGCTACATTCAAGTTCAATCACCAATTCGAGCAGTTGGTTTTGATTGATGTTCCGGTTAAGATTTATCAAGATGTAACAAGTGTAATCAATCTTCGTGTCAAGGAAGCTTAATTTACGATTGGTTGACAATATTGTAAAAAGGAAGGAAAAGTCTGATGGCAGAAGTTGAAGAACTGCGTGTTCAGCCTCAAGATATCCTGGCAGAACAATCTGTTTTAGGAGCCATTTTTATTGATGAGACTAAACTCGTTTTTGTCCGAGAATATATCGATTCACAGGACTTCTTTAAGTATGCTCACCGTTTGATTTTTCAAGCTATGGTTGATTTGTCTGATCGTGGAGATGCTATTGACGCAACCACAGTTCGGACGATACTAGATAGCCAGGGTGATTTACAAACTATCGGAGGCTTGTCTTATCTGGTTGAGATTGTCAATTCGGTGCCAACCTCTGCCAATGCGGAATACTATGCTAAAATTGTAGCAGAAAAGGCTATGCTTAGACGTCTAATTGCTAAGTTGACAGAGTCTGTAAACCTAGCCTATGAAGCTTCTCAACCTGCTGACGAGATTATTGCTCGTGCAGAAAAAGGCTTGATTGACGTTAGTGAGAATGCCAATCGAAATGGCTTTAAAAATATTCGGGATATTCTGAATATCAACTTCGGAAATCTAGAAGCTCGTTCTCAACAGACTTCGGATATCACGGGAATTGCGACAGGTTATCGAGATTTAGACCATATGACGACTGGTCTGCATGAGGAAGAATTGATCATTTTGGCAGCTCGTCCTGCGGTTGGTAAGACAGCCTTTGCTTTGAATATTGCGCAAAATATCGGAACCAAACTAGACAAGACAGTTGCTATTTTCTCTCTGGAAATGGGTGCTGAAAGCTTGGTCGATCGTATGCTGGCTGCGGAAGGTTTGGTAGAGTCGCATTCTATCCGTACGGGTCAATTGACTGAGGAAGAATGGCGTAAGTATACGATTGCTCAGGGAAATTTAGCTAATGCAAGTATCTATATTGATGACACACCTGGGATTCGGATCACAGAAATTCGCTCTCGTTCCCGTAAACTGGCTCAAGAAACAGGTAATCTAGGCTTGATTTTGATTGACTATCTTCAGCTTATCACAGGGACTGGTCGAGAAAATCGTCAACAAGAAGTATCTGAGATCTCCCGTCAGTTGAAAATCCTAGCAAAAGAACTCAAAGTTCCAGTTATAGCTCTCAGTCAGCTTTCTCGTGGTGTAGAGCAACGTCAAGATAAGAGACCAGTTTTGTCTGATATTCGTGAATCTGGATCTATTGAGCAGGATGCTGATATCGTAGCCTTTCTCTATCGTGATGACTATTATGAGCGCGGTGGTGAAGAGGAGGAAGGCATTCCAAATAATAAAGTAGAAGTGATTATCGAGAAAAAAACCGTAGCGGTGCTCGCGGAACGGTAGAATTGATTTTCCAAAAAAAGAATATAATAAATTTTCAAGTATTTCTAAGATGGAGGAACCAAGATGACAGACGCATTTACAGATGTGGCTAAAATGAAAAAAATCAAAGAAGAAATTAAGGCGCATGAGGGACAAGTGGTGGAAATGACCTTAGAAAATGGTCGTAAACGTCAAAAGAATCGTTTGGGAAAACTAATTGAGGTTTATCCATCGCTCTTCATCGTTGAGTTTGGAAATGTTGAAGGAGACAAACAGGCTAATATCTATGTTGAATCTTTCACCTATTCAGATATTTTGACAGAAAAGAACTTAATTCATTATTTGGATTAAGGATAATCATGAAAGTGAGAAGATTTCTCACTTTTTTTATTTTCTTTCGAATGATATAGATGAGGTCAACCTCAAAAATCTAATTATTTGAAGGAGAATGAATGACATTTACTAAAGCAGGACATAAAAAGGGAACTTTTCTCAGAAAGACAGCTGTAGGATCAGCTTCACTATTACTAGCAGGAGCTTTTTTATTTGGTGGAGGAACTGTTCATGCCAACCAGGCAAACAATGGATCACAGGCACGTGGAGATGATTATCCCTATTATTATAAAAATGGAAGTCAAAAAATTGATAAGTGGCGCATGTACTCAGGACAATGTACCTCTTTTGCTGCTTTTCGTTTAAGTAGTGTCAATGGTTTTGAGCTACCAGCTGCTTATGGGAATGCTAATCAATGGGGTTATCGAGCCCAAAAAGAAGGCTATCGTGTGGACCAGCAACCAGCAATTGGTGCGATTGCTTGGAGTACAAGAGGGCAATATGGTCACGTAGCTTGGGTATCTAACGTGATTGGAGACATGATCGAAATCGAGGAGTACAATTACGATTATACAGAAACGTATCATCGTAGAATTGTAAAGGCGAGTTCTATGACTGGTTTTATTCACTTTAAAGATGTTGGGAATACTAGTGTAGGGCCTCATCAGTCTCTACTAGCTTTCAGTGGAACTCATCACTTCACAGAAAAATCAGCTATTATGGATCAGCCGACACTGACAGCTACTGTCATTGATTACTACGAAGCTGGAATGAGTGTTCATTATGATCAAACCTTTGAAAAAGAAGGATATAAATGGATTAGTTATATGTCACGAAGTGGAAACAGACGCTATATCCCCTTAACTAAAACAGGCAGCTCTAAAAATGGTTGGGCAAAAGAGGGAACAAGTTGGTACTACTATGAAAATGGTCAGATAGCAGTCGGTTGGAAGAAGATTAATGGGAACTGGTATCATTTGCAAGCTGATGGTAGAATGACGACAGGCTGGTTAAAAGAAGGTTCGAATTGGTATTACTTGAAGTCATCTGGTGAAATGCAGACAGGTTGGCTGAAGGATAAAGGTATTTGGTATTATCTGGAAAGTTCTGGAGCTATGAAAACCAGTCAGTGGTTCCAGGTTTCAGGAAACATTACTATGTAAATGCATCTGGAGAATTGGCAGTAAATACGACTATCGATGGATTTCAAGTTGATGCTGATGGAGTTCGAGTAGAAAAACCAGCCTCATAAGTGTTATTCAGCATTTGGGCTCTTCCTAATGGTATTTTTCCCTGCTTTCCTTTATAATGGGTGTATGGACAAGAAAAAATTATTACTAATTGACGGCTCTTCAGTTGCTTTCCGAGCATTTTTTGCCCTTTATCAGCAACTGGATCGTTTTAAAAATGACAATGGACTACATACCAATGCAATCTACGGTTTTCATCTGATGCTAAATCACCTACTGGAGCGTGTTCAACCGAGTCATATCTTGGTTGCTTTGATGCGGGTAAAACGACTTTCCGTACAGAGATGTATGCTGATTATAAGGGTGGTCGTGCTAAGACTCCGGATGAGTTTCGCGAGCAATTCCCTTTTATCCGTGAGTTGCTAGATCATCTTGGGATTCGTCATTATGAGTTAGCCCAGTATGAAGCAGATGATATCATCGGGACTCTTGGTCGTTTGGCTGAGAAGGATTCTTTTGATGTGACGATCGTCAGTGGAGACAAGGACTTGATCCAGTTGACAGATGAACATACAGTGGTTGAGATTTCTAAGAAAGGTGTAGCTGAGTTTGAGGCATTTACACCAGAATATCTCATGGAAAAGATGGGCATCACACCAACTCAGTTCATTGATCTTAAAGCCCTCATGGGAGATAAGTCAGATAATATCCCTGGTGTAACTAAGATTGGTGAAAAGACTGGGATCAAGCTTTTGCTAGAACATGGCTCGCTCGAAGGTATTTATGAAAATATCGATGGCATGAAGGCTTCCAAGATGAAGGAAAATCTTGTCAATGACAAGGAACAAGCCTTTCTGTCTAAAACACTAGCTACCATCGACACGAAAGCGCCAATCGAGATAGGTCTAGATGATTTGGTCTACAGTGGACCAAATGTGGAAAACCTTGGGAAATTCTACGATGAGATGGGCTTTAAACAGCTCAAACAAGCCTTGAATGCTTCTCAGGCGAATCAAGCTGAGACTTTGAATTTCACCGTGGTGGACAAAGTGAGTGAAGACATGCTGAGTGCCGACTCTATCTTTCACTTTGAACTTTTTGGTGAAAACTACCATACAGATGACTTGATTGGTTTTGCCTGGTCATGCGGAGACAAGCTCTATGCTACAGATAAGCTGGAACTTCTGCAGGATCCGATTCTTAAGGATTTTCTAGAAAAACACCTCTGAAAGTATATGACTTTAAGAAAGCTAAAGTTCTCTTAAATCGCTTTAGTTTGGACTTGCAGGCTCCTGCTTTTGACAGTCGCTTGGCCAAATACCTTCTCTCTACTGTAGAGAATAATGAAATTTCAACCATTGCTAGTCTCTATGGTCAAACTTACCTAGTCGATGATGAAACCTTCTATGGTAAGGGTGTCAAGAAGGCTATCCCTGAGAGAGAAACCTTCTTGGAGCACTTGTCTCGCAAGGTTGCTGTGCTGGTTGAGACTGAGCCTGTCTTACTTGAAAAATTAAGTGAAAACGGACAATTAGACCTTCTCTATGACATGGAGCAACCTTTGGCCTTTGTTCTTGCTAAGATGGAAATCGCTGGGATCAAGGTAAAAAAAGAAACTCTACTCGAGATGCAAGCTGAAAATGAGCTTGTCATTGAAAAGCTAACTCAAGAGATTTATGAATTGGCTGGTGAGGAGTTTAACATCAACTCGCCTAAGCAGTTGGGCGAACTACTTTTTGAAAAGCTAGGTCTCCCTATAGAATACACCAAGAAAACCAAGACAGGTTACTCAACAGCAGTGGATGTGTTAGAGCGCCTAGCTCCTATTGCCCCAATCGTCAAGAAAATTCTTGATTACCGTCAGATTGCTAAGATTCAATCCACTTATGTGATTGGTTTGCAGGACTGGATTTTAGCTGATGGCAAGATTCACACGCGCTATGTGCAAGATTTGACTCAGACAGGTCGTCTGTCTAGTGTCGATCCAAACTTGCAAAATATTCCTGTGCGTTTGGAGCAAGGTCGTCTTATTCGTAAGGCTTCGTGCCAGAGTGGGAGGACAGTGTCCTTCTCAGCTCGGACTATTCACAGATTGAGTTGCGCGTTTTGGCGCATATCTCTAAGGATGAGCACTTAATTAAGGCCTTCCAAGAAGGAGCTGATATCCATACCTCGACAGCCATGCGTGTCTTTGGAATTGAACGTCCTGAGGATGTGACTCCAAATGACCGTCGCAATGCCAAGGCTGTCAACTTTGGAGTGGTCTACGGAATTTCAGACTTTGGTTTATCGAATAATCTGGGCATCAGCCGTAAAGAGGCTAAGGCTTACATTGATACCTACTTTGAACGCTTCCCAGGGATCAAAAACTACATGGATGAAGTGGTTCGTGAGGCGCGTGATAAGGGTTATGTAGAGACCCTCTTCAAACGTCGCCGTGAGTTGCCAGATATCAATTCACGTAACTTTAACATTCGTGGTTTTGCGGAACGTACAGCCATCAACTCACCTATCCAAGGATCGGCTGCAGATATTCTCAAAATCGCTATGATTCAGCTGGATAAAGCCTTGGTTGCAGGTGGTTATCAGACTAAGATGCTTCTACAAGTACACGATGAAATCGTTCTTGAAGTTCCTAAGTCAGAATTAGCTGCCATCAAAAAACTCGTTAAACAAACCATGGAAGAAGCTATTCAACTAAGTGTGCCCCTCATTGCTGATGAAAATGAAGGCGTAACTTGGTATGAAGCCAAGTAGAAAATAGACTATTAAACAAAAAGAAATCCCCTTGAACAGTAACGTTTAAGGGGATTTTTGCTGATAAAATTCTTGCAAGCAGAGATAAAAGCGATTTTATCTAGCTAGTAGTAGAATTTATTTGATTTGTTTCTTTTGTTCTTTTTTGGCAAGTACTGGTAGAATCACACCTAATCCAATCAGAATAATTGGGGTCAAGATGTTTGTAAGAAGCGAGAATTGCCAAGCAGTCGGATTCTCAGCATAGCTAATTTTTGGAACCATACCAAGGATACAAGCAAAGGCAGTAAAGAGGAAGCACCAAGTACCGATAATAAAGCCAAGTTTAGGATTGTTCACAAACTTGTATTCGGCATTTTTGTATGTCTTCCAAGCGCGATTAAGCATCATATAGGCAAGGAATACCCAGAGGTAACGCATTGGCATTACGATCGAATTGAGGTTTGTCATCCATTTTACAAGTCCGTCAATTTCCTGAATACCAAAAATTGGGAGGATAATGATGAGACTGACAAGGACGCCTGTAAGGAGGTAGCCGTTAATGAGGACACCTTTTTCAGTACGTTTGCGAAGCCAGCTTGGGATGTAGTCTTCATCAGCGTTATTGAGAAGGATTTGCAATGGTGCGTCAATAGAGAAGGCAAGCGCAGCGATTTGTCCGACCATGTTTGTAAGAGCGTAGATCACGACAAAGAGGTTTCCAACTCCCCAAGAATTTCCTAATATTTGGAAGGCTTGATAAGCGCCATTACGCATGAGGTCTTCAGGGATATTATTGCCATCAAATAGCATTCCCATGGCAACTGATCCGAGAATAGCAGAGAGTCCTACCATGATAGCCATGACAATCATACCCTTTGGAAATTCTTTTGCAGGGTTGCGAGTTTGATTCACATAAGGGGAAATTTTTTCACAACCACCAACTGCGAAGACCAATAGTGAGATTGTTGTAAAATAAGAAAAATCAAAGTTTGGAATGTAGGTGCTCAGTTGATCCATGTGTGGTGTCGCAAACTGAATGTCTGGCTTGATGAAAGGCAGACCGACAGCCAAAAGCACAAAGAGTAAAGACATAATCAACATAGCACTTCCTGCCAAGCTACCAATGACTTTTAGAGTTGCCAATCCCTTTGTAGAAAGGTAGAGGAAAAGTCCAAAGATTAGCAAGCAGAGAATAACGATCCAGTGGATGTCGATTTGTTTAAGGAATTGTCCGTTACCTTGCAAGGCCCAACCAAGCGGAATTAGAATTCCTTGAGGTTTTTGTGCGAGATAAGGGATATGCACAACCCAGTAGGTCCAAGCAGCAAAGTAGGCTAAACGTTTGGTTGATGTTTTTTCAACCCAGTCACTAACACCGCTTCCGCTTTCCTTAAAGGTAGAACCTAGTTGTCCAACGATGAGGGAATAAGGGATGAAGTAGAGTGCGAGGATCAAAATCCAAGATACGACGACTGAAATTCCCTGTTGAGAATAGTTGTTGACGACGTTTCCTAGCCCCCAAACCATGTTGAAGGCAATCAGAGAAACCATCAGCCAATTAAGTTGGTGTTGATCTTTTTTCATAATGTCTCCTTTTCTATTAATTTCAGTATATCATGTTTTTTTGAAAGCGCCTAACAAAATTCGAAATTTCCTATAAAAAATGTAGGGGGAATTTATCAGCTGGAGTTTGTACTTGAGTAAAAGTTATACACAATCTGTGGATAACTTTGTGTAAGATTTACTATTAATCAGAAAATCCCCTTGTACATGACAAAGGGATTTGGCTTATTAGTGATTTGGTAACCAGCTGAGGGTAAAGTCGAGAGATTGGGCGTTTAGCAAATCCTGGTGACCAATACTCTGAACTTCTTTTCCGTCAAGATGACAGTCTTGTACAAAGTGGAAGTGTTCATGATTTTGCTGAGTACGAACATCCAACCACTGGTCTTTTTCTGCAAGATAGACACGAAAGTGATCAAAGAGCGGAATCCCAAGATCATAGCTTGCTTTCCCTGGGCAGGTTGGGTAAAGCCCAAGAGTGGACCAGACATACCAAGCCGATAAACTGCCGTTATCCTCATCTCCTGGATAAGCATCCCAGCCAGCTCGAAAGGCTTTTTGACGGAGAGTCTTGATTAGGAGACTGGTATATTGGGGATAATTACTGTAGCGGAACAGATAAGGGATGTGGAAACTTGGTTGGTTTGAAATGGCTAGTTGACCAAAAGGTGCTGTTGCCATTTCGCTCATCTCGTGAATTTCATATCCATAACCCGTCGTTTCAAAGAGCGGTAAACTTTGACAAACTTTTAAGAGATAGTTGCTAAAGGCTTCTTTCCCACCCATTAGTTGACTAAGTCCAGAAATATCGTGCAAGACACCGAGACTGGCTTGAATAGCTGAACACTCAGCGTAATCTCGGCCCCAACTATAAGGAGAAAAGTCAGGACGGAAATTGCCATCTACATCACGCGCCCTCATATATCCTGTTTCAGAATCAAATAGATTCTGATAGTTTTTAGAATAGTGGGCATAGGTTTGTGCCAGCTCTTTTTGACCTAATTTTGCTGCACAAGTAGAGATGCAAAAATCACTGTAGGCATAGTCCAGTGTATGACTGACACTTTCATGGAAATCTGTAGATAGATATCCTAGCTTTTGGTATTGTGCCAGGCCGTGTCGTCCGTTGATAGCTTTTGGATCAGCCTTAGTCGCAGTTTCAAGCATAGCTTTGAGAAATTCTTCTTCAAGATCAGGTGCCATATCTTTACAAGCACTATCTGCAATAAGACCATCAATCAAAGTACCAGGCATCATGCCTCGTTCGTCAGGAGCCAGCCACTTAGGGAGATACCCAGTGTCGCGGTAGATATTGAGGAAGCCTTCGAGAAACTGACGATAGCGTTCCGGAATAATCAAGGCAAAGAGTGGGAAAGAAGTGCGGAAGGTATCCCAAAAACCATTGTTGGTAAAGAGAAGACCTGGTTTAACTGTTCCTGAAGCGAGGTCCATATGGATGCTTTCACCTTGCTCATTTACCTCATAGAAGGTTTGCGGGAAGAGAAAGAGTCTATAAAGACAGTGATCAAAAAATGTTCGGTTTACTGGACCAGTTTCCACGACATCAAAACGGCCTAGAAGCTCTTCCCAACTTTTTTTGGCATCTGCTTTTGTTTCTTCAAAATCCTGTTTAGGAAGATTAAAGAGGGCCTGTTCTTTGGAAATAAAAGAAGTTGCCAGTTGAACTTGAACTTCCGCTCCAGCCAAGTCAATACGCCAGTCTTGCCCCTCTTGCGTAATAGAAAGGATTTCTACAGAAAATGCGAGAGCAGTATACATGACGAGGGGACTTTTATTGGTTTCGGTTTCACCTGCTTGTCTCAGGGCCAGAGTTCGCTCATCGACTTGTTCTACTGTCAGTTCATCTGTGGCATGAAGATAGAGGGAGAGGTTCTTTCCTTGTCCTTGTCTTATCTGAAGGGAAGCACCATAGCAAGTAGGACTTAGCTGCGTTTCAATCTGATAACGCTCAGAAAAAATCTTTAGAAAATGAGGATTAAAAATAGCACGTTCAAGATTATAAGAAGATTGACGATGAAAGAGAGTATCGCCGCTGATTTCTCCTGTAATTGGTGTCAGCAAGAGCCAGGAGTAATCGCCAATCCAAGGGCTAGGCTGGTGGGTTAGTCGAATACCCTGAAAGATAGGAAGATGGGGGTCAAAAAACCATGATCCTTCCTGGTCACTAGTCTGGGGTACAAAGTAATTCATGCCAAAAGGAACACCTGTGTAGGGTAGGGTGTTTCCTCGTGAAAATGCATGTTTACTGGCTGTTCCAAAACGCGTATCAATGGATTCAAGTATAGGTTTCATAGTAGTTCCTTCAGTAGTTTTCTACATTATATCAGAAAAAGGAGACTTTTAGAAAGCGACTTCAAAATATAACAATTTTGTAGAATAATGACTAACATTTGTGTATATATTTTCTGGACTAAAAGCTATATACTGAAAATGAAAATCTGTTTGAAAGAGGCAAAATAGTTTATGGTTTATTCAAAAGAAATTGTCAGAGAGTGGCTAGATGAGGTAGCAGAGCGTGCCAAGGAGCATCCTGAGTGGGTTGATGTCTTTGAACGTTGCTATACAGACACCTTGGACAATACAGTTGAAATCTTAGAAGACGGCTCAACTTTTGTACTAACTGGGGATATCCCAGCTATGTGGCTCCGTGATTCAACTGCTCAGCTGAGACCTTACCTCCATGTGGCTAAAAGAGACCCTCGTTTGCGTCAAACCATTGCAGGTTTGGTCAAACGTCAGATGACTTTGATTCTCAAAGATTCCTATGCTAACTCTTTCAATATTGAGGAAAACTGGAAAGGTCACCACGAAACAGACCATACAGACCTCAATGGCTGGATTTGGGAGCGTAAGTATGAAGTGGATTCGCTTTGCTATCCCTTGCAATTGGCTTACCTTCTTTGGAAGGAAACTGGTGAGACTAGCCAGTTTGATGAGACTTTTGTTACAGCGACCAAGGAAATTCTCCATCTCTGGACGGTGGAACAAGACCACAAGAACTCTCCTTATCGTTTTGTTCGGGATACAGACCGCAAGGAAGACACTCTGGTAAATGATGGTTTTGGTCCTGACTTTGCCGTAACAGGAATGACCTGGTCAGCCTTTCGTCCAAGTGATGACTGCTGTCAGTATAGCTATTTGATTCCTTCAAATATGTTCGCAGTGGTTGTTTTGGGTTATGTTCAGGAAATTTTTGTGGAATTAAATCTAGCTGATGGTGAAAGCATTATTGCTGATGCCAAACGCCTGCAAGCTGAAATCCAAGAAGGAATCGAAAACTACGCCTACACCACTAACAGCAAGGGTGAGAAGATTTATGCCTTTGAGGTAGATGGTTTAGGAAATGCTAGCATCATGGATGATCCAAACGTACCAAGTTTGTTGGCTGCTCCATATCTTGGCTACTGTGATGTCAATGATGAAGTGTATCAAGCCACTCGTCGTACCATTCTTAGTCCTGAAAATCCTTACTTCTACCAAGGGGAATACGCAAGTGGACTTGGAAGTTCACATACCTTCTACCGCTATATCTGGCCGATTGCCCTTTCTATCCAAGGATTGACAGCTACAGATAAAGCTGAGAAAAAATTCTTGCTGGATCAGCTGGTTGCCTGCGATGGAGGAACAGGTGTCATGCACGAAAGCTTCCACGTAGACGATCCAACACTCTACTCACGCGAATGGTTCTCATGGGCCAACATGATGTTCTGCGAATTAGTCTTGGATTACTTGGATATTCGCTAATACTCTTCGAAAATCTCTTCAAACCACGTCAGCTTCGCCTTGCCGTAGGTATGGTTACTGACTTCGTCAGTTTATCCACAACCTCAAAGCAGTGCTTGAGCAGCCTACGGCTAGCTTCCTAGTTTGCTCTTTGATTTTCATTGAGTATAGGAGTACGCTTTAGCTTCACTGATTCTTGTTAGAATCACAAGTTTATATTTAAAACATTAAAAATTTAAGTTAGATTGAGGTTTTACTCATGGAAAATGTTGTTGTACATATCATCTCTCACAGTCACTGGGATCGTGAGTGGTATTTACCGTTTGAAAGTCACCGTATGCAATTGGTGGAACTTTTTGACAATCTGTTTAATCTTTTTGAAAATGACCCTGAATTCAAGAGTTTCCACTTGGATGGCCAAACCATCGTCCTTGATGACTACTTAGAAATTCGTCCTGAAAACCGTGACAAGGTTCAGCGCTATATCGACGAAGGCAAGCTCAAGATTGGTCCTTTCTATATCTTGCAGGATGATTATTTGATCTCCAGTGAAGCCAATGTCCGCAATACCTTGATTGGACAAGCTGAATGTGCCAAATGGGGTAAATCTACTCAAATTGGTTACTTCCCAGATACCTTTGGAAATATGGGGCAAGCTCCTCAAATTCTTCAAAAATCAGGTATTCACGTAGCAGCCTTTGGTCGCGGTGTTAAACCAATCGGCTTTGACAACCAAGTCCTCGAAGATGAGCAGTTTACCTCTCAATTTTCTGAAATGTACTGGCAAGGTGCGGATGGCAGCCGTGTACTCGGTATTCTCTTTGCCAATTGGTACAGTAACGGGAACGAAATTCCAGTAGATAAAGACGAAGCATTGGCTTTCTGGAAACAAAAATTGGCAGACGTACGTGACTATGCTTCTACTAATCAATGGTTGATGATGAACGGATGTGACCACCAACCAGTTCAACGAAACTTGAGTGAAGCTATTCGTGTGGCAAACGAACTCTTCCCAGACGTGACCTTTATCCATAGCTCCTTTGATGAATACGTTCAAGCAGTGGAAAGCGCACTTCCTGAACACCTATCAACAGTTACAGGTGAGTTGACTAGCCAGGAAACGGATGGTTGGTACACCCTTGCCAATACCTCTTCTTCACGTGTTTATCTCAAACAAGCCTTCCAAGAAAATAGCAACTTGCTGGAGCAAGTAGTAGAACCATTAACCATTATCACTGGTGGACACAACCACAAGGATCAATTGACCTATGCTTGGAAAGTGCTTTTGCAAAATGCACCACATGATAGTATCTGTGGATGCAGTATTGACGAAGTTCACCGTGAAATGGAAACTCGTTTTGCCAAGGTCAACCAAGTTGGGAACTTTGTCAAGATCAACCTTCTCAATGAGTGGAAACATAAATAGCAACTCAGGAAGCGCAAAGTGACCACCTCTTTACGGTTATTAACACTGGATTACATGACAAGGTTGATACAGTTAGTGTTGTAGTGGATGTTGTGACGTGTGATTTCAAAGAATTGCATCCGACTGAAGGTTATAAGAAGATGGCAGCTGTGACCTTGCCAGATTATCACGTTGAAGATTTGGATGGTCATGTCCTTGAAGCCAAGATTGAAGACTTGGGAGCAAGTTTTGGTTATACTTTGCCTAAGGATAAATTCCGCCAACCATATATTGCACGTCAAGTGCGCGTGACAATCCCAGTTCACCTTGCTCCTCTTTCTTGGGCAAGCTTCCAATTGGTTGAAGGTCAAGTAAATCACCGTGATGGTATTTACCAAAATGGAGTCATTGATACACCATTCGTAACTGTCAGTGTAGATGAAGGAATTACAGTCTACGACAAGACTACAAACGAAGCCTACGAAGATTTCATCCAATTTGAGGACCGTGGTGATATCGGTAACGAGTACATTTACTTCCAACCAAAAGGAACAGAGCCAATCTTTGCTCAACTGAAAGGTTACGAAGTTCTAGAAAATAATGCTCGCTATGCTAAGGTTTTACTAAAACATGACTTGACTATCCCAGTCAGTGCAGATGAAAAATTGGATGCTGAACAAAGAGGTATCATCGAGTTCATGAAACGAGATGCAGGTCGTTCAGAAGAGTTGACAACTATTCCTCTTGAAACAGAAATGACTGTCTTTGTGGACAATCCACAGATTCGCTTCAAGACTCGCTTTACCAATACAGCCAAAGACCACCGCATTCGTCTCTTGGCCAAAACTCATAACACACGCCCAAGTAACGATTCTGAAAGCATTTATGAAGTTGTGACAAGACCAAATAAACCAGCAGCTTCTTGGGAAAATCCTGAAAATCCACAACACCAACAAGCCTTTGTTAGCTTGTATGATGATGTAAAGGGGTGACTGTAGCCAATAAAGGATTGAACGAATACGAAATCCTTGGAGACGATACCATGGCTGTAACCCTTCTCCGTGCTTCAGGTGAGCTAGGTGACTGGGGCTATTTTCCAACACCAGAAGCCCAGTGCTTGCGCGATATCGAAGTTGAGTTCGCAGTAGAATGCCACCAAGCAGGGGAACGCTTCTCAGCCTTCCGTCGTGCCAAAGCCTTCCAGGTTCCATTTACAGCTCTTCAAGTTGCAAAACAAGAAGGTAGTGTTGCAGCAACAGGTAGTCTCTTCAACCATCCAGCACTTAGCTTGCCACAAGTTTGTCCAACAGCCTTTAAGGTAGCTGAAAATGAAGAAGGTTATGTCCTTCGTTACTACAACATGAGCCAAGAAAATGTTCGTGTGTCTGACAAACAACAAACCATTCTTGACTTGCTAGAACGCCCATATCCAGTTCACTCAGGACTATTGGCACCGCAAGAAATTCGTACAGAATTGATTAAAAAGAAGAAATTTAATTTCAAAAAGAAAACATAAACAGAAAGGAGGAGCGAAAAAGTAAGAACCAATTGCTAATTCGCTCCTTTTTACAGGTGAAAGAAATGACACTTGCAACCATTGATATTGGAGGGACTGGAATTAAGTTTGCCAGTCTAACTCCTGATGGAAAGATTTTAGATAAGACCAGCACACCAACTCCAGAGACTCTGGAAGAGTTGCTAGCTTGGTTGGACCAACGCTTGTCAGAACAAGACTATCGTGGGATTGCTATGAGTGTGCCAGGTGCAGTTAATCAAGAAACAGGAGTGATTGAGGGGATTAGCGCCATTCCTTACATCCATGGTTTTTCATGGTATGAGGCCCTTGCTCATTATAAGCTACCTGTCCACCTAGAAAATGATGCCAACTGTGTTGGACTCAGTGAATTGCTAGCTCATCCTGAGATTGAAAATGCAGCCTGTGTCGTGATTGGCACAGGAATCGGTGGAGCAATGATTATCAATGGAAAACTTCACCGAGGTCGTCATGGCTTGGGTGGGGAGTTTGGCTATATGACAACTATCGAGCCTGCAGAAAGGCTCAACAACTGGTCGTTACTAGCTTCTACGGGAAACATGGTGCGTTATGTGATTGAAAAATCAGGTCAGTCTGACTGGGATGGCCGTAAGATTTACCAAGAGGCTGCAGCAGGAAACGCCCTCTGCCAAGAAGCCATTGAGCGCATGAATCGTAACCTAGCTCAAGGCCTGCTCAATATCCAGTATCTCATCGACCCAGATGTCATTAGCCTAGGCGGCTCTATCAGTCAGAACCCAGATTTTATCAAAGGTGTGCAAGAAGCAGTAGACACTTTTGTCGAAACCTATGAAGAATATACAATTGCTCCAGTGATTCAAGCTTGCACCTATCACGCAGATGCCAATCTCTACGGTGCCCTTGTCAACTGGTTACAGGAGGAAAACCAATGGTAAGATTTACAGGACTTAGTCCCAAGCAAGTCCAAGCTATCGAAGTATTAAAAAATCACATCTCTCTACCGGATGTAGAAGTGGCAGTTGCTCAGTCTGACCAAGCGTCTATCTCTATTAAGGGTGAGAGTGGACAGTATCAATTGACCTACCGTAAACCTCATCAACTCTACCGCGCTTTGTCTGTGCTAGCAACAGCTTTAGCAGAAGGTGACAAGGTAGAGATTGAAGAACAAGCTGCTTATGAGGATTTGGCTTACATGGCAGACTGTTCGCGAAATGCAGTTCTTAATGTCGCATCTGCCAAGCAGATGATTGAAGTCTTGGCTCTCATGGGTTATTCAACTTTTGAGCTCTACATGGAAGACACTTATCAAATCGAGGGACAACCTTACTTTGGTTATTTCCGTGGAGCATACTCAGCTGAAGAGTTACAGGAAATTGAAGCCTACGCTCATCAGTTTGATATGACTTTTGTCCCATGTATCCAGACCTTGGCTCACTTATCAGCCTTTGTCAAATGGGGTGTCAAAGAAGTCCAGGAGCTCCGTGATGTAGAGGACATTCTCCTTATTGGCGAAGAAAAGGTTTACGACCTGATTGACGGTATGTTTGCGACGCTGTCTAAACTACAAACTCGCAAGGTCAACATCGGGATGGATGAAGCCCACCTAGTTGGTTTGGGACGGTATCTTATCCTGAACGGTGTGGTCGATCGTAGTCTCCTCATGTGCCAACATTTGGAGCGCGTGCTGGATATTGCAGACAAATACGGTTTCCACTGCCAGATGTGGAGCGATATGTTCTTCAAACTCATGTCAGCAGACGGCCAGTACGACCGTGATGTGGAAATTCCAGAGGAAACACGAGTTTATCTAGACCGTCTCAAAGACCGTGTCACCTTGGTTTACTGGGATTATTATCAGGATAGCGAAGAAAAAAATACAATCGTAACTTCAGTAACCACCACAAGATTAGCCAGGATATCGCCTTTGCAGGTGGTGCTTGGAAGTGGATTGGCTTTACACCTCATAACCATTTCAGCCGTCTCATTGCTCTTGAAGCAAACAAAGCCTGCCGTGCCAACCAGATCAAGGAAGTCATTGTGACGGGTTGGGGGGACAATGGTGGTGAAACAGCCCAGTTCTCAATCTTGCCAAGCTTGCAAATCTGGGCAGAACTCAGCTACCGCAATGATTTAGAGCGTCTGTCTGCTCACTTTAAGACTAATACAGGTCTATCCGTTGAGGACTTCATGCAGCTTGACCTGGCCAATCTCTTGCCAGACCTACCAGGTAATCTCAGCGGGATCAACCCCAACCGCTATGTTTTTTATCAGGATGTTCTCTGTCCAATTCTTGACAAGCACATGACTCCTGAACAGGACAAGCCACACTTTGCCAAGGCAGCTGAGATTCTTACTGACATTAAAGAAAAAGCAGGTATCTACGCCTATCTCTTTGAAACTCAGGCTCAGTTGAATGCTATTTTAAGTAGTAAGGTTGATGTGGGACGACGCATCCGTCAAGCCTATCAAGCAGGCGATAAAGAGAGCTTGCAACAAATTGCTAGAGAAGAATTACCAAAACTCCGAAGCGAGATTGAAAACTTCCACAAGCTCTTTAGCCAACAATGGCTAAAAGAGAACAAGGTCTTTGGCTTGGATACAGTGGACATCCGTATGGGTGGACTCTTGCAGCGGATCAAGCGAGCAGAAAGTCGTATTGAGGCTTATCTTGCTGGTCAAATTGACCGCATCGAAGAACTAGAAGTAGACATCTTGCCATTTAATGATTTCTACGGAGATAAGGACTTCGCAGCAACGACAGCCAACCAGTGGCACACCATTGCGACAGCTTCGACCATTTATACGACCTAGAAAAACTCTATTCAGGAAGAAAGTTTCTCGTGAAACACACTTCTTATTATAAAAAAAGTTCTCCACATAAAATAATTTGTGGAGTTTTTTT